>Ga0247844_1000049_pt1 | contig 219239 bp, 203 predicted proteins | sample LaCtaG_FD_192421 | JGI IMG/M metagenome (GOLD analysis project Ga0247844, IMG submission 192421) | Freshwater microbial communities from meromictic Lake La Cruz, Castile-La Mancha, Spain - LaCruzMarch201714.5m_1 | ecosystem: Environmental > Aquatic > Freshwater > Lake | place: Spain... | reverse complement strand
CTTGCAATGGTATTTTGTTCAACCACGAAAGCCCAAGACGCGGAGAGACTTTTGTAACTCGCAAAATTACTCGTTCTGCGGTTAGAATTAAACTTGGTATGGAAGAAAAATTATACCTTGGAAACCTTGATTCAAAACGTGACTGGGGCCATGCAAAAGACTATGTTGAAGGTATGTGGCTTGTTCTTCAACAAGAAAAACCGGAAGATTTCGTCCTTGCAACGGGCGTTACAACAACCATCCGTGATTTCTGTGAAATGACTTTTAAAGAACTTGGTATTGAGCTTGAATGGCATGGTGAAGGCGTTGATGAAAAAGGTATCGACAAAGTAACAGGCGAAGTAATTATAGAAGTTGACCCAAGATATTTCCGTCCTACAGAAGTTGATTTACTTTTGGGTGATGCGACAAAAGCTCAAAATAAACTTGGCTGGAAACCAAAATATGACCTTCCGATGCTTGTAAAAGAAATGGTCGAAGAAGATTTAAAAGAAGCCAAAAAAGAAAAATTCTTAAGAGAACAAGGTTACGAAATTTTAATTCCGCAGGAATAATTTTTTATAGAGTTTTTGAAAGTTTTTTAATAGTGCTATTGAGAATTAACTCATTGTTTTGCAATGTGAAAATTTCGTTATCAATTAAAGCTTTTACAACTAGAGGGATAGCTTTTTGAGAAAGATGGCATTTGTCTTTTGCCAAAAAATCCTCGATAGTTTCGCCATCTGCTGTCACCAAATCATCAAAAATTGATAAAAATCGCAGCTTATTTGCTAGACATATTTCTTTTAATTTTTTATTGAATTGGGATGTAGCTTGATTTCGTTCTATTTCAGAGCCATATTTTGGATAATCTGGATTTGTTTCCCATTCATCTTTTTGTGATGCGATTGCTCCCCAGCAAATGATATGATAGCCTTTATTTTGTAATATTTTGAGATATTTTAGATAATTATCTAATATATCTTCAATAACTTGTTCGACTGTTTTATTTTGTTTTTCGGCCTGTTTTAATACATGCACTCTAATATCTATTTCGCCAAAGCAGAGTAGCAAAGTTGATTTGGGTGGTAAATAGTTTTTTTCAATTAAGTATAAAGTTTTAGCTAAAGTATTGGTAGAGCTATTTGTATTTGAATTGTAGGCTAAGGCTGGGCCTAAATGGAAAGTTTTGAAAAAATCGACTAAATTGCAGGAAGTATTGATATGGTTTTCTAAAGGCAAAAAATTTATATATTCAGTACCGCCAAAAAAGTTTGTGTGACTATCACCTATGACGTATATTTTTGCATTGATTTTTTTTATGGGAGTATTTGTATATTCATAAAAACATTTCAAATATTCATTATTGATTTTTCGAGAGAATTTTTCTTTAAAAATTTCAAATAGAATTTTCGATATAGGTCTTGGTTTTTTCAAAAAAAGATGAATTTTTTTTAGCAAAAGCTTCTCCTTTTAGGTACGAATCTTTTTTGTTATAATAGCATAAAGGGCTGATTTATGAAAAAACCTCAAATAGAATTTATATTAATAAGCTGCTGTACTTGCCAAAGACCCGATATGCTTAGCAAGTCCTTGGATAGTGCCAAAAAATTGGTTCTGCCTCAAAATGTCAGAATTGAGCTTTTGATTATAGACAATGATAAAAATGCCTCTGCCCAAAAAGTTGTGGAAGGATTGCAGCAAAGTTTTCCTATTAAAATAAACTATTTTGTTGAAGAAAAAAGAGGTATTTCAAATGCTAGAAATAGGCTTTTAAGAGAGGCTCTTAATCTTGGTGCAACACATATAGCTCTTTTTGATGATGATGAAATTTTGGATTCAAATTGGCTGATTTCTCACTATGATTATTACAACCAAAACCCAGATGCGTTAATAATTTCCGGGCCTACTTACAATATATTTGAAAACCCTGTACCTCAATATATTGAAAAGAATAATATTTTTAAATCAGCCACAACAAAAAAGACAGGATTGGTCAGAAAGATTTGTGCAAGTGGGAATGTATTTTTCCCAACAACTATTATGAGTGAGGCAGGACTTTATTTTTCAGAAGATTTTGTTTTTATGGGCGGTGAAGATGGTGATTTTTTCTCAAAAGCTTCAAAGGCAGGTTTTGAAATAGTTTGGAATAACGAGGCTATTAATAGAGAACTAATAGGCAATGAAAGAGCTAACATCAAATGGATTTTGGATAGAAATTACTATAACGGTTATTCAAGCGTCTATTTGAGATTTAAGAAAAATAAATCTTTCTTAAAGAGAATATTTTTCATAGCCAAAACAGCTGTTGTTTTATTATTTGATTGTTTGATTGTTCCATTTTCAGCTTTATTAGGCTTAACCGTATTTTTTAATGTCCTCGGCATAACCTATAAAACTAAAGGTAAATTGGATGCTGCAATTAAAAATAAACCTTTAAATTACTACGAAAATATTAACGGCCACTAAAATCCGATATTTTTTTCGATGAAATCAAAAACTATTTTAGGTGTTATGGATTGCATACAAGGCTTATAAATACTTTCTTGAGACTGTAAGCAAACTTTATCGCATCCTGTCGGGCATTTGAACGATGGGTTTATTGCGTAGCCTTTGGAGCCGTAAGGACCGCAAGCTGTGGCATCAGTTGAACCCATCAAGGCCAATGTGTTGACTCCTAGCGCTGAGGCCATATGTAATGGACCAGAGTCCCCTGAGATAAACAAATCAGCTTTTGAAAATAAAGCTGCACTCTCATCCAAGGTTAATTCTCCAGAAAATAAGATCGAGGGATTAATTTTTAAAAGTTCTTTGTGGTATCCTCTCTCGCCTTTTGAGCCTGCTATAAAGACCGTTCCACCATGTTTTTTGACTAATTTGTTCGATAACTCCATCCAATTTTCTAAAGACCAAATTCGCCCCTGCCTAAGAGAGTCATTTTCGCCACCTGGATTTATAACAAAAAACGGTTTTGGGTATTTTTGAGTTTTTTCTTCAATAGAAGTTATAGTTTTTTCTGCTATAAATAGTTTCAAGTCTTGAGGTTTTTCAATATCTTCAAAAACTTCTTTGGCACTGTTGAAAAATGCATCGACAGCATGAACCCTATGTCTATTGCGATACACAATTCTTTTTGGATTCGCTATTAAATTCATAAACCTGCTGCGTATGGAATTTTGCAGAATTATAATAGTGTCAAATTTTTCTTTTCGAAGTTGTAAGCCTAATTTTAAAAGATAGAAAAAATCATCCCTTTTTTTATTGTTAAAGCTGTAAACTTTTGCTAGACGTGGGTCATTTTCAAGCAAAGGTGCAATAAAATCGGACGTCAAAAAATGGAGTTCACAATCAGGATATTTTTCTTTTATTGATTGATGAATAATAGTCGTGTGTACGACATCTCCAATTGCTCCAAATCTAGCTACTAGTATCTTTTTATTCATAAATCTAATATACGAAAAAAATTACAAAAGGACAATTATATTTAGTTTGAATTATAATTTAAAAGAACTTATAGGAGCAAAAATGAATACTCTGGAAAACAAAATTCTGCAAACCCTTATCGATTTAAAAGAAAATCACCATGTTATTGGAATAAAAGCAGAATTCGAAGCAGAAGGCACAAGGCTTGAAGAAGCACTACGATTGAAAGAAATTGTTAGTCTTGCAGGGTTGGATTTGACAATAAAAATCGGCGGATGTGAAGCAATCAGAGATATGTATGATGTTCGTATGATTGGTGTCAAAACCCTTGTAGCACCGATGATAGAGTCATCTTATGCGCTTAGAAAATATATTAGAGCAATCCAAATAGCTTTCCCAGAAGATGAAAGAAAAAATATTAAATTTTTCATAAATATCGAAACAATAAACGGTTTTAATAATTTAGATGAAATTTTAAATATTAAAGAAGCAGATTTGCTCGATGGGGTAGTCTTTGGAAGAAGCGATATGTGCGGTTCTTTAGGGGATTTTCCAGAAGAAGTAAATTCTGAGAAAATGTTTTTTTTCGCACAAGCAATAGCTGAGAAAGTTCATCATCTTAAAAAAGAATTTGTTATAGGCGGAAGAGTTAATGCTTTATCTTTGCCTTTTTTCAAACAATTGCCAAAAGAGCATTTGAGCAGATTTGAGACTAGAAAAGTCATATTTGACGCTCAAAAATCATTGGATGATAAAAATATCGAAACAGGAATCCAAAAAGCTCTTGATTTTGAACTTATGTGGATAAAAAACAAGTTGAATTATAATGAAACTATTCAGAACGAAGATTTAAAACGAATTGAAATATTACAAGCCCAAAAATAAAACCTTTGCCGTGGTCCTTTAAGCCTCTACAGGCTTTTTATGCTATGATATGGGAAAATAAAATGCGGAGCTTGCAATGAATTTTAAACAGTTTTTATTTGATTTTTTAATATCAAAAATATATAGAGTATATTTGGCAACGAATACCAAATTCCAGCCTCTTGAACTTGGTAATTCTGAAAAATGCCTTTGCCTTGCACCTCATCCTGATGATGAAAGTATCGGAATGGGCGGTACGCTTATAAAAAAAGGTGAAAATTTCGATGTAATCTGCATGACTAATGGCACAGGGGGCATTGGCGGAGATTCAAATCAAGAAAAAATAAATATTCGCAAAAGTGAATTTGAACAAGCTATGCAAAAGCTAAAACTCAATTCATATAGCTTTTTTGAGCAAAGTGAAGATAGAGAATTGGTTCTGAATTCGAAAGAGTTCAAAGGTCTTAATCTTGAAGATTATGATTATATTTTCATTCCAAACATAATTGACCAGCACAGAGACCATAAGGCTGTTTCAATTTTGCTTAAGGAATTTTTAAAATACAAAAAACACAAGAAAAGTTTGAAAATAGCCTTTTACGAAGTTTGGCAGACTCTTGCGCTACCCAATTATTATGTAGATATTTCGGATGTGGTCGAAGCAAAAAAAGACCTTATAAGAGCTTATAAGTCACAATTGGAGAGCAAAGATTATACTTCTAAAATAATCGGACTCAATAATTATAGAGGCCTTATTCCTAATTCGGATTATGCGGAAGCTTTTTTAGTGGTAGATATTTCGATGTTTAAGGAAATATGTAAAATTTATAAGATTTAAAGGCAGTCTGTTATAATTTATCATTTATGACACTAGATGAAGTCCATGATAAAATAATATAGATAATTTACTATTTAACAGAGGGCTAATATGCAATTAAAAGATAAAAAGGTATTAGTAACTGGCGCAGATGGTTTTATAGGTTCTCACTTAACCGAAATGTTGGTCAAAGAAGGAGCGAATGTTACTGCGTTATCTCAATACAATTCTTTTAATAATTGGGGTTGGCTTGAAGATGTTAATTGTAAAAATGAAATTGAAGTTTTATGCGGTGACATACGTGACCCACATTATATAAAAAAAATCTCAAAAAATGTTGATGTGATTTTTCATCTTGCAGCCTTGATTGCAATTCCATATTCATACGTTGCGCCTGATAGTTATATTGATACAAATATCAAAGGAACTCTGAATATTTGCCAATCCGGACTTGATAGCGGGGTTCAAAAGATAATTGTTACTTCAACCAGTGAAGTTTATGGAACAGCACAATATGTTCCTATTGACGAAAAACACCCACTTCAGCCTCAATCTCCTTATTCTGCAACCAAAATTGGTGCAGATGCCATAGCAGAAAGTTTTTACAGAGCTTTTGATTTACCTTTGACTATTGCACGACCTTTTAATACATATGGCCCAAGACAGTCAGCAAGAGCTGTCATCCCTACAATAATCACACAAATTGCAAATGATAAAAAACAAATTAAGCTTGGTGATGTTACGCCTACTCGTGATTTTAATTTTGTAAAAGATACCTGCCGCGGTTTTATTGAACTTGCAAAATGTGAAAAATCAAACGGGGAAACTGTTAATATAGGGTCAAATTTTGAAATATCTATTGGGGAGACTCTGGATTTAATCAAAAAAATAATGAATAGTGATGTCGAATTCATTACTGATGATCAAAGGTTACGGCCTGAAAAATCGGAAGTAAATAGGCTTTGGTGTGACAATACAAAAATTAATTCACTATGTGGTTTTAAACCGGAATATTCAATTGAAAGAGGCTTGGCTGAAACAATCGAGTGGTTTAAAAATCCCGAAAACTTAAAAAAATATAAGGCCGATATTTATAATGTCTAATTTTATACCACTTTCGATTCCCAATTTAGCTGGGAATGAACTTGAATATGTTGTGGAAGCTGTTAAAACCCAATGGGTTTCTACTGGTGGTTCACTTATAAATAAATTCGAAAAAAATCTAGCAGATTATCTTAAAGTTGAAAAAGTAACTGCGCTGCAAAGCGGAACAGCAGGGCTTCATTTGGCTATGATTTTGTCAGGTATTGGATATGGGGATGAAGTTATAGTACCTACACTTACCTTTATTGCAGGTGTAAACCCTGTAAAATATGTTGGTGCAGAGCCAATTTTTATGGATTGTGATGATTATTTATGCCTTGATGTTCAAAAAACAGCACAATTTTGTGAAAAAGAATGCAATTTTATTGATAGCAAATTAATAAATAATAAAACGAAAAAACATATAAAAGCCATTGTTGCAGTGCATGTTTTTGGCAATATGGTGGAGATGGACAGTCTTATGTTTTTGGCTAAAAAATTTAATTTAAAAGTCATTGAAGATGCGACCGAAGCACTCGGAACATATTACCAAAAAACAGGTAAATTTGCTGGTACAATAGGTGATTTTGGAGTTTATTCTTTTAATGGGAATAAAATAATCACAACTGGTGGCGGTGGAGCTTTTGTCGCAAAAGATGTCGAAATGGTTAAAAAAGCTCAATATTTATCAACTCAGGCCAAAGATGATGATATCAATTTCGTTCATAATGAAATAGGTTATAATTATAGAATGACTAATCTTCAGGCAGCACTTGGAGTTGCGCAGTTAGAGCAATTAGAAAATTTTATTGAAGTAAAGAAAAAAAACTTCTTTTCATATAAAGAGAATGGGCTTTATTTGCTTGATTTTAATTCAGATTTGCGTCCAAATTATTGGTTTTACTCACTTTTGACAGCAAAAAGAGATGGATTGATTGAATTTTTAGGCGAAAATAAAATTCAAACGCGTCCAATATGGAAATTAATTCATACTTTAAAGCCTTATGAAAATTGTCAAAGTTATGAAATAGAAAAAGCTGAAAAATATCAAAATGAAATAGTGAATATCCCTTGCAGCTCAAATTTGTTTGAAATGGATGTTTTAAGGGTGGTAGAAAAAATTAAGGAGTTTAGTCATGGATAATACAGATAAGCTCATTTTGATAGGCGGCGGCGGGCACGCAAAAAGCTGCATCGATGTAATTGAACTAGAAAAAAAGTTCGAAATAATGGGGATTTTAGATCTAAAAGAAAGAATAGGCCAAAAAGTTTTAGGTTATGAAATTATTGGAACAGATGAGGAAATTGAGAAATATTCAGAAAAAGGGATTTCTTTTTTGATAACTTTAGGACAAATAGAAACAGCAGATTTAAGAACCAAAATTTTTGAAAAACTTGAAGAAATTGGTGCGAAAATTGCAACAGTAATTTCACCTATAGCCTACGTCTCTGGTCATTCTGAGATTCAGGCAGGGACAATAGTTTTACATAATGCTTTAGTAAATTCGAATGCAAAGATAGGAAAAAATTGCATCATTAATTCAAAAGCATTAATTGAACATGATGCCATTATTGAAGATTATTGCCATATTTCAACTGGCTCAATCATTAATGGTGGAGCTGTTATAGGTGCAAATAGTTTTGTCGGTTCAAATTCAACAGTAATTAATGGGGTAAAAGTTCCTGTAAAAAGTTTCATAAAAGCTGGGAGCATTATAAAATGAAAAAACTTTCACAACAGTAGAGTCTGAAAAAATCGAATTATCTAGCTGAGCTCTTTTCTATCTTTAAGTCTGTTAAATTCATCATTCCCTTCCAAAAATCTTTTAGACGATCTTTCGGAGGGCGAGGCTGCATCTAATATCCAATGATAATTGTCCTCATCAGTAAGTCCATTGTTGACATTTGTTATGCCTGTTTTTTTTGCATCTTGTCTGAATTGTTCCATTAATTCGTCTGTATCATTCCATTCGAAAAGAATAGCTCTCATGCTTATTTTGGGGAAATTAGCACCACTTAAGTCTCTAATTTCTTTTAAAACTTTGATATTTTCAAGGATTTTTTCATAGTCAGCACCTTGTTGGGCATATTTGAGCATATTTTCGGTATTTGGCGCTCCATGTAATGAAACTAAAACCCAATCAACTTTGGCTTCAACTATTTTTTCAGACTTTTCTTTTGTAAGTAGCATTCCATTTGTGGATATTCCAATTTTTAATTTAGCATTTTGTTTTCTGCATTTTAGCAAAAAGTCTATGAATTTTGGGTTAAGAAGAGGTTCTCCATAATTATAACAATTGATGTATTCAATCTTTGGAAGAATTGGAGCTATATTATCATAAATTTTGTCCAAGTCAGGCATTGTTTCTCGTTTTTTGTGTAAATAATTAGAGGGGCAACCCGAACAAGCATAATTACATTTGGCAGTGATTTCGATTTGGATTCCTTTAAAACCACGTTTCAAGCTGTCTTTATATTCCTCAATTTCTACTTCTGTAGGATTTAAGTTCAAATATCTGCAAATTTTACATTGGCTAGAAGACTGCAAATCAGTTGTTAACTGCTGATATTTTTTTGATTTAACACAATCTTCAATTGTCATATCATGTAGATTCCCATAACTATTTGCCCCATAAGCATCTATACAACAAGTTGTAACAGAACCATCAGATAGCATTATAAATCTGTTCGTAATTTCATTGCATGTTGTTTTCCATGATGACATTTAATTAGTCCTCTCTAATATTACTGTATAATAATGATTTCATATCCCAATTGCCAAGAGCTTTTAAAGGTTTATCAGTATAATCTATGATAAAACGCATTGCATGGTATTTATCCTCTTTGAAATATTTAAGATAAAGCGCTTCATCTTTGCAGAATGGACATATAACATCTCTGTTATATAAATATTTCAGAGTCAATCTTGCCGCTCCTGATGAAATAATAACATCGCAAGATTTAATTAAATCTGACAACATTTCAACAGGATAAGTTGCAAAAGTTTTATCCAATTCCACTATTTCCCAATTATCGCCTAAAATTGTTTTATATTCTTCTATTTTGAATATATTTTCCAGAGGGTGAGGTTTTATAAAAACAACACTATTTTTAGGGCAATACTGTTTAATAAATTCACTACTCAAAGTCATTTCATCTTCATAAGAGAGCATTTTTGCTTGTGCATAATTTTCAGAGATAAGAAAACATTTAACCTTATCTGAATATTGCGAAAGCAGTTTATTTAAGTAATCATTTTTCTGTTTATAAATATTAGGGGCAAGTTTAAAAGATTCTAAATAATCTTCTTTGGGCAAAATTTTCAATTGCGTTTTTTCAAAAAAATCTTTTTTATAAACTTGAACAGGCAAAATATTTATTGCGATATCAGGAATTACAAATTCAAAAATATTATTTTTATTAATCTTAGCTTTATAATGCTGTTTCCAAATTTCTTTATCATTAAAAGCCCCGCTGCCATCGCCAACTGTAATCAATTGAGCCTTTGGATAGCAGGCTTTGAGTATTCCAATTAAACTGTTTATAACATCATGGACATAAACAATAGCATCGTAGTCTTCAGACATTAAATTTCCATGCAGAATTCCTTTTATTTTATTTAAAAACAGGTTTTCCGATTGGTATTGCATCATCTCAAGTTCTTTTATGTATTGTTCTGAAATAACCCAGACGTTGTTCAAAAAATCTATATCTTGAGCCATTTCCAATACAGAAGTTGTTGTTGAATCAGAGAAGCTGGAAAGAATCACATCAATTTGACAATCACCAAAGAGGTTTTTTATAACAGCCAATTGTGTATATAAATATCCCACAGAATAAGTATGTATAAGAACTTTTTTGATAGGGGTAAGATTTTTTTGAGGAGCATTTTTATATAAAAGTTTCATTTTTGTTGTTCCTCCAGCAACACTTTAGCGGTTAAAAAATCTATTTCATCATCTATATCGATAGAATTTTTTGCCTCCATTATATATGCAAAACTTTTATCATTATATAAATCAATATTTTTATTAATTAAATTGCTTTTAATAATATAGATAGCACCATTTAAAGTATAACTTTGAGGTAATTCTTGCCTTGGTTTATTGATATATTCTTGTTTTATAAAATTATTTAGTGAAAGGTTTTCAGGTAAAATATTAGACCATACAACTGGGTGCGAATTTTTTATAACACTTATAACCATATCAGCATTTTTTTTAAAAAATAAATCCAAAGCTTCTTTAATGTTTTGAGCAGTTCTTAAAGGAGATGTGGGTTGCAAAAGAATTACAATATCGTATTTTTCATTTAAATTTGCCAAAACTTCTTCAATAACAGGCCAACTGCCGGCAATATCTGAAGAATTTTCTGCGCTCCTTAAGAATGGAACTTGTGCATTGTATTTTTTTGAAATTTCAGCATATTTTGCGCTATCTGTTGAAACCATCACAAAATCACAACAGTTGCTTTCTATAGCAGCTTCAATTGTCCAGGCAATCAAGGGTTTTCCTGATAAATCTTTGATGTTTTTATCTTTCAAGCCTTTTGAACCACTGCGAGCGGGAATTATTGCTATTATTTTTTTTTCTTTATACATTGGTCGCCCTATAACTTTTGTCTAAGATTAATTTCATAATACCTTTATGACCTTTCTTTCAAGAAATCATCAATACTATTTTGAATCCACTCATCATTATAAAGTTTGTCAAAATCAATAGGCGTTGCTAATTGTTCATTGATTGGACTGAATTTTTCTCTCGAATATGAAATACAATTATGACAAATAGTGCCCCTTACATTTTTGTCCAAATGTGCTTGGCGCAGTTTTTGGAATTTATCGCAATTCCAGCCTTCTTTTAAAGACATTTTGTTTAAATCCGCAATTGCCAGTTGATTTTCAAAGTCAACGCAGCAAGCTGTTAAATACCCTTCTTTTGTAACTGTTAAAGAATTAAAAACATCCATACAAGGCAATTTTAAAGTTACGGAAAGAATATCATTGTTTCGTACATTAGTTTTTAGAGTATTTTCTTTTTCTGAATTCCAGCCACCTTGATTAATCATGTCTGCAAATATAATGTCATCACAATAGGGCTTAAATTCTTTTTTGAATTCTTCAACTTGATTAATTGTATATGTAGTGATTACAAAAGAAATAAAAATTTTGTAATCCAAATTATTATCTTTTCTGTAATTATAAACAAATTTTAGGTTTTCTTTTACGATATTAAAGTCGTCTTTTCCATGTATAAGTTTGTATGTTTTTTCATCTCCAGCATTAATAGAGAATTTTATACTGTCAATCCCCGCTTTGATAACAGGTATAACTTTTTCTTCTGTAGCTAAGGCTCCATTTGTCGTGATATAAATATATTCATAGCCGAGTTGTTTTGCTTGTTTTATTGCAGGTACAAGATTTTTTGATGCTAAAGGCTCCCCTGTTGTATAAAACCCTACTTCTCTAACTCCTTCGTTGTAAGCTTCATCTAGAATTCTGTTTAAAAATTCGGGGTTGATATCACCTTTTTTGCGGGTCATTTTTTTGTTGGCACAAAAAATACATTTATGATTGCAGATATTTGAAAGTTCAATCAAAAATCTGTTTCTCGGTATCTTAGGACTGAGAACAAACTCATTTTCCGTTATATTTTTTATAATTCTTTTATTCAATTCATTATTGGGGGTCATCTCTAAAACCTTATGTACCTGATATCATCCTGTGCTTTTGAATAATTTTGGGCAGTTCCTATATCTAGCCAATAGCCCCTAATTGGGAAATGACTAATTTTTTTATTTTGCTTTATCAATTCATCAATCAAATCAATTGCATCATACACTTCATTTGCAGGGACTAGTTGTATGAATTTTTTGTTTAACAAATAAATTCCGGCGTTGGAATAATATATGTAAGTTGGTTTTTCGATAAATGATTGGATTCTTTTATCTTTAGTTTCCAAAACTGCGTAAGGAATATCGACTTTAATATTAAAAGTTGCCACGCTCATATCGTCATTAAAATCTTTATAGTTGGAATAAAAATCTTCGAAATCAATGTTAGTCAAAATATCAGCGTTGATAATCAATACATCATCATTTTGATAATCTTTGACTAGCCCAGCTGAACCTACTGTGCCAAGAGGCATAGGCTCTTCAATATAATAGATATTTACTTCTTTATCTTTATAATAGTTGTTTAAGTATTCTTTAATCTGTTCTTTTAAATGATTAATTGAGATATAAAAATTTTTCACCCCATAAGAAATTAATCTATCAATATTGTGGGCAATAATTGGTTTTTTATCCAGTTCAAGCATTGGCTTTGGGATATTATTTGTGTAGGGTTTTAACCTAATTCCTTTTCCACCGGCCATAATGACAACATCAATAGGCAAAATGGATTTAATTTCTCTTAAATTGATGAATTGGATGATTTTTTTATCTTCAGTAACATGAGGAATAATCTTTAAATCAAGTTTTTTCATTTTTTTGATTTTTTTAAAATTGTTAAGATTTTTTATATAATGAAATTTTTTGTTCATAACCATTTGAACACTATCATTTATATTCATCCCTGCCAAAAGGGCACGTCGAATATCGCCATCAGTTAATGAGCCAATAATTTGATTTTCTTCATTTAAAATAAAAATTACAAGAGTAAGCTCGCCTGAAAGTTCATTAATTTGGCCTAATGCTTCAAATATTGTTGCTTTTTCACTTATTGTATATTTTTTTAAATTTTTCATACTTTTATTTTACCTTAATATCATAAAATTCTTTAATTTTATTTACAAATCCTTCTATTTCTTCAGTTATTTTACTTGCCGTATTTTCACCTTCGTAGGGATTTTGTGTCGTACGTAAAATATTTATGAAATCAATGGAAGATATTTTTTCAATAACTTTTAATATATCTTCTTGCTTGGCATCGCAATTCAAAATGGAGTTGGCTTGCAGCCTTCCTTTTTGGCGGTTTCCAATATTTATTGTTGGAATTTTAAAACTGGGAGCTTCTAAAATTCCGCTCGAAGAATTGCCAATTACACCAGCACAATATTTCATAGCGCTCAAATATCTTAAAACGCCTAAGCTTTCAACAACTTTGATTTTTTGGGGATAAATTTGTACAAAGTTATCAAGAATTTTATTTAATTCACTCGAATTAGTATCGGCATTGGCTCTTGTAAACAGTACATTGTATTTTTTTTGTTCGATAAGCGCTTTCAGTAACTCTGAGAACTGTTCTTTTTGAGTCGACTTCTCCATTGTAATAGGATGGAATGTAGCCAATAAAGTATTTTCGACATCAATCTTCAACTCTTCATTTAGTTGTTCTTTTGAGTGAAGTTCCAATTTTTTAATATTTTCGATGCTTAATGAACCAACATTAAACACACTATCGGGGTTTTCTCCAAGTTGGATTACTCTGTTTCTATATTCTTCACAACTTGTAAAATGCAAATTACTCATTTTGGTAATCGAATGACGGAACATATCATCATATGCTCCATAAGTCACATCTCCACCTGAAATATGTGCTATTGGAATATTTAAAATTACACAAGCACTTGCAATTGCAAAAATTTCATATCTATCTCCAAGTAAAACAACCATATCGGGCTTTAATTTTTCTAATTCTTCGCCAATTTTTTTTATAGCGTTTGCCATTGTCGATAATATTCCGATTTGTGTGTCATTTTCAATAATTTCAACACAAGAATCCGGCTTTAGTCCATCATTTGAAATTTCATCAAGAGTGTAACCGTATTTTTTATCAAGGTGGGTGCCTGTTGCGATTATTTGAGTTTCAATGTTTGGATTCTTTTTAAATTCAAACATTAATGGGCGCAATAACCCATATTCTGCTCTTGTGGAAGTTATTACACAAATCTTTTTCATATGATTTCGTCCTCTTGATAATCTTTTTTTGCAACTGTTCCAATGACTTCATCCCATTTCATTGGACAAATACCTTTTGCAGGTCGTTTTGTAGTTAAATTCCCCTCATTTAAAACTTCACCTTTTTTGATATCACAACTTGCGACGATTGATTTTCTTGCGATTTCAATATTTTTCATTTCACTTGGTGAGGGTCTTTTTTCGCCATCTCCAAGCGCTTTTTCGATATTTTTAATAGCTTCAACCATTTGTTTCAGTTCATTAGGTTCTAAACTGGCTTTATGATCAGGGCCTTCCATTAGTTTATCAAGAGTAAAATGTTTTTCAATAATGCCTGCACCAAGTGCTACGGCAGCTATTGCAATCTCAATACCTTGAGTATGATCGGAATAACCCACTTCAACATTAAATTTATTTTTTAAAGTTTGCATTGCTTTTAAATTAACTTCATCATAAGGACAAGGATATTCAGTTGTGCAGTGCAAAAGTGATATTTCACAACCTTCCAAGACTTTAAGAGCGCACTCAATTTCATCAATTGTAGACATTCCTGTTGATAAAATTATTTTCTTTTTATAAGAAGCCAGCTTTTTCAAATATGGCAAATTCGTAATTTCGCCGGAAGGAATTTTGAAAATCGGCATATTAATTGAATCTAAAAAATCAATACTTTCGAGGTCAAATGGCGTAGATAAAAATAAAATTCCTTTATTTTTGCAATATTTTTGAAGCTCGATAAAGTCATCATAAGATAATTCTAATTTCTTTATCATTTCCAGTTGAGTTTCTTTATTTCCAGTTGTTTGTTTTTGATATTCAGCTTTTGCGGCATTTTTGCTAACTAGAGATTCAGCTTTAAATGTTTGGAACTTAACAGCATCACAGCCAGCCTCGGAAGCTACATCTATAAGTTTTTTGGCCAACTCAATTGAACCATTATGGTTTACGCCTGCTTCTGCTATTATAAAAGTCTTTTTCATGTTTTTCATCCTACTGTAATAATCATTTATTTAAAGCTGAATAAAATTATTTTTTTGCTTTTAAAAACGATTGATAAATTTTATAAGTTTTCTTTTGATTTTATCTTTTAATTGTATGTTTTTGCAAAAATAAGGCTGCCAGATTGGATTAGTTTCTTTTACCCACTCGATGAACTCCGAATAAGTTATTATGTGATGATCCAGCAATACCTGCAAGTAAGTTTTTGCAAGTTCAGCAATTTGTTGAGTCGGTTTTAAATATTTAACGAATCCTTTTACTTGCATAGAACATTCTCGTATTCTTTCTTCTTGAGGAATTGACATATTAATTTTCACATTCTGAATTTTTCGACCGGTAAAGCTTTGTCTATGCATAACTTGGTGGTAGTGAAACAATTTATCATCAAATCCCCATTTATGCCCTTTGTTTTGTAATAAGGTGCGAATAATTATGTCTTCATTTCTGTACAAATAATCGTCATCTATTTCATTCAAGATGTCATCAAAAGCTTCTTTTCTTCCCATTTGCGTTCCGCCAAAACCAAAATCAAGCAAGCTATCCGCAAATTTATTATCATATTCAGCAAAAACAACTAATTTTTGTTCGCATTCACACCAGTCATATTTTTCTGTATTTTTATACATTGCATCAAACCAATCAGGTGCAATATAAATATCTGAGTGCAGATATAAGAAAAATTCTGTTTGTACTTCTTCTATTAATTTGCGAATTGAATAGCCAAGTGTTTTATAAGAACGATGATCAAAAACTTCTACTCGTGGAAATTCTTGTGCTATTTTAATCGAGTCATCGATGCATCCGCCATCTCCAATTAATAATCTATTTACAGGGATTTCTCTATAAATAGAAATAAGATTTTTTCGCCATAATTCGTTAGTATGGATTATAGGAATAACAATATCTACAGCATTAGCTGGGTTGTCAGCATAGCGATCAACAAATGGTTCTTCACTATAGAGCAATTTAAATGTCGATTGTTCTGTTGGCATATTCTATCTCCTTATTTATCATTATTTCAATCATCTTATCAAATCTTGTACTAGTGGACCATTGGAGGTTTTTCTTTATTTTGTTTGTATTTCCGATCATTACGGGTTTATTTCTAAGGATTAAATTCTTATCTTCAAAGACATATTTTTTATAGTCAAGATTAAGATAGCCAAAAGCATATTCAACCCAATCTTTGACAGTATGGCTAACGCCACTTGCTATTACATAATCGTCAGGTTTATTAGCCAGAAGCATTGCATAAAAAGCTTCAACAAAATCCGGAGCGAATCCCCAATCAGTTTGTGCATTGAGATTGCCGACAACTAGTTTATCTTCGAGCCCGTGTTTTATTTTAACAGCTGTTTGAATAATTTTACGAGAAAGGAAATTAGGCGAGCGTAGCCAAGATTCATGATTAAATAAAATGCCAGAGCAAGCAAAAAGTCCGTGGTGGTCACGATACCATTTGATAATATCCATTCCCATTTTTTTTGTAATTCCATAGGCACAGGTAGGGTTTTGTAAAGAGTTTTCATCAAACAACGAATTTTCAGATTCGCCAAAAATTAACGATGAAGATGCATAAAATACCCGTGTATTAGGAGATGCAATAAGTACAGCTTCAAGAATATTACGAATATTGGTAACATGTGTATCAAAACAAGCGGAAAATTCTGAACCTTCCTGCTCAGTATTCCCGTGCGAAGATTTATGATGCGCAGCTAAATAATAAATATGTTGCTGTGGATATTTGGATAAAAATAGCTTCAATGATTCTATAGAATTAAGGTCAAATGAGCAAGAAAAGTCATCCTTGTTTGATAGGCCATACTTATTAACACCTGTAACATTAATGTTTTGTGTGGATAAATAATCTGCCAGAAGTTGTCCGTCTTGTCCCTTCGAGCCTATAATGAGTGCGTTTAAGTCCATATTTCATACTTTCTAAATTATTGTTTAAATGGTTTTCTTGTCTATAATTGCAACTGCTCTTGCACCTGTATAACGTGAATATTTTAATTTAGGCCATTTTTCAAAAGGAACTTGTTTGAAAATATTATCTATAATTCCCCTATCAAAAACAGTCACTTCCAGTTTTTCATTGTTTTTCAGCTCCATATCTTTATACTGGCCAGATTTAATATACTCATCAAGTTTTTTATTATAACCTACTGGAAAAGTTATAAGACAATTTTTACTTTCTTTTATTAGCTTAATTAAAGCTTCGACGCAATCTTCAACTAATTGTAAATCGTGTTCAAAGGTCCCCACATGTTCAATTGTAGATATAGATAATACATTTCTATCAGTAAAGTCTTTATCAAATAAAGAGCATTTATAATTTACTAGAGGATGATTGTCCGCAGGGTCTACTATATCTTTTATTAAATTTGGCCAATAATATGAAGTTACTGCCCCAACTTCAATAACCTCTGTTTTATCTTTAAGCCATTCTTTCGTAAGAGCCAACTCTACTGCTCTTTCAGTCATTCTTACATTTTTATAATAACAATTATACTCATGTTCAAATAAGTCTATAAGTTTCCCATTATAAATAAATGGCTTTGATTTGGCTTTAGTTTTCAAAACTATTACTTTTCTAAAAAAATGAAGTAATAGTCTTCTATCTTGGTCATATGATAAATAAATTTTCTTTTTCATTCTCTCCCCTAAATTTTTTAAATAATTTCAATTTCAGGCAAAGGGAAAATAAACTTCCCTCCATTATCAATAAATTCACGTTCTCTTTCTAAAATATTATGCTTGAAATGCCATGGCAAAACTAAAAAATAATCAGGATTTAAAGCTTTTGCTTCTGCTTCTGAAATAATCGGGATCTGTGTTCCCGGAGTAAAAGAACCAAATTTATCTTCATTTACTTCAGCAATATATGGGATATGGTTTGTATCTAATCCGCAAAATTGCAACAAAACATTACCTTTGGTGCTTGCGCCATAGCCAAAAACTTTTTTCCCATCTTTAATCAAAGCATCTATTAAATCAGTTAAATTCTTGCGGTGTTTGAATACTCTTTCTGCAAACTCAAGATAAGGCTTTGGAGTATCAAGTTCCATATCTTTTTCTTGATTGAGCAGCCAATTGATAATGGCATCATTAGATTTATATGGAGCATTTTGCTTGCAAGCAGTAACTGCAAAACTTCCACCATTAACCGCATTCATTTGCACATCGATAACCCTTAAGCCACACTTTTCAAGCATTTCTTTGACAACTTTAAATGAATAAAATTCTAAATGCTCATGGCAAATTGTATCATATGCATTGGTACGTAACATTGATGGCATATAGCTTTGTTCAAAATGCCAAATCCCATCATCTTCAATAATATCAAATATATCTGAAATAAATTTCAAGGGATCTTCTAAATCATAAAACATTGCAATTGAAGTAATAATTTTTGCTTTACGATTTGGAAAATGCTTTGAGAAAATTTCGGCAGAAAAAAAGTCAGGAATTAAATCTATATCATCGGTATAATATTTTTTGAATTTTAGTCCGGTAGGATCAATACCTACTTTTTTATGTTCTCCGCAATAAGCTTTGAGTGAAGTTGCATCATTGCTGCCAATATCTATAACTAAATCATTGCGAGTAGGTTTTGCTATTTTTTCCAGAAAGGATATTTTATTTTGCAAATGTCGCACCATTGAGGAATTAAGCCCTGAACGATAACCATAATTTTCACCATACATTTCGGGCAATGAATAAGATTGTTTCATCTGTAGAAGTGTGCAATCAGCGCACCAAACCAAATCAAGAGGACCTTTGGTTATTTTTTCAGTTACATTCTTTGGAAAGACCCCTGTTAAAACTTGATCTCCAAGGGAAATCATTTTGATTAAATTATTGCTTTTACAATTACGACAAGTTGAAATTTCTTTTGGCATTAATTATTTTCACCCTCTTCTTGCTTAATTCCGTTCTAAATTTATTCAGGCTTGCAAATATCTTTTATTTTTTTTGCTGGATTCCCTGCTACTATTGTATAAGGCTCAACATCTTTTGTGACTATGCTTCCTGTTGCAACAATTGCTGCTTCGCCAATGGTAACTCCTTTTAAGATGGAACTTTTGGCGCAAATCCAGGCATTAGCACAAATTTTAATGGGTTTTTCATTCCAATTAACTTTTTTATTATCTTCACCTTTTAAAATAGCTTTAAAATGTTCATGGCGTTCTAGCGGGTCAAGTGGATGAGTATCATGATCAAAAATATCTACATTATGTGCTATTAGAACATTATCACCTATCTCGATTTTATCCGCACAAAAAATATTGCTATTTACTCCAACATAACAATAATCACCTATTTTGATATTGCCACCAGTTTTATAGTTTAAAATTTTACCATTTATTAAACAATTTTTGCCAAAAATTATTGAGTTTTTTTTAAAACTATTTGTAATATCCGCATTAATTATAGTATTTTCACCACGAACGAATGTTTCATTTGTTTTTTTAATATGCTTAGTAAAAGAACATTTTGCACATAATTTGCTTTTTATTATTCCAGAATTTAATTGTTCGCGTAAGTTTTTAATTGGGATATCATTCCAGATTTTCAACAATGATTTTTGATTTATATCCCCAATAACTTCTATTTTATTATAATCTGCACAACAAGGTACAACTGTCCCATCCCAATTAATACAAGCACTTTCAAAAGGTTGTTGGCAAACACTCTCTGATTGGGTAATAGATGCCATTTCATTAATTTCATTAATTTCGCCATTCCAATTCCAAAAAGTTTTTTTATAAACATCTATTCCATGTTCTTCCTTCCAAAACCTTATTGAATTAGCAGTAGCATCTTTGAAGGAAGGATTGTCAACAATTACAATTTTTAACGTTGTATGAGGGGAATATTGTTTTTGGATTTCAAATGCTTTTATAGCATTTAAAACAGAAGTATCATAAGCATCTTTTACGCCTCTTATTTTATAAAATGTTTCATTGCAATCGCCATCCATCATCAAATAAACAATTTCAGGTTTTGCTTTAAAAAGTCTTAGAGCCTTTTCTTCTGATAATACAAAAGGGTTGCATGAAATTCCCATTGGAAACCCTTTTAATCTGCCGTATTCAAGCGCTTCATCAAATGAAGGGTGTAACAAACTTTCTCCGAAATGATGTACGAAAATTGTATTTTTTTGTTTTTTTCTATAAGAAGCAAGCTCGTCAATAATTTTTTTAAACAAGTCAATATCCATAAATCCTTTTTCTCTATCCATGGAATAGGTTCTTGGACAAATTGTACATTTCATTGGACAATGATTTGTTAATTCGATATTTAAAACCTCTGGCGTTTTAGGTTTTAAAGAAAGGATGGGCGCTAAAAAACGCTTCATTTTGCGCATTATTTTCTTTTTTACATTTTTGATTTTCTGATTAATTTTTTCAGCTCTATCTTTGGGGAATTCTCCTGTTGAAATTTTTTTCTCAAGAAAATTTACCTCGGTTAAATTATTACTTTTGCAATTATGACAAGTTGAGATTTCTGTTGGCATTAATTATTTTTACCCTCTTCTCAAATAAATGATTTTCATATTAATATAGAATACCTTTGTCATCAGAAAATCCCGTCTTGTATCAATATTAATCTATATTAGGTCCTTTTTTCATAGTATATACGTAAAACTTTTGTAAGTAAATAAATCAAATTAGCCAAATAAATCAAATAAACATTCCCAAATAGATGCTTCTAAGATGGATTTATATTTGAATTTCCCATATTGAGGAAATAGAAAATCTTCGAAATAATCTTCGATAACTTCCGCATCATAATTGCAAATAAGTACTATATCTGGATTTTGTTCTTTTATTTTTGCAGGGGCAAAAGTCTTAAATCCCTTGTATTCCAATGTGTTTGAATCAAAGCGACTGTCAGATATACCTATAATATTGAAACCGCTTAAATCAAAATTTTCTGAAATTGCATCAAAATATCTACCTGCGCCATATAACATTACTTTTTTATTTTTATATTTTTTAACCAATTTATCTATCTTTTTTTGCAACTTAAGTTTATTCAATTCTTCTGATATAATATCCATAAAGGCTCCTCACTCATATATATTTATCAATTTAATTATAGCTTTTCTGCATTTGAAGTCAATATTTGCGGCAATATTAAAGGATGCTAATTAAATATAAAGCATCATATAGTAAATAGATTTTTTTATTATTAGATAATGGTATTATTATAAAATTAGAATAATTTTTGGAAAAGTTTGAATATAGGAAAGAGATTGACTGAATGAAGAAAATATTTGGAAAATTTTTAAAAAAGAATGATAATCGCAAATACCAGCAAAATCTAATTATTGGTAAAAGTTCTCTTTTGCAAGATGGCGCTTCATTTCGCAATCCATATAACAATAAAATTACAATCGGCGAAGATTGCATGTTAAGCTGCAATTTTATTTTTGAAAGTGACAAAGGCGAGATTGAAATCGGCGATAGAGTTTTTATAAATAAAGGAACAAATTTAGTTTCTCGATTAAAAATTAAATTTGGTAATGATATCACAGTAGCCTGGGGTTGCACTTTTTATGACCATAATTCGCATTCTGTTGACTGGAAAGAACGCAAAAACGATATGTTTCAACAACTTGAAGATTTTCGAGCAACTGGTGATTTTATAAAAAATAAAAATTGGGATGTTGTAAAATCCCGCCCCATTACCATCTGTGATAAAGTTTGGATTGGGTTCGACTGCACAATTCTAAATGGTGTTACAATCGGTGAAGGTGCAATCGTAGGAGCTAAATCTGTTGTTAGAGAAGATATAGAGCCTTGGACAATTGTCGCTGGCAACCCTGCAAGAGTAATTAAGAGAATATTGCATGACTAAAAAAATCTTAATTACCGGAATAAACGGTTTTATTGGCTCAAATTGTGTGGATTTTTTCACTCAAAAAGGGCATAAGATTTTTGGTATTGATATTTCAGGCGAAAATTCTCAAAATTTTATCTTGGGCGAAGTTAATTTAGAAAATCTAAAATCTTTCAATCAAAAATTTGATGTAATTATTCATCTTGCAGGAAGCGGAACCGTTGGCCTTGCCGCAAAAAATCCCGAGCTGGAATATTTAAAAACAGTCGGTTCGACTGAGTATATTTTAGAATATATGAGGCTTTATAACAAAGAAGCTAAACTTATTTATCCATCTTCGGCCGCTGTATATGGTGATGCATATGAAAGTGCTATCGAAGAGGAAAATCAATTAAATCCTATTTCAATTTATGGACGTCATAAGATTGAAGTTGAAAAAATTAGTGAGGAATACCATCGAAAATTTGATTTAAATATAAATATAATAAGGTTTTTTTCAATCTATGGCGAGGGTTTGACAAAGCAACTCTTATGGGATTTTTCAAATAGAGTGCGTCAGAATTTCAATGCAGAAATATTGCCTTGTTTTGGCACTGGAGAAGAAAAAAGAGATTTTGTTCATATTCAAGATGCTATTTCTTTAATAGAGTTATTAATTAATGCCGAAGAAAAATTTGTAATTTTAAATTGTGGAAGTGGGAACACAACCAAAGTAAGTGAAGTATTAAATTTAATAGTGAAGGAGCTGGATTATAAAGGCAAACTTATCTATGATAATCTTGGAAAAGAAGGTGACCCAAAATCACTTGTTGCAAATATAGAGAAGGCTAGGCTAATTCAATTTAATCCTAAAATTAATGTGGAAGATGGAATAAAAAAATATGTCAGATGGTTCAAAAAAAACAATTAAAGTCGGTTTTATATTTCAACAAACATCAAATTGGATGGGTGGAATAAATTATTTTAAAAATTTATTTATCGCCATGTCTAAAGTTGAGAGCCCGAATATTGTACCTTATATTCTTAAGCCTAAGGATGAGAAATCCAATATTTTATTGGATTATGCCAAAATACTAGAATTGGTTGATGGCAAAGCTGATGTTGATATAGTTTCTCATTCTCAAATCCTCAAAGATAAGCCCGATATTGCTTGGCTTCCAGACTTTCAACATATCTATTTGCCGGAAATGTTTGATGATAAAGACTTAGAATCTAGAGATTCTGATTTTTTAAATAAAGCACAACATAGCGGAATTATTATCTTGAGCAGCAATGATGCCTTGGATGATTTGAAAAAATTCTTCCCTAAATATTCTCATAAAGGTAGAGTCTTGAACTTTGTTGCGATTTTGCATGAGGATGTTTATAAAAAAACAGATGAAATTAAGCAAGAAACCATTAAAAAATTTAATTTGAGCGAAAAATATTTTTATCTTCCTAACCAATTTTGGAAACATAAAAATCACAAAGTTGTTTTTGAGGCTATTTCGGTCTTAAAAGAACAAGGAATTGATATTCAAGTTGTGTTTAGCGGCAATACTAGCGATTATAGACACTCAAATCACTTTTATGAATTGATGAAATATGCAAAAGAAAAAAACATTGAAGATAATATAAAATTGGTTGGATTGATTGATTTAATCGAAGTTTATTACTTGATGAGAAATTGTATTTCAATTATTAACCCGTCACTTTTCGAAGGCTGGAGTTCAACTGTCGAAGAAGCAAAAAGTTTAGGCAAGAATATAATTTTATCTAATCTAAAGGTGCATAAGGAACAGAATCCGCCTTGCGCAAGTTATTTCAGCCCACATAATGCTTGTGAATTGGCGGAGATTTTAAAAGAAAAATGGCTAAACTGTAAATCTGAACCAGATTTCGAATTAGAAAAAAATGCACAAGAAAATATGAAAAAAAGAATAATTGAATTCGGTAAAAATTATCAAAAAATTGTACTTGAAGCTTTGAAAAAATAATCAAATATGTATAAGATTTTTTTTCAAAGTAAGGCGCTGAAATTGAACGCTTGACAACTTCAGAGGTTTATTTGATGATATTGCTATAGGTCAAATAAGGTTTAATCGGAGGTTGAAAAAGTTGGATATAATACAACGTCATTCATTAAATGAATTTGATAAATATGATGAGCCTGAAGGCCAATTAGAGGCGTATTATGGATTACCTCAAAAAGTTAAATTTTGTAAAAAATGCGTGATATCCAATCAAAGACCAAATTCAACTGTTGAATATAAGCATACAAAAGAAAGCAAAAAAGAAACAATCAACTTTGATAAAGACGGAGTATGTGATGCTTGCCGTACGAAAGAATCAAAAACTCAAACAATCGATTGGAATCAAAGAGAACAAGAATTAATAGAATTATGTGATAAACATAGAAGTAAAGATGGCTCATATGATTGTATAGTGCCTGGTTCTGGAGGTAAAGACAGTGTATATCAGTCACATATGCTTAAATATAAATATGGAATGCACCCATTAACAGTAACTTGGGCTCCTAATATGTATACAACTTGGGGATGGGAAAATTTTCAAAACTGGATACATTCAGGTTTTGATAACTATTTACATACGCCTAATGGCAGAACCCATAGACTCTTGACGAGACTTGCTGTTGAAAATCTTTTTCACGCTTTCCAACCATTTATGTTTGGTCAAAAATCATTAGCTCCCAAAATGGCTGCAGCATTTAAAATTCCACTTATATTTTATGGTGAAAATGAAGCTGAGTATGGAAATCCAATTGCTGATAACACAACAGCAAAAAGAGATTACTCATATTTTTCGGCAGAAGATCAATCAAAAATATATCTCGCAGGAACATCTATTGCTGATTTGAAAGACAATTTCGGTTTAGTCCAAAATGATTTACAACCATATCTACCTGCAAATCCTCAATTATTAGAAGATAATAATATTGAAGTTCATTACTTAGGATATTATTTAAAATGGCATCCGCAGGGTTGCTACTATTATTCTGTAGAAAATGCAGGATTTAAGCCATCACCTGAGAGAACAGCCGGAACTTACAGCAAATATAATAGTATTGATGATAAAATTGATGATTTCCATTACTATACAACCTTTGTAAAATTCGGTATTGGCCGTGCCACATATGATGCAGCTCAAGAAATACGTTCTGGCGAAATTACCAGAGAAGAAGGCGTTGCCCTTATTAGAAAATTCGATGGTGAATTCCCTGAAAGATTTGCTCAAGAAGTCTTTGATTATTTAAGTATCAATTCAAAAGAATTCCCTGTTGCATCAAAAATGTTCGAACAGCCAATAATGACTAGAGAATATTTTGATGATTTAACAGACAAGTTCAGATCTCCGCATCTTTGGGCTAGAGAAAACGGCATTTGGAAATTAAGACATACTGTTTTTTCAGAAGAGAACTTGGTCAAAAGATAAATGAGCAACAAGAGATTAATAGCCCGTCTTGACGTAAAAGGACCTAATTTAATCAAAGGTGTACAGCTAGAAGGATTACGTGTAATCGGGGATCCTCAGGAATACGCCAAAAAGTATTATGAACAAGGTGCTGATGAAATCATTTATCTTGATATTGTTGCAAGCCTGTATGGTAGAAATAATCTTGTTGAGATAGTCTCGCACACAGCCGAACATGTATTTGTTCCAATCACGGCCGGTGGTGGCGTTCGTTCTATTGAGGATGTCAGACAACTTTTAAGAGCAGGTGCTGATAAAATAGCAATTAACACAGCTGCCGTTCAAAATCCTGAATTAATCAAGCAAATAGCAGAAACTTTTGGTTCGCAGTGCATGGTGTTGTCTATTGAAGCAAAAAAAATAGCCGAAGGTAAATGGGAAGCATATATTGAGAGCGGAAGAGAGCACTCATATAAAGATGTCAAAGAATGGGCTTGTGAGGCTGTTGAGCTAGGCGCAGGTGAAATTTTGTTAACATCGATTGATATGGAAGGTACTACAAAAGGTTTTGATTATGAATTGATTAAAACCATTACGGATGTAGTTAATGTCCCAGTTATTGCCAGTGGCGGAATGGGCGCACCAGCAGACCTTGTTAAGGTTGCAAAAGAAAGCAATGCTGATGCAATAGCATTTGCAAATGTTCTTCATTATGACAAATATACAATTGGTGATATTAGGAAATATGCACTAGAAAATGGTTTGCAGGTGCGAAATGACTAAAATTATAAGTATTTTAGATTACGGCGTAGGGAATATATTCAGTCTTACTAAGGCTTTTGAACTTTGTGGCGCAGAAGTCCGTTTAATTAGTGAGCCTTCACAATTGAAGAATGTTGATAAATTAATATTGCCCGGTGTTGGTGCTTTTGCAAAGGCAATGGACGAATTAAACAAAAGAAATTTTACAGATTCAATAAAAGAGTATGCCTTATCAGAAAAGCCTTTAATGGGTATTTGCCTTGGGGCTCAAATGCTTTTATCTGAAAGCTACGAATATGGGATTCATGCAGGTCTTGACTTAATAAAAGGTAAAGTTATTAAAATTTCTGATATAGAGGCTAATGCAGCACAGCATAAAGTTCCTTATGTAGCTTGGAGCGAATTGCATAAACCAAAAAACAATATTAATTGGGACAAAACTATATTATCTGGTATTAAATCTGGGGTCACAGCTTATTTTGTTCATTCTTTTACTTTCATCCCTGATAATGAAGAAAATAGATTAGTTGATACTTTCTATGATGGTGTAAGACTTTGTGCTGCTGTAAAAGAGGGAAATATTTATGGTACACAATTCCATCCTGAACGAAGTGGTAAGTATGGATTGCAAATTATAAACAATTTTGTTCAACTTTAAAGATTATAAATTATAAAAAAGAGCCTTTTGATTAGGCTCTTTTCGATTTTTTCCCGTATTAAATAGCGTTTTTTTGATTCGTGTTTAGATAGTTTTTACTGTTTAAATATGCTTGGATTTTGATGTGGTTTTGATTTTGGTTGCTGCCGAAGGCTAGCTTAGCTGTTTTTGCGGCTACTTTTTTCAAAACCATTACATTGTCTGTAAGGTTGATATTTGTAAATTTAGCTGTTTTTATTGCTTCTGTAGCATTAGTTTTAGCATTTTTTACATATTCAGTATAATCAGTTTCTTTTGCGAAATTTCTTAGTGTGTAGTTGCCATTTTCTTCTTGACAAACGCCAAATATATTTTTGTCTTCTTTTACAAGAGCATTTACAAAGTAAGTTCCAAGAGCCAAACCGCCAGCTAGACCTGCAACAACTGTACCTTTATCATTTTCATTTTCTTCAGGAGCTAAATTGATTCTGTCTATTTCAGCTTTAGCAGAAGGATTAATAGAAAATTTTGATGGGTCTTTTTCGTCTTTTTTCACATTTTTTGAGTGGGCAATACAGATAAGTTCTGATACTTGGTCATATCTGAACATCGCAAGAACTTCACCATCGCTAGGATTTAGTACTACAGTTTCGCCTTTTGAAAGAGCTGACAAACCTTCTTGTTTTCTGATATTATTTGTTACTTTTTTAGTTGTGTAGTAGTCATTTATGAATTGTTTGCTTGGGTCGTTTATCCACTCACGATGCGCTACATTTCTGTTTTGTGCATAAAGATTTTTGCAAGGGCTTTCATAACCTGTTGCGCCATATTCATCACCTGAGAAAGAAGTATTTCTTCCAGGTAGTATTGTCATTATTTTGTCAATTACCAACATTTTATCCATTGCAGGCTGCATAATAGTTTCGAAAGTTTTGTTGAATAATTGTTCTTTTTGATCTTTGCTTAATGATAGGTTATGTTTTGTTTCAGCTTGCAAAATAACATCTTTAATTGCGAAATCAATCGGTGATACCCCAAAAGCATCAGCGTTGAATTTTTTGCCTTGGAATTCGCCTTGAGCCAAGTCTATAACAGCTTTTTTTAATTTCTCTTCATCACTTTTATTAATATTAGCTTTTTTCATAGATTCATGAATAGCTTGCGCCATTGCTATAGCTTTATAGCTTGGGGTTAGTCCGGCTTTTCTGATGTCTGGAGTATATTTATCTGCTTCAGCATCTAGTTTTTGTTGAGATTCTAATCTTTCTGCAGGCTTATCTTCAGGTCCAAGATACCCATGAAATAATTTATTATCCAAAGCCAAGATACTCAAAAGTCTTGGTTTGTCATGGTTTGTTGCGAAGTTGTGAGATGTTTTTACGCCATCTTGAGAATAGTTGAATAAAAACCCTTTATTTTTGTTGGGTGCGCCCCAGTCATCTTGACCTGTAAAACTTCCTTTTTTCCATCCGATTTGAATATTTTCGGATTTTCCAGTATCTGATCTTGTAGAAACTAAATCTGTTAAGCTTGAGAAAAAGAAATTGTAATTTGAAAGTCCTGAAACGCCTGTTTCATGTGCGAAAGCGTTTTCTAGGCCCATTGCGTTTTCGTAGCGTCCTGATTTGTTGCCTGTTAAAGCCATCAAAGCATCAGGATCATCAGGAGTGCCCAATATATTTGTCATTTCGGCAATGATATAAGAGTTTGGGTTCTCTTTTTTTACTGCATTAGCAAAGCCTTTCCAAAAATCGATGGCTTCATCCATTACAGTCCCTAAGTTTGCTAAGCCGTCTCTGACTTCTCCGATTGGAGCTGTATCTTTGGTAGCATCAGTACGCCAGTTCAAGCCTGAAGCTGTTCTGTCGACTAAAACATATGCCATTTTGATATCAGCTTCTTTGACTCCTTGGAATCTTGATTTGATATTTTCAGACAATAGTTTTTTGTCGCTGTCTGAAATTTTTGTCATTCCTTTTTTCATCAAAGCGAGAGTTTGTTTTGCCTCATCAGCCGGTGATTTTGCAGAAATGCCTACGCCGCCGAGGTTTTTTAGGTTAACAGTTCTAAGTGCTTTTTCGTCATAAACTAATTTGCCGTTTTTACTTTCAACTTTGACATTTGGAGCTAATGATTTAACCATAGCAAATTTCAAAATATCATTGGCGATTAGTGGAAGAATTAATTTTCCTGAATCAGTTAATTCGTTAGTTTTTTTGTTGATTAATTTACCTTCAGTATCAGCTTGAGAAATAACATCACTAGCAAATTCTACTAAAGATTTGTCTGCGTTTGTATAAAAATCATCAACATCACTATAGATAGCGCTGTATTTATCAGGTATTTTTGTATAGTTTTTTTCTTTGAAAAACTCATAACGAGTTTTTTCAACATCTTCTTTTGCGAATGCTTTTTTAGAGATGAAAGGGCTTCCCAAAACTGCTGTTACATCAGGAGAGAATCCGATTGATTCTAAAGGTAAATTCATCAAATCTTCAGTAAGTCTGTCTTTTACTTTAGATGTTGTCTCAAGTTGAGGAATATTGTAGTTGTTTGTCATTACATTGCTGATGACCGCATCTGTCATAGCTTCTTGAGATGATGTAGGAAGATTTTTATTCCCTTGTAAAACAGCTTTATAGCCATTAGCTTCTTTTGCATTTTTAAATTCTTTTACAGAATGTTCGATAAGGGCATCTTTAGTTAATTTTGTCCAATATGTACCAACTTTTTGGATGTGATCTTGGTTTTGGTATGCACCTTGTTGAACTTCTTTTTTTTCTTCTTTGCTTAAGCCCAAAAGAGTCATTTTTTGTTCATCAGCCATTGTATAATTATATCTTAGTTTTGCGATGTCTACGTTGCCGTCCCAAGTTTCAAAACCATTTGCTTGTTTGTCGATGTTGAAATTTTTGAATGATAAAACTGTTTGCAAAAATGCTTGTTTGTTTTCTGAGTAAAGACCTTTATTATCTTTAATTCTTTTTTCGAAATCAGAAATTTCATCTTCAGGAACTTCGAATGGAATTAGAAGAGTCGAATGAATATTTGTATTTACATCATAATGATTATCTGGCGTAAATTTTTCATATTTTGTGATTAATTTGCCATTTTTAAGTTCATTACGTTGTGCTTCAGAAATCATTCTGTCATCATAAATTTGAACATAAGTAAGTTGTTTGCCGTCTCTTTGTTGTTTTGTTTGTTCAAAACTATTTGGAATAGAGGTATATTTGCTGTTTCCATTTACGATATGTAGTTTGATATGAGAAAAGATTTCTTTGCCTTCAGGGGTATTGATATCAACATTTGGCAAGTTTGATATTGTAGGATTGCCAACAATTCTGAAATTGTTATAATATGGCGATTCTTTGCCCCATTTTTGAACATGTTTAAGACGATAGCCTTCCATTCCTTCATTTACAAAAGCACCATCTGCAATAAGAGACATGCCTTTTTTGAATAATTCAACATTTAATGTTTTGAACTCATCAAGAGTTCCATTTTTTTGAGTCATTTGGAACGGATTTGTTGTCCAATAACCGTGAGAAGATCTTTCATCACCACCAAAGATAGGTGTTGAAAGAACAAAATCGTATCCGTTTTCAGCCATTCTTGGAATATCTTGAATTATGCCTGCGATATTTCCGCCATATTGGTTGAAATGGTTTCTTTTAGCGTTTAAAGCTTTGTCTAGAGCTACTTGATTTTTGACAATATTGCCGTTTTTATCAAATTCCCAGCCAGGATTGTGGCTATCAGGCAACAAGTGAATAATTTGGCTGCCAGGATTTGTTACAGGAGCTCTATCTCTTAGAACAACAACATATTTAGCTTTATCTGGATTTTTTTCAGTATTTTCTGTTCTTAAGCCACTATCCGTATGATAAGTTACTTGGCCTGTTTTATCTGTTAATTTAAATCTGTAAGCAAAAGGTTGACCTTCTGGAGCGATTCTTGAAGGATTTACTGTTATTTTTCCATCGATAAGTGGTTTTGGTTCAATTGTATAAGTAGGATCTGCAACAAAATCTGTTCCAACTTTTTTAAGTTGAACAAATTCAATAGAAGCCGTATAGTTGTCTTTATCGTAAGGCAGATAAAAATCAAAGGCTTGGTTGCCTGTTTGAGTTTTAACCTGTTCCATTCCTTTAAAACTAACTTTTTTAACATTTGTTTGAATATTGTTAACTATCAAAATTCAACACTCCTTACACCACTTGTATCTATTATAAGGAAGCTACAGAAGATTTGTTGCGTAATTGGAGCTAATTGTTAAAAAAGTTTTACAATCAAAACCATTGTCCATGTTGGAGAAGCGGGATATTTTGGGGCATGCAAAAAAGACACAAAAAAGGCAACTGCTGAAAGAGTTGCCCTGATATGTTCTCTAAGTTTTCCTTGTTTTTCCTTGTTAAATATTTTGAACTAAAACTTCATCTACTTGATCTTCAATATATGGAGTATTGATTTCAAATAAGTGGAATCTTCCTGGTCCCAAATCAACTCTTAATGCGTTTTCTTTTGGTTGAAGTTTGCTTGCTTCTCCATAAGAAGGAACAAGATTTTGCATGTTTTGGTATGTTTTTAGTCCGGGAATTTCAACAACGCCTTCGCGTTTGTAGTTCATATTTCTGTTTGCAACAACTAATAAAGTTTTGCCTTCATAGTGTCTAGCGTATGCGATGATATTTTCGCTGCCTTTGTCGCCATCTACTTTAAGAGGAATATAAGAACCTTTTGTGATTACATCTTTGTATTTTTCTCTTGCTTCTGATGAAGCTTTGAAGAATTCGCCGATTTCAGGATTATTTCCACCAGGTTTTCTTGAAGTATTGAAAATATCAATCATTCCATCGTGAACTTCATAAATAGGAGCTTTGTCTAATTTTTCAGCTTCTTCAGATGGTTTCATAAGTTTGTTGCCGTATTCATATTTGTAAAAATCACCAGATTGGTAACCGTCTACAATATAAGGGTTTGTCATTGGAAGAGTATTCATCAATCCTGTTGCTACGTTGCAGAATAAAGTTTTACCTTGATACATAGGAGAAATATCATCGTGAGTTGCAAAAGAACCGATTAAAGATTTGCCTTTTTCAAGTCTGTGAGTCATATCAAGATTTTCTCTCATATAATTGTGAAGATCATCACCTTTCATCCATTGATTGAAAATGTGGAATTGTCCGTAATATGAATCAAATCCTGCATTCAATAATTCTTCAGGTCTGTCATAAGCCATGTTCAACATTGGAGAAGCATCTTCATAAGTATAAGTTTCTGCTAACCAAGCGAATTGAGGGTCTTTAGCTTTTGAATAAGGAATGATGATATCCCAGAACTCAGCAGGTTTCGCTCTTGCTACGTCAGCTCTGATTCCATCTACGCCTAAGTTGATAGCCATATCGATAAAATCTTTGTGGATTTGAACTAATTCAGGATTTAATTCTCTGTTGTCACCATTTTTGAATGATTCGAACATTCTGATATCGTTCCATCCTTGAGGAACTTTTGCAGCTCCGTTATCAGATATTGCCATATATTTTTTATTTTGAGGGTCGTTGTAAAAATCTAATGATGCACAGCTTGGAAGGTCTAACATTACGTAGATGCCACGTTTGTGAGCTTCATCGATAAAATATTTGAATTGTTCTTCAGTGCTTCTAGGATCTTTTTTATCACGAAGAGCTGGATCTATTGCAAGGATATCTTTTGCAGAATAAACTGAACCAGCATTACCCATTGAATCTTCTTCTCCTGGAGGGTGAATAGGTAGAAGGTGAAGAGTATTGATACCCATTGATTTTAATTCGTCTAATCTTTCAACTGCATTGATGAAAGTTCCTGTTTCTTCGTCAGCGCTAATTAATTCATCATGGTTTTTGTCTTTAGCGTTGAAAGTTCTCATAATGATTGCCATCATTTTGACATCGTTATTTTGGAATTTTGTTTTCAAATCATTTTGATAAACACCGTTTGATGCTTTATTTTCTTTTACTTCAGCAGTTTTTGTTATTGGCATATAAAAACCTTTAACATTTCTGTCGGCTAAAAGTTGTTGAACCATAGGATTTTGAGATTCATTTTCTTTGCTTACGGCCGTATTGTCTACTTTGTTGTTCAAAGCAAAAGAGCTTTTTTGAGGTATTTGATAATTAGTATACATATTAACCATTATGTTCTACCTCCTTTTTTTTAGGGGTTTCCATTTTGCCGAAGAAGAATGGAGAAACCAGAGTCACAGCTGCAACAACTGCACCAACTCCAGCAGCACCTTTTAACCAGACTTTAGTATTACCCATTTGTTCTGCTGCTTTTTTAGTGAATTGAGATAATGTTTCACCGGTAAGTGATTGTTTTTTAAGGTCACGTTTATCGGCGAATTTTTCAATTTCTTCTTTTGTTCCGATTAAATCAACTCTCTGATCAGGAAGGAAGCGATTACTAAAGTTTCCTAATTGATTATGAAGTTCTTTAATATTGTCTTGGACATTTGTTAAAAGAGAGCCATTTTCTTTTTTGCCAAGAACTTCTTTAGTTTTTCCACTCAATTCAGAGCCGAAAAGATTTGTCATAAGGCCTTGGTATACTTTTGGTTCAGCAATATCAAATTTTACATAATGATCGCCATAAGTGCCGTCCATTATTGCATATTTCATAGCTTTGATAGTTTTTTCAACAGATTCTTCACTTTTTGGGAATCGTTTGTCTTTGAGTTCTTTTTGTATAGAGCCTTCTTCTAGTCTTTTGAACATATCAAGACCTTGAATTACTTTGTATAGAGAAGATTTCTCACCTACAATGCTATTTTCAACTGATTCAGTTGCGTTATTAAGTGCTGATGCATGATTTCCTGCTATATATTCAGCTACATTTGTTAAAGATGATTTTTTTGCTTCAGCAGCGAAATCTGTATGGAATGATTTCGTTTTATCTTCTACTATAGTTTTGAATTTGTTGTTATCTTCGCCAACTTTATCGTCAAAAGTTTTAATAAGAGTAGCTATTTTGCCTAATGCAGTTTCGTATTTTTTGTCATCTTTTGCAATTGCAGTCATTTTAGCTTCCATAAGTTCTCTTGCTTTTGTAGGAGATTTTTTGGATTGCTCAAGTTCTTTGAAAGAGAATCCCATAGCGTTCATAATACCTTCAGAAGCTTTTTTCCATTCTCTTGCAACTACAGAGTCTTCTTTGTTTCCGATTCTGTGATCAACATACTCTGTCAAAATCTTTTTCTTAGCTGAGAAAGCATCAATAGCTTTAGCGGCTTCTTGGATTGTTGTCATTTTAGCTTCTGTAAGTTTTATTGTAGGAGTATTTAATTTAGCATCAATAGCAGAATTGAATTTTTTGCTTAATGCAGTTACTAAATCATCATTTCCTGCAACATTTTCAGGATATTTTGCATCCATTTCTTTTTGGAATAAAACATTTAATCTTTTTTTGATTTCATCAGGTTTGATTTCTTGATTGCTATTTAAATTATCACCTTCTGTAAGACATTTTTTGATATCTTTTTTATCAAAAATAACCGCTGTAGAATTAGGAAGTTCAAGTTTGATATCGCCTAAAATACAAGAAATATCAGATTCTTTATTAGAGTTTAAGATGTTGTTCAAATCTTTTCTTAGAAATTCTTCCATTTTGGCATTGCTATCTTTGTCCATTAATTTAACTAATTGGTCAACGAATTGCCCATCAACTTTTTTGTCTAAATTATTTGTTAACAATTCTTTTAAGGCTTTATTTTCGACTAGTTTTGGGGTATCAATATTTGCAAATTTTTTGTTCATTGTAGCTGTTTTCAAATTTTGCTGAGTTTTGTTTAAGCCTTTTTCGATTTCGCTTGAAAGTAAAGCACCCATAATAGGAGTAGCAAGCCCAGCTGTTAACATCCACATTGTGTTTGATTGAGTTGCGATTTTGCTCATTTTTCTTTTTACGAAATCTTGACGGTTTTCCATATCTTGGTCAACACCCATTTTATCGCCTATTTTTTCAAGTTGTTCTGGGGCATAAAGATCATAAGGAGTGTATTGAGGATCCATATGGAATGATTTTTTACGACCATAACTATCAACATATTTTTGGTCTACATTGAAGCCATACATAGCTTTGATTGGGGCATTAATGAATAATTTAGGGAATAGAACCATTGAAGTGAAGAATGAAGCAAATCCAACAAATTCCATACCTTTTTTAGTAGGAAGAACTCTTTTTGTTGCAAGATAACCGGCTAGAGCTAACCCACCAGCTTTCATTGTCAAATCATTCATTTGCCCTAATTCATGGTCATTACTTTGACCTTTGATGCCTTTGCCAATATTTTTGATGTTTTGGAAAGTATCTTCTACTGCTACGACAGGAGCTTTCCAAATAGGAGTTTTAACAAGATGTCCTTTTGCTTCATAAGGAATTGCTCCTAGTTGATATTTTTCATAATCAGCAACTGTAGGAATGCGATTTTTAGCAGAACTTGTTTTTTGTTCTACTGGTTTTTGAGATATTGAATTTTGAACCATCATATCAGTCATTATGCTTGATAATACCTCTTAGAGTCATCTACTGCTGATTTGTTTTCGTTTTTTGAACGGAAACCACTAAGTGTTGCGATAGGAGCGATGATAGCTATAGCCGCTGTCCCTAGAAGTAATGTTTTACCAAAGATGCCTGCTGCTTTTGCTTTTTTAGCTCCACCTTGCCACATTTCTTTGAAACTTCTTTTTGAAATATCACAGAAATCAGAAATAATATTTTTGAAACCTTGTTTTTTATTGCCTTTATTTACTCCAAGTTCTTCCCAAGGAGTTTGAGCTGCCAAGCCTACTGCAGTTGCAGCTAGGGCATAAGATAGTACATTTTTCCAAGTTTGCGCTTTTATCGCTAATTCTTTTATTCTTGGTTTCATTTCTTGATCAGAAGCATGCAATTCGCCAAAACCATTTCTTTTTGCAACTTTGTCGAACCAAGCATTTTTATTGCCGACTTTATCGCCTTCTGCGTAGAATAAATCCCATCTTGGAAAATCAACACTTTCGAAAGCGTTATGGTATTCAAGTCTTGTTTTGCCTTTTTCATAACCATTTGGAGGTAATTCATGAACGAATTTTTTGTAAGGTTGTGCTAAATCTATTCCTGTTGAACTTTGTACAGGCAAATCTATCATTTTTTTTGCTAATTCTTTTGCTAAGACATAAAATACTACGCCGATTCCTAATTTTTTACCTATTTTAACAGCTTCTTTTTTAGATTCTGGAGAGAATTTTTTTGAGGCCAAGTTGAAAACGCCAATCATAGTGGCACTTCCCACGATGTAAGGGATAATGCCCATTGCCAAAAATTCATAAAAACTAGCATTTTGGTCGCCTTTTAGCCCTTTTGCAGTATATGTAGTGAAGGCTTGACCGGTTTTATGTAAATTAGCTTTAGTTTTATTTATAACATTTCCTGGCAATAAATAGTCATGGCTGTGTTCCATCTTGTCTTTTAGAGGAGCAGATGGTTCATAATAGCTGATTTTGTTGCTATTAGGTTTATTCACATAATTAGAAGAGACCATTTATAAACACCAACTTTTAATACCTTACATTATAATTAAAAATCGTAAACCAAATTAGTTGCCTTTTTAAAGGCGTCCGTTTACATTATTTTACAAATGTTAATCTTATTTTAAGAATTTTGGTTTTTTAAGGACTCGAAAATTGAAAAACATGAGTGATTTTTAAGGTTTTTGAAACTTTCCCTATCATTTTTTGCGTATTAGGGAGTTAGAAGCTATTTTTTTTTAAAGCCCTTCATTTTTAGATTTTATTTAGTTCTTCCAAAAAATCCTGCAATAGTACTCCCATCAAGCGTATGAGCAATAATTCTACCATGCGGGCATGTAGTCGGGTTTTTTGTTTTCATCCATTTTTTGAGCAAATCATCCATTTGATAAAAGCTCAAAACCTCATTAGCCTTGATTGCGCCGTGGCATGCCATAGAAATAAGGATTTCGTTGCCAATTTTTTCTATTGAACCTTCAAGTGATTTTAACAAATTTTCCATTATTTCTTTATGATTTTTATTTGCAACAATTTGAGGAAGTTTTCTGAAAACTGCTTCATCGGTATTTGGAAATTCTATTTTGTATCCATATTTTTGAATAATTTCTTGATTTTCTTCCAAGAGGACTATTTCACTAGATTCAAGCTTGATAGGAGAAGCTACTAAAATCAGCTGCGAAGTAATTTCTTTTTGCTCTAAAAGCTCTTCATACAAATATCTTTCATGGGCAATATGCTGGTCAATGACTTGAAGGCCATCTTTTGTTTCGACCAAAATATAAGTATTTTTGAATTGCCCGATAATTTTATAATCATTTATGGATTGATTTTGTTCAAGCATAAATTCTTGCTGAATTTCCGGAAGTTTTTGAACAAGTTGTGCTTCAAGAGGTTTGTAAAATTGTGGAGTATAACTTATTTGTTCTTTAAAAGAGGCAAAATCAGTTCTTTCATCTTGTCTGTAGGTTTCAGCAGAAGAATAACTTGGCGCAAAACCTATATCTTCAGGTTTTTTGTAGGATTCTATGGCTTGTTTAATAGCGGAATGAACAAAATTAAAGACTTGGTTGCCATTTTGGTAACGAATTTCCCTTTTTGTCGGGTGTACGTTCACGTCGAGTTCATTTTTTGGCAAGTCCAAATTTATTGCTACAAAAGGGTGCTTACCCCTTGGAATAAGCTCTTCATAAGCAAAGGAGATGGCTTTTAAAAGTACAGGACACTTGACGACTCGGCCATTTACAAATAAATAGACCGCTTTTTTATTTGAACGAGTAAAGCTTGGAAGGCTTGCGTAGCCTGTGATTTTGAGGTTCGACAAATTGTCTGTTTTGTTGATTGGTTTGAGTTGGCTAATCAAATCATCAGAATAAATTTCCATCAAAACCATCTTCAAATCCCCAGAACCAGAGGTTTTAAGGGATGTAGCCTTTTCATTTTTTAAAGTTATTGAAACTTCAGGGTGTGAAATCGCTATATTTTGGAGCATTTCAATGATGTTTGAATATTCTGAGCGGTCGCTTTTTAAAAATTTTAGCCTTACAGGAGTGTTGTAAAATAAATCCTGAACGTGCATAATTGTCCCGATGGCACAGCCGATTTGGGTTGTTTTGATTTCGGAATTTTTGCATTCTACTTTCGTTCCGACTTCATCAGTTGCGGTTTTTGAGGTGCAGGTTACTTTCGAAACTGAGATAATACTCGCCAAAGCTTCTCCTCTGAAGCCTAAAGTGGAAATGTTCCACAAATCCTCTTGGGCAGTGATTTTGCTTGTAGCGTGTGGGCTAAAAGCAAGTTCTATATCATCCGCTGAAATCCCCGATCCATTATCTGCGACTCTAATATTTCGGCATTCGTTTGTGATTTCGACTTCAATTTTGGTTGCCCCTGCATCGATTGAATTTTCGACAAGTTCTTTTACAACAGCTGAAGGTCTATCTATGACTTCTCCTGCTGCGATTTGATTGATGAGATTTTTCTCTAATTGTTTAATTTTGCCCATTATTTTATAAAAACTCCTAACCTTCCATCATTATCCTTATAAAAGTTCAGATTTGGAATTATTTTCAAGCAAAATTTACAAAAAGTTGAGGAAGAGGTATTTTAAAAGTCCAAAATTTTAATTTTGAGGCTTTTCAGATGCCGACCTTACAAAAGTGCCCGAATAGGGACATTTTCTTTGGTTCGAGTTTAACTCTCACCAAGAAAAGCAGTCAAAAATGGCGAAAACGATAAGTTTTGCTTCAGCTCTTGCCTGAAAGGCTTAGAGATGAGGATGCTTGAATGAGTACGACGTTTTGATACTAGCCGTCAGAAACCTCTACGACTTTAGGCTAGTAAAAACTCAACGCTAAAAGATAATGAAAAACAGTCAAAAAACTCTTATATTTAAGAGTATAAATCCTCAGCTCTTCTAAATCTACTTGCTACTCAATAATCTCTGTTCTATACAGGGATTTTTTTTATAAAAGAATGTGAAGCCTAAAGGCAAAGTGTGAGCTTTGACTTTAGCGAAACTGGACTATAGCGACGTAAGAGTTTGCATAGCAAACTCCTCAGGAGCGATAAAAATGAACAAAAAAAATCCCACACATACTGCGGGATTTGAATTTGATTTTCTAACCTAAAACCTTATTGTTGTTATTTGACTGCTACGATTTTCGCTGTAACACCCATCTCACTTTGAATCATTTTAATATTTGAATAAGCCATCGCTCTACGTTTTTTAGAGCCTCTTAGCAAAAATTGTACACTTGAAGAAATATTTGATGCAGGGATTTCATTTTTGAACATAAACCATAAACCTCGACAATACTTTTTAACTAACCACTTGTTGACTACAAGATTTTTATCGGTGGTTATGCTGTAAAACTTTAGATTTTGAGAGCTGTTTATTACAACTTTGTTACAAAAGAGATTTGATTAAAGCCTTAAATATAGGCCATTAAGTCTTTAATGGGCTTGTTGCAATCAGATTTTCACCCTTGTTCCACTATCTTATTTTGTGCTATTTTGAAGTTATGAAAAAGATATTTTTGTATATATTTATATTGTTTTTTGCCACAACTCTTTTTGCTAATGCAGCCTCTGTAAGAATTGCACAGCTTACGGATGTTCATATTGGTCCAAAAGATGATGCAAAAACAGCATCTTCAGTCGTAAAACTTAATGCGGCAGTTGACGCTATAAACTGTAGAAAAGATATTGATGTAGTTGTTTTTACGGGTGACAATATCGATAAATCGAATGTAAACGACCTCAAAACTTTTTGTAAAATTGTGAGACGTTTGAATAAGCCTTATTATGTTTTGCTTGGTAATCACGACGCTTATAAGCTTTCTGGGATTCCTCAAGAGGACTATATGAAAGTCATAAAGAAGGTAAATAAAAATCAAAAAACTATTAATTCCAATTTCACTTTTTCTCTAAATAGAGATATTCAAGCAATCTGCCTTGATGGCTCAACGCCAAATATTCCAAGTGGCCATGGCTTTTTTGGGGAAGAAACAATTAAATGGCTTAAGAAAACTTTGTTGAAAAATAGAAATAAAGAAATTGTCATTTTTCAGCATTTTCCTTTAGTTCCTCCTCAAGATAAAAAACAGTTAAGGCTTTTGGAGCCAGAGGAATATGCTTCTATTTTGGAAAATAACAGAAATATATTGCTTGTCGCATCAGGTCATTATCACGTTGAAAAAGTTACTATTGATGAGAATGGCGTCTATCATATTTCCAGCCCTAGTCTATTGATAAGTGCTCAATATCGTATAATCGAGGTTGATTACAATAAGCATGGCAAAAAATGCTTTGAAGTCAAAACAGAGCTAGTAGACGTTAAATATTAGATATTAAATATCTTGAAAATAGCCAAAATTCTTAAGTGACTTGTCTTTTTTGCGCCAATCTTTTTGAATTTTGACCTGCAAATCCAAGTATACTTTTTTGTCGTCAAGTTTTTCGATTTCTTCTCTGGCAGTTTGGCCGATTAATTTGAGCATTTGCCCTTGCTTACCAATGAGAATACCTTTTTGCGAGTCGTGCTCGACGTATATAGTCGCTATAATTTTATTTATAGTATCTTTTTCTTCGAATTTTTCGATAACTACAGCAACGCTGTGAGGGATTTCTTCTCGAGTGTTGATAAGAACTTTTTCTCTGATGATTTCCGTTGCAATTTCGCGAACTGTTTGGTCTGTAGTTTCGTCTTCATTGTACATATTTACGCCTTTTGGAAGTTTGCGATAAATATTTTTGACCAAAGTATCTACGTTTCTGCCAGTTTTGGCGGAAATTTTGACAAGAGGAAGGTTATCTTTAAACATTGTTTTGTATGCCAAAACATGTTCTTCACGTTTTTTCATGTCTTTGATTAAATCGACTTTATTTAAGACGATAATTATTGGTATATTTACGTTTAGAATATTTTCGACAATCCACTCATCGCCACGTCCTGGAGGGTCTTGAGCATCAACCAAAAACAAAATCAAATCCGCATCAGGGACAGCAAATTTCGCCTCATCAAGTAAAAATTCACCTAATTTATAAAGCGGTTTGTGCACACCAGGTGTGTCTATGAAGACGATTTGGCCTTCTGCTGTTGTATGAAAACCTCGGATACGTTTTCTTGTTGTTTGCGGTTTATCGGAAGTTATCGCAACTTTCTGCCCCAAAATTTGGTTCAAAAGTGTTGATTTGCCTACGTTTGGACGACCAATAATTGTTACGAATCCTGATTTGTTTGCCATTTTAATTCACCCTATCGTGCATCTCATTAATATCTTTGATGCGACTTTCTATTCTATTTATTATAGCAAAAAGTTCTGGATTGCTTGAGGTTGGTAAGAACCGAAGGTTATTCAGTACGCCTAAAACATTGCCGTAATTTATGCCTACGCCTTGCGTTAACATTGCGTTTATAGCTTTTGTAATTACATCTAAGAGATATAAAGTTTCTCTTTGATCTATTGCATAATTTTCGACATTCAGCATTATATCTTCTAAATGTTCAAAAACTTCTCCGCCTTTTGAGCGGGTTAAAATTTCTATTGCCACAATTTTGGGATTAATTTCCATGTTTTTATCTTTTACAACATCAAAGAGCATGGCATCAATTTCATCAGCTTTGCCTGGAAGTGTATTGATAAATTGTTGAAGAAGCCTGTCTGCTAATGGAAAATCATTTTTTTCAAGGCAAGACGCTACATATATTTTGTATAAAGCTTGAATGCACTCTTCTTTTTCTTTACATCCTTGTGAAACGGCCGTAATTAAACCATCAGAAGCCAATATCAAAGAATCTTTTGTGGCTTTTTCCTCATCGAATAGTAAATCTTTTGGAAACATTTCATCAATAAGTTTAATTAAAGGTTTTATTATTTTTTTATTGGCTAAAATCCCTGCAACCATTGTTTTTAGTAGTTCACAATGGTTTTCATCAAAAAGAGCTTGCTCAATAATATCGTGGAAAAATTCATTATCAGATTTCAATATTGCAGACAAAACAAGTTGATGTGCAACTTGGTCGCTGCCTTCAGGCCCTTTTAAATCAAGCTCATTAGCTATTTCGCAAAGTCTTTGGAACTTTATTTGGGCATCTTCTAATTTATCTTTTGGAGGTGTAAAATCTTCCATTTTCAGAACCTTTCAAGGGTTTATTTTAAAATTATACAATCAAAATGAGACTGATGCACAAGTCAAAAATAAAATAAAGTTTTTCAAGGTTTTTTAACCTGTGCTACATCTTTTTTGTCCAGTATCGCAAATGCACACCTACTGACATTTTGCAGAGTATTTGCTCGCATCTGATATCGTTAAATATTATAAAATCCTAAATTTTTTTATGTTGCTATTTCTTTTAGGAGTATAATTTTTATTGAAAGCGAGGATTTTTTCTATGACACAGATTATAAATGTTGATTTAATTAACTCATTATTGGACGAAAAGCCAACGGAAGCAAAGGTTGACGAGATTTTAAACAAGGCTCTTGCTATGAAGGGGCTGGATTTGAAAGAGTCGGCAATATTGCTGAATGTTCAAGATGATAAAATTTTAGAAAAACTTTTTAAGGCTGCAAAAGAACTCAAAGAAAAGATTTATGGAAAAAGAATCGTTTTATTCACGCCGCTTTATGCCAGTAATTATTGTGCAAATAATTGTGTATATTGTGGATTTAGGCGTGATAATGAGAATATTTCCAGAATTCACCTCACTCCTCAAGAAGTTGTAGAAGAAGCTAAAGCCATTATGAGACAAGGGCACAAACGAATAATTCTTTTGACTGGCGAAGATTATAAACACGCAGGTCTTGATTATATTCAAGAAATAATCGAGAGAATTTATCACGAAAAAGTATTTAATGGCGAAATTAGACGTATCAACGTCAATATTGCTCCATTAAGCGTTGAGGATTTTAAAAAGCTGAATACCTTTGGCATTGGGACATATCAGGTTTTTCAAGAGACTTATCATAGAGAAACTTACGTTAAAATGCATCCATCAGGTCGTAAATCCAATTATGATTGGCGTATTGAGGCAATGGACAGAGCTTTGGAAGCAGGTATTAAGGATGTCGGAATCGGACCTTTGTTCGGGCTTGCTGACTACAAATTTGAGACGCTTGCAACTTTGATGCACGCTGAACATTTGGACAAAAAATACGGTGTAGGACCTCATACTATTTCTGTCCCAAGAATTGAACATGCAGATGGCGTTGCTTTTTCTGACAATCCTCCGGATAAAATGTCGGATAAAGAATTTAAAAAAATAGTCGCTATATTTAGACTGGCTGTACCATACACAGGTTTGGTGCTTTCTACAAGAGAAACGCCGCAGCTTAGAAAAGAACTTCTTGAGTTGGGGATTTCTCAAATCAGTGCCGGTTCTAAAACCAATCCTGGCGGATATGAATTGTATAAAGATTCAGCCGAACAGTTCGAGATGGGCGACAGCAGAGGTATAGATGAAATAGTTATGGAACTTTCGCAAGGTGGTTTTATTCCTAGTTTTTGCACAAGTTGTTACCGTCAAGGCAGAACTGGCAAAGACTTTATGGATTTGGCAAAACCGGGACTTATCAAACGTTTTTGTAACACAAATGCGATTGTGACTTTTAAAGAATATTTGGAAGATTATGCTTCAGAAGGAACTAAAAAATCCGGAGAAATTCTTATTGCTAAAGAAATAGCCGCTGTTGATGATCCAAAACTTAAAGTTGAAATAGAAAAAAGGATTGAGCGAATCCAAAAAGGCGAAAGAGATTTGTACATATAGAAAATAGGTTTGATGAGTAAAATAGACAAACTTAATGAACTGAAAAATCTTTGCGAAAGTTGTTTTGACTGTGATTTGGGCAAAACAAGGACTAAAGCTGTTTTTTCTGATGGAAATATTGACGCCAAAATTATGCTGATTGGCGAAGCCCCAGGTAAAAATGAAGATGAAACAGGGCTGCCTTTTGTCGGAAGAGCTGGGAAACTTTTGGATCAGTTGCTTTTGAGTCAGAATTTGACGAGGGAAAAGGATGTTTATATCTGCAATACTGTCAAATGTCGACCTCCTGAAAACCGTGTACCGACTGATTTTGAGAAAAAACAATGCAGGAAATATCTTGAGGCTCAAATTGAGATAATAAAACCTAAAATAATTCTTCTTTGCGGGGCAACGGCAGTAAAATCGATTTTAAATATAAAAGAGCCTATTTCGAAAATTCGAGGGCAGTGGATTATTGAAGAAAATGGAGCTAAAATCATGCCTATTTTTCACCCTTCTTATTTGCTTAGAAACTCATCAGTCAAAGAGAATTCGCCTAAATGGTTTATGCTTGAGGATATCAAAAAAATAAAAGAGGCTTATGAGCTTTTAGATTAGGGTTTTGAAGCATGTTAATGCTCTTTAGATACTTATAAGGTCAATTTTTATGAATTTTTGTAATATGTAAAAAATATTTTTAGCGATTTTGGTCTGACTTTGGTACAATGGTCGAAAAGGTGGATAGACGAAAAGAGAAAATATCTTAATGATCGATGAAAGAAATATAAATAATATTATTGAATTAATCGAGAGTTCCAATCAAAAAATTAAAACAATAAAAGAAACGATTGAAGAGCAAAAGAGTACTTTTGAGTTGCCGAAAAATGACTTCAAAAACCTCAGTGCTTGCGTCGAAGCAGTATTGAAATCGAAGAATTTTGATGCGATACAAGAACTTTTTGCTAATTTAAATAAAAATATCACCTTTAAAACAGATTTTTTGAAAGAACAATATAAAAATTTAGATGAAAATATTTTTAAAGTTCAAAATATCACAAAACACCTTGATAAAGATATTTCTGACGATGTAAATTCTTTGGTCGATATAGTCGAAACTTTTTCGTATAAAATTAAAATTCTACAAGGTATAGTAGGCGATATAAGTGCCAAAACCAGTTCTTTTTCTGGTGAAAATCCTGAAAAATTCCTGAAAGATTTCCGCTCTGATTGCGGAGATTTTGATGAAGAATTCGAACAGGTTTTGAGAGAATTAAAACAAAATTTCAAAAAAGCTTCTGATATCACAGCAAAATTGTCAAAGCTTGATACTGGAGTTGACCTTTCCAAAGAACTTTTCACCATAAATGTTTCTATCAACGCAATTATGTCATCTATCGCAGTTTTTGACGAAAAATATAAGGATTTAGGCAAAGCTTTTGCAGAATCAGGCCTTTATACTGATTTTTCAGCCAAAATGGAAGATTTATCTTATAATACAAAACACCTTGTCAGAAATATCGATAATTTCAACAAAGTAGTCGAAGATGGCTTCAGTGTTAAAGAACAGGTTTCCTCTCTGGAACAGAGACTGGGGACTATAAATGATTTAATCCAAGTTATGAACCAAGAAGGTTTCCTCGAAATTAAAGCTCTCTTGAACTCGATTGATGATTCTGAAGATATTAATGAAATCAAAAATACTTTAAATGATTTGAAATCCGGAAATCAAAATGAGAAACTTGATGAAATCAAAGAAGAAATTAAAAAAAGTATTACTTCTTTTAATCAGGATGAAAAATTCAGTGAACTTAAAGAAACTATTTTGTCAGCTCAAGACAATAATGAGGTGCTTCAAGAGATAAAAACTGTAGTTGCGAATCTTGAAAATATAAAAGTTCTAGGGCAATTCGAGTTTATTTTAAAAGAAATTCATCAAGGGGAAAAAGTTTCTCAAGAAAAACTAGATGAACTTTTAAAAATAACTTCTGTGGTGAATTTTGGTGAAGTTGAGAAAGAAATTTCATTTTTATCAAATGATCTTGAAATTATTTTGGAAGAAATCAAACATGGCCGCTCTATTTCGGATAAAAGTTTTTCAAAGTTAGAGAATATTTTTGAAAGCTTTAATTTGATGGAAATCAAAAATAGGCTTTTTGAATTTGAAAATTATTTAAAAAAATTCTTAAAAAAAGAAGATCTTCAAACTTTTGCAGATGATATACAGGCTGTTACAGAAAAATTTGAACTAGCAAATAGCGTTATTATTGACGGTTTTGATGATATTGAATCTTTAAAAAATTATGTTTTGGGCTTTGAAGAAAAATTTTCAAATCTTACAAAAAGTATTGAAAATATTATGTCTGAAAATCAAGAGAAATTCGATTCTTCAATCGAAGCTTTTGATAATACTTACAAAATCGATGAACTGACTAATACCGCAAATGAATTGATGGCGCAGGTAACTTTATCAAAAAGCAGTATTTTAAATGTTTTGACACAAGGCCAAGAAAAAATCGAACTTTTGGTTAAAGCTATGGATTCATCAGATAAATTTGATGAAATGCAAAAAATTATCAAAAATAATTTAGGCCAAATCCAAAATGAATCGAATGCTAGAATTCAAGAATTGGGCGAAATATCAAAATCAGTAGGCGATGATATGGAAGCTTTAAGAGCTTCGATGCTTGATGTTATTAGAGAAAATCAAGATAAATTTGACGAAATGTTGGAATCGCTTGACAGCAAAGTTAATACTCAAGAAACTCAAGAAAAATTAGATTTTATTCTTCAAGCTGTTGAAGAACAAAATAATAATAATGAAATTCAAGCTGTTTCATCAAAATTGATGGATGAAATCAGCAACGGCAAATATTTGGTAATTGATACTATTAGAGAAGCACAGCTGAAGCTTGAGGAGTTTGTCGCCTCTGTCGACAATTCTTATAAAATTGAAGAACTAAAAAATATAACAAGCAATTTGCAAGACGAAATATTCAAAACAAAAGATTCAGTTTTGAATTCGATGAGAGATCAGCAAGATAGGTTTGAGCTATTAATTAGAGCGCTTGATGATTCTGATAAAATTGAAGAAGTAAATGATCTTTCAAAAACTATTTATAGTGAAGTTATGGCTTCAAAAGATGCCTTGATGACAGTGCTTAAAAATAATCAGTTAAAAATTGAAGAAGCTATAAAACTTACTGATGTTAATTTAAAAATCGATGATTTGGAAGATTTATCTAGAAAAATTATCGAAGAAGTTAGATTTGCCAAGGAAATTACTCAAAACGTCGGTAGAAGCATTAATACAGAAGTTTTAAGTGATTTGCAACGTTCAATTGATGAGCTAAAAGGTTCTATTGGGGATGTTCAAGATTCAGTTTTGGCTGTAGATGTCAAACTCAATGATGTTGCGGATAAAACCGATGTTTCAATGATTGGCGATTTGGTAAAAGAAAAACATGAACAACTTGAATATTTAATACGAGCTTATGACCCAACTGCGGATATCTCAGCAATTAAAGACAATCTGGAAGGGCTTCTTCAGCAACAAGAATTCGATGAGCTTAAGCAAAAACTCGATTCAAATAAAGGTGTTGTGTATGAATTGCGTTCAATTTTAGAAGAAAAAACAAGAAATCTTGAACTTCTTATGAAGTCGGCTGAAAATGCAGATGAAATAAGTGAATTAAAAGACATTTTGCTAAATATCGACAATGAACAATCAGAAATAAAAAATACAGTTGATTTTATTGCAAAAACAGCTGGAGATTCTGAAATTTCTTCTGAAATAAGTGAATTGAAAGACATTTTGTTTACGTTAAATAATGAACAAAAAGATATAAAAAACGTAATCGAAGCAACTTTAAAATCCACTGAAAATACTGATGATATTAATTATCTTAAAGGTATTTTGTCCGATATGGATCAAGAGCAAAAAGACATAAAATCATCTCTCGATTATGTTGTAAAAGTATCTGAAAATTCTGAAAACTCTGAAATTTCGGGTGAAATAAGTGAAATAAAAGATAAATTAGATGAGTTGAATACAAAAGATGATTTGGATGAAATTAGGCAAAAACTCGATTCAAACAAAGATGTTGTATACGAATTACGTTCAATTTTAGAAGATAGAACAAGAAATCTCGAACTTCTTATGAAATCGGTTGAAAATACAGATGACATAAGTGATTTGAAAGATATTTTGTTAAATATCGACAATGAGCAAAAAGAAATAAAAAACACAGTTGATTTTATTGCAAAAGCCTCTGGAGATTCTGAAATTTCTTCTGAAATAAGTGAATTGAAAGACATTTTGTTTACGTTAAATAATGAACAAAAAGATATCAAAAACGCAATAGAATCATCTTTGAAAGCCACTGAAAATACTGATGATATTAATTATCTAAAAGGTATTTTGTCCGATATGGATCAAGAGCAAAAAGACATAAAATCATCTCTCGATTATGTTGTAAAAGTATCTGAAAATTCTGAAAACTCTGAAATTTCTTCTGATATAAGCGAAATCAAATACAAATTAGATGAGTTGAATACCAAAGATGAATTAAGTGAAATTAGACAAAAAATCGACTCGAATAAAGATGTTGTATACGAATTGCGTTCAATATTAGAAGATAGAACAAGAAGTCTTGAACTACTTATGAAATCAGTCGAAAATACAGATGACATAAGTGATTTGAAAGATGTTTTGCTCAATATCGACAATGAACAAAAAGATATAAAATCATCTCTTGATTATGTTGTGAAAAATTCTGAAAACTCAGAAGTTTCGGGTGATATCAGCGAAATCAAATATAAATTAGATGAATTGAATACCAAAGATGAATTAAGCGAAATTAGACAAAAAATAGATTCTAATAAAGATGTTGTATATGAATTACGTTCAATTTTAGAAGATAGAACAAGAAATCTTGAACTACTTATGAAATCAGTCGAAAATACAGATGACATAAGTGATTTGAAAGATATTTTGTTAAATATCGACAATGAGCAAAAAGAAATAAAAAATACAGTTGATTTTATTGCAAAAGCCTCTGGGGATTCTGAAATTTCTTCTGAAATAAGTGAATTGAAAGACATTTTGTTTACGTTAAATAATGAACAAAAAGATATCAAAAACGTAATCGAAGCAACTTTAAAATCCACTGAAAATACTGATGATATTAATTATCTCAAAGGTATTTTGTCCGATATGGATCAAGAGCAAAAAGACATAAAATCATCTCTCGATTATGTTGTAAAAAACTCTGAAACTTCTGAAATTTCTAGTGACATCAGTGAAATAAAATATAAATTAGATGATTTAAATACAAAAAATGATTTGACTGAACTTAAGCAAAAAATCGACTCTATTTCTGAAATAAGAAATGATATCTCTGATTTTTCAAATAATATTACTTCTCTGAAAAAAGAATTAGAAGTTATTTCGAGCAATAAAGATATTGAAGAAGCGGTTGAGCAGCTTGAAAATATTCAATATGTAATCAAAGAAAGTATAGGGGCAAGTACTTCTATAGCCTCTAATATAAGTGCTCTCGATGGCAAAATTGATGAAATTAAATCAGCGACTGATATGAATTATGACCTTAAGAATTTGTTGAACAATATTCAAGAAGATCAACTTGCTCTAAAAGCGCTTGTTTCAAGTATGGATGACGATGAAACAATAAACGCAATCAAAGACCAAATTAAAACTAGCGAATACGTTATAAGAGACGTGGTAGAAGCTAATAGAGCCAAAGAAGATATCGAACAGCTCAAATACCAAGTTGAAAATCTTACACAACAAATAGTTGTGCAAGTTATGCAAGTTTTTGACAATATTTCTTTCGAAGAAGAAACACAAGAAATAAAAGAATTTGTTGATGAATCTCACAATGGTGTAAAAAATGTTTTAAGCGTCTTAAAAACAAATATAGAAAGACTTTTGGATGCTCCAAAACCTATTTATATTGAAGAATTAAGACAGGAAATCGAAAAAGTTGCTCAAAATCTTGATAGCATTGGTCCTGAGATGTCAGAGTATGTTAGCACTATAACCAGCTTGAGAGTTAGTCTTGAGGAATTGGCCAAAGCTAAAGATATGGTAAATCTTCTGGAGCAAAATATCGGTAATGTTTCAATTGAAGTCGACGAAATTTTAAGAATTTCAAGAGATATTTCAGCTCAATTTGACCTAATATATACTCATAATGAAGCAAAAGATGATTTTGCAAAAATCAGAACAGCTCTTGATAATATTATTGAAAAGCAGCAAGAACAAGTTGAGAATGTTCAAAAAGAATCAGTTCAAAGAGAAGATTTGAAGGGTGGAATAGACAATGTGAATTTGTCTATAAATTACATCAATGAAAATCTGAATGAATTTTTGGGCGAATACAGAATATTCCAAGACAGATTAGCCGATACAATGCACAATCTGGAAGGTATGGCGTCGACTTTTGTTCAATCAGAAAGTATCAATAGCGAATATAAAAAAGGTGTAAGTGAAACTTTTAAAGCATTGAAAAAAGATTTTAACAGCGTAATTACAACTGTCGGAAATCTTTATAATGATATCAGTCAAGTTACTGTTTTAACCGGCGAAATGCTTAATACTTCAGCAAAAGATAAAGCTGAGATCTTGCAAAATATGCAAGCATTAAAAGAAATTGTCGAGAATTCTGATATCGACAAGTTGAAAGATAATTTCTCTACAATTATTTTCTCCATCAATGGATTTATGAATAATGTTGATGAAAAATTCGGTTCAATTATTGAAGATACCAAAGGAGCATATGAATTTGCTTCTGTAAATAAAGAAATTTCAGAAAATATCAAAACTTCCATTGTGCATATTTTAGAATGGACAAATACGGCGAGTCGAGACTTTACAAGAATTCAAGGCAGTATTGAATCTTTCAGAGATGTTTTTGAAGAATCAGCAGAAGATATAAGGCAAATAAACGAAATTAAGTCTATTGTTTCTGATTTAGATAGTGCTTTAGCTTCAAGAGTAGAAGAAGTTTTTGACAGACAATTCCAAAATAAACTTGATAATCAATTATTGCCTGAGTTTGAGCTTTTGGACAAAAAAATTGAGAAAAAATTAATTCAAAAACTTTCACCGATTTTAGAAGCCAGAGATCAAGACAAAGATGATTTGAGATTCGTCATAAATAATCAGCTTTCAGAAGAAACAGCTTCATTGAAAGAACTTATCGATGTTGTTGAAAAAAATATTGTTGTAAAACTTCAGAATGGCCTTGAGCAAATTTTCAATCAAGACTTGGATTTTTCACCAATCGTTGACAAGCTAGATTCCGAGTTTTCATTAGTAAATGACAAGCTTGATGATAGCTTATCTAAAATCGATACAGAATTGTATCAGGCGAATGTCAAAATCGAAGATGGTTTAGCAAGAATTAATGACGATTTTTCTTCTTTGAGCTCAAATATTGAAGATGGGCTCAATCAAATTAGCAGAAATGTCAAAAATATCAATTTTACAGAAGTTAATTCAAGGCTTGAGCAAGGTTTTGATGGGATTGGTCAAAAAATTGAAGATGCAAACTTGCCTCAAGTTGTTTCAAAAATTGATGACGAATTTTCAGCAATGAATAAAAAACTCGACGTCGATTTCTTTGAAATGAATAAAACAGTAGTTGACGAGTTTAATTTGATTGAGGAAAAGCTTGATAATCGTACAGATACTTTATTGCAAAATATAGAAGAATCCAATGGACAATTAGCTTCTGAAATGAGCCAAATTACTGCTAAAATTGCAAATCAAGCGGAGCAGGCAATAGGCAATTTTGAAAATATCAAAAAAGAAATTGTTAAAGACGTCGATGCGTCATTGGACAAAATTTCTAATAAGCTGAATAGTCAATCTGCAATTCTTAAAAACATTGAAGAGACAAAAGAAATTATCTCGCAATTGGCGCAAAAGTCTGACTCACAATCAGAGGAAAATATGACTCTTGTTCTCAATAATTTGGAACAAGCAAAAGAGTCTATGCTTTATTTGGCCAAAAATCTTGAAAGTTCGCAAGATACTATAGGAAAACTTTCAAGTGAGATTGAAAATCAGTCAAAATCTTTTGCGGAAAACATTAATTCTGCCAAAAATGATTTGAATCAAGAGATTAAAGCTCTTGCAAATAATAATGCCAATTCAATTCTTGGAGATATTAGTCAATCAAAAGATGAAATAAAGCTTGAGTTTGTACAACTTGTTGAAAAAATTGATTCGCAAGTCGAAAAATTGAATTCATTTGAATCTGCAAAAGACGAAATAGCTGATATTTCCGGTAAAGTTACTGAAGCTAAGAGTGAATTAAGCGTAATCAGCGGAAAGCTTGATGCTCAAACAGGTTTGGTTATTAAAAATGTTGAAGATTCTAATGCTAAGCTAGACAAGACTCTAGGGCAAGTTACTTCTAAGCTTGAAAATCACTCAAAAACTGTTTTAAAAAGTTTAGCAGATAATCAAAAAGTTATAGAGCAATCTATTGGCGATATTACAAGCAAAATTGATACTCAAACCGAAATTGTTTTTAATAATCTTGGAGAGTCTAAAGTTGAGTTAGATGATATAAGTAAAAAAATTACAGCTCAATCAGAGCTTATGGCTAAAAATATAGAAGAATCAAAAGAAGAATTGGAGCAAGAGCTTGTTCAAATTATCGGCAAAATTGATTCTCAATCAGAAAATTTAACAAAAGCTCAAGATAAAAAACTTAAGTCTTTTGAAGAAAAATTGAATGACCAAGAGAAAAAAATGCAGGCTATAGACGAAAAACTTGATATTTTAATTGAAAGATTGAATACAGCTCAATCTTTGGATTTGAGCGAAATTGTAATTGCGCTTGAAAAAAGAATGGGAAGTCTTGATGAAAATATCAAAAAAATCGTTAGTTTTGTGGATGAAGAATAGTCAGCATTTTATTTTTCAGATTTTTGATTTTAGTTTCAGGTATGCCGCTATTTTTTAATATTTGTAATGTATAGTTAATATCTGTAATTGAACCTTTAGCATTAATCTTTTTGACCAGATTGGAAAAAGATTGTTGAGCATTAGGGTCATTTTCAATTTTGCCATTGCCGAAAATCACCATTTCTATTAATCTTCTTTGCATCAAGCCTAAGTGTTCAATCCCTCCGGCCGTTATTATGTTGAATTTTGATTGGGCTTTGCCTAGTTCTCCTTTGTTGATGCATTCAAAAAAGGATTCCGAGATTTTTCTTGTCGAATCTTTTTTGCAAAGGGTTTCATAATCTACATTTATGAGATAGCTCAAGATGGCTGTTCTTTGGTGCTTTTGCAAGGGCTTTTGAATAAGTGAATCTATTATGTGCTCTTTTGCTTTTAAGTCAGCATTAAGTAGGCTGTCTGCCTGTTTTGCTGTAATAAGTCCGCCTTCTTTAAGTTTTTGTCCACCGCTGAGTTCAATAAAGTCTCTTTGTGAATGCCCATGGCCAACTGTGAGAAGATTTTTCAACGCCAAGCCTTTTTTGAGATTTGCTTTATCGGCCATTTTGTCAGCTTTGCCATAATATACCTGATAGTATTTTTGACCATTTTTTGTTACAGCGTATTGTTCTCCGCCCTCAAGAGTTTTAATCAGCTCTTTAGTTGATGAAAGGTCATTTTTATAAACTAAATCCATATAAAAATCAGATGATACATCTAATATTTTTGTATAAAAAGGAAGTTTATAGGTTTTACTCGTAAGTTCCACAGTATCTTGTGCAACTTTTTGAAAGTTTTTTGAAGTCGTTGAAGGATTTGAGCAAGACATTAAAGCCACTAAACTCAAAGTTGCTATGCTGTTTTTGGTTTTTGGGATATGCATAAATTACCTTTCCTGTATTCTTATTAAAACCAAGAAAGAAAAATATTGCTTAATTTTGATTTTTTTTAATCCAAGTAGAAAGTTGTAACTACTTTATGAGCTTCTTCTGCATAAGAAATAGCTTTATGCAAAGTGCCTGAAGTGTGAGATACAAAGCAAATCAACTGTTGACAGTCATCAATGATTTCTCTGTTACAAATTCTGCTGGCATCAGCAAGAGTCATCATAGCTCTGTCCGGATGTTCTACGATATTTGGAATGCCAATCAATTGGTCTTGAACATCAGATGGCTGTTGACCAATAGTTTGCGGCAAAATAACTTTAAGATTATAAGGATTAGCTTTCATAGCTCCCCTTATAGTGGCAGCGTTAGTTCCTGAAGAACCCCCTGATGTAATGATTGTATTACCTTGGGTCGCTAATGCAAACGTAAGAGTTTCAATAATTTGTTGATGCGTAATAGGTAAATTACGACTACCAATCATTGCAATGCGTTTTTCCGCTTTTTGGATAGTTGCCAATTCGTGTGCAAGTTGATCTTGAATATCAGGACAATCGTCACAACCCACTCTATCAGCTTCTTCTCCCATCGGGACCATAATCGTTTGCTCTTTATCTTCTGCCATTTACTTGTACCTTCCTGAAATTTCTGTCGATTGTTCTATTATACCAAACAAAACCACTAATTCATAATAGTACATGAATAATAAGTTTGTCTAGAATATTTATTTTAAGTATTATATATATTATCATCAAAATTATTATTTTGAAATATTTAGCTTTGAAAATGTGAGCAATGGTAGGGGCTAATAGTTCCTGATGTGTTGCAGCACTGGACTTAGAGGAGTAAATGGAAGAAATTTTAATCGGCTTAAATGAGCCTCAACTTGAAGCTGTAAAGCAAGAAACAGGTTCTATGCTGGTTTTGGCTGGCGCAGGAAGCGGTAAAACTCGTGTTTTGACCACTCGTATATCAAATTTAATTAGGCATGGTGCTAATCCTCGAGAAATATTGGCTGTAACTTTTACCAACAAAGCAGCGAAAGAGATGAAAGCACGTCTTGAAAAAACTTTAGGAGTTGATATTGCAAAAAACCTATGGGTGGGCACTTTTCACAGTATTTGTTCCAAAATTCTGCGTTTCGATATAAAAAATTATAAATCTGAAGAAGGTAGAAACTGGGCTGAAAATTTCACTATTTTTGACCAGGACGAATCTATGTCACTTATCAAACAAGCTCTTAAAGCGGAAAACATGGATGACAAAGTTTATGCTCCTCAGATGGTAAGAAGTGTTATTTCTATGGCGAAAAACAAAGCGCAAACGGCATTTGAATTCGCTTCAAAAGCTAAAGACTACCGCACAGAAAAGATTTCACTTGTTTTTGATAGGTACGAAAAACTTTTGGCCGAAAATAACGGCGTTGATTTTGATGATTTGCTACTTTTGACGGTCAAACTTTTATCTTCCAATGAAGAGGTTTTATTAAAGTATTACAATCGTTTTAGGCATATATTGGTAGATGAGTTTCAAGATACTAACCAAACTCAATATCAGCTTATAAATTCGATTTATTCAGCGCTAAAACCTGAAGAGGAAATCCCGTCAGACAAAAGTCTTTGTGTGGTAGGGGATGTCGATCAGTCGATTTATAGCTGGCGTGGTGCGGATTACAAGATTATTTTGAATTTCCAAAAAGATTATCCTGCATCGACTCTTATTACGCTTGAGCAAAATTATCGTTCTACTGAAACTATTTTGGATGCTGCAAATAAAATTATTCTGAATAATACAGAGCGTATAAAAAAGAATTTATTTTCAGTCAAAGGCAAAGGTGACAAAGTAACTTGCTATGAGGCAAATTCCGAGTCAGATGAGGCTGGTTTTATTGCTCGAAAAATAATGAGTAAGACTACATCTAAGCTAAATTATAATGATTTCACTGTGCTGTATCGTACAAATGCCCAATCCCGTGCTATAGAAGAATCTCTTATGGCAAAAGGTATACCGTACAAAATCATCGGTGGTCTGAAGTTTTATGATAGAAAAGAAATCAAAGACACTGTTTCTTACTTGAAAATACTTTTCAATCCAAGTGATAATGTGAGCTTGAAGCGTATTATAAATGTTCCGAAACGCTCAATTGGTAAGACTACGATTGAAAAACTTGAGCAAATTTCTCAATTGAAAGGTATTAGTATTCTTGATGTCATTGAAGAAATTGACTCACAACCTGATTTTAATATAAGAACCAAAGGCATTTTGACCGATTTTCTTGATTTGCTAAAAAGACTCGGCTCAATGCAGGCCTCTATGAATTTGAACGAATTTATCTCATTTTTGCTTGAAAAAACAGGTTATATTGATGAACTCAAAGAAGAAGACAGCGTTGAATCACAGACAAGGCTTGAAAATTTGCAGGAATTTATAAATGTAGCCCGTGATTTTGAAGAAGAAAATGAAGTTGTCGATTTTGGCGAATTCTTATCTCAAGTTGCACTTGTGAGTGATGTGGATTCACTTGATGAAACAGCAGAGTCTGTAACGCTTATGACGCTTCACTCGGCCAAAGGTCTTGAATTTCCTGTGGTATTTATTGCAGGGCTTGAGGAGAATATTTTTCCTCATTCAAGAGTCCAAAATTCCAATTCAGAACTGGAAGAAGAGCGCAGGCTTATGTATGTGGGCATTACAAGGGCTCAAGAAAAATTATTTTTGACATATGCTAAAAGACGACAAATTTGGGGCGAGATAAAATATCTGAATCCAAGCAGGTTTTTGGAGGAAATTCCTCACAAGCTAATGGAAAAAATCGAATCTGGTGGCATGGTGCAAACAGAGAGTTCTTTTAGAACTGCTGTTGGCAGCATTCAGGCTAAAAGAAATCTCGATAGCTTGCCTGCTTCATCAGGGACCTCTATGGGCTTTGGTAAAAGTTTTGTAGCTCCTCAAATTAAAAAGAAAGCGGAAGAGAGCTCGCAAGCAAAACCAGCTTCAAAATTCGAATTGAGACCACCTGAGAAAAAAGTAGATAAGGTTATAAACTCAATTAGTGATGCTAGAGCTGCAATTGAGCGAATTAAAAATTCTAAGCCAAGTTTTGAACCTAAATCAGAACCTATACCAAAAGAGAAGACTGTGCTTGAAAAAGAGCCTAAAAAGCAACAAGCTTTTAGCGTGAATACAAAAGTTTTCCATGACAAATTTGGTAAGGGTACAATCAGCGAAGTTATCGAAATAAGTTCTGCTTCAATGTATGTAATTGAGTTTGAGAGCGGTGTAAAAAAGGCTCTGGATGCCAGTTTTGCTAAGCTTACGGAGCTTAGTTAACTTTATTTAAGAACCCCTTTACTAATTTTAAGAAACAGTTTAGAATGACTGGGTAAAGACAATTTTATAAGAGATTATAAATTTATATGATGATTCGAGAGAAAAGGCCTTCCAGGCTTCATAAATCGGGGTCATCGCCTGGACTAGAGAGTTATTTCTCGTCGGACAGGCGGATTGAAAAGAACAACATAAATTTAACCTATGATATAGGTCTAAATTTACAAAATAAAAAAGACAATATAAATCTATATAAAAAACCCTTGAAAGTAGGTGCATCTGCACAAACAACTTTCAAGGGTTTTTCATTTGAAAAAGCTTATCAGGCTTCGCGTAAAAAAATAAATTCGAATATTCTTTCGAAGTCTTTAGAAATGATAAAAGACATTAGTCCAAAACAACATGAAGCTTGTGAAAAAATTATTGGCGAATTCACAAATGCAGTTAAAACTAATGACAAATTTCGTAAAAAATTAGGTTTTTCTGAGCTTCAATCCAAATCTATGAATAAAGAAAATCTTTGGCAAATTCCTGAAGAGTCTTTCATTAAAAGACTTGGCGTTGCGATTATTAATCCTGTTGTATCTTTAAGCAAAAAAGTTTTCAGATTAGTGTTCGATAATAAATTCGGCAAGGAAAATTTTTCAAAGATATATAATAATATTCAAGAAACAAAAAAACTCGATAAAATAGTAAATGAATATAAAAATGTATCCGGTTTATTTAATTCTGTTGAAAAATGGGAAAATGGATATCGTGCTAAATTTGGATTTGAGAAAATCGAATCTGGTGAGGAATTTCTGGCTTCAAAAGAAGAATTGCAAAAAAGTTTAAGAAAAAGAGCTTTTGATTCAATTAATCCTAATATAAGTAATTATAGTGCAGGAAGTTTGAGTACAGGTAATAGAATAGCTTCAGGGCTTGTAGGGTCAGTCTTTTACGGCGTTGATGCTTACAATACAACAATGAAATTGTCTGATAATGAAGAAGTTTCTCAAAAAGAAGGCAAGGTTAAATTTGCTCAGCAAATAATAAGAATTACATTGGCTTCTTACTTTACAGCAACAGCTTTTGGAGTGTTTAAGAAACAAACTAACAAATCCATACCGATGGCTTTGGCTGTTGCAGGGTCAATGGTTGTAGCATCAGAAATCTTGGGACGTTTACTTGTGGGCAACCCGATTTTGCCTACAAATAAAAGAAGATTAGAAGAAATAAATGAAAGAAATAAAAATTCTGATAATTTAGTTATAAAATTCGGCCGTATGTTGTCTGGAGAATCAAAAACTGTTAAAAACACAATAGAATCTCCTAAAGATAAAAAAATTGTTTTGAGTGATAAATATATTGCAAACAGATACAAAAGCAAAATATTCGGGCAAGAACCAGTCCAAAGTCCTGAATTTAAAGGTTTAGTACCTAAAAAATATAAGAAAGAAGAGCTCGTAAATCTTCTAAAAATAATGGATGGAATTGATAAAAATTTAAGTGATTATTATAAAGAAAATATTATACAAAATCTGATTAAGAAGAAACTTTTAGAAAAAGATGCTATTGGAAAAGATTTTGAAATCGCTATAGCGGGACAGAAAGAAGTCGAAATCGGTGAATATACGACAAAATGGCAAAAAGCTCAAGAAGCCATTTTGGCTCCTGTAATCTGGGTTAAAAATCTTTTTGTTAAGGGTTTTGAGCTAATCAAAAAAATATTTAAAGGCAAAGATGCCAAGCCTAAAGTAGAAGATAGCATTCAGCAAATTAAAAAAAGTGGCCTTGAAAACAGTTATAATTTGGCATTAGAAAAGTTCAAAAAATCAAAAACTTTTACCCAAAAATCCAAGTTCACAGATGAACAAAAAGTCGAATCATTTGCTACAAGCTTCCTGCATATGAAAGAAAAAGGTTTTAACGAAGAGCTTCAAGGCATACAAAACTCTCTTGAATGGCTAAAGAAACATCTTAAAATTGATAAAAAAGATAAGTCTGATGTCGATACGCTTGTTGCAAAAATTCTTGAGAATAAAGATACTCCAGAAGTTAAAGAACACTTGCAAAATATAAATAAAAACATGAACAAAATGTCTTTCAATGCATATGCAAAAGATTATGCTGATTATGATACTTCCAAATATGCAGTAGCAAATAACTATACAGCAAGACTTTTATCAACAACATTCTTGGTTTTCGATGCATATAATTTGACGATGCTTCACAGTAATGACAAGAAAAAATCAGTTGATAACGGTGCTCAGTACGCTACGCAAGAGGTTACCAGAACAGCTATGTCATCTTATATAATTAATGCAACCAACACTATATTCCAAAGCCTGTATAACTCAAGCCTTGCAGGAGCCTTGGCTCTTACAGCAGTTTCTTCAGGTACAGTAGCTGTTCTGTCAAGATTGGCTGTAGGAAATTCTATTACACCTAAGTCTCAAAAGGCTTTGATTGCTCAGGAAGAAAGAAATAAGAAAAACCCTGTATTAAAAGTAACGTCTGTAATGGTAGGCAAAAAAATGAAAAAAGCGGAAGCGAAATAAAAAGTTAAAATAAGTTCTCGTTCGCTAATGTTAAGCTTTTTAAAGTTGAATATTATGCCTGTAAGTACTGAAAAATGGGGTTTTTTATTTTTTAATGTAAAAGTTCTTTAAAAATGTGGTACATTTTTTTCTTGAGGCGTTATAAAATTAAGTATAGATGTATGATTTTCATAGTACAAGCAAGAGAGGTGGATCGATTTGGGCACTATTACCGAAATTAACGAAGGCCTAAGGAAAGTTTCTAAAGAAGATACTTTCTCAACAGTGGATGTAAAAAGAATGTTAGGTGTTGACGATAGAGAAATGAGAACTCTTTGCAAAAAAGGGCAAATTTCTTTAAAGAAAGACATACACACAGACAGAACTTTCTTCTTGAAAGATGATGTAGAGATGCTTAAAAAGCTTAAAAGTCTTCACTTGAAGACAGCTGAAATAGAAGCTCGCAAAAATCTTCAAGACGTAACGAAAAAAATTAATTCAGTTAATGAAAATATGGCATCATCAAGAAGCTTGAAGGCTCAAGGCAATATGGACAGACCTATCAAGATGCTTGCAAGACCTCAAGATGTCAGACCTCAACTGGAGGTAATGCCAGAGTTTAGCGACGAAATGCTTTCAGCTGGTGGTGGCGATAACAGAGAATTAAAAATGCTTATCAAAAATCTTGTTGTTTCTCAAGAAAATGTAGTTAAAAGAATTACCAAAGTTCTTGATGAAAAACTAGAAGGCATGGATGAAGTTGTTGTTGAATTAATCAGATGCAAAACTGAAAATGAAAAAATGCAGCAGCAAGTCAATAAACTTACAAAAGAAAATTATGCTTTAAAGTCAAGAATGTCATCTTATAAGCCTGTAGGTTTTGGATTATACATTAAGAAGCAAGAAGATAGCATTTACCTATAGTCTTATATAGAGATGCTTCGATGTATAATTTTTGGGTGACGAATATAGCAAGTTTATTAAAACGTAAATTTAAGTATTTGCTTATTCTTGTACTGCTGACTTTGCCTGGCCTGGCTTTTGCAGGCGAGGGGAATGCTCTTTATGAACAATGTTTTATAAATAAAGTTGCCAACGCCAAAATAGGGTATAGTTGTGTTGAGCAAAAAAATATCAAACGAAATAATCAAGATGTAATTTTGACTCACAAATACACCGAGCAGCAATTCAAGCGTTTTGGGTTACCGATTGATATTATTCAAGACATTAACTTTTACGAGGACAAAAATTCTAAGCCTGTTTTTTTAGAAGTTTCTTCAAAAACAGGTGGAGAAGCTTTTAAATATACTGTGGATTTTTTGCCTGACAAAAAAATTGTTATAAAGACTATTTCTGATAATGCAACTTCAAAAGAAATCTTTCTTGAGGGGAATGTTTTATTTCCATATGCAATTGATAAATTATTTCAAGAACATCCCACCCAAAATATTATTGAATATCAAACTATTGATCCTGCAAGCGATTTCCGTATTATAAAAGTTAAAGCAGTCAAAAAGGGTGCAAAATATGATGTTTCATTTGATATTTTGCCAAATATTAAAAATGAACAATGGCGAGACGCAAATGGTCATATAATTAAAGATTATTCTTCAGTTATGGACTTGGAACAAGTTGCAGTAGCTAAAAGCGAGGTTTTTACAAGCTTAGCGGATGTTTTCCAAAAAAGCCGAATTATTGCAGATGGAAACATTGATAATATAAAAAATGTTAAAGAAATTACATATAAACTTTCTCTGGGAAGCTATGACCCTTTGAAAATCCCTATATTTTTGAGCTCTCAGCGGATAATACAAACAAAAGACAATATCTTTTATCTTAAAGTTAAGCATAGCAATTATGGAAATCAAGAATTTCGTTACCCTCCAAGAGGTAGAGATTTTCAAGCTGCATTAATGCCGACTTTGTACATTAATTATGCTGATTCTGAAATCTCGAATTTTGTTTTAGGAGAGTTGGCGCAAAAGCAAAAAGATAGTTATAAATTGGCTAAAAAGCTCGAAAAATATGTTTATCAAAATATAAAAACTGAGTGCAATAAGACCAAAATTAAAAAAGCTTCGCAAACTTTTGCTGATAAAAGTGGCGATATTGCTGATAAAGCGATTCTTTTGGCGGCACTTCTTCGTAAAGCTCAAATTCCTGCAAAAGTTATGGTTGGTGTCAAATATTCTAATCAGCCAGAGGCTTGTTTTGATTATTACTGCTGGGTTGTAGCAAATCTTGGCGAAGAATGGGTTACATTGGATGCCAGTTCGAATTTGGGAAATGTTTCAACAGTTGATTATATAGCTTTGGCAGATGCTGATTTTGCTTTAAATAAAGATTTAGAAGACCTGTTTTTGGCTTATTTAAATAAACTTTCAAGTATAAAAATAACTTTTTTGGATTTTTCGTTGTTAGACAATTCGACGCCTGTAGATGCTGAAAATAAGGTTAAAATGTCGGATATGGGGCTTTTGGATTATATCAAAAACTCTGGAATGAGCTCTGATGAAATAGATTACAAAAAAAATTATTTGGATGATCGAGAGTTTTTGAGGCTTAGCAATATTGAATCAAAAAAATATATTAAAGAAGCCTATGATTCTTACGTAATAAGTGATATTGATACTTCTATTATAAGTTTTGACAGGGCTTTTGAACTGACTCCCGTTAATGATGATTATTTGAATATAGATTATGCTAATAAATTGGCTTCATTAGGGCTTTTTAGTCTTGCAAAAGAGCGTTTGGGCAATATTTATGACCATCAAATATGGGAAGGCAAAATCGAAATTTTGTACAAGATGTATCTTCCTAAAGTGACCCCAGAGTATGCGGATGAAAAAGCTTTAGCTAGAATTTTGGCTCAGTCCAGCTATAGTCCTGATTTACTCGATATAAAGTCAATTGAAGACAATTTTGGGAATAAAAAATATGCCCAATCTGATTATGTAAATTATGTTTTAGCAAAAGTTTATTTTGCCAAAAATGATAATAAAAAAGCTTATCAGCATATACAGCTGGCGATTGGAATTAATCCCAATAATTATTTATATAAGATTCTTAAAGTAAATATTGTGGCATCTAAAGATAATTATTCAGTAGCTTTAAAGGAACTTGATAAACTTTCTGAGGAAAATATCAATGATAGAGAGCTTTCTTATGGTATTAAGCTTCACAAAATTTATTTGATGTCGAAAAAAGTTCATAATCCTCAAGTCAAAAATTATTATTTGGCAAAATTTTATCTAATGAGCGATCAAGATCAAAAAGCAAAAGCATTGGTTTTGGAAAATATTAAATCAAGAAATTCTAATCTGGATTACAATCTTTTGGGTCGAATTTATTTTGATTTAATGGATTTTGAAAAAGCTCAAGAAGCCTATAAAAAAGCTTTATTAATTGATAAGACAGATTCGTCTTCTTGTGAAGGACTCGGGAATCTGAATTATATCAAGCAAGAATATAATGAGGCTATCAGAAATTATTCTCAAGCTCTAAGATATGACAAAAAATCTGACAGATTATTGCTGAAAATAGCTAATTGTAATCGTGATATGTCTAATGATAAAGAATCTTTGAGCGGATATTATCAGGCTTTGGAGATTAACCCAAAAAATTATTATGCACTTTACAATATTGCTGAAATTAATGGAAGATATGGTAAACGTGGCAGTTTAAAAGGGGTTTATAAACAAATTTTATCTATAAATCCTAACTTTGCCCCTGCTTGGATTGGTCTTACAAAACTTGCTTTGATTGAAAAAAACACTTTTTTAGCGAGACAGTATTTGATGGGCGTTTCCCATGTTGAAAGCTTAAACCCTATTTATTATTACTATTCAGGCTTAATTGAAGTTATGGATGAGAATTATTCTTATGCAAGGCGTGATTTCAATATGGCATTGCAATTGAATCCTGATTATTCCCCTGCAAAAGTTGAGCTGGAAAAGCTGAAGTAGGTCTTACTTTCTAGTTTCCGTTTATTTTGCCTAAAGAAACATTGTTATAAAAATAATTTAAAATTTGATAAGCATTATAGTCTTTATTGGCAAGATAATTTGCACCATATTGGCTCATTCCTACACCATGCCCTTTTTGTGGGATATTGTCATCATAAGAATAAACTGAACGAATATAAGGAAGATCTTTATACCAGGCTTCTGAAGCTAATTTCGTTCTGCCGCCCGCGGAAGCACAATAATAAGCATTGATAATATTGCCTTGATAGACAAGTACATGACCTTTTGTTTCGATTACGGCTTTTGAAGAACGTTCATGTTCACAAGTGGCACCGCCATATGCTTGGTCTTCAGGTGTATCTTTTAAGTCAAAACCCAAAGCAGTTCTTTTGCCTAAATTGGCAACGGCATAACTTCTGGCTGTAATAGCTTGAGCTTTTAGCGCTTCTAAATTCCAGGATGCAGGCATTTCTGAAGGGACTACGCCCAAAAGATAATCTTCTAATCCGACATCATTTATGATTGTTAAATCGCTATCGATTTTTTTGATAACTAAGTTCCCTCTGTACCATTTTTCTTTTGTGGATACAAAGCCATTTGAGCAGGTCAATATTAAATAGTCTGAGCCTGTATTATAATAACGCCCATCATCGAGCTCTATTAAAATATTTTTGCGGTTGGTTTTTATATTGTAGCGACGCATTTCTTTTATAGGAAGCAACGAGTGTCCTGAGTTTCCATCAATTATATAACCTGCGGTTGATGTCGCAATATAACTTTTGTTGACACCACCAATCAAGCCTACTGTGATTGCAGAGCTTTTAGAACAAAGTAATATAACAAATAATATACTTATAATCAATTTATATTTCATACTTCTATTATTTCTTGTAATTCAAATTTGAACATCAATTAAAAACATTAGTTCTGCTGAATATGACTCAAATACAGTCCTGGAGAGTTTTTAGAAGTGTTTTAGTGTTGTATTGTGAATATTAGATTAACTTCCGATGAAAAAATAATTTGATATGCTAAAGTGAATCTATAAAAAACAAAAAGGAGTCCCAAATGCCTAAAATTGAAATTTATACAACCGATTATTGCCCTTATTGCAAAAAAGCTAAAGCTCTATTGAGCCAATTAGGAATGGATTTTCAGGAAATCGATATAAGCGGTGACGAAGATGAGGCAATTGAAAAATTAAAGGTAAGAACAGGTATGAGTACTGTTCCGCAGATTTTTATCAATGACACTTTTATAGGCGGATGTGATGACCTTTTTCAATTGCACAAAATAGGCAATCTTCAGGAATTACTTTAGATTAATCAAAAGCCCTCATAGCGAGGGCTAAAAATCTAAGAACACTAACCGACTACCTACTTAGAGGAGTTCGATACCTTTACATTTCTCTCATACTGCTATTTAGCAGGTCCTTCTTTAATTGGGAGCTACTTCTGGCACTCCTTTTTTGAAACATTTATTATATGTTTTTAAAACATAGTCATCAACGCTGTTTAGAGGTTTTTTAATAAATTTGTTAGCAAACCCTTCGGCATCTTCTGCTACGGGTTTAATCCATTCTTTATGGTGAGCGTATCTGTTAAGTCCAACCAAAGCTGCTGCTAGGATAAGCGTTTTGAAAATTTTTCCTAAGACACTGCTTTTTTTCTTTTCTTGTCTTGGACCTTCATAAACATCATACATTGGTTGTCCGTTCATAGACATTTGTGGTGTATTATTCACATATGCTACTTGAGGCTTGTTGACCAATTCTACGAATTCTGGGCTTTGAGCACCATTTACTCCGCTGACTGCCATATGAAACTCCTTTGAAACTTACCTTTAACTATCCCATGTAAAACATCTGGATTAATTTTATTGCTAAAAAAGCATAATATTGTTAACTTTTATTAAAAAACCCTTTATAATAGACTTATTGAAAAGAGGATAGAATTTTGACTCAGGCAATTATAACAAAGAACGCTAAACTCATTGCAGATAATATAATAGTAGGCATTGAAGATCCGATTTTCAGAAAAAGGCTTTTTATTTATGCCAATGTTATTGAAACAGTTGCTGATTTTATGTCTACAATCGGCTTCGCTACATCAACAAAGGAAAGTCTTTATAAAAATACTCCTGTGTCTGAACGTTTTGATATAGCTGACTTTTACGTGGGAAGTGCCAGAGTGGATGTCAGAATTATTGATAATTCAACTAATGCGGTTTTGATTCCAAAAGCGCATCAATCATTGGGTATAGAGCCTGATTTGTATATTGTTGTGAAAGTCGACGATGCACTTAAAAGTATTGATATTGTTGGATTTATTCCTACTGAACAAATTATTTTTGATAAAGAAATGCAGAATTTTTATATTCTGAATACCCAGAAACTTCTGCCGATAGACAGGTTTAAACAGCTTTCGACTCACATAACTGTAAAAAAATACAATGTTGAAATGTCAGAAAAAGATATTTTTCAGCTGTTTATGAAAATGCAGGAAGAAGACATATCTTACAAATCTCAAATGATGCTTTTGCACAGCTTGCTTGCTGATCCGACTTTTTTGAGAAAATTGAATATGATGCAAAAAATAGATTCTGTATCCAAAAATCTTTCTAAAATGCCTGATTTGTTCGAAGAACTTTCACCTGTTTTTATTGAGGATTTCGCAGATGATGATTTGGGCGGAATGGACAATATAGAAGAAGTTGAGATTTTTGGGGATGAAAAAATTATTGATATTCCAAAAACTGAAATTGATGCGGTTTTAGAAGAATTAAATCCAGATCCTGACAAAAATAATCCTGATTTAGAACCTCTTTTGAAGCAAAAACAAGAAAATAAACCTTTGATTTTACATGTGTTATTTGTAATTTTGCTCGGGGCGATTTTGATAGGCTTTGGGTTGAATCAAAAAAAAGAACAAAAAATCGACATAAAAAATGCTTTTGTCATAAATAATGCAGTTATTCCTGATGTTGGTCTTAGCGTAAATAAGCTTGCTTGGGGTATTTCATCTGATTTGTCACAAGATACTGAATTTGTGAATTATTTGAATGAAGTTGGACAAGTCATAAAAGATGATTTATCCCAAAAAATACAAGTCACTACAGAAGCCCCTAATCAAAAAGAGCTAAAAGTGGCAGTGGTTTTTGATAATAATGCCAGATTTAAGAGCTGTTTAATCAAGGATTCGAGCGGTTCAAAAGAAATTGATGAAAAGACTCTTAATGTAATTAAAGATATTTTTGAAAAAAATCCATCACAAAATATTAGAACATCTGCACCATTTATAAGGACTGTTCTGATTATAAATTTATAGTTATGATAATATAAAATATATGAAATTGAAGAAGGTTAAATGGCAATAACGGCTGAACACAAGAAGCTTATAGAGTTAGCAATTAAAAGAAGCCCTCATTATAATAAAAGAAATGAGGATCTTTTAGATCTTTTTTGTTCCGAAATTTATGACAAAATCAAAGATACTTTATCAATTTTGGGAGATAAAATACCACCCCAATCTTATTTGGACAAAGTTACCCAAAAAGTAATTTTACATGTGCTCAAAGAGCAAAAGCATTTGACTTCAAAAGTCTATGATATCGAGACTCCTATGGAAAATTTGATTTCATTCAATATTAACGAAAAGGGAGATATTGTTTTCAATATTCCTTATCCGAATTCCGATAGGGAAAAACTTTCTGTTCTCAATGAACAAGTTGGTTTGATTATAAATAATTTGTATAGGCTTAATGAAAATGAACCGGAAAAGCAGTATTCGAAAATGTTTGAGCTAAGATATAATCAAAATCTCAAACTTTCTGAGATAGCTTACCGTCTTAACTTGACTGAAGCCCAAGCAAGCCAAAGACTTTTTGAGCTTTTAGCCAAGTTGAATGATTTTTGTAGAGGTGTTTAGATGATTTGCCCAAAATGTAAAACTGAAAATTCTGATAGTGCTATATTTTGTGCTCACTGCGGGTTCAAACTAAAAGTTGTTTGCCCAAAATGTAGAATGACAAATACTTTAAACGCTCCTAAGTGCTCCAGTTGTGGGCTTCGTCTAATTCGGTTCTGTCCGGTTTGTCAGGCTCCAAATAATCCTTTAAATGAAAAATGTAAGAAATGTGCAACGCCTCTTTTGAAAAAATGTAAAAGCTGTAATGCGCTCAATACCTTGAGTTCATCACATTGCAAAAAATGTGCGGCAGCACTGGATGACAAACCTGAGGTTTATATTCCGCATTCATCTTTGTTGATTGAGCTTTCAAATGGAAAGTTTTTAAGTGAAAATATAGCGCAAAAAGAACTTTCTGAAAAACTTGTAAAAAAGTTCTTTCAAACAATTTTAGTGGTACTTAAATCATATAACCTAAAGGCTTTAAAGTTGGCTACATACCTTATAGGTGTTGAGTTAGACGATATTAATGATGCGAAAATCATGAAAATTGCTGAGGAAATTTCAAAAGAATTTAACACTTTAAATGACAAACTTGCGAATGTGAATATTTCTTATGATGTCAAAATTTTATTATCGCAATCATTATCCCAAAATCACAGGTTTGGCTCAGAGGTCTTGGCTAAAGCACCTATAGGTCTTGTAAGTTCAGATGCACCGAGTGCTATAGCTTTGGGAAAAACTTATAGACTTCAAAAAATTTCACAAGGACTTTATATTGTAATTGAACCGCTTTCTGCTCAAAAAACAGTCGAAATACCTGTTGTGACTGTAGCAGAAGAGGTTATACCTCCACAACAGCCAGTGGTAGAAGCTGAGGGTCCAAGTTCTCCAAAAGATGAAATAGCAGATATTGAAAATTATGCACAGAATGCTCAATTCCAAGAAATTAATGAAGAGATTTCTCAAAATATTCCGCAAGAACCGGAAGTGCAGTTGCAAGAAAAGCCTGAGCCGCCTAAAGTAGAGCCAAAGCCTTATTCTGAAATCCTTTCAATGAGAAAAGAATCTTTAAAGAGCCTTAAAAATCTATTGTTGAACAAGCCAGCAGGTTTTATCGCTTTAATTGGGGAATCGGGCATTGGTAAAAAAACTTTTTTAAATCTTGTTTTTGCTCAATTGCAGGATATGAATTTCTGCCTTTTGCAGGCAGATTGTCACCCTAGTTTAAATACTGTGCCTTTTGCAACACTGCAAAACCTTGTAAGATCTATGTTTAGCTTGCCTTTAATCAACTACGAAGCAGGCAAAATTAAAGAAACTGTTAGAAATGCACTGAGTAAAAGCCTAGGCATAACAAGTGAGGATGTTATTTTTCCTATCGTAAATCTTTTAGTGCCTCAATTGGGCTCTGATATTGAGATTGAGGCTTCGAGGCAGAATCTTATTTCTGCGATAAAAGTTTTGTTTAAAGAAATTCAAAAATCTCAAAAAGTGGTTTTGATAATTAAAGAAATTGAATTTATGGATAAATCATCCGCAGAAGTTTTTGAAGCTTTGATAGAAGATGATTTTTTAAATGAATCATTTATGATAACTACAACATCAAATAATAGTCATATTTCGGCATTTATTCCATCAGATAAAGTTGAGCAGCGTATGATTGGAGCCGTTAGAATTACATCTTTTGAGCCGGAAGAAATTCAAGATGAGCTTTCTTATTATATTAAAAATGTAGATGAAATTCCTGAAGTGTTTATGGAGCAAATTATTTCCAAGACGCAAGGTTGGCCACTTTTCTTGGAAGAAATAATTTTGTTTTTGACGCAAGCAGGACTGCTTTATCCTGTTGATGATGGCGTGAAAATCAAAACTGATATCGAAGAATTAGTTTTGCCTAACAATATAGAAGAAATGATTGCAGTTAGATTAGATGCTATGTTTTCTCAAAATGAAGTTATACATCAAGTTGTGGCTAATGCAGTTTGTTTAGGTTATACATTCTATCCGCCTTTGATTCAGAGTGTTCTCGGACTTGATGATGATAGCTTTGGTATGATTATGCAAACACTTATGTCTCAAGGGTTTTTGCTGACTCACGATAATGTGAATTTCAAATTTAAAAATAAATTTGTTTACGAAGTAATTAAAAATATTGTGATTAAAGATGATCTGCAAGAAAAGCAAATTAATGCAAATTTGCTCAATATTATAATTAATATTAATGATTCAAATAGTTCGCAAACAGCAGTAATTGCAAAGAAAGCGGAGAATTTTCAATTAGCATTCAGTCTTTGGAACACAGCTGCCAAAGAAGCTGTTTCGACAGGAGACAAGGCTCTTTATCTTTTAGCTCAAAAAGAAGCTTTAGCAAATATTGATTATTCTGATTATCAAAATAAAGATGAACGGAAGCTTGAAATTCAAGAAAGACTAGGGGTTTCAAATTATTTGAATGCTCCTGAAGAGTCTATATTATTCCTCTCTGAAGCGATAAGAACTTATGAGGATCAAAATAATGTTGCGAAAATAATAGAATTGAGCAGCTATTTAATAAAGAGTTTGACAACTATTGGCAGTTCTCAAGAAGCTTTAGAGTATATTGATAAAGTTCTTGAATATATTGATGCTTCAAAAAAACCTTTGGAAGTAGCTCTTTTGAAGTTTTTAAAAATCAAATTTCTTATTGAATCAGGTTATCTCGGTGAAGTAATCACATTAATTCAGTCTGAAATAATGCCGAATCTGCAAGAAGTTATAAAGTTGGATGAAGATTTTTCAGAAGTTGAATATGATGTGATTGAAGAAGCTGTTTTAAAAAGTCAGGTTTTGCTTATAAAAGCATTATCATTGCAGGGAAACAAAAATTATTATAGCGTTTTAGAGCTTTTTGTTAGTAATAACCAAAATGAAGAAGCGCAGATAGAAGTTTTTGTAATTGATGCAATGCATAAATTCTTAAATGGTACGCCTGAAGAATCCAATGCTTCAATTCAAAAAACAACTAATATAGTTAAAGATTCGAATATTGCAAATAAAGAAAATATTATGCTTGAACTTGAACTTATAGGGCTTTTTAATACGATGTTTTATACGGAAAATCCAAATGTAGGGCTTCAAATTTCTAATATTGCTCAAAAATCCAGAAAATTGAATAATACATTTGTGTATAATTGTATTCAGCTTTTGTTTGTTAAGCAGCTTTTGGATAAAAAAGATTATCTTAATGCGACAAATATGGTGAATGAATGTTTAAGCTTTTTTGCCAGCCAAAAACTTGCATTATTTGCTATCCCAAGCTGGATAATTTTAAGCTTAATTCAAGTTCAAATTAATGATGTGCCTCAAGCTATTTCAGTTGGACAACAGGCTTTGGATGTTTCATCTAAGCCGCAAATTCAAAATAATTATTTCATAGTAATTATCAAAAAATTATTATCAGATTATTTTATGCTGCAAAATGATTTTGAAATGGCAAAAATGCATTTAGAAGAAGCGATTGAATTTTCTAAAAGTAATGATTTTTTATTCATGCAAGGCAAATTATATCTTGATTTGGCTAAATTGTATCAAAAATCAATCGAGACGGTAGAAAACAAGCGAGAGCAAAAAGAAACCGCTCTCAAGCTTTTAAATATTTCTCAAGAAATTTCGACATCTGTTGAGTCAAAATTCTTGAATAACAAGATTGCTACTGTTCAAAAAGAATTGAGTGAAATTAATCTTTAAATAAGGCCTCCTACAAAAGGAGTATTTTCTTACTTTAACTATTTTCTATTTTGATTATATCTGTATAATTTAAATAGTTAGTTTATATGTTTAGTATAGGAAAATTTGCATATGGGTATGGCAGCAAGCCAAGCAAGATTCTTGCAGTTAACGGCTAGAAGAACAAATATAGAGTACATGGGTCAACAAATTAACCAGCAAAGATTAGCATTAGCTAATGCGAGCGCTGGCTTGTTCGAAAAAATGTTATCAATGGTGCCCCCAACACCACCATCATCACAAGATGACAAATACTTTACTCAAGGGTATAAGTTTACAGATTCTGCTGATGATGTTCAAAAAAGCGTTTCTTGGGAATCAATCGTAGCTGGCGATGCCACTACTTCAGTCCTTGATACCGATTTTAAAGATGCTACTACGCATTTACCTATTGGTTCATTCACCTTTACAGGTACTGGCGGAGTTAGTTCTGCAACTATAAATGCTGCTGGGATGGCAGCTATTGCTAATGGTACAAGTCCTGTTGGTGATTGGGATGCTGCCGGATTGGCAAATCTTTTAGGTACGGCTCCAACTACCGATCAAAAAGCGATAGGTTATACTACCGTAATTAGAAATGTTACAGTAGAGCATAATATTTATAATCCGGACGGTCAATACACAACTGTAAAAACTCAAACTCCGGCATTGATGAATTTTGATAACTTGAACAGATTGATTAATTTCACTGTCTTGAATCAAGCAGCTCTTAATGGTCAAGTTTCTTCTCAAACCACTACAAATACTCCTAAAACAGTAGGTAACGGAGAAGCTCTGAGTTATGGCGGTAAGTTTGATGATACTTTATTTAATAACGATATGAATAAGTATGAATTCCAAAAAGCTAGTTATGATTATGAAGTTGAGCGTATCAATCAATCAACTAAGCAAATTCAATCTCAAGATAAATCTTTAGAATTGAAAATGAAACAGCTTGATACTGAACACAACGCTGTACAAACCGAAATGGAAGCTGTACAAAAAGTTATTCAGAAAAACATTGAAGGTTCATTTAAAACATTCGCATAATTAATTTAGCAATTTTTTAGATATTTCGTTTTAAAAGAGACATGTTAAGTGTCTCTTTTAAGCATTCTAGTCCTATATATTTTCGAGGCTATCAAGGTAGCTCTAAGATACAAGAAAATGGCGTAGAAAAAGAATATAATCATTATACTGAGTTTATGCGTAATTTCCCGACTATGGAATTTGCCAAAGATTATGCAGTAAAGAATTTTCCTTATGGTACTAATATTACAGAATTTGGTCCTTCTCAAGGGCAAAATTTGTATAGCTATTTGATTCTTTTGGATCAACACAACAAAGACAAAAAATATAAAGCGACTGGTTACGATATTTCCCCTAAAGTTATTGAGCTCGCCAAGGCAGGACTTTATAAACTCAATAGGTATAATAAAAATGAACAAATACTTTTTGCAACACCAACGCCTTTTTATGTAAAAAAAACTATGGATGAAGATAAATCTAAGCCCATAAGAGAAAAGTTTTTTGAATATTTTCAAGAGGTTAAATTTGATGAAAAAAGTACTTCTTATGCTTCGTTGAAAAATCTTGCAACTATTAGTAAAGATTCTGTAAATAAGCTTGAATACAAAAGAATGAAGGCTTATTTGGAAATGCATAAAGATAAGAATGAGTTTTATGTGGCTCCAAGGCCTGAAAAAGTTAAAGATATACTGGATTTGAAATTTGGCGATATAAGAAATATCGACAAAATTTTAGAGCCTGAAAAATCTGGAGTAGTGATTTTTCAGAATGCACTTTATCATATTATGGATAGTATGACACTTGACGGTTATAATCATGTTGATATTAAACCCGTGCAGGAAATTTTTGAAAAAATCAACAAAGTTTTGCCTAAGAATGGAATTTTTGTTATGGGGAATCTAATTCATGACCATTTATACGATTCTTCTTACGAGCCAAAAACTAGATTGGCTCATCAAAATAATGAAATTATTAGGGTATTTGATTCGTCAAAGGTGCATGAAGCTCTCAAAAAGTCGGGTTTTGAACCTATTTTTTATGAAAAAGCATCAACTTACCCTTTTGTAGATTTTAAAGATGTCTATTTGCCTTCGGAATGGAAAAAAGTTTCTCATCTGAAGTGATTAAAGACTTTTAATGCTGTTTTTTCGCCTAGGACTTCAGTTAGTTCTTGCTTTGAGGCTTCTGCGATATTTTTTACGTCTTTAAATTTTTCGAATAATGCCTTTTTCTTGTTGGAGGATATGCCGCTTATTTCATCTAATACTGATTCTAGTGCCTGATTTTCTCGTAATTTTCGGTGATAATTAATTGCAAATCTATGCGCTTCATCTCTGATTTTTTGGAACAAAAATAACGACTGTGAATTCATATCAAAAATAATCGGTTTGGATTTTTTGGGTACGAAAACTTCTTCGAATTTTTTGGCTAGAGAGACAATATCTTGTCCTTGTAATCCCAGCTCTTCCAATACGCCAAAGGCACTGGACAATTGCCCTTTGCCGCCATCAACTATTATCAGGCTTGGCATTTGTCCAACTTCAAGCTTGCTATAGCGTCTTCGAACAACTTCTTCAATCGATGCAAAATCATCAGTTTTGCCAGATTCAAGAGTTTTTATTTTAAAGCGTTTATAGTCGCTTTTTTTTGCTTTGCCATTTTCAAAAACTACCATAGAAGCTACTGTATTTGTCCCTTGAATGTGAGAAATATCGAAGCATTCGATTCGGTGCGGAAATTTTTTAAGATGCAATTTATCTTGGATTTCTTTGCCAATTGTGTTCCAGTCAGATTGAAGTTTTACGGTTTTTTGAGTTATGATTTTTTCCAAAAACAACTTAGCATTTTTATTCGCAAGCTCAATCAGTTCAAACTTTTTTTGAGCCTTTGGCACACACAAGGTTAGTTTGTTTTTTCGTTGGTTAGAACCTTCTGAATTCAGCCAGTCTTTAATAATATCAAGGTCATCGAGTTCAAATGGCAGGAGAATTTCTGAGGGGATATCAGCGTTTGTAGAATAATATTCTGATATAAAAGACTTCAAGATATCTTGCGGTTCATCAAACTCATTGAGTACAAAGTCGAATTCTTTTTTTTCAATAAGTCTGCCTGAGCGTATTTTGAGGATTGTTATTGCGATATCTGCTTCTTTTTTGGCAAAGCCAATCATATCCCAATTTATTTTGGTATTATCGCTTACCACTTTTTGTCTTTCGATAACTTTTGAGACATCTTTGTAGCTGTCACGAAATCTTGCAGCCTTTTCAAATTCTTGTTTTTTTGAGTAGAGTTCCATTTGATTTTTGAGTTCTTGCAAAAGTTCTTCTTGTTTTCCGCTCAAAAACAGCTCAACTTGTTTCACGATTTTTTGATAATCTTCCGGCGAAATCAATTTTTGACAAACGCCCGAACATTTGCCTATTTGGTTATAAATACAGGCTCTGTCTTTAAAACGTGGCTGTTTACATTGCTTCAGAGGGAAAAGTTTTTTTATCAAATCCAAGGTCGAATACATAGCTCGAGCATCGGTATAAGGGCCAAAATACTTCCCTTTAATAGCATTTAAATTCGATTTGCGTGAAATTACAATCCTTGGGTACTCATCTTCTGTAATTACAAACCAAGGGAATTTTTTATCATCCTTTAAAAGCACATTATAGCAAGGTTGGTGCTTTTTTATCAGATATGATTCCAGAATCAAAGCTTCAACTTCGCTGTCGGTTACAATAAATTCAAATCGTTGAATTTTCGGAACCAATATTCTAAGTTTTGGGGTTTCGAGTTTTTTTTGAAAATAAGTTTTTACGCGATTTTTGAGGTTCTTTGCCTTGCCGATGTAGATTATTTCGCTTTTTAGGTCATGCATAAGATATACCCCAGGTAGGTTGGGGAGCAATTTTATTTGCGATTCTATAGTTAAAATATTATCCATAAATACATTATACTCGATACATTTAGACATACTAACTACTACGTATGTAGTAAATATGTTTAAGAAGGTTGTAAAATTGGTATAATCAACTATATACTACTTATATCGGCAATTCCTAATAAGATGAAAGGTCCAGAACATGATTTTACAATTCAAAGTAGATGAGTCTACAGTTGAAGCGGCATGGCTTAAAACATTATATGATTTAATTGAAGAATTAAATTGTCGCTGCAATACTTATCTAGATGAAAGATTCAACAAGGCTTATAAAAGTCTTGAAAGAACGAGAATCATAGAAGTTTACGGCTCCGATACAATGGTAGGATGGCTAAAATTAAGAATGGAAAGATATTTACATTGTGTGAATATCTATAATAACAAGCCGGAAATTCAACTTTTAAGAGAAGATGACGCTAGCTAATTTTCTAGCTTATGCAGCATTCTCTAACTTCTTCTAGAATTCTATCAAAAGTATCGAGAATTTCTTGTTTTTCATTTATTCTGACAAGGGCAGAGCGATATTGTGCAGCGCCTTTTATGTTTTTGATGTAATGCGCCAAGAATTTTCGCATAAATCTTATGCCAAATACTTCGCTACGGAATTCGATTTCTTTTTCAAGGTGAATTCTGGCAATTTCGATGCGGCGAGTGATTGTTGGTTCGGGCAAAACTTCCCCTGTAGCAAAATAGTGTTCGATTCTTGAAATCAGTTCGACATCGCCTAAAACTCCACGTCCAATTGCGAATCCATCGCAATTCGTGATTCTTTGGCATTCTATTGCAGCTTCGACAGAATTGATGTCACCGTTTGCGATGACGGGAATTTCAAGAGCCTGTTTGATTTCTGCAATTGCATCCCAATTTGCAACGCCCGAATACATTTGAGTTCGTGTTCTGCCATGGACTATAAGAGCATCCGCCCCAGAGTCTTGAGCCATTTTGGCAAAATCTAAATATCTCATAGTCGGGACATCCCAACCAAGGCGGGTTTTTACTGTTATAGGTTTATTTGTAGCTTTTTTGACTGCTGAAATAATTTCTGATGCCAAGGGTAAGTTTTTAGTTAAAGCACTTCCATCACCATTTTTGACGATTTTGGGGGCAGGGCAGCCCATATTTATGTCAATCACGGTGGCGATAGGTTCAAGTATTTTTGCGGCCTCGGCCATAAGTTGTGGTTTGTGCCCTGAAAGCTGGAAGCAAAGAGGGTATTCGTCCGCTTCTGCGTGTGTGATGCTTCGGTCAGGATTCATTCGGAGTCCTTCAGAAGAAACCATTTCGCTCATAACAAGGCACTCTGGCGAAAAACCTCTCACTAAGCGTCTTAAGACACTGTCTGTAATTCCAGCCATGGGGGCTAAAATCACCTTGCTATTAAATTCTTGGTTGCCGATTTTTAAAGTTTTCATTTTGTATTTCTTAGATCAATCAATCGTTTTTTTGCGTATTTTGTATATTCAGTATCTTTTGTGCCGGATAATTCGATGAATTTTTTGTAGGAGTCTTTGGCATTTTTATAATCAACAATAGCATCATAATCCAAGCCCAAAGAGTAATAGGCAATGTCCATATTCGGCATAAATTTGATTACATTTAAATAATCATCGATTGCTTTTCGAGAGTCATTCATTCCATCAAAGCAAAGTGCGCGATAGTAGAAGCCATAAGTATTTTGCGGGTCAAAAGTCAAAAGTTGCGATAAAGTTTTTAAGGCTTTTTTGTAATCCATTGCTTTGTATTGTGCCATTCCCTGCTCCAAAAGCGAGTCGTTATAGTCTTTATTTGCAAGCTTTACAGTATCTTTAATAGTTTGATTATCAGGTTCAATTAATAAGGCCTTTTTATAATAAGTATTCGCTTTTTCAAATTGTTTTTGCAAGCAACAAGCGTTTCCTAAATAAACCAAAGTGTCGACGTCATTAGGGTCTTGGTTTAGTGCAAGGCTATAATTTTGGAATGCTTCAGGATATTTACCTAATCTTTGACAGCAGGCTGCAATATTTATATAAGTATCTTTAGAAGGTGTTTTTATGAGTTTGTAGACTTCTAAAGCCTTGACTATATTGCCTTTGTTGTACAATTCAAAGGCTTGCTTGTATAAAAGTGTATCTTGATTTTCTAAAACTTCCGCTTTGTATGCAGAAAGTTTTTTGTCTTCGGGATTTTTAAAAATACCTTCATCAATTATTCTAAGCGCATTGTCGAAATCGTAAATCCCTTGATAAGCTTGAGATTCACCGATGTAAGCTAAAGTATTTGAGCTGTCTTTTGCAAGAAGTTTTTGGTATTGCAAAGTTGCTTTATAGTAATAACCTTTTTTAAGCAAAGCATTTGCGTATAAACTAAGAATTTCCTGGTCATTTGGGAATTGTTCCATCATTTTTTCAAAATATGCAAAAGCCATATCATCAGCCAAATTGTTGCTGATAGTATCAACCAGCTCTTGCTTTGCCAGTGAGTCTTTCGGGTCAATTTTCAAGACTTCTTTATAGTTATTTATTGCATCTGTATATTCTTTTATTTGGTTTGAGGCTCTGGCTTTGTACATATAAGCCAATTTTTCTTTCGGATAAGTCATTATGACTTGATTGTAAAGCTCAATTGCTTTGGTACAGTTGCCCTGAGCTTGGTATAGAGAACCTATATTTATTTTGATTGCAGGATTTGCTGCATCTAATGTTTGAGCTTTTTCATAATTAGCTAAAGCGGCTGCAAAGTCGCCTTTTCTTTGATAAACTGCACCCAAATTCAAATAAGAAGAGGAATTATTTGGATATTTTTGAATATTCAAAGTCGCTAAGCGTTCAAGGGCAGGCATAATTTCTTCGGCATTTTCGTTATCAGCAAAAGCTAAATTATATTCTTCAATTGCTTTGTCGGTTATGCCAGTTCTTTCTAGTGCACGAGCGTATCTTAGATGCAAATCATAATTTAAAGGTGCAAGAATAACGGCATTTTGATAGTAAGGCAAAGCTTGTTTGTTTTGGTTCATAATGCTCATCAAATCAGCGACGTTTTCTAGTGCAAGAGCTCTCACTGATTGGTCTTTTGAGGCTTCAATAAATTCGACTATGGCTTGAGGGAAAAGACCTTGGCCTCGAAGTTTTTTGGCTTCGTTAAAACGACTTTTTGGGCTGCTTACAATATTTTGGTCAGCAAGACAATTATTTAGATTAGCTTCAATAATAGAAACTTTTTCAAGATCTATCGGTGTTGGATTTTGAAAATATTTTAAGTAAAAAATGGCTGCTCGGAGGTCATTTGAGGTTTTTTTAAACTCTTGGGCCCTATAAAACTCCATCCCTCTTTTGAAATAGGCATCAGATAGGTTGTTTTTGATTTCTATTACATTAGGGTATCGCATTAATACTTGATTAAGTTCTGAAATAGCATCAGAGTAGTCATTTGAGCTAAGTGATATTATTCCTTTTTGGTAGTTTGCATCACTCAAAAAAGGCGGTGTATAGGCATTGGCTATATCACAAATGCCTAAAGATAGTGCTAAAATGCCAGACATTAAAACTATTTTTGTTGTTGTTTTCATACTTTTTCTCACTACTATAGTTTATATAATTGTACATCAGTTTGATTTATTTAAAAAGCATTGTCAAAAGCTGAAAAGAAAAGGTATAATAAACTCTCTATAGTCCAAAGAGGTCTAAAGTATGAAAACAACTGATATTATTAGCAAAAAAAAGCAAGGACTGGCGCATACAAAAGCAGAAATCCAGTTTTTGATTAATGGCATTTTGGATAAATCAATAGCAGATTATCAAGTTTCTGCTTGGCTTATGGCTGTTTGTTTAAAAGGCATGGATTTGAATGAAACAGCATATTTGACAGAAGCTATGGCAAAATCTGGCGATACTCTTGATTTGTCAAAATTCGGCAAATATACAGTCGACAAGCACTCAACAGGTGGCGTTGGAGATAAGATAACAATTATTTTAATACCTCTTTTGGCGCAAGCAGGCTTGCCTGTTGCGAAGCTTTCAGGCCGAAGTCTTGGTCATACAGGCGGAACCATCGATAAACTTGAGGCTATTCCTGGTTTTAATACGGATTTGCCGATTGAAAAATTCTTAGAACAAGTCGAAAAAATTGGCGTGGCGATTGCTTCTCAGACATTGGAGCTTGCTCCTGCAGATGGGAAACTTTACGCACTTAGAGATGTGACAGCTACTGTTGATAATATGAGTTTGATTGCATCGAGTGTCGTATCAAAAAAAATTGCAGCGGGTGCAAATATTATAGTTCTTGACGTCAAATACGGCTCGGGGGCTTTTATTAAGACAAAAGAACACGCTGAAGAATTGTCGATTATGATGACAGAAATAGCTAAAAGGCTTGGCAGAAAGTTGATTTGCGCTATTACTTCGATGGAAGAACCGCTTGGCTTCGCCATTGGCAATAGTCTCGAAGTTCAAGAATCAATTGATGTCTTAAAGGGCGGTGGTCCTTGTGATACAAAGGAATTGACTCTTCGTTTAGGTGCAATAGCAATGATAGAGGCCAAAAAAGCTTCTAGTGAAGCTGAAGCAAAGGCAATTCTCGAAAATTACATGAAAGACGGTTCTGCTTATCAAAAATTCGAGCAATTGGTTGAAGCCCAAGGCGGAAGCTTAAAAAACGGATTACCAAAAGCAAAATTTCAAATAGAAATCAAATCTGAAAAAGTAGGATTTGTAAAAGTTGCAGATGCTATGACTTTGGCGAAGGCGGCAAAGCTTCTCGGTGCAGGGCGTGACAAAAAAGAAGATGCGATAGATTATTCTGTTGGTATAGTTTTGAGCAAAAAAATTGGTGACAAAGTTGAAGCAGGAGAAGTCTTGGCAACTTTGCATTCAAATTTTGAACAAGTTTCAGATATTGAAAAAATGGTTCAAAATGCTTATGAAATCTCAGAAAAACCGGTTCAAAAAGAGCCTTTAATCTATAAAATAGTTTAGAGGGTACGAAAAAATTCAATTTTTTGGAAAAATTAGAATTTTTTAAGCCCGACCTAAGAAAGGTGAAAGGTGAGATTAGCGGCGATGAGCCGGTAATGTTGCCTTGATACTAGATCATGAAAGTTTTTTGTAATTTGTAAGCTCAAAATCCGAGCTTTCAAGATATTTTTTGAGTTCAGGATTTGTGATGCTCAAAAATTCCTGATAATTATCTTTTTTGCTTTGGTCTGTTGTAGGGTGCAAAATCACTTCTGTTATTGAATTTGGTTCTTTAACCTTTGCAATGCCGTATTTTATGGCATCTTCATCCATATAGCTTGTGTATGAAACGCCCACAAAATATTCATTTGTCGCAAGAGAATATTTTTTAAGAGTCTGGAGATTTATTGTGCTAAAGGCCTTTAAAAGACCCAATTTTATTAAATTCACAGGAAATCTTAAGTCGAGGTGTTTTTGAATATTTGGAATAAAATATGGTATTTCATTTTGTGTACGGATATATTTTATGCCGTATTCTTTGGCAAGTTTGCAGGTGATTTCGAATATTTTTGGAATTGAGTGAGTGTGAACATGCGAATTTAAGTGGTCAACTTTTGCTTTGTCCAATACTTTTTCGATTTGGATGCGGAAATCCGTCTCGACCTCATCTATGAATTTTTTATTTGATGAGTTGGCTAATAATTGTATAAAACCATTATTGTATTGACCATCAAAGTCATATAATAGCGATTTTTTATTTGGACTTTGTAACGTTTTGCCTTCAATTATGTTAAGGTGAACGCCAAAACCAATTTCAGAGCATTGAGGCCAAATCTCTTGGATTGCATGTTCAAAAGCTTGTCCAGTTGCCATAAGGCACGTAGCAGTCAGAGAGCCTTCTTGAAAGCTCTTTAAAATGGCATCGTTTGCTTCTTTGGAAATGCCAAAATCATCAGCAGTTATTACAAGTTTTTTACTCATTTTGGTTTTTGTCGACTATATACTATAATTAGTATTGATTTTAGCATAAAGAGTGAAAATATGAGTGAGACCAAATTAGCGATAGTTGTTCCTTGTTTTAACGAAGAAGAAACTTTGCCAAGTACAATTGTAAGATTGAAAGAGATTTTGGATGAATTAATTTCTTCTGATGTAGTTAATGCAAGCAGTTATCTTTATTTTGTCGACGATGGAAGTAAAGACAAAACTTGGGAAATACTTGAAAATGCACACTCTGATGCGCCAAATCATGTTAAAGCTTTGAAATTCACGCGTAATTTTGGCAATCAAAGAGCTATTATTGCAGGCCTCGATTCTGTTCGAGAACTAGGCGTAGATTGTGCCATTACAATAGATGCGGATTTGCAGCAAGATGAAACTAAAATAAAAGATTTCGTAAAAAAATATCAAACAGGTGCCGAAATAGTTTGTGGAATTAGAAATAATCGCAAAACAGATGGCTTTTTCAAAAAATCTACGGCACTTTTATTCTACAAATGGATGAATATTTTGGGCGTTAATATTCCTCCAAATCACTCTGAATATAGACTTGTGAGCAAAAAAGCTCTTGATATAATTTCGGATTATCATGAGGCGAATTTGTTTTTAAGAGGTTTGTTTTATGAACTTGGACTAAAGACAGAATACATTTATTTTGAAGTCAAAAAACGTGAGCTAGGTGATTCGAAATTTAATTTCATTTCTCTTGCTAGGCTTGCGGCACACGGGATTATATCTTTCAGTGTTAGGCCGTTGAGGTTTGTGTTTTTGACAGGTTTAGCTATTTCGACTATTAGTTTTATTGTCGGTATAGTTGGGTTTTACAATTTGGTTTTAAATGGCAAACACCTTCCGGGGCTTCGTCCTTTTGATATATTCAACACCTTTATCGCAGGGCTGCAAATCCTTTGTGTAGGCGTAATTGGCGAATACATAGGGCAAATTCTCGAGGAAGTCAAAGCTCGCCCGAGATATGTCAAAGATAAAGAATTAAATTAAGCTATCTTTTTATCAAACTGTATTTACGGCCTTTTTTGAGCACTTTGAAAGTCGCTTTTTGGCTGATATTTTCAAGTTCTTTATTTTTGATTATTACGACAGAATTTGGTTTATTTAAAGTCTCATTTAGCCAGACATAGTCTTCTTCTTGCTGGAATTTTACTTTGTCTTCGTAATAATATAAAAGGCTGTATCTTCTGCCGAATTTGAATGTTGAAAGCTCATAATGTTTATCTTTGGCGAGTTTGGCGTATTCCATCAAATCGTTTTGGCCGAATTTGTAATCGATATTAAAAATTTGATGTGCGCCAAAGGCTGATAGGATGAGGATAAATGCGACATAAGAAGCAAATACGCCCACTCTTTTGTCTTTTTTTGCACAAATAATTCCTGCCAAAGGTACTATGGATAATAATCCGACTAAGAACCATTTTGCACCTGCAATATCTGCTGTAAGCTCTGCGGGCAAAAATAATCCTGAAAAAGCTGCAACAATAGCAACTAAAATAAATATAGAATTTAATGTATAAACAGAAGTTACGATTTGTGATTTGTGTTTATTTTCAAAAATATATTCACTCCAATACCAAGCCAAAATCGTTGCAATAGGTGCATATATTGGCAAAATGTAAGTCAATAGTTTTGTGCTTGAAGAGGAGAAAAATAGTAAAATAAATAAAAATGCGATTACGTTTAGGGTGACGAATTTTTGAGTATTACTTAGTTTTTCAAAGCTGAATTCTTTGAAAAGATTTAAATTTATTTTTTCGATGCTTTCAGAAATCATTGCGGTAAAAGAAGCAATCCAAGGGATGAGCCCCCAGGTCAGCATCAAAATGAAATAATACCAAGGTTGTTGTCTGCCAAGGTCTTTCGAGTCTACAAAGCGTGAAAGGTGGTGCTTGATTATATATTCATTAAAAAATAACGGGTCGTGCATTTTGAACATAATTAAATGCCATGGAAGTGCAATCGCCAAGAATAATATAGTTCCCACCAGAAAATATTGAGGTTTGAAAAATTCTTTTATTTTTTTTGATACAAGTCCTGCAAAAAACATTGTTCCAAAAGGAATTGCGACCCCAGGAATGCCTTTTGCTAAGACTGCAAGGCCTGAGAAGGCATACATTAGCCACCAGAAATATTTTTTATTTTCTTCTTTCACAAAAAATGTCATAAACCCAGAATATAGAGAAAAAGCCACGCAAGTAGCCAAAAGCATATCGAGAATTGCTATTTTTGAGAGAACCAAAAACTCAATGCTTGTGCCCAAAATTAATGCTGAAATTACGCCAAATCTTCTTGATACAACTTTTTTGCCTGTAAAATATAACAGAAAACAAGATAAAGAGGCATACATCGCCATCGGGATTCTGGCTGTAAATTCATTGATGGAGTGGAAACCCCAGAAAGATAAGGATTCTAGCCAAAAATACAGAGGCGGTTTTTCAAAAAAGAAATCACCGTTTAAATATAAAGTGAGGAAGTCTTTTGTATGAAACATATCGCGAGCCATCGCAACATATCTTGTTTCATCAACATCCATGAGTGGATACGCCCAAATGTTGTGAAAAAATAGAAAATAAAATGCGATAAAAAGTCCTAAAATTGTAAAAAATTCGCTATGTTTTTTTATAAAATCCATAATTTACTTCCTCTAATATCTAATTTATGATTAGATATTACTATAAATGATATTTTAAATACAGGTGAATCTTGGAAAGACTTTTGAAAGAATATTATAGATATATTATTGTTGGGCTTTTTATTACAGCGTTGGATTTTTCTATGATTGCTTTTCAAAAAGAAATTATTCTTTCTCGAATAGCTCCTAATAATATTCATTGTGTACTTATTGCTGTCGGAATTTCTTACTCTGTGGCATGTTCTATCCAGTATTTATTAAGTGTAAAATATATTTTTGTTGAAAGCAAAGCAACTGAAAATATTAAGTCGTTTATTGGTTTTTTCATGATTGGCGTAATTGGCCTTATAATTTTGGAATATTTGATGTCGTATTTTGTCGGGATTTTGGCTATTAATTTGTATGTGGCCAAGGTTTTTGCAACAGGTATAATTTTCTCTTTTAACTTTGTAACAAAAAGATTTTTAATATTCCGGTAATGTGAAAAAATATTAAAATTCGTATATGAATTTATATCTAATAAATAGAGAATGCTTTATACTTAAAACAACTATTGAACTAAAATTTCCCTAATTTTTTAAGAGAAATTCATGAGCGTTAATGTTTGCAACTCGAATAATATTCAAATGGTGTTGAGTAAAGGTCGGCCTGAAAAAAAGGCTTCGATTTCTTTCTGTTCATCGCAACAACCACTTTATGCAGTCAAAAATTCAAGTTTTATTAAAAATGCATTACCTGTTTTTGCTTTTGTTGCCTCGATGGTCACGGCCATAGGATATTTGGGCGGAAGTGCCGGATTATTTTATGATTCTTACAAAGATAATGGCGATAGTTTTAAAAATATTTTTTCTAAAAAAAATAAAACTTCGGGAAATCAAGAAGGTGTAAAAACTATTAATCCCAATACGGAAATTGGTAAAATAGGCTTGAAATTTGCAAAAATAGGTATAGCAGCCTCCTCCGCAGCAGGTTTTGCTTGCGGATTGGGGGAAGGAATACCTATGATGGCACTTGGCGAAGCAATTAATATGGGGGCTGCTCCAGTAATAGAAACTCCAATTGGGACAGGGCTTTTCGGTATAGGGATTGCTTCTGTTTTCTCTGGATTGGCTCTTGATAATACACCTGAATTAAAACTGAATCCTTACCATGTTATGGCGGAAGAAAAATTTTCTAAAAAAGTTGAGCTTGTTGCCAAAAATATGGTCGCAACTGCAAAAGAAATAAGCGTTTCTATATTTGAAATAGCAAAAAATATACATAAACCTAAATTTTTAAAAGAGAATTTTTTGCATGGAACACCAAGAACTGTGGTTTTTCAAGAATCAATTAATAAAGACGGCAAGGTTCTAATTTCAAAAGCCTTAAGGCATAATAAAAATTATTTGATGCATGCCGCATCTTTTACCTTGGGTTTAGGCGGTATTGGAGTGGTCTTATTTTCGCTTGCAAATAATAAAAAGGCACAAAAAGGGAGTTTGTACGCTGAAGAAGGCGGATTTCTTTTTGACAATTTAGGAATGACAAAATATGGCCTTGATAAACTAACAACTGGTGCAAAAGGTTCAGGCATTTCGTATGCCGTTGGCGGCGTTATCAATTCCGGAAGTCAATTCATGGGGCTTGATAATAAAAACGGACGGGCAATGCAATGGCTGGGAATTGCGCTTGTTTTCCTCGGCTTTAGTGCTGATAGGGGCAAGACATTAAAGAAAACCCTTGCTAATTCTAAGAATAGGGGCGAATTGACCGATGTTGTAAGAGAATGGAAAGTTGACCTTTCAAGTATTGTGGATAAAAATCATCCTGAGGATTTGAAAAAACTACTTAAAGAACTCAAAAACGGAAGTAAAGTGACTAATGAAAAATTTAATAATATTGAGAAAATCTTCACAGAGACTATAGGTGAAAATTTTCAAAAAACAGAAGAGATTTCAAATGTATTAAATAATAAACTGGGCAAAGAAATTGCGGATAATTTCAAACCTAAAAAAATCGCCGATTTTGAAGATACCAAAAAAATTCTTAAAATTTGTACAAAAAAAATCTTCGGCAGTGAAAATCCAAAACCAAAAAACTAGTTTTAGGCGGCTTCTGACGGCTAGTTCCAAAAAGTCTGAAATTTACCGTCTCCGACGGTTTTCACTTTTGTAAGGTCATCATCTCAAAAAACTCAAATTCGAAAAATTTGGATTTTTTAGATGAGTCCTATATAATTTGGTCAAAAATAAGTTTGTGTTTTGGGTTTATTTCAACTATTTCATAATTATCTTCTAAATCACTCATATTAAGGATTTTTGGTGCTGTTTTGCGGCCGAGTTGTCTTTCTTGCGACAAAATAATTTTGGAACCTTGACTCGATGCAAACATGTGATCGGTAAAAGATTCTTTTGTTTTGCCCCAAATTATTGATAAATCGACATCAGGTGTATCAAGAATTGTGGCAATTCTGTCAAACAGAGCAAAACTTCTTAAGTCGCCATTTACCTTATGGCTTTGCCCTCCTCGAATAAAGACGGTGAGTGGTTCTTTTGCATTTTTCAAGAGTTGTTCTTTTTTTTCTAGAATTTTTTTAGCAAGGTCAGGATGGTTCCATTCAGGTGCTAAATGCGACATGAATTGATCTTCTTCAGCTTGAAATAAAAACATAGTACAGGTATTGGCAAATTCACTCATAAGATTTTGGCCATTTTTTGAATCTTTAAACTCAAAATACCCGCCAATTTCTTTTGGGTTAGATTGTTTTACGACTTGCTTATAAAGCTTTGTCGAAAAATATATCTCTGAATTACCAGTAAAATTAACCGTGTTCATAACTACACTCCTTACTTTGAGTATAAAGAGCGTAAATTATTTTTTTTGCTAAAATTTAAAATTTTTGTTGAGAACTATTAACTAATTTATAGATGTTTTTCGATATTTGATACAAGAGAAGATTTTTGCATCATGCCTACAAGGCGCTCAACAGCTTCTCCAGATTTGAAAACCAAAATGCTCGGAATACCGCTAATGCTATATTCTTGTGCGATTTTTAAATTTTCATCTGTGTTAACTTTCACAACTTTAATTTTTCCTTTGAATTCTTCTGCGATTTCATCAATTAATGGAGCAATTTTTCTACAAGGACCACACCAAGGAGCCCAGAAATCCACAACAACGACAGCTGTTTCAGAGTTTTTGACTTCTTGTTCAAAATTTGCCTCATTTACTTCAAGTGCTTTTGACATAAAATAGATCTCCTGAAATTTAATTTTATAAATTTACTTTTTGATTCTATCATAATAAACTAAAATGTATAGGGGTCACCATGGTAAACATTAAAAAACTATTTGCTAATAAGAAATTGAAGAAGAAGATTAAGAAAAAGCTTCGGAAGCTTTCACGTAGAATTTTCTTGTTGAATAAATATTTTTTGACTTTAGATAGATACATTCTTAAAAACACTTTTGAATCATTTTTGATGGGTCTTGTGATTTTCACTTCCATTATTTTTGCTTCAGATACGCTTTTGACTCTTATAAAACAAATGAGTTTGTATGGAATTCCATTCAATGTGGCAATATTTATTGTTATTTTGAAACTCCCGGCAGTCTTAGCTTTGACCATTCCAATGGGCGTGTTGCTTTCAACGGTTATGACTCTCAATAAAATGAGTATGGACTCTGAGATTTCTGTTATGAGAGCATGCGGGATTAGTCTTGTAAGGATTGCAAGACCTGTGTTTTTCTTTGGATTGATGGCAATGTTAGCAGGGTTTTTGATAAACGAATTTATTGTTCCTGTTGCTAATGCGCAGGCTAAAAAACTTACAATATGGGCTTTGCAGCAAAAAAATGTCCCCAATGGGACAGAAAATTTTACACTAAAAGAACTTAAAGACGGAAAATTAAAACGACTTTTTTATATTTCAAAATGTGAGGACAATAAACTTTACGGGATAACAGTTCTTGATATGTCAAAGCGTAATTCCACTATGTTTTTGCAGGCTAAACAAGGCAAGGCAAAAAAAGATTTTTGGGAATTTGAAAACGGCGTTATTTATTCAATAAATGATAATGGCAAAGTTCTTAACTCTACTATATTTGGCAATCTTGACTATTATAACAATCCTGATTTGATGGGTTTTGTTAATGAAGATCATGAAAAAGAAATGACAACAATAAGATTAATAAAATACATCTATGACCATCGCCATTCCCCACCAGAGACGGTGTCTTTGTACTGGATGGAATTGTACAATAAATTAGCCGTGCCAATGATGTCATTAGTATTTGTTTTGATTGGCGTGCCTTTGGCCATTACACCTCCTAGAGTGCGTTTCAATAGAGGGTTTTTGTTTAGTATCGGCGTTATATTTTCTTATTATATATTAAAAGCCCTTTCTGTCTCTTTTGGAGAAACCTGTATGCTTCCTGCTTTTGTGGCGGTTTGGATGCCGAATTTGATTATAGGTTTAGTTGGAGCTTATATGTTTTACAAAAAAGCTTTTAAGATATAAAAATTTACAAACGACTTGATTTTAGAATATGTTTTTTATAAAGTACTCTATATAAGCCGAAGACGGTTGGTAATTTATTTTAAAACACATTGTGTGCCAATTCAGGTAAGACCAAATATTTTTAAATTAAATATGAAATCTTATTGTTAATCTGCGGTTTATAACGCAGATTTTTTGCATGTTAAAGCATTTAAAGAGACTGCGTTTAGGGATACACAACCATCCTGAAAGGGGTACAACGAAATGGCAACAAAAGCTTTCAAGGCAGAAAAAATCGAAGCCGTAAGAGAGAAAATTGCAAGAGCTAAAGTAGTTATCGTTACTGAAAATAAAGGGCTTTCTGTTGAGAAAATCACATCTTTAAGACGTGAACTTCAAAAACAAAACGGCGATTATACAGTAGTGAAAAATACCTTGGCAAAAATTGCTCTCCAAGGCACAGAATTTGAACCTTTAGCAGAATTATTGACTGGTCCTGTTGTTTTGGCTCTTGGTTTTGAAGACCAAGTTTCACCAGCAAAAGTGATTGCTCAATTTGCTAAAGACAAAGCAAATACTGACAAAATCGCAGTTAAAGGTGGCTGTTTAGACGGCGCTTTATTGACTGCAAAAGATGTTCAATACTTATCAAGTCTTCCAAGCAAAGAAGAGCTTTATGCGAAAATGCTTGGTTGCGTGAACTCACCAGCAAGTGGCATCGCAAACTCTGTAAATGCAGTATTGAGAGCGCTTGTTTATACTGTTGATCAAGTAGCACAACAAAAAACAGCATAATTATCGAAAGTGAAGATAAAAGACAAAGTGTGAACTTTGACTTTTACGGAACTGGACGAGAGCGACGTAAGAGTTTATGTAATAAACTCCACAGGAGCTAAAAAACAAAAGTTAAAAGTAGTAAATTTTTTAAAAAAGGAGAAATAAAAAATGAGTAAAGTAGCAACAATTTTAGAAAGCATCGAAGCTTTAACATTATTAGAAGCAGCAGAATTAGTAAAAGCTATGGAAGAAAAATTCGGCGTATCAGCAGCAGCTCCAGTAGCAGCGGCAGCAGCAGGTCCTGCAGCAGCAGTTGAAGAAGAAGCTTCTACAGTTGACGTAATCTTGGTATCTTGTGGTGCTAACAAAATCAACGTATTGAAAGAAGTTAGAACAATCACAGGCCTTGGCTTGAAAGAAGCTAAAGATTTAGTAGACGCAGCTCCAAAAGCTGTTAAAGAAGGTATCGAGAAAAAAGAAGCTGAAGAAATCAAGAAAAAACTTGAAGAAGTCGGCGCTACAATCGAACTTAAATAGTCTATACAGACGTAAAGTTAAAAGCCAAAGTGTAAACTTTGGCTTTTGCTATATGTTAAGCAAATCTAAAGAAAACATTTGAAAGAGAGGGTTTGACCTCTCTTTTTTGTGCTAAAATTTATTAAAGAAAACAGCTTTATTAATCAAGAAATAGGTGTTAAATGAAATTAGAACAATCGACTTCGGAAAATTCTTTTAAATATTTATATTTACTTAAGAGAATTTTTAAATATATTAAACCTGTTATTCCTAGAGTAATTATGGGTTTTTTAGTTGCGATTCCTGTCGGACTTTTGGATGGAGTTGTTGCTTTTTCATTGAAACCATATATGGATGAAGTTATCGGAAAACATAATATGCTTTGGGCGGCTTTGATTCCTTTTTTAATAGTATTTTTGGCAGCATTACAAGGTGTTTTGAGATATTTAAACGGTTATTTGACTGATTGGACAAGTCAAAAAATCACAAATGCTGTAAAAACAGACCTTTTTAAAAAACTTACATCTATGGATACAAGATTTTTTGATGAAAACTCATCAGGTATAATCTTAAGTCGTTTTTTGTCTGACCCTGATGTCGCCTCAAGAGGAATTATTGAAGACCTTAAAACTCTTACTACTTCAACTTTTGGAGCTTTGGCTCTTATTGGTGTAATGCTGTATAATTCTTGGAAACTTGCCTTCGTAGGCGTGGTTGTTTTGTGTGTTGCATTTTTGCCTGTAATTTTGATTCGTAAGAGAGTTAAGGCCGCTTCGAATAAAAATATAGTTATAGGCGGAAATATAGTAACCAATTATAGTGAAACTTATCAAGGTAATAAAATTATTACTGCTTATAATCTTCAAGATCAGCAAAGAGAAAAATTCCAAAATAAAATTTGGGAGTCATTTGCTGTCAATATGTCTTTAGTAAAGCGTGTGGGGTGGATGAACCCATTAATGTACACAATTGCATCTATCGGTATCGCCTTGGTTATGGGTTATGGTACTCATTTGATTCTGGCGGGAGAGATGACGGCTGGAAGTTTTACTTCTTTTGTGACATCGCTTTTACTTTTGTACAAGCCTGTTAAGACAATGGGAAACACCCTTACAGGTATGCAATCTATTTTTGTTTCAATCGGCAGGGTTTTTGAATTATTTGATATTCAGCCTGAACTTCAAGAATCAGCAAATCCTGTTGAAGCAAAAGGCCTGCATCAAAGAATATCATTTGAAAATGTTTGTTTTGAATACACTAAAGATGTTCCTATTTTGAAGAATATTAGTTTGAGTGTAAATCCTGGTGAAACACTTGCTGTAGTAGGCAATTCTGGTGGCGGAAAAACAACTTTGGTTAATTTGATTCCTCGTTTTTACGATGTCACAAAGGGTGCTATAAAAATTGACGGGATTGATATAAAAGATATTAAAATGACTTCATTGCGTGATAATATTGCGGTTGTTTTTCAAGATAATTTCTTGTTTTCAGGAACAATTAGGGAAAATATAATGATGGGCAATAAAGCGGCTTCTGAAGAGCAATTGCAAGAAGTTTTGCAAGCAGCGCATCTTGATGAAATGATTGCAGGTTTGGCTAAAGGCTTGGACAGCTTTATAGGGGAAAGAGGCACAACTCTTTCTGGTGGGCAAAGACAGCGTGTTGCAATAGCGAGGGCGATGATAAAAAATGCTCCTATTATCATTCTTGATGAAGCTACTTCTGCACTTGATAATAAATCTGAAAAAATTGTTCAAAAAGCGCTTGATAATTTAATGAAAAATAAAACCGTTTTTGTAATTGCTCATAGGCTTTCGACTATTCAAAATGCCAATAGAATCGCCGTTATAAATGAAGGCGACCTATCTGAAATCGGTAGTCATGAAGAACTTATGCAGATTGAAAATGGAATTTACCAAAATCTTTATTTAACCCAATTCAAAAAAGATGAGGTTTTTGCATGATTTTAATTACAGGAGCTGCCGGTTATATTGGCTCTCACTGTGTTTTGAATCTTTTAGAAAATGGCTATAATGTTATTTTGTTTGATAATCTTGAAATAGGGCATTTTGAAACTGTAAAAACTCTGCAAAAGCTTGATTTAAAAGGCCAAATTGTGGATTTTGTTCAAGGTGATTTAAAAGTTTTTGATGATATAAATACTGTTTTTAAGCAGCATAAAATAAGAGGTGTAATTCACTTTGCAGCGAATTCTTTGGTAGAAGAATCTATTAAAAATCCTCAAAAGTATTATGAAAATAATGTTTTGGGGAGTCAAAATTTATTCAAAGCGATGATAGAAAATAATGTTTTAAAGATGGTTTTCTCATCGTCTGCTGCGGTTTATGGTGTTGTCGAAGATGCAGTCATAGATGAGAATTATTTTAAAAAACCGATAAATCCTTATGGTGATAGTAAATTGAAGACTGAAAATATACTCAGTGATTATGATAAAACCCATGGTTTAAAGAGTATTATTTTCAGATATTTTAATGTTGCAGGAGCAGATAGCCTGGGACGAGTAGGCGAAAAACATAATCCCGAAACACATCTTATCCCTAATCTGCTCAAAGCTACTTTAGAGGGGGGCAAAACTTTTAAACTATTTGGGGATGATTATGAAACCAAAGATGGCACTTGTATCAGAGATTATGTGAATGTTGAAGATTTGGCCGAAGCTCATAGACTAGGGCTTGAAAAACTTTTTTCTGAAAATGCTTCTGGAATTTATAATTTAGGTACGCAAGATGGTTTTTCCGTAAAAGAAATTTTTGAGATGTGCGAAAAAGTCACAGGGAAAAAAATTAATTTTGAAATTTGTCCAAAAAGAGTGGGGGACCCTCCAAAACTTGTTGCAAATTCTCTAAAAGCGCAAGAAGAATTAAATTGGATGCCAAAAAGGACAATTTTTGATACAATAAAATCAGCATACGAATGGGAAAGTAGGTCTATATGAAAGGTATTGTCTTAGCAGGCGGAGCAGGAACAAGATTATTTCCGGCAAGTATTCCGATTTCAAAAATACTTTTGCCAATTTATGATAAGCCTATGGTTTATTATCCAATTTCAATTTTGATGTTGGCGGGGATTAAGGATATACTTGTGATTTCAAATCCTAAAGATTTGGATAATTTTAAAAAACTTTTAGGCGATGGTTCGAATTTTGGCGTAAAATTTTCTTACGCAGTTCAAGAAGTCCCCAAAGGAATTGCCGATAGCTTTATTATAGCTGAAGATTTCATTGGTGATGATAATGTAGCTTTAATTTTGGGTGATAATTTGTTCCACGGACAAGGATTCTCATCTGCTCTTAAAAGAGTTGTAAAAGAAAATAAAGGCGCAACTGTTTTTGGCTATCATGTCAAAGATCCTGAAAGATTTGGAGTCGTTGAGTTTGACAAAACAACTGGCAAAGTCTTAAGTCTTGAAGAAAAACCTGAAAATCCAAAATCAAAATATGCAGTAACAGGTTTATATTTTTATGACAATAATGTAGTTGAATATGCTAAAAACCTTCAACCATCAGCTCGTGGTGAGCTTGAGATAACAGATTTGAACAAGGTTTATCTCGAGAAAGATGCTTTGACTGTCGAATTACTTTCTCGTGGCTTTGCTTGGCTTGATACCGGGACTCATGAGTCACTTTTGAAGGCAAGTAATTTTGTCCATTCAATGGAAGAAAACAAAGGCGAAAAAATTGCTTGTCTTGAAGAGATAGCCTACTTGGAAGGTTTTATTACCAAAGAAGAGTTACTTTCGAGTATTGCTCATATTAAAAATAATGATTATTATAATTACTTGGTAAATTTAGATTAAAAATGGAGTTAAAAATGAAGAATCTTATTGGTTTAATTTTGGCAGGCGGCTCAGGTGCAAGACTTTGGCCTATGAGTAGAGAGCTTTATCCAAAGCAATTGTTGAAGTTTAATTCTGAAAGCAGTTTGCTTCAAAACACATTTTTGCGTCTAAATAAACTGACTTTGGCCGAAAATATTATTACGATTACCAATACAAAACACCAACCTGATATCAAAATACAACTGAGTCAACTTGGTGATTTCCCTGTGAATATTCTTTCTGAGCCACTTTCAAGAAATACGGCTCCTGCGATTGGAATCGGCGTGGATTATGCTTTAAAAAGTAACTCGGATGCAATTTTTTTGGTAGTGCCTTCTGATCATTTGATTCTTGATGACGAAAAATTTATTTCGACTGTAAAAAAAGGTTATGAGCTCGCTGAAGCAGGCCATATAGTAACTTTTGGAATAAATCCGACATATGCAGATACAGGATATGGCTATATAAAAGCTGAAAAAAGTTTGAATGAATATGCTTTTAAAGTGGATGAGTTTAAGGAAAAGCCTGATGAAAAAACTGCTCAAGAGTATGTCGATTCTGGAATTTATTACTGGAATAGCGGAATTTTTATGTTTAAAGGTTCTGTAATTCTTAAAGAATTTGAAAATCATTGTCCTAAAATAGCCGAAGTTTTAGCAGAAGCTGAATACTTGGAATCCAATCCTAGCTTGAGTTATGAGACTTATGAAAAAATGCCGGGGATTTCTATTGATTATGCGGTAATGGAAAAATCTGACAAAATTGCTTTATTGCCACTTGAATCCGATTGGAATGACCTTGGTTCTTGGCAGTCAATTTATGATGTTGCCCAAAAAGATGAAGGCAATAATCTTTTAAGCGGAAATATTATAAATATCGATTCTACCAATTCACTTTTGCATTCAAACTCAAAGTGCATCGCAGCAATAGGTTTGGATAATGTGATAATTGTTGAAACAGAAGATGCTATTTTGGTTTGCGATAAGAATAAATCACAAGATGTGAAAAAAGTTTTTGATGAATTGAAATCAAAAAAGAGTGATTTGCACTTAATTCATAAGACAGTTTTCCGCCCTTGGGGTTTTTATACTTGTATTGAAGTAGGCGAAGGCTATCTTGTCAAAAAAATTCGTGTTAACCCAAAACAAAAATTGTCTATTCAAATGCACAACCATAGAAGCGAACATTGGGTAGTGATTTCCGGTAAGGCAAAAGTAATTCTTGATGATAATGAATATATTCTCGAAGCTGGCCAAAGTATTGATATTCCTTTGCAATCAAAACATTCACTCCAAAACCCGTTTGATGAAGAACTCAGTATCATCGAAGTCCAAAAAGGTGATTATATAGCAGAAGATGATATTGTCAGATTTGAGGATATGTACGGTCGAGTGTAGAAAAAACGGAAAAATAAAATAGTAATGGCAAAACTTATATATTCAACAACATTTAAAAAGAATCCCACTAAAACAGATATTAAAGAAATTATTATTAGAGGTTTTATTTTGTTAATTACTGCAATAATCACGATTTTTTCACCACATTAACTTTAGCATTAAATCTATACCCTAAAGGAGTCTAAAAATGAGGATGAATTTTTAGATATATTTTGGTATATTATTTGGAATAATAAAAAATCAGGTTAGTCTATTTATGAATGAAAAAATTTTATGGGACGATTCTTTTAATACAGGCATAGAGGAAATTGATGAACAACATCAAAAAGCCATTAAAATAGCAAATGAGCTTCATAATGCTGTCGTAGAAAATGCGGATAAAAATATAATAATCAGCTTAATAGAAAAACTTGATTTTTATGTCAATTCTCATTTTGAAACCGAAGAAAATTATATGGAAAAATATAATTTTGAAAATATTTTAGAACACCAAAAAGCGCATGAATATTTTAAAGATACTTATGAGCAAATTCGATATAGTTATTTTTATGTTGGCAATAAGGAATTGCCTGATTATAAACTTGTTAATACTTATGCTCTTCATTTAAGTTCAATTTTAATCGATTGGTTGAATTTTCATTTGCAGACTTATGATAAAGATTTTCTAATTTTTATTAGATCTAAATTGAAGTCTTGAAAGAGTTTTTAGGTGTATAAAAAAGACCTTTCCCGTTAGAGAAAGATCTTTTAATACTTATTTATTTGCCTTTAAAATGGCCTTTTGGTTTTCCGCTGCCACTTTTTGGTTTTCCGGCCTCAAATTTCCAAGTGGATTCATTTGGTTTCCCAGCGGGTCTTCCAGAGCCGCCACCGCCTGCACGAGGTTTGCCGCCTCTAAATCCGCCGCCGCTTCCGCTGTTACTGCTGTTTCCGCGTTTGAAGCCACCGCCGCCGGCGCCTCTAAATCCGCCGCCACCGAATCTTTTTTCTTTACTAGGTTCCTTTGCTTCAGTTATTCCGAAATCAACAGTTTTGTCGAAATTCTCGACTTCTTTTTCAAGAGCCATTTTAAGCAATGCTGCTGCGATATCAAGTGACGTATAATCATTTCCCATAATCAATTCTACTTGATTGATGTATTCGCTCAAGTGCCCAGCTTCAAGCATATCTTTGATTTTTGAAACATAGAAATTGATTTTTGTAGCTTCAAGTTCATTCAAAGTTGGAACATTTTGGCGTTGGATTAAACTGCCGTTTGATTTCTCGATTCTTTTTAGATTATAGACTTGTTTGCCTGAAACAAATGTGAAGGCTTTACCTTTTTTGCCAGCACGGCCTGTTCTGCCAATTCTGTGGATATAATCTTCATCATCACGAGGAAGGTCATAGTTGAAAACTGCTTCAACATCACTTACGTCAATCCCACGTCCTGCAACGTCAGTTGCTACAAGGATTTCAGTACTGCCTTCTTTGAAACTTTTCATTGTTTTTTCACGTTGATTCTGATTCATATCACCATGTAATCCATCGGCAAAATAGCCACGAGTTTTAAGGTCTTCAACCAATTCATCAACTTGGCTTTTTGTGTTGCAAAATACAAGACAAAGTTTAACGTTGTGCAAGTCGATTAGACGGCTCAAAAGTTCAGGTTTATTTTTGTTGATAACTTCAAAATAAATCTGTTCTATTTCAGGAGATTTTGCTTTTTCATGAATTACATTGATAATTGTAGGATTTTGTTGATAATTTTTTGTCAAAGCCAAAATATTTTTATCCATCGTGGCAGAGAAGAAAATTGTTTGTCTGTCTTTTGGAGAATCTTTCAAAATGATTTCGATATCTTCTCTGAATCCCATATCAAGCATTTCATCAGCTTCATCAAGGATTACCATTTTCAGGTTTGTAACGTCGATGGTACCGCGTCTAAGGTGATCCATTGTACGTCCAGGAGTTCCGATTACGACTTGTGGGCCAGCTTTCAAGGCTTTTAGTTGTCTTTCGATTTGCTGTCCGCCGTAAACAGGTACTACAGAAATTTTTTCTTTGAATTTGCTAAGTTTTAAAAATTCTTCAGCAACTTGAACTACAAGTTCTCTTGTTGGGCAAAGAATTAGTACTTGGATTTTTTTGCTGTTCGGATCAAGTTTTTCGATTGCAGGAATCGCAAAAGCTGCTGTTTTTCCTGTTCCTGTATGTGCTTGACCGATGATGTCTTTCCCTTCCATGATAGGGCCTATAGCTTTTGACTGTATAGGTGAAGCTTCCTCGAATCCCATGGCTTGAACTGCTTTGAGCATTTCTGCAGATAGGTTCAATTCTTCAAATTTTAAGTTTGTCATTTTTTTTCCTTTTATAAATATTAAATGCCCCGTTACTATTCTTGAATGTAAAGGAGCATATTTTTTTTACATTAAAGGTTAAATCAACTCAACAGTTTTATTATAACCCAAACATTTTATTTTGTTTTTTTAACCCAAAGACCACCACCAGGATGCTCTTTTAAGAAACTACCCAAAGATTCAAGTTCTTGGAGATGATTATAATTCAAGTAGTGACCCCAAAGTATAACTTGAAAAACTTCGTTGTATTGCAAAAAAGCCCTCAAAAGATATGCTTCGTTCCAAAAACGGCCCTCTTTGAACCATTGTTCATGATATTCAAATGGGTATATTATGTCATGGAAGTGAATTATGACGCCCTTATTTAGGCTTGGAAGTATTTCAAATAATATTTTTTGCACATCACTTCCGACTTTGCATACGTGGGATGAGTCCACAAATAAAATATCATTTTCTTTTAATATTTTAAAAATATCCAAATCGACTTCTTGGATTTTATTTTTGTATATTTTTGTAGTTTGATAATCATCTTTTCTGAGCAGAAGATTCAATCTTTCTTCAGGATAGGGCTCTATAAAAGTGCAATTGATTTTATTGTCAAAATCTTTTACATTCGTATCGAGCATAAGCGCGGATGAAAACCCGGAGCCTATTTCGATAATATTTTTCGGCTGAAAAGTTCGTATCATCGAATACAAAGTTTTAGCGCAGCCTTCGGGGAAAAACCCGTTATTGCTATAATATCTGTACTCGAGAGATTCTTCATTAGGAAATGAAATATCTTCTTGTACCGCCAAAAATTGCTTAGCTAATTCCAATTGTTTTTCGATATTAAAATCAATGCCTTCTATTTTTTTGGTGGTTCTTGCAGTTTTTAGGCCGAACTCAATTTCTTCTTTGCTAGGGATCGTTGAATAAAAGTGCCCATCTGGAACGACCTGTTTAACATGGGTTTCCAGTACTAATGTAGGTATAATGACCCCTTCGATATGATGAAAAATTTTATATTTGTCTATGCCCAAAGACAATAGTTGGTCATAGATTTCATCATAGGCCAAGCTTGCTATAATGATTTTGTCAAAGTCAAAATTATGGATTTGGTTAGGTGCAATAACTGGTTTGTTTTCAAAGAATTTATTCTGTTTTTTTTCATCATTATCGATAAAAGCGATTATTTCATCTTTATCAAATAAATTATATTGTTTAGCAGTTTCATAGTTTTTGCCAAATCCAAAAATTAATATTTTCATAAAATAATTACTTCCTTATAACTATTATTTATCCAGTGATTTCATAGAAAGTTCAACATTTGCGAAGGTGTTTTTGAAGCCATTTATAAAATCGTTTGTTGTATTTGCCCAGAATTTTGAATTCACAAGGATTTTGATAGGCTTACCGTTGTTTTTTAAGTTGAAAATTACGGGGTCGGAGCCGTTATTTTGTGCAAGGTAATCTTTCATTGCCATAAGAGTCTCAAAAGATGGTTTTTCGAGTAAGGAAATGGTTATAATATTGCAGTTATCAACAGGTTTGACTGTGTCTACAACAAGGTTTACCGTTGCACCTTCGTCATCGCCTCGCATTTGCACTTTGCCTGAAATAATTACTTTTTGTTCGGGCTCTATGAAAGAATTATAGTTGTTCAGGGTCTCTTGAAACGCGACAAATTCAACACTTCCGTGCAAATCTTCGATAGCACCGACTTTTAAAAGTTTACCGTTTTTGGTGCTGATAAGTCTTACTTGACTAATCAATCCGCAAACTGTAACGTAAGTCCCGTCTTTAATTTCGGACAAATCCAAAGTTCTGTGCGTAGTCAAAAATGGCAGTTTGTCCCGAATGCTCTCAAGAGGGTGGCTTGTGATGTAGAAGCCCAGAAGTTCTTTCTCAAAATGTTGAATTTCGCCATCGGTGAATTCTTCGCCGTTTGGATTTATCGAAAAAGTCACAGGGGAAGCATCTTCGCCCAGCATTCCAAAAAGTCCGATTTGCCCTGAAATCTTGCGTTCGTGTTCTTTTTGGGCAGATGAAACTATGGATTCCAAATTGTCGAAAAGCTGTTTTCTGTTTTTTTCGAGCTCACAAAAAGCACCTGCTTTTATAAGGCTTTCAAGAGTTCTTTTGTTTAAGGCTTTTGGGTCGACTTTTAGGCAAAAGTCATAAAATCCTTCAAAAAGTTTTTCTTCTCTGGCTTTGATAATTTCGTCAATGACACTCATTCCGACGTTTTTGATAGAGGCTAAGCCGAAGCGAATATTATTTTCATCAGGGAAAAAATCCGCAAAAGATTTGTTGATATCAGGCGCTAGGACTTTTATATCCATTTTTTGCCCTTCTGCAATATAAGCTTGAATTTTATCCTGATTGTCACTCACGCTGGATAGCAATGCAGATAAGTATTCCACAGGGTAATGTGTTTTTAAATATGCGGTTTGATAAGCGATAAAAGCATATGCGGCAGAGTGAGCACGGTTAAAGCAGTACGCAGCGAACTTTTCCATCGAATCAAAAAGTTCGGTCGCTATTTTTTCATCTGTGCCTTTGGCGACGCATTTTGTTACGAAAACGCCCCTTTGCTCATCCATAACTTCTTTTTTCTTTTTACCCATTGCACGTCTGAGCAAATCAGCTTCCCCAAGCGTGTAGCCTGCCAAAACTTGTGCAATTTGCATAATTTGTTCTTGATAAACGATTGTTCCGTAAGTATCTTCGAGGATTGGTTTCAAAGATGGATGAGGATAGCTTACTTTTTGGCGGCCGTGTTTTCTGTCGACAAAATCATCTACCATTCCAGAATCCAACGGACCTGGGCGATACAAGGCAACAAGTGCGCCGATATCTTCGAAGGTAGAAGGTTTTAGACGTTTTACAAGAGCTTTCATTCCAGAAGATTCAAGCTGGAAAACGCCGTCAGTTTGACCATTGCAAAGCAGTTCGTAGGTTTTTGCATCGTCAAGCGGAATTTTGTTAATATCAATTTCGACATCGTGGCGTTTTTTGACCATTTTGACTGTGTTACTTATGATTGTGAGATTTCGAAGTCCCAAAAAGTCCATTTTTAGGAGGCCGAGCTTTTCGAGGTCGCCCATTGCGAATTCTGTAATTACACCGCCTTCTTTTGAGTTTTGGATTGGAACCAAGTCAGAAAGCGGGTCACGAGCGATGATTACGCCTGCTGCGTGTACGCCTATGTTGTTTTTAAGCCCTTCAAGCTGAAGCGCATAGTCGACAATCTCTTTCACGAGTGCATTGTCGGCATAAAGTTTTTTGAAATCAGCGACTTCATTGAGAGATTCTTGGATTGTTTTACCCAGTTCTATCATTTTGCTGATTTTATTTGATTCGGCAAAAGGATAGTCCATTACCCTTGCTACACCTTTGATTGCGTTACGAGCGGCGAGTGTTCCAAATGTGATAATCTGGCAAACTTTATCAGAGCCGTATTTTTCCGTGACGTATTTAATGACTTCTTCACGTCTTTCAGGGCAAAAATCTATGTCGACATCGGGCATACTTATACGTTCAGGGTTCAAAAATCTTTCGAACAATAAATTGTGTTCAATAGGGTCTAAGTCTGTTATACCAAGTGCGTAGGCGACTAAACTTCCTGCTGCCGAACCACGACCGGGGCCAACTGGAATACCTTTTTCTTTGGCATAATGAATAAAATCCCAAGTAATTAAAAAGTAAGCTGCAAAGCCCATACTTTCGATGGTTTCAAGCTCATATTTGCAGCGTTTATCAATTTCAGGCGTGATTTCGCCAAAACGTTGCTCGAGACCTTCTCTGACTTTGAAGTGTAAATAAGATTCGACAGTATGGGTTTTGGGTACGTCATAGTGTGGAAGTACGGATTTGCCCATTTCGATAATTAAGTTGCATTTGTCTGCAATTTCGTAAGAATTTGCCATTGCTTTATCAAAAATATCTTTATCCAGCCAAGAAAAAGCAGATTCAAGTTCAGCTCTGGTTTTCATATAAAATTCGCTGTTAGGGAATTTCATACGGTTGGTTTCATTTAGCATACGCCCAGTTTGTAGGCAAAGCAAAATGTCGTGCATTTTTTCATCTTCACGGCGAAGATAGTGAGCATCATTGGTGATAATGATTTTAATATCTAATTCTTTTGCTATTTTTATCAAGTCAGGGTTTGTGCGTTTTTGTTTTTCTAGCCCATGGTCTTGAAGTTCGATATAATAGTCCTCGCCAAAGAGTTCTTTGTATTTTTTTGCTATGGCAAGAGCATCTTTATATTCACCTTTTAAGAGTGCCTGAGTGAGTTCTCCGCCCAAACAAGCCGATGAGCAAATCACGCCTTCGGAATATTGTTTGAGAAGTTCAAAGTTGATTCTGGGCTTGTAATAGAAACCTTCAAGATGTGCGATACTGACGAGTTTTACGAGATTTTTATAACCTGTTTTATTTTTTGCAAGCAAAACCAAGTGGCTGAGTTTATTATTGTTGACATCTTTTTCTTTGATGTCGCCATCATTAATATAAAATTCGCAGCCTATGATTGGCTTTATGCCAGCTTCTTTAGCTTTGCAATAAAACTCAATTGCACTATACATAACTCCATGGTCTGTGATTGCAACCGCAGGCATATTGTTTGCTTTGGCGAATTTCACCAAATCGCTTACCCGAAGAGCACCATCCAAAAGACTATATTCACTATGGACATGTAGAGGAATGTAACTTTGCATAATATAAGTTTACGCAAAAAAGATGTAATTTTCTATCAGATTCGTAGTCAAGTTTACAATTTATATTACTTTTCGACATTAATCGGTTGTTTTACCATAATTCCATCGCCACCAAGGACAGAGATTTCTTTGCCGTTAATGTATAGGTAGACAGGTTTTTCCGTCATATCAGAGACTGTATTGGAAACCTGTTCAAGACGCTTTGTCATACTGTCCGAGCCACCGCCTGTTTCAAAGTCACTGGAGAGATTTACCACTACAAGATCATCATATTCGCCAATATTAAGAAGAGTTGTTTTGGCTGGAATCTCTGTCGAAAGACCTTTTTTGAGGTCATTTTCGTCAGGGCCTTCCAAAAGTGCCTCGATGGTATTTTGATAAATATTATCTTTTGAGATTTTTCTTTTTATAGGAACTACGGATTGATTATTTTGTTTATCTATTTCTACAAGATAAACATTAACCAGCGTGGTTTTCGCAGATTCTTTTTCTACTACCACTTCTTTTTCTTGTTCTACAAACATATTATTAAAACTGAAAAATATAATTCCTAATAGGACGAAAATGGTTGTATATCCTAAAAATTTCTTCATCTAAATTCCCTCTTTTGACTTTATGTATATTAAATTTTAGCTTTATTTATATTTTTTTACAATAGTGATACAATATAATAATCATAATAGCTTAGATGAGGAAAATAAATATGTCAGAAGTAAAAATCACAAAAGATATGGGAATTATAGAAGTAGTACAGCAGTATCCGCAAACTTTGGAAGTATTCCAAAAATACGGTTTGGGCTGTATTGGTTGTGCTGCAGCGAGATTTGAAAATCTTGAAGCAGGCGCAAAAGTTCACGGGATTGACGTGGATGATTTTATAAATGATTTGAATGCTGCTTTAGCAGAATAATTTATTTCCAAAGTACTTTGAAAAAGATGCCTTAATATAAAGGTGTCTTTTTTGTGTTTTGAATTGAGCTTCAAGGTCTACATCTCTTGGTCGATGTTAAGCGTCTTTAAACCGTTTAAACTAGATATACTAAGTGGGGAGAAATCTTGGGTATGAAAAAAAGATATTTGGATACTGTTATAAAAAATAATGCGCAACCAAAAGAAGGTATTCTTTGGGCGTGGCAAAATCAACACCCTACAATCAAATGGTGGTTGGTATTATCATCAATTTGTTATGTTTTAGGTTCAGTTTTTTTAATGGTAAATCTGTAAAAATAGAAATTTATAAAAAAAAGACCCTTGGTTTATGTCTAGGGTCTTTTTTTGTTTTATCCTTCGGCGGCTTAGATATTTGCAGTCTTGGATTATTTGACAGCTCAATATACTTCGCTCCATTTCACTTTGCGTTCGCAAAGTTTCATTCTGCCGTATATTTCGCAAGGCGAGTTTTACTCCCGTCTACCCTAAAGGGCATCCTCCCTTCTAGGCATCGAGCAAGCTCTCAGCAAGAAGAAGAGCTAAAAAATCCGCTAAAGTTCGACTTTTATTTTAAAATTTTTCTTAATAGGTTTTCCGGTATTTATTATTGCAGGAATTTTAGCTTTAGCGAAGCGTTTTTTACGGATTAGCATATCGCAAAATGCTTCAAGTCTAGTAATAAAGCCTGCTTCACCTGTATGTTCATCTACCGTAAGGTTTAAAAGTGATTTGTTCAGTCTTTTTGAAAAGCGAGAAATTCTTTCGACCATAATCGAGTCAGGCCCGCATCCAAAAGCAGTGATTGTAATGATTCCATCTATTTGGTCATCTTTCATGTAGTAACCAGCTGCACCAGTCATTTCGACTTCATTGGCCCAATAAATCTGTGTTTCAAGAGTTTTGAAACCTTCTTCTTTTTGCTCCATCGTAAGCATTTCTGAAGTACAGGCCTCGACGCCCATTTTTTCAAGTTTTTTAAGCGCTTTCATGCTGATTTGAGCATCATGAAGGTTGTATCCATGTGCGATTACTGCAACTTTTATTTCAGTATTTTTAACTTCTTTTGAAATTATTACTTTGCCAGAAATCGCCGTCTGCAAGGCTTTTTCGAAGTCAATTCCAGATCGAAGCATCATATTGAAGTTGTTTTGGCACTCCCAACCTTTTTTGCTGGCATCTTTAATTTTTTCCAAATCAGTTATGCCTAGAGGCTCAACGGATTCTCTTAGATATTCATAAAATCCCTGATCTTTTTGGGATTTATCAAGAGTCGGCTCAATTAAAAGAAAGTCTTTTTTGACGACATTTCGAACTAAATCAGGCAATCCACGGATTTTTGAACAGTTATAAATTTTATGATCAATTGATTGAATACTTGGCACATAGATTGCTGTAACACCTTTTTCTAAAAGATTAAGGATGTGGCCTATGAAAACTTTCACAGGAAGGCAAGTCTCGGAAACAACAAGGGCACTTCCGGATGCGGTCATTTGCTTGGTTGTTGGGTTGGAAACGATTGTTTCGATGCCTAAATCTTGAAAAAACCCGAACCAAAAAGGGTAATAATTATAATAGCCTAAAGCTCTTGGTATACCTACCTTCATTTAAAAAAACCTCCATGATGAATATTTACATTATAGAACAAAAATGAATCAATTATTAATCCAAATTTAATTTTTTTGCCTATAAAAAGCTCTAATGGTACTATGGAAGCAGTAAAAAGTTTGATTTGGAAAAAGATTTTATGAAAATTTCTGTAATTACAGTTTGCCTTAATGTAGAAGATACTATTGCTGAAACTCTTTATAGTGTGGCATCTCAAACATATAAAAATGTTGAGCATATTATCATTGATGGCAGCTCAACGGATAAAACTCTTGAGATAGTCAAATCTTTTGAAAGGGAAAACCTGAAAGTTGTTTCAGAGCCTGATTCGGGTATATATGAGGCAATGAATAAGGGTATTGCTATGGCAACAGGGGATTATTTGTTTTGCTTGAATGCCAATGACAAATTTATACATAATAAAGTTCTCGAAATCATTGTGAATAAAGGATTGAACTCGGGTAAAGATTTGGTGTTCGGAACTTATTTTGAACAATGCTTCAAGACAGGTAAATATGGCATAAAAAAACAAAATAATCTGAATAAATTTGATTTGTGGCAGGCTTGCCCTTTACACTCCACTCTTTTTTGCAAGAAAGAACTTTTTGATAAGTTTGGGGTTTTTGATACGAGTTACAAAATTTGTGGCGATTATGACTGGTCAATAAGGGTTCTTACGAAAGAAAAACTCAGTTTTTGCTATATCGACACATTGGTGAATCTTTTTGATGCAAGCGGTATCTCTTCTACACGAAGTTCTTTGCACGAATCAGAGCGCCAAAGGGTAGAAAATAAATATTTCTCAAAATTAGAAATTTTGCTTTTTAAGCTTCTAGACACTCGTCGAGGTCGAAAACTGGTAAGAACAAAGCTATTTGGCAAACTTTTCGGCGTGCCTAGCTTCAATTAGTCTTTAAAATCCCAAATTGTCATTGCTTCGTTTCACTCGCAATGACTTGAGGGGAAACGTCATGCCGAATTTAGTTCGGCATCGGACCAATTTTTGGTTTTTTTAAGGGATTTGTCCTTTTGCAAGACTCTGAAATTAATTCAGAGTGACGAGGAGTCTTTAAAATTTTGCACAAAAAAAAGAGCCGATTTTTTGTTTTGGCTCTTTTTTATTAATTATTTTTTTAAGATGCTGGCGCTCTTTGAGTCAACTTATCGCCTGTTAAGTCAAATCTTAGAACAACATTCTTATCATCGATAGCTTTTTTATCTGCGGCTTCTTTTTCTGCCTTAGTCTCATTTGCTTTGGCAAGTCTATAGTAGTTTTTGCCTTCTACTTTTACGTAGACTTGAGATGCTATTTTAGCATTGTCGCCACCACTCAATGTTATTTTTGAGGCTTTGCCTTTTTCATTATATTCTATTTCAGAAGTATTAAATTTTGCATCTCCGGCTGTTCCAGCTTTGCGGTCATTGTCATTGACTTTGAAGTGGCCATCTTTTTCGGTCTTTTTGGATATAGAGACGCCTTTATCATCTTTTTCTTCAGTTGAGATTATAGTGCCATCTTTGTCAGTGATGACAATAGTACTGCCATCATCAGTTTTTGTTATTGTTTTTATTTGGTCTTTTGCACCTTTAAACTTTGTTACGGTTGTTCCATCTGGAATATCATCTTTTTCATCTTTTGTGAGTTTCATTTCTTTCCAGCTGCCATCAGATGCTCCAGAAGTACTGGATGTTCCGCCCATTTGGCCAAGCATTCCTGAGAACATATCATTGCCACCTTCAATGCCCATCATTTTCATCATCATCATCATAGGCATCATAGTTTGCATCATTTCCATCATTCCTTGCATAGGATTGGCTGGTTGTTGCTGCATATAAGGATTATTCATTTGCGGCATATAAGGGTTTTGTTGAAAAATAGATGGCGGAGTATACTGAGCTCTAAGATCATTTTGAGCTTGTCTAAATCCTAGCTTGTTCTCTAGTTTGTCCAATTTAGCTTGTTGTCTGTCAGTAATATTCCAGTTCATTTTAAGCCTCTATCTTCTTTCTAAATACTCTCTTATACTTATAAAGTATATACTCAGTAAATAATTGCTAAATTTATATATATAGTGTTAAGTTTTGTTAACAAAGGCTATAATAAAGAGTTTAAAGATATTTTTGAAGTTGGTTGTTTTTTTTGTATAATAATTATATTGAAAATTTTATATGGAGAAGTGTCCGAGTGGCTTAAGGTGCAATCTTGGAAAGGTTGTGTACCGCAAGGTACCGCGGGTTCGAATCCCGCCTTCTCCTTTTTTTATTAAAATAATTTAAGAGTGTGTTTTAATGCTTAGTTTTGAAATTGAAAAGAATCTTTTTTTGAAATCTATGCTTGATGTAAATGTAAAAGATTTGTTTGCTTTTATCGATTCGAATAGATTATATTTGAGAAAATTTCTTAATTGGGTGGATTCTATAAATTATGTTGAAGATGAACAAAATTTTATTGAATCTTTGAGAACTGATGAGACAAGTCTTGCTTTTGTTATTTTGTATGAAGCTAAAATTATTGGCTCCCTTGGGTTTATTAGTATTGATAAATTAAACAAAAATGCCCAAATCGGATATTGCATAGACGAAAAATTCCAAGGAAAAGGGATTATTACGAAAGCCTGTCAAAGTCTTATTAAATATGGATTTGATGATTTAGAGTTAGAAAGAATAGAATTTAGAATTGCTAAAGATAATTTGAAAAGTAAAGCTGTAATGGCGAGATTATCAGCAGTTTTTGAAGGTGTTTTAAGAAAAGTCTATTTTTTAAATGATAGTCATATTGATTGTGAAATATATAGTATCTTGAAAAACGAATAAGATTGTGAGTAAAATAAAGATTCTTTTATGGCTTTTCGACTGCATCAAAATTATTTTCATATGATTAAAGGAGTTAATCTTCGGCGAAACTGCTAAAATTAAAACAAGGTACAGTCAAGAAGTTTGGGTTTAGAATAGTGAGTTCCGGTGTCAGTAATGATTCCATGTTTGTTAGCTTAGGCAAGACGATGTGGAATAACAATAATAGATTAAGCTTATACTCACAGCGCTTATCTACTGGGCTAAGAATTAATAGCGCCAAAGATGATGCTGCAAATCTTGGCATATCTGAAAAACTTCAATCAAATTTAAAGGCTACTGATATATTAAAAAACAACGCATCTACTGGTGTAGATGCCCTAAAAACTGTTGATGGAGATTTAGGGCAAGTAACAAATTTGCTTCAAAGAATGCGCGATTTGACTGTACAAGGATTAAATGGCGTTTATTCTGCTTCTGAACAAGCTATGATGATGAACGAAGTTAACCAGCTTGGTGCAGAGGTAAAACGCATAACTCAATCAAGTGTTTTTGCGGATAAAAAACTTTTAGACAGTACTGCAAATGCAAATGATCCTTTGAAAATATATGTTAATGACCATGGTAGTGAAAATTATATCGACTTGAGCAATATAGCTAAAAATATGCTATTTGCAGATGTTATAGCCAAAGATGCTAATGTATATATGTTGCCAATGACTCCTGCACAAACTTCTTATGTTGAATTTAATAACAAACTTTACCAAATAAATAATACTTCTGCGACGAACAAAAACCTGATTTATGGATATGAAGAAGACCTTGTTAACGAAAATAATAGCGTCACTTTAGTAGATGATTCGGCTGGGGTGACAAAATCTTTTGTCGGAGCATACCAAAATGACCAAGTTCAAATGGGAAATGGTGAAATATACCTCAATGTAGCTGGGGGGCAAACTTTAAATTTCACAGTCGGCACGAATGTTTTTTCATTAACAAATTCAGATGCGGCACAACAAACGGCAGTATTCAAAACTGTCGGGGCAGCTCTAAATATGGTTAGCGGGCAAAGTGTCAGCGGATCTTTTCAATATGGATTATCGGCTTATAACTCAGCTGCGGGGACTGAATCAGCTATTGCATTAAATGGTGGTGAACAAAAATATATCAATTATGCCGGAAAACTTTATAGCGTAACAAATAACTCGGGTACCGAAGAAACTTTTGTCTATAGAAACAATGCCGGTAATTTACAGGGATTATCAGGAAATGTCACCACTGCCAATGTGGGAACTATCGCTACTCCTACAAACCTTGGGGTAACTGATAGATATGAAACACTAAATGCCTCACAAGAACTTTTTTATGATAACGGCGGAACTATTTACAGCCTCAAAAATAATACTGCCCAAGCGCAAATGGTAGAATTAAGTGCCGCAAATAATATCATAAATCCAAATACTTCTGTGACCAAAAGTGCCCTAAGTACCATAACCGGTGCCACAGGAATGACAAATCCTTACGCTATAGATGCCGTTGCAGGGCAAAAATATTATGTTAGAAGCAATGATAACTCAACAATCCATGAACTTACCGCTAGTGCTACCGGTACATTATTGATAGATTTCGATGGTGCAAATATCAATTCTATAGGTGGCGTTGGTGCAGCAAAAACAACAACAACAGCTCCTGATTATGAAAATGTAACTCCTGATGGGTCGCAAAAATTCACAATAGATATTAGCGCAAACCAGCAAGAGGCTATAACCATCGGCAATGAAGTTTACAAAATTTCCAACACAAGTGGAATAACGAGTACGGTAACATTTAATTATGATGCTCTTACAAAATCTCTTTCTCTGGATATGCCTAATGCTAATATCACTCTAGACGGTTATCAAGGAGATTTGGCAACCAAGAATGTCCTCGGGCCAAATGACTATTATGTGCCGAGTTTGGCAGCAGGAGCAAGTACTTACATCAAAACAGGAACTGATATTTTTAAAATCACGAACTCTTCGGGCACATCAATAAATTCAACATTTAATTATAATGCGGGAGCTCATACTCTAACATCTACAACTGCTGGAATGGCTTCGACATTAGAGACCCAACCGACTTTTACAAACAATACAGCTTCAGATAAAGGGTTGAGGCTTACTGGAGGACAAACTCAACTTGTACAATTTGGAAGTGATTATTTTGAAATAAAAAATAATACTGCCAATGAGCAAAGTATTGTTTTTGCTTACAACGCAGGTAACATAACAGTAAATGATGCTGGAATAGCCGCTAGTTTGACAATCACAAAACATGTTTCTTCCGCACAAACTGCTTTGGCGGCTGGGGATGTTTATACAACATTAACAGCAGGAGGTTCTAAAAACTTATCTGTTGCTAATAGATATTTCGAAATAGATAATACTTCAGGAGCAAGAACAGCATTGTTTAGAAGAGCGGGTAATACCCTTACCCAGAGAGCAGGGACAGGCGTCAATAATACATATAATGGTGCGGAATCTTTTGAAACTACTTCAACTACAAGTGATTATTATATAGAAATGAATGGCGGAGAACAGCAATATATCAAAGTTGGAAGCTATGCTTATAATATGAATAATACAACCGGAACTTCTAAAACAGATGTTTTCAGGCAAGTAGGCAGTAATTTGGTATCACAAAACCCTAATATAACTGAATTAAATATGCCAATATCAAATCAAAGTAATTTTAGCCAATTAATGCCTATAATAGATTGGGCATTAGGTACTGTAAGTGATAAAAGGTCTGAAATAGGCAGTAAGATGAAAGCACTTGAGGAGACAATGGAGATGAAATTCTCAGATGGAATTTCGCTTACTTCAGCAAACTCAGTAATCAGAGATACTGACATGGCAAAAGAAAGATCTAATTATGTCAAAGACTCTATTTTAAGAGACTACAGTGTAAATATGTTTAAGCAATTTAAAGATATGAGTGGTTCATTAGCTTTAACATTACTTATGTAATCCTATTTTACAGATTGAGCTACACTTTCTGTTATGTCTTCGCCACCATAAAGGACTACGCCTTTAATTAAGACTAGGTCATAGTTTTTTGTTTTAGCTTGCTGCTCAATTGCTGCATTTATATTTTTATCTACAGTGGCTAATTTGGCAGCGTAGTCTTTTTCCATTTTAATTTTTTTAATATTTAATTCTTTATTATATTTATCTTCTAAAGCTTGTCTTTTAGTTAATTTTTTTTCTTTTGAAATAACTTTTTTGGCCGATTGAACAAAAGCTGACAATTCCTGAAACTTCTTTTGTTGCTCTTGCTTTAAGGTGTTAATTTGACTAGAGGAATCTATAACTTTTTGAATATCCACCACAGCCACTTTGGGTTCATTTTTTGTTTCAGTCTGAGCAAAATTGCTTACTGCTGCAACAAGACTGAAAACACATAATGCAATGGTTAAAAATTTATTTTTATTCATCTTTTATTTTCCTTAAATTATATTACTATTCATAGTATATTTTTTGCTGACGGATTGTCAATGTTTAAAATGGGGGGTTTTCAACATCAGAACGAAAAAATTGCACGCTAATTGAACAATTTTTCCAAAGTATCTAAGTCATGCATCTTGCTTTTTGGAAATTAAAATTTTATTGATGCAATAACTCATCTTTTGAAATCATGAGTTTTTGTCTTAGGTATTTGACTTCATAAGCTTTGTTTTCGAGTTCTTTTCTTGTTTTTTGAAGCTCTTTTTTCATTTCATCAGAAATTTTCAGCTGATAGTTTTCAACTTGGAGTTTATTAATTTCTTCTTTTGCAGAAGAAAGTTGCGTACTCAATGCGGTGTTTAGATTTTGCAGTTGAAAAAGCTCATCGCTATATACATTTTCTTGTGCTTTTAGTATTGGACTGGCGCTCCAAAGTATTATAGAGAGAAGCAGGACTAAAATTCTCATAATTTTCCCTTATTGCAGTTGCTTTGATATTGTTAAATAAGTTATACTAAATATATTAGGACTCTGTTAATTAGCCAGGCGAGCATAAAAATATGCAAAAAGTTGTAATTCTAGAATACGTAGGTAAAGAATCTTTAGATTTTGATCTGTATAATTCTTTCCGCGAAGTTGTTTATCAGAAGGGGGCATTATTGACCCCAGGAATGTTTTTGCAGTTTAGTGCAACAAATGTATATCGTGCTGATAGTGATGAACCTTTAGTATCAGAAATTTCAAAAGCCAAATATAATGTTAAAAAAGAGAATTTAGAAGCAGTTTATTCTCAAGAAATTGCCGATTATCTTGTTGGGAATACAAAAGAAATTATTCGTCAGCTTGAAAATGGCGAAATACCGGATAAGACTCTATGTGAGGCGACTAGAGATGTTATCATAGATGAAATCAGTGCCAAAATTGATCAAGTTGAATCTATTCAGCAGCTCAGAATTATAGATGAATATACTTTCTCTCATGGGGTGAATGTGTCTTCAATTTGTTCTGCTCTGGCCTTGAAGTTTGATTTTAACGAAAAAGATATTAAGGATTTGACGTTGGCAGCATTTTTGCATGATATTGGCAAAACCAAAATCCCTGTTGAAATTTTGAATAAACCTAAACCGCTTATCCCGACAGAATTTGATATTATGAAGCAACATACAAAATACGGTTATGATATTATCAAAAACCATATGGGGCTTCCAGAAAGAATCGCTCTTGTGGCGCTTGAGCATCAGGAAAAATATAATGGTTCGGGTTACCCAAAAGGGCTTAAAGGGAAAGAAATTTCTTTATTTTCACAAATCACAGCTATTGCAGATGTGTACGATGCGCTTGTATCTCAAAGAGTTTATAAAGAACCAATGACATCAGCTGAGGCTATCAAAGTAATGATTGCAGAAGGTTCTAAGGCTTTTAATCCCTTTGTTTTATATAAGTTTATCTATTTAGTAAATTATAAATCTGCAGATACAATAATGGAAGATGCTCCTAGTGCTGTAGAAATTCAGCAGACTTCAGAATCTATAGATGTGCAACTTGATAATAGTCTTCTAGATTAGTTTCAGACGGCTAGTTTCAAAATTTCGCACTCATTTAAGTATCCTCATCTCTAAGCCTTTCAGGCAAGAGCTGAAGCAAAACTTATCGTTTTCGCCATTTTTCACTTTTGTAAGGTTCTTAAAATCTCGTTGTGAAATCATAGCCTTGAGTTATAGGGATTTTTCTTCCGCTGCCAAAGGCTTTTGGAGTGATTTTTAACCCTAATGTGGCCTGTTTTCTTTTGTATTCAGCTTTAGTAATTTTTGAAATAATATCATCAACAAGTTCTTTACCGTATTTTTGGTAAATTTCTTCTGTTGGCTTATTATGCACTATATAATCGTCTATTATGTCATCCAGAATTTCGTATGCAGGCAAAGAATCTTGATCTATTTGATCAGGCCTTAATTCTGCTGAAGGAGCTTTTTCAATAGTAGAAGTCGGGATAATTTCGCAATTTCTGTTGATGTATCTGCAAACTTTATATACGAAGGTTTTTGGCAAATCTGAAATTAAATTCAGCCCACCTGACATATCGCCATAAATTGTGCAATAGCCCACTGCCAACTCGGATTTGTTGCCTGTTGAAAGTAGTAAATGCCCATATTTGTTTGAATGAGCCATCAAAATATTTGAACGCAGTCTTGCTTGAAGGTTTTCCTCTGCTACTCCTGTGATGACTTCGCCAAGTTGCTCTTTAAATGAATCAAACATCGGAGCTATGGAGATATTTTTGAACTCTATGCCTAGATTTTTTGCTAAATCTTCGGAGTCTTTGACGCTTCCTGTTGAAGAATATTTGCTTGGCATGGTGATGCCTAAGACATTTTCTGCTCCAAGAGCTTCTTTTGAAAAGTATGCAGTCAAAGCCGAGTCAATTCCGCCTGATAGACCCAAAATTACTTTTTTAAATCCAAGTTTGTGGCAATAATCTCTTAGTCCCATAGTTATGGCTTTTACGATTTTTTCTTCGATACAATTTGAATGCGGGTGAATTTCACCTTGTTTTTTGTCAGTATCATAAACAACAAAATCTTCTTCAAAATCTTTGCACATAGCAGTAATTTTGCCATTTGTATCCGTCACAAAACTGTTACCGTCAAACAGTAGGTCATCATTTGCACCGACTTGATTGACGTAAATGAATGGAATTTTGTATTTTTTTGCCAAGTTTTCGATTATTTCAAATCTTTTAGTTTCTTTGTGCAAAATATACGGAGATGCAGACAAATTCACTATGAAATCAGGATTTTCTTTTGCCAATTCTTCAATAGGGTTCATAATATACTGCTGGTAATCAAAACTGCTTATGTCATTCCAAAGATCTTCGCAAATGCTAATTCCGATTTTTTGCCCCATAAAATCAACCACGCAAATTTCTTCACCAGGCTCAAAGTATCTTGTTTCGTGGAAAACATCATAGAAAGGTAAAAGCATTTTGTTGTATTTGGCGACAATTTCGCCATTATGCAGCAAAGCTGCCGAGTTTCTGTATTTTTTGCCTTTGGCATTTGAATTGAAGTCTACAAAGCCTAGAATAACACCAATGCCGTTAGTATGAGACTTGATTTCATCTAAAGCTACAAGATTATCTCTTGTAAAATCTTCAAAATCTAAAAGGTCAAAAGGCGAATACCCTGTGATTGAAAGTTCAGAAAAGATTACTAAATCGACCTTTTCAGCTTTTGCTTTTTCAATATTCGCTATGATTTTTTTTGTATTATTTTCCAAATCCCCAATTTTAGGATTAATTTGAGCTAGTGCAATTTTCATTTTTATTCCCATAAATTTAACTGTTTCAATTTTATTATAAACAAAACAACCCTATTTCTCTAAAAAATCTTTAAAAGATTTTTCAGGATGTATTGAAAAACCACAACCTGTATGAAGATTTCCTTTAGGATGGTTTTTTGAGTTGGGGTAATTTTGACATACCGAAGGTCTTTTGTTATAAATCGGGCAAATATTGTCTTTATCTATTAATTTACAAATTATAATGAAATTACCGAACTCATCTTTGCCCGAAAGTTTGAATTTTCTGTATTCAGGATGGACAAATTGCAAAAAAGCGAATTCCATTTCAGAGCTTAAACCGTCACAGTGAATGTATCTGCAACATTTTGCACATTTAAGACATTCGCCTTTTGTTTTGTACAAAATTTTTTGCGGAACAAATTTTGCTAAGAATTCGTAATAAATAGGCTCTATAAAGCTAAGAAAATTCATTTATTTTTACCCAAAATCGCATGCTTTTGTTAATATATTAGTATAATATTAGTATAAGTAGTAATTTATTGGAAATAAAATATGCCGACTTTTAAAAATAGTAAAAAAAATCAACCTAAAAAACCTGATACAAATACTATAGTTATGATTATTGCGGGTTTTTTCGCTTGTGTCATCGCTTTTAATTTATATTTGGCTTTGTTGCCTCCTATAAAAAATCTGAAAACTTATAGTCCGAATCTTGTTACGCAGTTTGTTTCTCAAGATGGCGAAATTATAAAAACTTTTAGCGCTTACAAAGCAATGACTGTAAGACCTGAAGAAATTCCTGACAATTTAAAATATGCTCTTATAGCAACGGAAGATAAGAATTTTTATAAGCATAGAGGATTCGATTTATTTGCACTTTTTAGATCAATGTTCTGTAATATTCGCTCAAATCGCTATTCTCAAGGTGCGAGTACAATAACTCAGCAGCTCGCTAGAATTTTGTTTTTGTCGAATGAAAAAACAATGGACAGAAAAGTTAAAGAACTTGTAATTTCTCATAGAATCGAGAAAAGTCTTACAAAAGATGAAATTTTAGCATTTTATTTGAGCACTGTTTATCTTGGAGAAGGTGCATACGGAGCAGCAGCTGCTGCGGATGTGTATTTCGGTAAAACTCTTGACCAGCTTACTTTGGCAGAATCTGCATTGATAGCAGGGTTGCCACAAGCGCCATCTGTTTATTCTCCATACAAAAGACCTGATTTGGCACTCAAAAGACGTGCGATTGTACTGAAAAGAATGCGTAAAATGGGTTTTATAACCAAAGAACAATACAAACAAGCGCTTCATGAGCCTATTTATTTACAGCAAAATCACTCTAGAACATCATTGAATAAAGCGCCTTATTTTATAGATTATGCGATGGATGAGCTTGAAGGACTTGGTTTTTCAGAACAAGAAATTTCAAGAGGCGGTTATAAAATCACCACTACTTTGAATTATAAAGGCCAAGAAGCAGCACAAATTGCTGTTAATAAATACTTCGGAGCGTATGGATTACGTAGTGATGATGAGCAAGTTGCTTTGTTTTCAATGGATGTAGCTAATGGTAAAATTGTGGCTTACATGGGTGGTAAAGACTACCGCAAAAGCCAATATGACAGGGTAACACAGGCTGTTCGTCAACCTGGTTCTTCTTTTAAAGTTTTTATCTATGCTGCAGCGATTGCAGCCGGCAAAACGCCAAACGACTTGTATGACGATTTACCTTTAAGAATGGGGCCGTGGTCACCAAAGAACTACGGAAATAAATATCGCAGACAATTACCTTTGCATACAGCTTTGGCTTTGTCTTCAAACGTAATTGCCGTAAGACTTTTAAAAGATGTGGGTATGGATAATACTCTTAGAATTACACGTGATTTGGGTATTACCACTCCGATTGAAAAAAACTTAACAATGGCATTGGGTTCAAATGCAGTAAAAATGTATGAACTTGTTAGAGCATATTCGGCTTTTGCAAATGCAGGAATTCAGCCTGCGCCATATTCTATAGACAAAGTTGAAACTTCATCGGGTGAGATTTTGTATCAATCAAAACCTAGTTACAAAAGAGTCTTAGATCCTTATGTAGCTGCAGCTATGACTGCTATGATGCAAAGAGTTGTCGAAATAGGTACCGCTAAAGCTATCAAAATCGAAGGCCGCCAAATAGCTGGAAAAACAGGTACAACCGATGATTATCGTGATGCTTGGATTATAGCTTACACCCCCGAAATAGTAACAGGTGTATGGGTAGGAAATGATAAGAATAGAGCTAATCATAAAATTACAGGCGGTTCAGTTCCGGCTTTAATTTGGAAAGATTATATGTCTGTGGCACTTAAGAATATTCCATATACAGGATTTAATTATCCGGAAATTATTTTGGACAAATCTGATTTACCTTCAGCTATAGAACTTCAGCCGAGTGAGGAAGTTGTCCAAGGCGGTTCTCCGACAATTGTTTCGACTCCTGTCGCAGGGGATGAACAACAGCAGGCAGAAGGCGGAGATTTGATTCCAAATATTCCAGTTAATCCTGTGGCCGCAAGAGAATCTTCTTTCAAAAATGAAGAAACTCAAAAGGCTCCGATTAGGCAAACTGTGCCTGCTGCGATGAAAGTTCCAGGCCCATCAGTTGTACCTAGACCTTCAGCACCAGCTGCTCCAATGAGATCGAATGGCCCTGTTAGTGCGCCAAGAACTTCTAATCAATCATCTTTGAGATTGGACTAAATATTAAATTTTTATAAAATGATATCAATTATATGCCGAAATGTTATATAATAATTTTACGGCAATGATTTATGGAGGCTAAAAAATGGCAAGAGTACTAATATCTATGGCAGATGATTTTTTATCAAAGATTGATGAAATTGCAACTGATGAACAGAGAACTCGCTCTGAGCTAGTTAGAGAAGCTCTTCGCACTTATATGAAAAGAAATAAAAATATTAATGTCGAAAAAGCTTCTAAAAATGCAGAAGCATTGGAAAATCTTTTAGATTAATTACAAAAAGTTAATAATTTGTTGGTAGATTATCAAATTATTTTATTTTCGAACTTTGTATTGCTGTGTAGAAAAATAAAAATAAAAAAATGAGTGTTGGATTAAATTTGAATATAGACAAAACTTTTAGTGGTACTAAAAGAAATCATTCGAATTTGACTTTTTCTCAAAATAATACAAGTAATCCAGTCCCTCCAAAAACAAAATTCGTTGCGGCTGCAAGTTCTATAGCGGGAACAATTTTGCCTATTCTTTTGATTGCAAAACATCAAAAAAAAGAATTGAAATTCAATTCTTGGAAAAATATTAACAACATTTTAAATATTAAATATGGCATCAAAGAGATGACTATTGTCAGTGGAAGTGCAGTGGTTGCAGGCGTCTTAGGAGGTTGTCTGAGTGATAAAGAGCATAAAAGACGACATAAAATTAAAGAAGGTGTTTTTCAATTTTTGAATGCTACTTTGCCTACAATTGTTGTAGGTGGAATTATGAAACATCTTGAGGGCACCAAGAAATTAAATACTGTGCCTCACAAAATTGCAGGAGTAGTTGCCGGTTTAGTTATAGGAATGCCTTTGGCGGCTATGGTTGCTAATAAGATTACAGATCCTAAGGATCTGGAAGAAGACAGAAAAATAAATGCTAAGGATCTTGTAGTAAATATTGACGATGCTTTGGGAGCTTTAGTGCTTGCTAAAATTCCGATTGTTGATAAATTGCATGCAGAAAAACTGCTTCCTGCAATTTATGCATGGTGCGGCTATCGAGCAGGCAAACATGAGTAAATAATTTGCCTAAATGTAACACTTTGTTAATTGATTTTTTATAAAATATCAAATTTATTTCTTTACTGGATTAATATAGATGCAATCTAAAGTTTTTAACGAAAGGTCTTTCAAATGATAACAAGTTTTAACCCAGCAGTACCAAGAGTAAGAATGGCTGCGAATAATAATAGTAATAACAGAGCTTTGAATTTTGGAGATAAATTATCTACAAAAGAGATAAATGCAATCAAAGAAGGTAAAACCTCTATAATTAATACCATATTTGGTAGAATAAGTGCAGGAGTCCTTACCCCAGAAGATAACAGAGGGGTTATGGAGCAAATCACAAAAGAAAAGGGTGGAGATATTGCCGTTCATAAAATCAATAAACTTTTCGGATTTCAATTTCCTAAATAGTCTAGGCAATTAATTCCTGTATTTTGTTTGAAGCTGTAGCTCCGATAACAGCGCCAACTCCCATTCCGACAAGCGAACCCATTGCTCCGAATTTTTTGGCACCGAAGGCCCCACCGTAAGCAATTCCAGCTGTTACAGTTGTTAAATTGATTCCTGATTTTACAAGTTGCTTGGAAGTACTTCCGGCTTGTTCAGATATGTTATCACCTTTGCCCATAGCTTTTATGATTTTTGGTAATTCAAGAAGAGCCAGAGCAATTATTCCGAGTTTAGTAGTTCTTTTCATGGCTCTTCCTGTAAGTTCTGAAAAGGCATTACCGGCTTTGACTTCTGTCACAAGCATCTCTTCTCCGAATCTATTTTTTACAGTGGATTCTACAGTTTTACCATCAGTAATATTTAAGAATTTTTTTACTTTATCACCGAATTTTGTATCATAAAGAGAATTATCTTTTTCATATAAGTAGTCAAGAGTCTTTTTTACTTTTTCATTTTTTGTATTTTTATACCAATTTTCGAACAAAGTACCTTTGAAGAATGAAAAATCGTGTTGAAATTGTGAATTTGCATATGCAGGGGTATAGCTTTGGCCGTTGAGTTTAGCACCTATTTGTTTAAATCCAGCTCTGATATCACGGCAGTCTTCAGGGAAGTTTGCCACAGCTATTGCTGTTAAGCCTATTCCTGCAACTGTATCACCATTTGTAAATTTTTCAGGCAAGCTCATTACTCTTCTTACAGGAGGCAAAGAACCGAAAATGGATTTTTCGACTTTTTCATCAATATTATCAACAGTATTCGCATTTGCTTTGGCATCTTTGATGTCGTTTTGCAATTGTGGATACTGGCTATAACTATTTGCAGTATAGAAACCGATACTCAATATAAACTTACCTTATACTTAACCATATTTAGGTACATACCTATACCTTTACGTATTAATATAAAGTATTTTTTCGAGTAAAAATTGCCTCAAAACTTACTTGCAGAAGCGAAATGTTACATAACTTTTACAATTTTGTAAGTTCCTAGAGGAGTTCTCTTCCTCTAGTATCGATTTCTTTTTGGATAGCTTCTACAAACTCATCAATTGATTTTGTACCTAAGTTGTCACGTCCACGGCCACGAATTGCGACTTGGTTATTTTCAACTTCTCTATCTCCCATAACCAATACATAAGGCACTCTGCGGGTTTTTATAGCATCTCTGATTTTGTAGTTCATACTCTCTGAACGGTCATCAAGATTAACTCTTATACCGGCTTCTTTAAATTGTTTAAAGATTTTTTCAGCATACTCTACGTGGTTATCAGCAATTGGAACAAGACAAACTTGTTCAGGAGCAAGCCAAGTTGGGAATGCACCAGCATAATGCTCAACTAATATGCCCATAAATCTTTCCATAGAACCGAAAATTACTCGATGAAGCATAACAGGAGTTTTCATTGTGCCGTCTTTGTCTTGGTATTTTATTTCGAAACGCTCTGGTAGGTTGAAATCCAATTGAATTGTAGCACCTTGCCAAGTACGTCCGATAGCATCTTTCAATTTGAAGTCGATTTTTGGCCCATAAAATGCGCCATCTCCTTCGTTGATTTCATAGGCAACGCCTTTAACAGCCAAAGCTTCTTTTAGGCCTTCTTCAGCTTTATCCCAATTTGCTATTTCGCCGACGAATTTTTCCGGACGAGTTGAAAGTTCAACTTCATAGCTCATATCAAACATCTTGAGCGTGTAATCAACAAAATCAATAATCGCATTGATTTCTTCAACCAACTGTTCAGGCGTGCAAATAATATGCGCATCATCTTGCGTAAATCCTTGTACACGAGTCAATCCAGCCAAAGTTCCTGAACGCTCATTACGATAAACTGTTCCAAGTTCAGCCAAACGAACAGGTAAATCACGGTAGCTGTGGCGTTTTGCTTGATACATCAAAATATGGAATGGGCAGTTCATAGGCTTCAAAACAAATTCTTGCTCGTCAGCTTTGACCATAAACATATTTTCTTTGTAATGATCCATGTGCCCAGAGATTTCCCACAATTTCGGCTTTGCGATGTGGGGTGAAAATACTATATCGTAGCCACGTTTGCGGTGTTCTGTTCTCCAATAGTTTTCGATTTGCTCACGCACAACTGACAAATTTGGGTGCCAAAGTACAAGCCCTGAGCCGATTTCTTCTCTGATTGAAAACAAATCCAATTGCGTGCCGAGTTTTCTGTGGTCACGTTTTTCAGCTTCTTCAATTTGCGTTATGTATTCTTGCAATTCTTTTTTATCCAAAAATGCAGTCGCATAAATACGCTGAAGCATTTTGTTATTTTCGTTACCTCTCCAATAAGCACCTGCAACGGATAAAAGCTTGAAAGCCTTTATCAGCTTGCTGGATTCAAGATGAGGGCCACGGCAAAGGTCATTCCACAAGACGTTTCCTTCTTTGTCTTTTGTTAAATAAAGAGTAGGATTGTCGTTGCGGTGTTCTTCTAAAAGTTCTGCTTTATAAATTTCGCCTTGATTTTTGAATTCTTGAATTTTAGCATCTACATCAGGAATCGTATATGCTTCAAACTTAAGCCCCATTTGGGCAAGACGTTTCATTTCTTCTTCTATTTTTGGTAAATCTTCTGGCGTCAAAGTGTAATCCGGAATGTCAAAGTCATAGTAAAATCCCGTGGCAATACTTGGCCCGATTGCCAATTTTGCATCTGGGAAAAGGTTTTGGACAGCTTGCGCCAAAATATGTGCCGCTGAGTGTCTTAAGACATCTAGATTGTTTTCGCTCATTTGAATTTCCTTTGTAAATCGGTTCTTACTAAATAAATTTACCACTTACAGGAAAGATTTTCAAATTGTTACGGGCTTTTTTTGCTCCGCAGGGGATTTCATCCAGAGGCACTTTTTTCAAAAAGTACCCAAAAAGATTCGCCTGTTTGCGTTCATATGTTTCTAAAACTCATTCCGCTGGGCTGTGGAACTCACTCACTACGTTCGTTCAAACAGTCCTCGCCCTATACGCTCCATTTCATTAAGAAACCTTATTCACTTTCCACAAGGCGAATTTATTTATTAGTAGTTGCGTAGCAAGCTTCTTGATGCCAATACTCACCATTGGATTGAGGAATGGGCGTTTTCCAGCTGGTATAAAGGTTCTCATCCTCGAAAGAACCTACAATGTCTCCATTTTTGGAATATGAATAAAATGCTAAATTTTTTGCTTGATTCTTTGTACAATCACTAACATAATGCGCCATATTATAAGCAGGAATTATATTGTCTATCTTTTTAAAAGTCCCATCATTTAAAGTTTTAACCCAATAATAAACGTTCTTTCCTTCGATTTTTTCAATCATTAAGTATTGTTTATTTGCAACTTCAATCCAGTTTGCAGCTATTACAGGCAAGGATAAACCTAATAATAAAATAACCATTAAAATCTTTTTCATAACTATTCCTTATTACTGAAATTTATAAAATCATTTTATAATAAGTTTTTTTTTAAGTCTATATCTCGACATCGGCCATCATCTCTTTGAGAGTTTCGATGGTGCCTTCCATGTTTACGCTGTCTGCCGTGCGCTGCTGCAAAAATCCATTTATGCTCGGCATAAGTTCAATTGCCAAATCCAATTTTGGATTTGAGCCCATTTGATACATGCCTACGTCGATAAGATCTTTATTCTCACGGTACAAAGCAAGCAGTGTACGCATTTTTGCCGCGGCGCGCTTGTGTTCGTCATCGGCAACTTCTGTGAATAGCCTTGAAATACTTCCCAAAACATCAATAGCAGGATAATGATTCATCTCGGCAACTTTTCTAGACAAGAATATGTGTCCGTCGACAATACCACGGACGGTATCTACAACTGGATCCGTGATATCATCACCTTCCATCAAAACCGTATACAAAGCGGTGATGGAACCTTTTTTGCTGCACCCTGTGCGTTCAAGAACTCTTTGAAGCCAAGAGAAAATTGATGGCGGATAGCCTTTCATTGTAGGAGGTTCGCCGATTGACAGTCCAACTTCACGACCTGCAATCGCACAACGAGTCACGGTATCTGTCATAAGAAAAACTTTTTTGCCTTGATCCCTAAAATATTCGCATACCGCAGTGGCTGTCTGCAAGCATTTCATACGGATTAGAGGTGGCTGGTCGCCTGTTGAACAAACGATAACCGAACGGCGCATACCTTCTTCGCCAAGAGAATGCTCTACAAATTCTCGAACTTCACGACCACGTTCTCCGATTAGTGCGAGGACGTTGACGTCGGCATCTGAATTTCGGGCAATCATACCAAGCAAGGTACTTTTCCCGACTCCAGACCCTGCAAACAAGCCCATACGCTGGCCTGCTCCGAGTGTAAGTATCGAATCGATTGCTCTGATTCCTGTTGAAAATTTGGTATCAATAATAGGTCTTTCAAAAGCATCGGGTGGAGCGCCATCGATTGTAATCCATTGAGCCCCTGTTGTATCAAGAGGTTTGCCGTCAATAGGTTCGCCTAGCGGGTTTATTAATCTGTTTAGCAAAAAGTCGCCAACTGGTATTGTGATTGGCTTTCCTGTTGATTGAACAAGACTTCCTTGACCGATTCCTGCTCCGTCATAAAGTAGCAAAAGCTGCGCTGTATCACCTTTGAAGGCTACAACTTCGGCAGCTTTTTTTTCGCCAAAATGATTTTCTATATAGCACAAATCGCCGATTTTAAGTCCGGGTAATTTTACTTCTACAGTTAGGCCTAAAAGCTTTGATACTGAGCCTTTATAGTCATAAGTCTTTGTATTATTTACAATACCTATGGCTCGATTTTTAAGTTCTGTAAGTGATTCTCTCATTTATGAAACAAACTCCCCTTCGCCAATAGTATCAATAGCTTCAACCTTGATATCAGTAATAAGTTCGCTATATGAAATCACGACGATTGTCGGGATATGACGCTCAAGAAGCTGGTATAAAGGCAATCTGATTCTTGGAGAGCAAAGTACGACCGGCTGTTGGCCAATAATTTGGTGGGCTCTCATAAGAGTTGATGCAGTGGTTTCGATGAGTTCTTGTACTTGAAGAGGATTTAACATAAACATTGTGCCAAGTTCCGTTCTCTGACAAGAGTCATCAAGGGATTTTTCCCATTCGGAAGAAAGAGTCAATGTGTACAAAATTCCATCATCAGTGGCATTCTGTAAGCAGATAGGACGTCCCAAAGCGGCTCTAAGACGCTCGGAGAGGATATCTGGTTCTTTTGAAAATCTTGCATAATCGCAAAGTCTTTCGAATATAAATATAATATCTTTAATCGAAACACGCTCTCTGATTAGGTTTACAAATATTTTTCTTAAATCGCTTGTGGATATGATTGTTGGCACAAGGTCATTAACAAGTGTTGGATCTTGGCTTTTTACAAGTTCCATAAGTTTTAAGATATCTGTTTTTGTCATAACTTCATCTACATATTTACGTACAGATTCTTGTAAGTGTGTGACGATTACATCTGTTGCAGTTACGCCTGTTACGCCATCGATACCTTCAGCATCTTTAGGTTTGACCCAATAAGCTTGTGCTTGATAAGTAGGATCCAAACCTGTAATGACATCTTGAGGAACAGGGTGTCCTGTGGAATCCCATTGTTCTGCAATAATCATAACTCTGTCAGGTTCGACATAGCCCGTGGCGACATTGTTTCCACGGATTGAAATCATATATTCCTTTTCGCCAAGTGCTGTTGAATCCATAATTCTTATGTTCGGAAGGATGTAACCAAGTTCATCAGTTACACGTTGTCTAAGTGCAGCAATTTTGGCCAGCAAGTCGCCATCTTGTTCCGGGTCAGCAATTTTGAGCAAGCCTAAACCTACTTGCAATCCCAAAATATCTACGCCCAAACGTTCGTACATTCTGTTCGGGTTGACCAAATCCTGCATGCTTTGTTTTACATTATCAAGCTGCCCTAATTGTGATTGAACATCTTGATTGATTAATACAGATAGACCTGCAACGGTCAAAAGGATTGTACCGAATAAGAAAAAGGGCCAAGGAAGGTGAGTAACACCGCCCGTAACTGTAATTAATGCTAAAAAACCTGCGGAATAGAAAAGTCCGTAAGGTTTGCTCATCAATTGTCCGGCAACTTCTTTTCCTAAACTTGTTCCATCAGATGTGGAACGTGTCATTATAAGACCGCTGGCAATCGCCATTAGTAGTGAAGGGAGCTGAGAGGCCAAGCCATCCCCGATTGTAAGTACTGTATACTTTTGAACGGCTTCGTCAACGGAAAGTCCATTCATGAAGATACCGATGCATAAACCGCCTATGATATTTATAATAACAATGATGATACCTGCAATGGTATCTCCTTTTACGAACTTCATAGCACCATCCATAGACCCGTATAGTGCAGATTCTCGTTGTAAATCTTCTCTTTTTTTGACTGCTTCTTCGGGAGAAATCAATCCTGCATTGAAATCCGCATCGATTGTCATTTGTTTACCGGGCATCGCATCCAAGGCGAATCTTGCTGATACTTCTGCGATACGCTCAGCACCCTTTGTAACAACCATAAACTGAACGAGGGTAATAATCGAAAAGATTACAACCCCAACAATCATATTTCCGCCTGTAACAAAGTTTCCGAAAGCTTCGATAGAGGATCCGGCTTCACCATGGGCTAGGATTAATCTTGTTGTTGCAATTCCCAGTACCAGACGAAACATTGTTCCGACAAGTATTATAGAAGGGAAAGAGGCTAATTCTAAAGGCTTGTTTACAAAAAGCGATATCATCAGCAGAACAATACCGAGGGTAATATTCATGCTTATTGCGCCATCGATGACTATAGGAGGGACTTCAATAATAAGTATCAAAATAAGACCTAGGACGAAGACGCCTAAGAATATTTCACTTATTGGAATAGTTGGTGCTCCCCCTGCGTTCGCCAAGTTTTACTCCTTAAAGTTTTTCAATAAACGCGTTTTGTAGTATTTCGAGCTGAGTTGAAAATCGAGCGTCGACAAGTCCATTTTTTGTTTCAACTATGCAACTCCCCAATTCAACTGTGCTATCAGCCTCTATTAACATTCTAACTTCACTTTGCAAACTTGGGAATAAATTCGGCAAATTAACACGGACTTCCTCCGCTTCATCAGGGTGAACCTTAATGATAATATGCTTTTCATCCTTCCCAATTTCTCTCATTACGTCTGAAATAATACTTAACACTATAGTTCTATCTGCAGACACTTCTTTTTTGATTAATTTTTCAGCTATTTTCAATGCTAAATCAGCCAAATCTTCTTGTATAATTTCGATTGATGCTTCTTTGGCATGCATAAATTCTTCAACAGCCGTTCTGAAGGATAAAAGCTGTTCTTTGGCAATGACCAGTCCTTGGTTGAAACCATCTCGAGAAGCATTCTCTTTTAAGACTTTTGCTTCTTCTTCCGCTCTTGAAATAAGATTTCTGTCATCAACTCTACGGTAGCCTCTTCTTCTGTCTCCACGGCGTCTTTCGAATCGTTCTTGAGCGATTGTATCGATATCGATATCATTTAAAATGTCATAATTCGGCAGCGAAGGTTTTTGAACCGATGCTTTTTTTGCATCAGGTTCTTTCTTCAATTCTTCTTCGGGTGTAATTTTTTTGCGTCTTATTATCATAATTAGGTACTAATTTTTTCCTTCAGATAGTTCAAAACAATGCCAGATACTTTTGAAGGCATTTCTTTAACTTTTTTTGAATTTTCAAGAGAATCTTTTACTTTTGAGCGCTCAGGCCTTAAAAGTAAAGCTAATTCTTCTTGTGGTGCACTTTTTGCCAATTCGGTGTATTTTTGGCGTGTTTGTTTTTCGCTATATGCTTGTGCTTCTTGCGGAATTGTCAGTAAGAAATCGTGCATGTAATCTTTAATTTTATTCATGTCAAAGGCCTCCTCTAGTCCCTCTACTTGCATATAAGAAGAAATTGCTCTTCTGTCTTGTTCTTCAAATTTTGATAAAATTGCTCCGATGTTTTTGGCATCCATTTTCTTTAATAGCAGAGCAATTGAAGCAAGTCGTAAAAGTTTTTTTGATGCATCAGGTTCTCTATGGGCGGGTTGAGAATTGGATTGCGATTTTGTTGCCTGTGGGGCTTCTGAATCAGCAACATCTTTTGCCATTTTGTCGATGTTGGATTCATTCATAGCTTTTTCAGCTAATGAACTATCAAGCTGGTTTTGCTTTTTCATTTCGTTTAAAGCATCTTCATATGCCGCTGCTACTGCATTTTCAACTCTTGTTATGGCTTCATTTTGGTCGATATTATTAATAATAACATCACGAGATTCTTCAAAAACAGCAAAAGCTATTTTTTGCAAAATAGGGTCACGTTTGTCCATAGGGATGCCGGAACGAATAAGGTCGATACTTTTATGGAAGCTCCATTCGCCAATAAATTGGGTAATAATAGAAGCCTGTTGAGCATTGAGAGTACAAGTTTCGTCTTTGTCCAGCGCATCACCTGCGAGCATACAAAAACGATATAAAATATTAGCTACAAAATCCTTTTCATTCTGCGGCAAATCAGCAGGCAAAACTTCTTTAGCCTGCTCAGTTAAGCTTCTAGCAAATTCTTCCGAATTAAAACCTGCTATAGCCATAGATTAATCTTCCTTTTCTATCCAAGATTTGAGGTAATCGCCAAGGGATTCTTCATCATATTTATCGGCTGCATCAGATATTTCATCAAAAGAAACATCTTGATAAGTAACTTGTTGCGTTGGCTGTGGGGCATAATTTTCTTGAACTGTAGCAACAGGAACACGTTGTCTTTCCTCGGATATAGTTTCTCTCATTTCTTGTTGTTGAGCCATAATCATATTTGTAGATTGATTAAATTGTTCAATTTGGTCAGCTTGTTGACGTGCATAATATTTCAAATCTTCTATTTCTTTTTGATTCTTATTCGCTTCAGATTTTGCTTTTTTATCAACATAAACAAATACCAAAGCTAATCCTCCGCCAAGAACTACTAATAGTAACCACCAAGGATTTCCGCTATTTTCAGGTTTTGGAAGTTGAGTTGCTTTTTCGCCTACTAAAAATGGGCTCATATTATCAGAAAAAGCTATCTCTACATTAGCAGGAGCAACTTTTGGGCTTGCAGCTGTTGCAATTAATTCTTTGAATTCGTCAATAGACATATCGAGAGGAATTGAGTTTTTTTCGACAGTAACTGCAATAGAAATATCTTCCATTGTTCCAGTTCCTTGATATTCTTTGGTTTGAGTTTTGCTCACACCGTACTGAGTTTCTTGTGCACTACGACGATAATTTCTGTTTGCCTGAGAAGAATTATCTTGAGGCATAGCAGATGGAATATAAGAACTTACTGCATTTGTAAGTTTATTTTTATCTTGGGATTGATCGCCAAGTTGTTCTACGAATTTTTGTTCATTTAGTGCAACTTGACTGTTAGGGTCATAAGTTACGCTACTTTTTTCAATAGGAACTTCTCTTAGGTAAGTACTTACTGTAACTACATAATTGCCTTTTCCGATGAGCCTGTCTAATTGTGATTGAACTTTTTCTTTCATATAACGGTCGTTTTCTTCGACCATATCAAGCATTTTGTCTTCGAATCCAATCATACTGTTGTAAACATTGCCGTTAGTGTCCGTGATAGCAATGTTTTCAGCTTTTAAATCTTGAATACTGCCCAAAAGTAAGTTTTGGATAGCTTTAATCTTATCTCTTTCAAGCTTGATACCGCTTGGTATTGTTAACTGTACAGTTGCAGTTGTTGGTTTTTGCATAGATGTGAATAAAGTAGAGTCAGCAATCGAAACAAAAACTGATGCATTTTCAATAGGAGGAATTCTTCTGATAAGTCTTGAAAGCTCTCCGTTTATAGCTCTTGCCAATCTAATTTTTTTATCTTGTTTTGTTGAGGTGAAATCACCTTTGTCAAAAACTTCTAAGCCGATATGTTCATCCATAAGTCCGCTTTTTACGATAGCAAGAAGCGCTCTGTCTCTTTGTGATTGAGTATAATTCGCCAAGAAGATTATTGATTTTGAACCTTCATCACGTCTTTCGGCTTGAATACCTTCTCTGGCAAGCAATGCTTGAATTTCGATTGCTTTACCTAAATTCGTTGTAGTAAGTAAGTCTAAGGGTGTTTTGACTATTTTTTCTTTGACTATTTTTGAGCCGTCACCACCACCATTTGAAGACACTATTGGAATTACTATCGCCATGACGATAATCAATACTGCTGCGGCTATAACGCCTATTAAAACATTTCTATTCTGGAGGAGTGCTCTGAAATCCATACCCAAATTACCTTATACTAACTTCTCTCAAGGGTCCCTATCTTGAAATACTGACAGTTCAAGATTTTTCATTCCACTTCGCTTTTTCTTCAAAAAAGCTACTTTTCATCAAATCTTTCACTCGGGCGAGTTTCGGGAGCTACCCTCACTCTTGTCAGACTTCGCTAATGTAATTATTATACCTTATTATGCCTTAGCGTGGCTACTTATACTTGAATTGCCATGATTTTTTCATATGATTGTACTATTTTAGTAGTAAGTTGTGTTGCAATGTTAACGCCGATGTCAGCTTTGTTCATTGCAATGATTACATCATGTATATCTACGCCATTTCCTGCGACAGAATCTTGTAACATTTGATCAGGAGCGCTTACCGTGGCGTTAAGGTCATTTGTCATATTTGCCATTACGTTTTTGAAGCTACCTTTTTGCGGTGCATCAACAGAACCCATACTGCCTGACATAAAAGGATTTGTACCCATAGTGCCTTGAATACTGTTTTGCATCCCTAATTGTGGTATTAAATTTGCCATAAAAACCTCCTTGTTTTTAACCTAAATAATTTGCTAAAATATTTTTTACATAATTTTGAGTTTCTTTAAACGGTGGGACTTTGTGGTATTTATCCACATTCCCAGGGCCTGCATTGTAGGCTGCTAAAGCCAAAATTACGTTTCCATTGTATTTATCTAATAATTTTTTCAGATATTTTGTTCCGCCAAAAACATTTTGAGCGGGATCCATAGCGTTTGATACTCCCAAATCTGCTGCGGTCTTTGGCATAAGCTGCATTAAACCTTTTGCTCCGACGGGAGATATTGCATTTGGGTTGAACCCTGATTCTTGTTTTATTACTGATAAAACAAGCTTTTCATCAACGCCATGGTGTTTTGCGGCTTGTTTTACCATGTTAAGAATTTCTTCTTTATCGGCTCTTTTCAATCCGCTTATGACTTTTGCAGGGTTGATTGCAGGTGGTGCATCAACTTTCATAAATTGTGCGAAAGTTTTTCCGTCAAGTCTTTTTGGTGCTGTGTGAATATTGGTCAGAGCTTGAGTTTTTTCATAAACGGTTTTTTCAAGTTGGATAGCTCTTTGCATTGCAGCTTCCGCACCTGAAGAATTCATCATCTCCCCAATTTTTTCTCTAAATGCAACCATTTTATGAATCAGCTCCTCTTATTATTTTCCGATTTCAGCAGCCCTTTGCGCCATCGCTTTTACCATGCCAGCTACCGCTAAGTTCGCTTCATAGGCTCTTGATGCCATCATTGCATCTGCCATCTCGATCATAGGGTCAACGTTTGATTGTCTTACATAACCGTTTTTATCAGCATCTGGGTGTCCAGGTTTATAAATCAACTCACCTTGACTAGAATCTAGTGATATCCCACTCATTTCAACTCCGCCTGAACCAAAAGGCAAAGAACCGGTTTTGGAAGTTTCACTTCTCATATTATTCAACAATCCGTTGAATGATATATCATCCTTAGCGACTAGAATAGGAATTTTTCGTACGTAATTTGGAGTATCTAAATTGGCAATGTTCTTAGTATGAACATCTAATCTCATGCTATGAGCTTTCATTCCTTGTTGTGAAATATCTAATGAATTTAAAAGTCCCATTTTACCTTACCTCTATTTTCCTGCTTGTGTTACTTGTTTCAGTTGTTGGATTACACTTGTCATTTGACGAGCTGCAACACTGTAAAAAACTTGAACTTTTTGCATATCCATCAACTCATCAGCCGTATTAACTTCGCCACCTTCAGTTACGTTAAAAGGAGATGCGCCAAGTTTTTCTGACAAAGCTGTTTCTAGTTTGTTATTGTGTCCTGCAAGATACTGTGAAAAATTCATATCGCGTCTTTTGTATCCCGGAGTATGTACGTTAGCCAAATTTTCAGCAATTAATTCTTGTTTGCTTGATAAAAGGTCTAAAACGTTATTTGATGCTTTTAAAGAATTTAGTATCACTTTTTAAAAATCTCCTAATTATTGTTGTCTTAGCGTAATCGCTTGGTTGTACATATCATCTATAATTTTTATCATTCTGGTTCCAGAGATAACACCTGTGTTTAGTTTTAGGACTTCTTGAACTGTATCGAAAATGCTTACATTTGAGCGTTCAATAGCACCTTGTTTGATATACTGATGATCTTTCATCCAAATAGGTTTTCCAGAATCCTCAGTTGCCAAAAGCTTATTACCTTCTACTGCTTTTAGTCCTTCACAGTTATTAAAAGTCATTAAAGGGATTTGTCCAATTTTTTGAAAGTCGCCATAGTTTTCCAGTTGAACTTTTACTGTTCCGTCAGTATCAATTTTTAATTTGTTATAGACAGGAGGAATTTTGATGCCGTCAGCAACAATATCACCACTTTTTGTAGTGAGCATTCCTTGAGAATTTAATTTTAAGGAACCGTCACGAGTGAAAGCTAAAGAACCGTCTTTTTGAGTTACAGGAATAAAACCAGGGCCTGTAAGAGCTATATCCAGCGGTTGATTTGTATTTGATGTAGAACCGATTGCATAATTTGTTCTTTGCACTCCTTTTATTTTCCCAGCTTCTTGTAGAACATTTTCAAAGCGAACAGCTTTAAAACCATTGGTGTTTATGTTTGTTGCACTTGTGGTCAAATATCCGAGTTTTTCGAACTCAGTCATTGTATTATTTACTGTTCTTGAAATTATTCCTTGTAAGTTGTTCATTTTTTTATCCTTTAATTACTTATTAAGAACGTGACAATTGTTGTATTGTCTGCGATAACATACTGTTTTGAATTATAAAAAGTTGTTTATTTGCAGCAAAACTACGTCTCACCGGTATGATTTTCATGAATTCTGCTTGAAGCGATACATTTGAAGCTTCAACAAAACCTTGTTTGATGTTAGGTTTTTTAACAGGAGCTCCTTTATCAGAAACAATTCCTAAAGTTGAGGCAAGTTCTAATTCTTTTGTTTGACGATTAAGTACCATCAAGTCACCGTTAGACATAAGTTTTACGTCTTCGACTCCTTCAGGCATTTTATTGAATTTTACAGCTTCACCAGAGTTTGACAAAACTTTATAGCCTTCTAATGTTGAAAGGTAGCCATTTTTATCAATTCCAAAACGTCCGTCACGAGTAACTTTAACGCCTTGTGGGGTCAAATATTGAAAATAGCCTTCTTCAGCAATTGCAAAATCAAGCGCTTTATCTGTTTTGGCGATTCTGCCTGTGTCACTGTTTCTGACTTCAGATATTGCATTTGCGCCAATAACTTCTGCGAAAGAAGAAATAACACCTTCTTTACCTTGGTATCCTGTTTTGTTAAATCCAAGTATGTTGTCACTGATTATACCTAAAAGCTTTGTTTGAGAGCTCATTCCACGAATGGAAGTGCTTAAACCGTCTTCACTATAATAAACTCCGCCATGGATTTTCATAAATTCTCCAATATGTAATTAACCTAATATTTTCTATCTCGTATATCGGCGAATCCTTCTAATAATTAATAGAGATGCTGGAAATTCATTTGTTTGGATGAACTTTTCAAGATGAAATAATTCAAATTAAGCTGGGAAATTCAATTCATATACTAAAGCGAGCATCTTTTATGCTTGAAAGCTTGTAAATAGTGGTATTCAAATACTATAAGCTATATGTTATAATCGTAATAGTTTTTAAATCCTAATTTAAGGAGAAAAAAATGTCCTTCGATGTTAATCCTTCTGAATGGCGACCACATGTAAGTACCAATAGGGCTCAAGCTATGGATAATGATGGTAGAGGAGCTTCTGCCGGAGGCGGCGGCTTTGGTAATTCGGCTTTTGAATCAAAAGACAATCATCAAAATGAGGATGAAGTAGTTTTTTCATCGAAGAAAAAAGATGTTGATGAAAAAATGCAAGAAGATCTTGCAAGTTTATTTAAAATAATTATTGAATTTTTCAAAAAAATACTTTCTAAATATCTTAGTGTTAAGTTTCGTTAAGATTGTTTTTTGAATAAAAGGCAATTTTTCCAAGGCATATGTTTTTATCATGATAAGTTAAGGTATGTTTGAAAGGTTTTATATTATGGCGGTAAATCCAACAGATTTAGGTTCTTATAGTCCTGCGCAACAACAGCAACAACCTCAGAAGCGAGGCGGTTCTAAAGCTCAAAAAGCTATTGCAAACGGAGTTATTTTAGGTGGTACTGGTGCTGTTTTAGGAGCAACGGTCTTTGTTCCAAGAACTGTAAATTCAGCCGGAGCTTTGATGGATTTAGAGAATGATACATTCCAAAGTACTTTAGGCAAAATACCAGATAAGGCTTCAGCAGAAACTAAAGAGGCTAAAGAAGCTTTTACTGCAATGAAAGCAGATATTGAAAGAATTCAAGCAAGCAATTTAGAAGAAGTAAAAAAAATATTCCCAGATGAAAAAGTTACAGAAATCGGAGTTGATGATGCTGTAAAAGCTTATGCTCCTAAAGAACATAACTATTCAAGCTTGGCGGAAGCGAAAGCAAAAATTCCTCAATTTGAAGCTCAAGTCAAATCAAGAATAGAATTGGTAAAAGCATTAAGTGCAAAAGAAGGAACCAAAATTAAAAGAGACGATTTGGCCAAACTTATAGCACAGAGCGGTTATGAAGGTGATGCTGCCGAAATGGCCAAAAAGGCTACTCTCAGCAAGTGGAATCCTCTTTCTTGGTTCGGTGGTACAAAAGTTAAAGCAGATGATGTAATCAGAAAAATTACAGACGGCAAAATCGCCAATGCAAATGACTTTAAAACCAGTATTAAGGCAGAAAAAGCTGAATTAACAAAATTCATAGGCCTGTTGGAAGATCCTACTTTGGTTAAAGGTGGAAAACTTACAAGAGAAGCTTATATGACTCATCTTGAAGGTAAAAATAAACTTCCTGAACTTAGTCCGGAAGCAGAGACTGCATTTAAAAAATTAATCAAAAAATATATGCCTAAAAATAGAACAGCAGGAGCTATTAAGGTTGGCTTGATAGGATTAGGCGCAGGTGTTCTTGTAGGATTACTTACAGGCAGAAGCAATAAAGAGAAAAAAGATTAAATTCATATATTATATTAGAGAGAAAAAAGGTGAGCTAATCAGTTCACCTTTTTTAGTTGGATTTTTTAGTCGCTAATACCCTTGTTGTCATTGACTTATAATGATTGTAACTTTATATAAAGTTTGCCTGATATTTGCGCAATTTATTTTATTAGGCACGTTTATCATGATATCGAAAGCAGGTTAGTTATTAATATTATACCAAAGGAGAACTTTATGATTAATGCGGTTAGTTTCCGAGGCGAGCAACCAAAGGTTGAAAATAAAGAAAAGAAAGAACATAAAAAAACACATGCAACAGCAGGTTTTGTATTAGGTGCAGCAGCTGGTGCGGGTGTAGCAGGATTTACAAGTTTAGGCAAAGTTCCACAATACGCAGATGCTGATACATTTATGGCTTCTTCAAAAGAAGATATAACAGAAGTTACAAAAGATATCACCGGCGACACTCCAAAAGCTAATGTAAAAACGCTCGTAGATGAAAAAGAAGCTATAGAAACCAGAACAAAAGCAGTTGATACAAAATTAGAAGCAATTTTCGGCAAAGAAGCTAAAGAAGAGGCTGAAGTCGAAATTAGCAAAGTTTTAAACGAAATAGAAGGCACTCCAAAATTCGAAGAGCTTAAAGCTACTGTTTCAGAAGGTGCGGACAAACTTTTGGTAGAAAAAGAAACAGGTTTTGGTTCAATCAAAGAAGCTGCTGATAAACTTAAAAATGGAGAAGAAGGAGCCGTTAAAGTAAAAGATTCTACTCTCGGAACAGAAGAATTCGATGTCAAAATCATAAAAAACAGTGAAGGAAAAGTTACTTTCATTAAAGGTTCTCAAGAAGCGGTAAGCTTGGATGAAACTTTGAAATCAGTTAGTTCTGAAAGAAAAGCATTTGACACCAAAAAAGCACTGGCAACTAAATTGAGAATTACACAAGATACAGCAGCTGATACTGTAAAAGTTAAAAAATCAGAAGTCAAAGTAGCTTTAGACTATGCTTCAAAAACAGTAAGCGAAGAAGCAAAAACAGCTTTTGGAAATATCCAAGAACTTCTTCCAAAACACGTATCAGGTAAGATGGTTGCTTTGTATGCAGCAGCTGGTGCAGTAGTTGCAGGCTTGATTGGTCATATGATTAAGAAAAAAGAAGACCAAAAAAATTAAATAATATTTTTAAATAATTAACCTAACTTGAATGAAAAAATAAAAGGCGGACGCAAAACTTCCGCCTTTTTCTTTTGGTTTTTAAAAAAAATTTAAAACGAGTGTAAAATATATGTAGCAAGATAAAATCAGTTTTTTGTAAGTCTTCCTTTAAAAAATTTAAATCTTGTGGTAATATATATTTACATAAATTAAAATTTTGTAATAATATATATTTATGTTTAGATATAATAAAATTAGTTAATATTTCTGGTAAGGGCGGGACACATGACAGACAATAATGAAATGTTGCAAGAAGAAATCAGCGATCAAGAAAGAATTCTAGTTGTAGATGATGAAGCGAGTATCAGAAGAATCTTAGAAACTCGTTTAAAAATGGTGGGATATGAAGTTATCACTGCTGCTGATGGTGAAGAAGCTTTGGAAATGTATACAAAGCATAATCCTGACCTAATCATTTTGGATATTATGATGCCAAAATTGGATGGTTATGGAGTAACAAGAGAAGTTAGAAGAACATCTGATGTTCCAATTATTATATTGACAGCTCTTGGTGATGTATCTGAAAGAATTACAGGACTTGAACTTGGTGCAGATGATTATGTCATAAAACCTTTCAGTCCAAAAGAACTTGAAGCTCGTGTAAAAGCTGTTTTAAGAAGAACAAACGGCAAAGAAGCTACAAGTGCAGCAAAAGTTACAAAAAATGTTATCACAACAGGAAATATCAAAATTGACACATCTCGTCGTCAAGTTTTCCGCAAAAACGAACGTATCAGACTTACAGGAATGGAATTCAGTTTGTTAGAATTGCTTGTTAACAATTCAGGCCAAGCTTTCTCAAGAAACGAAATTCTTCAGTATGTTTGGAGCTATCCTGCGGATCACAGAATTGATACTCGTGTAGTTGATGTTCACATCTCAAGATTACGTTCAAAATTGGAAACAGATCCAGCTAATCCAGAGCTTATTTTGACAGCTCGCGGAATTGGGTATATGTTCCAAAGAATTTCGTAGAAGTTATTACAATCGTATAAAATATTATACAAAGGTGGTTTTTATTTTATAAAAGCCGCCTTTCTAATTAGGTGAGGTTTATGTTTAGAGAAAAAGAAAAAAACGGAATAAAATATTTTGAATCGACAAAGTTAGATGGCTTGCATCATGCTTTTTCGACTCGTGGATTGGATATGAAAACCCAGCAGGATAGGGAAAAATTCCTAATGGAATTGGACTTTATGCCAAAATCCATACCTGTTTTGTCAGATGAAGAAGATTATGTAGAGATTCAAAAAGAGCAAAGAGGCTATCACAATATAATTATTCCCAATCAAGAACATACAAATAATATAGCGATTGTCGAAAATAAAGGGGATATTCAAAAAGATTTTTTGGCTACAGACGGAATAATTATTACAGTGCCAAATGTGCCTGTAATGTTATGTTTTGCCGATTGCGTACCTGTGATTTTATATTCTCAAAAAGACAATGTTCTGGCAATTTTGCATGCAGGTTGGAGAGGCACAGCTTCTGGTATAACCAAAAAAGCCTGTAAAATTTTGATTAATGAGATGGGGCTTTATCCAAAAGACCTAAAAATGGCCATAGGTGCTAGTATTTCACAATGTTGTTTTGATGTTTCGTCCGAAGTTAAGAAAGCTCTTGAATATTCTTTAGATGGGCAATATCATGGTATTAGTGCAGGAAACAATGTGGATTTGAAGAAAGTAAATGCCTATCAAGCCATTGAAAGTGGCATTATGGATATTGACGTAATGGAGTATTGCACAAGTTGCTCGAATGATTTATTTTATTCATATAGAAAAGACAATCAGACGCTTATGCGGCATGGTGTTGTTGCACAATTGAAAGAGGATTAGGATGATTAATCAAAAGACTGTGGAATTAGTAGGAAATATTATAAATCAGCTTATAGACTTTGTTTATAAGGATGAAGTTGTTTCTGCTGATTTGAATTCATATTTGCAAATGGTAGGTTTTAAAGGCGGTTCAAATGATAATTTGCAAAAGATTTTGATGCCGTATATTTTCGAACGAAGAATTGGCGAAGATAGAGAGACTATTTTTGATTTATATTTAACTAAAAAAGCTCCTAATAAACAGGAAAAAGAAGTCGTTGAGGCTTTAAGGGATAATATTTCTTCTGTTTTTCAGGTTAAAAGACTTTTTAAAATCGGTTTTGAGCTTTTTAATATAATTAATGAAAAAACTTATGCGACTTATTCAATGGTCAAAATGACTAATTTGCGTGGAGTTGGTGCGGAGCAGTATATCATAGCAAGAATTTTTCCTTATCAAAATGAATATTATATGCTTGAATTGAATGAGATTATTCCGCAAGCGCAAGAGGAAAAAGCTTTTCGACTTGCTGTCGCAAAGCAAATACAAGAACCGAAGATGCTTTATCAGGATAATGAGGAAAAATTCGCAGAAATTCAGTCTGAAATTAAAAAAACAGGCGAGCGTTTTGAAGAATTTTTCGGTTCAAAGCAGGTAATTACCTCAAATAAAAAAGCGGATGAGCTTTTGGGCTTGTTCAATGAGTTTGTAGAGGGGGCAAAAAAACCTTCAAAAGCTGAAATTGATGCTTTGATAGAAAAACCAAATTTTTTGAGCTATTTTGACGTTTCATCTGATGCAGGTGATTTTTTGGAGACAGCTGCAGCAGGTTTTAGCTCTCAAAATCGCCCTTATGATATTGGTCTTGTTTATGATGATGAACTTGGGCTTTTTGTAGTCCCATTTTTGAATACATTTTTATCAATTTTTGCTGATGAAAATTATGAACAAATTGATGGTTACAAAGAATGTATAAAAAACTTTTTACAAAGTGATAAAATTCCGCCTTTTATTTTAAAAATGGCGAATGCGCTTGATAGCAAAAAGTTTTTTAAAATTGTGAATGAAGTTACAGGCGAAAGCTTTAAATCTTTTAAAACTTTGGAGAAAAAATATAAGTATGAATATTTGGAAGGCTCTAAATTTTCATCGACCACAGTTTTATATTTGTCAAAAGCATTTAGTAAACTAATGGGTTTTGCCAATAAAGAACAATCAAAAGTGCCTGCAAATGCTGGAAATGTAGGTAGAAATGATTCTTGTCCTTGCGGAAGTGGCAAAAAATATAAAAAGTGCTGTTTGAACTTATAGAAAAACCCTTCAGTTAGAGTACAAAGTTTTTTGAAAATCTGCCGATAATAACTTATATAGCTATATAGGTATATTTTCATGTCGCAATCAAACGACAATTCTTTTCAGCATGTTAAAAAAGGTGTTATTCAGGAAAAATATATAAATATTATTCCGACGGGTATTAATGCACCAATAAGTGCCATAAAACCGCCAAAAAGGTTTAATGAGCTGGATAGTAAAATTCTTGAAGATACTGCTGGCGTTGAGCTTGATGAAGTGGCATTGAGAATTGAGGTGAAAATATACACGATTTCAAAAGAAATGGACCTTATTGATGACCAAATTCGTTTAGTGTGTATTACCAGTCCAAAAGATAAGACCGAAAAATTACGTGAGCTTTTAGTCAAAAAAGATACATGCGAAAAGGATTTGGCAAAAGCGAAAGAAGAATATCAAAATCTCGGCGATTTTTATCGCCTGAGCAACAAATTTGCAGAAAAAATAGAATCTGTTCAGCAATTTTTCAAAAACAAAGCGGGCGATTTATCAAAAACTAAAATAGGTGCTTGGCTCTTTGGAGTCATCCCTTTTTTCAAATCAAGAAAATATCTCAATAATACCGTTGGCAAATTAGATACTTTGTACAAAAATATGGAACATATTGTCACCCTCAAAGACACGCCTTATGGTGAAAAAGATAGCAATATGAAAGACTTAATTGAGTTTATGAAAACAGCTAGCCTTTTAGAATCAAGGCTAAGCACATTTTTTACATCTCAAAGTTATGAGAAAAAATAACTTATAGTTTTTTCATAACTTCAGCTTTTATTTTATCGAGTGGCGGTTTTTGTCCCGTCCAAATTTCAAAAGCTTTGACACCTTGATGAATTAGCATATCAATACCTTCGACAGTACGAAGATTACGTTTTCTTGCTTGATTCAAAAACTCTGTTTGTCTAGGATTATAAACCAAGTCATAGACTATTGCTTGAGGGTCTAATGTATCCATAATTTTGTCATCGACAGGCGAAACGCCGCAATATTTGCCAAAAGTGCCTAGAGGCGTTGTGTTTATAATTATTGCATATTCAGATAAATTGATGTTCTGAGCATAGTTATTTGCATTAAAATCAATCATTGGAAAATTTTGTTTTAAAAAGTAGCAAATTTCTTTGGCTTTTAATAGGTCTGTTGAATAAAAAGTCACTGAGTTTACACCAATTTGTGAAAGCCCCATTACTACTGCTCTGGAGACTCCGCCTGTGCCAAAAAGTGCTGCTTTTTTTTGTTTCAAACCTGATCTCAATGATGCAGGAATTCCTTCTACAAACCCGTAAACATCTGTGTTGTAGCCGTATAAAAATTTATCTTCTGAAATTTTCACAGTATTTACAGCACCCGCAAGATTTGCAATATCATCGACCTGTTGCAAAAACAAAGTCACAGGTATTTTTAGCGGAATAGTAACATTGAAACCAAGATAATCATGGGTTTTAAGATATTTTAATCTTTCAATCATGTCTTCAGGTTCTGTTTCAAGCAATTCGTAACTGCCAATCATTCCAAGGCATTCGAGTGCAGTATTGTGAATAATTGGTGAAAGTGATTGTTTGATTGGCGTTCCAATTAAGCCAAGCTTAATCATATTCTATTCTCCGTCAGGACTTTTTTGGTACTTGCAAGTTTTGGACGAACATTTGATTACATCGCCTTTTTTGTAGTTTTTGAGTTCAAGCAATGAATCGCATTCAGGGCATTTTTCTCCAGTTGGTTTACCCCATAAAGCCACATTACAGTCAGGGTAACTGCTGCATCCGTAAAATATTTTACCATATCTTGAGCTTTTTTGGATAAGTTCACCTTCGCATTTTGGGCAGTTAACGCCAGTTTTGATAATAATCTTTTGTTTATTTTTGCAATCTTCATTTGTACAAAGTAAATAATCTCCGTAAGGGCCGTAGCGGATGACCATATCAGATTGGCATTTTGCACATTTTTCTTCGCTTGGTCTGTCTTCAGGGGCTTTTTGCTGATCTTTTGTCAAGGCTACAGAGGTTTTGCACTCAGGATAGCCTGTGCAACCCATAAATTGAGTTCCCCATCTGCTAGTTTTTAGCGCAAGAGGTTTTCCACAATTCGGGCAGTTTTCACCAGTTAAAATATCGACTTTTTCCATTTCTTTATTGGCTTTTTCGACATTTTCGATGAATGGACCGTAAAAATCTGTTAAAACTTCGACAGAGGTTGCATTTTTTTCAGCTATATCATCAAGTTTGCTTTCCATATTTGCTGTGAATTCATAATTGATAACATCCTGAAAATGCCCACCTAACTGTTCATCAACAGTTCTTCCTAAGAGAGTCGGCACAAGGCTTTTGTCTTCTTTAAGAACGTAGTTTCTTTGTTGGATTTTTGAAATAATAGGAGCATAAGTACTCGGTCTTCCGATTCCATATTCTTCCAAAATCTTTACTAGGCTTGCTTCTGTGTATCTTGCAGGTGGCTGAGTGAAGTGCTGTGCAGGGTTTAATTTTAGCAAATTAACAGCATCGCCTTCTTTTAATTCAGGCATTTTTTCTGCTTTTTGAAGTTCTTCATCGTCTTTTAAGACAATCAAAAATCCTTTAAATATAATTTTGCTTGCGCCTAATTTGAATGTATATTCAGCACCTTCGATTTCAATTGTAGTGTTTTGAACTTCAGCATTGGTCATTTGAGATGCTACGAATTTTTCCCAAATCAGTTTGTAGACTCTGTTTTGCTCAGATGATAAATGTTTTTTGATGGATTCAGGCGTATGTTCAACATAAGTAGGTCTGATTGCTTCGTGAGCATCCTGTACATTTTTACCTTTTTTTGCATAAATATTTGGTTCTTTTGGATAATATTTTTCGCCAAAATTTTCCAAAATATATTCTTTAGCAGCTAAAGTTGCTTCGTCAGAAATTCTGGTGCTGTCTGTTCTCATATAGGTTATAAGACCGATAGGCCCGTCTCCAAGGTCAATACCTTCATAAAGCTTTTGTGCAACCTGCATTGTTTTGCTAACGCCATAGCCAAGTTTGTTACTGGCTTCTCTTTGCAATGTACTTGTTATGAAAGGTGCTACAGGCTTACGTTGAGAGTTTCTGACAGTAATTTTGTCGACTTTGAATTTTACATTTTTTTGCGTCAGTTCTGAAACAGCTTTATTTGAGTCTGTTTCGTTAGTGATTTCAATTTTTTTACCTTGGTACTTTGATAGTTCAGCTTCAAAAGGTTCAAAATTCCCTTTTTGGAAGTCTGCATCTATTGTCCAATACTCTTGTGCCACAAAGGCTTCAATTTCTTTTTCTTTTTCGCAAACTAATTTTAAGGCAACACTTTGTACTCGGCCCGCTGAGAGAGTTCTATTTTTAAGTTTGTCCCAAAGAAGAGGGCTAAGTTTGTAGCCTACGAGTCTGTCCAAAACTTGTCTTGTTTGCTGTGCTGAAACCACATCCATATTGATAGGACGAGGATTTTCGACAGCATATTTTATTGCATTTGTTGTAATTTCGTTAAATTCAATTCTGTAGACATTTTTGCCTTTAGTGTCCAAAACTTCCGCAATATGCCACGCTATTGCCTCTCCTTCGCGATCGGGATCGGGTGCGAGGTAGATATTGTCAACTGTCTTGACTGCATCATTTAATTTTTTTACGACTTTTTCTTTTTCCGGAATAACAGCAAAAGTCAATGCAAAGTTATTCTCGGCATCAAAGCCCATAATTTTTTTAGGAAAATCTCTGATATGTCCATAACTAGCTTCTATTTGAAAAGAATCACCCAATATTTTTTTGATGGTTTTTGCTTTTGCAGGGGACTCAACTATTACTAGTGATTTTTCCTGCGCTTCTTTTTTGGGTTTTTTTTCAGCTTTTTCTTTAGGTGCTGTTTTTTCTTTAGTTTTTGCCATTTATAATGTCCTAATGAATTTCTCTTGTGGGATTTGTTTTATTATGCCTTGAAGTTCTAAGGAAGTCAAAATTACCATCAGCTCAGCAGTGCTCAGAGATGTTTCTTTTAAAATTTCATTTATTGACTTCGCCTCTAAGTTAAGAGTTTTATACACTTTTTGTTCATTGTCAAGAAGTTTGTTTTCCATTTTTTCTTTTTGGCGAGGAGAAGTAGCCTCTATCTGCCAGTTTAGTGCCTCCATAATATCTTGAGCTTCTGTAATTAGGGCGGCACCTGATTTTATAAGGCCGTTTGTGCCCTTGGCGTTAGGATTGGTGAGAAGGCCAGGAATGCACATCAGCTCTTTATTTTGCTCAAGTGCCAAGTGTGCTGTAATTAAAGCGCCACTTTTTTCGGCAGCTTCTGCAACCAAAACACCTTTGCTCATACCACTTACGATTCTGTTTCTATGAGGAAATTGCCAAGCTATAGGCTCGATTGTAGGGTAATATTCGCTAATAACGGCTCCGTTGCCGTCGATTATTTTTGCAAAAAGATTTTTATTTTGACTTGGATAAATAAAATCAAAACCGCCACCTAAGACGGCTATTGTCTTGAGGTTTGCATCTAATGCTGCTTGGTGGGCGCAAGTGTCTATGCCTAGAGCCATACCGCTAATAACTGTGATGTCGGGGCTTGGCAGGTCACGAATTATTTTGCCCAAAACATCTAATATATAATGACTGGCTTTGCGACTTCCGACTACTGCCAGAACCTTGTCCAAGTTGCAATCACCTAAATCACCTTTTATGAACAAACTTGCAGGCGCATTGTGGATTTGCTTTAATCGTTCTGGATAATCAGCATCTTCGTAAGTTAAAACTTTTATCTCTCTAGATAAAACCTCTTCAAGAGCTTCGTCAGGATTTATTTTTTGTTTTCGCTCAGACACATTGGAGGCTTTTTTTAGCCCGATTGTTTCTATTTTAGCCACATCTGAGGTTGATGCGAACCAAACTTCTTGTATTGAGCCGAAGTGTTTGTATGCTTCCACGGTATAAATGCTGTCAAAGTCACATTTAGAAAGTGCTATCCAGTATTTCAAGTCTTTATTTTTCATTTTTTTAAGATAACATAAAAAATGTAAATTTAATATGCAGTTTTACGATTTTATGCAGTAATCAAAAAATTTTGCGCGGTTTCCAGCAAGCTTGATGAGGATATCGGCTCACTACAAAGGGGAATTTTCGATCCTTCTGAAGTGGTTTTTAATATAAAATTTCCGTCTTTACTTTTTCTGTTTGGATAATATTTGATTGTATGAAAGACGTCATCTCCACCTATTTTTTTTAAAGCAGGCAAAGAACTTCTGAATATATCACGTTCTTGAAGAGAGGCATGTTTATTAATATTGGATAAAGTTGCAGAGGATAGTATTAAGTGTGATTTAAAATTGATTTGATTTTGTGAATTTCCGACAATTTGCATATTGCTTCCTTTATATTATTAGTTGGATTATTTATTCTAAAACAGCTGAAAAATTTAAATGTTCAAAAATCATTTAAATTTTTACAATGGTTAATGCAATTTAGCCAGCTGTTTTACAACAATAAAAAAAACCGCCTGTGAGGGCGGTAGTTGTGTTGTGTTTAAAATTTTGGTCGTCTGTTTTTGTGTTTAAAAATTTCAATTATCCGTATTTTGGCAGCTTAAATCGACTTATTTGACCCAAGCAGTTATATTTACGGATTACAATTAGAGGTTACCGAAGCCCGACTTCAGAAACGTAAGATTATTGGCAACGAGCCGATTATTTTGCCTCAACCAAAGGCTATGGAAGATAATGGGAGCGTAATTCCCCCGTATTTTTAGTTTACTTTTTCGTCGCAAGAGCCTCGAAGATACTTCTCAATTGTTCTTCTTTCAAAGGTTCTTTTTGATTCTTCGGTAAATTATATAAGAATGCAAAAGGATTTTTGCCGTCTCTATCTTTTGTCGCGGAATTAATTTCGAGACCACCGTCTGAAACTTTTCCAAATAATTCTTCACCAAGCTTGTCACTTGAATGTTTTGTTGCAAATTTACTGTACTTATCAATAGCAGCTTGTGAATTGACCGTCTGTTGAATATTTGGGTCAATCTGCATTTTACTCTGTTCAAAACCCGCTTTTGCAGTTTTTGTTTCTTGAGGAACAAATTCTAATATACTTTTACTGAAATCACTAAAAGGATTCTCGTTAAGATTTTTTGGCGACACATCAGCTTGCGGCGAAGGATTATGAGATTTCGCTTTACTGAAAATCTCCTTAGCAACGGATTTTAATTCACGCCCTCGAATCACACCATTAAGATTAATACCAACCATTAAACTTTTTCTCCTTAAAAACCAACGACACTTAACTTTTGAATTTTAAACTTTAACCACAAGTTTTATATCGGTGAGTTTTTAATTTTCTTTAGCCTTTTGTTAAAAATAAAAGTGGCCCATCGCAGTATTGCTAATAATAGCAAGGCTTCAAGGTTGTTTACAAAACTTTATACTAATGATTTTTAAGGCAATTAAGCTTATTTATGGTTTTAAAATAGCTAAGGAGAAGCTATGAATAAATTTAAATTAATAGCCGCTGCGGTTGCAATTACAGGTTGTGTAGGCTTTTGCAAGGTTAAACAGGACAAAGTTTTAGATTTTGCAAGAAATCACACTCCTTTTTATGGAAATTGTAGAAAAGTTGCTGGTGCTGAAGCTGAAAAGCTTGGTATTAAAGCTTGGGAGCAGCAAGATGCTTTTATTCATGCCTTTACAAGTGCAGAATTAGCTTATAAAACCACTCCTAAAATAGCAGAATATTTGGGGGTATTAAATGAAACAGCAAGGCTTAAAAATCCTACAAAAGATAAATTAATGGATTTATATAATAATAAAAAAGGTATTGAAATAGGCAAAATGCTTAAAAAACGAGGCATTTCATTAGATCATTTGCCTCAAATCATAAAAGATTCTTTAGATAAGGGCAGTTTTATAGTGGATTCTACAAAAGTCAAGATTAACTCAATGACTAGACTTTTGGGTAAGAACCTATAAATCTTATAAATGTTGTAAGCGGTGCAATCTCATTTAGCGTGGCTTTTAGGTTTTCATCGGTGATATAAGCATCACATTCAATGAAAAAAGTATAAGTTCCAAATTCTTTTTTTGATGGGCGAGAGTCTATGTATGAGAGGTTTATAGCATTTTTTTTAAAAACAGACATTACATCTACAAGCGCTCCAGCTTTGTTGGCGGTTGAAAAAGCAAAAGAAGTTCTGTCTTTTCCTGTTTTAGGAAGTTGTTTTCTTCCTATAAGTATAAAGCGGGTTTTGTTGTCAGGTTCATCATTTATTTCTGTCATCAAAATCGGCATTTGATAAAGTTGAGAGGCTTTTTCGTTGGCAATTGCTGCAAAAGTCTCATCCGCTGTAGAAATTTGTTTTACTGCTTCTGCGGTGCTTGATGTGGCAATGATTTCAACATTTGGCAGATTTTTTGTTATGAAATTATTACATTGAGCCAAAGCTTGCGGGTGAGAATAGATTTTTTTTATTTGTTCAATATTTGTTGATTTTGTAATTAGGCAATGAGAAATCGGCAATATTATTTCGTCAATAATTTGGACTCGGGTATCTTCTGTGCGTACCAAATTGTCTATAGATTCTCTCACAATGCCTTCAATAGAGTTTTCGATAGGGATTACGCCAAAAATATTTTCATTTTGGTCGATAGTATCAATAATTTTTTTTATAGAACTTGTTGCCACCAATTCTTGATTCCCAGCCATTTTTTCGGCTGCAATCTGTGTATATGATCCATTTGGTCCTAAATATAATATTTTTTCCATAAACTAATATTACCTAATAATAATTTTTTATGCAAAGTAACTTTCAATTCTTTTTCATATAGGATAAAATAAGACTACTGAAAAGTGGAGAAAATCCGATTTTCCTACTTTTTATTAGTCGACCTTACGGATGTGAGCAAATGCATGGCCACGGGAAGTTGGCAGGCTTTTGCGGCACTGGACGATACTCTATTCTTAAGAAAGAAGGTCTTTGTATGTTATCCCCATCGAAAAATTATAAAATCAAAAATGTTATTTCAGATAAAACTCGTGAAAATAAGACTATGAAACGGTTTTACTTGAAGGATACAGAGACCAAAGAAGAATTTAAATGCGTAATTTGGGAAGATATTCTAAATAGTCTTGATGATGATGCCATCAAAAACGGTAATATTGTGCAGGTTTTGAGCTCTGTTTACAAAGAAGCTTTTAAGACTTCGACTATTGCAAAAATTCAGTTGATAAAAAAAGCGCCTATTGGATTGCCTGAAGAGCAAAGGGAAGAAATTTTTGATATTATTTTGACTCATGTAAATGACTTTCAAAACCAAAAACTTAAAGAAGCGACTTTGAAGATTCTTATGGAAAATAAAGAACTTTTGAAAATTTCTCCTGCTGCTGAAAAAATGCACCACAACTATGTTGGCGGGCTTTTGTTGCATATTTATGAATGTCTGCAATTTGCAACAAAAATACTTGAAGAATCCTATCAAAACCTTGATAATGAGCTTATTATAGCCGCTTGCATAACGCATGATTTAGGTAAAATGTTTGAGTACAATGTAAATGCCCAAACGGGTGAAGTTGAGAGAAATCAAGAGTTTGGCAAAAGCTGGATTAGCCATATATATTATGGCTTTGCTTGGGCAAATAGCAATAATTTCCCTGCATTGGCCCATATTATGGCTTCTCACCATGGAAGAACTGATTGGGGTGCAATTGTTGAACCTGCAACAGTTGAAGCAAGAATATTTCACCATATAGATGATATATCAGCTTACGCAGGGCGTGTTAGCGCTGATGAGATTGAAGATTTTAATTTGAATTAGGCTTCAGAAGCCCTTTTTCATTCAAGTAATCAATCAGATGGAATTGCATTAATTTGACCTGCTTAGTTTGTTTATATTTTTCAATTATTTTTTCGACTTTATGCATTTTATAGCAAGAAACTTGCGGAGCAGGGGCGTAATCTTTTATTTTTACTTGAGGAATATTCAAAAAATAATGGTCTAAAAGATTTATTGATCGGGCATCTGTTTTTGGGGTTGGTTCGAGCAACTTTTCATTCAAACTTAAAAAAACCGCATTTTTACCTTTGATACCTATTTCATCTCTTGCGAGAATTTTTTCAAAGTTTTGCAAGGATGTGCCATGAAAAGTATAATCCACAAAGACAAAAGGCTTTTTCGCCACTTCTACACTTTCTTTTGAGATGCCTATTTTTTTTAAAAATTCTCCATATTTAGCTACATATTTAGGTGGCAGCATTGAGTGAATATGACTGAAATCTTTCAAGTCGGAGATTGGGCAGATTTTTGTATCTAGGCCTTGATATTCTAAAAGTTTGGCAAAAATTGACGGGGTTCTGCCTATAGATACGAAAGTGTATCCGTTAGGGAATTTTTTGTTCAAATTATATTGGATGGTATCTGATAATGTCATGATGTCTTTTATATCGCCTCTAGGACATAATTTGTGGCTTTTTCTTAGAGCCACTTTATCGGCTTGAGATAGAGCCTTATATTCTTCCAGCCCAAAGGTTTTGCTTTTATTTAAAATATTGGGCTTAATATTAAAAGCATTGCTTAAAAAATTTAGCAGATTTTTTGAGAAATTCTCTTGAAGACCTTTTCCAAAATTGATTTTAGCAGAATTTTGAATTAAAACTTCATCTTTTGTGAAATATTTTGAAACTGCAGGTGCATTTCCGGGCTTTTGAGGGCCTAAAAATTTATTATTATAAGTATTGCAACCAACCGACGTTATCATATTTCATAAAAAAACAGAAAATAAAATAAATTGCTCTGTTTTTCAAGACCCTTAGTCTTTTTTACCTCCCAAATTTCGCAATAAAAAACCGGCAAAAGCCGGCAAAAATTTAGTTAGGTTAAGGTTAGTTAGTGTGTGTTATTAAGCAAATCTCCATCTGTATATTTAATACATAAAATTTTTAATGATTGCCTTTAGCACTATTTTCGTTTTATTTCATTTAGGGTCTTGTTGTACATTGCGACAAATTTCATACCGTACCAGACGTCTTCTGGGTCTACTGACGATGCGGATTCGCCATTATAAGTCTTTTTTTCTGCATATAAACGGGCTAATTTACGATCAGTTTCTGTCAGATTAAAAGCCATTCTATTTATCTCCATCTGTTCTTGATATTTCTTATATATATATAAAGTATATCAGAGGGGGTCGGATTTCAGTTTTGGTCTATTTCGTTACATATAGTCACAATCAATTGTTTTATTAAGAAATGTTAACGTAGATATAAAGTATATATTTTATACATGTCTAAGTCATATCAGTAGTTTTGGGAATTATCGATTTTTCTTCAAACCATGTGGTAGTAAGCTTTTTAGCAATTATTCTCTGTATGTAGTTTTTATATCTATAAGAACACTTAGTTATTTACTAATTACCTACAACCGACAGAGAGAAAAGAGGACTTTACCCAATGGGCGTTGCTATGTTCGCAGCTCGAAAAATTGCATTGATGAATTCTATCGGCAACCTTGAAATGATGAGGATGCAGATATCTCAGCAAACACAAACATTGTCTGATAAAGCAATGAATATTTCGATGCAGCAAATGAATATGCAAATGGGCATGCAACAAGGTGGCGGCGGCAGCAAATGGGGCGCTATCGGACAAATGGCAGCTGGCATCGGCGGCGGTCTGGGTAGCATCTTCGGAGGCCAATCTGGTGGACAAATAGGTTCATTAGCTGGATCAGCCGTAGGCATGATAGGCAGTTTATTCGGCGGTGGCGGCGGCAATAATAATGCGCAGGCTATGCAGCAACAAGATATGCAAATGCAACAACAATTAGCGATTATTCAGCAGCAAGAGAAGCGACTGGAAATGGTTGCAGCTCAACTTGAAACGCAGCTGAAAATGAAAAATACAGAACTTGAAGGCGTCAAAAAAGGCGAGGAAGATGCTATAAAACGTACGGCAGTTAATTATGGCTAGCAAGTTTTGATAAAAAATATCGGGAATTAAAATTTTATTGGGGTAATTTCTTTCAAGGAGATAGCTTTTAGCTATGTCCTTTTTTATTTGTTTTTTGTGTCAAAAATAGCCCTATAGTGGCAATAACGATTAAAATACTGCTTGTCCAAATTGCAATCGGAAGGCCTAAAAGATTAAAAACTGAGTCGATTCTGATGTTTTCAATAAAAATTCTTATTAATGAATATAAAATCAGGTAAGAAAAAAATATTAAACCATGGTGTCTTTGAGGGTATTTTTGGACTAAGAAGTATAAAAAAGCCATGACAAATAGATTTAGTATCATTTCATAGGCAAAAGTAGGGTGAAAGAATGAAAATTGTTCAAACCCTACAGGGCGAGAATTAGCTGGAATAAAAAGTTTCCAAGGCAAATTAGTTGGTCTTCCGAATGCTTCAGAGTTAAAAAAATTGCCCAGCCTGCCAATAATTTGCCCGATGCAAAGCCCAAAAGCTGTTATATCAGAGTACATCCAGAGATTCATTCTTTTTACTTTTGAATAGCAAAATCCACCAATAAATCCGCCTAAAATAGCACCATGGATTGATAGTCCGCCAGTCCAAAGTTTTGGGATATCTGACAGGTTTTGAGAAAAATACCCCCAGTCAAAACCCACATAATAAAGCCGAGCGCCTATTATTCCGCCTATTAAAACATAAAAAATTAAGTCATAAAATTTGTCTAAGTCAAAAAGCGGGTAGAATTTTTTTGCAATTTTAACGGAGCAAAAAATACCCGTCAAAATGGCCAAAGCCATACAAATTCCATACCAGTAGATTGTAAAACTTCCGATTTGTACGGCAATTTCTCCTGGAGATGTGAACATTTTCACCTCTTAAAAAGTAGTTGGTTGTACTGGAGCTGGAGCAAGATAATCTTTATATTTATCTTGCAGATAGTCAAATTGGTGTTTAAGTTGTTCTTTTTCTGCACTTTCCGGAGTTTTTTCGACATATTTTGAATAATTTTCGGAAATATACTGCATGTTTTGTATGATTTGCATTTTTATTTGAGCTTTTTTTGTTTCATCTGTAGTTGTTTTGAGTTCTTCAATTTTTGCATCAGTTTGCATCTCGTAGGCAACGCCCAAAGAATAATAAGCATCGGCCATATCAGACTTTAATTCTGTGGCTTTAGTTAAAGCTTCGATTGCTTTGTCGTAGTCCTGTTTTTTTATGTAAGCAATACCTAAGTTGTAATAAACTTCGGGATGGTTATCTTCGAGATCATTGATAGCTACAAGTCTTGCTATGGCGCTATCATAGTCGCCTTGTTCCATGTATGCTGCAGCTTTTTGGTTCAGTTTATATACATCCATTTGTGACATGCTTATTTTGCGACAAGCACTTGTAGAGAGCGTTATCGCTAAAATTATTAAAATTCCTAAGTATTTTTTCATATTAAAATTCTCCTTAAAAATAGATATCTATTATTTTATCCGCAAATCAGATTGGAGTCTATCTTGTAAACTACTTTAATTTATTCATTTCTCTAAGTTTTTTCAACTTATCTCTAAGTTCTGCCGCACGTTCAAAGTCCAGTAGTTTTGCGGCTTTGTGCATATCTTTTTCGATTTTTGTGATTACTTTTGGTAAATCTTTCATCGAAACGCCCATTTCTACCATTGTTTCGGCGACTATATCTTCAATATCCCTGTAGCTGTTAAGGGTTGATAGCAGGTTATCATTTATTTTTTTGATGATAGTTGTCGGTGTTATATTGTTTTTTTCGTTATATTCAATTTGAATTTTACGTCTGCGCTCGGTTTCATCGATGGCTTTTTTCATGCTGTTTGTAATTTTATCGGCATACATAATTACTTCGCCTGAAACATTTCTGGCTGCACGCCCGATTGTCTGTACCAGACTAGTTTCTGAGCGCAAAAAACCTTCTTTGTCAGCATCCATAATCACGACAAGGCTAACTTCCGGCAAATCGAGTCCTTCTCTGAGCAAGTTGACTCCGATTAATACATCAAATTCGCCAAGACGCAAGTCACGAAGGATTTCTATCCGCTCAAGAGATTGAATTTCGCTGTGAAGATAGCGGACTTTTACGCCCAATTGAAGAAAATAATCACAAAGGTCTTCAGACATTTTTTTTGTCAAAGTTGTGATTAATATGCGTTCTTTTTTTTCTGTGCGTTTTTGAATTTCTCCCATCAAATCATCGACCTGATTTTTTATTGGCCGAACCTCAACTTTTGGGTCAATCAATCCTGTCGGGCGGATAATTTGCTCCACAATTTTTTGGCTTGTTTCGTATTCGAATTTTGCAGGAGTGGCGGAAACATAGATTTTGCTGTGAACTTTTTCGAAAAATTCTTCAATATTTAAAGGGCGATTATCCTTGGCGCAAGGCAATCTAAAGCCGTAGTCAATGAGAGTTGCTTTTCTTGACGCATCACCATAATACATTCCTTTGATTTGAGGAATAGTTACGTGAGATTCATCTATGACAACTAAAAAATCTTCTTTAAAATAATCTAAAAGCGTCGAAGGTGGTGAGCCCGGAACTCTGCGTTCAAGAATTCTAGAATAGTTTTCGATGCCGCTACAATAGCCCATTTCTTTTATCATTTCGAGGTCGTAACGGGTTCTTTGTTCGAGTCTCTGAGCTTCGACAAGTTTATTTTCATTGCGAAGTTCCACAAGACGATTATTGAGTTCCATTCGAATCAATCCCAAAGTTTCGTCTTTATCGCCATCTTCTGAAATATAATGCACAGCAGGAAAAATCACGACAGACTCGCAAATTTCGAGGATTTCGCCAGTAACTTGATTTATACGGGTGATGCGTTCGACTTCATCCCCAAAAAAGCTTATGCGAATAATGGTAGTTTCATACGCAGGCTGAATCTCGATGATATCCCCACGTGCTCTGAAAGCACCCCTTTTGAGTTCAATATCATTTCTGGAGTATTGGATTTTGACCAAATATCTCAAAAAATCATCTCTTTCGATTTCATCGCCGACTTTGATGGTTACAGCACCTTTAAAATAATTCTCTGGTAAGCCCAAACCGTATATGCAACTTACACTTGCGACTACTATTACATCATTGCGTTCATAGAGACTTCGTGTTGTATTGTGCCGAAGTCTGTCGATTTCATCATTGATTGTGGCGGTTTTTTCGATGAATGTATCAGTCCTTGGAATGTAAGCCTCGGGTTGGTAATAGTCATAATAGCTTATAAAATATTCCACTGCATTATCGGGAAAAAGCTCTTTAAATTCACTGTAAAGTTGCGCTGCAAGCGTTTTATTGTGGGCAATTACTAGGGTGGGTTTTTGGATTTTTTCAATAACATTTGCAATGGTAAAAGTCTTGCCCGAGCCTGTTACGCCGAGTAAAATCTGCGAATCCGCACCTTTATTAATGCCCTCGACAAGTTCGTCGATGGCTTTTGGCTGGTCGCCTGAAGGTTTATGTTTTGCTACTACCTTAAATTCTTTGCCCATTTTATGCCTTTTAGGTTATTATCTTTATAAAGATTGCGTCGTTGAGATTTTTACACATCACGCCGCGCAATGATAATATAATTATAGCAACAAAATCCAAGGGGAAAAATGATGACAAGAGCAATTCGTGGTGCAACAACGGTAGAGGAAAATACAAAAGAAGCTATAAAGCTTGCTACTGTTGAGCTTTTGAATAAAATGCTTGGCCAGAATAAAATCAAAAAAGAAGATATTTCGCATGTGATTTTTACCCTTACAAAAGATGTAAATGCAGATTTTCCTGCCAAATTCGCCCGTACAGAGCTTGGTTTTGATGATGTGCCTATGATTTGTTCCAATGAAATCGAAGTCCCTGGTTCTTTGCCTTTGTGCATAAGAGTTTTGATGGTAATAAATTCAGATACTTTGCAAAAAGAAATTCAACATATTTATTTGAATGAAGCTAAAAAGCTTAGGCCAGACTTGAATCTTTAGTTAGCAACTTTTTTTCTTCACGAGTTTTTTTGCATTTGGAATTATAGAAAAAGACTTCATTGATGCAAATACAAACTCGAAATTATAATATTTATTCTGAAAATAAAATTCCTTCAAAGTCGCCAATAATAAGACATTCGGCGGATGAAGTATCTTTTAGTGGCCTGCGTAGTAAGGATGCGAAGGCTTTATTTGCCTTCGATTTAGATGGAACTTTTGCGCATGGCTCAAATGAAGATATCCAAAAAGTTCTTGAACTTGCAAAAAAAGCCAATGCCACATTGATTTATGCAACGGGAAGAACTTTTAATGAAGTAATTAATTTACAGAATGACTTGAAACTCAAAGGAATAGAGTTGCCGACACCAGAGTTTTTGGTGGCAAATAATGGGCAGTTTGTTTATAAAAATATTGATGGAAGCCTTGTCGAAGATATGAATTTGCGAGCAGAAATTAAAGCCAAGACAGGTTTTGACAGAGCAACGGTTTATAAAACAGTGCAGGATATTGCCCACAGACCCGAGTACAAACATTCAGAATCTGAAATAGAAATACTTAAAAAATTTAAAACAGAAGAATTAGGAGATTTTGAACTGCGTAAGCAAGAAGATCCTAATTTTTGGGATTCAAAAATTAGTTATTATGAATGGAATGCTTCATCTCATATGTTAGAATATTTTTTGTCTTCAGATGTGGATGTTAAAAAGCTCAAAAAAACCATTACAAGCGAATTAAAGCCTCAAGGAATTAAGACAAAATTCATAACACATGATTATTCAAAAAAAATCATGGACAAGTGTAAGCCTAAGTTAAGACGTCAATCTCAACCTGTTCGACAAGATTCGCAAGGCGGCATGAAGGTATTGTTTACTTGCCCTGCAGATAAGGCAGATGGAATAAAGTATGTGAGCAGGCAACTTGGAATTTCGCATAAAGAGATTTTAATGGCAGGCAATGACACTAATGACTATAGTATGGCAGATTTTAGCGCAAAAGGTGCGTTTTTTGTTTGCGTGTCAAATGCTGTAGATGTATTGAAAGATTATGCGGGCAAAATTAAATCAAAAACTGTGGTTTTCTCCAATGCTGAAGGTGCTGCGGGAATTGCAGAAGGTATCGAAAAAGTGTTAAAAAAATTCCGTCCTGATTTAGAACTTTAGCGGATGTAAAAAGCAAAGCTTTTTACTGGACGATAGCGACGTAGAGATTTGCAATGCGAATTTCAGCTTGCAAAAGAATTACTATATTTGTAACAAATTATATTTTTTGCCTTACGGCTTTTTGGAAAAAATGCTAAACTAAGACCAATGAGGCTAATTGAAAGGTTTTAGATGCGAATATCAAGCATTCAACGTTTTAATCCAAGCTCACAGCCGATCTTCCAGAAACGTCAGGTTATAGAAGAAAACGGCATAAAATACGTAAAAGTCCCTAAAAAAGATTACGATTTGGATAATATTTTATGGGGTGTTTTTGCCGTAATTTCAGTTTTTGAGCTTTTGGCAACTTTATCTAAAAATAGCCGCTGATTAACAAAGAATTTTACAAAGTTTCTAAAAAGCCTAAAATCTCATCATAAGCCCAATCGCTATGGTCATGCGAGCCTTCTTCTGCTATGAAAAGCTTTGCATTGCCGTGTGTTTCGGCATTTTTTTGCGCCATTCTGTAGTCTATGATGACGTCATTTTTGCAATGCGCTATCATTAAGGGGGATTTTATTTTTTGAATTTTACTGACAGTATCGAACGTTTGTTTGCCTGGAATATACTGTGCAAGCCTAAATAAAAACTTGCGCCTCGCATCAAATATCGGATGGTCGCAGCCGCTGTTTATTATATATTGAGCAGCGTCTTTCAAGGTTGTGAAAGTGCTTTCTAAAATTACGCCACGGAAGTTGAATTTGGTCGCTATTTCCGCCGCAATTGCACCACCGAGTGAGCGCCCCCAAATCACAATATCTTCAGTATTTATACCCTTTTCATTTTTTAGAAAATTTACAGCCGATTCTACATCGCTGTAAATCCCATTTTCAGAAGGTGTTCCGATGCTTTTACCATGTCCTCTGTATTCAGCGGCAAAAACGCCATAGGAATTTTCTGCTAAAACATGATAAGGTTTTTGGAAATAAGCAATGTGCTCTGCTTGCCCATGGCAGTAAAGAATTACCGGTTTATTAGGGTTAGTTCTTTCGATGTACCAAGCATTTAATTTTATTTTATCTTCGGAATAAAAGTGAATTTCTTCAACTAATTTTTCCAATTCTGGAATCATTTCATCATAATATTTTCTCATTGGATAAAAAATAATTCTTGTTTCAAGTTTATGTAGAATTTTGGAAATTAATTTTTTCATAGTTTAATTATATATTAAAAATGGTTTTTCTTTCACATTCTTTAAGGCAAATAAAAAGGCGGTATAAAACCGCCATAGTATCTTCTTCATCTTTTTTGTATTTTAAATTTTTAATCAATCCCCTAGGAAATTTCAATTTCCTCTACTTTGAACCGTTACTTAGGTTGGTTCCAAAAAGCATCTCTAATTCCACGAGATCTTTCAGTTTCTGATTGAATTGCAATATTGTTCGGTGTGAAGATGAAAACGCCTTCGCCGATTTTTTGTTGGTTTCCATCTAATGCGTGAGTCGCACCTGACAAAAAGTCAACGATTCTTTGAGATTGTTCATTATCAAGCAAGTGCAAGTTTAAAACAACAGATTTTCTTTGTCTTAAATTGTTTACTATTTCTAATGATTCCTCAAAAGATCTTGGTTCAATAACCATAACTTCGTATCCACGAGAATTTGGGTGATTAACCACTTTCAAGTTGTTACGTTGTTCTGGCTCCATAAGGTTTTCAGCAGGATAATCAACGCCAGCTCTATAGAGCTCGTCTAACATCTCATCTTCTTCTTCAAGACCTGAGACTAATCCTACAAATGATTTGATTTTACTTACTAGTGCAGACAATGTCTTTCCTCCCACTTTATTATATTCCTACTTAAACAAATATTTTCGTACCTACTCTTACCATCGTGGAACCCTCTTTTATGGCAACTTTGTAATCATTACTCATTCCCATTGAAAGTTCTTTGATAGTGAACTTTAAATCACGCTCGAACTTTTCTTTTAAGGTTCTCATTTTTCCAAATAAAGAAGCTAAACTTGCTTCATCATACAGATAAGGAGCCATCATCATCAAACCTTCAACAGAAATGTTTTCTAGCTTGGCGATTTTAGGAAAAACCTCAAAAAGCTCTTCTGACGAGAATCCGAACTTGGTTTCTTCATCAGCTATGTTAACTTGAAGTAATATTTTTTGAGTTAAACCTTTTTCGTTAGCCAAGTCGTTTATGACTTGAGCCAATTTAAAAGAATCAACTGAATGGATATAATCAAAATAACCGATAACTTTTTTAACTTTGTTAGTTTGCAAGTGACCGATAAAGTGCCAAGTACAGTTAGCTTTAACTTCTTTTGGCAAAGTATCTATCTTTGTTATTGCCTCTTGCGCTTTGCTTTCCGCGAAATCTCTTATCCCCGCTTCGTACGCTTCGTGCATTTTTTGTGCATTTACATACTTACTTACAGCAATAATTCGACCTTCGTAACTGCTCAGCTCATCCCTAATTTGTTTTATGTTATCAGCAATAATGCTCATAAATCCCTATCCGCTCCAAATTATTCAAAATTCAATGTGCAATTCAAATTATACATCTAATTATAAGGGAAATCGCATGTTTGCGCAAATATGTGTACTTAGGGCATTTTGAGTGTTTTAGGGGGTGCTGTTACAGGGTTATTAGTCTTGTTATTGTTGACTATTGGGTATGTTGTGCAATGTTAATTTTTCTTAAGAATGACCAATTTTAGTACAAGAAAAACCATCCTTTTGTATGACTTCAATAGCTAAGGTATTAAAAAAAATAATAAATTCGCACTTTAGTTGTAAGGAATTCCAACCTTTTACGGATATTCAAAAGCTTCAAATGGATTTATTATAAACCTATCAACAGGGATGTGAGTATAAAAATAAAAAGGAGTATTTATTATGAGCGTGATTGCTAGTAATAGCGTTAATTTCGTGCCTATTCACCAGCTTTTAAAAAACTTTACGGAAATCAATGCCGGCAATGGAATGCCTGAGGAGATGTTAGCTAAAACAACTCCCAAGGAGATTTTTGACGTTGCAGAATTGTCTGTTTTCAATAAAGTTGGCCAATGGGTTCAATCGAATCCAATTTCTTCAGACAAATCATTGTCCGACAATAGTATTGGAAAATCATCAGAGATTGTGGCGCAAGAAAAAGTATTGGAAATAAAGCAAAATCAGCTTGATGCTCAATCTGCATCGCAAAATGTTGATTCAGTTCGTTCATTTATTGTTGAAGGCAATGGCAAAGCCATGGCACAACAAGCAAATCAGTCAAAACAAAGTGCAATATTTTTAATTTAAAAAAGGTTATTAAAATATGAGTATAAGCTTACTTTACAATTCATCAGCCAGCTTTGTTAGTCAAAGTTTGGAAAGAGCGACCTCTAATACAGGGCGTCATTCACAAAGGCTTTCAACTGGTGTGAAAATTAACTCTGCATCAGATGATGCTGCTGGATTGGGCTTGTCAAAAAAATTATCAGCACAAGTTTCATCTTCTGATATGGCAAAAAACAATGCGCAAACAGGGGTGAATCTGCTCCAAACGGCAGAAAGTGATTTAGCTCAGATAGGTGAATATCTGCAGCGACTGAGGGATCTTTCTGTGCAATCCTCAAATGGAGTTTACAGTGATTCAGAAAGAGCCTCTTTGGATGCGGAGTTTACTCAGCTCAAATCTGAAATAGTGCGGACTTCTGTAAGTTCTTCGTTTTCAGATCAAAAACTTTTAGGGAGTCTAACGACAAATATTACTTTGCAGATAGGGACAAATAACAACGCTGAGGATAAGTTTGATATTACTTTGCATAGGGGTTTCGGCACAGCTTTTCTAGCAGCACATGGCGTCGAGACGGTGACCGATGCTCGACTTTCGATGGATGCTCTTGATGCGGCCATAAGTGCTAATTCTTTCGAGAGGTCAAGTATTGGTGCAATGGTTAATCGTTTGTCTTCTTTAATCTCAAGAACAGATTCACGACAAGACAATCTTTCTGCTGCTGCATCAAAAATAGTAGATGCAGATATGGCAGTAGAATCTGCGGGATTGACCAAGGGACAAATTCTGAGACAGTCATCGGTCGCCCTGCTTCAGCAAGCAAATCAAACATCTGGGGAGACCGCTCTTACTTTGCTAAGACAGTAGCAAACCAAGCAAATCAGCCAAAACAAAGTGAAATATATTTAATTTAAAAAAGGGTTATTAAAATATGAGTATAAGCTTACATTACAATTCAGCAGCCGGCTTTGTTAGGCAGAATTTGGAAAAGGCGACTTTTGATACAGGGCGTCATTCACAAAGGCTTTCAACTGGTGTGAAAATCAATTCTGCATCAGATGATGCTGCTGGATTGGGTTTGTCAAAAAAAATATCAGCACAAGTTTCTTCTTCTGATATGGCAAAAAATAATGTTCAAACCGGAGTAAACATGCTTCAAACGCTTGATTCTGACTTAGCTGTGATAGGTGATATCTTGCAAAGAAGAAGAGACCTTGCGGTTCAATCAGCAAATGGCGTTTATTCTGGCTCTGAAAGGCGAATGCTTGATAGCGAATATGTGGAGTTGGGCCATGCCGTGTACCAGGTTTTGCAGTCTTCATCCTTTTTGGATAATAAGCTTATGCAAGGAGGCTCTATAGCTTTGCAAGCGGGAACTAATAATACTTCTTCGGATAGGATTAATTTTGATTTGCCAGATGGTTATTCTGACAGTGCTATCTTCGATACGTACGACACTGATAATCATATTGATTCAGATATTGGGGCTCGAGCTTGCATTCAATTCATGGATGCGGGTTTGGATTGGGTTTCTCAAAAAAGAGGAGCTGTAGGCGCCACTATTAACAGCCTAAGCTCTCGGATATCAAGAACAGATTCACGACAAGACAATCTTTCTGATGCTGCTTCAAACATAGTGGATGCAGATATGGCAGTAGAATCTGCGGGATTGACCAAGGGGCAAATTCTGAAACAGTCATCGGTAAGTTTGCTTCAGCAAGTAAATAAAACATCCGGGGAGACCGCCCTTACTTTACTAAAGCAGTAGCAAACCAAACAAATCAGTCAAAACAAAGTGCAATATATTTAATTTGAAAAGGGATATTAAACTATGAGTATAAGCTTAAATTACAATTCATCTTCAGGCTTTATTAAGCAGAGTTTGTCACAAGCTACTGGTGAGATGAGCTTACATATGAAAAGGCTTTCAAGTGGTATGAAAATCAATACTTCTTCAGATGATGCTGCAGGATTGGGTTTGTCAGAAAAACTGCAATCTCAAATCAGTGCCAGTGATATTGCAAAAACTAACACTCAAACGGGTGTAAATCTATTGCAGGTAGCAGATGGCGATCTTGCGGAAATAGGTAGTATTATGCAGCGAATGAGGGATCTTTCCGTGCAATCCGCTAACGGAGTTTATAGTGCATCAGAAAGAACATCTTTGAATGCAGAATTTACAACTTTGCGAACAGAAATCGACCGTGTTGCCAATAGTTCTTCCTTTTCAGAGTTAAATTTGTTAAATACCAATGGATTGAATATTGTATTGCAGGTAGGTACAAACAATAGTGCTCAGGATAAGCTTACAATTACTTTGGATAGGGCCACTGCTTTGGATTTTGCAATTAATGCCAGTGCTATAGATACTCAAGGCAATGCCCAAACTGCAATGGGGGCGCTTGATACAGCCATAAATACTATTTCTTCTCGCAGGTCGACTATTGGGGCAACGGTTAATCGTCTGGCTTCTTCAATGTCAAGAACAGATTCACGAAAAGAAAATCTGAGTTCTGCACATTCATCAATAGTAGATGCTGATATCGCAACAGAATCTGCGGGTTTGAGCAAGAGCCAAATTCGCCAACAGGCATCGGCAAGTTTGCTTCAGCAGGCCAATTCAATGTCTTCAGTAGCACTTACTTTAATAAAAGGTTATTAAAAAATGAGTATAAGTTTACATTATAATCAAGCTGCCAGCGTTGTCAGGCAAAATTTGGAAAGTGCCAGCCTTGATGTAGGGCGTCGTTCTCAAAGGCTTTCTACTGGATTAAGAATCAATTCTGCCGGAGATGATGCAGCAGGATTGGGCTTGTCAAAAAAAATATCGGCACAAGTTTCATCTTCAGATATGGCAAAAAACAATACACAAACAGCTATTAATATGATGCAAACGATGGATGCTGACTTATCTGTAATTCAGAATAATTTGCAACGTATGCGAGATCTTGGAGTACAGGCCTCAAATGGCGTATATTCAGCTAACGAAAGAGATATGCTTCAAACAGAGTATTTAAGTTTATGGGATGAAAATAGCAGGGTAGTAAAGTCTTCCAAGTTTGCAGATATAAATCTTTTTACTGTGACATCCGAGGCTGGTGATGGGATTTTTTTCGATATGAACTCTACTGACATACAGGTAGGCACCAATAACGGTTCTAAAGATAGAATCAATATCGGTGGAGCTAGTGCTGCAATAGAATCTCCTGGATTGAGTACAGCTTTTAATGCTCAAACAACTATTGAGTGGATGGGGTATGCTTTGGATAGTGTCAGTAGCATGAGAGCTAATATAGGTGCCAAGATAAATAGATTATCTGCTACTGTAGAACGAACCTTGACACGAAAAGAAAATATTGCTTCTGCAACTTCTGAAATTGTAGATGCTGATATCGCAATAGAAGCTGCGGCACTGAATAAGAGCCAAATTCGACAACAGGCTTCGACAAGTTTGCTTCAGCAGGCCAATTCAATGTCTACGATTGCCCTTACTTTGCTGAAGCAGTAATCAAAGAATTAAGTTAAAAGTTCTCATAATATACTCATATCTAAGGGATAAGTCATTATCCCTTTTTTTATTGGGGGCTTTTTATGTTGTTAAAAGCACTATTTTAATTACGGTGGAATAAAAAGGCTTAGGTTGTTAGTCATAAAGTACTACGTCTAAATCAGTCTTTAAGGCACTATTAGTGGTTTAATATCGTTTTTATTGCCTTTCCCCTTTTTGGGACAAGGATTTAGAAAATCTCGAATTTGTTCGTTTGGGCTTTTTTAGGTCATTTAACCTTTATCAAAAGTGGTAAGAAATGGTCTAAAAGTTTTAGAATTTAGCTTCAGAATACCTATAAAGTTAAAAAATTCCATCTAAAGTTGTAGGAAATTCCAACTTTTTAAGAATATTCAAACAAGCAAAAGGATATTAATATGAATATATCAAATGGGATGTGAATAAAAACAAAACAGAACAAACATACAGTCAAAAAAACACACACACTTTATTACACATATTCGTTAATTGAACACACGGAAGTACAGTCGTTAAAAAACAAAGGAGTATTTTATGAGTCTTACAGTAAACACAAACATGGCATCGCTAGTTGCGCAACGTAGCTTATTCGGAGCAGGCGGAACTCTTGCAAATAGTATGCAAAGATTATCAACAGGTATGAGAATCAATTCAGCAGCAGATGATGCAGCTGGTTTGGGATTATCAAAAAAATTATCAGTACAAGTTTCTGCTTCAGATATGGCAAAAAACAATGTGCAAACAGGTATCAACATGGTACAAACTGCAGAATCAGATTTAGGAATGATGCAAAATAACTTACAGAGGATGAGAGATTTAGCGGTACAAGCTGCCAACGGCGTGTACTCTTTGAATGAAAGAAAGATGATTAGTGCAGAGTATACACAACTTTCAACAGAAAATGACAGGATTGCAAAAAGTTCTGCTTTTTCAGACCAATCACTTTTGAATGCTGCAATAACTATTGATTTGCAGGTAGGTACAAACAACGTAGTAGCTAATGATAGAATATCGATTACCGGCGTATTTAAGGATTTCCAAGGTGGTCAAAGTTTACAGCCTGCCGCAGCAGCAGGTATATCCACAGTAGCACTTGCTCAACCTGCTATTGATGCTATGTCTACAGCAATAAGTACAATCTCTTCTACAAGAGCAGCTATGGGTGCTATCATCAACCGTCTTCAAGGAAGTATCACAAGAATAGATACAAGAAAAGAAAATATGACGGCAGCTCGTTCAGTAATAGAAGATACTGATGTAGCGAAAGAATCAGCAGCAATGACAAAGAGTAGTATCTTGAAACAATCCGCTGTCGCAATGCTGACTCAGGCAAACCAACAACCCCAATTAGCCTTGAGTTTGCTGAGATAAACACTATAAACTAACTTGATAATTCATCTGTATAAGGCTCTTTGTCAAAAGGGCCTTTTTTATGCAAAAAATTCGATATAAAGTTGTAGTAAATTCGAACTTCCTTGCAGTATTCAAAATAAAAAATCAGATTTAATATAAGAAAGTTCAAACGAATGTGTGTAAATCGTTAAAAGTATTTTAAAACAAAAATGTTACCAAAAATGTTAGCAAGGATGCTAGCATAATTTTCGTCAAAAAATAACAAAGGAGTGTGTTATGAGTCTTACAGTAAATACCAACATGGCTGCGTTAGTTTCACAACGTAGTTTATTCAATGCAAACAATAGTCTTTCAACAGCAATGCAAAGATTATCAACAGGTCTTAGAATCAATACAGCTGGCGATGATGCAGCTGGTTTGTCTCTAAGCAAAAAGCTAAGCGTGCAGGTTTCTGCATCAGAAATAGCAAAACAAAATGCTCAAACAGGTATCAACATGGTACAAACAGCAGAATCAGATTTGAGCGTAATCCAAGATAACTTGCAAAGAATGCGAGATCTTTCTGTCCAATCTGCCAACGGAGTGTACTCAACAGCAGAACGTAAAATGATAAGTGCAGAATTCGTAGCACGTGCAACAGAGATAGACAGAATAGCCAACAGTTCTTCATTCTCAGAGAAAAAGCTTATGGATTCTTCCTTAGTTACGCCTCTGGATTTGCAAGTGGGAACTAATAATACTGCAAATGATCGTATAGATATCAGTGGTGTATTCAAGAACTTTACAGGTGCAAACAATGGAATGATAGGAACAACAGCGTATATTTCTACAGTAGCGCTTGCCAGAACTGCCATTACAAACTTGGATATAGCTCTATCAGCAGTGTCTACTACCAGATCATCAATGGGTGCTATGATTAACCGTCTTCAAGGAAGTATCACAAGAATCGATACAAGAAAAGAAAATATGACTTCAGCAAGAGGCATAATTGAAGATACAGACATGGCTAAAGAATCAGCAGCAATGACAAAAGCTAGTATATTAAAACAAGCTGCTGTATCAATGATGACTCAAGCAAATCAATCGCCACAATTGGCCTTGACATTATTAAGATAAAATCTAACCTAAACTATATAAACTAACTTGATAATTCATCTGTGATAGGTTCTTGGAAACGAGAGCCTATTTTTTTGCAAAAAATTTCCAATACGAAATTCAATATAAAGTTGTAGTAAATTCGAACTTTTTTGGAATATCCAAAAAGTAAAAATAGATTTAATATAAGAGAGTTCAAACGAATGTGTGTATATCGTTAAAGTATCGTAAAAACTGTTAGCAAGGATGTTAACAAGTGTAGTCGTCAAATAACAAAGGAGTGTGTTATGAGTCTTACAGTAAATACCAACATGGCTGCGTTAGTTTCACAACGTAGTTTATTCAATGCAAACAATAGTCTTTCAACAGCAATGCAAAGATTATCAACAGGTCTTAGAATCAATACAGCTGGCGATGATGCAGCTGGTTTGTCTCTAAGCAAAAAGCTAAGCGTGCAGGTTTCTGCATCAGAAATAGCAAAACAAAATGCTCAAACAGGTATCAACATGGTACAAACAGCAGAATCAGATTTGAGCGTAATCCAAGATAACTTGCAAAGAATGCGAGATCTTTCTGTCCAATCTGCCAACGGAGTGTACTCAACAGCAGAACGTAAAATGATAAGTGCAGAATTCGTAGCACGTGCAACAGAGATAGACAGAATAGCCAACAGTTCTTCATTCTCAGAGAAAAAGCTTATGGATTCTTCCTTAGTTACGCCTCTGGATTTGCAAGTGGGAACTAATAATACTGCAAATGATCGTATAGATATCAGTGGTGTATTCAAGAACTTTACAGGTGCAAACAATGGAATGATAGGAACAACAGCGTATATTTCTACAGTAGCGCTTGCCAGAACTGCCATTACAAACTTGGATATAGCTCTATCAGCAGTGTCTACTACCAGATCATCAATGGGTGCTATGATTAACCGTCTTCAAGGAAGTATCACAAGAATCGATACAAGAAAAGAAAATATGACTTCAGCAAGAGGCATAATTGAAGATACAGACATGGCTAAAGAATCAGCAGCAATGACAAAAGCTAGTATATTAAAACAAGCTGCTGTATCAATGATGACTCAAGCAAATCAATCGCCACAATTGGCCTTGACATTATTAAGATAAAATCTAACCTAAACTATATAAACTAACTTGATAATTCATCTGTGATAGGTTCTTGGAAACGAGAGCCTATTTTTTTATATTTTTAGATGCCAACTTGTCTTATAGCTTCATAAGCAACAATGGCGACACAGTTTGAAAGATTGAGGCTTCTTTGCTCATCTTTCATTGGTATAGTTAGGCAATTTTCGGAGTTTTTATTGAGAACTTCTTCATTTATTCCTCGACTTTCAGGGCCAAATACAAAGAAGTCACCATCTTTAAAATCAACATCTGTATATATTTTTTGATATTTTGTAGTAAAAAAATAAAAATTATTTTCTGGGAATTTTGTTTGCAATTCTTCAATTGTAGGGATTTGAATTATGTTAGTGCTATCCCAGTAATCCAGCCCTGCTCGCTTCAGGTGTTTGTCAGATATGGAAAACCCAAGCTTGCCCACAAGATACAAACTTGCGCCTGTACAAGCACATAGACGCACAATGTTACCTGTGTTTTGAGGGATTTCAGGCTCGATGAGTACAATATTAAATTTTGACATCATCTATCCTTATTTAGAAACAAAAAATCTTTTGCTCTCGATAATTACAGGGATTCCTCTGACTACACAGAAGAAAACAGCAAAGTAAGCACTACCGTAAGCAATCAAGTTAACGATATTTTTGCCTTCAAAATCTCCAGGCATATTTGCCAAAATTAAAAATGCAAAAGCAATCGCTTTGAACACTGCATAAGAAAAACGGCAAAAGTTTGATGCCACGATGAATTTGCCGATTTTTGACTGCATCATAGTAGAAGAACCAAACGCCGTATAACCTTGCTCAAGAGCCAAGCTACGTAGTCCATCGGTGATAATTCCACGAGACATAACAACTAAAGGAACCCAAAGAGGAATCCATCCTAATGTTGCAAAAGAAATCCAATATGCATTTTCGACTACTCTATCACTCAAAATATCAAGCAAAGCACCAAATTTTGAACATTCGTTTAAAAGTCTTGCGAAAAACCCGTCCAGTCCATCCATCCAAATTACAACAATCGTAAGAACAAAAGCTGCGATGTACATGTTTTTTGTGTGATGAAACAGCATTGCTATAACAACAAAAGCTAAAAGTGAACGTATAATCGTGATTGTATTTGCTACCATAATTTCCTCTTATTTCTTTTTTAATTCTTCTTCGGCTAAATTTTTCAATTCGAATAATTTATTTTCCATTATAACTCTGTAATTCTCGATGTCATCTTTTGTTGCATCTTTAGGTACAAAAATTGGTTCTCCATAAACCACTACAGACCTTGAAAACCAGTGAGGGAGTTCATATTTGTCCCAAGAATTAAATATAAATTTATGTTTAGTTGCAGGCATTGTCGGTATGATTGGCACTTGTGTCATTTGGGCAATTTTAATTAAGCCTTCTTTGACTATTTGCTTAGGCCCTTTAGGCCCGTCAACAGTGAATGCAATACTTTCGCCAGCTTTGAGTCTTTTTGCCATTTTTCTTATAGCAAAAGTGCCCTCTCTCTTAGTTGAGCCGCGTATAAGTGAAAAATTCATCTTGTGGCAAACTTGTGCAATCATATCGCCATCGTTGCTAGGGCTTATTAAAAGATTGAATTTTTGCCTTTCAGAATGTTCTTTTGCCATATAGGCATATTGATTGGCATGCCAAATAGCATAAATAGCAGGCCCATCATACTTTTTGAGGTGTATTTTCTTGAATTTTAAAGATTTATCCGCTGGTAAAAAATAAAGAGAAAAGATTTTTGAAATAAAATTTATTTTTATTTTTTCGAGAAATTCTTTATCTTTGCTAAGATATTCACGTTTTTGTTCTATCATTGCAGCTCCTCAAGAAGTGCTTTTGCAACTTCTCTGGAAGAACATTTATCGCTTAGCATATCTTTTACTTGTTTTAAATCATCAGCTATTATATTTTTTTTGTCATTATTAAAAATTAAAGCATAAGTTTCATCAGCAATCAAATTCGGTTTTGATTTATTTTGGATAAATTCTTTTATGATTTCTTTATTAAGGATGATATTTGGTAGTGCAGCGAATTTTGTATATCTGATGCAAAGGTATACAAAGTACACAAACCAGTGTGCTCTATAGCTTATAAGCATAGGCGTTTCGTATAATGCAGCTTCAACTGCAACCGTTCCTGATGCCAAAATCAAGCTGTCGGCACAGCTTAGAAGTTGATGATTTTTGTTTTTAAGAATTTTGATATCAAGTTTTGTATTTTTAAAATATTTTTTCAGTGTTTCATCAGAAATATTCGGTGCTTGAGCTATACAAAACTGTATATCAGCAGTTTTTTTGCTCAAAATCTCTGCCGCTTCGATAAAAGTTCCAAGCAGATTTTGTAATTCCATTTTGCGACTTCCAGGAAAAATACCTACTATTTTTTTATTTGGGTTTAATCCATTTTCTTCGATAAATTTTTGTCTGTCATAAGCAGGCGGAAGTTGGCAGACCAGAGGATGCCCAACAAATTGTGCAGGGATTTCTTCTTTGTCATAAATTTCTTTTTCAAAAGGTAACGTTAAAAATACTTTGTCGACGTATTTTTTGATTTTTTTAATTCTGCCTTTGCGTGTTGCCCAAAGTTGCGGGCAAATGTAATAAAATACTTTGATTCCACTGCCTTTTAAGGCTTCTGCTATTTTGAGGTTGAATCCGCCGTAATCAATCAAAAGAACAGCATCGGGTTTAAAATCATTTTTCAGGTATTTGACAAGATTTGTTCCCAAATTCAGATGGTCAATAATTATTTGTGGAGTTAAGCCTGTACTGCCCATTTTTGAATGGTCAGAAAAAAGTTTAATCCCTTTTGCTTTTAGTCCCTCGCCACCGATTGCTTCGATTTCGATATCTTGGGATAATTTTTGAATTTTCTCCACAACATAGCTGGCATGCGTATCGCCCGAGTGTTCGCCCGTAATTATAAAGAGTTTTTTCATATCGCTATTATAACAATATTATTTTGGTCGGCAAATTTAACCATTTTTTCTTGCTGAACAATTATGGATTGATTGGCTTCGACGGCTAAGACAGTGGCTCTTACGCTTTTCATTTTTCTGAGCGTGTTCAAACCTACCGTGGGAAGGTCAAAACGCTTATCTTGACTTGGCTTGCTGACTTTTACAACAACAGCACCTTTTTTTGCAAGTTTTCCGCCACGCTCAATTGCGCAATCTGTTCCTTCAATTGCTTCAACTGCCATAATCATTTTGTTTTTCACGACAACGGATTGGCCGATATCTATATCGCCCATCTGTTTTGCGATTTCATAACCATATTCTACATCTTTGATTTGTTCAGGAGTCGGTTGAGTTTTTGATAGAACTCCTTTTGGAATCATAAGATTTTGTATAAATATTGTTTGCTCTAAAACTTCTACGCCTATGCTGGCAAGCTCGTTTACGGCAAGCATCATGACGGCATCATCGTTGAGCCTTACAGCTTCTTTGAGGAGCCTAAACGCCTGAATATCAAGCTTAGGGTTCTTAAGCAATAGTCCTTTGCTTACTTTACCCAAAAAAGTCAGTTGTTTTACTCCTTCATTTTTAAGAGCTTCTTTTATTTTAATTATTTCACCGGGTCCAAAAGCATAAACTTTGTCACAAATTTTCTTTAATTCATTTCTGTTGCTAGGCGATAGCGAAATAGCAACAACTTCAAAACCACTTTTTTTGGCGTTTTGTGCAAATTTTATAGGCAATTCTCCGTCGCCTGCGATTAGTCCTTGAATTTTTTCTAATGTAATGCTCAAGTTTTCTTCCTCTTTTTAGTTTTTTTAAAAATTATAATATAAATAGATTATAAGATAAATATTTATAACGATGTAAAAAATGTAGAAAATGAATAGTTTTTTGACATTTTACAACTGGGCATATTGAAAAAATATTAATATTAATTAAAATATACTTAATCAAATCCTAAAATCTATTTACTTCTTTTTTTTATATATTATACTTATTGAGTTATTCATCTCAAACTAGCACTTGAAAGTGTTAAAAAAAATCTACTAAAGGAGAAATTAAATTGGCTAATATTAAATCAGCGCAAAAGAGAATTTTGGTAACAGAACGTAATAATGAACGTAACGTTGCTTTTAAATCTTCAATTAAAACAGCTGTTAAAAAAGTTTTAGAATCATTCAAAGATGGTCAAGTTGACGATGCAAAAGAAAACTTGAAACAAGCTTATAAATTGTATGATAAAGCAGTCGGAAAAGGTATTTTGCACAAAAATACAGCTGCAAGAAAAAAATCTCGTTTAACAAAAAAAATTAACGCTTAATCATAAAAAACATACAAGAAAATAAATTATCAATATAAACAGATATAGTGGCCTTGCATTTTTTCAGAAAAAGGTTTATTATATCTGTTTATGAGCATAAAAATTGTAAAATCAATTTCCACTCTAATGGTTTAATTCTAAAAGGTTTCTAATCAAGGTAAAATATGAAAGTTCAAAATATAAATTTAGCCTTTGGCAAAAGGTCTAAGCAGAATGCGGGCGAAAATGGCCCAAATGTTTTTGCAATAACTACTTTAGGGGCAGCCACAGGTGCTGTTGCAGGACATTTATCAAAAAAATATCTTCCAGTTTCGGATGAGTTTTTTTTTGGAGTATCAAATAAAAATTCTATTGAAGCACAATCTGTTAAAAGTTTGGTAAATCAATTCGTACAAGATTATTCACTGACAGAAATTCAAGATGCAAGAGTACTCAAGACTGCTTTGTCAAGCGTTGGGGCACAGGTAACAGCGATTGTTCCAGAGCTCAAAAATAAAGGCATTTCAGATTTAATAAATGAGCCTGCAATAAAAATTGTTGATAAAAATGATTCTGAAGAATTAAATAATTCGTTTAAAGTTCTACAAGCCGATATTTCAAAAGATTTGGAAATAAAAGATAAAAAAGAGCTTTTACATAATTTTGAAAATATAAGTGATATGGCCTCAAACCTTTTGTCAAAAGCGAAGCATGGTCTTGTGGTAAAAGAAAATCTTGAGAAATATAAGCAAAATCTTAAAGGATTCTCAGAAAATGGCTTAGAAACTATAAAGAGTACAAAATTTAAAATTCAAAATAATATAGAATTCCCTAAAGATATTCAAAGAGGCGTATTTCAATCATTTAAAGAAATGGTGCAAACAGCCAAAGTTTCACAAAGGTCGTCGGATATTTGGGTTGCATTACCTTCTGTAGTCTTGGGTCTAGCCTCGATGACTTGGGCTATAAATACTAAAATGTCTAAGGAAAACAAAAAAGGAACCTTAAGCTAAGATTCCTTTTTTAAATATTATTAATAACTTTTTTATTAGCAAGCTTCAATTTCGTTGATGATGTATGTTGCCATCCAAGCTTGTTCTTGGTTTTGCATTGCGAAATCTCTTAATGAGTTTAGAGCTTCTTTGCCGTATCTGATAAGGCTCATTGCGATAACGCCTCTTTTTGTCCCTTTTGCAGTAGAAAGATTTCTGATTAAATCAGGAATTACTTTGCTTCCGATATTTACAATTTTATTTTCAATCGAATTTTTCAAATTAGCATCAGCTTGTTCTATTTTATTCAATAAATAATCGATTGTGCTTGCTGTTGTTGGAATCGCAATTTGGTCTGTTGTTACTTGCATTTTTACCTCATCTAAAAATTGTTCTTTTTAACTTTCTTATTATAAAGGCAAATAAAACAAAAAAACGATTTCCTTACATAATCTTTATATCGTAAGTCAAAGACCTATCTAATTTTTGGAAAATTGATATAGTAATCTGTCAGGGTAATGTTTATGTCCAAAATTTTATACTTTAGTAGATTAAAAAATTTGGTTCTCTCCCCTAAACTTAGTATAGGTAAAAGTTGGATGTAAAAGACCCATTTGAAAAGGAGATGACCTAATGTTGATTAAAAAATGGCGGGGCAACCACGGCCAAGCAATTAGCCAGCTTGAATTTAAAAATGTGAGCAAAGAAATTTTGTCTTGGCTTGAAAATATTGCTGTTGAAAATGGTTGTCGCATAGAAAAAAAGGAATGGAAAAGCAAATACAATTCTTACGTGGTTTATGATTATGAGCCCTTTTGTTCTGATGGGTTCGAAATAAATCTGGTTATTTCCTCCATTGATGACCATCGTTTGGACTTTATTAGTTATTTATATGAAAACAAGCTTAGAGATATTGAGCATTTGCAAAGATGTTATAGTTTTTAATCCCAAATTGTGTCGGTAAGAGTTGAGATTCTAGAATTCATAAATTTATACCAGTAGCATGCCTGCTTAATTATTCTTTTGAATTTTTTAAGTCAGGTTTTTATTTTGTAAAATTTGTATTAGGAGTTTCACTGCCATAAGGATTCCGCTGTCTTGGAATACCTACAGCTCAAGTATCTTCACTTCATTTCGGTTTTTTTACAAAAAGCCTTCATTTCGTCGATACTTTCGCATGGCTGGTTTCACTACCGTAAGGATTTCGCTTGACAAAATGTTAGGCTTGCCTTACAGTGTAAGAGCTAAAAGTTAGGCTTGCCTAATCACTTAAAAAGGGGGAAAAATGCTTTTTGTCTTAAAATTAATTACATCATCATTAATGATAGTTTTGGTTACAGAGATAGCCAAAAAATATACAGTTATAGGTGGTTTTATAGCCGCTTTTCCAATAAATATTTTACTTACTTTATTTTGGTTATATGTTGAGAAAAAAGACATTATTATGTTAGGAAAGTTTGCTCATTCAGCTTTTTTGGGACTTTTCCCTACGATGTTTTTTTTGGTAGTAATAACTATTCTTTTCAGTAAAAATAACCCATTTTTGCCTACTATTGTGACTGGATTGGGTATTTTAGCTCTGGTTGTATTTTTGCAGCACAAATTTTTTATTAATATATAGTTTGGACTTTCCTGTATCCTCCTTGTTACTTTGTTGAACCCTGTATTGATTTGTGCTAAAAATAAATTATAGGATTTTGCACAAGGAGTATTTTTAAAATGTTGAAAATAGAAGATATAGCGGATATTGGTGTTTTTGGGGGCTCAGGCTTTTACAGTTTTTTGGAAGATACTGAAGAAATTTCAGTTTCGACTCCGTATGGTTCTCCTAGCGAAAAAATAACGGTCGGAAAAATCGGCAACAAACGAGTGGCTTTTTTGCCAAGGCATGGTGCTAATCATACTATTTTGCCAAGTCAGATTAATTATCGTGCAAATATTTGGGCGATGAAAAAACTTGGCGTTAAAAAAGTTATTTGTCCTTGTGCAGCAGGAAGTTTGCAAACACATATTGAACCAGGGCATTTTGTAATTTGTGATCAATTTGTAAATAAAACCTGGGGACGACCAGATACTTTCTTTGAAGGTCCAGAAGTCAAGCATATCTCCCCTGCTGACCCTTATTGCCCAGTAATGAGCAAATTGGCAGTAGATGTTGCAAAAGAACTCGACATCCCTGTGCATGCAAATGGCACGATTCTTGTAATCCAAGGGCCAAGATTCAGCACAAAGGCAGAATCAAAATATTATACAGCTCAAGGATGGGAAGTTATCAATATGACGCAGTATCCGGAAGCTTATCTTGCAAAAGAATTTGATATGGATGTGGTTAATATTTCTTTGATTACAGATTATGACGCAGGTTTGGTGTCTGATGTTGAACCTGTTACAATGGAAGAAGTTTATCGTGTGTTTAATGCAAATAATGAAAAGCTCAAAAAGCTTTTGTTCACTATGATAGAACGAATTGAACTATAAAAAGGAGACTTTATGTTTAAAGAAGCGGTAGCGCAATTATTTCAGCTTATATATATTATATTGGTTTTGAGAATTCTCTTGACGTGGTTTCCAAATATTGACTGGTGGAAACAGCCATTCAAGTTTATGCACGATTTTTCAGAGCCGATTTTCGCCCCTTTCAGAAGGTTAATACCATCTTTCGGCGGGATTGATATATCGCCAATTGTTGCTTTTTTAGTATTGCAACTGGTTTTTGATTTGATTTTGAAACTCATTCCGTAAGTTTTAAATTGAATTTTATATTTAAAAAAGCTGTACCTTATAAAGTACAGCTTTTTTATTTTTTATATAATTAGAAGTTATTTCAAAGGTCTAATGCGGGTTACAGGCCAAAATCTGAATACGGCACGCCCAATGATTCTGTTGTCAGGCAAGAAACCCCAATATCTACTATCGTAGCTGTTTGCACGGTTATCGCCCATTACGAAATAATTTCCTTCAGGAACTATTACAGAGCAGTTCATTTTGCTTGTGCAAGTCGGCATTTCGCCATCCAAAATATATTTTTCATCAAGAGCTTTACCATTTAAGAAAACTCTTACTTTATCTGCTTCATCTTGCTTAATTTCGATTTTGTCGCCGCTAACGCCTACAATACGCTTAATATACGCTATGTCTTTGTTGAAAAGTCCTGTGAGACGAGTAAACCAATCCCATGGAGTTTGCCCCAAATCTTCATAAGGAGGATAAAAGACTACGATATCAAAGCGCTCAGGCTTTTTGACGAAATGAGTTACTCTTTCGATGAATAGTCTATCACCTTCAAGTAATGTCGGATGCATCGAGCCTGATGGAATTAGGCGAGGTTCGCCAATAAAGAAACGAATAAGTGCAACCATAATCAGTACAGTTACAATTGTTTCGATGGTTTCTTTTAAGGCGGCTATAATTTTTTCTTTTGTGAAATTTTCTTTTAAACTCATTTTAAAACTCTCTATCTACAATATATCTTGCTAAATCGCAAAGCGAAGATTTATATTGATTATCTTTAAATCCGCTAAGATTTTCTATAGCTTGCTGGCTATATTTTAGTGCAAGTTCATAGCTTTTGTCTATGGCTTTCGTATTAAGTATTTGCACTTTGAATGTTTCAAAATCGCAATTGAAGTCAATTTTGGCACCATATTGTGTCGCAAAAATCACTGGTAGCGTGAATATTGAGCTTTCAAAATCAGTTTTCAAACTTTTTTCGGCATAATTTTCTTTAAAAAGAAGCAAATCATCCACTATTTGAAAAGCAATACCGATATTGAGGGCATAATTTTTAGCATTTTCCAGATTTTCATTATTTGAAATACTGCAAGCTCCTTGCGTACAGAGGCTAAAGAGCATTCCTGTTTTTCTTTTGGATCTTTCAATATAGCCTTCTAAGGAAAGGTCAGTTTTGTTTGTAAATTGCTCAACTTCGCCTTGGCAAATTTCTTCGGTAATTTCGGCAAAAAGTTCCAAAATTGCTGTGTTTTTGGTTTTTATTAAATGCTTTAATGCTTTAGCCAGAAGGTAATCTCCCGCTAAAACTGCTGTTTTATTGTCCCATTTTGTATGAATGGTTTCTTGGTTACGTCTTTTGTCGGCATCATCGATTATATCATCGTGAACGAGGGTTGCGTTGTGGATTAATTCAACAGCGCAGGCAAGTTCATAGTGTTCTTTTTGGATGGAACCAAACATTGCTGCGAACAAAAATACAATACTCGGGCGAAGTCTTTTTCCGCCTGAATTGATTATATATTGGGCAATTTTGTCGATAAGAATATTGTCACCCGAAAATGATTTTAGAATTTTTTTGTCGAATTCACAAAGATTTTTTTCGATTGGGCTCAAAATATTTTCAAATTTAAGAGCAGTTTTTTTCATAAAAGCATTATTGCATAAACTTACATATAATTTAACATGGGACAGAGTTTATTCTTGACTAAGGAGTTATTTTGTACGATTATGGATTGACAAAGAAAATGAAAGAGGAACTAGAAAAATGAAACAAAATATACATCCTGATTATAAGCCAACACAAATTCGTTGCGTATGCGGAAATACTTTTGATACTGGTTCAGTAAAAGAAGGCATCATTGTTGAAATTTGTTCAGCATGCCACCCTTTTTATACTGGTTCTCAAAAAATCCTTGATACTGAAGGAAGAATTGAAAGATTCAAAAAGCGTTACGAAAAAAATTAGCGTATTTTTTAAAATCAGACTGGCTCTATGTGAGTTAGTCTGATTTTTATAAGCCCGTATTAGCGGGTTTTATTAGTATTAGCGGCATGTTAGGAACTAAAATGACAAGAGAATTCCCTATTGTAGATTTGATTTCATCTCCTGAAGATGTTTTAAGAACTATTTATACTGCCTGCAGAACTTGCTATTCAGCAGATTACCCGATTGATATTTGGGATGTTTCTTCTGATGAACTAAAAATGCTTGGCTTAATCAAAAAAGTTTTAGCATCCGGACATCACAGTACGATTGAGCATTGCACTTTTGTATTTGCAATCTCAGGCGTATCAAGAGCTTGCACGCACCAGCTTGTAAGACATCGTCATATGTCATTTTCACAAAAATCTCAAAGATATGTAACTGAAAAAGATCAGTTCGAATATATCATTCCTCCAACTATCAAAAAATCTCAGTTAGAGGATGAATTCAAGGATTATATGGCAAAAACTGCCGAGTTTTATGAAAAACTTATCAAGGCTGGTATTCCTGCTGAAGATGCACGTTTCGTGCTTCCAAATGCAGCATCAAGCTCTTTGGTTGCGAGTTTGAATTTGCGTGAGCTTATTCACTTGGCAAATTTGAGATTGTGTACAAATGCACAGCTTGAAATTCGTGTCTTAGTCAAAAAAATATGCGAAGCTGTTATTGATAAAGAGCCTTGGCTTTCGGAGTATTTAGTTCCAAAGTGCGAAGTTATGGGCTACTGTAATGAAATCAGAAGTTGCGGACGATACGCAGCTCAAAATGAATCAAAAGGAAAATAAATAATGAAAGATATGCTTCCTAAAATTTTAGAAATAGAAAAAAGTTATAATGATCTTGGCGAAAAGCTTTCTGAACCAGGAATAACCGATGATTATAACGAGTTTAAAAGACTTTCTAAAAATAGAAAATCGATGGAAGAAACTGTAGAAATTTATCACAGATGGCAAGATGCTACAAAAAGACTTGAAGAAGCTAAAATTGTAATTAAAGAAGAGTCAGACCCTGAAATGAAAGAATTTTTTCAGGTTGAAATGAATGAAGCTCAAGCCATTATAGAAAATTGTGAAGAAACAATGAAAGTCCTTCTTCTTCCTCGTGACCCTAATGACGACAAGGATATTATGCTTGAAATCAGAGGCTCAGCCGGTGGTGATGAAGCAAATATTTTTGCAGGGGATTTGATGAGAATGTATCTTCGCTTTGCAGATAAGCGTGGGTGGAAAACTCAAGTTTTAAGTTTATCAGAGTGCGAAGCAGGCGGAGTATCTGAAGCTGTAATTTCGATGCAAGGCGATGCGGTTTATAGCCAACTCAAGTACGAATCAGGCGTTCACCGTGTGCAAAGAGTACCTGCGACAGAATCTCAAGGGCGTGTTCATACAAGTACAGCTACTGTTGCTGTTATGCCTGAAGTTGATGATGTTGATATCAATACAGTTATCAATATGACAGATTTGGAAATATCCACAGCTCGTTCAGGCGGAGCCGGCGGACAGAACGTAAACAAAGTTGAAACTGCTGTAAGAATGGTTCACAAGCCAACAGGACTTATGGTTTTCTGTACAGAGGAACGTTCTCAGCTTCAAAACAAAGAGCGTGCTATGCAGATTTTGAGAGCAAAATTGTATGATTTGGAAGTTCAAAAACAGATGAAAGAAATCACAGACCTTCGTCGTTCACAAGTTGGAACGGGTGATAGAAGTGAACGTATTCGTACATATAACTTCCCTCAAGGACGTTTGACCGATCATAGAATTGGGCAAAACCTTAATGTTTGGACTGTGGTTGATGGCGAATTAGACGATTTATTAAATCTACTTATTAATTACGACCAAAAGAAAAAATTGGAACTTCTAGCACTAAGTGGCTCATAAACCACCATTATATTGTTCTAAAATATGTTCATTCTCAAAAGGCAAATACCATTGTTCAGCCCTTTTCGGGTCTTCAATAAAACCTAATTTTTCATAAAATTCTTCAGCTTCAATAGCTACATCATGAACTCTGAATTCACCTGTTTTCCCATTGTCTTTATGAGACTTATAGCCTATTTGCATAAGTTTTGTACCTAAGCCTTTTTCTCTTGAAAAATTACTAATTTCCGCTACAGAATAGCAACTTTTGCCATTATATTCTCTATTTGTCATTGCAATATAGCCTAGTTGTTTTATTTTATCTGAAATGGAAAAATATTCTGAGCTAGTATTTTTGATATCGAAAATTTTACCGTTTATTTCAATTTTGCCTAGGTTAGAAGCCCCATATAGCCTAGCTAAATTTATATCTTTTACCATTTTTTCAGCCTCAGGTATATGTCCTGAAAAGGCCACAGGATTTGTTGAAAAATTTTGATATTTTATAGTATTAAGATTAATCATATTTAAATAAAGACAAAAGGGTATATTTATTGCCTTTTTTGCGGCAAAAGTTTAAGTTTCTTTAAACAGTTTTTGTGAATACTATAATTTTGCTTTGTTTTCGTCATTTAAAAGATATAAGTGAGTTCCAGCATAACGCGAAGCATGTTTATATTTATTTATAAGTTCTTCTTTCGATAATTGGGGATTTTCAATATCAATAAAGCCAGTTTTTACATAAAAAGGTAATGGATTACCTCGTGTTTTGTCTGCATAGTTATGTGCTACAACATGAAGTTGGCCTTGAAGTCCATATTCTTTACTTTTTTGAGTGGCTTCTTGTATTAGGGCAGACCCTATGCCTTTGTAATTGTCAAAATATGAGGCATTCAAATAATGTAAACGGAGATATTTACCTATTACAAGTGGTTCTTTTTCCCATTCTTTTGTATCTAGAGTTTCGATATTGCCTAAAATAGTACCATTTTTTGAAAAAACAAATAGACCGGTTTTGTTTTTTGTCTCCGAATTTGATATTTTTGCAGTTCTTTTTACTGTTGCAATAAAAGCTTCAATTGGTAATTCTTGTTTGTTTTGGAGTTTTTGGGATATTTTTATTGGCTTTATGTCGCTTATTTCAAAAGTGTTTTTTCTTATTTCTGCAAAAAAATGAAACTTACCTAGCGCTTTAAGGGCTTTTTTTTGTGGAAAATTATCAGATGAAAGTTCAACGGTATCTGTTTTTAAAGCTGGCAATTTTGTAAAATTCAATCTTAGATTCGGTTTTTTAGAAAATATATTTATTTCTTTGAAATTTATTTTAAAAATTGGCAGCATTATTTCTTTAGTCCTTTTTTAAAATAAAGACTTCTGAAAATAAAAAATGCCAAAAAAATCAAAAAAGTTTAAGTTTCTTTAAATATCTTGCGTAAATACTATCATTTTGGCTATTAGCAAGTAAAATTAATAGTAATAGGGTTAATTTTTAACCTGAAAATTAATCTTCGAATAGAGAGAAAAAAGGGAGTATGAAAATGTTAAAATTAAACTACAATAATGTTGATACAGCATTGATTGGCAAAGAACACGGACTTGAAGTCGAAAAAGAATTCAAAAAACATCAAAAGAAAATTGCTGAAATTATAAAAGACATTCAATCTCGCAAAGACAAATCAGGACAATGGTTGAAATGGATGAACCTTGGCTATGATGAAGAAACTCTTTATTTTATAAAAGAATATGCCGGACAAGTTCAAGGCAAATTTGAAAATATTTTAGTACTAGGTATTGGCGGGTCATCTCTTGGTGGTATTGCTCTTACTGAAGCACTTTTAAAGCCATATTGGAATCTTTTGACTCCAGAACAAAGAAATAATATGCCAAGAATTTTCTTCGTGGATAACATTGACCCAGATACAATTACAGGGCTTTTGGAAGTTTTAGACCTTAAAAAGACTCTTGTAAACGTAATTACAAAATCAGGTTCAACTGCAGAAACAATGTCAGCTTATATGATAGTTAAAGAGCTTTTGCAAAAAGAATTGGGCGATGCTTACAGAGATAATATCGTTGCTACAACTGACCAAACAAGTGGAATTTTAAGACAATTATCAGATCAAGAAGGTTACAAAACTTTCGTAGTTCCTGATGATGTCGGCGGCCGTTTCTCTGTATTTTCAGCAGTAGGTTTGTTGCCTTTGGCACTAGTCGGAATTGATGTTGCAGAAATCATCCAAGGCGTTAAAGATATGGATCAAACACTTTCTAATGAAAATATCTTTGAAAACATTGCAGCACAAAATGCTTTAATTCACTATTTGATGGAAACAAAAAAAGGCAAAAACTTGTCAGTTATGATGCCATATTCAAGCAGATTGAAATATGTATCTGATTGGTATGTACAACTTTGGGCAGAATCATTAGGAAAAGAAGTCGACAAAAAAGGCAAAAAAGTTAATGTCGGTCCTACTCCTCTTAAAGCTCTTGGTGCAACTGATCAGCACTCACAAGTTCAACTTTATAATGAAGGGCCAAATGACAAATTAATCAACTTTATCAGAGTTGCAGAATTCGATACAACTTTGCAAATTCCTAATGTATTTGAATATACAGGAATCGGCTACCTTGGCGGAAAAACTGTAAATGAACTTATGGACGCAGAAGCAGATTCAACACGTATTGCTTTGGCTGATTATAAACGTCCAACTCTTACAATTACACTTCCAAAAGTAAACAGCTATTATGTTGCACAACTTTTGTATATGTTGGAAGTTCAAACAGCAATCGCAGGCGAATTGTACAATATTGATACATTCAACCAGCCTGGTGTTGAGCAAGCTAAAAACTACACTTATGCTTTGATGGGACGTGTTGGCTACGAACAGTCAGCTAAAATTCTAGAAGAAAAAATGAAAAAGGCATAAGCGTATGAATATATTTAGACGATTATTTTTAGTTTTAATAATTGTAATTTTTTTAACTCAACCTTGTCTTGCAAACGACAAGGTGAGAGTTTTGTCTTTGGATGGCGGTGGAATCAAATCCTTAATTACCCTTAAGGTTTTGGCTTATATCGAGCAAAAAACAGGCAAAAAAACCGGTGAAATGTTCGATTATATCGCAGGCACGTCATCAGGCGGAATGCTTACTTTGTATTTGACGATGCCTTCAGAGAATGACCCTAAAATTCCAAGGTATTCGGCCAATGATATTATTGAGATTTTCCAATATGATTCAAAGCAGATTTTCAAAGAGAAAACTACTTCAAAGTTTTTCTCAAAGCCTGCTGTTCAATTGTTTAATACTCCATATCAACTAAAAACTATGACTGATATGGGAGAAAATAGATTCAAAAAGTACCAGATGAAAGATGCTGTTGCAGATGTTTTTGTTTTGACTTTTGATACTGAAACAAATATGCCGGTGCCATTTACGAGTTATGATGAAAATTATAATGACGCCAAAATGAGTATGGTGGCTGCGGCTACTAGTGTTGCACCGTTTTATTTTTCACCAATCACTTATTATGACAAATCTATCCAAAAGAAGAGAACTTTGATTGATGGTGGCTTGGTTGCCAAAAATCCTTCTGTCTTTGCTTATGAAGAAGCAAAAAAAAGAAATAAAGACAAAGATGTTTTCTTATTGTCTTTAGGGGCTGGTTATCAAGAAAAAACCGATTATACTTATGATAAATTGAAAAACTGGGGCTTTTTGAAATATTCTCTGCCAACATATACTTTTATGCTTGATGGGGTTACAAATACCAATGACGTTTATATGTCAGCACTTTCAAAGCTTGACCCAAATTATAAATATTGTCGCTTTCAGCCAAAATTAGACAAAAAAGATGGTTTTGATAATCGACCTGATAATACTGATTCTAAAAATCTTGCTATTTTGCTAAAAATTGGTGATAAGTATGTCGAATCAATCAAGCCTGAACTTGATAAAATGATAAAAGATTTAGAAGATTAAATTTTAAGGTTTAGATATAAAAAAAAGAGGCTTTTTGAGCCTCTTTTTTTATTTGAAATTCTACTGTCTTGGAATACGGACTGTTCGAACTATTTCATTTCATTACGTTATCACGGGGCGAGTTTTACTCTTGTCCGATTCCGCTATCCGCCGAAGTAGTATTGTTCTTCTTGCTTCAAACTTCTATTCATAAGCTTTGATACAGCTTCTTTTGGGGTAATGTCTGTATGAATAACTTCATAAATCATTTCTGTTACAGGAGCTGAAATACCAAGTTCTTTGACCAAGTCGCAAACTGCTTTTGAAGTTTTTACACCTTCTGCAACTGAGCCCAAGCTTTCTAGGATTGAGTCAAGTTTTTTGCCTTGCCCAAGCATATATCCGACACGATAATTTCTGCTTAAAGGGCTTGATGCCGTTGCAATCAAATCTCCCATGCCTGACAAGCCATATAGTGTACTTGGGTTTGCACCTAGTGCTATGCTGATTCTTGCTATTTCAGCCATTCCACGAGTAAGCATGGTCCCACGGGTATTGTTGCCGAGTTCCATTGCATCGATAAAACCTGATGCGATAGCGATAACATTTTTAAGACTTCCGCCAAGTTCTACACCGATAATATCAGGATTTGAGTATAATCTGAATTTATCTTCGATATAAAAACAATCTTGAAGTTTAGAAGCAGTTTCCGGACATTCACAAGCAATTGAAGCTGCCGTAGGAAGACCTTTAAGGACTTCAGCAGCTAGAGTTGGACCTGATAAAACAGCAACTTTATTGTCAGGAAGTTCTTCTTGAATAACTTCGCTCATACGCTTAAAAGTCTCTAATTCCAAGCCTTTTGAAGCATTAACAATTATTTGATTTGGTTTAATAAATGCTTTTAGTTGTTTTGAAACTTCTCTTACGCCTGTTGTTGATACAACATAAAGAATAATGTCAGCGCCTTCAACAGCTTTTTGAAGGTCGGTTTCGATTTCAACTTTATCTGGAAGTTGCACTTCCATTGGTCGAGTAAGTTTTTTTGTTCTTATAAATTCTTCGGAAGTGAATTCTTTTTTATTCCAAAGTGTGATTTCGTCAAAGTTATTAGCCAAAAGCCAAGTTAATACTGATCCCCAGCAACCTGCTCCTAATACTGTTAATTTCATTAAAATTCTCCTGAAAACTAGTTGTTCTTATAATAATAGAGTAATAGTTTTGTTTTGTAAAACAATTACTTATTAATTTTTTTTCTTAATACCAAACCATTTTGGCTTGCCTTATATTGTCTGGTATTTTTGATGAAAGTAATGTCACCATTTTGGTAATTAACTAGCCATCCGCCTAGAAAAACCTTGGTTTTGTCAGGCTTGTAGCCATAGGCATAGACTATGATTTCATTAGAAGGCTCTTTTTTCGATGGTTCATACCAGCCGATAGGTGAGAGATCCCATTTGTATTGGGCTAAATCCAATCCTTGTTTTTCCCAATAATTTTCAATTTCTTGTCTTAAATTTTGCAAATAATAAGTTTTTTGAGTGTCTAGTTCATAAACCCAAGCTCTGGTTTCTAAAAAACCACGTAAATTTTCTGAAATACGTTCTTTTGTAAGAATTTTGGAGCCATCTGATGACCAGTCTACCATTGTCATTGTTCTGAAAATTTCTTCTTCGACCTCACTCATTCCAGGTTTGTAAAACTTCAGAGGTTTTTTGTCTGCCAGTTTTGCTTCCATTACTCGGGCATAAGTTGTTTTTTGAGGAGGCAAAGGGAGTAGAAACATTTCTGATGTGATTTGACATGCGCTAGGATAAAAATGAACTTCGGAATAAATCATTTTCGAAAAATCGGGAGAAATTACTCCTTCGGTTGAAATTTGTCGTTTTCCGTAAATTCCAAAAAAATCAAGTTCCTGCGAACCTTGAGGGTCGTTATATTTTAAAAATTCAAAATTTTCTGTATCTAATAATTTTTTTGCTTCTTGGGCTTGAAGTTCAAATTGTTTTTTTGCTTCTTCTTTTTTCTTTTTTTCAATTCTTTCAAGTTTTTTTTTGTGCTGTTTTTCTTTTTTTTTCATTTCTTTTTTATATTTTTTAAACTCTTTTTTTATTTCTTTTTGAGTTGGTTTGTCGATGCCGATTTTAGTTGCAAAGTCTTCAACCTGAGCTTTGATTTCACGTTTTAAAGCCCAATGTAGAATAGGGCTTCCTGCCGCGAAAGCCTTTGGCGTTAAAAATATTGTTAAAAGAACAATTAATATAAGTTTTTTCAACTTAGACCAATCCTTCCCTCATCGCAGTTACAGCTGCTTGAGTTCTATCATCTACGCACAATTTTTGCAAAATACTATGAACATGGGCTTTTGCGGTGGCTCTTGTGATAAAAAGCTTTTCAGCTATTTGCGGATTCGTAAGGCCTTCAACAATCAGTCCCAAAACTTCAAGTTCACGAGTAGTAATGCCACAATTTTTTGCAAATTGTTTTCCGTCAGCATTTGGATTTGCTTGTGAGGCATAATTTTTTTTGTTTATAGCCCCCAACACCATTCGTGCAATTGCAGGGTCAATCCAAGCTGTACCTTCAGCGGTAGCTTTTATTGCAGATACAAGTTGTTCTTCGCTTGCACCTTTCATAATATATCCGTCTGCCCCAGCTGCAAAAGCTGCAAAGACATCATTTTCGCTATCTCTAGATGTGAACATGATTATAAAAGAATCCGTATTAGCTTCTTTTAGTTGTCGAGTAGCTTCAATCCCGTCGATTTCAGGAAGGCCAATATCCATCAAAATTACATTTGGACGAAGTTCTTTTGCCAGTTCGACACCTGTTCTTCCATTGTCAGCACAATCTAAAAGATCAATTCCTTCAGCTTTTTCAAGAACCAACTGCAAGCCCATTCTTGTCATTGTGTGGTCTTCGACTAGAAGTACTTTTATATTATCCATTTTTTGTCTCCATTTTATACATTTGCTGTTACGCCGGCGGGAACTTCGAAGGTGAAAGTTGAACCTTTGCCAAACTCACTTTTTAATGAAATTTTGCCGTTGTGCGCTTCAATGATTTGTCTGCTCAAATATAATCCAAGGCCTGTGCCTGATGAGCGTTTGTTTTTGGTTCCTTGTGAAAATCTTCTGAACATGTTCGGAATGTCTTCTTGAGGAATTCCAACGCCGTTATCTTCTATCGATACAAAAATATTTCCATCGACTTGTTTGGCCTCTATAGAGATATTGCCGCCTTCTTTTGTATGGTTTATTGCATTGCCTAAAAGGTTTGATACTACACGTCGAAGTTCTTGCTTATCTGCAATTAATTCAAGTTCTTTATTATCATAGTTCAAGGTTATATTTTTTTGTACTAAAAGCGGTTTAAGTTCGTTTATGCCCTGTGTAAGCAAATCATTTATTAAAAATTTGTCTTTGCATAAAACGAGTTGTCCTGATTCGTACTTGTAAACTTCTAAAAGAGCATTGACCAAGCCCAGCATATCTTTGTTGCTTGTCAGCATTGTATCTAAAAATTGATTTTGTTTTGGATTTAAGTCACCGAGTGTGCCGTCAAGGAAAAATTTGAGAGTTTGAATTGCCGCAAGGAGAGGCGTTCTAAGGTCATGGGTAAGCGTAGCTATAAAATCATCACGCAGTTTATTCATTTCTTGCTCAAGAGTAAGTTTATTTATAAGTTCTGTCCGCTCAAAACCGTTTCTTACTGCCAAAATCAGATCCGTATTGCTCCAAGGTTTTTCGATGTAACGATGAATACCAATTTCGTTTATTGCTTTTATCGCATTTTCTTTGTCTGCGTAGCCTGTAAGCATTATCATACAAGTGTAAGGCGCAATTTTTTTTACTTGGGTTAAAAATTCTATGCCGTTCATTTTTGGCATTAAAAAATCTGAAAGAACTACGTCCGCACCGTTGTGCTGAATGAATTCCAGAGCTTCGACAGGTGAGTTGAAAGTGCAGATTTCATCAGAAAATTCTAAAGACAATAACATCTTCAGAGTATCTGTAATGATTTTTTCATCATCAACTATAACAATTTTGCGTTTTTGTTTTTCCATAGCACTAATAAAATTATGCCCCTAAATTCTTTTCTCTTCCAATTTATACTCAAATCATATCTAATCTGGTAAAAAAGGACAAATAAGTTACGGTTTAGTAATAAAAAGCGGTATTTTCAGCATATCTTTTTTAGAAGCTGTTATGCCGAAAAAAACTCAAGTTCAATATTTGAGTTTTTATATTTATACCCGATAATTTTTGCTCCTGTGAATATTGCGCTACAAACTTTTACATTGCAAACGTTCAATATAAAAAGAGTAAGGCTCTTCACCTTACTCTTTTTATTTATATCTGATAATTAAAAAACTAGCCTCTGATACCTAATTTTTTGATTAGTTCTCTGTAGCCTTCGATGTTACTTTTTTTCAAGTAAGCCAAAAGTCTTCTTCTTTTACCAACCATACACAAAAGACCTCTTTTGCATCCAGTGTCTTTGTGATTTTCTTTTAAGTGCTCTGTTAACTGTTTAACTTTTTCAGTTAATAAAGCTATTTGAACATCTGTTGCTCCAGAATCTTTAGCATTTTTGCCGAAAGATTTGATTAATTTGCCTTTTTCTTTCAAGTTGATTGTCATTTATATTTTCCTTCTGTAATTAGTTTTTACGAATGCTAAATTATATTAGCTCAATGATAATATCACTTCAAGCAAATATTGCAACAAGTATGAATAAAGTTAATAAAATTTTACTTATTAACTTTATTTTTGTTACAATGGCAGTGTAGTTTTTAGGAGTTTAATAAGAAGATGCCCGATAAAAAAGTAAGAGTTCGTATAGCACCGTCACCAAGCGGAAATTTGCATGTAGGAACAGCTAGAACAGCATTGTTTAATTATCTTTTTGCTAAAAAAATGGGTGGCGATTTTGTTTTAAGAATCGAAGATACCGATTTGGAACGTTCTGATTCGAAATATATCCAAAACATCTTTGACAGTTTGCTTGCAATCGGATTGCTTTGGGACGAAGGTCCTGATAAAGGTGGTCCATATGCTCCGTATTGCCAATCTCAAAAATTTGAAACTTACAAAAAATATGCTCAACAACTAAAAACTCAAGGCTATGCTTATGAATGCTACTGCTCACAAGAAGAATTGGGTGCAGAAAAAGAAGCTTCTATGGCAAATAAATTAGCTCACAAATACTCTGGGCGCTGCAAAAATTTGACTCCTGAGCAAGTTGTGGAATTCCAAAAAGAAGGACGTATACCTACTATTAGATTTTCGGTACCTGCTGATGAAAAAATTGCTTTTATTGATCTTGTAAAGGGTGAATTGGAATTTGATTCTAATTTGATTGGCGATTTTGTAATTATGAAGTCAAATGGCACGCCTACATACAATTTTGCGGTTGTTGTCGATGATATTGATATGGAAATAACCCATATTTTACGTGGAGAAGACCATATTTCAAATACTGCGAAACAAATTCTTGTTTATAAAGCTCTTGGTGCTGAAGTTCCGGACTTTGCACATTTAGGTATGATTTTGGCTCCAGATCGTAGCAAATTGTCAAAAAGGCATGGTGCTACTGCTGTGAGCGAATTCATCGAACAAGGTTATTTGCCAGAAGCGTTTGTGAATTTCATCGCACTTTTGGGTTGGTCACCTTCTGATGGTGTCGAAATCAAGTCTCTTGATGAAATCATTGCTGATTTTGATATAAGCAGATTGTCTTCAAGTAATTCTATTTTTGAATTTGACAAATTGAACTGGATGAATGGCCAATATATAAGAAGCTTGCCAGTTGCAGATATTTTGGAGCGTTCAAAAGTCTATTTGCAAGATTATGATTTGTCTGAGTATTCTCAAAACAAACTTGAACGTATTGTTGAGGTTGTTCGTGAGCCTTTACATCTTTTGTCCGAAATCAACGAAGCCGTTAGTTATTTCTTTGGTGATGACGTGGTAATAGATAGCGAAATTCAAACTACCGTGTTGGATACTGACACTTCTCAAAAAGTTTTGGTAGAATTTAAAGAGTTCGCACAAACTTTGGATTATGATTCAGAAGATGCGCTGCATCATTCATTGGAAGAGTTCAGAGGCAAATTTAAAGAGCAGGGCGTTAAGCCAAAAGAAACTATGTGGGCACTTCGTGGAACTTTGACAGGAAGAACAAAAGGCGCTGACATCTGCGCTACAATTGCTATTTTGGGCAAAGATAAAGTAATCAAAAGAGTATCAAACGCAATCAAGTAGCCCGTTATTGCAAGCAAAGCGAAGCAATAACAAATATAAAGGAATATAAATGAAAATATACAATTCATACGCAAATAAGATTGAAGAATTTGTCCCGATAAATGACAACAAGGTCAGAATTTATGTCTGCGGGCCGACTGTATATGATTTTGCCCACCTTGGTCATGCGAGATGCTATATTACTTGGGATATGGTCGTTCGCTACTTGCGTTTTCGCGGATACGACGTGACTTATGCCCGTAATGTCACCGATGTTGATGACAAAATAATTAATAAAGCAAAAGCCCAAAACTCTACCCCAGAAGCTATTTCAATGGAGTTTTATGAAGAGTTTACAAAATCCCTTGATTCTTTGAATTGCGTCAAGCCTGACCTTGAGCCTATGGCAACAAAAACCATTGGCGATATGATTGCGCTAGTCAAAAAACTTGAGACAAACGGATATGCCTATAATGTAGGCGGAGATGTTTTCTTTAGAGTTGGCAAATTCGCTGATTATGGTAAACTTTCAAATCAAAGAATCGAAGATTTGGAATCAGGAGCTAGGGTTGAATCGGATGAAAGAAAAGAAAGTCCGCTCGATTTTGCTCTTTGGAAATCTGTAAAAGATGATTCTGAAATCAGTTGGCCATCCCCTTGGGGCAAAGGTCGCCCAGGTTGGCACCTTGAGTGTTCAGCTATGATAAATAAAGTTTTTAAAGGCGAAGCGATTGATATTCACGCTGGTGGGCAAGATTTGCTTTTCCCTCATCACGAAAACGAAATCGCTCAATCTTGCTGTGCTTATGATTATAAAGAAGGTCAGCCTTTCGTCAAATACTGGATGCACAATGGATTTGTGACTATTAATGAAGAAAAAATGTCGAAGTCTCTTGGGAATTTTGTCACAATCAATAAACTTCTTGAGCAATATGATTCTAATACAATCAGATTCTTCATTTTGACAAATCATTATCGTATGCCTGTTGGTTTCAATGATGAGTCTTTGACGGCGGCGCAAAATGGCATGAAACGTATCAAAAATGCGATTGATGAAGCAGGGAATTTTATAGGCGAAAAAGTTGAAGCTGATATAAATCTTGAAAATGAATACGTAAAAGCTTTTATTGAGGCTATGGATAACGATTTTAATACTGCAAAGGCAATTGCGATATTGTTTGAGCTTGTAGGGAATATGCATAGGATAAAATATATATTAAATCACTACATTATCCCAGTATATGAGTCCGCAACATCATTGGGTTGCAATGTTTCTGAATTAATAATGCAAGATAAAGATTCTTTTTTGCAGTATAAGGAATCAGAAAACTGCAATTTTAATTTTCTTAATGATTTTTGTGATGAAATTGAAGAATTAGCATTTGGAAAAATAAAAGTAAGCTTAAAAGAAAATAATGACTATTGGTCAATAAAAAATGCCATAATTAATATGAATACAAAATGCAGGAGAGAAGTATCAGGGATTAATCCGATGCCAATATCTCCAGAGCAATATTTAGCAAAGTTAATTTCCAGCATGGATGAATATGATATCCACGATGGCAAAGATATAAACCCAGATAAAAGAAAGCTATCTTTAGTGGCATTTATTAATATTCAAGATTTTGGAATTAATTATGTTAAATCACAAAAAGAACAAATTGAAAAAGCTAAAAAAAACATAAAAGAAAATTTTGAGATTTTACTCGGGCTTTCAAATATTTTAGGCTTTGATTTTACTGTCGAAAGAGCAGTCGACTACCCCGAGATGAAACAAAAATTGCTTAATTTTATCAAGTCTGACGAGATAATTTCAAAAGCTTTCTTAGGCGAAACAATGCTTGCAGGGTCTGAAAATATTCCAAAAGAAGATAAAGACATGTTTGAATATGCTTTGAAATTAGTGACTACATCTCGAAATAAAGCTCGAGAAGAAAAACAATGGGCATATTCTGACAAAATCCGTGATGGACTTTTGGCAATCGGAATTGTTATTAAAGATACAAAAGAGGGCACAACTTGGATAATAGAGTAACTCTTGATTTGCGTTCATACGCGCATATGGGCGATGCTATTTGGGAAGTTTTTATTCGTGAAATTACGATTTATCAGTCACAAGTGCCAAACGAAGTGCATAAAAAAACGATAGCCCTTGTAAATGGTGAGTTTCAATCAAATCTTTTGGGCAAAATCGAACCCCACTTGACCGAAGAAGAAAAAGAACTGGCAAGACGAGCCAGAAATCTATCTTGCGGGAAGTCAAACAGGCCTACGCATCGTATTAGTACTGCATTTGAAGTATTAATTGGGTATTGGTACATAAATGACAAGGAAAGATTGGATAATATGTTTATTACTATAAGAGAGCTTTTGTAGCTTGGCGGTTTTTATGGTAATATTGAATCAGTTCGAACTCGGAGATTTAAGGTGAAGGATAGAATTCTTTTAATATTAATGCTTCTTGCTTTGTGGTCATTTCTTGTAACTTTCAATTACTATATGCCGCAACAGCCTGCATTTATCTTGTTAATGGGATTTGTCGTTGCCTATACGGTTTTGATGAATATTGCTTATAAACATCAGCGTAGAAAACTTAAGAAAAAACCTTTAATTGAAGACACTAGTTATAAGCCATTTGTCAGCATTATGGTGCCTTGTCATTGCGAGGGAGCAGTAATCGGTGAAACAATCGAAAACATTATGGCTCTTGACTATGAAGCTTTTGAACTTATTGTAATTGATGACAGAAGTACTGATAATACAGCAGAAGTTTTGAAGTCTTTTGAGGAAAAATATTCTGGAAAATTAAAAGCTGTAATCAGAGACAAAGATGCATTCCCTGGTAAATCAGCTGTCTTGAATGAAGCATTACCTCTTTCAAAAGGTGAAGTTATTTGCGTTTTTGATGCCGACGCTAGAATAAAACCGGATTTTTTAAATAGAATTCTTCCTAAACTTGCACCAAAAGATGTTGGGGCGGTTCAAGCAAGAAAAGTTGTTTCAAATAAAGATTTTAATCTTTTGACTCGTTGTCAAGACAATGAAATGGCTCTTGATAGCCATTTTCAATGTGGACGAGATTCTATCAAAGGTGCTGTTGAACTTCGTGGAAATGGCCAGTTAATCAAGCGCGAATCATTGTTGAGCGTGGCTTGCTGGAATGAACATACAATTACAGATGACTTAGACTTATCTACAAAATTACACCTCAAGGGGTGGGATGTTAGATTTTGCTTAAGCGTAGAAGTATATGAAGAAGGCGTTTTGACGTTTGATTCTTTGATAAAGCAACGCAGAAGATGGATTGAAGGAAGCATCAGAAGATATTTGGACTATTTTGACCAAATGATTACCTCTGATACAATTTCACTTTTTGCAAGAGTAGATATGTTGGCTTATATTGCAGAGTTTTTACTGCCGATTTGGCTTGTTTCTGAGTGGATGTTGCAAACTGCAAGATGTATTGAGAAGATGCCAAATAATATGATGTCATCTTGCGCTCTGTTCGTTGCTCTTGGTCTCTTTTTCTTTGTCGGGCTTTTGTATAGCTTGAGACGTTATCAGCAACTTTCTTTGTGGCAAACTTTCAAACAGTCTGTTGAGACAGCCTGCTATTTGGTAATTTTTTGGGTACCTCTAGTTGTTTTAATAATTCCAAAAATCATCTTCACTAATCGTTCAATGGATTGGGGCAAAACAGATCACGGTGTGATGGAAGAAGAAAAACAAGTACAAGAAGTATAAAGAGAAATATCAAATGGTAGAACCTAAAAAACAACTGAAAAATGCAATAGGATATGAGCCGACTTCAGATGAAAAATATGTCATGAAGTTGGATTTCAATGAAAATTTAATCGGTCCATCTCCAAAAGTTTTAGAGGCAATAAAAAAAATAGACAAAGAAACAATAAGACTTTATCCTGCTTATCAAAGTTTAATCAATTCAATTGCGCAGTATCAAGGAGTTTCTTCAGATATGTTGCTTCCGACAAATGGTGCTGATGAGGCGTTGAATTATATCATCAATACTTTTGTTGAACCTGATGAAAATATCGTGACTGTTTCGCCATCTTTTCTTATGTCAAAAATTTATTCTCGTATGTCAGGCGCTGAATATAGAGAAGTTGAGTACAAAGAAAAATGGGTTTATCCAATAGATGAAATCATTTCGGCTATTGATGCCAAGACAAAAGTTATTATAGTAACAACACCTAATAGCCCTACAGGAGAGCTTATTTCGGATGAAAACCTGATAAAAGTCATTGAAAATGCCCAAAATGCTCTTGTTTTGATTGATGAAACTTATGCAACTTATGCAAATAAAAGTTATATTTATCTTGCTAGACAATATTCGAATGTTGCAGTCGTAAAATCAATGTCAAAAGACTTTGCCATAGCAGGTTTGAGGCTAGGTTATATAATTTCTGACAGGCAAAATATAAATTATATAAGAACAATTGCAAGTCCTTGCAATGTCAATACTATTGCTTCTATAGCGGCAATAGCTGCACTTTCAGACCGCAAGCACATGGAGATGGTTAAATCTGAAATCGGCAAATCTAAAAAATATTTGACGGAAGCTTTGTCAGATATAGCGACAGTTTATCCCTCGGAAGCGAATTTTTTGTGTGTTGATTTTGGCAACAAAGCACAGGCCGTTTACGAACGACTTTTGCTTAATAATATCAAAACCAAGATTTATACAGAGGGTAGTTTGAAAAATCATTTCAGACTTACAATTCCGCATTTGGCTCAGGCGAAAAAACTTGTTGAATTTATAAAACCTAAAAATCTTATAGTTTTTGATATTGACGGGGTTTTGATTGATGTCGGCAATTCATATCGTTTGGCTGTCAAAAAAACGTATGAGTATTTTTCTGGTCAAGAATTGCAACCTGAAAAAATTCAAGAAGCTAAAAATCTTGGTGGACTCAATAATGATTGGGATTTGACTGAATATCTTTTGCTCGAACAGTGCATCGTAATGGAAAAACAACTTATTATTGACAAATTTCAAGAGTTTTATTTTGGAGAAAATGGCGATGGTTTGATTCAAAATGAAGAACTTTTAATTTGTAAAAATATTTTAAAAAGCTTGGCTAAAAATCATCAATTGGCGATTTTTACAGGCAGGCCAAGGAAAGAAGCTATATTCTCGTTAGAATATTTTGGAATCAAGCAACTTTTTTCTGAAATTGTAACGATGGATGATTTGGATACAGATTTGCAAAAACCAAATCCATATGGGCTTTTTATGATTATGAGCAAGATTAAGCCGAAAAACATTTTTTATCTTGGCGACACCCTTGATGATATGATTGCAGCGCATGAAGCAAAAGTCCATGCAGTAGGGGTTTTGCCTCCGCAGGACAAGACCAGAAATCTTAAAAAACTTTTGAAATTAAACGGTGCTATGGTAGTATTGAATAACGTTAATGAAGTAGTCAAGTTCAGGGAGCTAAAATAATGAGTCGTAGTGCAACTTACGAGAGAAAAACTCTGGAAACTGAAGTAAAAGTAAATTTAGAGATTGATGGTACAGGGCAAAAAAATATTTCAACCGGAATTAGATTTTTTGACCATATGTTAGAACAGTTGGCTGCCCATGGGCATTTTGACCTTGATATAAAAGTTGTAACTCATGATAAAGATACTCATCATGTTGTTGAAGATGTTGCAATCACTCTAGGAGAAGCTTTTAAGCAGGCTTTGGGTGATAAAAAAGGTATTAAACGCTATGGAAAGATGCTTTTGCCGATGGATGAGTCCTTGGCTCTTGTAGCAGTTGATTTGAGTGGTCGTCCATATTCAAATGTCGATGCAAAAATTAATGAGCAAACGGTTAGCGATTTTGATACTATTTTGCTTAAACATTTCTTCAATAGCCTAGCTGTGGCAAGCTTATCAACAATTCACATAAATCTTATGTATGGCGAAGACACTCATCATAAAATTGAAGCTATTTTTAAGTCATTTGCAAGAGCTTTGTCTGAGGCTTGTACTATCGACGTTTTGCACAAAGACGTTATGCCTTCCACCAAAGGGATTCTATGAAAATTGGCATAATTGACTACCAGTCTGGAAATGTAAAAAGTATTGAAAATATGCTCAAATACTTGGGGCAGGAATATTTTGTCGCCAGTACGCCTGAGCAAATTTCGAGCGCGGACAAACTCATTTTTCCAGGGCAAGGGCATTTTGAACAAGCGACAACTGCTCTTAAACAAAGCGGATTGATTAATGGAATAAAACTTTCCATTACGGAGGGGAAACAATTTTTAGGAATTTGTCTTGGTTTGCAAATTCTTTTTGAAAAAAGTGAAGAAGCACCCGAAGTAGATGGATTAGGAGTTTTAGAAGGTGAGGTTTTAAAGTTTCAGCAGGGTAAAATTCCTCAAATCGGCTGGAATAAAATCAAAACCACATCAAATAATTCAATTTTGGAAGATGAACATTATTATTTTGTGAATTCTTTTTATGTAAAACCAAAAAATGAACAAATTGTATCATCATATTGTGATTATCATGCGGATTTTGTTGCATCAGTCGAAAAAGAAAATCTTATAGCTGTTCAGTTTCACCCCGAAAAAAGTGGTGAAGCAGGAATTAGAGTTTTTGAAAAATGGTTAAAAAAAGACTGATGGCAATCTGTCACGTCTAGTATCACAAATGCCCGCCAACTCATCGTTGCCGTGCTTTGTTCACTTTTGCAAGGTCGCAAACTGCAAAAGAAGAAAAAAATAATTTTCTAACTTGTGCAGTTTGCTCAACTGTAACAAAACAAAAATAATTTCACCATAAAAAATTATTATTCGATATAATAAATGAAGAAGTATTTTAAACTTTCAAGGGGAATATTTTTGTCTACAGAAGTCAAAATGGGTAAAATGCCGCCACAGAGTCTGGAAGCTGAAGAAGCAGTTCTTGGTGCACTTTTAGTAAATCCATCATCAATTACAAAAGTTGTCGAAATTTTATCGCCTGAAAGTTTTTATAAACCTGCTCATAAAATTTTGTATGGGGCTATTATCGATCTTTCTAATAAGAGCGAACCTGTCGATATTTTGACTGTTTCAGAGTATTTGCGAGATATAGACAAACTTGAAAAAGTAGGTGGACGAGCATATGTAAATGACCTTGCTATGGGCATTGTCACAACTGCAAATGTTGAGCATTATGCTAAAATTATTGCAGAAAAAGGTACGCTTAGAGAGTTGATTAGTGCGGGTAATGAAATTATCTCCATCGCTTATGATGAAGGTAATTCAGATATGACGCTTGATACTGCCGAAAAAATGATTTTTTCAATCGCTCAAAAGAAAGCTACAAGTGATCTTATTCATGTGAAAGACCTTGTTGTCACAGGCTATGAGCAGATTGAGTCAAGATATAATAACAGAAATGAGCTATCTGGGGTTCCTACAGGTTTTTATGATTTAGACAATCAAACATCGGGATTGAATAAATCGGATTTAATAATTTTGGCCGCACGTCCTGCAATGGGAAAAACGTCTTTGGCATTGAATGTTGCGCTAAATGTTGCATTAAAGAAAAAAATTCCTGTTGCGATATTTTCTCTAGAGATGTCAAAAGAACAATTGGTGCAAAGACTTATGTGCTCACAAGCTGAAATTGATGCTTCCAGGTTACGTTCCGGCCATATGCAATCAGAAGATTGGGCTTCTTTGACCAAAGCTATGGGCGAATTGGCGGATGCTCCTGTGTTTATTGATGATACGGCTGCTGTCAGCGTTATGGATATTAGAGCAAAATGCCGTCGTTTATGTATGGAACATGGTCCTTTAGGGCTTGTTGTTGTTGATTATTTGCAGTTGATGGAAGGCTCAATCAAGGGTAGATCCGATAGGGTTCAAGAGATTTCAGCTATATCAAGAGGTTTGAAACAACTTGCTCGTGAGCTGAATGCCCCTGTAATGGCGCTTTCTCAGTTATCTCGTGCAGTAGAGGGAAGACAAAGTAAAAAACCAATGCTTTCAGATCTTCGTGAATCCGGTTCAATCGAGCAAGATGCGGATATCGTTATGTTTATTTATCGTGATGATTATTACAACCCTGAAAACCTTGAAATGAAAGGTAAAGCAGAGATAATCATAGCGAAACAAAGGAATGGTCCTATCGGAAGTATTCATTTGTTATTCCAATCAAATATTACAAAATTCAAAAACCCAACTACTAAAGTTGTTGATTTCTAAAGAATTACTAGTTTCTATAGCGAATCTTTATTCTGGTGAATAGATTCAACTATTGTTGAAAACACTTCAGAAAGCACTTCTGAACGGTCTTCGATAGATAGATTCTTAAGCATTTTAATTGAAGAATGAAGCGTTTCTGACTTGTCATACCAACGATGACGTTCATTAACATACTCCAAATTCGAGATGAATTCGTCGCTATGGTCATTTTTTTGCACCAAAATCTGGATTATTTCTGCAGCAATTGCATTTTGTTCTGACAAAGGAAGTTTTTGCAATAACTTAAAAAGCAATTTTAAATTATCATCTTGGTCATACCATCTTGAATGCGTCATTTTGTATATCTCAAATCTGGATTTCTGGCTGCGTACGTTTCATCAATTTTTAAAACAGGCGTAGAATGAGGTGCATTAAGCACTAATTGCGGATTTTCTTTTGCTTCTTGGGCAATTTTTTCCATTATTTCAACAAAATTATCCAAAACGTCTTTTGATTCGGATTCTGTCGGTTCAATCATTATAGCTTCAGAAGCAATTAATGGAAAGTAAACTGTTGGAGGGTGAATTCCATAATCCATCATTCTTTTTGCGATATTTATTGTATGAACGCCTGATTCGGATTGGTTTTTGCTCGACAGTACAAATTCATGCATGCAGGTAATATCATAATGAAGATGATAAGTATTTTTGAGCTTTTCTTTTAGGTAATTTGCACTCATAACTGCATCTTGAGATACTTTTTTTAGGGAATTCCCCATCATCAGAATATAAGTATAAGCCCTTACTAATACACCAAAATTGCCATAAAAAGCTTTTAATTTTCCAATTGAATTTGGAATATTGTAATTTCTGAAATATTTTTCACCGTCAAAATCAATTATTGGTACAGGCAAAAAGTCTTTTAGTTTTGCGACAACTCCAACTGGTCCAGAGCCAGGGCCACCTCCACCGTGAGGCGTTGAGAAGGTTTTGTGCAAGTTTAGGTGTACAATGTCGAATCCCATTTTTGCAGGGCTTGTAATTCCCATAATTGCGTTTAAATTGGCACCATCATAGTACAAGAGTGAACCGTTTTGATGAACTAGGTCGGAAATTTCCAAAATATTTTCCTCGAAAAGCCCGAGGGTATTAGGATTTGTCATCATAATTGCTGCAACATCTTCATTTAAGACTTCTTTTAATGCTTCAATGGAAACCTGTCCTTTTTCGTTTGATTTGATTTCAACGATTTCAAACCCACACATTCTTGCTGTGGCTGGGTTTGTACCGTGAGCAGAGTCTGGAACAATTACTTTTTTACGCTTTTGCCCCAATTGTTCAAAATATTTTTTGACAATCAACATTCCGCAAAATTCGCCATGGGCGCCAGCTGCAGGCTGCAGAGTCATTGCATCCATACCTGTAATTTTGCATAAGCTTTCTTGAAGCTTATACATTAATTCCAAAGCTCCTTGTGTGCAGTTATCGGGCATATTAGGGTTAATATTTGTGAAACCTTCAAGGTTTGCCACCAATTCATTAACTTTTGGATTATATTTCATTGTACAAGAACCTAGAGGGTAAAAACCTTTTTCTATGCAAAAGTTTTTGCCTGAAAGTTCTGTAAAATGTCTCATAACTTCAAGCTCTGAAACTTCAGGAAGTGTGGTTTTTTCTATTCTTTCAAGATTTTTAGGCAAAAAGTAATCATATTGCGCTTCATTATCGAAGTCGACGCCGAGTTGCCCTTCTTTGGATTTTTCAAAAATCAACTTATTCACAGGCAATTTCCCCCGCAGTTTTAATATATGATTCGATTTCAGCTTCTGAATTCATTTCGGTTGTGCAAACCAAAATTTTGTCTTCATCAACTTTTATTCCTGCCAAAATTCCTTTTTCTTGCATTTTTTCAAGAAAAACAGCTGAATTTGTAGGCGTTTTCATTACAAATTCAAACATAAATTCTGAATTGCAAAGTTCAAAACCTTCGATTTGGCAAAGTTTAGAGGCAAGTTTTTTTGCATTCTGAATTGACATCAAGAATGCTTTTGACATTCCATTTTGCCCCATCAAAGACATGTAAACCGTTGCACACAAGGTCATAAGCCCTTGATTGGTGCAAATATTACTTGTCGCACGTTCTCTTTTGATGTGTTGCTCTCTAGCTTGCATTGTCAGCGTGAACGCTCGTTTTCCCTCTTTATCAATGCTTGCTCCGACAATTCTTCCAGGCATTTGGCGCATATGAGCAGTTTTTGTTGCCATATAACCGCCGTAAGGCCCGCCATAAGCCATCGGAATTCCTAAAACTTGAAAATCACCAACAACGATATCTGCCCCAAATTCACTTGGAGGTTTGATTTTGCTAAGTGATAATAAATCTGCGCAAACTATAAACATAGCTCCTGCTTGCTTTGCGAGTTCGCCACATTTTTCGATATCTTCGATTGTTCCGTAATAATTTGGCATAGCTAGCAATACGCAGGCATAATCGCTAGAAATTCCTTCCAATTGAGTTTTAAAATCAATTAAAGGAAGGTAATCAATTTGAACATCAACGCCATAGCAATAAGTCTCTATAACGCTTTTGTATTCAGGGTTTATGCCTTCTGAAAGAAGAATTTTATTTTTACGTTTTGCTCTGGCAGCCATTAAAACAGCTTCGGCACAAGCGGTTGCACCATCATAAACGGAGGCATTAGCTACGTCCATACCTGTCAGAGAGCAAATCATAGATTGAAATTCGTATATCATCTGAAGCGTTCCTTGCGAAATTTCAGGCTGATAAGGCGTGTAAGCCGTTATGAATTCAAATCTGCTCGAGATTGTTCCGATTGCAGCAGGTATAAAGTGGTTATAGCTACCGCCTCCTATGAAATTGGCAAGAGAAATGTTATTTTTTGAAGCTAGAGTTTTAAGTTCTCTTTGAGCTTCCATTTCGCTTATCCCATCAGGCAAATCTATTTCAAAACGAGCTTTTGCAGGAATATGTGAAAATAATTCTTCAAAAGAATCAACACCGATTTCTTTGAGAATATTTTCTCTTTCTGCATTTGTAAATGCTGAAAAATTATACAATTTTTACTCCACTTCTGATTTGTAATCCTCGTATTCAAGCGCATCAGCTAAATCTTTATCTAAAGATGATGCTTTTACTTTTATTAGCCAGCCTTCTGAATAAGTATCATTATTTATAATTTCAGGTTTTAAAAGTAATGGTTCATTTATTTCAACGATTTCCCCAGTCATAGGCATATAAACTTCAGATGCAGCTTTTACAGATTCTATTGCTCCGAACGGTTCACCTTTTTCGAAAGATGTGCCAACTTCGGGTAATTCTACAAAAACTATATCTCCAAGTTGCTCTACTGCGTAATCAGTTATTCCTATTGTGCAAATATCGCCTTCGTGAATAACATATTCATGGCTTTTTGTGCATAAAATTCCTTCAGGTACGATCATGTATTCTCCTCTCTCCTATTTTACATACGCTTTATCAACAAAAGGTCTTTTAACTATCTTTGCAAGATGTAATTTACCTCTGATATCTATTTTGAAAGTATCGTTGATTTTCAAGCTAGTATTGTTAATATAGGCCATTCCAAAAGGCACTTTGCCTGTTGGGGACATTGTTCCGCTAGTTACCATGCCGATTAGCTTGTCATTTTCAACGATTTTGTCACCGCTTCTTGCGATACCTCTTTCTATAATTTCAAATCCAACAAGTTTTTTATTCACACCATTTTGGATTTGATTTGAAATCTTCTTTTTACCGATATAGTCAGCTTCTTTATCTTTTGGTACAGACCATTTTAGGCCGGCTTCTATCGGAGTAGTTTGTTCATTTAATTCATGTCCGTGCAAAGGTAATGCAGCTTCTAATCTAAGGGTATCCCTTGCTCCAAGACCAACCGGCTCAATCTTGAACTCTTCGCCATCTATTAAGAAGTTTTTCCAAATTTTTGCAGCTTCTTCATTTTTTACTAAAAGTTCAAAACCATCCTCGCCCGTGTAGCCTGTTCTTGAGACGAATATTTCAATCCCGTACAAAGATGTTGTTGTGAAGTGCATAAATTCGGGTTGGTTTTCTTTTTTGAAACCGATTTTGTCCATAATTGCAGAAGCATTTGGCCCTTGAAGTGCGATTAAAGAATATTCATCAGATTTATCTTCTATTTGTACGTCAAAATCTTTTTTGTTAGAAATTATCCAGCTATAATCAATGCTAACTCTAGATGCATTTACAACCAGCAAAAATTGCTCATCTGCGATTTTATAAATCAATAAATCATCGATTATACCAGCATCTTCATTGGTTAATTGGCAGTAAATGACTTTATTTTCTTCAAGTTTTTGAATATTTTGTGGCACTATATAACTCAAAAATTTTGCGGCATCTTTGCCTGAAACAAAAAATTCGCCCATATGTGAGACATCAAAAAGTCCCGCATATTTCCTCACTGCGTTGTGTTCTTGAATTATTCCTCTGTACTGTAAAGGCATCATCCAGCCAGCAAAAGGAATTAATTTTGCCCCGAGGGCTTTGTGTTCATCAATCAGTGCAGTATTTTTCGTCATAAAATCCCTACCTAAAAAACAAGTCGTAATCAGATTGTCAAACTAAAAGGGATATTTGTCAATCAATTAATTTTTCTTTGCAAAGTTGCCCCATTGAGGCTATAATAATATAGAAGATTTTGATTAGATTGGGGAAGAATTCAAATGAATTTAAAGAACAAAATTACGTCAGATTTGTTGAAAAAAGATAAAAATATTTCACAAAATGCTGCAAATAGTATCATTAATGATACGAATTTGGATGCTTGGATATGTTTGGTTGAAAATGCTGATTATATTTTGGATTTTATCAAAAGAAATGCCACTCAAAAATTATATTTTGCCTGCAATGAGCAAAATATTTTCAATTTGTTCGAATTTTTAAATTATCATTCTTCTGATTTGGATGATTTTGTTGCTTCCGCTTTCGCAGCGTTTTGCAATGATGAAATTGTTGAGAGAATGTTTAAATTACTTGATGATGGAACAAATCAGCAAAAAGCCTATGCGGCAAAGTTTTTCTCACTTGTGCATAATCCAAATGCCATAGAATTATTATTTGAAGGTTCAAAAAGTGACTACAAGCCATTGGCCAATAATTGTGCAGTAGCACTTGGTGAAATGAATGAACAGGCTTCTTTCGATTATTATGTAGAGCTTTTGTCTTCTGATGATGAGTGGAAAGTTCTTAATGCGGCAGAATTTTTGAGTCTTTATGGCAACAGAGACGTTGTATTACCTATGCTTAGAGCCATGAGTAATTCCACAATGTCTGAATATATTTCAAGCGAAATTGCTTCTTTCGACAAATTGTACAATTTATTCACTTCGGATAATGAAGAAATTCAAGAATTATCTCTTGAGTGTTTTGATAATATTTTGTCAGGATTGGTTCACGTTTGGCCTCTTAGCGTTTTATTCGATTTCGAAGTCAAAGCTTGTCTTGAGACTTTATTGAATTTGATTCAACAAGAAGGCAAATTCAATAAAAGATGTTCCCAACTTCTTTTGAAAGCAAAAAATCGTTTAGAGCTTTTTAACCAAAATGATCAATATAAGTTTGATGAAGACAAAAATACTTTATGTGAGCTTGAAGATATTTGCGGGCTTTTAAATTCTTATCCTGAAACATTCTGGGAAGCTCAAATTGACAATTTATTATACGAATTAGATTCGTCAAATGGCAAAAGAGTAATCGCTGCTTTGAATTTGATAGCGGATATGAAAATAGATTATGTGGCAAAGGATCTTGTTAAAAAACTTGATGCTAATGATGAAAAGGTTTTGTGCGAGATTATTATAACTCTTTCTCATATTGGCAGGGTGTCTGAGATTTCTAACAAAGGAGAAATTTTGGAAAAAATTAAAAACCCTAACTTGAAAGCTATCATAGAAAATATCTTTTTGACAGCTGTATAATTTGCTTTAAAGATAAAACCGAGGACTGTTCTAATCTATATAAAGGATTAACTTTATTGGAAAATCTTTTATTATTAAGAGAATAAGAGGAGATATTGGGTTATGGTTCAAAGTATAGATTCAAGCGTGATAATGTCACCGCAAGAAATGCATCAAAGAGTTCTTATGAAAGAATTATGTTCTTATAATAAAGACTCTATCCCAGGATTGAGCAAAGCTGAATTAAATAATTATATTTCGGCTAAAGAAGGCAGTGGGTCAGAAGTGCCTGAGTTTGCAAAGAAACTTATGGAAAAATTTTCAGAAGTTGATCAGGATAAAGACGGCAAACTTTCTGGTGCAGAAATCAATGCTTTGGTAAATAATCGTGGAATGTGGCAGGTAAATCCTATTGATTTTGCCAGCCAAATTGCTAATACTCAAAATTCAGCACAATCAGGTGGTGCCACAGGTCTTTTGCATAGTAGCATCCAAGAGCTTGTTCAAAAAGGCTATAATACTGTTAAAAATAATCCTCAATTGAAAATCCAAGCAGAAGCCATTGCTAATAAAATAATGTAATTGGATGATTACTTAAATAAAAACTCCAGCTAGTATATACCTATATGTAAGGAAAGTTAAATGGTTGGAGAATACACTATGGTTAGTAGCGGAAGTATGAACGCGAGCTCATTATTTGCGAGCTCATTTTACGGATTACAAAATGCTTATCAATACGCATTGCCTAGCGGTGCGACAGGCGTTACACAGTCAGATTTGTTAAGCAACAAAAATGGAATTTATTCTATGCAAAGTTCGCCTTTTTCAAGTTATATGGCGACAAATTTTACGCAGCTTGATAAGAATAGCGATGGCAAAATCTCTTCTGATGAGATGTCTAATATTATGACAACTTTTTCAAAGCAAGGGATGTCTTATCAACAATTGACAGCGCTTTCAGGTTCTGCTGGAGTCAATTCTCAAGATTTGAATAATATCATGAATAATTTCAGCAAAATCGATAAAAACGGTGATGGTAAAGTGTCGCAAACAGAAATCAATTATTACCAGGCAAATAAGAAGATTAATGATAAAATTACTGAATTGAAAAATAAGAAAAGCTCAGACTTCTCAATCTGTTATTCAGATGACAGTAAGTCAGATGATACTAAGCTTACGACTTCAGTAATTAATTAAATAAATAGTTAAGTATATTGAAAATATTAAAAGCTCCACATTTGTGGAGCTTTTAATATTATTTTTTAAATTTAAGTAAAACTTTGTTAAATCTCAACGAAAAGTTTTGCACCAACTATATTTGGCTGCCCATTATGATAACCTGCAAAAAAACCACCTTGTACAGGCATGTTTTTGCCGAAAGTCGGACTGCCATTGCTTAGCGTTGATGTTACGAATGGATTTCCATCAAAAGGATTTGGGTTCCCAACTTTTTTAACAGCAGGCTTAGCTTGCGTTATTTGAGGCTGTTGTTGCGTTTGAGGCTGCATTTTGCTGCCTATAAAAGTCGCTAACTGGTTTACCATTTTATACCCTTTCTTGCCGAATACCTCATCTTATTATAAACCCTTGTTGAAAAAAAATAAACCCCCCTCGTACGAAAAGTTTATTTTAAAACTTCAGTAATAGTTTTATAAGCTATATCTAGCATTTCACCCATTTCTTTTTCTGTAATTACATAAGGAGGTATAAAGTAGAATGTATTGCCAATCGGGCGCATAATTATGCCATTTTCCAGCCCTTTTTTGTATATTTTCATCTCGATACGGTCTTTGAAATCAAAAGGTTCTTTAGTTGCTTTGTCTTTGACTATTTCGACTGCTCCAATCATTCCAAGGTGTCTGATATCGCCCACATTTTTGAGATTTTTGAATTTTTCTAATCCTTTTTTAAAACATTCAATTTTCGGTTGATTATTTTCAAGAATTTTATCTTCTTCAAGAATTTTTAAATTTTCAACGGCAACTGCACAAGCAAGAGGATTTCCTGTAAAACTATGCCCGTGGTAAAAAGTTTTTGTTTTTTCATAATCATCATAAAATGCAGCGTAGATTTTTTGAGTCGAAAGAGTAACGGCAAGAGGCATATAACCTGCTGTAATACCTTTTGCAATACACATAATATCAGGCGAAATCTCAGCGTGTTCGCAAGCAAACATCTTACCTGTGCGCCCAAAGCCCATGGCAACTTCATCATCAATCAAAAGGACATCGTATTTGTCGCAAAGTTCTCGGACGATTTTTAGATATTTTTCTGGGTAAATAATCATCCCACCAGCCCCTTGAATCATCGGCTCAACGACTATTCCTGCGATGTTCTGGTGATTTTCTTTTAAAATATTTTCGATTTCGTAAGCGCACTCAAAACAGCATTCACCTTGATTTTGCCCCATCGGACAGCGGTAGCAGTAGGGTGATGGAGCTTGGAAAATATCAAATAAAAGAGGTTTATAAACTTTGTGGAAAAGGTCGCATCCTCCGATTGAGACAACGCCTAAAGTGTCTCCGTGGTAAGAGTTTTTTAGAGCTACAAATTTGGATTTTTCGGGTTTTCCGATTTGCGCCCAATATTGATAAGCCATTTTTAGAGCGACTTCGACAGCCGTTGAGCCGTTGTCTGAAAAGAATACTTTTTTGAGAGGTTCAGGTGTTATCTGCACAAGCTTTTCAGCCAATTCTATTGCAGGCTTGTGCGTAAAACCAGAAAAAATCACATGTTCAATTTTTTCAGCCTGTTCAGTCAATGCTTTGTTCAGTCTTTTGTTGGAATGACCGAGAGTATTTACCCACCAAGAAGCAACGGCATCAAGGTATTTATTGCCTTTAAGATCATAGACATAAATGCCTTCTCCACGCTCGATAATAATAGGTTTGTCTGTTTCATAGTCTTTCATCTGAGTGAAAGGGTGCCAAATATATTCGAAATCTTTTTTGATTAATTCGTCATAATTACTCAATTTTGCCACCATTATATCTGTTCATTGAATCAGATATTCCATTTTTGATATAAAATTCGATAGATTCAGTACAAACTGGTATGATTTTACCTAAATGTGCAGTTTCGTCGCTTGAAAATTTTTGAAGTACAAAATTTTCTGATGCCATAAAACTTGGTTGAGGGCCAATTCCGACTTTGAGACGGGCAAAATTTTTGTCTCCGCCCAAGTGCTGAATTATGGATTTTATTCCATTGTGTCCACCATCTGAGCCATTTGCTCGAAATCTCATGACTCCTAATTCCAAAGACAGGTCATCATAGATTACCAAAATATCTTCTTTTTGAATTTTATAAAAGTTCATAATTGCACTGATAGCTTGCCCTGAAAGGTTCATGTATGTGAGAGGCTGTGCAATAACTACATCTTCAGAGTCTATTTTACCCTTGCCGACCAGGGCATTGAATTTCGACTCTGTTTTGCCCGAAATTGAGTGTTTATCAGCCAAGTGGGACACCACGGCAAAACCTATGTTGTGTCTAGTGTTTTCATACTTTGACCCAGGGTTTCCAAGCCCTATGATTAGCTTCATGTTATTATCCTTCAATTTAAAATACTAACCTATCTATCTAAACGCATATCCAATTACAAAGACAAATATTTATCCTATTAATAATTATAATGATATTTCAAATATACCCCAAAATAAATTATCAAGGTAATTTTGAAATTAATATAAAGATATAATATCTTGGAGGAAATATGAAAGCAAAATCTCAAAGCGCCATAAAAAATGAAAGTTCCAAAAAACTCAATAAGTTTTTGGAAGACAAAAATGTTCATAAAAAAGACTTTGCACAGATGATAGGTGTTACTTTGTCTTATGTTTATAGTTTGATAGATAATACAGTTCCTTTTTCTTCGAGAGGGACGACCATCGAGCGTATTGCCACAGTAATGGGCATAAAGCCTGAAGACTTTATGGAATATACTCCTTCGGATGAGCCTAAAATGATTGATGTTGGCATTCAGCTTCTTCAGCATAAGCAAAAAAGGTTGGGTATGTCGAATGTCGATTTTCTACGAAAATTCCCCAAAAATAAACGGACAGAAATCGTAGACCTTTGGCGTGGGGCTTTACCTTTGCCACTGGATTGGAATAATCTTATGAATCTTTGCTATATTCTTGATGTCACAGCAGATGAAATCTTTCCTTACTGGCAATCTCGTATGCAGCAGCATATGATGGCAGGTGGGCTTGATATTATTTCAAATAATGATTTGATTGATGCTATGTTTGAAGCTGCTCGAAAGCAGATAGGGGTTTAGGAGCCATATTTTCATAAAAAAAGAGGTCTGAACTTCAGGCCTCTTTTTAATTTAATCTGTTAAAAAACCAGAATTAAAAGAATCATTAATACATTTTTCTAAAATAGTTAAAGTTTCTGCTTTAGCTTTTAATGTTTCTCCAATGCCAGTTGTAGAGGGCTTAGTTTCGATTTTTTCAATTAGTTTTAATCTTGCCGAATGTATTTTTTCAAGAGCTTCTTCTCTTCTTCCCATTTTCTCACCCCCTTTTTTGAGATTTATTAAAAACAAGCTTACCATTTTTGTCTGAATAAAAAGGGTAATGTAATGAAAGTTTAATATAAGGGCGTTTTTTTTACATAAAAAAAGAGGCCTGAAACTCAGACCTCTTTTTAATTCTGTTAAGAATCCAATCTAGTGTCGCAAATATTTAGGCGAAAGCTCTTCGCTTCCGCCTAAATTTACTCACCTTTTAAAGGCTCGAGATTTTTTATCAAAATCTCTCGTTATTTATTTAGTTTCCGCAACCGCAACCGCAGCAGCAGCTAGATTTTTGACCTTTGAAAGCCGCCAATCCAGGGTATTTTGCAGCAGAGCCAAGTTCTTGCTCGATTCTGATAAGTTGGTTGTATTTAGCAATTCTGTCAGAACGTGAAGCTGAACCAGTTTTGATTTGACCACAGTTTGTAGCAACTGCCAAGTCAGCGATGAATGTATCTTCTGTTTCGCCTGAACGGTGAGAAGAAATCGCTGTGTAGTTAGCTTTGTGAGCCATATTGATAGCTTCTAAAGTTTCTGACAAAGTACCGATTTGGTTAACTTTAATCAAAATAGAGTTAGCTGTTTGTGTTTTGATACCTTTAGAAAGAAGTTTTGTATTAGTAACGAACAAGTCATCACCAACCAATTGGCAAGTTTCGCCGATTCTGTCAGTAAGCATTTTCCAGCCTTCCCAATCATCTTCAGCCATACCGTCTTCGATAGAGATGATAGGATATCTTTCAGCCCAATCAGCCAAGAAGTTTACCATTTCTTCTCTATTAAGAGTTTTTCCGCCTTCGCCTTCAAGAACGTAGTTACCGTTTTTGTAGAATTCAGAAGATGCAACGTCTAAACAAATTTTGATTTGTTCAGTTGTGTATCCTGCATTAGCGATAGCTTCAAGAATAACTTCGATACCTTCTTGGTTAGAACCAAGGTTTGGAGCAAATCCGCCTTCGTCACCAACTGAAGTAGCAAGTCCTCTGTCTCCCAAAACTTTTTTCAAAGCGTGGAATACTTCAGCACCCATTTGAACAGCTTGTTGGAAGTTTTCTGCACCAACAGGAGCAACCATAAATTCTTGGAAGTCGATGTTGTTGTCAGCGTGAGCTCCACCGTTGATGATATTCATCATTGGAACTGGAAGAGTTGTAGCGTTGATACCGCCTAAGTATCTGTATAATGGCAATTCATAAGTTAATGAAGCAGCTTTAGCAACAGCCAAAGATACGCCCAAAATTGCATTAGCGCCTAATTTTCCTTTATTTTCTGTACCATCTAATTCGATCATAATTTTGTCGATAAGATTTTGGTCAGATGCATCCATATCTAATAATTCTGGAGCGATAATTTCGTTGATATTCTCAACAGCTTTAAGAACGCCTTTTCCGCCGTAAGCAGCTTCGCCGTCTCTAAGTTCTAATGCTTCAAGAGCACCAGTAGAAGCTCCTGATGGAACTGCTGCACGTCCGATAACGCCTGATGATAATGTAACATCAACTTCAACAGTTGGATTACCGCGAGAATCTAAAATCTGTCTTGCTGTAATGTCTTCAATAAATGTTCCCATTGTGTTTCTCCTTTTTTTAAGCTAATTTTTATTAGTTTCTTCTATTATTTCGTATAAATCTTTTGAATCTTGTATAGAGACGTTGCCTGTCGGTATTTTGAGGACTTTGGCTATTATGTGTCTGTTGAAATATTCAATCTTGATAATATCGCCTTCTTTTAGCTGTTTGGCGGGCTTAGCAGGATTTTCATTTACAAACACTCTGCCTTGTTCAGAAACTTCATTTGCAACGGTTCTTCTTTTTATAAGTCTTGAAACTTTTAAGAACTTATCAAGTCGCATTTTTTCACCTCAAGGGGATTTATTTTCTTTATCCCTACAAGTAAAAAGATACTACAAACATGAATTTATCAATAGTTTTTATGTATTTTTGTTATGTGTTTTTAGGCAATAATTTCAACTTAAAGAAGGAGTGAATTATATTTTTAAATTTTAAATATTTCAATAAAAAAAGAGGGTATTTTTACCCTCTTTTTTTGAAGTTTTTTTGTATTATAGATTATCTGCCAATAGAGATGCCCATGTTTTCCCAGGCTTCATTTTGGTCTTTTGTCATTATAAGTTTGCCGTCTTTATCTTTTTTACAGTCAATACCAAGCTCGACTTCTTTTGCAGCTACTCCGGCATCATGTCCCACGCTGTAAACATCCGGGCCTGTTCTTGTACCGAGATAAGTGCTTAAAAAATCTTTCCCTGTGGTTTTGTCTTTTATTTTATCTTTAGCAAAATCCAAGATTCCGCCATCTGAACCATCAGGCTTTGTAATAGAAACAGTTATGTGTCCATTTTTTTGTTTGGATGCTTGGTATTTATAGCCATCTTTGGTGTATTGGCCTATTTCCGGATTAGTTCCTTTTGTTGAATTAATGCTTGGTCCCATGTTTTATTTTCTCCTCGAATACTAGTTCTTTGTTTTATGTTTTAGGTAATATCAAGTTATTATCTGCATCATATTTAAGTTCTGTAGCTTTAAGTATAAATTCTTGGCCATTAGTATGCTCTTGTGGTGCTCGTAATCTATTAAGTTCAGTTCTGGTATAAGAGCCATCAGGATTATAGTCATCTTTTGTTGCAAGGTTACCAATACTTCTATCTGTATATGAACGAGCAACTGTCTTAATTTTACCATTCGGATCAAGCCATTTTTGATCTACAACGGTTTCTGCTTCTGTACCACGTTGTGTAGGTATTTTTTTAGGGGCTTCTTGAGCATAAGTAAGTTTCCCCTTTTCATATTGTTTTTCTGCGAGTATTGTTTTTCCGTCAGAGCTATAGTCTATTTCTGCTTCTAACTCATTATCGTTTTTTCTTACTTCTGATTTTTTAGTTCCGTCTTCTCTTGAAACGACTGTTTTAGATGTTTTAAATTCACTATTAGTTATAGTTGTTGTAGTTTCATTTGTTTTGGGATCTTTTATGGTTGTTATGGTATTACCATTCTCATCATGGGTGACTTTGGCACCATTTTGAAGTTCGATTTTATCACCCACTTCTTGTGGAGTACCAGACAAAGCTTCTGAAGCTTTGGTATTGGGTTTATTTTTTATTTCGGTATTGTTTTCAATTGTCTTTGCAGCAAGAGTAGCCTTGTTTTTTACTGTTAAGTCTGTAAATTTAACTATTGGCCCCATATTAGAGTCTCCTGTTTATTATTTCTTATCTTGTATATCTAAAAACATTACAGAGTATATAATTGTTATATGGTTATCATTTTAGTAAATATTTCTTAACAAAAAAATAAAGATATAATCGCCTTTCGGTCTTTTCAATAATTAAAAGCCTCAATATTTAAATTGAGGCTTTTAGGATATTTTTTTAAAAAAATCATTTTAGGGCATCATATTTATTAATGGATTTAAAAATTTCAGAAGCATTATCTAGATTATTTTGTAATTTTTGGAAAAATTGTGCTATATGGAACCCATCAACCAAAGAATGATTGGCTTCTATGTTTACGGGAATAGTAGTTTCTTTTTTATTTTTGGTATATTTCCCCCATGCTATACGCGGGATAAAGTCTGTTTTATTGTTGCTTATGGGATGAGTGAGCGATGTAAAATCCATCCATGGTAAACAAGTAGAATAAACTACATTATCGCCGGTTTGCCATTCTTCTTTGGGCGCAAAAAGATCTTCTCTTGTTTTGGCGGCCTGTATTTTTTTTGAAGTTTGTTGAAGAAATTCGGTAGGATTTTCCATATATTCCAATGGCTGAATATTAAAAGAGCCGTCTTTTTTCGCCACAGTTGCCGTAATTCCGACTTTATCGTATTCAATTACTTTGCCGTTAACTACTCGTTGCTTGAATTCGGGTATTTCATTAGCTGTTTTCGACAGCATATAAAGCATCGCATGCGAGTCAGGAATATGCTTTTTCTTGGTTGTTTTCAGGAATTTTGATATATCATTCCGTGCGGTTACGGAACAAAAAGGATTTTCATTGGACGAAAACAGATCAAAAATTTGTTTTCTGTTCCAAGTGTCGGTGTCAATTTCTTTAAAATGAACACCATCAATTTGATTTTCAGGATTCTTAGCTGAAGCAAAAGAAAACAATGGGTTTTCATCAATTTTGCCCTCCAGTTCAGTAATCTTTTCCTGAATTGGAGATTTTTTCAGCTTGAAACACAACTTGTCTAGAAAGCCGATACTCAAGGACATATTACAACCTTTACTTTTTGATTTAACCTAACCTTTAACCTGATATTGTTCTTATTATTTAAAAAACAAAAAGGACAAACTAATTTACACTTTTTGTGTAAATAATTTCAAAACTGTTACATTTGTAGAGGTAAAAATAAATATAAAAAAACTTGTCTAATATTCAAAAAGGGAATAAGATTATTTTTATGAAAAGAGCAATTATTTTAGTAATAGATTCAATGGGAATAGGTGCTATGAGTGATGCACCTGAATACAATGATGTTTTGGAGTGCAATACACTTGCGAATGTTGCAGAGTTTTGCGGTGGACTGAATATTCCCAATCTTCAAAAAATGGGACTTGGAAATATCATCAAGGTAAAAGGCGTTGAGCCGAGCGAAAACCCAATTGCATCTTTTGCAAAAATGGAAGAACTTTCAAAAGGCAAAGATACCACAACAGGTCATTGGGAACTTGCAGGGCTTGTTTTGGAGGAACCGTTTCAAACTTGGGCTCAAGGGTTTCCGAAAGAATTAATACAAGAATTTATCGAAAAAACAGGCTGCGGAGGGATTTTGGGAAATTATCCTGCCAGTGGAACAAAAATCCTCGAAGATTTGGCTCAAAAACACAAAGAAACAGGTTTTCCTATAGTTTATACAAGTGCTGACAGTGTGTTTCAAATAGCTTGTGATGTTGATGTTGTGCCACTTGAGACACTTTATAAATGGTGTGAAATTGCTAGAGAGCTTTTGGACAATGGCTATAACACAAGCCGAGTCATCGCAAGACCTTTCAAAACCACCGACCAAGGTTATGAAAGAATTTCGAGAGATAGGCGTGATTATTCGCTCGAACCTTTTGCCCCAACTGTTTTGAACGAAATCCAATCAAAAAATGGTCGAGTTTTAGGAATTGGAAAAATTGAAGATATTTTTGTAAAATCTGGCATAACGCACGCAATTCATACAGGTACAAATAAAGAAGGGCTTGAGATTTTGATTGAGGCAGTCCGTGGCGATTTTGATTATTCCAAATATTGTATAGATAAAAGCTTTAAAACTTATGATAAAGAACTTATTTTTGTGAATTTGGTTGATACGGATATGCTTTTTGGACATCGTAACGATGCTTTAGGCTATGGGCGTGCTATTGAAGAAATTGACACTTATCTGCGCCAAATCCTCGAAGGAATGACCGAGGAGGATTTGCTCTTTATAACGGCTGACCATGGCTGTGATCCTACGGTTGATGGCACTGACCATACAAGAGAACATGTGCCTCTTTTGATTTATTCACCTGTTTTGCCTGCTGAAAATCTTGGACTTATCAAAGGGTTTAATTTTGTGGCGGATAAAGTCAGAAATTGGTTAGACTTATAAAAAAAGCCCTCATTTCTGAGAGCTTTGAAGTTAGTTTTTTTGAAGTATTATTTCAAAAAATTATCATAATCGAATCCATCGGAAGACATTGATCTTCCTTTAACTTTTTCAGCATCTACTAATGCTTTTTCAGAGAATTGTGGCCCTGAATCAAAGGACATTACGTTGCCTTCAACATTATAATCTTTCAAAATAGTATTTTTCTGAGCTTCATTTTGAGCGATAAGTCCTTTAGTATCGGCAGCTTTGGCAACATGGGCATTTGTTTTGGCCGAAAGGAATAATTCTCCTCTTGCTATTTCTTCAGATACTTTTCTAAGGTCACCCAAATCGCCTGTGTCAGCCCAAGGCTCGTTGCTAGAGACCGCTTTGACTGTTTTGCTTCCTGCAATTTGTTTACACTCCATAAGGATTTCATCAGGGACTTTAGCCAAGGTTGGGCAAGCTTTTTTCATAGCTTGTGGTTCTTGATGGTTTGCTATTGTGGTGAGAGGGAAGAATAAATCTTCGCTCCACGCAATTTTTTGGCCGGCTTTTGTCTCTAGGCCATTTTTAAGAAGTTTGTCATTTATTTTCATCGCTTCATCAGAAACCATAAATTGGAAAATACTAGGTGTTACTTTGTCTTCCAATTTCAGTCCTAAATCCTTAATCATTGCTGCGGTTGGTTTCTCGACAAATCCTACAATATTATCATCTTTCATTGAGACAATTCCGTATTTATTCATACATTCTTTGGCAGTCATTTCTTTCATAAGAATGGTTACAAGCGAATTGCCTTCATTATGTTTTTCTACAAGTTTTTTAACACCTTTTGGCATATTGCAAATGGCATCGTTCGGAAAGAAGCAATAGCCATCTTCTTTTTTATCAAGACCTTTGTAGGCTGATAAAGTTGAGTTGAAGTTGTCGCCAGGTCTTGCATCTTCTATTACAAACTTGATATCTCTTTCAACTTTGGCACCCCTAAGGTCATATACACCGGCTTCGTGGAGATTTTTCATCATATCAATAATAGGGCTATCTCCTGTCGGAGTGTTTACTAAGGACTTGAGGGTTGTTGCGCCATCTTTAGTTAATTCAGCCCCAGGAATGAATCTTGAGCCTGTTCCGCCTGATAAAATCATCGGCTGTTGTTTCATTTCAAAGAATTTTTTAGGCGTTTTTAAAACTACATCTTTTGAATTTAAGAAGTCTTCAATTTTTGCAATATGTTCATGCACAGCAACTCCACGTTTTACGCCAATAACAAGAGGTTTTCCTTGATAAGTTCTCTCCATTTGAGATAAAGGCATCCCTGCTTTTAATACTTCTTTTACTTCCGGAATTTTTATTGCAAGAGGTTGGTAATCTTTCTTGCCCATATCGAGCATTACAGAGCCATTTTTTGCGTTTATTTTGCCATCTTGCGCAATCATTAAATTTTTCCCGTCATCAATACCTGCGGTCACTTTGCCTTTTTGCAAAAATAAACGCACATCTGTATTTGTGTTTATATCATTTTTAATTCTAACTTTCACTTTTTGGTCAGGAGTTTTAGGATTGAATGCAATCAATTTTGTTGATTTTTTATTTTTCTCAAAATAAATGCTCAAACTTTCAAAGCCATCAACAGTTTTTTCACCGACTTTGGGAGTAAAATTTATAGTTCCTGATTTGACTTTGTCATTGCTTTTTAGGTGTTCAACAATTTTTGATAAGCTTATATTTGCGCCATATCTTTGTTGCGCTACAAGACTTTCGATATGTTTTGTAAGAGGTTTTTTAATTTCGCTTGAAAGTCTTCCTTCGAAATTAATATTTTGAATATTGTTGAATGGTAGGTGTCTCATTTGAGGTTTTGGAGCTGTTACAATTGGAGATGAGACAGGAGACGGAGCGTCTTGTTTTTGAAGACGGGATGCAGAAATTTTACAGATAATCATTTTAAAATACCCTTCTTTTTAACTCTAAATTCATAAAAAACCATTTTGGACTCTGATACTATTTAAGTATATAAATAGTGTTTTTTGCTAGTTTATTAATTTTATTTAAGTTTTTTTAAGGAATTGATACTTTATTTATATAAAAATACGGTATCAATAAGCTTCAGTTTCTAAATCAGAGATTTTTCAGAGTGTTTTTAGTTTAAGAAGAAATTGAATTGATAGTCAGCTGACTAATTTAGCTTAAATAAATTTGCGGTCTAAAATAATTCTGTTATAATAGATTTGTTAAATTTAGATTTAATTTTTATTAAGGAGAAATGAAATGAAAGTAATTATCGAAGACGGATGCATAGGCTGTGGCGCTTGCGAATCAATTTGTGAAGCGGTATTTTCAGTAGAAGATACAGTAGTTGTAAACGAAGCAGCTATCGCAGGAAATGAAGATGCAGTAAAAGAAGCTGCTGATGCTTGTCCTGTAAGCGTAATAATCATTGAGTAATTAGGAGATATTTCAAAAATCCAAATTTTTTTAATTTGAGGTTTTTGGGATAACGACTTTTAAAAAGTTAAAAACGGCGGAAATGATGAATTTCTGCCGTTTTGACACTGGACGATTAAATCGTAAATGAAGTAAAAAGAGGGTTTTGAATTTCAAAGCCCTCTTTTTTATGCTTTTTTAGATTTATTTTTTAATTGGATTTAATTTAGTTAAGAATTTTTGGAACATATTTGGTTCTGAAGGCAAGTGTAGTGTGCGTTCTCTTTTTGAAGATTTTTTACTATCTGCCATATGTAAAGCATTGTATGTTGCATTTTCCGGATCGCCAAATTTAGCCCTTAAATCTTTTTTAATGGCTTGAGTTTTTTGGATTACTTTACGGCCTTTTACTTCAAGCATAAGAACAGGTCCTTCTAAAAGGGCATTAACTATTTTTTCAAAATGACCTTTGCCTCTATGTTCTTCGTAATGAGCTTCAGCTTGGGGTCTAGTAAGCTGTATCAGTTTAGCTCTTGTAATCTTTAAGCCTTTTGTATTTTCAGAAACATAGCTTAAAATTCCTGCTGTTTTATTTTCTTTAACCGCATGCGGTTTTACCATCAAAAATGTTTTACCTTTAAAATTCGGTTGAGAATTAACTCTATTTACTTGCATCTTTTTAAAATCTCCTTTTCATATCTCTCAGAGGCCTAAACATCTCTAAAGATTTTTTTTGAATAGTAGAAAAGCTTATTTTTTACAAAACTTAAAATAGCTTCAGACGGCTAGTTTCAAAACGTCGAACACTCATAGTTTCCGTAGTTTTTCACTTTTGTAAGGTCGCCACCTTTAAAACCTCAAATTTAAAAAATTTGGATTTTTGAGATGGCTTCTAGTAATCTTATAAAATAAATGGTAAATTATACGAATAAACAGTTAAGGAGCTAGGAAATGGTAGAGAATTTAGGATTATTTTTAATATTTTTGGCTGGGACAATTATTTTAGATTTGTTTTTCCGCTTTGGGTTTTCAAAATATTTAAAAAGAAAAACAGAAAATTCAGTTTTTTATAATGATTTTTCTATAAAATTAATCCCGCCGATTAGTAAAATTATTTATGTTACAGGGGTTTATTTTGCTATTTCTTCACTTGATTTGATGGAGGCTATGCAGGCTAGTTTTACCAGTATTTATATGGTTTTAATGTTTATTATAACAAGCTGGCTTCTATTTAGGCTTATTGCTTGTTTAGGGCATTTTTTATCCGATCAGATGATTAAGTCTGAAAAGTCTGATGTCACTTATTTTGTCCCTTTGGTCACAAGGACTTTGAATGTATCTGTTGCAGTTTTTCTGGTTGTTTTATTGCTTCAAAAACTGGGCTATAATATAACATCAGTGCTTGCAGGACTTGGGATTACAGGTTTGGCAATAGGTTTTGCTGCTAAAGAAACGCTTTCTGATATTTTAGGTTCTTTTACCGTAATTCTTGATAATGTATTCAAAATCGGCGATATGATTATTATTGATGCTTCTGTTGGTGGTGAAAATGTGCAGGGGATAGTGGAAGATATTTCTTTATTTTCCACCAAAATAAGAGCTTTGGACCACTCTATAGTTATTATCTCAAATCACAGAATTTCAGGAATGACAGTAAAAAACCTCTCTAGACGCAGAAAAATAAGAATTAAAGAAAAAATCAGCATAGTTTATGATTCAGGCGTCAAAAAAATTGAACGAGCTGTCGAGATTTGTCGAGAAGTTGCCAAAAATCACCCCCAAATAGAAGATGGTTTTAATATTTATTTCACTGAATTATCAGCAGGTTCTGCAAAAATATTTTTTAATGTTAATGCTCTTACCTCTGATTTTGCAGAGTTTTTAGAAATTAGAGAAGAACTATTTTTGGCAATCAAAAAAGCGTTTGATGACGAAAACATCGAATTTTCTGTAACAACTTAACTTTTGTATTAAAGTATAAAAATAAAAAGGTGAGTTGTTTAACCCACCTTTTTTACTTTTTAAATATTAACTTCTTTATTAACTTCTTCTTCATTAGTGGCTGATTCTACTTCAGCAAATTCCATCAATACTGGCTTTTTTTTGATTTTCCAGTAATAAATTGGAATCCCTAATAATAATATTGCTAATCCTGGAAGTGCATTTTCTGGTCTTAAGAATAATAAGCATAAGCCCATAAATACTGAGAACACGCAATAAATTGCCGGTAAGAATGGATACCATAAAGTTTTATAAGGGCGCTCAATATTAGGATATTTGTATCTGAAAAGGAAAAGCCCTCCGATGGTGATTGAATAAAATACTAATTCGATAAAAGTAATGTAGACAAGCAATGCCGAAAATGAACCGCTCAAAACCAAAAGAATTGCCCAAACTCCTTGAGCCATCATTGCATTTGTAGGAACATTTGTTTTGGGGTCGATATTTGAGAGGGATTTAAAAAACAAACCGTCATTAGCCATTGCCCAAAAAGCCCTTGCTCCTGAAAGTATTGTGCCGTTTACGGCCCCAATTGCTGAAATCATTATGATTACAGAGATAACGACTCTTCCTGATGCGCCAAAAATGGCATCAAAGAAACTTGCTGCAACTATATCATTTGGTGCTCCTTGAATTTGGTTTAGGTTCAAGACGCTCAAATACATTATATTGATTAAGAAATAAAGTAAACAAACTCCGCCAACACCGAAAAATAAAGCTTTTGGAAGGTTCACTTCAGGCTTTTTTATTTCTGATGCGATAAATGTGACATTACACCAAGAATCAGCCGAGAAAAACGCTCCAACTGTAGCAACAGCCAAGACTGTCAGCAAGTCAAAATTTAAGCTAAAATGAGGCATTGCAAAGTTGTTGTGCAGAATTGTCGGATTAATCGCAAACAAGCCGCAAATAATCAAACCTATTAAAGCCACAAGTTTTGTGGATGTAAAAATATTTTGTACAATAGCTCCAAGCTCCACTCCCCGGCTATTGATGTAGGTGAGTACAACTATTAAGGACATTGCTATTATTGTAATCGGTGATATGTGTATAGGCCCGGCTGACAAAAATGGAGTGCTATTTACATATTGTGGGAGCAATATGCCTAAGAATTTGGCAAAAGCCACACTAACAGCTGCGATACAGCCTGTTTGGATTACAAGGAATAAACACCATCCGTAAAGAAATCCGACACGTTTGCCCCAGATTTTTTTCAAGTAGACATACATCCCGCCTGCTTCAGGGATAGAAGCTGCATATTCGCTATAGCAAAGAGCCGCAATTGTAGTCGTGACGGCAACTAAGCCCCAGACTAAAAGCAGTAACCAAGCGGAATTCAGCTGTCTCCCGATATCAGCTGATACGATAAAAATTCCAGAACCAATCATAGAACCTGCAACAATAGATGTTGCGTCGACTAAACCTAGATTGCGCTCAAAATGTCCTTGTTTTTCCATTTTTTATAATCCTGTTTAAAATACTTATATAACATATATTTTAGCTCAATCTACTTCATTTGTCGCTTGAGGTTTTTGCCTGCTATAGCTCAATAATAATAAGTTGTAGTTACAGAGTTGATTATAGGGCGTTCTACTCTATCTCAACTGAGAGAACCTATTAAACTTTCTTAACAAATGAGTTATATAAAGCACTTTTAAAGAGTATAGCGTTTTTATATATTTAGAGATAAAAAGAGGAGAATAGTAACTTTTTCATGTCACATTATGATGTAGCAAAAGCACCAATAATATTAGTGCCACCGCCTATTAAAGAAATTGAAAAAGAGGCGGCTAAAACTTCTGATTCAGTAAACGCTGGAAAAGATTTAGAAGGTAGTGGGAATAATTCGGCAAAACTTAATATGTCGAATAATAACAATGCTAATATTGTTAGTGCAAATACCTCTCTTTTCGAACATAAAGACCCCAAAAGTACACAATCTTATAGTAGTTTGGGACATCCCACAACAACAGGGGCTAAAGATCCTGCCAAAATGACTACTGCCGAGATTATGTTTGATACAACCAATAATAGTTTAGTAAATTCAATGACATGGCAGTCCAAAAGTCAGGCTTCAGATATAACTTTATTACTTAATGGTTCCAATACTACTGCTATTGTAAATCGACAACAAAATTTACTAAGCACGGCACCTTTATTTACTTTTGCAGGAAAAACTACACAAGAGAAAAAAGACCTTAAAAATATGACAGAAGACGAAATTAAAAATTATCCACCGGATTTTTTAAATTATGCTTAGCCTTCAATAACTTCTATTTCTCTGCCGTCAGGGTCTTCAAAGAATGCAATTTTTAAACCGGCTTTTATTTCAAAAGGTTCACAAGAATATTCCAAGCCAAAAGTGTGAAGTTTTTGTGTGAATTCATCCATAGAAGTCACTTCAAAAGCGAAGTGTCCGAATTGAGTACCTTTTTCGTAGCCGTTTTCTGGCGTTTCAAAATTGTGAGTCAATTCAATATCAACGCCTGTAGTTTTGTCTTTTAGATAATACAGTTTGCAATCATCTAAATCCAGAGTATGAGAGAGTTCTAATCCCAAAAGTTCTTGATAGAATTTTAAGGATTTTTCTATATCTTTGACTCGTATCATTGAATGTAAAAGTTTCATAATTTACTCCTCAAGCATTGCTGCGCCGATTATTCCCGAAAAATCGCCCAGCTTTGTTTTGATGATTTTCATTTTTTGAGCTGGAACAGGTAGAGCTTTTGCCCTTGTTTTTTTGACAGTCAAATCGTAAAAATAATCTACTGCTTCAATTAAGCCACCACCTAAAATGATTACTTCAGGATTTAAGAAATTCACCACGCTGGCAAGTCCGCAACTCAAGTATTCAGCAGCTTCATTAAGTGCGCTAATAACAAGTTCGTCATTATTTTCGACAGCTTCTTTAATGCTATTTGAGCGAATTACACCGTCTTCAGATACTTCAATAGAGGATTTATGGCCTTTTTTTAGTTGAGCCAAAATCTTCTTTTCGATAGCAGTTCTTGAGGCATAAGCTTCTAAACAGCCACTTCCGCCGCAAGCGCAAGGACGACCGCCTGAATCTACAATTATGTGGCCAATTTCTCCAGCTGTACCTGCTGCGCCGGTCCAGATTTTGCCATCTTGAATTATGCCTGCGCCAACGCCTGTGCCGACAAAGACACATACAGCACTGTTATAACCAACGCCTGCGCCAAATTTATGTTCGCCTATTGTTGCAACATCGACATCATTACTTACAATCACGTTAATCCCAAAATGTTCGCTAAGTATTTTTTTAAAATTCAAATCGTAAGTATAAAGATTTGGAGCTGAAATTAAAATTCCTTTTTCTCTATCAACTTGACCAGGTACGCCAATTCCAATTTTTTCAATTTCATTTATAGGTATATTTGACCCAGCAATAGCTGATTCGATTGTTTTGATAACTCTTTTTATTAAAGTGTCAGAACCTTTTTTGGCCTGCACTTTTGTACGTTTTTTCGCGTGAGCAATAACTTCACCTGTTTCGGTGTTCACAATGCCTGCTAAAATTTTGGTTCCGCCCAAGTCAATTCCGATAGAATATTTTTTCATCTGAATTCTCCTGAATATTTTTTATTTTTCATACTGCTATTTTACCCTAAAAAGAATGAGCCGTCAGCAAAAAAAATCTAGCTGCGAATTATTTCTATTCAGCTTGAGTTTCTTTTTTAGCTCTGCCTTTTTTCTTAGGAGTTTCTTCAACTTCAGCAGCTGCTTCTTTTTTTGCAGAAGTTTTTTTAGCTTTTGGAGCTTTCTCTTCAGCTGCTTCAACTTCAGTTGCCACTTCTTTTTTAGTAGAAGTTTTTTTAGCTTTTGGAGTTTTTTCCACAGTTTCTTCAACTTCAGTTGAGACGTCTTTTTTAGTAGAAGCTTTTTTGGCTTTTGGAGCTTTCTCTTCAGCTATATCTTCTTTTTTTGCTTTAGATGAAGCTGCTTTTGTAGTCTTTTTTTCTTCTTTGACTTCAGCTACTTCTTCTTTAAGCATATTTTTGAATTCTTCAGGAGCATCTTCTCTTTCAGAATTCCATCTTGGAAGATTTAGTTGTTTTCTTACAATACCAATACCTACGTGAACTCTCCATTCATCCATTTTTAGCTGTTGCGCCAAAATTTTGTGGCATCCGATAGGAGGCAAAGGTAATAATGGGGTATATAAATTCAAAATAGCTATTAATTGGTCAGGAGATACCGCCAATTTTCTTTTAGGGAAAGGTAATTTAGGAAGCATCATTTTTTGTCTTACCAAATTAATCCCGAAAAATACTTTTTGAGATTCCAAACCTATTTTTTCGCCTATAACTTCATGTACATCAGGGTTTGGTAATGGAAGTAAGACTCTGTATAAATTTTCAATTTCAGCTACTTGTTCTCTGCTGATAAGTAGTTGTTTTGGCGCTGGACGTCTTTGAGGACCTCTGTTAAATCCGCCGCCACCGAAGCTACCGCCTTGAGGCCTAAATCCGCCGCCTTGAGGTCTGTTGAATCCGCCACCACCTTGGTAACCGCCGCCTTGAGGTCTGTTGAATCCGCCTTGGCCACCACCTTGGTAACCGCCGCCTTGAGGTCTGTTGAATCCGCCACCACCTTG
>Ga0247844_1000047_pt1 | contig 220152 bp, 193 predicted proteins | sample LaCtaG_FD_192421 | JGI IMG/M metagenome (GOLD analysis project Ga0247844, IMG submission 192421) | Freshwater microbial communities from meromictic Lake La Cruz, Castile-La Mancha, Spain - LaCruzMarch201714.5m_1 | ecosystem: Environmental > Aquatic > Freshwater > Lake | place: Spain... | reverse complement strand
TTTTATCTCAAGCTTTGACCGAGCTAATATTCAATACAAAGTATTACCTAAGAATGTTGAACGCAGTCAGCTTTTGAGTTTTTTAAACGCCGAACATCAAGGGGATTCAGGCATCGTTTATTGTCTTTCTCGAAAAAAAGTTGAAGAAATTGCAAAATGGCTCAAAAAAGAGGGCTTTAATGCTTTGCCATATCACGCAGGGCTTGATAAAAATGTACGGCTGAAAAATCAAACAGCCTTTATCAAAGATGAATCTATAATAATGGTTGCAACAATAGCTTTTGGTATGGGTATAAACAAGCCTGACGTGAGGTTTGTGGCGCACATGGATATGCCTAAGAGTATTGAGGCATATTATCAGGAAACAGGCCGAGCAGGGCGTGATGGATTGCCTTCCAATGCGTTACTTCTCTACGGAATTGACGATATTGCAAAATTACAGCAATTTATTCACAAATCTACTGCTTCAAAAGAACAAAAAATGCTTGAGCAAAATAAGCTTAATGCAATGCTTGGTTTTGCTGAAACAGTTAGATGCAGAAGACAGGTTTTGTTAGAATATTTTGGAGAAAGCCCAGAGAAAAAATCCTGCGAAAACTGTGATACTTGTCTTGAGCCTGTAAACAGTTTTGACGGAACAATTCCCGCCCAAAAAGCCTTGTCTTGTATTTATCGCACAGGCGAAATGTTTGGCGTAAATTATCTCATTAATGTTCTTATAGGCAAAGAAGATGAGAAAATTAAAAAATTTAATCACGACAAATTAAGCACTTTTGGTATAGGTAAAGACTACGATAGTTTTCAATGGAAGTCGATTTTCAGACAAGTTATCGCCTCAGGCCTTGCGTTTGTTGATGCTGAATCTTTTGGAAGTCTGAAATTGACGCCAAGTTCAAATGCTATTTTGCGTGGCGAAGAAAAAATATTTTTCAGAACAGATGTAATGACGAAACAGCCATCAAAATCTAAAGCAAAAAAAGAAAAAGAAGCGTTCAAGAAAAAATCTGTACTCAAAAACGAGTCAGACGAGGATTTATTCCAAAAATTAAGAGCGCATCGACTATCTATTGCGCAAGAACAAAAAATTCCGCCTTTTATAATCTTTCACGACAGCACTTTGATTGAAATGGCAGTCAAAAAGCCGTCTACATTAAAGCAATTAGGTGAGATAAGTGGCGTAGGGCAAACAAAGCTTAAGCGTTATGGTAAAGAATTTCTTAAAATTATAAAAGAATAAATAGCTTAAAATCAAAAACTCTCGATTAATTTCGAGAGTTTTTGATTTTTTACAAAAATTAGCAAGGGGGAGGATCGAACTCTCGACCTCACGGGTATGAGCCGTGCGCTCTAACCATCTGAGCTACCTTGCCATTTATTTGCGTATTAAATTTTCAATCTTGTGTAGCTCAGGTGGTGTGTAATCAGAATTGCTTCGTCAAGCCTCACCAAGGGCTACCTTGCCATTTAGAGTATTTTTATTATTAAACACTCGGACTAAAATAGCAAGTATTTTCTATAAATTTTTGATTCTATCATCAGGACTGATTATATTTGTAATACGAAGGCCAAAATTATCTTCGATTACAACAACTTCACCTCTTGCTACAAGCTTGTTATTTGCGTAAAGTTCAACAGGCTCACCTGCAATTTTATCAAGTTCAATAATAGAGCCTCTAGTAAGTTCAAGAACTCTTTTAATAGGAAGTTCTGCTCGGCCTAATTCTACTGTCAATTTTAGCTTGATATCCAATAACAAGTTGAAGTTTTTGTTTCCTTCAAGTTGCATTGATGTCTGCTCGTCAAAAGATGGAAATTGGACTGGTTGAACCATTATGGAACTTTCATCAATATTTGGGTCTTGCATGTTTATAAAATCCTCAGTTGTATCTATATCGGGCATAATTAGTTCTAATAATTGATTAAAGATTTCCAGCGGAACTATTTGCCGGATAACTTCTTTGGGAATTAGTGCAGAGCTAACATTATAATCTATAATTAAAGCTCCTTGTAGCACACTCGGCATAAGTGCTTTTGTGGCTTTAAAATCTTTTGCATATAATACTTTTTTTATATCAAAAATAAAGGGCTGAAATAATTCTTTTGACATTTTTTCAGAATAAATATCAATTATTTGGGAAAATAATTCTTTCAGCGCATTTTCTTTGAGTTCGCCAATTTCTTGGCCACCTGTTATTTCTCCAGACATCATAAGTTCGGCAAGTGGAGAAGCGCAAGATGCAGGCAAAATAGTATAAAGTTCACCCATCCCAAAAGAATTTTGGATGGTAACCAAGTTTTCGAAGATGTCAGAAATTGTATCTATATCTTCAATTATATTTGCATTTTCTAGAGTAACCTCAATTTTTTGACCAAAAAGTGAGTTAAGTTTTTTTGTCGATGCAATAAATGAATCGCTTAGAATTTTTATAAGATCTTGTTGTAGTATTTTCATAATTATAGCTACCTTTTTTAATCCGTAATAATATATTCGTCGATAACTTTTACTGAAACTTTGTTTTTAATTCTTCCTGGTCTTACGTTGTATTTTTTCTTATCATTGACCGTTAAAGTCAAAGGATCTTCGACCTTATTGTCCAATTTAATTACATCGCCTTCTTTTAATTCCATAAATTCAGATAATTGAATTAATGTGTTGCCAAGAATAACACTGGCATCAACATCCATGATGTTTAATCTTTCTCTGAGATTGTCTTTATCTTCCTCGGAGCCAAGAAGACCTTGCCCTTGGAAAATGTGTTGTGAACTTAATTTGTCCAATAAGTTTTCTAAAGTCGGAAAAGGGAAACACAAACTCATAAGTCCAAAATATTTTGAGGCAGTTTGGATTTCTATTGTAATCAAAGCTACGATTTCACTCGCATTAGCAATCTGCACATAGGCATTGCTATCTATATTCAAGACGCGTCCTGTCATTGGTTGAATATTACTCCAAGCATTAGCAAGAGCTTTTGTTGAGCGATCTAGAACTTTTAAGATTAAAGCTTCTTCAATATCAGTAAGTTCTCTGATATTGGATTCGGATAATCCACCACCACCAAACATCCTATCAATAATGCTGGTAACAATTTCGTGACTCAAATAAAACATTATTTGCCCAGGTAGCGGGTTAAGTTCAACAATACCAACAGTAGCTGGTACGGGCATTGAATTTACGAATTCCATATAAGTTAATTGGTCAGCAGAAACAACTTCCATTTCTATATGCATACGCAAATACGCTGTAAGCGTCATGGAAAGTTGTCTTGAAAATTCCTTGTGGATATCTTGCAAAACTTTAAGATGATCTTTAGAAAATTTATCAGGACGTCTGAAATTGTATAATTTGTAGCCTTTTTTTATTGAGGAAGATTCATTTTCAGAGCTTGAAGCACTGCTAAAATCATCGAGAAGTGAAACATCTCTATCAAAAGATGATAATAAATCAGTGACATTTTCTATCGATATTTTATCTGAATCAGACATTCAATTACCTTTATTGAATTATGAAGTTTCCAAAGCTAACTCTCAATACTTCTCTTTCGCCTGCAAATATTGCATTTACAGCTTCTTTGATTTGTTCTTTTGCTTCTTCTTTTCCAGCTATACTTGATAGCTCGTCAGAAGTTTTGCTTGATAAAGTTGAGATAACTGCATCTCTGATTGAAGGCTTGAATTGTTCCATTTCGGCCTCAATTGCTTTCATTGGGTCTACAGCAGCTTCTTCGCCATGTGCGTGAGCTTCTCCTGCTCCACCTTCTTCAGCGCCTGCCGGCTTAGGGTCGGTTGCTTTTTTCGTAAGCTCAATTGCGACATTAGCCTTAAGGTATCTTCTTGCATTGACATCACTCAAATTTAAAACAAAATCACCTAGGTCTAAAATTAAACCTCTTTCAACTTGGTCTCCTTCTGCTTCAGCTTCTTCAGCTTCCGAGTCGCCACCAATTGTTTTCATTATTGTTGCAAATTTATCGTTCATAAAATTAGTTTGTACAAAATAATTTACACCTATAAATAAAATGCAAATTATTACAGTGGTAACAGTATTAGCGATAAGTAGTTTTGATCCATCTATACCACCGCCAGCAGCGCCGCTACTAGGCTTGTTATCTTTTGCAATGTTATCAGTTTTAGGTTTAGCATCCTTAGGACTTGAAGGCATTGGCATTTTAATTTTCTCCTATTCGATATTTTTCAATTCCGAAAACACTCACATGGTCTATATAGTGCCTCGATAATATTATAGCAGATACTTATTTAAAAAGTACTGCATCATTTGGACCAAATATTTCTTTAAAAGCAAGCATTTAGGGCGTAAGCAAATAACATTGTGCTAAAAAGCCTCTTTATATTTCTACTTTAAAGAGGCTTTTCAAAATTGAATTGTTAAAAAAATTTAATACAAGTTTACATTTTTTTCTAAGAAACTTTTTATTGCACTACTTTCGAGGGACTCAGGCTTCTCTAGTAGAGGCATAATTCGTCTAAAAGCTTCTATATTTTCAGGGTTTGCTTTTTCTATTGCAGGAAGAATTCCATTTGCGATTACTTCTTTAAATCTTATAGGATGGAATTTTTCAGAATCTACAATATCTTCTATTAATGAAAGACCCGCCCTCTTGTTGTCATTGATTGCAAAAATTTCTCTAATTGCTTTCATTGGGTCGATTTTTTCTTGCTTAAATATAGTCATAATATGTACAAGACCTTTGTTTAAGATGCCTGATATAGCATAGGATGTTTCCGGTCTTTGCATAATGCCATCTACTATTTCTTTTGAATTTACTAGAATATCTTTGTTTGATTTTTTAGCTAAAAGGCTATAAAGAGGAAGATTCTCTTTGTTGATTTTAGGCTTTGCTCCTGCTGCTTTTAAAGTTTTGTAAGTTGTTTTCGCTTCTGAATTAAAAGTTCTGAATATGATTCCTGAATTAAATATTGACATGATTTTTCCTTTCGCTGTTACTTTTTTTATTTAAAATTTAAAAATAATAAAAGTTGTTAGTAGTTGCACTTAAATATTAACAAATAGTAATTTTTCCAAAAAGGGAGGTTAAGAAATTTCCTCAAAAAGTTCTTTTAGGATAAAATAATATCAAATAAAGTAGTTGTAAAAGGAAGTTTATATGACAAAGGTTTTATCGGGCGCAGAAATTAGACAAAAGTTTTTGGATTTTTTCGTTCAAAAGCATAATCACAATTTGGTTAAAAGTTCTAGCTTGATTCCGGATAATCCAACTATTTTGCTTACAACAGCAGGCATGGTTCAGTTTGTGCCTATATTTTTGGGTTACGAAAAACCACCAGAGCCTCCAAGGGCAACTACAGTCCAAAAATGCGCCAGAGCGGGCGGAAAAGATTCTGATATCGAAAATGTCGGAAGAACGCCTCGTCACCACACTTTTTTTGAAATGCTCGGTAACTTTAGTTTTGGGGATTATTTCAAAAAAGAAATTATTCCTTGGGCTTGGGATTTTGTGACTAATGAATTGGGTTTAGATAAAGATAAACTTTGGATTACAGTTTTTGAAACTGATGATGAAGCGGCTGATATTTGGGAAAATATTGCAGGAGTTGACCCGAGCAGGATTTTAAGAAAAGGTAAAAAAGACAATTTTTGGGGACCTCCAGGGCCGACAGGACCTTGCGGACCATGTTCAGAACTTCACTATGACTTAGGCGAAGAATATTCATGCGGCATCCCTGATTGCGGTATAGACACTTGTGAGTGTGACAGATTTGTTGAGATTTGGAACTTAGTATTTATGGAGTTTTTCAAAGATGAAGAAGGCAATTTCTCACCTCTTGAAAAGAAAAATGTAGATACAGGTATGGGTTTAGAGCGTATTACAATGGTTTGTCAGGGCAAAAGCTCTACTTTCGAAACAGATTTGCTTTCACCGATTTTGGATGAAGTTTGCAAAATCACAGGCAAAAAATACAAAGATTCTACAAAAACCGATATCAGTTTGAGAATTATTACAGACCATATTCGCTGTGTAAGTTTTATGATTGCTGATGGGCTTACCCCAGGCAATGAAGGCCGAAATTATGTGCTTCGTATGATTTTGCGTCGTGCACTTCGCCATGGTAAAATTCTTGGATTGGACAATATTTTCTTGCACGGATTGGCTGATGTTGTAGTCAATAATTACAGCGATGTCTATCCGGAATTGCTTCAACACAAAGCTAAAATCGTTGATGTAATTAAAAAAGAAGAAGAAAGATTCGCTCAAACATTGACTAAAGGGCAAGCACTTTTGGATGAAATGATTGCAGGGTGCTTGAAAAACAACGCTGAAATTACAGGAGCGGACGCATTCAAATTGTATGATACCTTCGGGTTCCCTCTTGAGTTGACTGTTGAAATAGCTGAAGAAAAAGGCATCAAAGTCGACAAAGAAGGCTTTACTGCAGCGATGTTAGAACAAAAAACTCGTGCTAAAGAAGCCCGCAAAAAAGTGAATTTGACCGATGATTTAGTTTATGCTCAATTGGTCGAAAAGCACGGAGAAACTGAGTTTACTGGATATGACGAATTATCTTGCGAAGTGAAAGTTTTGGAAGTAATCGGTGAAGGCGAAAACCTAGAAGTGGTTTTAAATAAAACACCATTTTATGCAGAATCAGGCGGGCAAGTTGCTGACGAAGGAGTTTTAACTTCATCAAACGGCTTTGAAGCAGAAGTTTTTGATATCCAAAAATTTAATGGAGTTTTTGTTCATAAAGTCAAAGTTTTGCAAGGCGAAATCCTCGCAGGCGAAGCGGTTTTGGCTAAAGTCGATAATAAGAATAGAAAAAATATCATAGCCCATCACTCTTTGGCGCATTTGTTGCAATCAGCTTTGATTAAAGTTGTCGGAGATACAGTCAAGCAACAAGGTTCCTTAGTTGAGACAGGCAGAACTCGCTTCGATTTCAGTTTTGATAGAGCAGTATCGAAAGATGAAATTCAAAAAGTCGAAAATTTGATAAATTCTTGGATTTTTGAGGGCATTTCTTGCTCAACAGAAGTTCTTGATATAGAAGAAGCTAAAAAAAGAGGTGCAATTGCGCTTTTTGGCGAAAAATACGACTCAAAAGTAAGAGTCGTTTCAATCGGTGATGTTTCAAAAGAACTTTGCGGCGGTGTTCACGTCAAAAATACTTCACAATTGCAACTTGTAAAAATCCTGTCTGAAGGAGCTATTTCTTCTGGAACAAGACGTATTGAGGCTATCTGTTCAGAAGCTGCAATTGATTATTTGAACCAAAAAACAAAAGAATTTGATAAAATAGCAGATACTTTTAAAGCTTCTACAACAGAAGTTTTTGGACGTATCGAAAAACTTATCAATGAAAATAAAGAAGTGAATAAAAAACTTAAAGACCTTGAGGCTCAAGCAGCTTTGTCTCAAGTGGGCAATTTACTTTCAACAGCAAAAGATATTGAGGGTGGCAAATTCTTGTGCGCAAGGGTTGACGGAGTCGCTCCTGATGGGTTGAAGCAAGTTGTAGAAAAAATTTCTGACCAATTAGGAAATTCAGTTGTGGTTTTGGCATCTGTTTTTGATGAAAAAATCATGATTATGGCAAAAATCTCTGATGATTTTATAACAAAAGGATACAATGCAGGGCAAATAGTTAATGAAATTGCTTCAGAATGCGAAGGAAAAGGGGGCGGTCGTCCAAACTTTGCACAAGCAGGAGCGAAAAATTTACAAAAACTTGATGATGCCCTTTGCAAATTTTCTAAAAAAACCTTAAAATAAAAAAGATAATAGTTCATAAGAAAGAAAATATATGTTTGATGTCTCAGGAGTAACAAATCAGACTCTTTTTATCTCGAAACTCGAGGAGAGTGTTGATGATTTATATGCCACAGAGGCGGTTTTTACCTTAATTTCAGTAGAAGTTCAAGCTTCTGATACTAGAATTGGGGCCAAAGAAGTTTTCGGACTTCTTTCAAAATGTATAAAAAGAGCTATAGTTAATAAGAAAGACAGCTATTCTTTTTGGGATAATACGTTTTATATTTTAACTTATTTGGATAACAAACAAGTTGTTGAAGATTTTATTAATTCTTTAGCTTTAACAGTTGAGAGAAGATATGATAAAACTTTTTTCATTAACGCAGGTTATATTCAATATCCATATGATGTAATTGAGATTAAGGATGTATTTTCAGATTTGAAAGAAAAAATTTCCCAAATAACGCCTATTAAAAGCGATATAGATACAGGATTAATAACGGACGTAGACTATAATAATTTTGCAGGTAAGGAATTAGCAAGGTATTTAAATTTAATAAAGCAATATGGTGATGTTTTGTATGACCATTCTTTATTTGTCGCAAAAGTGAGCGTAGGTATTGCAAAATCCTTAAAGCTTTCAAAACAAATAATTAAAAAAATAGTAATTGCATCTATTTTGCATGATGTAGGATATTTGTGTATTCCTCAAAGAGTTTTGGTTAATTCCGAACATTATAGTGAGAAAACAGCTGCTTTGGTAAAAATGCACCCTCTTTTGGCCACAAGAAAAGTTTTGGAAGAAAAAACAATCTTTAGGGACGTTTTTAGTTTTATAGAGCAGCATCATGAATATGCCGATGGTACTGGTTACCCATTTGGTCTTTCTAATAAAGAGTTATCTATGGAATCGCAAATTATTTCGATAGCAGATACTTATGATCTTATTCGCAATCAGAGAAATATTTCTAATCTTGAAATAGTAAATTTTTTCAAATCCAGAGCAGGAATCCGTTGGGATGAAAAACTCATAAATGGTTTTGTTGAAATTTTAATGGATGAAAAACAGTTCGATAATCTAACAAATAATACAGAAGGCTCTTTGGTCGATTTTTTAACTTGGGTTTAGAGATGTATTTTATATGCAAGATATCTAGCAGAGGCCTTTTTGGTATTTGCGTGTTAAAATTTGCTTGCTAAAAAAAAATCAGCATGCATAATAAGAGTATAGTTAAATATCGCGGAGTGGAGCAGTCTGGTAGCTCGTCGGGCTCATAACCCGAAGGTCATAGGTTCAAATCCTGTCTCCGCAACCAAGTAAAATTAAGCGTTTTGAACAAGTTTCAAGACGCTTTTTTAGTACCAATACCACTTACTACACCCATTACTAGTAAAAAACGCATTCAAATGGATTACAGTAGCCTCAATCTTTTCATCAAGTAAGGTGGATTTTTAAAAAGCATAGACAATTTACTAAAATACAAATTAAAGATGTTATAATAATTTTGAACTTGATAATATAGGATGGAGTTTAATAAATGCAAAGTGAAATTTCAAAAAAATATAAAAAACGTTCAGATGTTATAAAAGCACTTGCTCATCCGACAAGACTCTTTATTGTTGATTTTTTATCAGATGGCGAAAAATGTGTCTGCGAAATAGTCCAGCAAGTCGGTGCAGATATTTCAACTATCTCAAAACATCTTTCTGTAATGAAAAATGTTGGCATTGTAGATAGTGAAAAGCGTGGACTTAATGTATTTTACAAAATGACTTGTCCTTGTATTTCAAAATTATTCGATTGTTTAGAATCAATAGGAAATAATAATTAGACAATAGGCTGATTAATAAATTTGTATTCTTGGGTTACTATTTGGCAAATTAGCCAAATATATGTATAATGTTAATGATTAAAAACAATTAGGAGAAATACAATGGACGAAAAAATCAAAGAATTAATTGCTATTGGGGCTAGTATTACAGCTCATTGCCAACCATGTTTAAAATACCATATAGAACAAGCCGTGAAGCTTGGAATTAGTACTGAAGAAATTAGTGCAGCTATTTCAGTTGGGAAATTAGTTGAAAAAGGTGCTTTAAAATCAATGGAGACTTATTTAAAAGAACAAATCGAAATGATTACAAAAGGAATGTCAGCAGAAAAAGAAGATTCTTGCTGTTTTGATACTTCAAATTGTTGTTTGTAAAAGGATAAAAATATGAGTATTTGTGCTTCTTGCAAATCCAAAATGTGTTTTATGGAAAGACACCTTACAATATGGATATTTTTAGCTATGGCAATTGGCGTTGCCACTGGGTATTTTATTCCTGGAGTTGAAAGTTTTATAAATCAATTTAATGTTGGTACAACCAATATTCCTATTGCGATAGGGCTTATAGTTATGATGTTTCCGCCACTTGCAAAAGTCAAATACGAAGAACTCCCGCAGGTCTTTCAAGATAAAAAACTCCTTGGATTATCTTTGGGATTAAACTGGATTGCTGGGCCTATTTTGATGTTTTTGTTGGCGATAACTTTTTTGCATAATTATCCTGAATATATGATTGGGCTTATTATGATTGGACTTGCACGTTGTATCGCAATGGTACTTGTTTGGAACAATCTTGCTGGCGGTTCGCCTGAATACGGAGCAGGGCTTGTCGCATTCAATAGTATTTTTCAAGTTTTATTTTTTAGCGTTTTTGCTTGGTTTTTTATCACGGTTTTGCCTCCATTCTTTGGGTTGCAAGGCTCTATAGTAGATGTTGATATATGGATGATTGCGCAGAGTGTATTTATTTATCTTGGAATCCCATTCATTTTGGGCTTTTTGACCCGAACTATTTTAATCAAAAAAAATGGCTATGATTGGTATCATAATGAGCACACAGGTTTTATCAATAAAATCGGCAATGTGACTTTGATTGCGCTTTTGTTTACGATTGTTGTGATGTTTAGCCTCAAGGGGCAGATGATTGTCCAAATCCCTATGGATGTAGTAAGAATAGCTATTCCGCTTACGATATATTTTGCAGTGATGTTTTTGTTTAGCTTCTTTATGAGCCACCGGCTCGGTGCAAATTATGAAAAATCTGCCACACTTGCTTTTACCGCTACAGGAAACAACTTTGAGCTTGCAATCGCTGTTGCTATTGCCGTATTCGGCGTAGGTTCAGGAGTTGCTTTTGCGGCTGTTATAGGTCCTCTTATTGAAGTTCCTGTCTTGATAAGTCTTGTGGATTTGTCATTATGGTTTAGGGGAAAATTCTTTGGTGGGGTAACAAAATAAACCTTAGCCTGATCGGTAAAATTAAAGGATATTTTTTGATAACCATTTGGCTATTTGAGAAAATTGCCAAACTATGTTATTAAATTAAGAAGCTCAAAAAAGGAGAAAAATATGTTGAAAATTCAAATATTAGGCGGCGGATGCGCCAAGTGTGATAGCCTAGCAGAACTTACCACCCAAGCGGCTAATGAGCTGGGTATCGACTACGAAATTTCTAAAGTCAAAGACATTGGCGAAATCGTTGCTATGGGAGTAATGACAACACCTGCTTTGGTTGTCAACGGAGACGTTAAAGTTTCAGGAAAAGTTCCGACTTTGGATGAAATCAAAGCATATTTACAATAATCGTTTGAAGGAGACTATGATGTTCAAATTTGCAAAAATATGCGCTGTATTTTCAGTTATTCTTATGTTTACCCTTTGTTGTGGGCTCAATAACCCTTCAAATGCAGCTGCCAAAAATAGCTCTAAAACAGTTGTTTATTATTTTTATGGCAAACCAAGATGCGTTACGTGCAAAAATATAGAAGCCTATACAAAAAAAGCTGTAGCAGAGCTTAAGAACCCCAAAGTTGAGTTGGTGCTTATCGATATGGATAAACCTGCGAACGAGCACTACAAAAAAGAATACGGGCTTTTTACCAAGTCTGTTGTTTTGTCAAAAGTCCAGAATGGAAAACAAACCAAATGGAAAAATCTTCCAGATATTTGGACAAAAATCAAAAACGAAAAAGTGTTTAAGGATTACATAAAAAAAGAAATCAAATCATTTTAGGAGACAATAAATGTTATTAGCATTACTTTCGGCTTTGTGGCTGGGGATTTTGACTTCGATAAGTCCTTGCCCGCTCGCAACTAATATCGCAACCATTTCTTTTATCGGAAAAAACATAACTTGCCCATATAAAACTGTTTTTGCAGGCTTGGTGTACACTCTCGGGCGTATATTGAGCTATGTGGTGTTGGGAATCGTCATAGTAACAGGTCTTTTGTCAATTCCTGCTATTGCCAATTTTATTCAGCATTATATGAATATTATCCTTGGACCGATTTTGATTATTGTCGGTATAATTTTGCTTGAAGTTTTTAAAATAAACTTTTCTGCAGGGCTTGGAGGTCATGGTTTGCACGAAAAAGTCAAAGATTTCGGGCTTCTCGGGGCGTTTTTGTTGGGTGTGATTTTTGCGCTTTCATTTTGTCCTGTTTCGGCAGCTTTGTTTTTTGGAAGTTTGATTTCTATCTCTGTCGAGCATAACTCCAAAATCCTATTCCCGTTGGTGTATGGGATTGGCACAGGTTTGCCCGTTGTTTTATTTGCAATTATTATTGCTTTTAGCGTAAATTCTGTTGCCAAGGCTTATAATAATCTTTTAAAATTCGAGTTTTGGATGCGAAAAATAACAGGGGTTTTGTTTATTTTGGCAGGTCTTTATTTTATTGCGACCCATATTTTCAATTTTAGTATATAGAAATCACTTAGGAGAAATTAGTTAGAATGACAAATGAATTAAAAACGCAGATATGTATTTTGGGCGGAGGACCTGCAGGATATGTTGCAGCTATCAGATCGGCGCAACTGGGGGCAAACGTGGTTTTGGTCGAAAAATCAGAGCTTGGCGGCACCTGCCTCAATTGGGGATGCATCCCAACCAAAGCTCTTTTGAAAACAGCCGAAGTGATTGATATTATAAAAAAAAGTAATGAATTTGGCATAAAATCAGAAATCTCATCAGTCATTATTGACACAGCCTTGGCGCGTAAAGACAGAATCGTAAAAAGCCTAAAAATGGGCTTGGATTATCTACTTATGAGCAAAAATGTTCAGATTTTAAAAGGTGAGGGACTTGTCCAATCACCCCAAAAAATTCTTGTAAAAACCACTGAGGAAGAAATCATTGTCACTTGCGACAAAATGATAATTACAACAGGCTCTGAGTCTTTGATACCTGAACTAAAGGGGATTGACTTGGGTGGTGTGATTACAAGCAATCAGGCGGTACATCTTGCTGAAATACCACCAACGTTGACCATCATCGGCGCAGGAGCTATCGGGCTTGAGTTTGCGTCATTGTTTAATGCTTTAGGTTCAAAAGTCACTATAATCGAGCTTCAAGACAAAATTCTGCCTTACGAAGACACTGAAATTACGGCAGAACTTTTGAAAATAATGAAACGTCAGGGGATTAAATTCAAACTAGGGGCGAAAGTTAAAGAAATCAAAAAATCCCAACAAGGTCTTATTACTGTCTTTGAAGAAAATGAAACCGAAACCCAGATAGAATCGGATAAAGTTTTGGTTGCTATAGGGCGAAAGTTCAATATAACAAAAGATATTCTTGCTCTTGGATTAGAGTTGAACGGCAAGGCTATTGCAGTCAATGAAGCTATGGAAACAAGTATAGCCAATATCTACGCTGCTGGTGATGTTGCAGGAAACAAACTTCTTGCGCATTTAGCTTTCGCAGAAGGTCGTGTTGCGGCAGAAAATGCTTGCGGAATCAAATCAAAAGTGAATTACAACGCCGTTCCGAGTTGTGTTTACACCCATCCTGAAGTGGCATCTGTAGGGCTGAGCGAATCAGAGGTTTCAAACCCAAAGATTGGACGTTTTGATTTTAGAAATAACGGAAGAGCTTTGTGCCATGGTGAGCGTGAGGGTTTTGTAAAAGTAGTTGTCGATAGAGACACAGACGTGATTTTAGGAGCGCAAATTTTGTGTTCTCAGGCTTCTGAACTTATTTCAGAAATCACTTTGGCAATTAGCCTAGGAGCCAAAGCTCAAGATATAGCAGATATGATTCATCCGCACCCCTCGCTTAGTGAGGCGATAATGGAAGCGTGCGCAGATGCGGTTGGCATTGCCATCCACAAATAAAAAGGAGAAATTATTATGAGCGAAGAAGAACAACAATTACCGGGATTTATAATGTGTGTTTGCACAGGCAAATGCCCCGGGTTTCAGGCTATGGATATATGGGATTTTATTAATCAAGTCAGAATAGAACTGCCTGTGGAATATGCTTTTATTCATCCACAACTTTGTGAAGAAGATGGTGACAGGTTTTTGGCGGATTTTCTAAAATCTCATAGAAAAGTCGTTATCGGTGCTTGTGCCCCAAATATGCAGCGCAAAATGTTCAAGGATGCTTTTAAAGAAGCTGGACTTGACCTCGAAAAAGATGCTGTGATGCTTGATATTCGTGATATGACAAACGAACAAGCGATTAAAAAAGTCGTTAAAGCCTTAAGCGATATGGGCTTAGATATTGATGAGGAGGACTATTAATGAGTGACGATATGAGGATATTACCACCGACAGGTGATACTTTTATGGGCGTTTCGAGAGACACAATCGATTGGTGCCCGATAATAGATAATGACAAATGCAATGATTGTATGGAATGTTTGAAATTTTGTCCGCACAAGGTTTTTGATGTGAATGAAAATTCTACTCCGAAACTATTTGTCAAAAATCCAAAAAATTGCGTGGTTTTTTGCAGAGCTTGCAGCAAGACTTGCGGACCTGAGGCGATAACTTTTCCAAACAAGCCAGAAACAATCAAAAAAATCAAAAAGACCAGAAAGGAGCTACCCCCAAATGAGTCAAATTAAGAGTAAAAAATATGCGATTTTGACTTGTAATGGATTGGATAAATCAGCAGGCTGTGTAGCTCGAGAGATTGCACTTGAGATAGCGGAGCAGACAGGCAGCGAAATAATTTGCCCTGTTTTGTACAATGTTGCATATGCTCGTTATAAAAAAACAGCAGAAGAAAATCCTTTGTTGGTCATTGATGGTTGCCAAACGCGTTGCGCAAGCAAGCTGGCGGTAGGAAAAGGATTAAAAGTTGCTAAAAAAATAACTGTTACAGAATATGCTAAAATTAACGGGATTGAATTGTGCGAATCATTAAGGCTTGATGCTTCTGCTCTGGAGTTGTCCAAAACTCTTGCTAATGAAGCACTGAAGGAAGAAACAGCAAAAGCAGGAGAGGGAACATTTGCATTCCCTGAAAATATAGAATACTCGGCTTACAAAAAAGATAAGTTCATCTTCAAAACTCCTACAGAAGGATTTTTGTTCAACGAAAATGACTGCTGGGCTTATGTTGTAGGTAATATCGCAAGAGTCGGTGTTGCAGATTATGTTCAGCATAGCCTTCTAGATATTATATTTTTCACGCCGCCTACAGTCGGAACAGAAATCGAACAATTTGGTGAATTGGGTCAAGTCGAATCGGGCAAAGCTATTTTTGAAGTGGTTTCTCCTGTGAGTGGAAAAATAATCAGAGTGAATGATGAACTGGTAAATATTCCTGAATTAATCAATCAAAGTCCATACGAAAAAGGCTGGATTGCAGAAATTGAGCTTTCGGATTTTGAGGAAGACAAAGAATTTCTTTTGGATTACGAAGGCTATTTTAAAGTATTAAAACGAAAGGTAGATGAATATCATGTCAAATAAAATCAAGGTAATTCCCTGCAGTGGAATGGGTAAGGTTTTTGGCTTAATTGCCAGAGAGGCGACTCTTCAAACTATCAAAAAATCCCCTGATACAGCTGAAACTCTTTGCTTGGCATATATTGTCACTGGTGATGATGATGCCAAAAATCTGATTGAGGGGCAAAAATGTATCACGATTGACGGTTGCCCTGCTATGTGTGCTGCAAAAAATGCAGAGCTTGCAGGTGGAATTGTCGAAGAAAAAGTCAGAGTTGTAGATGCTTTTCGCAGGCACAGAGGTGCTAATGCAGGCACTGCAACAGAATTAACTGATGAAGGCTGGCAAATCACCGATGAAATAGTAGAAGAAGTCATAACCAAAATCAAAGAACTTAGCAAGGAGGAAGAGTAATGTCTGAAAATCAAACAAAAATTGGCGTGGTATCTTGCAGTGGCGAAGATTGCTTGGGCGGAACGATTTCGAGACTTGCTACTCGCAAAATGCTTGAAAAAATTTATCCAGAAGAAACGGTTACCATTTGCTTACCTTTGTACTTAGCAGGTGGCGAGGAAGAAAGAAGCTTCGCTAATGATTATCCGACAATATCTGTTGATGGGTGCTCCAAATATTGTGCCAAAAGAGCGACAGAGAAATACAGTGGTAAAGTCAGCGCAGAAATAAATGTAGCTGATATTATCGGCAAAGAAACCGCAGAACAAGGACCACTATCTGGCAGGGATATAACCTCAGAACACTTGCAAATGGTTGAGCAAGTAGTTGAGCAAATCCAAGTCAAATTCGATGAAGTCTTAAATAAACCAAATTCTAAAAAGAAAAATGATGGGGATGGAGGCTGTTGTTGTGGTGGTAACTGCGGGTGTTAAATGTTCTTTGTTCAAAATAAAAACACCAATCCCTATTTCAACTTAGCACTTGAAGAATATCTTTTGAAAGAGTGCCAAGGGGAGTATTTTTTACTATGGCAAAATGAACCTTGTGTTGTCGTGGGCAAAAATCAGAATACACTTGCTGAAATAAATTACAAATATGTTAAAGAGAATGATGTGAAATTAACTCGACGTATTTCAGGTGGTGGTGCTGTTTTTCATGACCTCGGTAATCTTAATTTTACTTTTATTCAAGATGGGGTAAATAATTTATTTTTAGATTATCGAAAATCAATCACACCTATCGTAGAATCACTGCAAATAATAGGACTCAATGTCGACTTGACGGACAGAAATGATTTGCAAATCGAAGGCAAAAAAATTTCTGGGAATGCTCAATATAAGTATAAAAATAGAGCTTTGCATCATGGAACTCTCCTTTTTGATTCGGCTCTTGAGGATATCGGGATTTCCTTAAATCCTGAACAATCAAAATTTCAGGGAAAAAGAGTCAAATCAATAAAAAGCGAAGTAACCAATATAAAGAATCATCTTCAAGAACCTTTGAGTTTGCAAGAATTTCAAAAACTCATCCTTGATACGGTGGCTTCAAAATATGAGACTTTTAGCACTTATGAGCCAACTTCTGACGATATAATTAAAATTAATAAATTAGCTCAAGAAAAATATTTTTCTTGGGAGTGGATTTATGGAGCTTCTCCAGAGTATTTGATGGAAGTTCAAATTGGGCTAACGCTATTAAAGTTGAAAGTCAAAAGCGGTATAATTCAAAATACAATAATCGAATCTGATATTCAGGAACTTGGAGAAAGCTTGATTGGAGTTATGCTTGAAGAAAACTCTGTCCGAGGAGTTTTACGTGAATTTGAAACAAAGTACCCTAATTTTAACCTTGCTGAATTTATTGACGATATATTTTAAAAAAAGTAGTGAAGAATATTTAACAAATTTACATAATATATTTTCAAAAAAACGGCAAATCGCTAAGTAAAAATAGACTCAATAAATTTGATAAAAAAGTTTAGTTTTTATAATAATAAGCATTTTACTAGGCATTTTTTCTCAAAAAACTTTTGCGGAGGATAAAATTTGCTTGTCCTATGCTATTAAAATTGCACTTGCAAACAATAATAATTTAAAAGCTGCAAGAAGTACCTTATATGTAAGCAAAAAGAGCTTTGGGATTGCTTTTAGGCAGGTAAGATTCTGTCTATATTTTGGAAGAAATGCCTATTGTTGAAATCAAAAATAGGCATTATTATAAATCTTTTTCTAGTTCCCGAAACGATATTAAAGCAATGGAAATAAGGGGCGAGAACTCTAAAAATAATATAAGACTAAAGTACTCCTGTTGGTCAACAAATTTAAATTTTTATATCAAACTACCTGATATAAAAATTTAAATTAACGGTCTCTTTGCAGCGTTATTGCGTTATTTTTATCCTGTAAATTCCAATATATAATTTTTGATTTCATTTAAGAAATCATTTTCTGACACGTTTAAATTCCCGTCTTCATCTGTCATTTGTGACATTTTCTTTATTAAAGATGAGCCGACAATCACGCCGTCTGCAAATTTTTGCAGGTCTTTGGCTTTTTGGGGAGTATTTATGCCAAAGCCAACGCAAACAGGCAAATCGGTCTGCGATTTTATGTAGTTTACATGTGTTTTTATTTCATCACCTTGCGCTTCTTTAGTGCCTGTTATGCCTTTTACTGACACATAGTATAAAAATCCTGAAGCTTTATCCAAAATCATAGAAAGACGCTCTGGACTAGTAGTTGGTGTTGCTAGATGAATTATATTTATGCCTATTTTTTTTAATATACTTGAAAAAACCTCATTCTCCTCAGGTGGAAGGTCTACGATTAATATACCGTCAATCCCTGATTCATAGGCTTCTTGTGCGAATTTTTCTAGGCCGAATCTGTACAGAGGATTATAATAACCCATCCAAATAATTGGCGTTTTATTATCATAAAGTCTGAATTCTTTGATTGTTTCAAGAGTGGATTTGACGGTTGTATTGTTGTTTAGTGCTACAACATCTGCCATTTGAATGATTGGCCCATCAGATTGCGGATCGGTGAAAGGCATACCAATTTCTATCATGTCGCATTTAGCATTGGACAATGTTTTTAAAATTTCAAGGCACAGCCCAGCTTTTGGATATCCTGACATTACAAATGGAATAAATGCCTTTTTGCCGTTTAATTGCGTCCAAGTTTTTTCGATTCGATTTTTCATAAGGCCTCTCCAAATTCTTTTTTCACAGTTTCCATATCTTTATCGCCTCGGCCGGAGAGGTTTACAACGATTATCTCATCTTTTCCTCTTTTTTGTGCTTCTTTTAGCGCAAAAGCCACGGCATGCGAGGATTCCAGCGCAGGGATAATCCCCTCGAGAACGGATAAAAGTTTAAATGCTTCCAAAGCTTCTTTGTCTGTAATGGCCTCATATTTGGCTCGATTGATATCTTTCAAATATGCGTGTTCAGGCCCTGTTCCTGGGTAATCCAGTCCTGCTGAAATTGAATGAGGCTCTATAATTTGTCCGTCAAAATCCTGCAGAAAATATGAATGCATACCGTGGAAAACGCCTTTTTCGCCGTGAGAAAGAGTCGAGGCATGTTTTCCTGTCTTTATACCAAAACCAGCCGCCTCAACGCCTATGAGTTCTACATCACTATCTTTTATAAAAGGGTAGAAAATCCCCATTGCATTTGATCCGCCACCAACGCAAGCAATGACTGCATTTGGTAAAGAGCCTTCTTGCGCAAGAATTTGCTCGCGTGCCTCACGTCCTATAATTGATTGAAAATCACGTACCATCTCAGGATAAGGATGAGGGCCGACCACAGAACCTAGGAGATAATATGTGTCATCAACATTTGAAACCCAATCTTGCATCGCCGCATTTACAGCATCTTTTAGTGTTTTAGCCCCACTATGAACAGGTTCGACTTCAGCACCTAAAAGTTTCATTTTATCAACATTTGTTTGCTGGCGCTCAACATCAATCGCCCCTTGATAAACCTTGCAAGGCATATCAAAAAGGGCTGAAACAGTTGCCGTTGCAACGCCGTGTTGACCGGCTCCAGTTTCCGCTATAATACGTGTTTTACCCATTCTACGTGCTAAAAGCACTTGACCTAGGCAATGATTAATTTTATGCGCACCAGTATGGTTCAAATCTTCTCTTTTGAGATAAATTTTCGCCCCTCCGGCGTAGTCGCTCAGGCGTTTTGCAAAGAAAAGAGGCGACGGCCTACCGGTGTAATATTTATGATAATAGTTTAATTCTTCCCAGAATGTTTCGTCTTGTTTCGCCTCACTCCAAGCGTTTTGGAGTTCCAGAATTAATGGCATAAGAGTTTCAGGCACAAAACGACCCCCATATTCTCCAAAATATCCTTTATTGTCAGGCATTGTTCACATCTCCTATTATTTCAAAAAACTTCCGCATTTTATTGAGGCATTTGACACCTCTGGTTCCCTGTACTTCTAAGCCGCTTGAAATATCAACTACGTCAGGGTTTACAGCTTTTATAGCGTCTTTAATATTTGAAGGATTCAATCCTCCAGCTAAAATAATCAATCTATCGGGATTTTGTTTTTTTAATTCTTTAGCAAAATCCCAGTCGGCCAATTTTCCCGACCCGCCTAAAAGCTTGCCCTCGTTAACATAATCGGCTAAAAAACCTATGATTTTATCATTTTTGTCAAAAGTTTCGGCCATCTCTAAATTGCCTACGGCTTTAATCATATCAAAGTCCATTTGCTTAAGTTCTGATAGGGTTTCAGCTCCGTGGAATTGAATAATATCGAGTCCGACGAAATTTGCTATTTCTTTTATTTTTTCGGGTGATTCATCGACAAAAACCCCTACTTTCAGTACATTTAAGCCTGTGCTTATTTTTTGAGCTTTTTGTGGGGTGATATAAATTGGACTTTTTTCATAAAAAATAAATCCAATCGCCCAAGCTCCCAAATCCTGCGCTAATTCTGCATCTTCACGTCTTGTTATTCCGCATACTTTTACTTTAATCATTGATTTAGCACTTTATTTAAAGCTTTACCTGGGTTTTCGGCTTCCATAAAATGACTGCCAATTAAAAATCCTCTGTAGCCAAGCGATTTCATCTCTTGTATCACATCAGAATTTTCAATTCCGCTTTCGCAAATAAACAGGCGCTCTTGGGTGATATATTTTGCCAAATTTCTTGAAGTATCGAGTGATATTTCAAGCGTTTGAAGATTTCGATTATTCACCCCGATAATTTTAGCATCGGTTTTCAAAGCTTCCTGCATTTCGCTCTCATCGTGGACTTCGAGCAAAACTTCTAAGCCTATTTCGGTTGCTTTTTTTATCAATTCGGTAGTTTTTGCTCCAGTAAAAGCCATAATTAAAAGTACCGCATCCGCACCGCTGATTTTGGCCTCATAGAGTTGGTATTCGTCTAAAATAAAATCTTTTCTCAATACGGGAAATGTCGGATATTTTTCTTTTATTTGTTTTAAGTAATTTATATTGCCCTTAAAATAATTCGGCTCAGTTAAGACAGATAGGGCACTTGCTCCGTTTTCGATATACATTTGCGCGACTTCTAAAGCCGATAAATCGTCTCTGATTATGCCTTTAGAGGGGCTGGCGAATTTCACTTCGGCGATAACATTGGTATGGTTGCCTTTGAACGCTTGAGAAAAATTGCCGACTTTTTTTGCAGTCGCCATTTTTTGCTCTATTTCAGTTTTGATTTTATCTAAAAACATTGCCTTAAAGCCTCCAGTTTCGCCAAAGCTTTTTTGTTGTCGATTGCTTCATTACTTAATTTTACACCTTGTGTTAAATCTTTTGCAACTCCTGCTACAACAAGTGCGGCAGCTGCATTTAAGACAGTAATATCTCTTGCTGGAGATTGCGAGCCGTTTAAAATATTCAGAATAATCTCGGCATTTTCTTGAGCATCTCCGCCTTTTATTAAATCCAGCGAAGAGCGTTTGAGGCCATAGTCCTCGGGGGTGATTTCGAATTCTTTTATTTCGCCATTTTTTAAATGATAAATTGAGGTTGCAGCGCCTATGCTTATTTCGTCAAGCCCGTCTCGAGAATGAATTACCATGGCTTCTTTAGCCCCTAATATTTTTAAAGCGCCTGCGACATTACGGGCTTTTTTGCCGTCATACACGCCGATAATTTGGCGCTTAACTTCAGCAGGATTGGTCAAAGGACCAAGCAGGTTAAGGATTGTTGGCATATTGATGGCGACTCGGAGTTCCTTTAAATTTTTCATAACACTATGGTGTAACGGCGCAAACATAAAGCCAATGCCTGTTTTGTCGATTGAAGTTTTTGCATCCATATTAATATTGACGCCGAGAGCTTCTAGGACATCAGCACTTCCACTTTTGCTTGAAACGCTTCTGTTACCGTGCTTTGCAATAATTGCTCCCGCCCCAGCGGCAACAAAAACAGCCGCTGTTGAGATATTAAAAGTATTTGTACCATCGCCTCCAGTTCCGCATAAATCAATGGCATCTGGCTCTGAAATGGCAATTTTGGCGCAATTTTGGCGCATAAATGAGGCAAATGAAGCTATTTCATCGGCACTTTCACCTTTTTTTGAAAGAACTCCGAGAAAAAAAGAAATTTGCTCACTTGGCGCAGTTTTATTAATCATTAAATCCATTGCCGCTTCGATTTCAAGGCGAGTCAGGTCTTGTCCTTCGAGCATTTTTTTCGTTAAAATCTTTAGCATTTTTTAAGGATTCCTCGAACTACATTTTCTATAATTTTGAAACCGATGCCCTTTTCAAGCGACATTATAGACTCTGGATGAAACTGTACGGCCGATAGAGGCAAAGTTTTGTGTTTAATTGCCATAATCACACCTAAATTTTGTGTATGGGCAATTACTTCAAGGCACTCGGGCATTTTTTCAGGTACTGCGCATAAGGAATGATATGCTCCAACTGAAGTAGGGGATGGGATATTTTCAAAAAGCCCTTGGCCGTTATGCTCTATTTCCCATTGTTTACCATGTCTTGGAATCGGCATTACAGTTAGTTCTCCGCCAAAAGCTTCGACCATTCCCTGCAATCCCAAACAAACACCAAATTGATAAATTTGAGGATATTTTGAAAGCTCTAAAATTGTTTCTGGCACTTTGTAATCCTTTGGCCTGCCGGGTCCTGGGGAATGAAGTACAAGATCGGGTTTTTCTTTTAAAATGTCTGAAATAGCTACAGGACTTCTGTAAGTTTTCACTTGTGCGCCAGTTTGGCGGAAATAATCCGATAAAGTATTTACAAATGAATCTTTATTGTCGATGACTACTACCTTTAAGCCTTGACCCACCTGCTCTTTGGGGGCAGTGCTGCCGACTTCTTTTTTATTTGACAAAAGGTTGAAAAATGAAGTCGATTTTGTCCTTGTCTCCATTGCTTCTTCTTCTGGAATTGAGTCATAGACCAGGCTTGAACCCACAGGGTACTTGGCAGTGCCGTCTTTTAAATGCACGGTTCGTATTGTGATTCCGGTGTTGATATTTCCGTTAAACAACAAAGCACCGATTGCCCCGCCGTAATAGCCTCTAGGCCCTTTTTCATAACTTTCTATTAACTCTGATGCGTTGGTTTTTGGCGCTCCCATCAATGTTACCGCCCACATGTGCGACAAAAACGCATCTATGGCGTCAATATCCTCTCGTAGCGTACCTTCGATGTGATCAACAGTGTGGAAAAGTCCTTTATATTTTTCAATCTGGCGTCTGCCGAGAATATTTATAGAGCCCGGTACACAAATTCTTGATTTATCGTTACGGTCAACGTCCGTACACATCGTGAGTTCGACCTCATCTTTTTCTGAATTAATCAGCTCTTTGATTTTTTTTGAATCTTCAATAGCATCCGTACCGCGCTTAATAGTCCCTGAAATCGGGCATGATTCAACCCTTTTACCATTTACACGGATAAACATTTCAGGAGAGGCACCGATTAATTGCATATCGCCTAGCTGACAGAAAAACTGGTATGGAGAAGGGTTTATGTCGAGCATTTTTTCGAATAAAAATGACGGACGGCCCTTGTATTCGCTGTAAAATTCCCTGTGCAGTACAAGTTCAAAAATATCTCCTGCGAGCATTTTTTCTTTTGATTTTCTTACCAGATTTGCGTATTCCTCATCTGGCATATCGCTTAAAATTTCATATTTTCCGCTGTCTGAAAAAATCGGATTTTTGACTTCAAACGCTTCTGTTGAGCAGTTTGTGGTGTCGCTGTTTTCATCTTTAAAATCATAATTTAATATAAAAGCTTTTTCTTTTCTTCTATCGGAAACATATATTTTGTCGGGCAAATAAAGGTGTAAAAGTTTTTCTTCGGCATCTCTTTTATGTTTCAAAATTATAGGCTCAAACTGGAATAGTAAATCATAGCCGAATGCACCGTAAAATCCTGCAAAATCGTCGTCTTGGGTTTTAAATAAATTTAAAATATCTCTGATTACAGAAAAAACAGAGGGGTTTTTGCTGCGATTTTCTTCAGCAAAAGATTTTTTGTCCGATATAATTTCAAATTGTATCGAAGTCTCATTTTGTTCTTTAATTTGGTAGTGTTTTTTTTCTTTTAACTGAGCCTCTATAATCCTCAAAATGACTATACCTTTTGGATTTAGCGCATTAAGGGAAACGATATTATCTTTAGCCGTAAGCTCTACGGGAGGATTTGTGAACCCGATATCCCACCGAGAGTAGCGCCCTGGGTATTCTGTACCAGAAGAGAGATACATCCCTTTTTTGCAGTCCAATTCATTGATTATGAATGCAAAATCGTTGTTAAAATCTATTTCTTCTTCATTTTTAATTATAAGGCTTTTCATAAATTCAAAATTCCAAAGTCACTATCTTTTTTAGTTTACCACAGAGGAGGTCAAAAATTAAAAAAATATTGATGTTTCAGGTTCATCATGAAATAATGTTTAAGCCGACGGGCTAAAATAATAGAGGAATTGCGCAAATGGATTTAAAGGGTAAACATTTTATCAATCTGGCAGATTTCGACAAAGAAAGTTTGGGCTTTCTTCTGGATTTGGCCGCAAAATTGAAAACAGAGAATAAAATTGGTCAAGAACACTCAGTCTTAAAGGGTAAAACCCTTGCGATGTACTTTGCAAAACCTAGCTTAAGAACAAGAATGAGCTTTGAAATAGGTATTTATCAGCTCGGCGGCCAAGCTGTCGTACTGAAACAAGACGAAATAATTTTAGGTTCAAGAGAAAGCATCGAAGACACTGCCAGAGTAATCTCTCGCTATGTTGACGGCGTTATGATTAGAACTTTCGCTCACTCTGACATTTTGCAGTTTGCAAAATACTCAAGCGTTCCTGTTATCAATGCTTTAACAGATAGTTCACACCCTTGTCAGATTATGGCGGATTTGCTCAGCGCAAAAGAGCAGTTCGGAGAACTTAAAGGGTTGAAACTCGCTTATGTCGGTGACGGAAACAACGTTACAAACAGCCTTCTCATTGGCTGTGCGATTTTTGGAATGGATATTTCCGTAGGATGCCCGAAAGGCTACGAGCCTAGCAAAGAATATCTTCAAAAAGCCTGTGAAATAGCTAAAAAATCGGGCTCTAAAATTGAAATTACAGACCATCCTCAAGATGCTGTAAAAGGTGCAAACATTGTTTATACAGATGTTTGGGCAAGTATGGGACAAGAGAGCGAATATGAATTAAGAAAAAAAATATTTAACGAATATAAAGTTGATAAAAAGCTGATGAGTCATACTGCAAGCGATTCTATAATCCTTCATTGCTTGCCTGCTCACAAAGATTTAGAAATCACCGAAGAGGTTTTCGAAGAGCATTCTGCGGTCATTTTCAATCAGGCTGAAAACAGATTGCACGCTCAAAAGGCAATCATGGCCTCAATTATGTAATTAATTTATGGAGTTTTAAAAAATGAAAAAAGTTGTCCTTGCATACTCAGGCGGATTGGATACGACAGTAATCATCCCTTGGTTAAAAGAAAATTATAATTATGAAGTAATCGCAGTTTGTATCGATGTCGGACAGGGCAAAGAGACAGATGGGCTTGAAGAAAAATCTATCGCAACAGGTGCTAGCAAATATTTTCTTTTAAATGTAGAGGAAGAATTTGTAGCTGATTTTGTTTACCCGATGGTAAAAGCAAATGCCGTTTATGAAAGTAAATACCTTTTAGGCACATCAATAGCAAGGCCTTTGATAGCACAGAAACTTGTCGAAATTGCTCTTCAAGAAGGTGCAGTCGCAATTTGTCACGGAGCGACGGGAAAAGGTAATGACCAAGTGCGTTTCGAGCTTACAATCAAAGCACTTGCTCCGCAGCTAGAAATTATTGCGCCTTGGAGAATATGGGATATGCAGTCAAGAGAAGACGAAGTCGCATATCTTGAGCAAAGAGGTATCGCAATCCCTTTCAAAAAAGATGACAGCTACAGCAGAGATGCAAATTTATGGCACGTAAGTCACGAAGGGCTTGAACTTGAAGACCCTTGGTGTGAACCGAATTTTGATAAGATTTTACAAATGGGAAATACTCCTGAATCAGCTCCTGATAAGGCTGAATACATTGAATTAGAGTTTGTTAAAGGGGTTGCAACCAAGTTGAACGGTGAGGAATTGAGTCCTGCGAGTATGGTTAAAACTTTAAATAAAATCGGTGGAAAGAACGGTATAGGCACGATTGACCTTGTTGAAAACAGAGTAGTAGGTATGAAATCCAGAGGTGTTTACGAAACTCCTGGCGGAACTATTTTGTATTTTGCCCACCAAGAACTTGAGCATTTATGCCTCGACAAACAGACTTATGCATTTAAACAGACAATTTCTAATAAATTCGCAGAATTGACTTACAGCGGAGAATGGTTTACTCCTCTAAGAGAAGCCCTCAGTGCGTTTGTGGATTCTACTCAAGAAAATGTCACAGGGGTAGTGAAATTAAAATTGTACAAAGGAAACGTGATTTCTGCTGGTGCAAAATCAGATTATTCCTTGTATAACGAGAGTTTAGCCAGTTTTACAACGGGCGAATTATACAGCCACAAAGACGCAGAAGGCTTCATCAACTTGTTCGGCTTGCCTTTGAAAGTTAATGCTTTAATGAAGCAATCTTTAAAAAAATAGGAGAAAAATATGAAACTATGGGGCGGAAGATTTTCAAAACCCGTTGATAAGCTTGTGAATGATTTTAATGCTTCAATTACCTTTGATAAAAGGTTGTATAAGCAAGATATCAAAGGCTCTATAGCTCATGTTTTAATGCTTGGAAAACAAGGAATCATAACTCTGGATGAGGCGGATTTGCTAAAATCCACTCTCGAAGAAATCCTGAAAGATTTTGAAAGTGGAGAGCTCGAATTTGACCTTGAAACAGAGGATATTCACTCAAATATAGAAAAAATCGTGATTTCAAGAATCGGCGAAACAGGTAAAAAAATCCATACAGGAAGAAGCCGGAATGACCAAGTGGCGCTTGATTTTAGGATGTATGTCAAAGATGAAATTGATTATATTAAAGCACTCGTCAAAAACGTGATGATGCAACTTTTGACTCAATCTAAAGAGCATACAGATACGATTTTGCCAGGATACACGCATCTGCAAAGGGCACAGCCGATTACACTTGCACATCATTTGATGGCTTATTTTGAAATGTTCAAACGTGACTACGCACGTCTTGAGGATGTTTATAAAAGGACAAATATCTGCCCTCTAGGCTCGGGCGCGCTCGCTGCAACAGTTTGGGACTTGGATAGATATGCGACTGCTGAGGCTCTGGGATTTGATGATGTTACCTACAACAGCCTTGATGGCGTTTCTGATAGAGATTTTTGTATTGAACTTTTAGGCGCACTTTCAATTATAATGATGCATTTGAGCCGTTTTTGTGAAGAATTAATTTTGTGGTCTTCGCTCGAATTCAATTTTATCGAGCTGGACGATGCTTATAGCACGGGAAGTAGCCTTATGCCACAAAAGAAAAATCCTGACGTTCCAGAACTCATAAGGGGTAAAACAGGGAGGGTCTATGGCAGTCTAATTGGGCTTTTAACCACCATGAAGTCGCTTCCACTCGCTTACAACAAGGATATGCAAGAAGACAAAGAGCCTGTATTCGATGCGGCAGATACGGTTAAGGCATGTTTGGAAATTTTGCCTTCACTTATTAAAACAATGAAAATAAAAAAAGAAAATATGTACAAAGCTGCTTCAGGCGGATTTACAAATGCTACTGATGTGGCGGATTACCTTGTAGGGCGTGGAGTGGCGTTCAGAGATGCTCATGAAATTGTCGGCAAACTTGTCGTCCATTGTATTGATGTAAACGAATCGCTTGAAAGCCTAGCACTGAGCGAATATCAAAATATTTCGCCTGTATTTGAACAAGGAGTTTATAGTGCTATTTCGCTCGAAGAATGCGTGAGCAAAAGAAACGTAATAGGCGGGCCTTCAAAGGTAATGATGGAACAGGTTATAGCTAAAAGAGAGCAGTTTTTAAACGAGTTATAGGAAAACAAAAGATGAAAAAGATTAAAGCAGCAGTTATAGGTTCTACAGGCTACGCAGGGCAGGATTTGACCCGATTATTGATGCAACATCCTTTCGTTGATCTGACTCATTTAAGTTCAAAATCATATGAATCGAAAGAATATGCGAGCGTTTACGCCAATTTTAAAGGTTTTAGCGATATTGTCTGTAGTGATGGAAATATTGAAAATATAGCGGATAAAGTCGATGTGATTTTTGTCGCATTACCACATGGGCTGGCATCTTCGATGATTACAAAGGAAGTTTTGGCCAAAACAAAAGTAATTGATTTGGGTGCGGATTTCAGGTTAAAAGATTTAGGAATTTATAAAAACTGGTACCAGAGCGAACATGATAACAAAGAATGCTTGGATGTGGCTGTGTATGGGCTTTGTGAATTGCATAGGGAAGAGATTAAAACTGCCCACTTGGTTGCAAACCCAGGCTGCTACACTACTTGCAGTATTTTAAGTCTGGCACCTCTTCTGGCAGAAGGTTTGATAGAGGAAGATTCTATAATTATTGATGCAAAATCGGGCGTTTCAGGCGCGGGAAGAACCTTGGGCTTAGGCGTGCATTTTAACGAGTGCAACGAATCGATGAAAGCCTACAAAATCGCTTCTCATCGCCATACTCCAGAGATTGAACAGGAGCTAGGACTAGTTTGCAATAAGGAAATAACTCTGTCGTTCACGCCGCATTTAATACCAGTAAACAGAGGTATTTTGGCCACTTGCTACGCAAAATTAATTAAAAAATTGAGCTATAATAATGTTTTGAGCGTTTATGAAAAATATTATGCAAATGAACATTTTATCAGATTGACCAAAGAAGGTATTTCGCCAGAAACACGCTGGGTTAAAGGCTCTAACTTTGTCGATATAGGATTCACTATTGATGAGAGAACAGGCAGAATCGTTGTGGTGGGAGCTATCGACAATTTAGTCAAAGGTGCCGCAGGGCAGGCCGTACAGAACATGAATATTATGTTCAATTTCCCAGAAACTAGCGGAATCAATCAGATTCCGATGTTCCCGATTTAGATGAGGAAAAATTAATGAAAATAATTGAAGGCAGTATTACTAGTCCCACAGGTTTTTTAGCATTGGGCTGTTTTATCGGGATTAAAAAAGCGAAAAAAGATTTGACCCTTATTTCCTCGCAAAAACCTGCACGTACATCTGCTGTGTTTACAAAAAATCTAGTGAAAGCCCCGCCTCTCTTGTGGTGTGAGAAAATAATCGATGCTAAAACTTTAGTCAATGGCATTGTAATAAACAGCGGAAATGCCAACGCCTGTACAGGTTCTACTGGTTATGAGCACGCTCAGCTGACAGCTGAGACATTCGCACAGTGTCTTGGAGTCAATCCAGAGAGCATTTTGGTCACATCAACTGGCGTAATCGGGCAGTTTTTGCCGATAGAAAAAATTACACAGGGCATAAAAAATAATTACCAGAACCTCTCAAGTACGGTTGAAAGCGCCAATGATGCGGCTACTGGCATTTTAACGACAGATACTTTTACAAAACAAATAGCTGTTGAAATCCAAATCGGAGGCAAGGCAGTCAAAATTGGCGGAATTTCGAAAGGCTCGGGAATGATTCACCCTAATATGGCCACTATGCTTGCTTTTATAACCACCGATATAAATATTTCGCAAGAATTGCTCGATAAAGCATTTAAAGCCACAATTGAAGACACTTACAACATGATTTCAGTTGATGGCGACACAAGTACAAATGACATGGTTGTTGCTTTGGCTAATGGTATGGCGGAAAATGAGCTTGTAGAAAGTGAAAATGCTGATTATGAAATATTTAAAAATGCATTGAATTATGTGAATGAATACCTCGCAAAACAAATAATCAAAGATGGCGAAGGGGCGACAAAATTCATAGAAGTTGCAATCGAGGGCGCAAGCTCAAAGGCTTCTGCTAAAAAGCTCGCAATGTCAATTATAACTTCAAGTCTAGTTAAAACAGCATTTTTTGGACAGGATGCAAATTGGGGCAGAATCCTTGCCGCAATGGGTTATGCCGGGGTTGAGTTTAATCAAGATAAAGTCAGTATAAATTTCAAAAGCAATGCGGGTGAAATTGCGGTTTTTGAAAACGGTGCACCAATGAGTTTTGATGAAGCTAAGGCTCTTGAAATATTAAAAGAAAAAGAAATCACAGTTTGTGTCAAAATGAATGATGGCGATGGCTCAACTCGCGCATGGGGCTGTGATTTAAGCTATGATTATGTCAAAATCAATGCCGAATATAGAACATAAGGAAATAAAAATGCAAGAATATATCGAAAAAGTTGAAGTATTAGTCGAAACTTTACCATATATAAGAGAATTTTACGGCAAAACCGTTGTTATCAAGTATGGTGGCAGCGCTATGAGTGACGAAAATATCAAAAGGACGATAATTCAAGATATAACTTTAATGAAATTAGTCGGGATGAATCCTGTGATTGTTCATGGAGGAGGCCCCGAAATCAATGAGGCGTTATCTCAATTAGGGATTGAGCATAAATTCGTCGACGGCCTGCGCGTTACCGACAAAAAAACCATGGAAGTTGCAGAAATGGTTTTGACAGGGAAGATCAACAAATCCATAGTTTCTGACCTGCAAAAACAGGGCATAAATGCCGTAGGAATCTCGGGTAAGGACGGAAAATTGATCGAAGCTTCAAAAAAATTAAGCAATGGCCACGACCTAGGTTTTGTCGGAAAAATTGATAAAATAAATCCTGAAATATTAAACACTCTTATTGATAACGGATTTATTCCAATTATATCCCCTATAGGCTCTGATAAAGAGGGTAATAGCTATAATATCAATGCTGATTATGTAGCGGCGGCAATCGCAGGTGAGCTTAAGGCTCAGAAACTTGTCTTTTTGACAGATACAGAAGGCGTTTTGAAAAATTTTAATGATAAATCCTCAGTTATTTCAGTTTTACCTGCGGAAGAAATTCAAATACTGATTGAGAATCAGACAATTAAAGGCGGTATGATTCCTAAAATTGAATGTTGTGAAAAAGCTGTCAATCAAGGCGTAAAGGCCGTTCACATCATTGATGGAAGAATTGAGCATTGTCTGCTGCTTGAAATATTTACTCAAAAAGGTATCGGCACAATGATAGAGGCTAAAAGCTAATGAAAATGCAAGAATTGGCCGAAAAAGGCAAAAATTATTTGATGAACACATACAATTTTGGCTCAATCGTCATAGAAAAAGGCGAAGGCTGCTACCTGTATGATGTTGAGGGCAACAAATACCTTGATTTTGTCTCTGGAATCGCTGTAAATTCACTTGGCTACTCAAACAAGGCTTTTGTAGAAAAAATGACCTCACAACTCAATAAATTCAACCATTGTTCAAATTTGTATTTTAACATTCCGCAAGTTGAACTAGCTCAAACTTTAGTTGAAAATAGCGCTTTTGATAGGGTTTTCTTTTGTAATAGCGGGGCTGAAAGTGTTGAAGCGGCTCTTAAATTGGCAAAAAAATATGGTAAAAAAACCCACGGCGAGGCCTGTTTTGAAATAATCACCATGAAAAACTCATTTCACGGCAGAACCCTAGGTGCTGTAGCGGTCACAGGGCAAACAAAATATCAAAAAGATTTGGCACCTTTGCTCCCTGGGGTAGTTTACGGCGAATATAACAATTTCGAATCAGTAAATGCTTTAGTATCAGAGAAAACTTGCGCAATTTTAGTCGAACCGATTCAAGGTGAAGGAGGAATAAAGCCTGCTGAAAAGGAGTTTTTACAATTATTGAGGACTCTTTGCTCTGAGAAGAAAATAATTTTAATTTATGACGAAGTCCAATGCGGTTGCGGCAGAACAGGGACACTGTTTTGCTATGAAAATTACGGCATCGCACCAGATGTGATTTGTTTAGCAAAAGGATTGGCAAACGGCTTCCCTATAGGGGCCATGATGGCTACACAAAAAGCCGCTGAAGCTTTTTCCCCAGGAGATCACGCATCAACTTTCGGAGGAAATCCGCTGGCTGCAACTTCTGCAAGTGTTGTTTTAGACGAACTTTTAAATAAAAATCTGCTCGAAAATGTAAAAAAACAGGGCGAGTACCTACAAAAGCTTCTGTCAGGGCTTAAAGAGGAATTCCCAATCATCAAAGATGTAAGAGGAATAGGCTTGATGCTAGGTGTAGAATTGACTTCTTCAGCCTCTGAAATTGTCAAAAAATGTCTAGAAAAAGGACTCTTTCTAGTCGGTGCAGGGCCTGATGTGGTAAGGTTTGTACCGCCTTTAGTTGTTCAACGAGAAGACATAGATGAAGCGGTTAAAATTTTTAAAAATGCGTTAGGGGAACTTTAATAAATGAAGGCAAAAATATTATTTGAAGACGGAACTGTAGTAATAGGCAAATCTTTTGGTGCTGATAAGACAGTTTTTGGTGAAATAGTTTTTAACACAGGAATGACGGGCTACCAAGAAATCCTCACAGACCCCTCATACGGCGGGCAAATAGTTGTTATGACATATCCTTTAATGGGCAATTATGGCATAACTTTAGAAGATGTCGAGTCGAGTAAAATTCAGGTCTCAGGCCTTTTAGTGAAAGAGTATTGCGAGGATCACAGCAACTGGAAAAGCACCAAAAAACTTTCGCAATATTTAATCGAAAATGATATTTTTGGCATAGCCAATTTAGATACAAGAATGCTTACAAAAAAAATCCGTTCACAAGGAGCTATGAATTGCGTTTTGACCACAGGAAACATAACAGATGAGCTTAAAGAAGAATTAAAAAATTATAAATTCCCATCAGATATTGTCGCTCAAGTTTCGAGAAAAGCCCCGGAAATTATTAAGGGTAAAGGCACAAAAAAAATCGGCGTGGTCGATTTGGGGGTTAAAAACGGAATTTTAAAACATTTGGCAAATTTTGCCAGCGATTTAACAGTCTTTCCTTGGGATGTCTCTAGTGCAGAACTTTTAGAGGCCAATCTCGATGCGGTCCTTTTTTCAAATGGACCAGGAGACCCGAAAGATGCGAAAGCGGCAATTGAAACAGCATCTCAAATAATTGGAAAACTTCCTGTTTTTGGCATTTGTCTAGGGCACCAGATTTTGTGCTTAGCTCTTGGAGGGGACACTTACAAATTGCCTTTCGGGCACAGAGGAAGCAATCATCCAGTTATTAATTTGGTGACAAATCAAGTGCTTATAACAGCTCAAAACCACGGCTACGCTGTTTATGAAGACTCTTTAAAAGATGATATAAAAGTAACGTATAAAAATGTAAATGATGGGACAGTTGAAGGCTTCAGCTGTGAAAGATTGAAAATTCACACAGTACAATTCCATCCTGAAGCGGGTCCTGGGCCTTGTGATGCGAATCAAATATTTTCAGAGTGGATGGGGGAAATTAACTGATATGCCTAAAAATGAAGCGATAAAAAAAGTTTTAGTAATCGGCTCAGGCCCTATTATTATTGGTCAAGCGGCAGAATTTGATTATGCCGGAACGCAAGCTTGCAAGGCTTTAAAAGAAGAAGGCATTATCACAGTGCTTGTAAACAGCAATCCTGCAACGATTATGACCGATGAAAATATAGCAGATAAAGTCTATATTCAGCCTCTGACGGTTGAGGCACTTGAATATATTATAAATCTTGAACGCCCAGATGGTCTACTTGCCACAATAGGCGGGCAAACAGGCTTGAATTTGGTCGTAGAACTTGCCGAAGCAGGTGTTTTGGATAAATACAACGTCAAGCTTTTAGGAACGTCGTTAGATGCGATTAAAAAAGCCGAAGATAGAGAAAGCTTCAAAAACCTTATGCAGGAAATCAATGAACCTATTCCCGTCAGCAAAATTGTCTGTACAGTAGAAGACGGAATCGAATTTGTTAAGAAAATAGGATTCCCTGTAATTGTACGTCCTGCATACACATTGGGTGGTACTGGCGGTGGAATTGCAGAGGATTTTGACGAGCTTGAAAAAGTTTTGCACTCTGGAATTTTGCATAGCAGAATCAATCAGGTTTTAATCGAGCAGAGCGTCCAAGGATGGAAAGAAATTGAATATGAGGTCATTAGAGACTCAAACAATACTTGTATAATTGTTTGTAATATGGAAAATATGGATCCTGTCGGAATCCATACAGGTGACAGCATTGTCGTTGTGCCATCTCAGACTTTGAGAGACGAAGAATATCAGATGTTAAGATCATCTTCGCTCAAGATAATTCGTGCGCTGAAAATCGAAGGGGGCTGTAACGTCCAGTATGCACTGAATCCTAATAGCATGGAATATGTTGTAATTGAAGTAAATCCGCGCGTTAGTCGTTCTTCAGCTCTTGCCTCGAAGGCTGCGGGCTATCCGATTGCAAAAATTACCGCAAAAATTGCTATAGGAATGCATTTGCACGAAATTCCGAACTATGTAACCCGAAAAACAATGGCGTCTTTTGAGCCGGCGCTTGATTATATTGTTACCAAAATTCCGAAATGGCCTTTTGATAAATTCGCTTATGCAAGTAGGACTTTAGGTACTCAAATGAAGGCTACTGGTGAAGTTATGGCAATTGATAGAAGTTTTGAAAGCTCACTTTTGAAGGCTTTAATTTCTCTTGAAGGAAAAGAAACAGCGCTTCGAAAAGATGAATACGAAATAATGTCTGATGACGAGCTCAAAAAAAAGCTGAAATACCCTGATGATGAGAGAATTTACGCTATTGCAGCTGCTTTAAGAAGACTCATCACTGTCGATGAAATCCATCAGATTACAAAAATTGATAGATGGTTTTTGAATAAAATTAACAATATTATAAAAACCGAAATTAAATTAAAAACCCAGCCTTTCACTCCCGAATTATTCGGAAAGGCAGAGAAAATGGGCTTTACTGACATTGAAATCCAGAATTTGTCTGGTAAGCCTATCGAAATTTTGGACACCATAAGAAGAGCGCACGATATGTACCCTGTGTACAAAATGGTTGACACTTGTGCGGCTGAATTCGAGTCCCCGACTCCTTATTACTACTCGACTTATGAAATAGAAGAAGAAAATGTCATCTCAGATAACCCGAAAATTATTGTTATAGGCTCAGGCCCGATAAGAATCGGCCAAGGTATAGAGTTTGACTACTGTTCAGTCCATGCGGCGTGGGGTATTCAGCAAAATGGTTTTGAATCAATTATTATAAACAATAACCCCGAAACAGTAAGTACAGACTTCGATACGGCTGATAAGCTATATTTTGAACCGCTTTATATTGAAGATGTTTACAATATTATCAGAAAAGAAGCCCCACAAGGCGTAATAGTCCAATTCGGCGGGCAAACTGCTATTAATCTTGCACCGAAATTGCTTAAAAGAGGGGTTCAAATCCTTGGTACATCAGTCGAATCGATTAATGTCGCAGAAGATAGAGAGCGTTTTGAAATGCTTTTATCGGAGCTGGGAATCAAGCAGCCCAAGGGTGAAGCTGTTGTCAATAAAGACGAAGCCCTTCGAGTGGCCAATGAAATAGGTTATCCTGTACTGGCGAGACCCTCATATGTCATTGGTGGCAGGGCTATGCAGATATTACACTCGGATAGCGAATTACTCAGATACATCGATGAAGCAGTTTCAATTTCGCCCGAACACCCTATTTTGATTGACGAGTACCTTTTGGGTAAAGAAATAGAGGTCGATGTAATTTCTGACAGACGTGATATTTTAATCCCCGGCATAATGGAGCATATCGAGCGCACAGGCGTGCATTCTGGCGATAGTATGTGCGTTTATCCGCATCAGAACGTGTCCGATGAAATTGTTGAAAAAATTATTTCATACTCTAAAAAACTCGCAAAAGCCTTACAAGTCGTGGGTTTGATGAATATACAATTTGTTGAAAAAGACAATGAGCTTTACGTCATCGAGGTCAACCCGAGGGCGTCTCGGACAGTTCCGATATTGAGCAAAGTGACGCAAATACCGATGGTAAGCATCGCAATAAATGTTATTTTAGGTGCTAAGCTCAAAGACCAAGGATATGGAGTGGATTTAGCCCCTGCAACGAAGCTTGTAGCGGTGAAAGCTCCTGTTTTTTCTTTTCAAAAACTTAATGATGTTGATGTAGCTTTAACTCCTGAAATGAAATCTACAGGTGAGGTTTTAGGGATTGATACTACTTACGAACAGGCACTTCTTAAAGCATTTTTAGGCACTGGGATAAAGTTTGTTAAATCTGGAAATGTTTTAATTTCATTAAATAAAAAAGACTGGCAAGAAGCACTATCTTTAGTTAAAAGACTTGTAAAGCTTGGGTTTAATATTTTAGCGACTGTTGGGACGGCAGAATTTTTAGAGCAAAATGATGTGAGCGTAAAAATTATAAATAATTGCGACATAGATTTAATTCAAAAAATGATGAAATCCAACGAAATCGGACTGCTTTTAAATACCCCGACGAAAGGCAAAGATATAAGCCGGAATGGGTTCAAAACACGTTCAATTGCATATCAGTACAAAACGCCTTGCTTTACATCTTTAGATACAGCAAATGCTTACTTAGATGCGCTTGAAACCTATATAAAATCAGAGAAAATAACATACGAAACAATGAGTTATTATCGCTAAAATTTAAAAAAGAATAATGGCGCTAAATTTTTGTAATTTAGCGCCATTATAGTTATCTTTTATTTAAATTAGATTGTAATTTTTTTAAGAACAACAAAGCCTTTAGCTGTATTTTTGATAAGTCTTTTTACGCTTGTAACCTCTTCATTAGCAGCTAGAGATTTTACATTAAGTGCTAATTGAGAAGGTAATGATGAATCACTCATTTTTGTATCAATTTTTTGTGCTTTTGTATTTGATGCAGTTTGTGCAGTTTGTGCAGTTTGGTCTGTTTTTTCAGTAGCTAATCTATCAGCTTCAGCTTTATCCGCCGCTGTTTTTTCAGTAGCTAATCTATCAGCTTCAGCTTTATCCGCCGCTGTTTTTTCAGTAGCTAATCTATCAGCTTCAGCTTTATCCGCCGCTGCTTTTTCAGTAGCTAATCTGTCAGCTTCAGCTTTATCCGCCGCTGCTTTTTCAGTAGCTAATCTGTCAGCTTCAGCTTTATCCGCCGCCGCTTTTTCAGTAGCTAATCTATCAGCTTCAGCTTTATCCGCCGCTGCTTTTTCAGTAGCTAATCTGTCAGCTTCGATTTTAGCAAGTCTGCGAGCTTCCGCTTTTGCAAGATTGTTTGCTTCTTTTTGAGATGATGTCACATCAGGAGTTGCAGAGCTACCAAGCAAAGTTACTTTATTTGCTTTAACATTATTGCTATGAATATTGCTTTTGTAAGTACTGCTTATGGTAACGTCTTTAGGTGTAGAAACATTAGCTGTAATAGCTGAGTTAGAGCCTGTTAATGAAATATTTTCAGCTGCTTCTAAGTTATAGGCATTCAAATTATTTAAAGCTTTCAATGTAATACTTCCGTTTGAAGATTTTATGTAAGAATCTGTTTTAGTGCTTATATTTTTGCTATTTAAAATTATATTGCGAAAAGCACTAATATCAGCTGTTTTTAAATTATTTATTGCACTGAATTGTATATCACCCTTATCTGAGATAAAAGTACCTTTAGATGTATCTATATTATTTTTAGAATTTAAGTAGATATTTCCGTTGGTAGATTTGACTGTTGTTGCTTTTGCGCTCGTGATATTTTGACCATTCAGATAAACAGTTCCTAAAGAATCAATATTTGAGTGAGTCAAGTTTTCTGTAGCGGTCAAAGAAACAGTGCCGTTTTCAGATTTCAGCAATCCTTTATTATTTCCTGTGATATTTTTACCTTTTATATAAAGATTGCCTAATGCATTTATGTTGGAAGTTGTTAACTTATTTTCGGCAGTTATAGCAACGAAGCCTTTTGTAGAATTTAGTTTCGAATTTGCTATTTGGGTTATATCATAAGCACTTATAGTGATATTATCGGCAGTATTTATATTTCCAACCTTAACAGACGTTCCGCTATTAGCTTTGATATAAGCACTTGAAAAATCACCTTTTGAAGTCACATTGATTGTATTTTTTTTGTCACTGTATCCATAAACATTAGTTAAATTTATAAGAGAATCAGTGTTGTTAGCTTTTGCAGAAAAATTATAAAGTTGAGAATTACTGACAAAGAGTTTGTTAGCTTCTGTATTTAATGTTCTTAAAAAAGAGTTACTAATATATGTTGAACCTGTTGATTGCAAAGATGTTTTGAAATCATTTTTCAATCCATTTAAATTTATTTCGCCTGCATTTTTAACGCTGACAGTATTGCCTGATTCAGAGGAGTTTATGTTTACTTTTTTATAACCGTCAATAGCAATTCCGCCTTTTTGGGCATTTACTGATGTCAAAATCGCAGAATTTCCTTGAGCAGAAGCATTTTGCACTGAAACACCTTTGATTGCATTAATCCCTGATATATCAACAGCTCCGTTATTATTGTAAGGATTGATCACCGCTTTGATATTTAAAGAGGTATTTTCATCACTATTTAAAGTCGCTATTTTTGTATAATTAGTAGAATCAATGTTAATACCCTTTTTTGCGATTAATGTTGAAGATGCAATATTTACGCCACCGTTGTTTGTTCTGTAATCTCCTAAGTAAATTTTTCCATTAGCAGATTTTATTGCTGCATTAGATTTTATAAGGATATTATCGAAACTTTTAACATCTTCTGCATATTTTGTGTTGTAAGGGGCAAGAGTTACCTTGCTTCTGTCAGCATCACTTATAGAAACAATGTTTTTTAAAGTAGAAGTTCCCTTGGATTTCATTTGGAATGTAGCACCTTCAGCTGTGACTAGTGAAACATTTCCGTTAGCAAAAATATCTGCCCCGTCAAGAACGATTCCTCTTGAAACAACAGCTAAATCATTAGTATCAATTTTACCTTTGATAACAATGCCAGTATTTGGAGCTGCTACAGAGCCATTTTTTTGGCTTAGTTGAATAAGTGAATTTTGAACATCAACGCCTAAAGTTGTAAGCATTAAAGCGTTAGCGTTGATATAAGAACCTTTGTCTAATAAAATACCGTTAGGATTTGAGATGATTATACGAGAAGAATCAGCGCCGATACCTGTAGAAAGGATTTGTCCTGCTACAGTAGTCATTCCGCTGACAACGTTGTTTAATAAAGTTTGAGAACCACGAGTAAAGTTGACGTCTAAAGTTTCAGTTTTGCCAACATTTAAAGTTTGCCAGTTGATTGTAGAAGTGTTTACAGCGTTGTTTGTAGTGATATTTGTAGTTTGAGTTGCTGCATTGTGAGTAACTGAATCTACTCCAGACATTGAATTGATTGTAGAATTTCCGACTAAAGCGAATGCTACAGAAATATTATTGAATAACAATATGGCCAATAAACCTGTTGTTATAATTGTTTTATTATTAACTTTAACCATTAAACACTTACCTCGTTCCTAAACCACTATTTATTTGCCACCTATGAAACAGTGTACTTCTTAAAGTTCAACATTTCATAATATAATTGTTCGACATATATTGCCGAGTACTTGAATGAAAACATCGTTTTAATTCATTATCGTTACATTTGTTGTTACATTTTTTAAATGAATAACGTCCCTATACGATAATAAAAACAATTCAGACAAATAAATTGCCTTTTTGTTACATTCTTACAAGAAATACCTGTTTAAATACCCGCTAATTGTATTATGCCCAATAAAGCCTTGAATCAAACCTTCAAAGGAGGTTTGATTCAAGGATAGTTCATATGGATGATAGATTAAAAAGTTTACAAGATATAGAAATTTTAGCCATCTGTCTAATATCTAATTTGGTTTATTATTAATAATATAATAATGAATTATCAATTAAGCAATAATAAATATGCTCTGTTTTTAATGGATTATATTTATTGAAAAAGTAGAGAGAGTCAATTATGAGCAGTGTTTCGTGGAGAAGCATTTTTAAAAATTTACAAGGGTCAATATCTTTAGATTTCATTTTAAGATATTCCAAAAAAGACCTACAAGTAATTCTTTTTATTTTGTTAATAAGTTTTACAAATATTTCATATGCGCAGAAGTACACAGATATTTCGAGTGATTCTAGAATTGAAAATGCTTTATCAGTTTTAGAAAAAACTGATTCTCAAAAAGTGTTAAATACTTTAATGGGTTCTAATTCTTCGCATCATCCGGTAAAAATAATCTTTTATAGCCTGATGTTATTAGACCCTAAATTAGCAGATGCCCATGCATTATCAACATCTGCCAATGACGGGACTATATATATTGTAATAGATTCAAAATATCAAAATGAACCAAGAGAAGCACTGGCTAGTATTATAGTACATGAGGCAACTCATCAATTGTCAAGAACTACAATGGAAGAAGAGATTCAAGCTTGGACAAATGAAGCTGTTCAATGGATAAAATTCAAGAAAATGAATCCAAAATTGGCTCATCTAGATGAAAATCAATATAGGTTGGTTAAGCGTTTAAATTACCTTGAGAGTTTATACTTGAAGGGTAATAATACCAACGAACTTATTGCTGAAGCAGTTATTAATAATTCGTCATACCAACTTCTATCGTTGAAATAATTACAATTATTACGCTCGCATTTTTATTTAATATCATAATTTGAACTTTAGCTTCTTAGTGTAAGTGTTTTTTTCAATAAAGTTTTCTTTACAATTCAATACTAAGAAGCTTTTTGGGTTGAAAGTTTGTGCTTGAGATAGTTTTAGGCGAAAAAAAATGTAATTTGCAGTATATTTCTACGTCACATGTACTACAAATGTAACAGTTTGTCTTAAATAGTATTGCAAAACTGAAAAAAAACGGTAAACTGTATTAATAGTGTTTTGGATACACTATTAAATATTAACTAGGTTGTGTCTAATTTAACTCAAATTAGAATTTTTAAAAAAAATAATGAGTATATTTATTTAACTACTAAAGGTATGCCCTTTTCGCATACCGTAACTTTGTAGTGGAAAGTTGGTTTGAAAATGGTAAGAGAAATTTCACGAATTAATTTTGGTAGTGTTGTGACTAATCCTGAAAACAGAAATGTAAAAGCCGTTAAAAGTAAGAAAAAATTCGCTAGTATGGAAGAACCTCCAAAACCTTTGGCTAAATATTCTACTACTAATTTGCAAGCGAATTTTTTAACTTTTGCAGGAAATATTAATAACAAAAGGCCATCCAAAGTTAATTTTGGTAATACTGTACCTTTCTCAGATAGTGGTTCTGGGCCAATTACTGATGTATCAAAATTGCCTTTCAGTAAAACTTTCCATACGGATTATTACGAAGAGACCGCTGATGATTTGGCTATTTTGATGGGGCCTGACAAAAGTGCTGTTTTGACTCATGAAGATGATGCAAACACTGATTTATTGATGCATAAATTTTATCAAAATGTTAAAAAAGGTAAGTATAAGAATGAAGGACTTGATCCCGAAAAAACAAAGATTATGATTCTGGATTCTAAGGCCTTGATGAAAAAAGGAAACCTTCCGCATGAGGGCTTGGGTTTGGCAATGTCTTTAGATGCAGGCAAGCCACAAGTTGTTTTTGTCAAAAATTTCGAAAATTTCGTGGTCGGACTAACTCAGAGTGGCGTGGATCCAGTCGAGTTTATGGATAATCTTAAGTTAATTAAAACCAAAGTAGTTGGCCTTGTTCCTAAGCAAATGCATGGACTTATTAAAGAAGGTAAAACGAATGTTGATGTTAAAGTTTTTAAGCAATTGGCGACAATTGATTTAGAGGGTTTAAATCCTAAAAATACAAAAGACTTTTTTAAAAACAACAGAAGACTTATTAATCAAGTTACTGCAAGGTACAAAGACGTAAAAATAAATGTTTCAGATAATGCTATTAATGCTTTAGTGGATCAATCTTCCGTAAAGATAGACGGCACCTTTCCTAATAAAGCATTGAAGGTTTTGGATTTGGCTTTGTCAGCAAAAATGAATGAGGTGAAAAATCATAAAGACGGCACGCCTATAATTATTAAAAGTTCTGATATAAATCACTTTTTTGAAAATCATAATAACTTAATTGCATCACTTAAACCTCAAGGTGGTGGGCAATTCCAAATTGCAGAAAATGTAAAAACAAAACTTAGCGATGTAGGAGGCATCAAAACTATTAAAGAAAATTTGGAAGAAGGTATTCTTGCTTACTTAAAAGACCCGAAAAAATTTACTTCAGGTGGACAAAAAGCACCAAAAGGTATTCTTATGCATGGCGAACCAGGAACAGGTAAAACTCTTTTAGCAAGAGCAATAGCTGGTGAGTCTGGTGTTCCTTTTATTGCCGCTTCAGGTAGCGAATTTGTCGAAAAATATGTTGGTGTAGGAGCCCAAAGAGTAAGAGAATTATTTGAAAATGCCAAAAAAGCAGCGGCGAATTCTGAAAAGAAAACTGCGATTGTATTTATTGATGAAATTGATGCTATTGGTCAAAAACGCACAGGCGAAGGTGGTGGAAGTTCTGAAACAGAAAAAACTTTAAACCAGCTTTTGACAGAAATGGATGGATTCAACAATAAAGATTCAAAAATCAAAATCATTGTTATGGCAGCAACAAACCGTGCAGATATTCTTGATCCGGCTCTAAAAAGAGCAGGAAGATTCGATGATGTAATTGAAGTCCCTGCTCCATCACGTGATCCGGAAGCCAGATTTGAGATTTTGAATATTCATGCGAAAGGCAAACCTTTTGCTGATGAAGCATCAAAAGCAAAAATCCTTGGTGAGGCAGCTAAAATTACTTCAGGAATGAGCGGTGCAGAATTAGCAGAAGTTATGAATAAAGCAGCAAAAGTAGTTGCTAAGAGGTCAGAAAACAAATTTATAACTCATAATGATATCGTAGAAGGCTACTTGCAAGTGGTCGCAGGGCCTGTTTCTAAGTCGGATGCATCTAATGCCACGAAAGCTATGGTAGTGCGTCATGAAGGTGGACACGCAGTAGCAATAGCGACATTGAAAAAAGATGATATTTCTTTTGTTACACTTGATGGCAGGGGCGAGTTCCTTGGCGCTGTATTCCATCAACCTTCAAAAGAAATGCCTAACTTTAAATCTGTGATTGCGAGTCTTGCCACAAGTTATGCAGGCGGTCTTGCTGAACCAGGATATGATATAAATGGGCATGGTGCAGGCGTTAGCGGTGATCTGAAAAATATTACAGGCACCATTGAAAGAGCGCTTAAAAAATCTGGTTTAGGCGTATCTACACCTCAATTATCATTTGAAGACAACAGTCCTCTATTGAGCCAATATGCGAAAGAAATTAAAAAAGATACTGAACTCTTTAGCAAAACAGGGCAAAAAGTTGCAAAACTCATTGTGGATTTTCATAAAGACTTCCTTGATGACTACGTTAAATCATTTGAATCAAATGCAGGAAAAGGCGGAAATAATTTGTCAGGTGAAGAATTTGTAAAGCTTAGACAAAATTGGCTAGTTAAAACAGGCAAAGATAAACAATTGCCAAAGCTTGAAAAAGATATAGCTGAAATTATTCATGTTGCTCAAAATAGCAATAAACCACTTTATAAGTTGATATCTAAATTTATTTAATCCAATAACATTAGGGAAAGGCTGAAAATCTAAAATTAATTGCTGTAGCTTTTTTTAATCAATTTGCTTTGAATGACTCAGTATATTTTTATACGTTGCTAAGCATTGTCCATATTCCGCATGGGCAAATTCCGGCGCATATCCCACAGCCAATACATTTATTTGGATCGCTTATGTATTCAAATGAACCATCTGCTTTTTGAATTCTTGATATTGCACGTTCAGGGCATATTTCCTTGCAAAATTCACAATCTCTACAAAAGCCGCAACTTAAACAACGATTCTGCTCTTCTTGGGTATCCATAGCAATAACATTTTCGGGATGAATTGATTGGTAATATTCTTTTTTAACTCTATCATGAGGAATCATTGGAACTTTTTCGAACTTATCAAGTTGTTGTCCGGAAATCATTTTATCTATATTAAGTGCTACTTTTCGTCCATCTCCAATAGCGTCAGTAAATAAGCCCAGTTTTAGAACATCTCCTGGGAAAAATACTTTTGAATTCGTTTCAGCCTGGAAATATTCATTTACTTTTACTCTGCCTTTTTCATCAAGATATTCAGCATCCAAAAATGATGCATCAGGTCTATCGCCAATGGAAATTATAATTGTATCTGCTTCTATAATTTTACCGTCTTTTAAATGGACACCTTTTTCGGAAATTTTTTCTGTAAAACAAGGCCAAAGAATTTTAGCACCCAGTTTTTCGACATGTTTTATTTCTTTATCGAATGCGGAAGGTTTTTGAATATCTATTGCAGTGACTTCTTTAGCGCCAAGCTCGTAAGCACCTACAACGACATCCATTGCAGCATTTCCGGCTCCAATAACTACTACTTTATTTCCAATTTTAGGTTTTTCACCTTTATTAACAGCTTTTAAGAAATCGAGTCCTTTAATAAACCTTTCATGCCCTTCAATCGGAATAACAAAAGGAACATGTGCTCCAACTGTTGCAATGACAGCTTCATAATCTTTTTCGAGTTTTTTAAATAATTCTTTATCTATCTTAATTCCTGTTTTGAAATTGACTCCAATATCTTCTATTCTTTTAAGTTCAAGGTCAAGAATTTCTCTGTCCAGTCTATTTTTAGGGATAACTTGTTTTAATTTCCCCCCAATAAACTCATCTTGTTCAAAAACATCTACAGCGTAGCCCATTCTTCTTAAATGCCAAGCAGCTGTTAGTCCTGAAACTCCTGCTCCAATAACAGCTATTTTTTTATTAAGTTCTATTTGAGGTGGGGCCACTTTGACATCTTTGCTCAAAATCCCTAGTTCGGCTGTTTTGACAGGAACATCAACATATTTTCTGCTACATTCATTTATGCAAAGATTAGGGCATACTTGACCACAAACTGAAGCTGGGAATGGGCTGTAATCAAGAACAAGATTCAAAGATTCTTCTAATTTCCCTTCTCTTAAAAGAGCAATTCTTTTTTGTGTAGGGATATTTGTTGGGCAGTTATATTCGCAAGGTGCAGAATAGGAAGCATTTTTCCATTCTGGGTATCTTAATCTTAAATCATTTTTTTCTACAAAGTCAGCAACATAGTAATCTTCACTGATTAAGTCTCCAAATATGCCGCCTTCTACCCATTGTTTTAGTCTGAACTGTTTTAGGGGTAAGAAGGTCTTGGTAGTTCTTTCTTCATAAGTTTTAGCTACAATTTTTTTCCAATCGCTGAAGTTTGAAAGTTGATTATAAAGCTCAACTTTATCAATTTTTTCAAGAAAATCGGGAAGTCCTTTCAAAAGGAATTCTCTATCATTGTCATCAAGGTCAAGAAGCCAAACTTGCTCGGAAATATCTTTGATTTTTCCTCTGATATAGACTGTTCCGCCAACCATTCCAACGCAACTTCTAGAGCCTAAAATAGATTCTAAGTTTTCACAGTCATATCCACACACTACTGCAATACCGCCACCCATAAATTCAAAACTGAATGAGCCTGTATTTTTAAGTGTCCAAAATTCAGGAATAGGGAATTTAGGGTCATGTTTCATTAAAGCCCCTGAGCGAGTTCCCACTCTGCCACCAATATAAATTTTCCCTGAAGCCGCACAATGAGCAGTAGTATCTCCACTATCACCCTTAACAATTATTTCAGCTCCGGTATTTAACCAGCCTACATCCGCAGGAGCAGAACCTTCAACAATTATTTGAGTACCTCGCATTCCCATACAACCAACACGTTGCCCTGGGTTTTTTACATTGAATTTTAACGCCGCCCCATTTTCTGACCAAAGCGGTCCACCAATATCATGCTGGCCTGATGCCAATATATTAAATTCGGTGTAGCCTTCTTCTAAGTACTTATACACTTCCTTCAATAATTCTTGGGTGGATTTTCTCTCCATTCCAACAATTCCTTGTATATTAATATTTTTTTTACTAGTTTTAGACACTTAAACCTCCGGGAAAATATTTTTAACAAACATACTGAATTTTCAGCCTGTTTGCGACATGCTCATCATCAGTAATCAATGCATCTGAACGTCCAACAGGCAAAGAGCTGTTTCCTATCGGAGCCATCAATTTTTTAAGTTCTTTATCAGTGGAAAGAAAATAATTAATAATATTTTCAGCCACTTTATCAATATCTAAACGCTTAACCAGAATCGGATTCTGTGTAGTAATTCCAACAGGACATAGCCCTGTGTTACAAGCATTACATTTTCCAAAGTCGTTTCCAACACATCCTGCAATTTGGAGCAGCAATTTTCCGGTAAATACACCGTTCGCACCAAGACACATCATTTTAAAAGCATCTCCTGCAAGATTGCCACTTTGTCCAAGTCCGCCTGCCGCCCATAGAGGAATTTGACCTTGTTTACCTTGATGTACCGCAGCTAAATAGCAATCTCTTAGTTTTGAAACACTCGGATGACCTGTATGGTTCAATGAAATTTCATGAGCCGCACCTGTTCCACCGGCTATTCCGTCTAGGAAAAAGCCACCTACAATGTTGTAAGGATCTCTTAAGAGATTGTTATACACCGAAACACTGGTAACACTAGCTGCAACTTTTATTGCAACAGGAACTCTAAACTTGAAAGCAGCATTCATAGATAAAAACATCTTCTGAACGCTTTCTTCTATAGAATACAAGCCTTGATGATTTGGAGGACTTAACAAATCTGCTTTCGGAACTCCTCTAATTTCTTGAATATGTTTTGCAACTTTTTGAGCCATCAAAAGCCCACCATCGCCAGGTTTTGCACCTTGTCCAATTTTTATCAAAATCCCAGCAGGGTCTTCTATCATATCAGGCATTGCACTAATAATTCTATTCCAACCAAAATGGCCTGATGCAATCTGCAAAATCATATATTTCAAATATCTTGATTTGAGAAGTCTTGTCGGAATTCCGCCTTCTCCTGTACACATCCTTATTGGGATACCTGCAACTTCGTTCAAGTATGCAGTGGCAATCGCCAAAGCTTCCCACATTCTCCAAGAAAGCGCGCCAATAGACATATCGCCTATCATTATAGGGTAAATCCATTCGTTCGGAGGTGTTTGTGTCGATAACTGAAGGTTTCCATCTTTTATCGTGAATGGTAGTTCTTCAGGACGAAGAACCCTTCCAAATGGTGAAAGCATATTAAATGTATGTCTTTGCGCATCGAGAGAAGGATCTGTCATTTGAGAAATTCTGCCGACTTTAATTTTATCAAGAGTTCTTCCTTCTGTATGAAGATTTGATCTCCCACCTCTTTTTAGAGGTTCGCCAAAAGCAGCCCTGTGTTTTATTGCTAATCTTTCAGTAGGGTTTTTAACTGGCTTAATTGCAGTATTAGGGCAGACTTTTTCGCAAAGTCCACAACCTTTACAATAGTTTTTTATAGTTACGACTTGTTTGATAACAGGTACTGTTTGGAAAACAACTTTTGGTTTTGGGCTACAATCTTCGCTAATTACTTTTCTTCTTTTTTCCACACCAGCTTCGATAGCTTTAAATGGACAAGCAGCAACACATTTTCCGCAAAGCGTACATCTGTCATGTTTATACTCTATAACCCATTGCAAATCATCGATTGCAAGTTCATTTACCTTCATTGTTCCCATCGTTCTACCTTTAAATCATTATTTATAATAACCATTTCTCGCTCATTAGGATAGATATCTTCTTCTGAATTTCTATTCGGCAAAACTTCGTTAATACCGATTACTTCTGAAGAAATTATAACCATATCATCTGTTACTCCGACAACAACAGGTCGTAATTTTTTTGAATCACAACAAACAAAGAGAGTGTTATCAGGTAATACGGCAATAACTGTGTTTGGTCCATTAATTTCAAGATTAGCCAAAGAAGATTTAATGCTGATTAAAGTTTCTTTTTCTTCCGTTTTTTCAATTTCTTCGAAAGGTAATGGGGTTAAAACATGTTTATAATATTTTAATGGCCATTTTAAAATCTTATGTATATAGTGCAATGTGTATAAAAAACATTGTGAATCTGATTCAAAACCGATATAGCCTTTGTAAAGACGTTCTTGGAATAATTTATTTTTTTCATAAAAAGTATTTTCACCATTCGCCAAGGCAGTATAGCCCTGCAAGAAAAATGGGTGAGCAGCATATCTTACAATGTCATAATTAGTATTTTGTCTGCATTGAGCTGTTATTATCTTTGCAGTAAAATCTTCATCTTCTTCCCATAATCCAAAATAAGTCCCGATATCCTTGGGGTCGCCAATTTCTTTAAGTGTTACCACATCTGGCCAGAATGAATAAACAAAGCCGCCATTATTTTCTTCGAGTTCTTTTCTTATTGCTAGTTTAGTGTCAACTAAAAGCTCTTCTTTTTCACTATCCGGAGCATATTTATAGTTTTTTGGATATTGAAATACTTCAAAAACGTAGTTTGGCATAGGTTCTATTGTTAAATTCGGAGAAGGATTGATTTGTGGATTCCATTGCATTACCCTTACGAATCCGATTTTGTGCAAAATGTCTTCTGCAAGCTTCATTCCGCTATCTGAACATGCCATCGAAAGTATAGGAAGCCCTTTATAACTTTCAAAAACTCCACCAAGATCCTGCATAACCATTGCAAAACCAGAATTGTCGTGGCCTTCTTGTTGTGAACGCATCAAATGAAGGGCTTTTGATGGATGGATATAATTTTTAGATTTAATTGCACTTATTCTACACATTTCATACTGCCTTCAACTCTGTTTCCACTCGTCTATATTTAATTTCTGCCTTTTTTTAGGTTAAAAAAACTAAATCCAAAACTTGTTATTCTGGTGCCATAATTTTTTTTAAATCTACTTGATTGTACCATGAAATCTGCCATAAGAAGACAAAAATAAGAGACAAGTTAAGAATTACTAAGTATTTTAGTCAATTTGTACAAAATTTGTACAAATTTAAAATAAAATAATTCAAAAACTATAAATCCTCACAAGTTAAGTTGCAAGGATTTATATAACGTTGTAGCTAGTTGATAAAATCTGAAATTTTTATTCAATAAAAGAATCTAAAAGGTTAACAAAAAATAGAAGCCAATCCTTTGGCAAGTAGTACACTGTATTTTGTAACTGAAATTCAAAAACTTCTGTTTATTATCCAACTATATGGCTCAATAACAGCTTTTTTGAGTTCATTTTGAAGAGCCTTTGCCTCATATGTAGGCGTAGCTTCTGCAAGAGCGATAATCAAAACTTTAGTGAATTTTTGGGCTCGAAATCTAGGCAAAAGCCGTTTGACTTCACTGGGCAAATCATCAGTGGCCTTGTAGATTTGTCACTTTGGTTTAGGAAAAAGTTTTTTAAGGAGTTTAAAATTATAATTTTTATCTTTTATAATTTTCAATTATTTCAGATAATATTTTTTGTCCTATAATCGGATTTATCCAGACAGCCCCGTTGTAAATAGTTTCTAATATCATTTTTAACTGATTTATATTCATATCTTTGCTTATATAACAGATTGCACCCGCTGCCAAAGCTTCAATAGCTTCAGACTTATTGATGTGAGATGATAATGCTACGATTTTTATTGAAGGATTCGATATTTTAATTATTTTGCTCGCTTCTATACCTGACATTATAGGAAGTCCAAGATCCATTATTACTATATCAGGCATAAGTTCTTCACTTAGTCTAATAGCAGTTTTGCCATCTTTTGCTTCTCCTGTAACTTTAAAATTCGGGTCTTCATTAAGTGAGTCTATAATAATTTTTTTATATAAACTATTATCTTCTGCTATTAATATTTCTATTGGAGGATGCGAATCTGTCATAGGCATATTTTTCTCATTCCTTCGATTCTAAAGGCAAAGTAAAGTAAAACGTTGTACCTTTGCCTTCTTCGGATTCAAACCACATTTTTCCTTCATGGCGCTCGACTAATTTTTTTGACAGGTATAACCCTAATCCTGAACCGACTTTGCTTTTGGTTGACCTGTATTTTTGAAAAATAGTGGCTTTTTCTGCTTTGGTGATTCCAGAGCCATTATCACTTATCGAAAGAAGAATTGTATCATCTTTTAATTCTGCCGAAACTTTGATTTCAGTCCCTTTGGGGTTATGTTTGATGGCGTTACTTATTAAGTTTATGAAAATCCTTTTTATTTCATCAGGGTCCATATAAATATATGCAAGGTTTTTTTGAATATTTTTGATGATTTTTGATTCATTATCATCAGCAAGAGGTTTTATTGTGCTAATCGCATTATCAATTATCTTATTTATATTAGTAGATTCTTTTTTTAGTTCATGTTGACCAAGGTCTAGCGAATACACTGTCAGAAGATTTGTTATCAGCCTTAAAAGATCTTCATTTGTCATGTACATTGCCTCTAAATAAGCCATAATGCTTTTAAGATTTGTATCGGGCTTCCTTGAAAGTATGAATTCAAGAGCTTTTTGCTCTGCATAAAGAGGACTTTTTAAATCATGAACAAGTGATGCAATAAAAGTTTCTTCAATTTCTTTAATCTCATTTCTATTTCTGATATCAATATAAATTATGGTTATAGTCCCAATTATTAGTTTTAGAGATTCTGTGTCCTGAGGAGACCATTTTCTTGGGATATCAGAACATACCATAATTCGTTCTTCTGTTTTTCTTTCTCCTTTAATGGGGAATAATTCTTCAATAGGATAGAGCATAAAAGCTTGTATATGATTTTTATTTAAATAGTTTCGTAATTCTTTATTTTTAATTTGATTTATATCATTGACAACCATAATCGAATTTTCAGTAGAAGCGCCAATCTCTTTAAAAGACTCAGGCTTAAACATCATAGTTCCTTCGAGTTTTTTAAGAGGTTCTTTTAATGCCTCATGAAGAATAATGTAATCTCCAGAAGAATCAATATGCATATTGATAACTCTATTAACTTTATATAGATCTGCAAGTCTATTTACTGCAAACTCAAAAACATCATCTGGTTTTTCATATAATCTGGTTTTGAAGATAACATCTTGGAGTATTTTTTCATGTTGGGCGGATTTATTTAGGTTTTCATTCAATTTAAATAAGTGAGTACCAATAGAAATCTGTCTTGCTATAGGTAGCAAAAAATCAAGATTTCGTCTTGATAGAAGCTCTGATGATGTGGTATTTGTAATAAAAAAAACAGATTCGAGTTTTTTTCTATAAAAAATTGGTAAGATTATTTCATTTTTTATATCTAAGCTTTTAAATAGTTCTTTGAAAACTTCCGGGTATTCGGGCTTATTAATGTTATCAATTATGAGTATATCATTAATCATTTCCAAATTAGCTTTTAAATAAGTGTCAAATTCCTTAGGATAAATCATTTTATCTTTTGCTGAAGGTATATTTTTATTCTTTCTATATTCTTCTATAACTTCTGAAAAGTCTTCCATTGATTCTTCATAAAATCTAAAATGTACTCTGTCAGCATTAAAAAGCTGTCCAAGTTCTTTTGTTATGTTTTTGATTGCTGAATCGAGGTCATCACTGTTTAAGGTATGTATGATGATGTCTTTTAAATATTCCTGTTTGTTCTCAAACTTATCAGAATTGGTCATTTTGGGAGTCCTTTATCTTGAACAATCTTATTAAAGATAAAGGAAGATATAAAAAAAAGCATTCCCTATATGTATAGAGACAAAAAAAGATACTTAAATTTTAGGTCTCTTTTTACCTCCCCGCCTCTAGTAGATGAGTGCAGAACTTTTTGTTGATTTGCTTAATAATAATATTGAGGTTAAAAATTGTACACAGATGGTAATTTATCTGATCATAATCCTTTTGAGCGAAAGTAATTGAAAATCCTAGTAAGGATATTGATTTGGATTTACACGGAAATTATTTTTAAAATGCAAAAAGACCCACAAAAGTGAGTCTTTTTTGAAACTCTGGGGCGAAAGGATTCGAACCTCTGAATGCCGGTACCAAAAACCAGTGCCTTACCGCTTGGCGACGCCCCATCATTTCTGATGTAATACTATTGTATTAAACCCTGTAGTCAATTGTCAAGTGTTATTCGATTGTTTTTGTATCAGTATAATATTTTTTGACCTTAAGGCCATTTTGCCCATAACTGAAAACCATCATATTTTCTTCGGAAGTCTTATAAGTCCTAATATTATGCTTTTCAAGCAAATTTAGAACCTCAAAATCAGGATGGTGATAGTTGTTTTTTCCAACACTTATAACAACATTTTCAGGATGCAAATTTGTTACCATTTTTTCATCTATAGAATTTTTACTTCCATGATGCCCCAATTTCATGACTTTTATGGGCTTTTTAGCATTAATTTCTCTTAAATTCCTTATGTTTTTTTCATTATCGCCCATTAGTAATACTGAAAAATCACCTTTTTCAATATAAGTTATAAGTGAGTTTGAATTTTTATTATCACCTTTTGGGGCGAAAAGTTTTATTTTTACATTTTTATCAAAATCTAAATTTATGCAAGAATTTTTCGACATTGTTTGAACAGTTATTTTGTTTTTATTTATATATTTTTGAAGTTCCACCGAAGTTTCGGTATTATTTGGCGTAGAAGTTTGATAAATTTTCAGAGGTTTGCTGAATTTTAAAACATCCAAACATCCTCCGATATGGTCCGAATCAGGATGAGTCAGAATAATTGCTTCCAACTTTTTATTGCCGCTCGATTTAAGATATTCATCAATAATAGTTTTGCCTGATGAAGCTCCATAAGGATTTGAACGCCCTGTATCGACTAGAAACTGCTTTCCGTTTGGCAATTTGACCAATATCGCATCACTATTTCCGACATTGAAAAAAGTTATATCGAGATTTTTTTCTGGGAATAAATTTATATTTAAGAATAAAAATAAGCTTAAACTAGACACGCTAATTGTCATAAAATATTTATTTTTAAAACCCTGAGCAATTAGCAGAATGAAAAACATAATAAAAATATAAGATAAAATCACGCTAAATACGCTTATTTGTTTCAGATAAATTAAAGCATCTGGCAAATTAGAAAAGAATTCGGCAATCCAATTTATGCCTGACAAAGACGGCCCTAAAATTTTTGAGAATAGCATTATAATCAAATCTGTTTTTGGAAGTAGTGCAAAAATACCTGACAAAAAACCCGCAAAAGTAATGATAGAAACCAAAGGAAGAATGAAAATATTGGCTAATATTGAATAAAGTGGCAAGTTATTAAAATAAAATACCAAAAGCGGTGAAGCGAAAGCTTGAGCGATTACGGTAATAAGTAGAGTGCTGGAGAGCCATTCGGGGATGTTTTTTATTTTGTCAGAAAATTTTGGGATGGAAAAAATAATTCCAAAAGTTGTCATAAAAGATAGCTGAAATCCAACATCTAAAATCGAAAATGGATTGTATAAAAGCATAATCGAGCAGACAAAAAGCAGAAGTGCTATGCTATCCGCTTGTCTGTCGATTAATTTGCCGAGAATTATAAATTCTGCCATCAAAAGTGCGCGCAAAATCGAAGCAGGAAATCCCGTAAAACAAGCATAAAATATTATCACCACACTGCCAGAGATAAGCGAAAGATTGTAGGGGATTTTTATTAATTTCATCAAAAAACACCAGAATAAAAGCACCAAAGCAACTTGCATACCACTCGCTGCAAGGATATGAAAAGTACCAGAGTTTATAAAATCCTGTTTCATATCATCGGATAAATTAATAGAACGATGCCCAAAAACAACCCCTCCAAGTAAATCTGTTTGATTCTTTGTAAGATATTTGGAATGTTTTTGAAGAATTTTTTCTGCAAGATGCATAAAATATTTTTGAGTTTTGAGATAAAAATTATTGCTTTTCCCTTGGATTTTATAGTTTTTGCTATAAAAAACGGTGAAAATACCTTGGTTTTTGAGATAATCCGAATAATCAAATTGCCCAAAGTTTGTGGCTTTGTGTGGGCTTTGAAATTTTCCATTCAACATCAAAATATCTCCGATTTGGATTTTTTGATGCTGTGAAGAATAAATACTTACTGCTGTTGTGCCAATTTTTTTGCTGTCATTTTTAGAATTTATTTGATTTATATCAAAATAGAATTTAATTTTTTGCTTATCATATTTTGGGATAGAGGCCACAGTCCCTGTGATTTGGCAATCTTGAAAAATATATTTTTGAAGGGCATCATTTTGGGGTGTTTTATAATTTGTATAAAACACCCCAAAAGCAAAAACCAGCATCAAGATAATTGAAAATCTTTTAGATAAAAGTTTTTTATAGCAAAGCCAAAAAACTAAAATTGTGAGTAAAGTTGTGCATAAAGAAATGGACTTCAAAAAAACTGATGCAATTGCAAAAATAAAAATCGAAAAGAAAATTATACTTTTGGAAATTTTATTGTCCATAAATACCTATGTCCAAATCTAATAATTCTTATTATATATGAAATTGTAAAAGAAATTTTAAAATCTTAAAATAAAAGCGGCAGGTTTTCCTGCCGCTGTAGTTAATATTCGAGTTAGGTCGTATATTAATTTAACTGATTAGTTTTTGAAGTGTCTGTTTAATAGACCTTCGAAAATTTGTCCGTGACGTGCTTCGTCTTTGCACATTTCGTGAACTGTATCGTGAATTGCATCATAGCCAAGTTGTTTCGCTTTTGTAGCAATGTCTTTTTTGCCTTGGCAAGCGCCGAATTCAGCATCTACACGAGCTTGAAGATTTTTTTGAGTTGAAGATGAAACAACTTCACCTAACAATTCGCAGAATTTTGAAGCGTGTTCAGCTTCTTCCCAAGCAACTCTTTTATAAGCTTCGGCTACTTCAGGGAAACCTTCTCTATCAGCTTGTCTCGCCATTGCAAGATACATTCCTACTTCTGTACATTCGCCGTTGAAATGTGCTCTTAAACCTTCTAAAATTTCAGCATCAGTATCAGATCCTGCTACGCCAATTCTATGTTCATCAGCCCAAGCTCTATCGCCTGTTTGCTCTTTGAATTTATCAGCAGGTGCTTTACAGACTGGGCAAGCCACGGGTGGCTGAGTGCCTTCTTCAACGTATCCACATACTGTACAAATAAATTTTTTCATTTTTTATTCTCCTTCGTTTATTCTCAACTAGTCTTTTTCTTTGTTGTCTAATTATAAACATTTTTTCAGGACTTTTATGAGTAAATATATTTTTTTTTAATAATTCAAAGTATTTACGTCTGGAATAAGGCTTGAATTGCAGTATTTAAAAGCTTTTTACTGTTTTCATTAAGCCATAATAAACTGTCTTTTCTGGTGCAATTAAGAAGAAATATTAAGTATACTTTATACACTTATTGACATTTAGAATATTAACTGCTACAATCGTAACAGTTAATATTTCTTTAGCAGAAATCAATAATGGATAAGTTTAGTTTTATGTTGAATTTGAAAAATAATTTATTATGTCTAATTTGGTCGTTTCATGCAATTCGATGTATGCGAATGCCTTTGAAAATTCGCATTTAATCTAAAAATCAACAATAAGGTTTAAAAAATAATAATAAGTAGTAGTTGTGCTTCCTAAAAAGGACGCATGTTTGGTTGTGTATTTAGTAAAGGAGTAAGTAATGAATATTACTTTGCAAAATTTGTCATTCGGATATTCAGTGTCTGGTAATTTTAAAAAACAAAAAAAGCAAAATGAACCAGTATTTTCGCCTATCGTACGTCCAGAGCCCGAAGTGCCTCAAAGTCTTTTGGACAAAAATTATAATTGTCTTTTGGTCAAAAAAAGTAATATTAATTTCGGTAATAGCTTACCTTCTGTACCTCTTAATTTCCCTGTAGGGAAAAAAATTGCATCAGTTATGCAAGTCTTGAAAGATGAAGATATTATTCTAGTCGGAAATAATGCAAAAGAGGCAAAGAGTCTTCTGAAAGAATCTTTGGGTGCAGTTAATAAAGTGATTAAAAGACTTTTCTTGATTGAAGATAGCTCTTTTAAAGGCGCTTTTGCAATTACTCAAGAGGAGGGAATCCCATCTGTTTTGAATTTAAATAAAGCCCCGATTACTTTGCAATCTCCATCTTCAAGCAATAAAATTAGTGTAAAAAAGGGGGAGTCGGCTATTCTTTTTAGAGAAGATAAAATCGGGATAAACGGCTCCCAGATAGATATTCCGCTAAATGATTCCGAGGATTTGTCGATGATAAGATTTTTAAGCGTAAAGCCTTTTGATTTTTCCAACCAGGATAAAAAAGTTTTAGAAAATCTAAACATAAAACATCTTGATCAGTTGGATGTAGCAGAAGGTGAAGTTATTGCTGAGAAAAAAATAAAATTTGCTGATGTAGGAGGGCAGGATAAAGCTATTGCTGAATTGAAAAAAGCTATAATTTATCCGATAAAATATCCGAGTGCTTACAAAAATAATATTATCAATCGTGGAACAATTTTAACAGGCGGGCCTGGTACAGGCAAAACCCTTCTGGCTCAAGCTTTGGCTAATGAAGCAGATGCTCATTATATACAATTGAACGGACTTGAGATGGAATCAAAATGGGTCGGTGAATCTGAAGCAAATTGGAGGAATTTATTTTCAGAGGCCAAAGAACACCAGCCATGCATAATATTTATTGATGAATTTGATGCCGTTGCGAAAAAACGTGAAGGGTCTTCAACTTCAAGATACGATGACAAAGTTGTAAATCAGCTTTTGACATTGATGAGTGATGCGGAAAAAGGTAAATTTGGTAATGTTTTTGTGGTTGTAGCTACGAATAAAATTGATTTGCTTGATGATGCAATAGTCAGGTCAGGAAGATTTGGGAAACACATTCCTGTTGAAAAACCTGATTTAAAAGGTTGCAAGCACATTTTCGATATACATTCTCAAAACAAACCTATTTCTGAAAGTTTGAATATTGAAGAATTTTCTCAAAAACTTTATGCCCAAAAAACAAGTGGTGCAGATATAGCACATATTGTAAATGAAGCTAATGCAAATGCATATGAGCGCATAGGTGTTTTTGAAAAAATGGAAAGTGGTAGTTATACAGATAAAGATGTCGAAGATTTCAAGATAGAACCTGAAGATTTTGAAAAAGCTTTGGATGATTTTAAGGCTCAATCTAAGCCAGCTAATAAAACAAGACCTGTAGTAGGTTTCATAAGGCCTTCAGATGAAAAAGTTGCTTAGGATTTGTGTCCTAGTGCAAGAATTGCTTCAGAGGATGTTAAATAATCAAAATCATCTTCTGAGAGAATATTATTTTTCAAAATATATCCTTTAATTGATACATCACTAGTTTCAATCTCCTTGGCTATTTCGGACATTTTTTTATAGCCAAGTCTGGGTATAAGAGCCGTCAAGGTAGCGTAGCTATCAGCGACGGTTTTTTTTATATTTTCAATATTTGGTTTTATATCCTTGATGCAATTTTGAACGAGCATTTTGTTTGTATTATTGAGCAATTCAAGCGATTCAAGGAAAGAAAATGCAATCATAGGCGCAAATTGATTGAGTTCGAGTTGTCCCATAGCCACACATTGGTTGATTATTACATCATTGCCGAGTACTTTGATTCCTACTTGAGCTGCTGCTTCAGGGATTACAGGATTCACTTTCCCAGGCATAATTGATGAACCTACTTGTTTTGCGGGCAAAATTATTTCTGCAAAACCTGCTCTTGGGCCTGAATTCATCAATCTCAAGTCATTTGAAATTTTTATAAGATTTGTGGCGTGTGCTTTTAAAATCCCGCTTACTTCTGCAAAAACATCCCAGTTTTGGGTATTTTCAACCATATTTTCGGCTCGGGCTAAACCTATTCCTGTGAGGTCACGAAGTTTTTCAATTACGCCAAAGATAAATTTGCGCGGAGCAGATAGGCCTGTGCCAATCGCAGTACCTCCAATATTGACTACTCGTAGTCTTTCCTCGCACTTGTAAATTCTCCACCTGTCTCGAGCCACAGCTTCGGCATAAGCCGAAAATTCTTTTCCAAGTGTGACAAGTACTGCATCCATAAGTTGTGTTCTTCCAACTTTTACGATGTCTGCGAATTCTTTTTCTTTATTTTCAAAACTTTCTTGAAGGGCTATGACATTTTTTTCAAGGTCTCTCAGAATCAAAATCGAAGCTATTTTCAAGGCCGTCGGGTACGTGTCATTAGTGGATTGATAAAGATTAATATCTTCAATAGGGTCGATGATTTCGTATTGACCTTTTTCGTATCCCAAAATTTCAAGGGCACGATTTGCGATGACTTCGTTCACGTTCATATTGAGTGAAGTGCCTGCTCCGCCTTGCATCGGGTCAACAATTATTTGGTCATTAAAATTACCTTCAACCATTTCTTCGCAAGCTTTGATTATTGCATTTGCTTTGGGTTCTTCCCATACGCCAAGGTCTTGTATAGTCAAGGCACAAGCCAATTTTACATACCCAAATGCTTTTATAAAACAAGGATGTGTTTGATAATTTGATAAAGGAAAATTTTTGGTCGATCTAAAGCTATGAATGCCCCAATAAGCACCTTCGGGGATTTTTTTTGTGCCAAGAAAATCGGTTTCTTCTCTGTAAGTCATAAATTCGTCCTTTAAATAATTTCTTTGTTGATTATATCTTTTTTTACGACAGTTTGCACTCTTCGTAGATTTGTTTTGCAAGTGGGAATGGTTCAAGTGCTCTGTCAAAAATCCCTAACGCATAGGCGATTGCAAGGCCGTAGTTTGTAATCGGTACGCCTGCTTTTTTGGCTTTCAGTATGCGAGAAAGGATTTCTCTGCGGTTGGTCATACAAGCCCCGCAGTGGACAATGAGTTTGTAGTCAGCTATATTTTCCGGAAAATCATGTCCTGCATAATGAGTAAATTCAAGCTTTCCTCCTGCATATTGAGTGAGCCATCTAGGGATTTTGACTCGACCGATATCGTCGCCTATGGCATGGTGGGTGCAGGATTCGCAGATAAGGACTTTATCTGCTGGTTTTAATTTTTCAATCATCGCTGCTCCTCTTACAAATTCGTTCAATTCGCCTTTGAATCTTGCAAAAAGGATAGAAAATGATGTGAGTTTTATATTTTTGGGCACATCTGCTGAAACTTTCAAAAAGGCTTGAGAATCTGTAATTACCAGTGCAGGTGGCTTTTTGAGTCTATCTATTGCTTCTTTAAGTTCACGTTCTTTGACCACCATTATCATAGAATCATTGTCTAAAAGGTCGCGGATTGTTTGAACTTGTGGCAAAATCAAACGTCCTTTTGGGGCTTCTAAGTCAATAGGTACGACAAGTATAGCCATTTCCCCCGGTGGTACGAGGTCGGCCACAATCGCAGGAGGATTAATATAATCATCAGGAGCAAGTTCGATAAGTTTTTGTTTGAGTTCGTCAATTCCTGAGCCGTTTTGGGCAGATGTGATGACGTATTCCAATTTTAAATCTTTGATTTCTTGAAAATGCTCCTCGCTTATTGGCTCGAGGTCAGACTTGTTTAGCACGGCAATAATCGGGATTTTTCTTTGGGTAAATTCTTCATAAAGTTCTTTTTCGAAACTACTCCAGCCTAATTGGTCGGAGACAATTACTGCAAGGTCAATTCGGTCAAACATTTTGACTGTTTTTTCAATCCGCATTTCCCCTAGCTTGCCTTCGTCATCAATGCCTGCTGTGTCAACAAAAAGCACTGGGCCCAAAGGTAGAAGTTCCATTGCTTTTTCGACAGGGTCGGTGGTTGTTCCGGCTATATCAGAGACGATGGAGATATTTTGTTTGGTCAAAGCATTTAGGATGTTTGATTTTCCGACATTTCTTTTTCCGAAAATCCCTATATGAAGTCGCATTCCTCGTGGCGTATTTTGCATATTTTTGCCTTTTAAATTTAAAGTAACTTTAATTCTAGACTATTAAAGAGTATTTGTGAAATTTATTCATATTTTCTTAATTTATTTGCTACGTAAAGAGGTCTATTTCTTTAGTATTAATAAGGTTTATAAAGGAGCAAAATATATTGGCATTTAGTTAAACTATGTTAGGGAGAAATACAGGAGGTATTAATATGGTTGCAAGCATAGGCGGAAGCTCTGGCTTGGATGCAATGAAGCTGTTGATGGCTGAATTTCAGAAAAAAGTAAAATCGGCAGATACCAATGGAAAAGCAGGTCTGTCAAAAGATGAGATATCTTCCCTTGGTACTGGAGATAATCAAGTCGGTTCAAAGTTCTTGAGTATGTTAACAAAGAATTTTGACAAAATTGACAATGATGGTGACGGTGAATTATCTCAAGATGAGATAACAGCAGCAAAACCGGTACATGGTAAACATATGGGGCCACCACCAGGAATGATGCTGGGCGGAGCCCAAGGTACAGATAGTTCAACTTCAAGCGCAAGTTTTGATCCGCTTGATACGAACAAAGACGGCAAAATATCTTTAGAAGAAATGATGGCTGGAATTAAGAGTTCATTGTTGGGACAAGCCGGAAGCGATGATTCATCTGAGGCATCAGGTTTGTTGAAAAGTTCGGGCAGCAACTACATGATGAAACTTTTAAGCAACTATCAAGATAATTCTAACGAATCAACGTCAACACTTGATTTAGCTGTTTAAAAAAATATGGAATAAAAATCCATAAAGTAAAAAACCGTCTCTTACAAAAGGCGGTTTTTTACTTTGTTTTAAAGTTGTATTAGCTGTTGTCGCTCATTCCACAGCAGTTTTTGTTGCTCATCCCCTCAGGATTTTGCTTACATTTGGCTATACAGTTATGGCATTTGTCTTGCAGGTCGCCATGTTCAGAATAGTATTTAAAGCTTTTTATCCATTTTGGTTCTTTGCAAGAACATGTTTGCATGAATGTTAAAAATCTTACGAACTTTTCGAGAACTTCTTCAGAAACACCGTATTCAATTTTATTGGCATTCTCATCAGTAATTTTTTTATCGACCAGCAATACATTTTCAAGAAAATTACAGATAATTTCATGCCTTTTATTTAATTCGATAGCTGCTGCTTCACCTTTGTCTGTCAAAGTGATAATTCCATATGGCTGATAGTTGATGTAGCCTTTGTCAGCAAGGTTTTTGAGTGCTTCAGAAACAGAGGATGGGCCAATGGAAAGTAGGTTAGATACGTCTTTTACTCTTGCAGCTTTACTCTTTTCTACTATTTGGTATATGGCCTTTAAGTAGTTTTCTAAGCTTGCTGTTAAATCATTTTTAAGATTCATAAAGTTTTTCCATTTTTACTTGTTGATTTTTCGATAAGTTAATGTATAATAGTTTACGGTAACCCGTAAAAATTATCAAGAACCAAACAAAATAAGGATGACTATATAATGTCTGATTATACCATAAAAAATCAATTTAATAATATGTGCCAAATGTGCTGCTGTATGATGCGAATGCGATTAGCTGGTTATTTTTGCTGTTATTAAAACGGTGAAAACAAAGATTTTCAATCAAAAACCCGCTAATCGTTTAAAGATAAGCGGGTTTTTAATTTGCAAAATTTAGCAGAAAGGGCAAACACAACATGATCGGTGCAATACAAAATAACTATTATGTGAGACAGAATCAAAAAAATAATAATACTCAATCGCCATCTTTTAATGGGAAATTTACAGACTTGATTACAAAAGGAATCAAAAAAATCGAAAATGGCGGTGTTTTAGTTGATTTCTTATTTGTGGATATGCTTGGAATGGTTATCCCAAGAACTTATCAAGCTTTTACTAGAAACAGAGAAGAGCTTGATGGAAAATTAAATGTTAAAAATGGTACAGAAGAATTTATTCGTGAAATATTCTCTGGCCCAAGTATGTTTGTAATTCCTATGGCTTTTATTGTTTTGTCCAAAAAACTATTTGGAGATGCTTCAAAAGTTCAATTCAAAACACTTGATGCACTGACAGATTCTTTTGGCAGAGTGCTTAAAAAAGGTGAACTTCCTAAAGATAAATCTAAATCAAAAGAAGAATTCTATAGGAATATATTCCAAGAAGCTTTTGAAAAAAACAAAAAAGTTGTACTTGATAAGCCATTAAATATTGATGAAGAAGTTGAAAAACTGGTAAAACATATCTCGCATGTTGAAAACCGTGAAAAGCCAGCAGAAAATATTTCAGCTATAAATAAAATAGTTTCTGATGTTAATAAGGCTACGGGGATTCACCTTGATAATTCTCATAACTTGACTCTAAAAGACGGATTGACTAAAGAAGCAGGAGCGTTAGTAAGCGATTTGGTCAATTATTCTAAAGATGTCGTCTCAAAAGTTACCGAGCATAGCAATTTGGATAAAGGCGCTTATCTGGAAAAACTGCACAAATCTAAAGTCGGCGGACGCAAATTTATACTTGCATCTACTTTTTTATCTACAACTGCATTTTTGTATTCTGTACCTATTATGTACAAACGAAACAAACAATTCCCAGGTATTGACGGCTTGGTAAAAGAAGAGAAAAAAGCACCGCAACCGCCTCAACCTTCAGAGAACAAAAATGGCGATAAAGTAACTTTTGGTAGTGGTTCATCAGGTGGTGATAAACTTTTTAAAAAACTCGACTTTAACGGACATAGTGTACCATATCCGATACTTGCATTTTATACGCTTGGCCTAATGTTGGGTTGCAGAATGCTTCAGGCAAGAAATTCTGATGAAAGAAGAGAAGTGGCGACAAGAGACTTTAGCGGTTTGACTACTATTGTTTTCGCAGTTCCTATATTGAGGAATCTGACTTCAACTGCTATAAGAAAAGCTAGTGGTGTACCGATTTCAAAAATTATTAAAACAATAAAAGGTCATTTTAACCCGAATAATAAACCATTATCTTTTGAAAATATTACTGATTTGTATTCTGGAGCAAGTAAATTAAAGAATAAACTCGTTGATTTCACTCAAAATATCGACAATCATGGCGGTAATTTGAGAAAAGTATTTGATTTCTTAGGTGATGATTCTAAAAAAGCCTTCAATGAAATAGCTCAAGGGCTTTCGCTCAAAAACACTGCTGTTAAGTCAGAGGGTGGAATTTCAGGATTGTTTAGCAAATCATTCAAAGCAGGTAAAGCTGAATTGAATTTGCCTGAAACAAATAAAGAAATCATAGAAGTTCTTAAAAAAGCACAGGAAAGTGACAAATTCAAGCCTCAGCTTGAAATAATTACAAAAGAACTTGATAACGAAAAAAATCCATTAGTTAAAGTTGCAGAAGCACAAAAAAGTATTCCTGAAGCAATTAGTATTGTTGCAATCTCGGGATTCTTGGGATGGTTTTTGCCTTGGTTCAATATAAATTACACAAAAAATCTTTATAAGCATAAAAATACAGTCAAAAAGGATGTAAAAAATGATATCAAAAATTAATTCTACAACCAGAATGCCATCAAGCAGCAAAACATCAAAGCATAATAACACATTGCATTTGTTGAAGTCGGATTTAAGTCAAATATTTTCAGAAGCTCAAGAATTTATGCTTGTGAATCATTTATAAGTGTTTCTAATTCGTCGTCAGTCATTTTGAATTCTTTATTGTCACTTTCATAGCTGAAATCTTGAGGCACTTTTTTGGATTCTGGCCATAAGGTATTAGACTTATCAACTTTATTATGAGGCAAGATTATAAATCTATCATCAATTTCTATCGTATCGACTGCTTCAGATTTGGAAATAAAAGCTTCATGCAATTTTTCGCCTGGACGAATGCCGACTTCTTTAACTTTGCAGCCATTTGTTACTTTATTGGCAAGGTTTGTGATGTTTGTACCTTTGAGTTTAGGTATGAAAACTTCTCCGCCATCCATTATTTCGATGCTTGAAGTTACTAGATTAGAAACTTGTTTTGGCGTCATAAAAAATCTTGTCATTCGTGTATCGGTAATGCTAATTTCACCTTTTTTGCTTTGTTCTTTAAATACAGGTATTATGCTGCCACGACTTCCTAGGACGTTTCCTAGTCTTACGCAAGCAAATTTCGGGCCATTTTTGCCTGTGTATTTGTTGGCATCGCTAAATAATTTTTCGGATACTAATTTTGTTGCGCCATAGAGATTGCTTGGAGAAGTTGCTTTGTCGCTACTTATAGCCAAAACTCTTTTAACTTTGGTTCCCAGCGTAGCTTCGATAAGATTTCTTGCCCCATCGATATTGGTTTTAACTGCTTCTTCCGGATTATCTTCGCATATCGGGACATGCTTCATTGCTGCAGTGTGTATTACGACATCCACATCTTTTAACGATCTTTTTAAGGATGCTTCATTTCTGACATCACCTATAACGTAGGATAATTTAGGATCAGTGAAGCCATTTAATCTCATTTGATGCTGTTTTGCTTCATCTCGGCTTAATATAATAATTTTTTTAGGATTGTGGTCTTTTAATAAAGATTCTATAATAACTTTTGCAATACTTCCTGTGCCTCCGGTTATCAAAATTGTTTTGTTTTTTAGATTGTATTTTTGTATAGGATTACTTCCAAAGCTTATTACATTTGGGGTGAAATAAAGAATATTATTTTTATTCAAGCTTGGCAAATTGCGTTTTTCTGCAATTTGATTATCATGAGGCAAAAAAACCTGATTATTTTTATTGCCTTGACGGTTTTTGACGTTAAAAGCAGCATTTGTGTACTTTATTGTTGAAAAATTAATCATTTTTAGCTCCTATGCTTATATTACTGTTTGGAAACTTTTCTAAATATTTATTTAAACCTTTGTCACAATCAATGCAAAAATCGCTAATATAAGGTGCTATTTTTTTGCATTCATCAACTGGAATTATTAGCTTAGTTTTATCTGCGCCTTCTTTTTGAGGCAAAATATTAAAAGCTATATATTTTAAATCTTTAAACCGAGGTATTTTCTTTATTTTGTTTATATTTTTGAAAATATCTTTTGACGAATCAATAGGCGCTTTCCCTGCATATTCTGCTATATAAGAAGGGTCTTCCAGCCAAAGAGTTTCTTTGTCATGACCAAAATCTGCTAAATATAGAGGGAATTTATGTTCTGAGCCTTTGGGCTGAAATCCTACTCCGTTAGATAGCAAAATTGAAAATTCTTCCCCATATTTTTTCTTGAATTTCAGTTCTTTTTCTTCCCAAGGCATAGTTATAGTTAATGTTTTTTTTGTTTTGAATTTTTTCAGAGTTATAAATTCGGAAGGATTGTTAGAATAGAAGTCTTGGAATCCTTTAAGTTCCTCTGTATTCCATTGGGAACGATGTTGTGATGCTGAATCAAATATTATATTGGCATACTTACTTGCTTCAGATTTTAACTTAATAAGATTATCGGGTACAAATTTCAGAAAATCCCAGCTGTAAGTATTGCAGTTTTTCATATTTTCTTTGAAATCCACAAAAGATTTTTTTGAAATAACGCTGTGATATAGATGTTTTGGTCCATCAGGGCTGGCTTTTTTTACTAAGTTAAAAACCGTTTCGCCAACTTTAATATGGTCAGGGTTTTGAGTCATTCCATCAGGAGCGAAGGTGAAAACATAATCGGGCTTGGTTTTATCTAATATTTTCTGACATAAGGTATGTAGTTTTTGAGGATTTTCTCCTTTATAAACTTCAAGGTCAGGAAGATCTAACATAATCGGTTCTCTGTTAATGTTTAGTTTTTTCAATGCATTAAGAAGCTCTTTTTCTCTGTGTTCAGCCAGTTCTTTTCTTCCAGCGGGTGCGCCTTCATTCCTCAAGCCTTTATCTCCGCAAGCGGCATAAACAAGTTGTACAGAATGCCCTTTTTTGATTAGTTCCGGTATAACCATAAAGAAAATTTCATCATCAGGATGCGCCATAAAAATTGCAACATCAGATTTTTCAAGTTTTGATATGTCATCTGCGTGTAAAATTTTTGAGATTGATTTAACAGAAGCATCTTTTATTTCTTTAAAAGGAATTGAATCAAGTTTTTTGCCGTTAAAACTAATCATTTGGATTTTGCTATTTAAAAAGACGTCATTTGTTTTTTTGAAAAAATTATTAGGCAAGCTGTCCATTTTAGACTTTGATGTACTAAATGAATCTTGAGTTTTGCATTGTGAATAATTAATAAGACTAATCATTATAAAGCTTTAAACCCGCCTTGCTGTTTTTGCTAATAAACTATAGATTTTATGATAATCTTTAACCGATTGCTTCCAACTGCTATCATAATTAAGTGCGTTGGTCACCAATTTTTTGAAAGTTTTTTTATCATCTTTAAATATATCAAGAGCTTTACCTACGGTAGCGGCAAAACTTTCCACGGGTGTTTTGGAGTACATCATAGATTCAGGAGCTTTAAATCCATTGGCTTTTTCAATATTTTCTTCGATAGTTTTAATACCGTCATGAAGTCCGCCTGTCGGTGATGCAATTGGTAATGCCCCCATTCTCATTGCTTGAAATTGCGTCATGCAACAAGTTTCTGTTCTGCTTGGGATTAAAAACAAATCAGCCCCTGCAACATATTGATTGATGACTTCGTATGAGTCGACCAAAACTACTTTGCCTTTGTATTTTTCATTTTCAACTACATTATTGACGAAATCCGTTGTTAATTCTTTTCCATGTTTGAAACAATCAGGCATCACAATTACCATTTTGGCTTCCGGATTAGCATCTAAAATTGGTGCGACGGATTTTAAAAGAATATCACTTCCTTTTTCATAAGCGCTATATCGGCCGATTGAAGCTATAAGAGGAGTATTAGGCTTAACATCTTCTAAGTAACCTTTTATATTTGAACTATTTATGTTGTTGATTAATTTACTATCAATAGTTCCTTTCGCAATGTTTTCTTGGCTAAATTGTTCGGCTATAAATAATTTATTTTTAAATTTATTTGTTTCAAAGTTTTTGTTAGAGAAAGGAAATTCCACTTGGCTGGAATCTTCAGGATTATATCTGCTTACATCAAGACGGTTTAATATTCCATCGCCTTTGTATTGATTTTTTTTGAAAGTTTCTTTCATATGAGGAGATGAAAAAACACTGTCTGCTAATAATTCTTTGTAGTGATTTGGCGAAATAGTAAACCATTTGTCACTTTTTTCTATAGCCAAAGATGATGGATTGAAGTCACCGTTATCTAAATCCCAATGCAGATTTTTATATTGTTTTCTTATCACATTATTTAGATTCTGGGATAAATCCACACCATTTTTTTGAGAAAAAGAAATGTTTTCTAAATTATCAGAAACTAGTGCCAGAACTTTTACCATATTTTCTTTTTTCTTTATGAAAGAGTCGATATTTTCTGACGGCTTCATTAAATTTTCTTTTATCTGTGTGTGAATTGGTGGGTTTGCTTTTATCAATTCACCGATGTTTGTTTCAAAATCATGATTGCCCAAGACTTTTTTGACTTCATTTGGTTCAAAACAATGCAGCAAGGCAGGGAATGGAGTTATTTTTCCCAAGGAAGCACCATTGGCCAAAAGAACTTCATGTACAGTATTTATATCTTTGTAGAATTTATCATGTTTTGACATATCTTTTAGTGCATTTATCGTAAAGGCCGTCGACCAATCGTTTGTATGCAAAATTTTAGGATTAAAGTTTTCTTTTTCCGCAGTTCCTTTTAATAAATTTAAAACTGAAAAACAAAAGGCAGAATAGCCTGAATGATTTTTCAGAAAAGTCCCGCCATATTGTTTGGGTAAATTAGAAAAAGCTGGAGAATAAACAGCATAAGTCGGAACTCCATTTGCAGGATTTTTAACTTTGTATAAAGTTGCTTCGGTTTTTTTTACGCCGTAGGTGAATTTACTTTTAATCCCTGTTTCTTCAAGTTCAAATCTTAAAGGCAGCCCGGATTTTGTATCTAATTTGTCCAAAACCTCTATAACAGGCACGCCATTAACTTTTTTAGGGCCTGTTTCATCGGCGTTATAAATCGGCATTATAATTCTTAAATCTTTTTTGGCGGAGTTTTTATATTTTTCCGAATATGTTTTGGACATATCACAAGTAACAGTTCCTAAACCTCCGGCATCGGCATAAGGTGTGCATTCTGCTGCAAGTAAAAGAATTTGGTTGGCATTTTTATCTTTGCCTGTAAAGTTAATTGTGTAGATGTTTTCGGGCTTATTGACAGTAATAGGGTTATTAACCGGTTCTAATTTTCTTAGTTTTGGGTTTGATTTTATGTTTGTATTTAATGAATTAATATACATTCGGATTACCTTATATTGTTTGTATTGCTGCCAAAAGCAGCATTTGCTTCTTCTTCAGTGAATGGACCTTTTTCGGATAGGATTTTATCTGCTTTTTGCAATTTTTCTAATAGAGTATTGGTTTCGGTAGAAAATGGATTTGATTTTTCTTTAGCATTAATTGCAATAGTCAATGCTTTTGGCAAATTTAAACCTTTTCCTTCTGAAAGTTGTTTGAAATATAAAGATTCGAATTCGTAAGGAATTCTAGCTGACCAGTTATCTGTGGAAGGTTTCTGCGTAATCGGGTCAATTCCCGGCTTGTTAAATTGTTGTTTAAGACCTAAAACATCAAAAATCGTAAAGAATTGATTTTTGGCAGTAAATAGTTCTCCAAATTTTGCATTTCTGAATTCAATTTTGTCAGAAGAAAGACGTTGTGAATCCAATTTAAGGTCATTAGCCAATAAATGAGCTTGCTCTGTCATTTTGTCATCAGTCAGTTCCATTAAAGAGATATCGTCATGAGTCCCTATTCCGATATTGATTTTATCAAGGGAATATCCTTGTGTGTTTTCATAAGCTTTTACTCTTCCCCAGCCATCATTTGCATATCTTGTCAGATGGATATGACCCCAGTCATTTTTAGTTTTGAGTAATGTGCCCCAAGCATCAGCGCCAAGTAGTTCGAGCGAAATATCTTCTTTTTTGAAATTCGGTATATTTTTTCTCGCAGAATCTTCAACAAAACTCATCACTCTATTATCGAGTTCGTTAAAAGGTTTCTGTACAGGTTTACCATTTTTGTCTAGTTCATATAAAAATGGTTGTATTAATTGATATGCAGCATCAATTCTGCCTTTGTCATAACGTTGGAAGAATAAATCGAATTTGTTTTGCAGAAGTTTACCCGCTTCCAGAGGTTTTTCAGGAGTTCCAAGTTCGTTATAATTAACTACAGGAAATCCCCAAGGTTCTACTGAATGGTCATCATTCTGGCATCCCATATAGACATCATCCAAAAATGCTGATTTGTAAGCCCAATGTTCTCTGATTGAAAATCCGATTAAACAATCACCCGCTAGAGAAATATCTGAGTTTTTAAAGTTATCTTTGGATTCTTTTTGTTGTTTAGATGCTATGAATTGACAAAACTTATTAAATTCATAGGCCTCGTTATGTTCAGATTTGATTTCATTTATTCTTTGACTAACTGTATCTTGTGGATATTTTCCGTCAAAGAGATTTTTATCAATTTCATCATTCCAAGTTTTCCAGTCTTCTGTGCCATGTTTTTCTTTTAAGGCTTCGAATAGGGAATCTCTTTCAAGCCAGTCAGATGGATTATTCGTAAATTTATCGAATTCATTTTTTAGAGCAGAAGATTTGTCTAAATTTTTAAAATTAGAAAAGGCGATATGAAGCGCTTGGTCTTGAGTTCCGATATCTTCTTTGATTTTATCTTTGCCTAAAACTTTTGAATAGTTAGTTTTATATTTTTTTTCGTTTTCTGACAAATCATTGGCATTTATGGCATCATGTAGAATTTTTTCAGGCAGAATATTCCCATATTTCGCATCATTTAATTGGCTCAAATCAATCAAATGATTCCCTAATGAAAAAGACGAGCCGCTGTAAGGAGAATAATTTGATTTTGTAATTATCCCCTGTGGTCCAAGCTGTACTGTGTTGATGGAAAGCATATCTTTCATAAAAGTTATAAGTTTTTGTGCGGATTTTGAAAAAGATGAACCGACTCCTGTATCTAGTGCTGACTTGGTTGGAAATACAGTGTCAAAGATTATTAATGAAGTAGAATCAGTGCCAAGAAGGTTGCGAGCTTGTCCTGTTATTTGCTTATATTCAAGCTTCTCTTTTGTGGTAAAAGCTCTTCCAAATGAAGTAGAAGTAGAGTTATTTATACACATAAATTGCACCAAAGACCTTTCTTATACAAAGAATTTACCAGTATAAAATAGCTAAATAAAAAAACTTGCTACCAGATAGGTGAAAATATAATAATTTAATTTCCATAATGGCGGATAGCTATTACAGAATGGTTATAAGACATATTTACATTTCTTAAAAAAAAATAGGGTATATAAAATAAAGACCATCTCTGAAAAAGATGATCTCTATGGGTGCTTTGTAGTCTTGGCAGCAATCTTTCCGCGACCGAGCAATCTGAAAAGCAACATAATAATAGCAATAACTAAAATTAAGTGTATAAAACTGCCTGCGATGCCAAAAGACATCCCGCTAATCCACATTATTACAAGGATAAGTATTATTATATCAAGCAATGTCATAATTAATCTCCTTAGGACTATATGGGTAACTTGGCTAATCACTTTTATACAAAATAGTCTTATAAATTCATAATCGGTCTATTGTTCAAATATATAGCTTATTGTTATAATCTCAGCTGTAAGAAACTGTATTTAGAGAAAAAGGGTTATATTTATGAGGAAAATAATTTTAATTTTGTTAGTTCTAGTATCGGCTACAACAAGTTCTTTGGCAGACGTTCTTTATACTGTAGAAGAGAAGGCTTTATATGATAAAGTCTCTGAAATTAATTTAATGCAAGATGATGAACAAAAAGTAAAAGAATGGGCGAAGTTTACTTCGGCAGGAAATTATGTAATTATAAATAAAAAAAAATGTTCAGCTACTGTTTATGATAAATATGGCAATGAAATAAAAAGCTTTGAAGTTGGTATAGGGAGAGAAAAAAGCGATGATTTCAACGATACATTAGGGTTAATGGGGAAGTCCAAAAATACAACTCCTGCTGGGGAATATGCTCTTATCTTAAACATATTCAACAAGTTAGCATATGGAGATTTGACACTTTCTTTAGGGGCAAAAGCAAACAAAGTCAAAAATGCTAAAAAAGTGGTTGCGCTACACAAAGTTCCAAAATTTCGCCAAGAAGAGAGAATTAAGAAATTTTATGATGGGGATTTAGCTAACAATAGAATGTCCCATGGCTGTATAAATTTTATTGAAGAAGATTTTAAAGAATTAAAAAAATTCATTCACGAAGGTCTTAAAGTCTACGTTCTGCCAGAAGAAGCAGATAATGAATTATTATTGACAAAAAATGATAAAAATGGATTTGAACTTACTCAAACGAAGTATTGAAAATATTAAATTGGTGAGCTAGGCAAAAAATAAGTAATCGAATTAACCAACTTTCTAATAAAGTAAATCGCCGAAATGAACACATTTAGAATAATGTGCTTTCTCTTAATAATTAATAAAATAAAAAATGTCATAAAAAAGAAAAGATAAAGTTCGAAAATGGTTAAAAGAAAGATAAAAGCCTTATTATTTGCCGTGGTTTTTGGGATGTTTTGCATAAATAACTTATGCTTTGCACTTGAGGCAGTAAAGATAAATAAATATCCTAATTATGCTTACGCCTTTAATGGGGAAGACAAATATGAAAATTTCAATCGTAAGATGTTTAATTTTAATATCAAACTTAATAAATATCTTCTGAAACCAGCAAATATAGTATGGGCCTCCATAGTGCCAAAATGTGCAATGGAAAGAATAAAAAATTGTTATACAAATATCGAATATCCAAAAAGAATGGCAAGTTGCTTGTTGCAGAAAGATTTTAAATCAACAGGTACAGAAACTGCCAGATTTTTGATTAACTCTACAATAGGTTTAGGGGGAATGTTTGACCCTGCAAAAAGTAAATTTAAAATAGAACCGACGCAAGAAGATATGGAGCAAGCTTTTTCAAATTGTAAGGCCAAAAAAGGGCCGTATTTGGTGCTTCCATTTGCACAGCCCAGTAATGTTAGGGGTTATGTCGGAAAAATTCTAGATTTAGGGCTTAACCCAGCAACTTATTTTATGGGAGTCGGCCCTATTATTGCTAAAGCTGGTTTTATGGCTAATAAAACTTCATATGCACAAGAATTAATAAAAAATATTGAAGAAAGTTTTGCAGATCCTTATGATGTAGCTAAGAAACTTTATGGAATAGATAATTACATAAAAAACACAAATTTAGACAGAAAAGAGGTAATGGCTAAAATAGTTGATTCTCAAAAAATAGAAAATGAAGATGGAATAGAGCCGGAAAAGTCCATAAAACCAGAGATAGTATTTAAAGATTATGACCCACAAAGCTCCGTTGTTGACTCGATGAGAACGTCGCTTTTTGAGATACCTGATTCTAAAAAAACAATTTGGAATGAGTTATCAGTATGGAATAGGTCATTTAATAAAAAAATTAAAACTTCGGAGGTAAATATAGATTCACAGAGAGAAAATTATAAATTCAGATATATTTTGCAGAAAAATAAAAAAGCACCAATTGCCATAGTGTACCCTTCAATCGGTGAAGGTACCTTTTCTCACCATCCGATAGTATTTGCAAAAATATTTCACGATGCGGGTTACTCTGTAATCATACAAGGGAGCTCATTTCATTGGGAATTTCTTAAAAGCGCCCCAAAGGATTATAAGCCGGGTTTGCCTTCTAGAGATGCCCAATATACTAGGATTACGACATCAAAAATACTAGAAAAGCTCAAGGATAAAGAAAAAATTGATCCTTGTGGCAAAATTATCGTTGGGACTTCATATGGCGGATTAATGGCTCTTTTTGTTGCGGCTCAAGAAGAGCAAGAGAATACTCTTGATATCTCTAAGTATATTTCAATATGCCCTCCTGTTGATTTGTTTTATGCTTTAAAAAAATTGGATTCGCATTCCGCAGAATGTACCCGAAGTGGGGTAGATTTGCAAGAAAGTACAGCTATTGCGGCAGGTAAATTGAAGCAACTATATCAAGTGAATCAAGCTAATAATCTTACAGTGGAAGATTATCAAGCATTCCCATTAACTGAAGAAGAAGGGATTATAGCTACAAATTTTATTATGAGACAAAAACTCTCTGATGTTATTTTTACATTGGAAGATGTTTCGAAAATAAAAAAAACAGAGATTTATGAACAAATAAATAGCCTTAGTTTTAATGATTACATCAACAAATACGTGGCAAAAAGCATTAATAAACCAGTAAATGAGCTAAATTATGAAATGAGTATGTATTCAATAGAAAAATTCCTAACCAATAACGATAAATATAAAATTTATGAAACAATGGATGATTATTTTATAAATGAGAAACAATTAAGTTGGTTAAAAAAAATAGGTCAAAATAAAGTAGTATTATTACAAAATGGAGCGCATTTGGGTTTTTTGTACAGAAAAGAATTTCAGGACTCATTGAAAAATGATATCCAAAAAGAAACAAGTAAAAATTTATGATTTCTTTGCAAGTATTTTGATAGTTGAAAAGTTAAAAAGAGAATTTTGGTTATAATCGCCTCAAAGTCTAATAATAGATAGAAAAAGAGAATCTTTTATAATAAATCACATAGCTGAATGCCCTCACGCAGCGGGAGTATTTAAATAATAAAGAAAGTCTTGTACTTCAACCATTCAGAGCCTTTATTGTGAGTCATTAGAGACTTGAAATAGAGAACTTCTTCCCCCTGTTGTCATCATGAGCCAAGTATAGTTTAGTTATTGGGTAATATCAATTATTTCATCCCTTCTGAACACATATCTTATCAGCATTAATTATTTGGATTTTAAATCTGGCATATTAGATTTATTGTGGGTATATTCCCATTTGTCAGCTTTGTCCAGGTCTAAAAAACATGTGGGCACACTATAGTTTTACTTAGCCCTTTTATTTGTTTTTGGAATTGCTTTTTGAATTCATATCACAGCTTCTATTACGTGCATCCCAAGTTAATCCATGTTTTAGGCAATATTTTTTTGACATTACGCCATCTTTAAGCTTTATTCCTTCTGCACAAATTCCGGTATCTATAAAAAATTCCATATTATTTATTTTTTTAACAGAGGGTAAAAGCATTGATAGTTGCAAATAACCTAATTGTATGATTAGCAACAATAAAAAAATTAAAATCTTTCTAGTTGGTTTTATTTTTACAAAGATTAAAGCCCAAAAACTGATAATTAAAGCTACGGATAAAAGTATAAAAAATATAATTTGAAAATCAAAGCCATTATCAGAAAAAAAAGAATGTGCAATAACAATAAATATATTATAAGCAACAAATAAGGAGCATATTGTACAAAAAATTCCGTATAAAATTTTAAAAACAATTATTGATAAAGATTTTAAAATTACATTCATAAAATTAATTATAGCTTAATTTTTTATTATGTATATCAATTACTTTTTATTTTTAGGTAATAAATCTTTCATTAAAATATGGCAATCGCAAGTTGGATTATTACGCCCTCGTTCTCTACCAAGCCTATTTGCGACTTGGTCTCTTTCTGAATCTGCTATTGCTTCTTCAAGAGTTACTTTATGTGTCTGCACATATGTATATTGGTCATAAAGTTCTTTTAAATCGCTAAGACCAGTTGCCATTTCTGTTTCTAATTCACCTAATTGAGCACATTGACAATTGGCTACTGAGTGATAATATTTGTCCATTCCGCATTCATGTAAGGCATAGGCATGATATAAAAGTTCAATATAATTAGAAACAAAAATAGTAATAACTTGCAATAATGATTGAATTGTACTTAAAAAATTAAAAATATCAGTAAGTAAATTTTGGAGTTCTTCTTTTTTTATCATAATTTCGTCATAAATAGCATCTATATTATTTTCACAATCAGGAAGATGCTTGCCGTATTCTTCACTAAGGATTTCTAATGTTTCACCCATTTCTGATATCATGTTTTCAACCTTTGATATCATTGTTTCAACATCTCCAGCATCAGTTTGGGCTTCATCATTAAGGCTTTCTGCATCTCCAATAATTTCTTCAAGTTCAACAATTGACGCTTCAATTTCTGAACAACAATAACAATCATCATCGTCATCATTTTCCACAACTTCTTCAAGATAACAATTACAATTAGGATGGGGTTTGTCAGGAATATCATCTGCACATTCGTATTCATTTCCATCTAAGTCTTCACAAAGTTCACAAGGGTTAGAACCATTTGTACGCCAAATATATCTAATATTGCTTATACCGCCTTTTAATACCATATTATCAGACATTTGCTTTCTCCTTTGATAAATGTTTATAAATATTTAAAACTGTTTTATCCGTATCAATTCTTGCATTATTTTTCGTATCGAAAATGGCATTATTAACGGCACCACGTCTAATATATTTTTGTATAATTTGCGAGGTATATTTTTGACAAATATTTTCTAAGCAAGCATAAGTTTGACAGCCAAAAATCCCATCTTCTTCTATCGGACGCCTTGCTTCAATTAGAGATTTTTTATTATATTTGTTTAAAATATTTAAACCTCTCTGAAAATCCTTCACAGCTTGTTTCGATCCAACTTTTCTTGAATATTTTTGTAAAAAATTAAAAACCTCTTTAATGTTACTATTTATATTCAATGCTGCATTATTTGCTGCATGTTTGTTTATTTGTTGTTCTCGAATTTTTATTTTTTATTCATATGATTTTTGAATAGAGTATTCTCTTTTGGCTACAATATTTCCTTGGTTAATCATTCCAATATCGCTAAATGAAAAAGTATAGACCATATTTTTTTTATTATTAGAAGAGTACATTATTTCACCTTTCTAGAATTAACTCAGGATTTAATTCTAGAAGGATTATTAAAATTTTTTAAGACCATTTTAAGATTGATACGCATTTGTTGGTTACATTAAACAGTCGAACAGACCCAGAGGGGTGCTGAAAAGTCGAAAAGAGAATTTCCAGTATTTTTAGCTGAAAAATTGAGATAATATCCTCTCGCTGAAAGCTTTTCGTCCGATGCCCGCACACTATAAAGAGACAGTTGGTTTGAGATTTTGTATCTGAGAATTTGAGATGGAACTTTAATCAAATTCTCCTTTTCGTGTCCTAATTTAGGGGATTAGTATAGTTTTTGGCGGTAAAATATTTTGAGCAGGGGGAAGGTTAAAACCTGTTCAGAAATGGGCCTACCCCCTCTTTTCGAAACCTTTAACAAATAGCTCTATTGGGAATGATTAGTTTGTCAGAGAAGAACATTATTTCGGCACCTTCTCTTTTTGTTCCCACTGAATATGATATATTAAATTCCCTAAGCTCTGCAAAGTCATATAAGTTTTTAATTTCAACTACATTGTCATAACTAATTACCCAATGCCCTTTAAGTTCCCGCACCAAATTAGCTATTTCTTCATGGTCAAATGCTTTGTAGTGGTTTTTATATAACTGATGTCCTTTTTGAAAATATGGTGGGTCTAAGTATATTATTGCTTTTTCAAATTGTTTTTTATTTTCAGTCAAAAGGTCAAAAGTGTCTTTATTGTATAACTCAATTCTTGAACTATATTCAGCTATTTTTTCAATACGATTAATCAAATCTTGCTTGTTAAACCTTGCATCAATTTTCCATTCCCCATGTTGTCCAAAACCGCCAATTATTCCACCTTTTAAAACACCCGAATGATTACACCTATTTAGAAAGAATGCAGCAAAACCAAGTTCAAAACTGCTAGACTCTTCTAAAGTATATATCTGCTTTTGCTTTTTCCATTCATCAACCGTTATTTCAGTATTATGTATTTTTCTACTGAAATTTTCTGTATCATTCAATATTGAATGCCAAAATGAATGTATTGCTTTGTCTAAATCATTAATGTGTATTCTAGAAACATACCCTTCCAGAAGTAAGCCTAGTGCAACTGCCGCTCCTCCAACATAAGGTTCGACATATTCGGAATCCTGTAAATTATTGCACTCAACTAATGCCTTCATAAATGAAAGAATTTTGCCCTTGCCTCCAGGATATCTTAGTGGTGAATAATACATTACTTTACTCCAAGCTTGAACTTTATTACAGTATAAATTAAAGAAGATTTAATTGTAACTTACTTATTTTTTTTCTTAGTCTTTCGTTAAATTGGCTCAACTCTTCTGCATTTTCTCTTTTCCATGCATTTATAATTTTTCTTGGAGTTTGTACGCTTAATGTTTCTTTTAAATTATTGAAAAATGCTTTACGTGCTCCTCTATCTGCTGGTTCAAAAGAGAAGTCTCCTAAATAAATCTCTTGATGAGGATTAGGTTCATTGAAGAATGTGTCTCCAGGTTCTTTTCGACTAAGGAAATGATATATAACAGCTTCAGGGCTTTCACCACCAGGCAATACCATTATATTATCAGTTTCACTACTTAAAGGTTGGTCTCCATCTAAAACGAAAATTGCGTTACTGTTTCGAGCAACAACCGTAGATGAAACTTTTTTTAGAAAACCATAATTCCCACAGTCATTGTCAAAAGGTATAATTTTTATATCATTTTTTATATCTGATTCCAAAACATTATTTAGAAAAGATTTTGCTTCATCATCTTCACAGTATACTGGTATTTTGATTTGTTTCTTATTCTCTAGGCGAGCAGTCATATCTTCTTTTATTTCAGTAAATGAACAATCACTCAAACATTCAAATTCACCACGTCTTTTAGTCAAATAAACAATTTTAGATACATTTTTATATTTACTTTCTATCCCAAATTTTAATACATCCAAAGAATGTGTCGTTGTAATTATCTGCAATTGATAATCACCAGCATATTTGTACAAGACTTCCAACAATCTACGCAGAGCACTGGGATGGAGTGTTGATTCAACTTCATCTATTAAAAGTATTCCTCCTTTGTAGCTTGCCCCCTGTTCCGCTTTCAATTTTGCAAAAGAAGTAATTGCAGTAGCTATCTGACTTATATTATCTTGTCCCGCTGAAAATCCCCTTGAATCATGAGTACTATTTCTACCTCCCAACATTTCTTTATTGTTTGTTACTACTTTTTCGAGTACAAAGTTTTGATTAGTTCCTATTTTAAATAAAACTCTATTTTGGATGTAGTTATAAATTTCTTCATATAGCGTTTTTTCTACTCCAGTAAAATCAACATTAGATATATCCACATTTTTTGCATTATGTTCACCAATGGGTACTAACCTTTTCAATCCTAAGTAAATAACAGGTAATACATAATGCCCCTCTCCAGCACCTCTAGTTTTACCCACAACAAATCTAAATTTATCTGGGTCTAATGGTTTACCGCCTTCTCTTCTATAATAGCCTTTAACAAAAAGTTCTCTGTTACCAAATTTATTTGTCAAATGAAGAACATGTTTCATTTCTTCAACATTATCGTGCTCTGTAAAATGATGAATATCTCTTAACCAAGCTCTAAACTCATCCCCCATTATTGTTTTTGCAATAGCCCGTCTGGTCGTTTTGTCTGAATAAATGAACGTATTACCAATTAATCCTAACAAAGAAGTTTTATAGGTACCATTTCCCCCCGCAATAAAGGTTAATTTTGCCCCTAATGAAAATTTCAAATCTTCCATATTCCTAAATTTTTCAACATGCATTTGTTTTATAATCAACTTCAGGTCCCCTTGTATTACACTATAAATACATAAATTCTATGTTATATATTTTACCATATTCTTGTTACTCGTCAGTGGTATTGCCCCCTTAAAATGAGGACGAACCTTTTATCTTTTCAATAATCGCACCTGGAAAAATTCAAACTCACGGACTTAACCATCAAAATAAGAAAATGAGAATATCTCATATTAACTCCAAACTCCTTCAAACAAATATCTTGCATTATCCCAAAATGTTTTTAATGCAGATTCATCCGCATGAATAATTTTATTATGCACATATTGATTAAGAGTCATTATTTTCAAAGGCGATTTTGGGTTATTTAGAATCGTATTTATTGCATTAGCTTGTTCGATATCAATTACATTTCCATTTTTCAAATGTTCTATTACTGCGGTAGTTCTTGATAATAGTTCAAAGTTAACATTCTTATCTTCTCTTTTGACTTTATAACCTTGAACATTTTTATCGCCATAGTCATCAACAGATAACTCAAGGAAAATACGTGTCATTATAGCAAAAGATTCTTTATGTTTCTTTTCGGAAAGGTCTTTCATTTCTAAATAAATATTATTTATTCTTGTTGTCGTAATATTCAATCTGAAATCAGAAGGAAAAAGAGCCTTTCTATCTAAGGAATGTGGTTGCTCTTTGGTTCTGGGCTTACTTTTTCCATGGCTTCCAATTTCAACTGGCAAATCAACCTTGCCCTCAACAGGCGTAATATCTTCATTCATTTCAATCATTTCTGATTCATTAGCAGGTTGCCCAGAAATATTCGGTTTCATTAAGTCTAATTGTTTTTTCTTATAACCATTTTCAGCAAAATAATCATTTATATAACCTTGTATACTTTTTTTATTTATTTTATGGGCTGTAATATCCTTATCAGATGAAAGCCAAGAAGAAAAGGTTTTTACCGTATTTATGAAAATACTTTCCTCTGGTACTTTAATATTATTTTTTTCATCAAAATAAAAACCTAATTGCTCTGTAATTTTAGCAGAACTAAAAAAACGTTCTATAATAGCGGCCTTGCCTTCTTCTAACATTTTACGTAATACTTTAGCCTGCCCTAACCTCTTACTTTCTTCAAAAAAGTTGTATAACTTTAACAATGAATTATGATTTTTAATATTCAAATCTTTAACATTTCTACCACTATCCACATATCTTTTTACATACGCCCCTTGTGCAAGCCTACTCCAAGATGCAATTTCCATTTGCGTATGTTTACGAATAATTCTATCCTCTAAAGCTGTTTCATCATTATAAACAAGACAAGGAAGCTCTTTTATTATAAATTGTTCATATTTTGTTTTAGAATTTTTCAAATACTCTGAAGGCTTTGATAATGCCTTAACGGCGGCAAGTCTTCTATTACCTTCTTTTACAATATATTTATCATCTTTTTTCAAAACCCACAATAATGAATCCGCGTAAAAATCTTTCTCTTTATATATTTCCTTAACAATTTCAATTGCATTTTCCTTATGAAGTAAATGTTCTACAACTTCATTCTCTAAAAGATTGTCATCAAAACTATCAATAAACCTAGGGTTATTAAAATCTAACTCCAAAAAATCAACATTAATTTTTTGTTCTTCATATACTTTGCTCATTAACTATATTTATTCCAATCTTAAATGCTTTTCTCTTACTAAAAGCGATTATATCATATATGAATTTCTATGAATTATAATTTAAAATATTATTTACATATCTAAAATATGCAGCAATGTCTTATTTAAATTTTATTTCCAATAATTTGATGCATCTTCAGTGTACTATACCTCAAAATTCTTCAAAAGTTTCTTGCATTTTCCAAACTTTACATAATGAGTATTATTGGTATATTTCTATCAGAATAATTTAAATTTGGTTTAATATTTTTGTATTTGGTAAAATTTCACACATAACACCTTAAATTAATCTTTTATTGCACCATAAACATAACTTTCGCATAAAATCCTTAAAAGCTGTTCTTTTGACAAATTTTGATATATTTCACTATCCGAACTTATTTTTAAAAGGTCTAAAATTTTTTCCTTAGAATTTTCTTTATATGAATTATAAAAGAAATCATATAGCTCAACTTCATTACTCAGTTTTTTACCTTGTGATAAAGGAACACCAAAAAAAGTATCGGGATTCTGCTTATAGGCAATTAATTCCTCATCTGAAATTGGCATTTTACATATTAAGCCATTATGAAAACCTGCTAAAACTTCTTTCGATTCTTCGGAAACTGTAGCAGTAGTTAGAATTGCAACAATTTCATTTCCATTTTTATCTGGAATTAAATATTTATTACCAATTAAAATACGCTTTTTTCTTAATTCTTTGTTAAAAGCAAAAATAGGCAATTCCCCATCGAAAGTAGAAGGGACATTATAATATTTAATACATTGATGTAAATGCTCTATATCTAAATGTTTTTCTCTGAAATCTAAAGCCTCTCCCAATGTTACAAGTTGATTTATATTACCAAAGTCATTAATTTTAAAACCATATACAAGATGACCTCTCTGACATTTAGTATCTTCTAAATTATAAAGATAAGAATTATTTGTGATAAATAAGTATGCAGAAGGTACTGGATTTGTGTCTATTTGTGTAGAAGATTCTAAACGCTCCAATTCTGCTATTATTTTAGTATGTTCTGAAATTAAATCTGGAATATTCATTTCTATAAATACAATTCTTTTATGTTGGGCTTGTTTTTTTAGAGCTTTATACAATTGTCTATTAATACCTACATTTTTTTTATCGGGTCGTCTCGATTTTGCCTCAACTGAATATTTGATTTTAGTATCTTTTGCTGTGGCTGTAAATTCACAATGCGTACAAGAGTTATCCGTCTCATCTTCCATTTCAAGTAAAAACCCAGAATATATTAACAGTGCGGCAACTTGAGTTTCATAAAAAGCATCGTAAAATTGATCTTTATTCTTCAATCTTCTTATTAATATTTTTTGAATTTTAGCATTATGAGCCAACAAATATAAGTTGTAAGCCAGATTTTGTATTGCTTCAATAGCCCCTATTGATTCGTAAGAATACAATTCATTTTTTTGCAGATTTTTTGTATATTTTTCCAAATAATTGCCTGCGATTTTGAAACATTGAATTAAAGGATGCTGATCTTTAAATTCTTTTTTTTGTTCATTTCTCCCCCAACCTGAACCTAAAATTTTCTTAAGATAATCACATAAAAAATCATTAAAAGTTTGCCAAGTTCCCCAATATGGATCACCACCAACAACAATAAATCTTTTACCATCACATTCTTCTGAAACAATTTGTCTTCCATAGCCTTGTTGCTTAATAATTTGTTGTTCTTTTGCTTTTAATTTATTCGCTATTAATTTCGCATTTAAAATATTAGATTGCGTAGAACTTACCTGTTTATTGAGACAACATTTTTTATATTTTATCCCGCTACCGCAAGAGCAAGGCGAATTTCTTCCGTTTTTTTTACTCATAATTATTATAAAAAGTGCTCCCCTAAAATTAGACCGAATTGACAGGTCTGAAATTGTTCGATAAAATTGAAAATATTTTTTCTAGTACCGAATTATCATATTCCGTTTGATTTTATTTGATATTCTATTTTACGAGATTAGTATATAATAAATATAATTGGAATTGTCATAAAAAAGTGAGCATTAATGGAATTAATTTATTTTTGGGTAGATGGATATAAGAATTTATTTGACTGCGGAGTGCAGCTAAGCCCAAATTATGATGTAGAAAGGCAATATAATGCAGATACAGAAAATCTGCATATAGACATCAAGAAATCAAAGAATTCGACAAACATATTTAAAGACAAAAAACTAAATATAACTACTATTGTTGGTGCGAATGGTTCAGGTAAATCAAATATTTTGGATGCATTATCTATTGTACTTACAAATCAAAGAGAAAAGAAGTTTAAATATTGCTTATTTTTTGAAGAAAAAGAAGGTATAAGCTATTTGTCTTCTTCTGACTTTATATTTAAAAACTACAAACAAATCGAAGATGGTGCTTTATTATCAGATAGAATAGTTAAATTTAAACCATTTAACGGTAAAAAATCAGCTCTTGATTTTTCTTATAAAAAGATACTGAGAAACAAAGAAAAAGATTTTTTTTACTACAATGAATTTAACACAGATGAAACAGCATATACAATGTCAATTCTTTTAAATAAGGCTAATAATTGTGTTATTTTCAATGAATCAAATTCTCCTGAACTTAAGTTTGATAAATTTAGATGGGAGATAGATATAGAAAGTAAACGTAAAGAGTTTAAATTTAAATTTGAGAGCTATTGGGATCTTGATGGATTTTTTGGTGACACAAATATTAAAACCTATTTAAAAGAACACACAAATAAAATTAAAGAAATATTCAGTTCATTCGGATTCAAAGTTGGAGATTCTCTCACATTTCCTGCTCAAAAAAATATAATTGATAAATTTAAAGACATCGCATGTTATGCTGCTGCATGTGAATATATAGAGTTTTTAAACGAAGTAATGTCTGAAAAAATATATGGACCATCTTCTGAAAAATATGTATCAGATTGTTTAAATTCTTTACTTGTATCTAATAATATGAACCGGGAAAAAATCATTAAGCGAATTTCAGATTCTTTGGTTAAGCCTTATAAGCAGCGACTTTCTAAAAAATACCCTATATATGATGAAACTAAAGATTATATAGAAAAGATTGTTACGCTTATCGAGAATTCAGAGAAAACAAATGATTTTCTTAAAGATTTTAAAGAAAGCTTTCAAGATAATTTAGTCTATAAAAAAGACTTTTCGATAAAGAATTATCATTCAAATAAATTTAGTGATTACTATCCAAATAATAATAATTTTTTACCGGATAAATTATTAAACGAATTAGTCATGATTAATTTTTATAAGCAAAATAAAAATAATCCCCTCAATAAATTATATTCTTTTAACGAGCTTAGTACTGGCGAGCAAAGAATACTAAAATTTTTTGCTGACTTGTACTATATTGAAGAAGCAACAAGTACTCGGCAGGCCAAAACTATCTACCTGCTCGATGAAATGGACTTAAGTTGGCATCCGGAATGGCAAAGGAAAATGATCTATTATTTAGTAGATACATTAAGTAAAATAAATACAAGAACCTTCAAAAATATAATTATAGCAACTCATTCCCCCTTTGTGCTGTCAGACATGCCTAAGGCTAACGTGCAAATTATTCAAAAAGATGTAGGTACAGGAAATGCTCGTATTTCTAAGCCAACTAAAAATACATTTGGATCTAACATCCATGACCTATTTAAAGAAAGTTTTTTCTTATCTTCAACCGTAGGAGAATTTGCAAAATCAGAAATAGAAAAGGTTATTGAAAAAATTAACAATCTGGATAATAAAAAAACGAATAATACTGATTTAAAAGAAATCCAAAATTTCATTGAGCAAATTGGAGAGCCTATAATTAAGATGCAGTTGCAAAAATTATTATCCACCCATTATCCTGAATCTGAAAGCGACTCTATCGAGCAATTACAAAAACAAATCTCTCTTTTAAAACAAGAGAATAACCAGTTAAAGGGCAAATTAAACAATAATGAAAAAAATTGATCCATGTAAGCTTAAAGAAATAGAAGAAAGACATTGGGAATATTGTAAATGTTTAAGGCCAAAAGGACTTGATAAATCTTCTCAAATGGATAAATTTAAGAAACTTTGTATTGATAATCCTTTTGATTTTTCTCGTAATTACGGGGAGTTTCCGTATTTAAAAAATGAACTTCTTGAGTTAAGTGAAGTCGATTTGAAAGGACAATATGAGGATTTCAGGAGTAATAAGTTAAAAAAGGACTGGGACGGAGTAAAACTGATAGATGCTTTAGGCATAAACGTTTGTCCATATTGTGGAATTAACTATTTTTCAATTGTTTCAAAAGCAAATAGTGGAATTGTGTCTGAGGCAACCTTCGATCATTATTTACCCAAAAGCAAATACCCAATGTTGGCATTAAATTTATATAATTTGATTCCCTCTTGCAAAAACTGTAATTCGACGTTTAAACTGGATGATCCTCAACTAATTATTAATCCATTTTTTGAGGCAGTTGAAGATTTGATTAATTTTAAACTTCTCCCAGGGGACACAATAAGTAATATTTTAAATTCAGATTATGATCTGCAAATAGAAATAGAACAAAAACTACCTGATGATGAAAAATCGAAAAATCACATTGATGTTCTTGCTTTAAAGAACAGATATAACTATTTTTCAGATATTGCTAAAAGCATAATAAAGAAAAAGGTTACATATACAGAAGAATATGTTGGAGAACTTTCAGATATTAAAGGCCTATGTTTGTCTCCAGAAGACATTAAGAAGATGTTAATGTACCAAGATATATATAATGACAATGAGCCATTTTTAAAATTTAAAAATGATATTTGGGAGAGTTTATAATTTTTTGATGATGTACTGATTCTTGGATTGTGATTACAACAATTTGCCACAAACGAATTATATATAATGTTTATTATTTCTACCTATGGGGAGGCAGAAATTCAATAACACCCGATATTAATCGCCTTATGCCCATACCTGTCTTTCAAAAGATCGCATATTGTAGCTATTTTTTGCTGCTTATTTTCACCCTGACAAAACAACGATAATTGCTCTTCTTGCTCAGCTATAAGATTTTCAAGATAAACTCCTGAACTTCTGTACAAGATTGCAGAATCGTAATGTTTTGTCAGCAAGTCATCAATAAGTTTATATATTTCGAACTCACAATTACTTGGTGCCTGTAGCGTAATTTTTTCGACAATGACTTTAAAATCCTTTATTCTTAGCATAAGTCCTACAACATTTGCTTTCATTTTTAATCGCCGAAGTTTTGAACAGGCTCTATTCGTATGGTAGTGAAGGTCATTTTTTATTTGAGTCATATCACTCGTACATTTTGCAAAAGAACTCGTTTTTTGAATAGACTTCGGCAAGTGAAAAGTATTATCTACAGGACTTATACAATGTCCCAAAAGTTCTTCTTTGAGCTCAAGCCCCTTTTTACCAAGCAATTTCTGTATCACAGAATTATCCATTGCCACAAATTGCGAAGCTGTTTTGACTCCGTATTTACTCATTAGTGCAGCGGTATTTTTACCGACACCCCAAATATCTGATAAATCAGTCAATCGCAGAAGTTCCGAAGTTCCTTTAGTTCCGATTTGATAAACGCCAAAACTACTTTTTGCTCTTTCTGTTGCAAGTTTGGCAAGGACTTTTGTCGGAGCTATGCCAATTGATACTGGGATTCCAATATCATCGCTGATATGTTTTTGAATATCTTGTGCAATTTCAAAATACGATTTTCGATAAAGCCTCCTCAATCCTGTCAAATCCAAAAATGCCTCATCAATAGAATACTCTTCCACATCAGGAGTGTAGTTGCGAAGTGTTGTCATAATTCGCTGAGAAATTTCACCGTAAAGCCCCAATCTTCCTTGGATATAGACAACGCCTTTGAATTCTTTTTTCGCCATAAAAATAGGCATACCCATTCTTACGCCAAGTCCTTTGGCTTCTTTTGAGCGAGCAACGACGCACCCATTATTGTTTGATGTGACACATATGGGTTTTCCTATCAGTTTTGGGTTCATAAGCTGCTCACAGCTTGCATAAAAATTGTTACAATCCACTAATGCTATAACTGCCATAACCGTTCCTTACAAATGTCTGACTACACCGGTAACTATCCCAAAGATAGTGAGTTCATTTTCTGCTCGTATTATCGAATATTTTGAATTTGCAGGTTCAAGATATACATCTCTACCTTTTTGCCTGAAGGTTTTAAGAGTATATTCGCCATCCACGCAAGCAAGAACCACATCTCCGTCTTTTGCAACAGGAGATTTTTTGACTATTACTTGGTCACCTTCAATAATTCCAAGCTCAATCATTGAATCTCCGCTTACATTGAACATGAAAGTCGATGGATTATTAAGATTAAAATCATTATCTAACGATACACGCTTTTCAATATAGTCCTCAGCAGGAGAAGGAAAGCCGGCTTTTACGGGGGATTCGTAAAGCACGGCTCCAAAATGATGGGTAGGAATATAAAATTTGTTATTTTCTTCTTGGATAAATCCAAATTCTTTCAGCTTATTGAAATACTGCCAAATAGAATTCTTATGCTTGAAACCAAAATCTCTTGCAATAATCTCAAAGCTAGGCAATGGCTGCATAGCATACCTTTCTTTAAGTTTGTCGAAAAATTCTTTTTGTTTATTTGTTAGCATATTTTATATTATAGACACATGTCTATAAATGTCAAATTATTTTCTATTTTTAGATTAATCTTGTAAAAATTTTTAACATGAACGCAACTTTTTTTGTGTTTGGGTTTAAAATAGACATAAACCATTAAATGAGGGAATATTATGATTACGGCATTAAATCCTGCAATTTCAAATAATAAAAATCAGAAGCAAAATTTTTGTGCAATAAGTCAAAAACACATGAAAGAATTTGAGAAAATGGCTAACAATCCTATTGCCTCAGATAGGGTAGTTAGAATGACAGCATATGATTATATTGCTAAGAAACTTTCCCTTGAAGACTTAAAGGATACTTTTAACGAAGTAATGAAAAAATTTCCTAAAAAATTTGATGACGATATTGCAAGCGTGAAGGACGATTTAAAGATCAAATAACTCCTTGAGCTTTTTTAGATGCAAAGTTACCTAAGATAGCTCCTGCACCCATTCCAACCAAAGAACCTAAAGGTCCACCATGTTTTGAGCCTATTGCACCGCCGTAAGCAATACCTGCAGTTATGGAAGCAAAATTAATGCCTGATTTTACAGTTTGTTTAGCGGTGTTGCCTACTTGTTCGGTTATGCTATCTCCTTGATTCATTGCTTTAAAGACTTTAGGTAATTCAAGAGCTGCAAGCACTGCCGTACCAATCAAGGTTGTTCGGCTTAAAGCTCTTGCTGTTAACTTGCCAAAAGCATTTCCTTTATAGGTATAAGCTACTCTTTTAATTCCATTGACATCTTTAGCTATTTCCCAAGTGTTTGTTGATTTATTAAATGTCTGAATACTTTCTTTTCCACTGATTTCTACACCAAGCCATTTTCCTATTTTTTCTCCGAATTTTGTATCACGTAAAGTTTTGTCTAAAGACATTAGCTTTTGTGTTCTTTCAGGATTTTTACTTTTTTTAAGGTCAACTAGTGGCTCTAACATTGTCCCACGGAAAAATGAAAAATCGTGCTGATAGTTTTTATAATCATATCCGCCTTGGAATTTTTTGCCACTAAATAATACGTCCAGTTGTCCGCCTGCTGCTTTTACATCTCGCATATCTTCAGGCAAATTGATTAAGGCTAAACTTGCAAGTCCAATAGCAGGTAATGCATCCCCGTTTTCTATTTTTTCAGGAAGAGAAGATATTCTTCTAAATGTTGGTATAGCTTCTAAGGCAGCTTTTCCTAGAGCAGCATCTGTGGAATCAGTTTTATCCACGTGTTTCTTTATATCCTTATAATCCTGTTGGATTTTAGGATACTGTTGAGCCTGATTGTAATACAGAACCTGACTAACCATGACAAATAACCTTAGTTGCAACTAACCTTACTTATATAAAAACAAATTACACCAAAAAATTGCTAAATTTGATGAAAAATCCTTTATATTTCATTTACAATATTGCTACTTAATAAAATACTTGTAAGCACTATCCATGGTATAATTCAAGAATAAATTATACGGCTTTCAGGATTAAGAAATGAATATAGCAAAAATTGAAGAAACTCTAAAAAAGCTAATCTCCAATATAAGTGGCGAGGACTTCAAAGAAGATTTTATTTTCGAGCTTTTATTAGCTTATGGGATTTCCAAAACGACTATCACTTTAGTAAAAAAAGGAAATTCAAATCTTGCAAAAAAAGACAATCAGCTTATTTTAAAGAAAAAAGTATTTTTTGAATCAACTGATTCTAAAGACTTATATTCAATCATTGAAAATTTGAAAAACGAAAAACAAACTCACACGCACAAACCAAGGTTTATAATAGTAACCAATTTTGAAAACTTGCTCGCTATTGATACCAAAACAAAAGAATCGTTGGATACACCTTTAAAAGATTTATGCAAACATGCTGACTTTTTTCTTCCTTGGACAGGCAAGGAAAAATACTTAGCACCTCTTGAAAACATTGCCGATGTCAGAGCTGCTGAAAAAATGGCGAAAATTTATGATGAAATTGTCAAACTGAATCCTGAGTTGACAACTAATCATAATCACCCATTAAACATATTTTTAACAAGACTTTTATTTTGTTTCTTTGCCGAAGACACAGGCATTTTTGAAGATAATATTTTCACAAAAACACTTTCAAATTGCACAAATGATGATGGAAGTGACTTGGATGTTTTCTTGGAGCAATTGTTTGAGTCTTTGGACAAAAAGGACAAATCAGAATACCCAACTTATCTAAATAATTTCCCATATGTTAACGGTAAATTATTCGCAGAAAAACATCCTATTCCTAAGATGTCTGTAAAAATCAAAAAATTGATGGTTGAATCGGGAGAACAAAATTGGAAGGAAATTAATCCTGATATTTTCGGTTCAATGTTTCAAGCGGTCGCAAGTGCCGATGTAAGAAGCGGACTGGGACAGCACTACACATCTGTGCCCAATATTATGAAAGTTATTGAACCTTTATTTTTGAATGACTTGGAAGAAGAACTTGAAAAAGCAAATACAGAAAATAAACTGGAACAACTTTTGAAAAGAATATACAATATCAAAATTTTTGACCCCGCTTGCGGAAGCGGTAACTTTTTGATTATTGCATACAAACAACTAAGGCTATTAGAAATTGAAATAATCAAAAAAATTCAGGAAGTAACAGGGCAAAATAAATTGATGCTGTCCAAAATTCAGCTGAGTCAATTTTACGGGATAGAAATTGACGATTTTGCCTGTGAAATCGCAACTCTTTCGCTTTGGCTTGCGGAACATCAAATGAACAGAAAATTTAAAGATACTTTTGGAAATTCTAACCCGTCATTGCCACTAACAGCAAGTGGCAATATTGTTTGCGGAAATGCTACAAGGCTTGATTGGGAAGAAATTTGCCCAAAGAAATCCGTTCCGGTTTTTGATAACAGATTTTTTGATTCGGCTTCTTTTGATACAGAAGTTAATTTTTATGAAATCTGTATTCTAGGTAATCCGCCTTATGCTGGAGCAAGAAAACAAACAGAAAGTCAAAAATCCGACTTAGATGTTGTATTTAATAAGTTCGATAAGTATAGAGATTTGGATTATATTTCGTGCTGGTTTTATAAAGCAAGCAACTATATTAAAAATTCAAATAACTGCAAATATGCTTTTGTTTCAACAAATTCCATATGCCAAGGCCAGCAAGTAGCATTACTTTGGGATAAAATACTGTTCGATTCTTTGGAAATTAATTTTGCTTATCAATCTTTTAAATGGGGGAATAATGCAAAAAATAATGCAGGTGTCACAGTAGTTATTATTGGAATTATAAATAAAAATAACGTTCTTAAAACAATTTACGAGCCTCAAAATGCTATTTCAGTAAAATCAATAAGTCCGTATTTAAAACCGAATAATTCTATTGCAGTACAACAAACAAAAAATAGTATCTCAAAACTGCCCAAAATGAATTTCGGAAATATGCCAAATGATGGTGGTGGGTTAATATTAACAACAGAAGAAAAAAACTCATTAATAGAAAAATATCCTCAATCTGAAAAATATGTAAGATTATTATTAGGGTCTCAAGAATTTATCAGAGGACAAGAACGTTGGTGTTTATGGTTATATGATAATGATTTAGAGGATATTAAATCGATTATGCCGATTATAGAATGTATAGAAAAAACAAGAAATCATAGATTGGAAAGTAAAGATAAAGGCACAAACAGACTTGCTTCTAGGCCCCATCAGTTTAGAGATACTAATGAAAGTATAACTTCATCAATAATAATACCAAGTGTTTCTTCTGAAAGAAGGGATTATATTCCTATTGGGTTTTTAGATAAAAGTATTGTTATTTCTAATGCGGCTCAAGTAATATATAACGCTGCCCCTTGGGTATTTGGTATTATTACCTCTCATATGCATATGGTTTGGGTAAGAACTGTTGGTGGACAATTAGAAACGCGTATTAGGTATTCAGCTGAAATTTGTTATAACACATTTCCATTCCCTGAGATTAGCGATAATCAAAAGAAAAAAATTGAAATGCACGTCAATGAAGTTCTTATGGAACGTGAAAAACACTCTGAAAAAACAATGGCTGAATTATACGACCCTGACAAAATGCCTGAAGGTTTAAGAAGAGCACATCACGATTTGGATATAGCAATAGAACTTTGCTACCGCAAACACCCATTCGAAAGCGACGAAAAACGCCTAGAATATCTATTCAAAATGTATGAAATAATGACTAATCCTGAAAAAAACCCTAACTTAGAACAACAGTTAAGCTTAATTTAAAACGTCATTGCGAGGAATAAAATGACGAAGCAATCCAAAAAGAAAGAAAATAATGAACAATCAATATTACATCTACATAATGACTAATTTCGAAAATGGAACTAGAACAATTATGTCTGCTATAATTTCTTTTTTAAATTGCAAAGATTTTTGGCTTGGAGCCTTTTCTGCTTTTTTTGGTGCTTGGGTAGCTTTTAAATTGCAAGCAAAAAGAGAGAATGATAAAGAAAAAAATACTAATATTCATAATTTAAATAATTTAATGATTGTTTTAACGCATCATTTACAAAAAATTTGTGCTTTAAAGATTCAGTTCATTGATAGTAAAAGAAAAGTATTAATAAAAATAAAAAAACATAATACTATATCAGAATCCGATAAAAAAGATATTGGGATACAAATAGCATCTTCTTTTGGGAAAGATTTTGATACTAATGACATTCTTTTTTTGATTAAAAATGAACCCAACCTTTATTTAAATATTCTCCTCTATTTTGACTCTTTACAAAGTCTTGAAATTCTATTGGATGAATATAATAAATTTATTAGTAAAGACCATAATGACGGACAATTTTTTATTGAAGGTAATGTCCATAGGATAAGAGCATTAAAAAAAGAAATTGCATCTTCTATCCAAGAAAGTGCTAAATGTATTACAAATTTGACAATATACGGGAAAGATTATTTTGGAAAAGATAAAATAATAGGAATAGAATTTCCTAATAAAATACAACAAATTATAGATGCTATTCCGATTAATAAAAATTTGTATACAGTTAAACAGAGAACATTTATTCAAAAACATTTTCCACTAATTGAAAGAATGTTTAAAAATAAAGGAGCAAATTAATGCCTGATGAAATCAAAATCTTCGAACAAAACAAAATTCGCTCACTTTGGGACGAAAAAATTGAAAAATGGTATTTTTCGGTTACAGATATTATTGAAATCCTTACTGAAAGCAAAAATCCAAGAAGATATTGGAGCGATTTAAAGACAAAGCTCAAAGAAGACGAGGGTTTTGAGCAGTTGTACGAAAAAATCGTACAACTGAAATTACTGTCTGCAGACGGCAAAAAATATGCAACTGATTGTGCTGATGTTGAAACAATGCTTAGGATTGTTCAGTCCGTTCCAAGCAAAAAAGCTGAACCTATCAAACAATGGCTAGCAAAAGTCGGTTACGAAAGAATGCAAGAAATGGCAGATCCTGCTCAGGCAATAGATAGAGCCAGAAAAACGTGGAAAAACCACGGCAGAAGCGAAAAGTGGATTCAGCAAAGGATGATGGGGCAAGAAACCCGAAACAAGCTCACCGATTACTGGAAAGACCACGATATAAAAGAAGGCAAAGAATATGCAATTTTGAGCAATATTATTCATCAGGAATGGTCAGAATTGTCTGTCAAAGACCATAAGGAGTTAAAAGGATTAAAATCTCAAAATTTGAGAGATCATATGAGCGAAGCTGAATTGATTTTTACAGCTCTTGCAGAGCTTTCGACAAGACAAATAGCTGAAGCCGATGAAGCAACAGGATTATACGAAAATAAAACAGCTGCTAAAAAAGGTGGCAATATTGCAAAACAAGCAAGAAAACAACTCGAAGAAAAAACAGGGCAATCAGTAATATCGGATGGGAATTTTTTGCCGCCTGACAAAAAACCTAAAAAAATAACCAAAAAGGAGGGCGAAAATGCCTGATTTAATAAAAGTTGAATATCAACAAACCGGCGAAAGCACAAATACTAATAAGTTTGGAATGAGACAAATGCAAGAACGAGCATTTGCTGCTCGTGAAGCGAAATATTTACTTTTGAAAGCACCTCCTGCTTCAGGCAAATCCCGTGCATTAATGTTTATAGCACTAGATAAACTCTTAAAACAAGGTTTGAAAAAAGTCATTATCGCTGTTCCTGAAAGGTCAATAGGAGCTTCTTTTGCTCCAACCAAGTTATCAGAATTCGGATTTTATGCAGATTGGAATCCTGATGACAGATGTAATTTATGCACCCCAAGTGAAGAAAAAAGCTTGGTCGAAGCATTCAAGCGTTTCATGGATAATGGTGAGCAAATTCTGATTTGTACTCACGCTACATTGCGTTTTGCCTATGAGCAAATTGAAGAAAGTAAATTTAATGACTGCCTGCTTGCAATAGATGAATTCCATCACGTTTCAGCAGACAAAGATAGCAGTAAATTAGGCGAATTGCTTCATTCAATTATGAATAAATCAACTGCTCACGTTGTTGCGATGACAGGTTCGTATTTTAGAGGAGATGGTTTACCTGTTCTTGCACCAGAAGATGAAGTAAAGTTTGATAAGGTTACATATAATTATTACGAACAGCTAAATGGCTATAATTACTTAAAATCGTTAGGAATCGGATATCATTTTTATCAAGGGAGATATTTGTCTGCAATTGGAGAAATTTTGGATACCGATAAAAAAACGATTATTCATATTCCAAATGTAAATTCCTTAGAATCTACTGGCGATAAATACGAAGAAGTAAGTAAAATTCTCAGTATTATAGGTGAAGTCGAATACCAAGACCACGAAACAGGTGTGCTTTATATAAAAAGACATAGCGACAATAAAACAATAAAAGTTGCCGATTTAGTTGATGATGTTTCTGTAAATAGAGATAAAATTCAAACATACTTGAGGGAAAGCGACAGCATAGAAGCAATTGACATAATAATTGCTTTAGGAATGGCAAAGGAAGGATTTGATTGGCCATATTGTGAACATGCTTTAACTGTGGGTTATCGCAGTTCTTTGACTGAAGTAATCCAAATCATAGGTCGCTGCACAAGAGATAGTAATAATAAAATTCATGCACAATTCACAAATCTGATTGCACAACCTGATGCAGCTAATGATGATGTTAATATAGCGGTCAATAATATGTTAAAAGCTATAACCTGCTCACTACTAATGGAACAAGTTTTGGCACCGAATTTCAAATTCAAAACTCGACTTACTGATGATACAGAACCTGCTAAAAAAGGTGAAATAAAAATCAGAGGTTTCAAACAGCCTTCATCTCAAAGGGTTAAAGATATTGTTGAAACTGACTTAAATGATTTGAAAGCTAAAATATTACAAGATGACCAAATAGTCAGAGCTTTACCGGGCAATGTTGATGCTGAAGTTATTAACAAAATTTTGATTCCTAAAATTATTCAGACAACTTATCCTGAATTATCCGCAGAACAAGTAGAAGAGGTAAGGCAATATGTCGTTGCAGATTCTGCGATTAAAAATGGTAGATTTGAAGAGTCTACAGCTGGGGACAAAAAGTTTATTGTTATGGCGAATAAATTCATAAATATTGATGATTTAAGTATTGATTTGATTGATACAATAAATCCGTTCCAACATGCATTTGAAATATTGTCAAAATCGGTTACAACAAAAACCCTTAAGGTTATTCAAGATGCTATTGAATCAACAAGAATACAACTATCTGAAGAACAAGCGATCTATTATTATAAGAAAGCCGTAGAATTTAAACAAAAAACAGGTAAAACTCCTGATATAAATTCTTTGGATCCTCTGGAGAAAAAAATGGCAGAGGCTATTATATTCCTGCAAAATCTTAGAAGAAAACAAGGAGTCTAATATTGAATCCTGATGAATTACTAAAATTAATTGAAGAAGATGAATTTGGGCTTTTAGAGGTAAAACCAAAAGTTTGTAACCAATGTACCGCAGATGAAAGATTACTTAATTCATTTGCAGAAATAAATGATTTTTTTGATAAAACAGGACATGAACCTCAAGATTCTGATGATATTTTAGAAAGAAAACTATATTTCAGATTAAATAATTTAAGAGAAGATGCTTGCAAAAAGGACGCTTTAGCTCCATACGATAGACATAATTTGCTTAAAGTTGTTGTAAAAGAAATTAATTCGATTAATGACATATTCAGTGATGATAATTTTGGAATGTTTAATGATGACGAAGATGATTTATTTACGTTAAAACATATTCCAAAGGAAATCAATATGCCGGATTATATCGGACGACACAAACCTTGCAAAGATTTTGAAAAATTTGAGCCACTATTTGTTCAGTGTCATCAAGAAATTAAAGAAGGCAAAAGAGATTTGTCACCATTTCAAAAAGAACAGGCGATTGACGTTGGAATGTTTTTTATTCTAAAAGGTGTTTTGGTTTATATTGCTGAAGTCGGAGAATTTGAATATGTAAATGGAAAACGCCGGGCAAGATTACGTTGTATTTACGATAATGGAAAAGAATCAGATATTTTAAATCGTTCTTTGGCAAGAGAACTTTACCGCGACGGGAAAAGAGTTTCTGCTGTAGCTGAAAAAGTGTTAGATAAATTTTCAGGCATTACAGAAGAAGATAAAGAATCAGGATATATTTATATTTTAGAATCTTTAAGTACGGATGAAAAAATTCAGTCAATTGCTGATTTATATAAAATAGGTTTTTCAACGACTCCTGTTTTGCAAAGAATAAAAAATGCAGAGCAAGAACCTACCTATTTAATGGCCCCAGTAAAAATAGTTGCAGAATACAAAACTTTTAATATGAACACTCAAAAATTTGAGCTATTATTACACAATTTTTTGGGACACTGCTGTGTTAGCATTGATATTACTGATAGAAATGGCATTCGCAGAACTCCAAGAGAATGGTTTTCTGTGCCTTATGAAGTGGTTGATAAAGCCATTCATTTAATTATCTCTAGCGAAGTCGTGAATTATAAATATGACAGAGATAATAAAGAAATTGTAAAAAAATAAAGTTCCGTTAATTAAATAAAACCCTAAAGGATATAAAATGATTTTAAAAATATATGATTTTTTATTTGAGAAAGTATTAGATAAGCTATGGAAAATTTGTTTCGGATCTGGTTTTGGAATTTACTTAATAAATCTACTAAAAAGCAATATTCTGTTCTGGCAATTATTGTCGATAGTATTATTATTTTTGTTAATGATGACAGTATATCTATTAAACAAAATGTTGCATCAAAATAAAACATACAGGTTAAATTCACCTATGATTTTTTCATATAATGACCTCTGCATAAAAATAAATAGAATTTTATATGAAAATAACAAAATATTTCAACATAACGCTCCTTTTTTAAATCCTAACTGTACTGGGCAGGAAGAAACAACGAATTGGCATACATTAGAAGAAACCATTATAAATCCAAATAATAAAAAAATATTAAATTTAATTGAAGACAACTATAATTTAATTCCATCAAGTGATAAAGACTTATTTATAAAAATGAAACAACATATTCACTCTTTTAATGAAGTTATTAATAATAGAAATGAATTAGCGGAAGAAGGAATAAGTTTTGATTATTCAAACAATCGATTTCCAAAAGATTTTGAATCTTTAATTAAAGAAAAAATCAAAATGGTTAATATTAAATACATAAATGACATCACAAAGTTTATAAAAAACAGTTTTAAAAAAAATAGTATAAATGCAAGTAAAATATATATTTATGGGTCATTATTAGAAGATTATGTTGAGATTATACAAGATGTAGATTTATTAATATTTTCTAGTGTTAATGACAAAAAAAATATTATAGAACAATCTAAAAAATTGCAACACGTCACACAACTATTTAGAAAAAAATTCAAAAAAGATTTGCACATACAATTCTTTTCTCAAAATGAAGAAAATGAGTTTAATAATTTCATATCAAAATTGAATAATAAGGAGATTACATAATGACAAAACCTCATTATAGAGAAGGAATTAGATTTTTTGAAAAAATCCTAGATGAAACTGTAACTGTTGTTAAATTCAATCAAATCCCAAATGATAATTGGCTTTTATACCACATTAGCAGGTCTAATGAATTAAATGATTTTAATATTCTTTTTATTGATGAATATAATATTACCGTAGAAAAATACTATGAATATTCAGACCTTTTATCTAAAGGTGACTTTATTTATCAAATGGGGAATTGGCAATTCATTACTCAGGAAGCTTTTTTAACAGCAAAAAATGATGGCATCTTAATTGGAAAAGCAAATGTTTTGAAAAAAATATTGTATGAAATTTTTTAAATTAATAAAAAAGTCAGAAATATTTTAATTTTTCTGGCCAACAAAATCTCTGTCACAAAACTGGAGCCGATGAATTGGCTCCACAAAATCTGCAACGAAGACACCGAAATTATCCTCGGTGAAGCGGAGTTTTTGTTATAAAATCTCTGTATCTATCCATCGTCGCCTGAATCGAATAATCTCCAAGTTGCTTATGTAGATAGTCAATACTCATACCCGATTGCAGAGAATTGAAAGCATAAGTGTGTCTTAAATCATTCAAACTCATCATCGGCAGGTCGAATTTTTGTAAAACTGTAATAAAATTTTTCCTAAATATTTTATTTGTTGTAAAAGTGCTGTACTTTGGATTGTAAAAAATATATTCATCTGCTTTTTTGTTTTTGATTAGTTTCAAAAGAACATCTTTTGGAGCAAAAATTTCTCTAATAGCTGCATTGCCTCTGAGGATTACAAAAAATCCTTCACTTAGAGTCTTTGAGATTTTGATAGTATTTTTTTTAAAATCAATATCATCTGTTTTCAACGCAAGTATTTCAGATTTTTTCAGTCCTGTAGATAATGCAAGCAGGACAAAAAGATGTAAATCCATAGAAACAGTCTTTGCTTTTCTCAACAGAAGTTTACTTTCGTAATCACTCAACACAACAACTTTCTGATTTCTTGAATATTTCAAATTCACTATTCCGCCGTATGGATTTTTCTTCGTAAAATTCCACTCCAGAAATTTATTGTACATACAACCAATGAGTGCAACGCAGTTTCTTACACGTCTGATTGAAAGTTTTTCACTCAGTTTGAGTTCAATGAATTTTTGAATGTCATTATTTGATACATCCGCAAGTTTTTTTCTTCCGAAAAACTGAATCAGGTGGAACTTTATCTGACTTCTGTACGTTTTGTATGTAGAAGGTGTACAATTTCTCTTTGCATGGTGCTCAAGAAAATATTCTGCTGCATCTTTAAATGTAATTTCTGAGTTTGTTGGATTGATTTTTTCTTCCTTGGGCTCTATCAATCTCAAATATTCATTTTTGATTTTCTGTTTTTGCAAATAAACATATTTTTCATCAGAAACTTTTTGTATGATTTCAGCTTCTGTCAATTCTTGCAGAACAATTTCCAGTTCATCTCCATCAACTTCACACATCATCAGAATATCATCGGGAGAGAATGTGTTTAACCCTCTGATTATCTTCAGAATTTTTTCTTGTTCCATCTTTTAATACCTCCTGCAATATTTTTTCATCAACAATTTCAAAATTATTCATCTTTGCCATTGATTCAATCTTGGAAATCAGTCTCACCATCTGCCTGAAACGATTTGAGGATGAATAAATTATCTCAATTGCACAATCTGTAACTTCAACTTCTGATAATTGTGTGATTATTTCTCTCAAATCAGATTTTGTGAAGCTCTGAAAATGAATAATCTCTGAAAGTCTGTCATACAAATGTCGATAGCGTGATAATTTTTTCTCCGCCAATGTCATTCCGACAAAAATAATCGGTATATTTGTTCTGTCATGTATGTCTCTAATGGTCTCAATCGCTTTTTGGTCACTTGCAAGGTAGTCAATTTCATCAATTATGAGCATCTCAGGTCTGCTGATGAGTTTGTTGATACACTGTTTGAACAAATCTGCAGTATAGTATCTCGGAATCTCACCAAGCTCCTCTGCCAATTCTTCCAAGAACCATCTTGAGCTCATCATATTATTGCATCTGATGTAGATTGCATCATTTTGTGCAGCCATCCAAAGAGCAGTTCTGCTTTTCCCGAGACCAGGCTCTCCATATACAAGAGCCATCTTGGATAAGTTATCAGGTTTGTCCTTGAGTGATTGCACAAGTGAGATGAACTTTTTCACATTTTCAGTTTTCACAAATATTTTTTTCATTAACTTGCTCCATATATCATTTCGTACTCATCACTTTTCTGATATTCCTGTAACCAAACTCTGTCATCAGAATTTGTGCACCCATATTTCATCAGCCAATCGTATCTTTCGTACGAAGTTTTGAAAAATGGTTTTTCAGTTACATATATTTTTTCAGGTTTTGGTTTGTTTTTTGCAATCGGTTCAAGAATTTCTTCTTCTTGCTGATAATCTTCCATCATCTGTGTCCCCAAAAACTTTATTTCTTCTTTTGGAAGATATTTTTTGACTTCCTTCAAGGTTTTGTTCTTGAGTTTTTTCTGTTTCTGAATTTTTTGTCTGAAGTCTTCCACATCTTTCACCTCCCCAAGATGATATGCCATCGGATGTGTTGATGTAACTCTCTTTGCTGTGCAGATGAATTCACCTTTGGTTGAATAGACTTTGATTTTGGAGAGATCAAAGAGGCTGTACCTAATCATCACTCTGTCTCTGAGACCATATAGTGCATCATGATAGTAATCTGTATTCAAAAATCTGATTCCGTTGCGGTGAATTGTCTTCACTTCATGAGCCATCATCAAATCATCAAGTGATTTTGTATCAAGGTTCTGTCTTTCTCTGCTATCAAAAACCTCTTTGATGGATTTTGTTATTTCATTTGTACAAGGTTGTGAGTGTCTGAACTCCAACCATGCATTAATGAGTTTGATGGTCTCTTCAATTGTCGGAATATACCCACCACTCATCCTCTGATGCAGTTCTTTGTGGAACTTTTCATTGCGTTTCAGGTGAGCAGGTCGCATTGAAATCGATGTTCCGATGTAACTCGGCAGAAGTTTTTCAAACTCATCTTGAAACTCTCTGAAAAATCTTTCAATGACTTTCGCTCTTGCATTGTATGGTCGAGCAAAAACTGATTTGATTCCGAGTTTCTGATAGATACCTGTGAATCCTTCTTCACTGAAGTCAGAAACTTGTTGAAAATATTTTGCTCTGAATGCTTTTCCGTTGTCTTGATAGACAATTGTCGGAATCATATCAAGATTGATGATTGCATTTCGAAGTGCTGATGCAATGCATTGAGTATTTTCCTCCAACATGATGTAATACCCTGCAAGGTATCCTGACTTCCAATCAAAAAATCCGACCAATGTTGCTCGAGTTGGTTTTCCAGTGAAGGGATTTATGACATTAAAGTTCAATACATGACCATCAGCGACCAAAATCTCCCCGACAGAAATATTTGAGAGGTCTCTTTTGATGTATGGTTCAACTTTATCTCGAAGATTTTTCTCACCTTCTCTCATCAGGATCCATTTGTCATAGTTTTTCTTGCGAAACCACTCAGCGTATCTTCTGAAAGTGATTGGTTGAGGAATATTTTCTGCATCATCATCTGACATTCTGCGTTTCAAGATGTGTCTTGTGAGCTTAATTGCTTTTCCGATGGAGAAATTATTCGGATGAAGAAGAATTTTCAAGAAAATTCCTGTCTGCTCATCGCTCAATCTGGTTTTGTATTCTTTAAATCCTGAATAATTGTATTGCGGAACAAGACTTTCCCAACTTTCATCTTCAACATACACTTTGTTCCACCTAAGAAGTGAGCCTCTTGATGTTTTCCCTATGACTTTGAAGACATTTTTGAGGTACTCACCTGAATTGTATAGCTCAAGAAATAATTTATCTCCTTTTTGTTTCGGTTTGTGATGATTTCTGAAGTCATTCCAGTCATTCAGCAGGTCAACTTTTGCAAGTGCTATCGTTTTTGCTGCTTCAGGAATGAATTTTGATGAATTTTCAGAGATATTTTCAGTCGGTGGAGCAAAAATTTCTTCTTGAGCTTCAAGTTTGATGATTTCATTGTAATAATTCTCTCTGTACCTCTGTTGAATATCAGTTTCAAGTGATGAAAACTTAATTTCTGATGATTTTCCACCTTGAGTTTTGACATCTCGAGAGACATACTTGCCTTTTTGGAGAGAAATTCGAAGTGCTCGAGTAGTTATTTGCTTCAACTCTGCAATAGTTTTCAAATCTACCCATGTATTCTCAAGATTTTCCATGTTCATGATGTGTTTTCTGACCTATTTGTCTGTTCGTCAGTCAGATTGTACCCTCAAAGTCTCAGAATTAGTCTGAGTTTGATAGAAATGTGTCTGTTTTGAATCAAATTATTTTTGCAAAGACGGAAATTTTAATGTTGGCTACTGACCTCGGTAGAATTTTTCCTACTTTTTCCTTGAATTTGCCATTTTCTTGCAATCCATAAAATGCCTAAAACTAATTTTTTTCAAAGATATTTCAACAACAAAATCTGTTCATTAAAATAGTGACTTTAAATATATGAAGAAAAAAATTGACATATTATTCCTAAATATTATTGCTTAAAAATTTTTTATTTAATTTAATCCGGAAATTTTTTGCAAATAATACAAAATCATTAAATCAAAATCGTATTTTATTTGATACAAAAGCATAAATGGGAAATTTATTCTTGAATATTTTGTTCTTAAGTCAGATATTAATTAATAAAATCATGACTTTAAATGCATTAAAGAAAAATAGGATACATCATTTCTGAACATTTTTGTTTTAAAAAGATTTATTTAATTTAATTCAGGGATTTTTACAAACAATACAAAATCATTAAATTAAAATCGTATTTTATATGATACAAAAGCGTAAATGGGAAATTTATTCTTGAATATTTTATTCTAAAGTCAGATATTAATTAATAAAATCATGACTTTAAATGTATTAAAGAAAAATATGACACATCATTTCTGAACATTTTTGTTTTAAAAAGATTTATTTAATTTAATTCAGGGATTTTTTACAAGCAATCCAAAATAATTAAATTAAAATCGTATTATATGACAGTAAGATATATTTTATTTCGATCTTAAAGGTTTATATCCAGATATAATTCCTTTAATTTTTAAAACTGTCATAATATTGACTATATTTTTTCGTAGTTAATGACTTTCCCTACTTTTAATTTAATAATTAGTCAGATTGTACCCTCAAAGTCTCAATATTAGTCTAAATTTGAGAGAAATGTATCTGTTTTGAATCAATTTATTTTTGCAAAGACGGAAATTGAAGAAAATCATCAATAATCGATGATTTTAGAGCATTTTTTGCCTCTAATTTCCGAGTTCGTTTCCGACTTAATCGCCCTGTTTTCCGAGTTCTCAAGCCTATCGCTAAAAAATTGGACATTTTTGGGACAGCGATTTTCAAGCCTGTATCCCACTCCGCGTGTTGCATACAGGCTCAAACACCCTGTGTAATTTTTGTCCGGTGGAATGTCCGGAAAATGTCCGTTGTAAATTATCACTTGGTGTGAGATAAAGTATCTGAGATTATGAGATAAAAATTCAATCAAATTTCTTTTCTGTACCCTAAGTTATGGGGTTAGTATAATTGAATTAACTTTCTTACTCTTGCTCAATTTCTTCTTTGCTACAAACCCAAATATATAAAACTGGCAAAACTACCAAAGTCAATATAGTTGAAGTTGCAAGCCCGCCAATTACTACCGTAGCAAGTGGTTTTTGAACCTCAGCGCCTGACCCTGTAGACAACGCCATAGGCAAAAATCCCAAAGAAGCCACCGAAGCCGTCATTAAAACAGGCCTAAGTCGTCTTTTTACTCCAGCAAATACAGCTTCTTTAACAGTATCGCTGGTTAGTAAGAGTTGATTAATTTGACTTAAAAGCACAAGCCCATCGAGGATTGCAACGCCAAATAGAGCTATGAAACCAATAAATGCAGGAACGCTTAAATACATTCCTCTTATCCAAAGAGCAGCAACCCCGCCAACCATCGCCATAGGTACATTTAGCATTACCAACAAAGAGTGCTTTACAGAAGAAAAAGTTGCAAGTAAAAGTAGGAATATAATTAAAATAGAAGCAGGTACAATCAATGCTAATCTGGCCATTGCTCGTTTTTGATTTTGGAATTGTCCACCCCACTCAAAATAATAACCTGATGATAATTTAACCTGTTTTTCTATTTTGCCTTGAGCTTCCTTTACAAAAGTCCCAATATCTCTGCCCCTTACATTACATTCCAAAACAATACGTCTTTTACCATCTTCTCTATTTATAGTTTCTATACCATTTTCAATTTTCACCGTAGCTACCTGTGCAATAGGAACCCTATTTCCATCTTTAGTTTCAATTAAAAGCTCTCCTACATAATCGGGATTTGTATTTACTCCATTAGGGAAAACCGCTTTAAGCCCAAAGCGTTTTTTACCGTCGATTATTTCAGAAACAATCTGCCCCTGAATTGCAGTATTCATAATATCTCTAAAATCGTTGATATCAATATTATAACGAGCCATTTTTTCTCTATCAGGAATTATAGTTATTTGATTAGAACCCCAAAGTTGCTCAAGTTGGATATCCGCGGCACCTTTAACAGTTTTTAATATTTTTTTCATTTGTTCCGCTTTTTCTATAAGAACATTTATATCCTCACCAAAAAGTTTTATGGCTACATCTGATTTTACACCCGATACCAACTCATTTACCCTCATTTCAATTGGTTGAGAAAAACTATATCCAATACCTGCAAGTCTTTTATTTAAAATATGCTCTGCTTCTTCAACGATATCTTCTTTTGATTTCATAAATCGCCATTCTTTTTTAGGCTTCAAAGTCAAAATAACATCAGTCATATAAACTCCGGCAGGGTCTGTAGCAAGATCAGGTCTTCCAATTTTTGATACTGCTGTTTTAACTTCAGGAATTTGTTTTACAACACTTTCAATTTCAGTAGAAATATTAATTGCTTCAGACAAAGAAACACTAGGCAATTCTTTGACCATTATTACAATACTACCCTCATCAAGCTTAGGGACAAATTCACTTCCCATAAAAGGTATTGATGCTATTGCCAAAATAAACGAACAAACAGCAATTGTTATTGTTTTTTCTTTATTATCGACAGCCTTTTCAAGAAATTTCAAATACGGTTCTTTAATTTTTTCCACAAGTATGTTTTCTTTTTCGGAAATATTTTTATTCAGGAAAAAGCTGCATAAAACAGGGATTAATAATAATGCAGTCAATAGCGAACCAAAAAGTGCAAAACAAACAGCAAAAACCATTGGAGAAAACATTTTATACTCCATTCCCTCAAGGAATAAAACAGGAATATAAACAACTGTAATGATTATCACTCCATAAAAAATCGGTCGAGACATTTCTTTTACTGATTGTTGAATAACAGAAAAAACAGTTGAATCTTTATTATCTTTTTCAATATGTAATCGCCTCATGATATCTTCAACCATTACTATTGAACCATCCACAATCATCCCAAAATCAATTGCCCCAAGACTCATAATATTGGCCGATATCCCTAGAGCCTTCATTCCCATAATCGAAAACATCATACTCATAGGAATCGCAAAGGCTACAATCAATGCGGCTCTAAAATTCCCAAGCATAAATAACAGTACAGCGATAACTAAAAGACTTCCCTCAATAAGGTTTTTTCTTACTGTATCTATGGTATTTTCTACAAGATTGGTCTGCTCATAAAAAGGTCTAATAAAAACACCTTCGGGTAAAACAGATCGTATTTCTTTTATTTTTTCTTTAACTTTGCCGATAACCACAAAGGAATTTTCTCCTTTAAGCATCATTACAATTCCTAGAACAACCTCACCTTTGCCATCTTTAGTAGCTGCTCCTTGCCTTAAAGCGCTGCCGTATTCAATTCTTCCAATATCTTTAATACAAATAGGTACACCATTTTCGTACTTAACGACTATATGCCTTAAATCGTCAAGCTTGTTAATCAAACCCAAACCCCTTACGATATATTGTTCTGAATTATGGTTAATAATGCCCCCTGAAAAATTAGCATTATTGTTTTTCAAAGCCTCAAATACTTCTTTTAGCGAGATTCCATATTGTATCAAGCTTTTTGAATCTATAACTACTTGATATTCACGAGTTTTCCCTCCCCAAGTATTTACTTCGTTAACTCCAGGCACAGTACGAAGCTGATACTTTATGTCCCACTCATGAAGAGTTTTAAGTTCATCAAGAGAATATCCAATCCCCTCTATGGTATATTGATAAATTTCTCCCATCCCAGTAGTTATTGGACCCATTTCAGGCTTTAAGCCGACAGGGATTCTTGTTATTGCTGTTTGAAGACGCTCATTTATTAATTGTCTTGCAAAATAAATTCCGACGTTATCGTTAAAAACGACTGTAACTACAGAAAGACCCAGCTTTGATATAGAACGAATTTGTTGAACATCTGGCAGTCCATTCATAGCAGACTCTATAGGTATCGTAACAAGTTGTTCAGACTCGCTAGGTGCCATACCACTAGTATTTGTAATAATTTGAACTTGATTGTTTGTTAAATCAGGAAACGCATCAATATTAATATTAAAAAACGACCAAATTCCACCAATAAAACAAACAGAAAACAGTATTAATATTAAAATTTTTTGTTTTAAAAATCCTAATAAAAGTTTACTCATTCTTCTTCTCTACTTTCTGAGAATAGATGTTTTAACATTTCTGATTTTAATTTAAAGCTACCTTTAGTAACAACTTTATCTCCTTCTTTCAAGCCTGACTCTACAAATCCACCTTGCTCATTAAGTTGTGCTATTTTTATAATTTGTTTTTTATATTTTCCATCCCCCAAGTCAATGAACACAAATTGTTCTTTGCCATATTGTTGTATAGCGGCATCTGGGACAAAAGGAACCATTTTTTGTTTATCACTTTTTATAATTATGGAACCAAACATTCCTGGCTTTAGCAAGTTTGAAGTATTATCAATAAAAACCCTTGCAATGAATGTAGGGGAATCTAAGCCGGTTTCTGGGTGGATATAATTAACTTCACCCGAAAATTCTTGATTCGGGTATGTATCAGCTTTAAAAATTACTTTTTGACTTTCTTTTATGTTGGCAAGATCTTTTGCAAAAATTGTTAAATCAATCCATAATTTTGATAAATCTGTTATTTCATATAAAATCGATGTTGGATTTACAATTGAGCCCAAAGCTATATTCTTTTTGGTTACAATACCTGATCCTAAAGCAAAAACAGGGCTTGATGTATTTATTTTGTCTGCTCCGGGGGTAAATTTTACTCCGTATGAATTTAAAAAAGCATGTGCTTCCATATGTGTATGGCTAAGATGCTCTTGTTGATAATTAAGCCTTGATTGAGCTAAATGCATATCTGCTTCAGCTTTTAAGAAATCTTTTTTAGCTGAAATCCCATCGTTATATAACTTTTTTTCTCTTTCATAAGTTTTTTTAGAAAGTTCATACTCAACTTTAGCCTGCCTAATCGTTGCTTGAGATTCATGACTGGCATGTAAAAAACCGGAATAAGCAGAAATAATTTCAGGATTTTGTATATAGGCCAATACTTGTCCTTGTGATACTTTATCACCTAATCTTGCTAAATCTTTTATTATTTGCCCTGAAGCAAGAGCACTAATTTGGTAAGTTCTGTCTCTGTCTGTTCTAACAACTGCAGTAGTCTTAAGTTGTGTTACAAAAGGCATGGAATCAATAGTTGTAGAATAAATATCTTCTTGCATATATTTATTTATTTTTATTATGTCAGGATTAGTGCTTATTGGCTCATCCTTTTTACCGCAGCCTGCCAGCAATAAAACTAAAAACATTATTGATAGTGTTCTTCTCATTAAAGTTCAACTCCCATAGCTCTTTCAAGGTCACTAACCGCAGTTTGGTATTCTGCCAAAACTTTTATGTAACCTGCTTTTATTTTTATATATGATTGATGAGCCATCAAAGGTACAATGATATCATCTTTGCCCTCATCAAAACTTTGTTTAGTTTTATGTACAATAACTTCAGAATGAGGTAGTAATTCATTCTTGTACTTTTTCAAACTTAATATATAAGATTGGATTCTATTATAGGCATTTTTCACTTCCACCTCGGTTAAATGTTTTTGCCATTCCAGCTTTTTTTCGCCCATTTTTATTTCAGCTTTACTTTCCATTATTTCACCTTGCTGTCTGTCAAAAACAGGTATAGCTATTGCTCCCATTATAAAAGCCCCCATTTGTCTTGGTCCAGGCCCAACAACGTAATCAGGGCCTGCTGCCAAAAGTAGATTTGGAATTCGATTAGAATAATCAACCTCAAGTTGCTTTTTAGCAATGTCTATTTCTGTTTGAGCCATTTTTATTTCCGGTCTATTCTCTAAAGCTTTTTCGTATAAGCTATCGAGGTTTATTTCATGTTCATCTTCTGAAAGTTTTTCAATTATTTGATATTCTTCTTCATACTGAGGTTCTGTTAATTGACAGCACTCATCTAATTTATGTCCCAAAAGAAAGTTTAAATTATTAAATGCTTGAATAATATCCAATTTAGCATACTGTAAATCATTTTCAGCATTGATTTTCATCAATTCTGTTTGCATTGTGTCAATTGTCGGCACATCCCCAGCCATTTCTTTTCTTTTTGTTATATCCACAAGCTCGTTTATAGTGTTTAAAATTTCTTGAGATGATATTTCTGCTTGTTGAGCTCTATAGAGCTCAATATAAGCTTTTCTTACTTTAGACTTAATATCAAGGGTTTTCGCCAAAATTTCTTCTTGGGTATATTGATGTTCTGCAACAGCAAGAGTAGTTCTTTTTTTTCTTTTTTCTCCAAGCTCAAAGGTCTGTTGAATACCAACCCTATAAGTAAATTCTGCTGTACCATTATCAGAAATAATTGCGGGATTTAAAGGAGTTTTCGCATTAATAATTCTAGCTTCGGTAATATACTTTCTTGAACGGTGAGAATTAAGTTCTGTAGAACTTGTTAACGCTATATCCATAGCCTCTTGCAAGCTCATGAGATAAGTGGTTTTTGAAAATCCTACATCAGAATTGAAAAGGAATAATATAAAAACTAAAACAGCTAATTTCTTTTTCATTACAAAATCAAACTCCCCCATTAAATTATTTTATAAAAATCAACAAAAATTGGCAATAATGTAAATACTCATAAGTATTACAACTTGTAATACTTATTATTCTTAGGTTACGTTGGTGCTCCAGAAAAAACAGGAACAAAGGTTGTTGACCCTCAAGGCAGAATTTATCCGAGAAACTTAAACAACTTAACACCCATTAAGGACTTAACTGATGAACAAATCAAAGAACTCAACATTCCTGAATGCTTTTTGAATAATTAAAAAATAAAATGTAGAAAGATAACTAGGTTTTACAAAATCTGAAATGAGAGAGTTTTTCATTTATTATAAAATCTCTGTATCTATCCATCGTTGCCTGAATCGAATAATCCCCGAGTTGCTTGTGCAAATACTCAATGCTCATTCCCGATTGCAGAGAGTTGAAAGCATAAGTATGACGAAGGTCATTCAAACTCATCATCGGCAGGTCTAATTTTTCTAATACAGCTATAAAATTTTTCCTGAATATTTTATTTGTTGTAAAAGTACTGTACTTTGGATTGTAAAAAATATAATTATCTGATTTTTTGTTTTTGATTAGTTTCAAAAGAACCTCCTTTGGAGCAAAAATTTCTCTGATAGCTGCATTGCCTCTTGGGATTACAAAAAATCCTTCGCTTAATGTCTTTGAGATTTTGATAGTATTTTTTTCTAAATCAATATCATCTGTTTTTAATGCAAGGATTTCAGATTTTTTCAGTCCTGTAGACAATGCAAGCAGGACAAAAAGATGTAAATCCATAGAAACAGTCTTTGCTTTACTCAACAGAAGTTTACTTTCGTAATCACTCAGCACAAAAACTTTCTGATTTCTTGAATATTTCAAATTCACTATTCCGCCGTATGGATTTTTCTTCGTAAAATTCCACTCCAGAAATTTATTGTACATACAACCTATGAGTGCAACGCAGTTTCTTACACGTCTGATTGAAAGTTTTTCACTCAGTTTGAGTTCAATAAACATTTGAATGTCATTATTTGATACATCCGCAAGTTTTTTTCTTCCGAAAAACTGAATCAAGTGGAACTTTATCTGACTTCTATACGTTTTGTATGTCGAAGGTGTACAATTTTTCTTTGCATGATGCTCAAGAAAATATTCTGCTGCATCTTTAAATGTAATTTCTGAGCTTGTTGGATTGATTTTTTCTTCCTTGGGCTCTATCAATCTCAAATATTCATTTTTGATTTTCTGTTTTTGCAAATAAACATATTTTTCATCAGAAACTTTTTGTATAATTTCAGCTTCTGTCAATTCCTGCAGAACAATTTCCAGTTCATCTTCATCGACATCGCACATCATCAGAATATCATCGGGAGAGAATGTGTTTAACCCTCTGATTATCTTCAGAATTTTTTCTTGTTCCATCTTTTAATACCTCCTGCAATATTTTTTCATCAACAATTTCAAAATTATTCATCTTTGCCATTGATTCAATCTTGGAAATCAGTCTCACCATCTGCCTGAAACGATTTGAGGATGAATAAATTATCTCAATTGCACAATCTGTAACTTCAACTTCTGATAATTGTGTGATTATTTCTCTCAAATCAGATTTTGTGAAGCTCTGAAAATGAATAATCTCTGAAAGTCTGTCATACAAATGTCGATAGCGTGATAATTTTTTCTCCGCCAATGTCATTCCGACAAAAATAATCGGTATATTTGTTCTGTCATGTATGTCTCTAATGGTCTCAATCGCTTTTTGGTCACTTGCAAGGTAGTCAATTTCATCAATTATGAGCATCTCAGGTCTGCTGATGAGTTTGTTGATACACTGTTTGAACAAATCTGCAGTATAGTATCTCGGAATCTCACCAAGCTCCTCTGCCAATTCTTCCAAGAACCATCTTGAGCTCATCATATTATTGCATCTGATGTAGATTGCATCATTTTGTGCAGCCATCCAAAGAGCAGTTCTGCTTTTCCCGAGACCAGGCTCTCCATATACAAGAGCCATCTTGGATAAGTTATCAGGTTTGTCCTTGAGTGATTGCACAAGTGAGATGAACTTTTTCACATTTTCAGTTTTCACAAATATTTTTTTCATTAACTTGCTCCATATATCATTTCGTACTCATCACTTTTCTGATATTCCTGTAACCAAACTCTGTCATCAGAATTTGTGCACCCATATTTCATCAGCCAATCGTATCTTTCGTACGAAGTTTTGAAAAATGGTTTTTCAGTTACATATATTTTTTCAGGTTTTGGTTTGTTTTTTGCAATCGGTTCAAGAATTTCTTCTTCTTGCTGATAATCTTCCATCATCTGTGTCCCCAAAAACTTTATTTCTTCTTTTGGAAGATATTTTTTGACTTCCTTCAAGGTTTTGTTCTTGAGTTTTTTCTGTTTCTGAATTTTTTGTCTGAAGTCTTCCACATCTTTCACCTCCCCAAGATGATATGCCATCGGATGTGTTGATGTAACTCTCTTTGCTGTGCAGATGAATTCACCTTTGGTTGAATAGACTTTGATTTTGGAGAGATCAAAGAGGCTGTACCTAATCATCACTCTGTCTCTGAGACCATATAGTGCATCATGATAGTAATCTGTATTCAAAAATCTGATTCCGTTGCGGTGAATTGTCTTCACTTCATGAGCCATCATCAAATCATCAAGTGATTTTGTATCAAGGTTCTGTCTTTCTCTGCTATCAAAAACCTCTTTGATGGATTTTGTTATTTCATTTGTACAAGGTTGTGAGTGTCTGAACTCCAACCATGCATTAATGAGTTTGATGGTCTCTTCAATTGTCGGAATATACCCACCACTCATCCTCTGATGCAGTTCTTTGTGGAACTTTTCATTGCGTTTCAGGTGAGCAGGTCGCATTGAAATCGATGTTCCGATGTAACTCGGCAGAAGTTTTTCAAACTCATCTTGAAACTCTCTGAAAAATCTTTCAATGACTTTCGCTCTTGCATTGTATGGTCGAGCAAAAACTGATTTGATTCCGAGTTTCTGATAGATACCTGTGAATCCTTCTTCACTGAAGTCAGAAACTTGTTGAAAATATTTTGCTCTGAATGCTTTTCCGTTGTCTTGATAGACAATTGTCGGAATCATATCAAGATTGATGATTGCATTTCGAAGTGCTGATGCAATGCATTGAGTATTTTCCTCCAACATGATGTAATACCCTGCAAGGTATCCTGACTTCCAATCAAAAAATCCGACCAATGTTGCTCGAGTTGGTTTTCCAGTGAAGGGATTTATGACATTAAAGTTCAATACATGACCATCAGCGACCAAAATCTCCCCGACAGAAATATTTGAGAGGTCTCTTTTGATGTATGGTTCAACTTTATCTCGAAGATTTTTCTCACCTTCTCTCATCAGGATCCATTTGTCATAGTTTTTCTTGCGAAACCACTCAGCGTATCTTCTGAAAGTGATTGGTTGAGGAATATTTTCTGCATCATCATCTGACATTCTGCGTTTCAAGATGTGTCTTGTGAGCTTAATTGCTTTTCCGATGGAGAAATTATTCGGATGAAGAAGAATCTTGAGGAAAATTCCTGTCTGCTCATCGCTCAATCTTGTTTTGTACTCTTTAAAACCTGAATAATTGTATTGTGGAACAAGACTTTCCCAACTTTCATCTTCAATGTACACTTTGTTCCACCTGAGAAGTGAGCCTCGAGATGTTTTTCCGATGACTTTGAAAATATTTTTGAGGTACTCACCTGAATTGTATAGCTCAAGAAATAATTTATCTCCTTTTTGCTTCGGTTTGTGATGATTTCTGAAGTCATTCCAGTCATTGAGCAGGTCAACTTTTGCAAGTGCAATGGTTTTTGCTGCTTCAGGAATGAATTTTGATGAATTTTGTGAGATATTTTCAGTCGGTGGAGCAAAAATTTCTTCTTGAGCTTCAAGTTTGATGATTTCATTGTAATAATTCTCTCTGTACCTTTGTTGAATGTCAGTTTCGAGAGAGGAAAACAGAATTTCTGATGATTTTCCACCCTGAGTTTTGACATCTCGATAGACATACTTGCCTTTTTGGAGAGAAATCCTCAATGCTCGAGTAGTTATTTGCTTTAACTCTGCAATAGTTTTCAAATCTACCCATGTATTTTCAAGATTTTCCATGTTCATGATGTGTTTTCTGACCTATTTGTCTCTTTGACAGTCAGATTGTACCCTCAAAGTCTCAGAATTAGTCTGCTTTTCAGAGAAATGTGTCTGTTTTGAATCAATTAAAAATGGAAAAGACGGAAATTGAAGAATTTCCTCGAAAATCGATGGAAATTGAGCCTTTTTTGCCTCTGATTTCCGACTTCGTTTCCGACCTAGACGTCCTGTTTTCCGCCTTCTCAAGCCTATCGCCAAAAAATCGGACATTTTTGGGACAGCGATTTTTAAGCCTGTATCCCACTCAGCGTAAAGCATACAGGCTCAAACACCCTGTGTAATTTTTGTCCGGTAGAATGTCCGGAAAATGTCCGTTTTGTCCGGTTTGTCTCAAACTCCCAAAATCGCCCATATGCCTTATTTTAAAGGCTTGTAGCGAATTGCATTCATCTCAATTGGACAAATACTTTATATCCGTTTTGTCCGGCTCGTCTCAAACTCCCAAAACAGCATAAAAGGCTAATTTTAAAAGGTTGTAGCGATTTGCATTCATCTCAATTGGACAAATACTTTATACACACAGCGCCTATGAAAAACTAAAAAGTCTCGAAACTCTTGCGCTGCAAGCTTTTCGAGACTTTGTGGTGGGCGTTGAGAGACTCGAACTCCCGACCCTCTCGGTGTAAACGAGACGCTCTACCAACTGAGCTAAACGCCCTCACCAGTATATTAAATTTTCAATTTTACTCAGTAGGTATAGAATCTCTACTTCGAAAAGTCTCCGACTTCTCAAGGGCAACTGAGTTAAGCACCCTCGTCAATATAAATATGATATTACGCTCAAAATCCACCGTCAAGCGTTAATTTTAAAAATTTCTTTTTCTGTTACTACTATATCAAGAGGTTCATCCCAAAGGTCTTTTGGAACTTCATCTATAAATAGCTCCGATACAACAGGGATAAGTTTCACGCATTCTTTGTGTACATTTCTGAGGAATCTATCGTAAAAGCCCATTCCATAGCCAATTCTGAACCCTTTTTTGTCAGCGCAAAGCCCTGGTAGTATAACCATATCAATAACTTTTTTGTCAGTTTTTTTTATTTCAGTGCAAGGTTCTGGTATTTTCCATTGGTTTTCGGATAAAAAATCATCTTTGTCATAAAAATAGACTTCAATTTCTTCGCCTGTTACTTTTGGGAGAATCCAATTTTTGGAGGTATCTTCCAAAAGCTCAAGTATGTTTATTTCTGAGCCAAAAGGATAGTAAATCATAATATTTTTGGCATTCTGAAATTCGGGAGTTTTCCTGATGTTTTCACAAATCGAAGTGCTTATTTGGCTTGAATTAGCACCATTTCTGACTTTTTTTGCATGTTGTCTTAATGATTGTTTGTCCATAGATACCCCTTTTTTGGAATTTTTATTTTATACTTATATTATAATAAAGTATTTAAGAAACGTCTAATTATGGAAAAAGAAGAATTTTGTAAAAAATTGAAACAAGCAAGGCTAGATTCGGGCTTAAAACAAGCTCAAGTATCTGCTGTTTTGGGGTTGCCTATTTCAGCTATATCTTTGATGGAATCAGGTGAAAGAAAAGTCGATATTTTTGAGCTTTTTGAGTTGTCCAAAATTTATCAAAAGGATTTTCAGTACTTTATTCAAGAGGCTCAATCTACCAAAAGTCAACGCTGGTATGATAAAGACCCACTAGTAGTACAAGCTATAGCCTTGATGAAAGAATCTCCCGAAAAATTGAGGAAAGCATCCGCCATGGGAGTCATTGGTTTTTTGCAAGAATTTCATTCTGAAAAGTAATCGCTCTATCAATTGAATGTTGTTCTTTAAGTTTTATCATGAAAGGGACTTTAATGAAGGACTTTAATATGTCAGATGAAGAATTAATCGACCCGCATTTTGAAAAACATGGGTATATTCAGGTCTATACAGGGAATGGAAAAGGTAAGACTACTGCTTCTCTGGGGCTTTGCATGCGAGCTTTGGGAAGAGGCTGGAATGTTTTAATTGTGCTTTTTGCAAAAGGCGGAAATCATTATGGAGAGTTGCATTCTTTTAAAAAACTTATGCCATCTCTCAATAATAGGCTTGATATAGTTCAAGCAGGTCTCGATAGAATAGTTTATTCCGATAATATGAGAATGGAGGATAAACTTGAGGCTGAAAAGGGTTGGTTGGTTGCCAAAGACGCTGCCAAATCAGGTGAGTATCAATTGATAATTCTTGATGAGGCTAATATTGCCATAGAGTTAGATTTGATTGACATTGAAGAGATGAAAGAATTCTTGAAAAATAAACCCGATGACCTCGAGGTGGTTCTTACGGGTAGAAATGCCCATAAGGAAGTTATCGAGTTAGCTCATTTGGTTTCAGAAATTCATCCCGTAAAACATTATTGGGATATTGGCGTCAAAGCCAGAGAAGGTATCGAGTATTAAACTTCATAGTCCGTATTGAAAGTTCTGTCTCCTGCATCGCCTAATCCAGGTAGGATATAACCTTTTTCGTTAAGTTTTTCATCAATCCAAGCTGTTACAAGCTGAATATCAGGGAAATGTTTTTGCACGTGGTTGATGCCTTCAGGGGAAGATAGAAGGCAGATAAACCTGATATTTTCGTGAGGTATTCCTTTGCTGTGATAAAGCTTTATTGCTTCGATTGCAGAGCCGCCTGTCGCAAGCATAGGGTCTAGGATATAAACAAAAGTATTTTGAGGATTTTTGAATGCTTTTGGAAGTTTGTTGTAATACCAGACGGGTTGTAAGGTTTCGTGATCACGATACAAGCCAATGTGCTGAACCACTGCATCAGGCAAAAGGTCGCTAGCTACTTGAGAAAATACCAATCCTGCTCTCAAAATCGGAGCTATTATTATTGAAGCATCTGGGTCTATCACTTTGCAAACAGTATTTGTAAGAGGTGTTTCGACTTCTTTATTTACGGTAGGTAAATTATCAGTTGCGCTAAAGAAAAGTACTTCGGCAAGACGTTTTGTAGCATTTCTAAATAGTTCAGGTGTTGCATTTTTATCCCTCATAATGGCCAAATTATGTAATGCTATCGGGTGGTCGCATACTGATATGTTTTCAGCTTTTTTTAATTTTGTATCCATTTTTTAGTCCTTTTTTATTAAATTACCTGTAGCTTCTTTAGCACTTCTAACCTTTTCTCTAGTGTTACTTATAGATTCAGATTGGAAGTTATTTTCGATTTTTTTAAAAATAGTTTGTGCTGATTTTAAAGCATTATTTATTTGAATCATATTTTCATTAAGTTTATCTTTATCGATAATTGTTATGACTTCTGTTCTCCAGTATAATCTTTCGGCTTTTTCCCTGTATTCTGCAGCTGTATGTTCATTTAGCCTTTTGTTTAGAGCATCTAAGTTTTTTTGATTTCTTATTGTAGTAGTTTTGATTTTTTCTGGGTCTATTTTTATTTTTTGAACTTTGAATAATGTTTTTTCAATGTTATTGTTAGTTTTTTTGATATTGCCCGGTGCTTTTGCGGAAATTCTATCCAAATTATCATTTGTTTTCTTTAGTTCAATTTGGGCAGTAAAACTTTCCCTTTTTAAGTCTTGGAATTTGCAACTTTTGCCGCCTTCGAGATTTATTTGCAATATATTTAGAGCATTACTCATTGATTCATTCAGGCTTTTTGTAAAGTTACAGTAATCATCAAGCATCTCTGAAACCCTTTTTGGCTTTTGAGTATAGATACTGCCCTTCAAAGAAGGGTTTTCGCAAGGAAAAATTTCAAGAGAACGAGAGCCACCGATTCCCGATTCTTCAATTTTTATCATACTGCATTGTGGAAGGCTATAATCTTTTTTTACAATCGCAATATCCACTCGAATTCTATCAGACAGAATTTGTATATCATCAACGTGTCCTATGTTGTAGCCGATATAATTGACAGGTGAGCCGATAATTATGCTATTTACATCTCTAAAATCAGCAAAATAATGTTTTTGGATATCTAGGTCAGGATTCAAAATAGTCGAAATAAAAAATGTAGGTATTAAAAATAATACCATCCAAACTAATATTTCAAATACTGTAAAGAGTTTTTTCTTCATATCCTCTCGGTTAATTTCTAATGTGGTGTCTTTAATTTATTATATAACTATGAATGCGAAAGAACAAAATATTAATCAATGGGATTTTCAAGATATTTTTATGTCTATCACCTCAATGGTGGCTGTTATGGTCTTATACATTGGTTTTGCACGGTTTTTTGCGTGGGATAGTAATCTGTTTACGTATTTGATAATTACGCAATTAATTTTTTATTTAATTAGCACTGTTGCAGTTTTTTATTTCGTAATTTTCAAAAAATCAAATTCTGTAAAAGGATTTTTAGGAATAAAAAATCCCTCAATAATGCTCCAAGAAGGATTGAAGGTTTTTTTACTGATAATTTTGGCCACTACTTTAATAGATTATTTCTTTGAAATATTTGCCCATATTAAATCAGCGGATGTCTACGCCAATGTTGATAAAAACCTTTTAAGAAGTATGTCTTTTATAGGCGTTTTTTTTGCTCCTTTTGCGGAAGAGATTTTTTTTCGAGGATTTTTGCAACCTGTTTTTGTAAGAAAATTCGGCTTGAATTTTGGTATTATTTTGATAACTTTAGTATTTTCTCTATTGCATGTTCTTTATATTAATAATATTTCGGCCCTTTTGGGCATAATTACTGTAGGTCTGATATTATCTTTTGCCAAAGAAAAAACTGGTTCTCTGATGCCATGCATAATTGCGCATTTTCTGAATAATTTAACTGCGGTTATTTGTATGAATTTAAATTGAATTAAATTCCTTGCAAGGCTTATTTGGCGGGCTTTAGCCATGCTTAGCAGGACTATATAAAAGTTACTACTTTAGCCCAATGAAAACCTATGTGGAAAGTTCTATATTGAGAGTAAGCCTCTTTAACATAGAGGATTTCATACAAAGGTATTTCTCTCTAGCTTGGAAAACCCAATTGGTTTAGGGTTATAAGAGGTGAGATACCTATTATATTGCTTTTTGATTAACAAGCCAAGTAGTTTGTTGATCAAAAAGCTGCATGGTTTTAAGCAAGTCAACTCAACAGTTGTGGTTGTATTTGGGATTACTCTGCGGAATCAGTCGGCAACGTTGGAACTTTGATGGTAACGCCCATTTTTTCAAGTTCTCTTCTTGCTTTTGGCCCTAGGGCTGTATCGCCGAAGTTTTCTAAAATAGTTTGAAAACAATCTATCGCTTCATCTTTCATGTCTCTTTTTTCGTAGACAAAGCCTAAATTGTAATATAATGGAGCAAAAGTCGGGTCTGGAGCCATAAGCATCGCAGAATCTAAGGACATTTTGCTGCTAATAAGAACTTCATTGTCTGATGGAGAAAATAATCCGTTGGCATAGATTTTTTTTGTTAATCTATCGGTATCAGCTTTTATTTTAAGAGCTTGTTCTTCAGTGATTCCGCCGCCACCTTTTTTCTTTGACGCAGCAGATACATCAATAGAGTTTGGTGTGGTCAACTTAAGGAAAACACCAAAATAGCTGTTTGTTAAAACTAATATTAAAATTACTAAACCAATTATTTTTTTTGCATTCATTCTCTTCACTTATCCTTTTTGTAGTTTATAATAGCTATAGGTTTATTGACATCTACCATGTGGATTATTTACTACAGGAAACATTTTAATATGAATACACTTTCAGCACAAATAAATTCTATGTTTATTCTTGGTTATAAGGGTGAAATTCCTTCAAATGAGCTAGAATCACTTATCAAGGAAAACCTTGGGGGAGTAATATTTTTTGCTGAAAATATAATGGATAGAGACAGATTTAAGCAAGTTGTAAAACATCTAAAATCTTTGCAGTCTAATATTATTACCTCTATTGACCAAGAAGGCGGTAGGGTCGAACGAACTAAAAATTTGCCCGATAAAATCGAATATATGCCTCCGTTAGATATAATAAATTTGCCAGTAGAGCTAATTGAAAAACATTATGATATTTTGACTCAAGAATTGGTTGATTTTGGTATAAACATGAATTTTGCGCCTGTTTTGGACATACATTCTAACCCGAATAACCCTGTTATCAACAATAGAGCTTTTGGGACAAATTCTGGTGATGTAATTAAATTTTCAAAAATAGCAACAGATTCAATGCGAAAATCGGGTATAATGACTGTCGGGAAGCATTTTTGTGGGCATGGCGAGGCTGGAGTAGATTCTCATTTGGATTTGCCACAGATTGACTTGTCTATGGATGAACTCAAAGAACATATTTTGCCATTTCAAAAAGCAATTGAAGATGGTATTGATGCCATAATGATTGCCCATGTGCATTTTAGTGCTTTTGATGAGGAAGTTGTTCCTGCCTCTTTATCAAAAAATGTTTTAAATTATTTGAAGCAGGATTTGCAATTCAAAGGGCTTATTATTTCTGATGATATGGTTATGGGGGGAGTTACAAAAGGCTATTCTTCTCTTGAAGCTTGCATTAGAGCCATCAAAGCAGGTATGGAAATGTTTATTTTCAGAGATACAACTCCAGAAGTTTTACAGTTGTTAAAAGATTTATGCAAAGAAGCTCGAAAAGATTCTGAATTGCTCGAGAAAATTTCGATAGCTTCTGAAAAAATCGAATTTCTTAAAAACGGAATCACCTTGAAAACCGCTTTTTTCAGTTCTATTACTGCAAAAACAGATATAGATAGTATAAAAAGTACTTATAAAATACAATAAAAAATTCGATACTTTCTTCCGATAGAATCCAATTCAAAGCCGTTCATAATATGAAAGCTGGATATATGAGGGATTCGATTATGGCTAAGGTATGGCGTAACTTCGTGCATGAAGTTAATGGATTTGATAAAAAAATCGATACTACAAATCCGTTTAGTTCGGAAAATTATTACAACAAAAAATACTCAACTTTTCATGAATTTTATTATCCTTGCGAAGAACACATTGTGGTGTGGATTGAGGATGATTAAAATGGAGACCGCTAAAGTGGTCGACCTTGCGGATGTGAGCAAATACACGGCAACGTCGAGTTGATGGGTATTTGTGAAACTGGACGATTAAATAGCTAAGTTTTCAGTAGTTTCTTTATTAAATAGTATAACTTTATCCAAATTCAGCGAAAATGCTACGGTATCACTTTGTCTAATTTCACTATCTGATGGAAGTTTTACGATGATTTTTGAATCATTGAATGTGAAATGTACAAGTTTTTCACTTCCAAGCATTTCGACTAATTCAATTTGTGATTTGATTTGGCCGTTTGTATCCAAAATCAAATCTTCAGGGCGAATTCCAAGAACAGCTTTTTGTTCAAGATATTTTGCTTCGATGTTGATAGAGTTTGAAATAAATCTGTTATCTTTTATTTCACCTTCGATAAAATTCATACTCGGAGAGCCAATAAACCCTGCTACGAAGATGTTTTTAGGGTTATTGTAAATTTCTGCCGCACTGCCAAGTTGCTGTAATTTCCCTTTGTGCAAAACTGCAATTCTATCACCCATAGTCATTGCTTCGACCTGGTCATGGGTCACATAAACAAAAGTCGTATCAAGTTTTTTATGGAGTTTTTTAATCTCAAAACGAGTGCTGGAGCGGAGTTTGGCATCCAAGTTTGATAATGGTTCGTCCATAAGGAAAACTTTTGGATTTCTGACAATTGCTCGCCCTAGAGCGACTCTTTGTCTTTGTCCTCCTGAAAGTTGTGATGGTTTTCTGTCCAAATAATCTGTCAAATCCAAGATTTGGGCAGCTTCTTTAACTTTTTTGTCGATTTCAACTTTTGAAACTTTTCTCATTTTTAGAGCAAAAGCCATATTTTCATACACGCTCATATGAGGGTATAGTGCGTAATTTTGGAAAACCATTGCTATATCACGGTCTTTTGGATGCACATTTGTGACATCTTTTTCGCCTATGAAGACTTTTCCTGCCGTTACATCTTCAAGTCCTGCAATAATCCTTAAAAGAGTTGATTTTCCACAGCCCGAAGGCCCTACAAGGACCAAGAATTCTTTGTCTTGGATTTCTAAGTCGACGCCTTTTATGATTTCATTTTTATCATAAGATTTTTTAATTTTTTCTAATAAAACTTTACTCATTTTAAGCTGTTTCTTGCCCTTCACTTTTTATGGGAATAATGAAATTGAAAGATGAGCCTTTGTGTAGTTCACTTTCAACCCAAATTATACCACCTAAAATATCAACTATTTTCTTAGCGATTGGCAAACTTAGTCCAGTGCCGATATTTTCGCCAATATTTTTTCTTGTTTTTTCAACGATGCTATATTCGTCAAAAATCAAGTTCAAATCCTCTTCCTTTATGCCAGCTCCTGTATCTGAAATTTTGAACATCATATAAGAAGTCGGAACTTCTTTGTGGCCGACAAAAAGCCCTTGCAATCTAGCGTAAGTCAAATCCGGAGTGGATATAGCCATTTCAACAATGCCAGAATCAGTAAATTTAGAGGCATTTTCAACAATTATAGACAAAACTCTTCTAAGCAGATTTTCGTCTGTATAGGCTTTTCTTTTTTCAAGACCTGAGAATTTCAGCTTGAAATCAATTTCTTTTTTGTCAAAAGTAGGTTTGAAAGCCTGAGAAACAAGAGTGACGACATTTGTGATGTCAAAAAGTCTTTTTTCGACAGGGATTTTATTTGCATCAAGTTTTGTGATGTCCACAACTGCCTCAAGCGTCTTGTGCAAAGAAAGAGCATTTTTGGTTATGATGGTGAGGTATTTGCCCTGCTTTTCGCTTAGGTCGCCGCCAGCACCTTCTAATAGTGCTTGAGAAAAGCCTATAATAGAGTTCATTGGCTTTTCAAATTCTTGTGAAACGTCAGCTATAAAAGCATTTCGTTTTTCAATCTTTTCTTGATTTACTTTGTATTCAGCGATTACATTTGAGATTATTGTGTGGGTATCGGTTACGTCTCTAGCGCATACCAGCACTTGTTTTTTTGATTCTGAATCGTGAGCAGTTATTTCAAGAATTAAAGTTTTTTTATTTTTAGTTTTTACAGTGATTGGATTTTTTTTGTGATTTATCATTGCATCATAAATTGCTTCTGACCCTTGTTCACAAATATGTGTTATAGGCATATCTTTCATTTCTTTAGAGCTGTAGCCCAAAAGATGCTCCATTGCTTTGTTACAGAACAAAATTTTCCGTTCATAATTCAACGCAAAAATCGCATCAGGTAAACTGTCTAAAAGCTCGTCTTGAGCATTAAATAAAAATTTCATCTATATTCCAATCTTTTTACTGTTTTCCTTTATTTATTCTATCAGAAAATTTGAATTAAGCATATTATGGCGACCAAATTAATTTTTCCGTAAGCTCAAATTTGTCAGGAGACATTTCTTTTTGGTAGATCGGGATCTTTAGATTTTCGGCTTGTTTAATTATTTGGGCTACATTGTCTTTATCAGATTTTCCTATCATTGCCCCGAGGTAGAGACCAGTAATACAACTACTTACATCTAGTGGAACGCCATTAAAAGCATCATCCAGAAACTTTGATCCCCAATTTTTCCAAAGTGGGTTTTTGCAAATTATTCGCCATTCTTCTTCATGTCCCAAATCGGAATTCTTAGTTACTAAGGCTTTTCTAATACTTAGTAAACTTTGCAAGCATTTTTTGCAATCATTCTCGCATTCTTTCATCTGATGGCTGTAGTCAATTCTTGTATCTGAATATGCTACTGGAGATATAAATGAATTGTTGTTATCAAAATTGAATTTTGTAAAATCATATTCTACGCAAAAGCCTTTGCTTTTATCTGCATAGAGTCCCCACATATATTTAGAATCATTTTGGGGGGCAAAACAACTAATTCCATAAAGATTTTTAACCATTTTATTTGTTCTTGCTTGACAATTTGTATGAAGTATTTCAGTTTTTATTTCTTCATTAACAAATGGTATAGAGTTCATATCAATACAGTTATCTTTGAACATTCTATCAAGTTCATGTATTGTAAGAGCCCCTTCAAAACTATCACTAAAATTCTCAACAGATGAGCAAAATATTTCAGATTTTTTAAAATTATTTATACTGTGATTTTTTTCATCAAAAGGACAATATTGATATAATTTTTGAGGAATAGTAATTTCGTTAAGGGCTAAATTTTTACAGTATTGACTTTGATAGCATAAAGGAATATAACCTTTTGTTATATGTTCATAAATTTCTTCATTTGTAGGACGATTTTGACTAGTCATTCTTAAATATCCTTTTTTAGTTTTTCAGCAACTCCAAAGCAATTTGATACACTTCCTTTTTAGAAACTTCAAAAAGGGTTGAGAGGATTTTACTGATGTCATTTACGCTGTAGCCTTGCGTGTTGAGTTTTAGGATTTGTTCGTTAAGGTCTATTTCGGAGTCGTTTTGGGCTTCTGATATTATTGCGACTGCCACTTCGCCTCTTGGGGGATTTTGGTTGTAATGAGTTAGGATTTCTTCAATTTGCCCTTGTTTTATTTCTTCAAAAACTTTTGTAAGTTCACGTCCGACTGCCACTTGGGCTTCAGGGCGAAGTTTTTTTATGTCTTCAAGTGTTTTGACCAATCTGTTTGGAGATTCATAAAAAACAATTGTCTGGGCTTTGAATTTTCTCAAAATAGTGTCTTTTTCGGATGATTTTTTCGGCAAAAACCCTAAAAAGAAGAACTGCCCACTAGGATTGTAAACCCCGCTCATGAATGTTGTGACTGCACTTGCTCCTGCAAGAGGAACAATTTTAATTTTGGCTTCAATTGCACATTTTAGAAGTTCAGAGCCTGGGTCTGAGATGATAGGAGTGCCTGCATCCGAAATCAGGGCAATGTTTTGGCCTTCTTTTAATAAAGAAATTATTTCATTTGCGGACTGCTTTTCGTTGAATTTATGATAACTTTTCATTTTGGTTTTGATTTCATAGTGATGGAGAAGTTTGCCAGAAACCCTTGTGTCTTCGCAGAGAATCAAGTCAACATGCTTTAAAAGCTCGATGGCTCTGAGTGTTATGTCCTTGAGATTGCCGATAGGGGTCGGGCAAATATACAAAATTCCGTTACTCATTTAAAAAACTCCTAACTATGTGCCCTGCAATGATGTATCCCGCTACAGGAGGCACGAACGACACGCTTGCGGGGGTGATTTTTTCGTATTCAATATCGCCGACTTTTTCAATCATTCTAACGGTTTCGACCTTGGCAGGTTTTTCATCGGAAATAACAAAAGGGATTCCCTCTGTTATGTTTCTTTTGCGAAGTTGGCGTAAGACATTTTTGGTAAAATTACAGCCTTTTGCTTTGATATCTTTTAAATCTGCTATTCTAAGGGCTTCCGGAGTTAGTCTATTACCTGCACCCATAGAGCTTATGACGGGGATTTGATTTTGGTAGCAATAGTCTAAAAGTTCAGTTTTTGAGCGCATTGTGTCTATTGCATCAATGACAAAATCAGGTTTGTTTTCAAAAAGTTTTTTATTCAAATCTTGAGTGTAAAAACTATCTACGATTTCAATTTTGACATTTGGGTTTATGTCTTCACATCTTTGTTTGGCGATAAGCGTTTTTTTTTGCCCCAATGTTGAGTTTAGGGCAAAAAGTTGTCTGTTTATGTTGGATTCTGAAACTTTATCGAAGTCCATTAAAGTAAAATACCCTATGCCGATTCTTGCCAGAGCTTCGCAGGCAAAAGATCCAACTCCACCTAATCCTACAATGGTGATACGTTTTTCGGCGAGTATTTTTTGAAAATCACTGCCCCAGAAAAGTTCACATCTAGAGAAAACTTCTTGTTTTGCCATTATTTTTTCAAATCCGAGATTTTTTTGTATAATTCAATTTCTTTATCCATTAAGTGAAAAGGGATGATAATACGTATTTTCACGTTGTGGTCGCCAGTTTCGCCTTTGTCGGATTTTAGGCCAAGTCCTTTTAGTCGAAGGGATTTTCCCGATTGAGTTTTTGGAGGGATTGTTACTTTTACGACACCTTGGGTCGTTTCTACTGATTTTACACACCCTAGAACAGCTTCTTCAGGCGTGATGTCTAAGATTGAGTTTATGTTAGCTCCTTCTACTTGGAATTTTGAATTCTTTGAAAATTTGACAACCAAATAAATATCGCCACGTTGTCCGTATTCATCTAGTTTACCCTCGCTGGCAAAGCGTATTTTTGCGCCTTCTTTAATCCCTTTTGGGATTTTTACCGTAAGAGTTTTTGATACAGGAGAAAAACCGCTTTGCCCGCAGCTGTAACATCCTCTACCTTTGCAATCGGGGCATTTGTCCATAAAAGATACGCGGACATTTTTGACGCTGCCATAAATCGCATCTTCTGCATCAAGAATTAGATCTTGAGTAACATCCAGATTTTGGGAAGGTTTTGGCTTTGGTTGAGGTTTGACTTGGGATTGGTATCTAGGTGGAGCTTTTTGTTGGTGCATGCTCGAACCGAATATACTTGTGAAAAAATCGCTAAATCCGCCAAAATCGTCAAAACCTGCAGAGGATTGGCCTTGTGAAAAGCCTCCACCGAAGCCGCCAAAGTCCATATTGACATTGCTATAGCCTGGAGGTGGTGTGAAATCCGAACCTTGTTGCCAATTAGCACCTAAAGCATCATATTTTCTTCTTTTTTCTTTATCTGACAAAACTTCATAAGCTTCGTTAATATCTTTAAATTTTTCTGATGCACTTGCGTCTTTATTTACGTCTGGGTGGTATTTTCGGGCAAGTTTACGATATGCTGATTTGACTTCTTTTTCGTCAGCACTTTTTTTAATTCCCAAAATTTCATAGTAATCTTTGTATTTCATACGCTTTTTGCTCGATATAATATTTCTAATTATAGTTTAAAATAAACTGAAATAACAATGTTCATTTTAAACATTTGAAATATAGCTTGATATAAGTCTTTTTTAAAGCTACACATAGGTAGATATAAGGTTGAAGTCCAGAAGAGTGAGAATTTATGAAAAAATTAGTATGCATTTTAGTTATTTTATTTTTAAGTTGCACCAATATTGTGGCTGCAAGGTCTTTTAATTTACCTAATCATAAAAAAATTAATATCGAAAAACCAAAATTCGAGATGCCGGCAATAACTATGCCTAGTATGCCCACGATGCCTACTGCTGAGTCTTTGAATATTCCAAAACCAGATTTTTCTATTGCACAGTCTGATATTGAGAGCATCAAAAATTTACATCAAAAAACCATAAAAAGACTAAAGAGTTTTAATGACAAAAACTTGTTGATAATGAACAGAAAAAAGAAAAAGTCATCAACTTCTTCTGCCAATATGCAGATGTTAATGAGTTCTCCAGAAACTATAAATATTGATGTGCAAAAAATACCTTTTGGTAATGAAGTTTCTTTTTATAAAATAAACGATATTAATCCTGAAAAAAGTAATGGCAACCCAGGCGGCAGAGGGATTAATGAACTTATAGTTTATACTGCTGATTATGGTTTAAAAACCAACACTAATGAGTATGGGAAAGAAGCTATAGTTGTCAATAATCAAGTTGTGGCAATGAGTTCAATGGATTCAATAATTCCACCAAATGGTTTTGTTGTCAGCGGTCATGGAAGAGCCAAAGAGTGGATAGAAAAAAATGTAATTTTGGGCTCAAGAGTGGATGCGAATTTTTCGACTAAGACGATAAGCAGTATTATAACCCCCGAAACATACGTATTTGAGGCGGAAGAAAAAGTTAGAGAAGCACAAGAAATAAATGAGTATTACAAAAAAAAGAATTATTCGATGCTTCAATCAGATTTTTATATCAATAAAGCTAATGCATCTTTGAGTTATGCAAAGTGTTATGCTCAGCAATTTGATATTATTATGGCTAAAAAATATGCTAAGAATTCAATAGTTTATTCCGATAGAGCAATTGCTTGTGCAGTACCTTATGTCCAAGGTGAGCTCAAAGGCGTTTGGTTGCGCCCAAAAGAGAGAAGTCCGGAACAAATAGGTCTTGTTTTAGATAATTTGAAAAGAATAGGTATAGATACAGTTTTTCTCGAATCTTATTACCATGGGATGACAATTTTTCCTTCCGAAACTATGAAATCATACGGATTGGTTCAACAAAGACCTGAGTTTGTGAATACAGACGTTTTGCAAACTTGGATAAGTGAGTCTCATAAAAGAAATATGAAAGTCCATGTTTGGTTCCAAACTTTTTATGTGGGTAATGATGCGGTTTCTCCAATGCCAAATTTGCTGAAATCAAAATATCCTGAATGGCTGAATAGGCAGTATTGGTTTGCAACTTCTGATGAAGTTCAGCCGTCTAAAGCAGAGCATTTGGGCTATTTTCTAGATCCTGCAAATCCTCAAGTCCAAGACTTTTTAATGAAATTACTTAAAGAAATAGCCTGTAATTATGATGTTGACGGCATAAATATCGACTATATTAGATATCCTGTCTGCTCGCCTTCTAATTCTGCTGACTTTTTGTCAACGAGTTGGGGGTATACCAAATATGCAGTTGACGAATTCCAAAAATGCTACGGTGTTTCACCTTTAGAGATGGGAACTAGTAGTCCTAACTGGTGTAAATGGGAAACTTATAGAAAAGATAAAGTCACCTGTTTTGTCGAAAAATTGGGTGATCTCAAAAAAATTCGTCCTAACATTACAATTTCAGCTGTGGTCTTCCCAGATAGAAATCAAAGTGCAATTGTTAAATTGCAAGATTGGGCTAAATGGGGACAAAGAGGCTATGTGGATGCCTTTACGCCTTTGTTCTTGTCGTCAAATATTGATTTTACAGAAAAATATTTACGAGACATGATGGCTTGCAAAGGTGCAAACGTAAGACTTTATGCAGGTTTGTTCGACCCTTTTACAAAGACTGAACCGACAAATTTGCCTCAAGAAATTAAGGTGCTAAGAGAATTAAATGCTGATGGTATAGTTATTTTTGACTATGCGCATTTTACAAAAGCGTATCAGCAAGTTTTGTCCAGCAGGTGCTTTAATAGAAATAGTAAATAATTGGGGGTTTATTTTAAGCTTTGCTTTGATTAGAATAAACCTAGCTACATTAAGGGATTGAGTCAATGTTGCCAAATCTTGAAAATATTAAAGAACGCATAAAAGAACTTATAGAAAATACTGACACTCATAACCTTGAGGAAAATTTGTCAGAGCTTCATTGTGCGGATTTGGCTGAAATTTATCAAGAGCTTAATCTTGAAGAAAGACAAGTTTGCAGTAGCATTTTATCTGAAGATGAATTGGCTGATTTGCTCGAAGAACTTTCTCCTCAGATGCAAATCGAGACGCTCGAAAATTTAGATGATGAAAAAGCTGCAAGAATTATCTTAAAGATGCCTCATGACTCAGTTGCGGATTTTTTAGGAGATTTGGACGATGTTGATTCAGAAACATATCTGAATAGACTTCCTTTAAGGGTTTCAAGCCAAATTAGGGAACTTTTAAGCTACGAAGAAGATACCGCCGGCGGCATCATGAATTCGTCTGTCATTACCGTAAATCAGGATATGACTATTGAACAGGCTTTATCTTTTTTGAGAATTAAGGCCGAAAAAGATAATATCGAACTTTATTATATTTATGTCGTAGACAAGCTCAATCACTTGTTGGGCGTTGTCAGTTTGAGAAGTTTGCTGACAAGTCCTTTGCATATAAAGATTGAAGATATAATGTCCACCGATATTATTAAGGCTTACGTTGATGATTCGCAAGAACTCGCTGCGGATATGCTTATCAAATATGGTTTCTTGGCAGTTCCTGTCGTTGACCATTACAATAGGCTCAAAGGTATGGTAACGTGGGATGATGCGCAAGAAGTTACCGAAGAAGAAACTACAGGCGAAATTTACGCATCTTCAGGTATCACAACAGATGTAATTGATGAGGATGAAATTTTGGCAGGGCCGATATTTAATGCTATCAGAGCAAGAACGCCTTGGCTTTTTATTACGCTTTTGGGAGAATTTGTTGCTGTTAATGTTGCTCATCATTTTGATTATTTGATTGGAATTATTCCTATTATTGCAATATTTATGCCTCTTTTAGCCGGTCTTGGCGGTAATATCGGGACGCAAAGTATCACTCTTATGGTTCGTGGTTTGTCTACCGGAGAGGTCACAGCGAGTTCTGCAATGCATCATATTTTTAGAGAATTAAGAATAGGATTTTTGATAGGTTCATTATTTGGACTAATGGTTATATTACTTACTTGGAGATGGCAGCATAATTGCGCTCTTGGTTTCGTAGTCGGGGCTTCGATGATTACGAATATGACTTTAGCGACTGTTATCGGTACAATAACGCCTTTCTTGTTGAAAAAAATCAATATTGACCCTGCAATTGCAAGCGGCCCTGTAATCGCTACAACTATTGACGTTATTGGTCTTGCAGTATACTTCTCAATGGTTGCCGTTTTCTTGAAATATCTTATTTAGAAGCTATCTCAAAAATCCGAATTACAGCTTCTAGAGAACCTGTTCAAGCTTTTCTTTGTAGAATTCGCCGATGTTTACAAGCGCATGTAAAGTCATAGCAAGCACTTCAACTTCTTCTTTCCAATCGCAGTATCCACACCAAGGAGGAAGGATTGATAATGGGTTATTTGGAAAATCTCTACAAATGCCGGGGCGGTTTTCATATTGAGTACAAAGATTATTTTTGTCCAGATGTGGGCAAAAGTAAAAATATACTTTTTCATCTTTACCAAGTTTTTGCTCAAGCATATCAACATATTCAGGATAAATTTCGCGGGCTTTTTCTTGATCTTCGTAAGGCTGAAAGACACTCACGAACTGCGTTGCAAAATTATCTTTATTTGAGGCTTTTGTTTTGAGTTCTTCATAAGAAAATTCACTACAGGCAAATTTGCAGCAAGTTCCTGTTCTATTACAGCTGAAATTTTCCTTAAAAGACTCCATTTGTTTATATTTAATCAAAACATCTTTAAAAATTTCTTCCTCAATATCTTTTAATATAGCTTTTTGCCAGTTTTTATAACTGCATTCTTGCGGTAAAACTTTTTCAAAACTTATTCCGCAACTAAGGCAAAAAGATTCTTTTGCACCATTATAAGTGCATTTTTGCCCATTAAAATATTTGCAGGAATAAAACCAGACAGGTTCAGATATTTTCTTTTGCACATCTTTTTTAAAAGCATTTTCTTCTGTTGAAGGTTCAAAAAATTCCAAAAACTTAGCCCAAATAGTTTCGCTTTTCGCAAGTAATTGCATTTCTTCAGGAGAAATTTCTAAGTATCTATTTTGACAACAACTATTGCAACGATTACAGGTAGAATTCTTTTTTAGTGCATCGAATCTGCTTTTCAGATTTTTTTGCGATGAAAAGAATAATTCTCTGAAAAGTTTGCGGTTTTGGGAGTTTTCTTTAATAATGCTATTCATAATATTATGATAGATTAAAAAAACCATCTAGTAAAATTTAAATTTTTTGAGTTGATAAATTTAAAGCTAAAATCACTAAAATGGAGCTTTAAGCTATTTGAGATTTTTTCTTTTCGAGTTCTTTTTCGTGAAGTTTGTCTGTTATAACTTTATTCAGCATTGGTATCGCTACACCCAAAAGTACTCCAGAGAAGGCATATCCGCTTAATTGAGCCACGTTCAAGTATTTAAGAGCTTTTTTAGCTTGTTCAGAAGCTACTTTAGAAGCTTTTTTTACTGATTTGCCCAAGGCTCCTTTGTCAGTGTAGAGAAGTTCTTCGTGAGTTTTGACAGATGATTTCATTAATTTATCGAAGCCTTTTGCTTTTGGATCATCACAGTTCAATAATTTAACGCCTTTGTGGTCTTCGAAGTATTTTGCTACTCTTTTAGCTGCTAAATCACCTAATACCAGCCAGCTTGTGAATCCTAAGAAGTCACGAGTTGTTGTTTCTCGAAGTTCATTTTTGTCACTTGCTGCAAGAAGTCTTCCAACAATTGAAACAGCATAAATAAATTTGTATTGGTTCATATTAGGCATCAATTTTGTGAATTCTATTTTTTTAGGTAAATCTTTTAGCTTACCGCCGATTGTTTTGAATGCATATGCGGCCATAGCTGCTGCAGAAAGGCCTTTTAGAAGCTTAAATCCTGTTGAATTATCTTTTGCGGCTTTTTCGCCTTTACCGTCTTTATCTTTATAAACTTGGAAACCAGCTGAGCCTGTTTTCTTTTGGGTCATCATTCTGTTAACAGCTTGCATTGCTAGTGCCACAGCAGAAGCAGCCCCAATTCCAATAATCATTTTTTTGGAATTGAATTGTTTCAAAGATTTTAGGAATTTGTTATCGGATATATTTTGAGTATTTTTAAATTCAGCAGCAACTTTATCCTGCATGAAAGTTCTACCCATTGCATAAGTGTTGTCTAATAAATCACCGGCACTGATTTTGATTTCTTCGAATTTTTTTACACCATTTTCTGTGATTTCTTTAGTTTTATTTGGAAGAGTTAAATGCTCGCTAGCACCTGTTGCATGGATGATTTTTTGTACAAGTTTAGATTTTTCTTCTTTGGCAATTTTGTAATCTTCTTCAGTCATAAGAAGAGTGCTTAATTTATCAACTATTTCTTTTTTGATTTCTTTGTTAGAGCTCAAAGATGTTTTAGTTTCTCCGCTCAATCCTGAAACAGAATCGAAAACATCATTCAAGTAAGATTTAACGGCAACTTCTTTAGCTTCTTTGCTGGCAATATCTCGGTTTTCACCTAAGGAATTGTTCCAAGAATGAGCCAAAGAATCAATAGCAGAGCTTCCTGCATTTATTTTGTATAACGGGACTTCGTATTTTTTACTGCTAGAGAAAACACTGACTACATGAGCAGCTCCAAGGCCGAAAAAGCCCATTCCTGCGTATAATAAACAACTTGCAAGCTCTCTTCTTCCTGTTTCGACTCCAGCCTCAGGAGTTCTTGTAGAGTCGATGGCTGTTCTAGGAATAACCATAAAGCCCATGTCAGTAGCAGAAGCACCAATTGCTTGATTGGTAGCCAAATAATTCATAACACCGTTAAGAGCTGCTGCGTTACCAAACGCAGGTTTTCTTGATGTATTGTTATTATTCGTTATAATCATTTATTAATTAACACTTCTTCCGATATACTAACTTGCCTGTATTTATAAGGCTTCTGATCTCTAAAAATTGCCTAAATAGTCTGGTTTTCATTAACAATTATTAAATTTTTCCAGCTTAGTTTTTTTTGTTAGGCTCTGCTTCGTGGGATAATTTGTCTTTTTCGAGTTGTTTTTGTCTGTTATGGTTGGTCATTTTCGCAATCAATAGTGGTGTGAAAATACCAAGAGCTACTAGTGAATACCCTATTCCGGCTAGGTTTGAGGCAGTAATTACATTTTTTCTTAATTGAGTATATTTAGCATCTTTTAATACGCCTGTTGCAGTTCCTTCAATTTCCTCGAAGGATTTAATAGATTTACCTTTGACCCAATGTCCGATTTTTTTGATTAGGGAAGCATTTTTGTCTGGTTTTTCAGCTTCATTCATCAAATTCAAGTCAATTCCTTTAGGCTTATCTTTACTATTCTTATATGCTCTTTGATATAGTTCCACAACGCCTTTTTGGACATAGTCACCTAGGACGTACAAGTTCATGAAGATGATTGTATCTCTTACGGTTGTGTCTTTTAATTCATTTTTATCATCAGCAGCATTTACACGACCCACATCTGTCAATAGACTCAAGCTTCTTGCTTGGTTCATTGTTGTTGTAGGAGCCGCGAAGTTCAACATTCCGCCAGTCAATTTGCCCATGCTGACAAAAGCCAAGCTGCTAAACCAAGCAGTTGAAAGTAGTTTACCCATCTGAAGTTTTCTTTTTTCTTCAGGTGTTTGTTTTTCTTCAACACTTAAGTCTTTGTATCCTGAATAACCTTTTCTTCCTGTCATTTTTTCTGTAAGTTTGCGGTTAATAGCTTGCATAGATAGTGCTAAAGCTCCAACACCAATCATTGTTACAGCACTTTTTACTTTTAATAAAGTTTTCAGCTTATCTGCAAATTTGGTAATATTTTGGTTAGTTATTTCTTTGCTGCTGTTAGTTATTGATTTGTCCATAAAGGCTTTTGACATTGAGAAAGTATCTCGTATGTACTTTTTCATGTCTGTTGCATAAGTTTTTGCTTCGCCTTTGATGGTTACAGATTTTGATGCTCCGTAAACTCTTGCCAAATCGCCATGAATTTCGTTTAGCGTTTTTGTAGAAATGCTCACATTCTTTTCATCAGCTTTTAGAATAGCTTGCGTAAGTTTTTCTAATGCATCATCACGTTTTTTGAGTGTTTCAAGATTATTCGGTTCTAATACCAGTTTTGATTGGCTATTGGCTTGAACTTTTTCAACAAAACTTTGCTTTATGAATTCTCTGACTTTTTCTTCTTTATTTTCAATATGGCTTACTTTTTTCCAAGTAGAAGCGGTATCATCAATGGTGTCTTTGTTAGCCCAAATCCTATGAGCAGCAACACCTGAGAAAGCATCCCCTAAGATGCCATTTTTGAATAAATATGCAACAACAGGAACAGCAACTCCTGGCAATACGCAATTGACAAGTAATCCAGAAGTTTCACGTCTGAATGTTTCAAATCCTTGGTCAGGGTTTCTTTTTACTGTATCAATTGCTGTATTTGGGGCAATTGCAGATGTGATATCTAAAAATATAACCCCACCGATAGGGTTGGTATCCATTGCTTGCAAAGGTTTTGCTAAAGCAGCTAAAATAGCTCCGCCATTTGAGAATGATGGTTGATTATTTTGATTTTTTTTAGTTTGAAAACTATTACTTAAGGGTGCTACTTGCAAATGACCTTCTCCAACAAATAAAATTACATCGACATTTAATAAAATAAAAAATTATTTTTTCTGCTTCATGATTTTTACAACAACTTATCAATAGTAGCAGTAATCATAACTAAATAAAACCTGTGAAAAAAAAAATTGCTAGTGCTCCAATGCAGCACAAATTTCTTTTAGTGTACCATTGACAATAATTGTGTAATTTTTGAACAAAAACACATTTTTAGTTTAAAAATTCGATATTTTAAACGAGTTTTTATATAAAGATATGGAATCTTAAGCAAAAAGCCATTTAATTTTTATTGTAACAATGTTTTAACAAATTTAATATCTGAGTATTTTACTCGTTGAATAGGCCCATTCATCAGGTCTTTTTTTCGAGATATATAATAAAACTTTATAGGCTGTGTTCTCTTTGTCAGTTGCTTTTAAAAGACGATTAGATTCAATTCGTATAGTATTTTTGTATTTGTCGGGAGGCAGAGGCTCGCTGGAATTTATTGCAATTACATCATGATGCCCTACAATTTTATTGTTATTGTCGATGAAAACAGCTCTAACTTTAAGGTAGGTCAAAGGGTTTTTGTCAGATGTATTATGAATATCTATGTAGACAACAGGGAGATAGAATTCTTGATTTTCTTGTTTTTCATAAAAACCTTCCACATTGCTTAATGCTATTTTTGTGTAGAAGATTCCACGCAAATTCTCTTCTCTTACTCTGTCAAAAACACCTTTGTAATAAGCTCTATCGCCTTCTCGTCCTTCATTTTTGCTTAGTTGTATTGCATCAGATAATATTTGAATGAAGACGTCATTGTTGACAGAGGTTGGTTCAAAACTATAAGCTTTTTCGAAATATTCAGCGGATAATTTGGGGTTTTCAAAAAATAAATACCCTAATTTGGCATAAGCCCAAGCATTTTCTTCCAATTTTTGCGATTCATCAAGGTATATAGTAGCTTTAGTGGGGTTATTTTGATTGAAATAGGCATTATCGGCCATATCGACTAAGAGATAGGCAAGTTCTTTTTTTGATGCGTCTAATTTCTCTTTATTATCCAATTTGGCATAATAATTTGTTGCTTCTTTTAAGTTTCTATAAGAACCGTCAAAGTCATTTAATCCAAAATAAAGTTTTGAAATAGCCAATAAAAAATCGGCTTTAGTTAAAAGTTGTTCTCTAGAAAGACTTTTTTCATCAATGCCTGCTATCATCTCTTCAGCCATACCCGGTTTTTTTTCTTTAACATACAAATCAATTAATGAAAAACTGGCGTTAAGATTTCCTGGTGGAGAGGATTCTATAGCTTGAAAAAACTCAATTTTAGCTCTTTCGGGTTCTTTTATAAAAACATATATTCTTCCAAGTTCGTAGTGAGCTTTGAAATCTCCTGGTTTTTCGGCTAGAACTTTTTGGTATTTATTTACTAGTGCTGGGACTTCTTCTATTTTGTATGGGGGAGGTTGATAACCTTCAGGTTTTGTTTGGTAAGGTACTACGAGCCATACTATATCTAAGAAACAAATGAACATGGCAATCAAAATCACCATTAATAACTTCACTCTTTTTCTGTCCAAATCCATTTTACTGGCAGTAACTGTTATTATATTGCTGAACTTTTTCTTGAATGTTGTTTGTCCAAATTTGGTTTTTAAATCATTTAAAGTATTCTTACTCATGGAAATCCTGCTCTATTGATATTGATTCTATGTGTTCTAGTTTATCAAAAATATTGTAAGCGGTTTTTACAGGGTCTTTATCTATTATATCTAATCTAGTTATAATTTTCATGCAGCCTTCGTCTCTGTGGCATTTAGTTTTTTTGAGTTCCAGAATATGGTCAAAATTGCTTATGATTTTGTCAATTATATCTTGTGAATAATCTTCATGCACAATTAGCGTGGCTCTGAGAGTCAAGTGTGCTTTTAAATTAGGTCTGATAAATACATTTTGAATTTTTTTGAATGCAACAAGAATAATCACAGAAAGAGCGGTAGCAATCGTCGCAATCGCAAAATCACCTGTTCCGGCTGCCATACCTATGCTTGCTGCAATCCAAAGACTTGCTGCTGTTGTAAGTCCATAAACCGAACCACCATGCCGAAGAACTGTACCACCGCCGATAAAACCGATGCCGGTGATTATTTGAGCTGCGACACGAGAAGGATCTCCCATTGCCATTAATGAGCCTGTAACAGCTATTTTTGGGAATGAATAAATGGATAAAATTGTAAAAACTGCAGAGCCTAAAGCTACAAGCATATGTGTTTTTATACCTGCCCATTTGCTTGTATATTCACGTTCAAAACCTATTGCTAATCCTAACAGTGCTGAAATTAAAAGCCTTGCCGTAACATCAATCAAAGAATACTCTACTATAAAAGAATGGACTTCGTGCATTAAAATTTCCTCTATTGCCTTGCTTTACTTTTTGGATCCAAGATATCTCTTATTGTATCACCTACGAGGTTAAAAGATAATACTGCAATAAAAATTAAAAAACCAGGGGTTAAAAGCCAAGGCCTTGAAAGGATATTGATGTATTCCTGAGCTTCTTTCAGCATATTTCCCCAACTTGCATCAGGTTGCTGTATGCCTAGTCCTAAAAAACTCAAGCCTGATTCTGCCAAAATATAACCTGGTACAGAAAGAGTCACAGCCACAATTACATAGCTCAAGGTCTGAGGCAAAATATGTTTTGTAATTATTCGGAAAGAGCCTGCTCCAATTGACCTGGAGGCTTCTACAAATTCTTGTTCTTTAATAGACAACACCATACCGCGAATTACACGTGCAAAGCCAGCCCAGCCGATGAATGCAAGGATTCCTGTAATCATCGTAAATCTTTGGACAGAACTCATTCCTGAAGGTAAAACTGCGGCCAAAATTATTAGCAGGTAAAAACTCGGTATCGACATAATAGCTTCTGCAAAACGCATCATAAGCATATCGGTAACACCTCCGAAATACCCGGAAATTCCGCCATAAAGCATCCCTATTGGGAATGAAATAAATAATGCCAAAAAGCCTATTGTGAGAGAGATTTGTCCACCGAATAGTAGTCTGGAAAAATTGTCTCGTCCATTAATATCTGTTCCCAAAATAAAAATTTCGCCACCTTTATCGACTTCGAAAAGATGGATATTGCAAGGTATAAAGCCAAATAATTTATAGTCTTCGCCTTTTTGGAAAAAATTGACGTAATATTTTTTAGTTCTATCTAATTTATACTCGATAGAATAGGTTTTAGGGTTAAATTCTCTTATATATTTGTATGTATAGGGTCTTGAGAGTTTGTAATCTGATGTTACAGTGAATACTTTGCTCGGCGGGGCATAAGACAGTTCTCTGTCAGAATATGTTTGACTGTATGGGGCAATGAATGGAGCAAATAAAATTGCCAAGTATAAAATAGCTAATATAAAGATTCCGGTAAGCGTTACTTTATCTTTTTTGAGCCTTTTTATGAGCGATGAATCGACTTTTTCAAACATTAATTGCCTCCTATTCTAGGGTCGACAATATGAAGCAAAATATCAGCAATCAAATTACCCATAACCAGCATAATTGAACCTATCATTAAAGAAGCCATAACAAGGTTTATATCAGATTTCATTACAGCTTCAAGCACCAAACGTCCAAGACCAGGGTACTGAAATACATACTCGGTAAGGGCAGCACCACTTAGCAAAGAGGCGAATTCAAAGCCCAAAAGCGTTACCATCGGGTTGATTGCGTTCCTTAGTGCATGTTTGTATACGACTGTATTTTCGCTCAAGCCCTTAGCCTTAGCCATTTTGACATAATCTGATTCTAAAACATCCAAAAGATTTGCCCTGATTTGTCTTTGAAGCCCTGCAAGACTAATTGTGAAAAGAACCGTTGTAGGCAAAATTAAATGATGAATTACATCAAGTATTTTGTGAATTAGAGAAAAGTTTTCAAATCCTACGCTCGTAAGCCCGCCCACAGGAAACCACCCAGTTTTGACAGCAAAAACCAGCAACAGCAATGCAAAGAAGAACGACGGAATTGCCATTCCTACCGATGAGAGGACTGTGAGTACTCTATCGACAGGCTTTCGCCAGTTTAAGGCGGCGTAAATCCCTAAGGGAAGTCCGACAATCCAAGTCATAAATATTGTTGTAAATGATAGTAAAAGAGTGTTAGGAATTCTTTCGGCAAGTCTTGTTATGACTAGTTCTCCAGAAGTTGAAACGCCTAAATTTCCTTTGAGAAAATTCCATCCCCAGTGAATGTATTGTTGATAAAAAGGCAAGTCAAGTCCAAGCCTTTGCTTCTCAAGCTCGAGAGTCTGAGCTGTGATAGTCGGGTTGAGTTTTAGCTCTGCCAAAGGGTCTACGGGGCTTAGTTTGATTATGCTAAAACTTATAAGCGAAACCAAAATCAATAGAGGAATGGCTTCGATGGTTCTTTTTAATGAGTAGGCAATAATATTCATTTGATATAAATCTCCTCAATATTGTGCGTACTTCCGCCTAGAGGCGTCGGGTCGACGTTGCCCAGAGTATTTCTTACAGCAACCATTAAAACTGGCGAATACAAATATATCATAGGTTTTTGGGTCGATACAATTTGTTGATATTTGTCATAATAAACTTTTCGTTCTTTAGAATCCAATACTTTTGCAGCGTTTTCAAAAATCTTATCGAGTTCTTTTTCCCAAGCTGATGGAGTAGGATTATTCATATTGAATAAGTGCATAGTGCCAGTATTTGACCAAACACTTCTTCCTCCATGAGGCTCTAATGGACTAGCAGTAAGGCCTATTATTGAGACATCCCAATCATAAGAATTGACGAGTTTTCCGACCAAAGAATTAAATTCAATCGGCTTGAAATTGACTTTAATACCAATTTCCTCAAGATCTTGTTTTATGATTACCCCAACGGCTTCACGCTCTGTGTTACCAGCGTTTGTGAGGAGTTCAAATTCGACCCTGTTGCCATATTTGTCAAATAATTGGTCATTTTTATAATAAAATCCACTTTTTTTCAAAAGTGCTTTAGCTTTTTCAGCATCTTTTTTGTGCCCTTGAGCAAGATTTTTGTTTAAATATATAGAACCCAGGCTTTCTGCCGTAAATAAAGGCGCTCCAACGCCATAGAGGACATTAGACACCATTGCATTTCGGTCAAGTGCATAGTCAATTGCCGTTCTGAAATTCAAATTCTGAAACCATCTTTGCTTCATTGGAGAAACATAATATTTTCCTTTTTCATTTTTGCGATTGTTCAAATTGAAACACATAAAAACGGTACTGGTTTCTGGGCCGAGATTGTATATTTTATAACCGCCTTGTTTTTCGAGGGCTTTGAATCGTGCCACATTATTACCTCTGACAGACAATATATCAAGCTCTCCAGCTTCAAATTTTAAGACTTCATTATTCAAGTCACCGACAATGTAGACAATATATCTGTCGAGATAAGGTAATTTTTGACCTTTTTTGTCAATCATATAATAATTTGGATTTCGTATGAAAGTGACCCTTTGAGCAGGTGTATATTCTCTTATTTTGAAAGGCCCGCTTACGACAAATTTGTCAGGATTGGTTGATACCCCCCAAAAAGAATGAAAAGCAGCTTTGCCTTTTTTTACGACTGGCAAAAATACATGTTTCGGCGCAATAGGTGTACTTAATTGCCTCAAAAATGGAGCAAAAGGCACAGCAGTCGTGAATTTTATTGTGTAATTGTCGATTTTTTCTACGGTAGGTAATTTGCCATTAATATACAAATTATCACGAGTACTGGTATTTCCATAGCCTTCGAAAATAATATTTTTCCATGTGAAAATAACATCATCAGCAGTAAGAGGCTTGCCGTCAGACCATTTTAGTCCACGGCGAAGATGCACTATGTATTCCAAGTTGTTTTTTATATCAACAGATTTGGCTAATTTGGGTACAACTTCTCCGGTATAAGCATCTGTTGTAACTAATCCATCAAACATTAATCCGCCCAAAGTGGATGAAGTATTATCTTTTGACTCCCAAGGGTTGAAAGTTTTTGGGCCTTCTCCAATTACAGAAGACCTGAATTCTCCGCCATATTTTCCCACTTCTCCTCTCGAAACCAAATAGTCTACCCCATTTTTATAAACAGTTTCAAAAGGTGTTTTGGATTTTGGGGTTAATGCGCTATCCATTTTTTGAGCATTGTCAGTTTTGATTTTAGGGATTTTGTCCACTATCAAGCATGCTTTAAGTGTCAAAAGGACAATTCCGAAAATGATTATATATTTAAAGATTTTAGAACTCATAAAATAACCTCAAATGTATTATGCATCATTTCTTTAGCGAGTACAAGTATAAACACCACTGTACAAGTGGAGAAAATCCTATTTGCCCACTTGTACGATGAGATTGCTTACGGAAGTGGGCTAATGCGCTGTAACTCTTCATAGACGTGCTCTTGCAACGTTGGAAGAGTGTAATGCTCTCGGGCTTGAAAAAAATGTTAAAGTTTCTTAACTTTTTTTTGTTTAAAGGGCAATTATTACACTTAAATTGTTTTTATAAATATATAGAACAATGAAATATTATTGGGATTTTGTTTTAAAGGGGTAATAAATAAATGAAAGAACGTGAATTTCTAACTGCATTGGGCATCAAGCCAGATCCAGAAAATAATGTATACAGAATTACTAATTGGCGCCAAGAAGAAGAGCTAAGAAGAATCGTAAGAATTTTTGCTCTTAAAGAAGCTGAAAAAGCAGAAGGATTCAACAATCCTTACCGCACATTGGCATCTTTGAAATTAGTACAAAGTAACAACTAAAAAGTTTGCGAAAGCAAAAATATTAACCAAGTTCTTGGCGGAGCTTGGTTTTTAACTTCGAGAGTGCGGAATAATTGAAATTTTTCTGCACTTTTTTTTATAAATTACAATATGTTTGCAGATAATTTGAACTTTCTTTGAATCCAAGTTTTCGATAGATGTTTAGAGCTGGCAAATTATCTGTATCAACTGTGGCGTTTAGCTCAATTAACGGCAATTTTCCTTGCATAACATCATTGATTAAGCCCTCTATGGCTTTTGTCAAAAGCAGTTGCCCTAATCCTTTATATTTTAATTCTGGGGATATTCCGATTATTGGAATGTTTGCAATATTGTCAGTTGTTAAATTTACAAAACAGAAACCTTTAGGCACACCGTTTTCGAGAAGTATTTTTGTTTTATTAGGCATAAAAGTTCCATAAATATTTTCAACAATTTTCACCAAGATATCTTCACAACCCGATAAAGTCAAAAATCTTGGGTCGAATTTATAGTCTTGCATATTTGCAAATGATTCATTAATCAGTTTTATCAAATCTTGAGCATATTTCATATCCCAATTGACAATTTCGATGCCTTCAGGAGTAGGTCTGTCTTTGACTTTATTAAAAATTTGTACGGATTTTTCGTTACTGAATTTGAAATTGACTATAGCTTGCCCGACATATTCGAAGTCAAACTGAGCAGATTTAACAATAAAATCTTTTTGTATGCCCATCATTGCATAAGAAATTAGTTTGTAGCCTTTGCCTGAAACTTCGTCTTTGAGTGCTTGCATCAGTGCTGATTTTTTAGCCACTATATCATCTCCACCGACGCAATGCATAATGCTTAGTTCAACAACCTCAACAATGATATTATAAATTAAAAATCCTTTTAATATATTGTTGTGGAAAAGCCCGAAGATGTTTAGAATGCCACTTTCAACGAAACTTTCGATATCTCTAAATTCTAAGGGTAAAATTTCAAATCCGTAGTCACTATAGGACCTCATGTAAAAATCATTATAGGCGAATTCTAATTCTTTAATATTTTCTTTTGTTATCTTTTCAACTTTATACATTTAAAACTCCTCTTGAAACAGCTATTTTCTTAATTTTAAGCTTTTTTGATAAATTAGACAAATAAGTTAACAATTAGGCCATTTAAAAAAGCTCCCAATGATTTTGAGAGCTTTAATATCTTAAGTTATTACTATTTTTTAGGTTCCGATGAAGTTTTTAATTCCTCGGATTTCGATGTTGTTTTTGAAGAGTTTTTTCAGTTTGCTTATGGCTCTATTTTCGATTTGTCTGATACGTTCTCTCGATACACCATAGCGAGAGCCAATTTCTTCTAAGGTTTTCTTTTTGCCGTCATCATCCAGGCCGAAACGCATAATTAGTACATCTTTTTCCTTTGTGCTCAATTTGTCTAAGATACTTCTCATTTCGCAAAACAAGTTGTCTTGAGTCACTTTGGTATCTGGCGCAATTGAACTTTCATCAATTAAAAGGTCGCTTACAGTTGAGCTTTCATCTTTTTGATTAAGAGGTGTTTCTAGGCTGACAACTGTTTGTGTGGTCTTTAAAATTGATGTCAGTTTTGAAATGGAAACCCCTAGTCTTTGAGCAATTTCTTCTTTTAAAGGGACTCGATTTAGCTCATTGGAAAGGTCAGTTGTTGCTTTTCTCACTCGGCTAATAGTTTCTATCATATGGACCGGAAGCCTTATAGTTCTCGACTTATCGGCAATGCCACGAGTGATAGCTTGTTGTATCCACCAAGTTGCATATGTGGAAAATTTGTAGCCTTTTGCATAATCAAACTTTTCAGCTGCACGCATTAAGCCCAGATTGCCTTCTTGAATTAAATCTAAAAAAGAAAGGCCACGGTTTGTGTATTTTTTTGCAATACTAACAACAAGTCGTAGATTCGCATTGATAAGTTTTTGCTTTGCCTCCAAAGAACCTTCAGCCACAGCTTTTGCTGTTTCATATTCTTCATCAGGAGTCAAAAGCGGAATTCGCCCTATTTGACGCAAATAAATTTTTACAGAATCATCAGCAAGGCTATCGTATTCGACGCTTGTTGCAGGTGTAAAAATATTTACTGCTTCTGGAATATCTTCTATTTCGATATTAATTTCAATGGCTTCGTTCGCCATGGCATCATCATTAATAGTCTGTCTGTTAAAAGTCATTATACATCCCCCTTGATCGCCAAAATTAAGATTATTTTATTTTGTTATTCTTTGTTTAACCACCTCATAGATTATGATACTGCCAGCATTAGCTACGTTTAGTGAATTAAAATCACTAAGCATAGGAATTTTAATAAGGTGATCGCAATTACAACCGACTAGTTTACTTATTCCACAATTCTCTCCTCCTAAAACAATTGCGCAATTACCACTATAATCTACATCGTAGTATGTTTCATTCGCTTGAGCATCAGCTCCAAAAACCCAAAAGGCTTTTTCTTTAAGCTTTTTAAGGGCATTTACGATGTTATTTACTTTGATTATAGGAATATGATTTACAGCACCCGCACTGGCTTTTTGAACTGTTGCATTTACTGTAGCACATCTTCTATCTGGAATGATTACCCCGTCAACCCCTGCGCAGACGGCAGTCCGTATTATTGAACCGAGGTTATGAGGGTCTTCAACTCCATCTAGAACTATAACTATTGCATTTTCTTTATTTAAATTATTTAGGAAATCATCCAAATCCAAGTATTCTATAGGAGAAATGCTTGCCACAATTCCTTGATGAGAAGAGTTTTCGGTCAAAGTTTCAAGTTTTTGGGTCGGTACAAATTGAAACAACACACCATTTTCTTTAGCTTCGTTGATTATTTCATTTATTTTTTTGTCTTTTTGAGAATTTTGCGATATCAATATTTTATTAATCCTCTCAGGTGTAGTTCTAATTGCTTCTTGAATTGCATTTCTGCCGTATATATATTCTTGCATTTGTAAAAATTCCTTATTCTAGATTAAGTAACAACGAAGTTGTGGTCAATTAAACTCATTATAACCGATAGGCGTATTCAAGTGGGAATATGAAATTTAATTTACTTTTAACATATTATTTTGTATTAGATTTGGATTAGTTTTATATGTCAAAAAGCAACTGCACAAATAATTTCGGGCAGTTGCTTTTTTGATATTATTTTTATATTTTAGACTACAGCATTGAGGTTTTTGCCTGTAGGTGTTGCTTTCGGGTCTTTTGCAGGAGCTTTGGCATTGACTGTTCCAGCCATTTCCTTCATTTTATCTGCAATTTCCTTTTCAACTTTCGGGTCTGGATGATTTACGATTACATCAAGATTATTTGCATCTTTAATTTTGAAACTTACAATGTCCTTGCCCATTTTTTCGTCTAATAGAGCTTTGACTTTTGCCAAATCAGCTTGTTCTGCTGGGCTTATAGGCTTCTCGGACTTTATAGGAACTATTTGTGTTCCAAAATTTAATTTACTAATTCTATTCATTACACCAACCTCAAATAAGTAATCACTATTGTTTTAAGTTAAAAAGAAAAAATAATTGTTAGTTACTTTTAATATTTTAATAAAACTTTACCAATTGTTATTGAATAATTTAGCATTTAGGTTTTTGCAGGTGTAGCAAGCGTTGGCTTCTAGGAACACTTTTTTTGAGTAATCCTGTATGGTAGAGCCGATTTTGCCACGAGAATCTGTTGCCAAAGCAGGGCAAGAATAAACCCCATCATTAGTAATTACTCGGGATGTTTTGCAGTCAAAATTGTTTTCATCTACATCTTTTAAGCTGCTTGAATCAATAAATTCATGCTCTTTGTATTTACCGAAGTTCAAGGCATATTCGCCCATTTTTATTGGTGGAATTATTTTGTAATTCAAATCTTCAGTTTCAAAGCCGATAGAGTTAAAGAGTTCTTTAAATCCTTTTTTCAGCTCAGTTTCATCTTGGTTGTCATAATTAACAATAGATATTATAGGGTTAAATTCGTATTTCAGAAGATTCTGAATGCCGGATATGGCTTTTCTGAAGTGTCCTCTTGTGCGAATTCTATCGTTTATTATTTCATCAGGGTGATCAAGGCTGACTCTGAAGATGATTTCAAAATTGTAATTATCTTCAAGTTGTCTTAAAAAACGGACTTTTTTATCATTTAACATAGTTCCGTTTGTAAGAATTGTTGTGTTAGCTCTTTTAAGGCAAAGTCTTAGAATATTGTTGATTTCAGGGTGTAGTAGAGGTTCTCCTCCTGTTAAATAAATTGCCTTAATAGGGTCTTTTTTTGTTGAATCAAGTGTAGCTTTCACTTTATCGATATGTAAAAAGCTTTTTGGTGTAAACTTTGGACCACAACTCAAAAAACAGTGTTTACATTTCAAGTTGCAGGCATTGTTCGATAATTGAAACCAGAGATTTTCTAAAGAGTCCATCTCAATGCAAGGTGCTTTAAATAATAATTGTAGTGACATAACCAAATCCTCCTCCTGTATGACTATTTTAGTGTAGAGGATTATGCTGTTATTGAAAATAACTCTACTAGCCTAACTTATCTTTTAGAATAGTAGTCTCTTTTATAGCCGAGTGGGGTATGTCTAATAAATTCTAATGAGAGTTTTTAATTTATTAGTGAATTCTAGACTTAGACGTCTAGTGTCGCAAAAGCTCGCCAAATCACGTTAACTTAGCTCTTGCTGAGTAAAACGAAGCATAGAGATAAGTTACCTACTTGGTGCCGTACTTTACTCACTTTTGCAAGGTCGCCCCCTGTTAAGCTTCAAAATTAAAAATTTTGGACTTGCACAGTGGTCTTAATCTATGATTTTGCCTTGAAAAAGATCCATCACCATTTCTGTTTCATCGGAAAAATCTTTGAAATTTCTTCTGATAGGTTCTATTTCAGCTTTTATTTCTTGTAATTCTTCTATTTCGATATCAAAATTTTGTTCAATTTGAATTCTATCGACTATTTTGGGCTTTTCTGGGGATAAACTTGGCTCATTCTCATTTTTTTGTTCAGATGAGGATTTCAGTTTTTTTTTTACTTCTTTTTGTTCATCCAAAGTTATAAGGCTTATTTTAACTTCTTTTCCGAAGAAACTTTTGACTGCAGTTTCCAATTCTTGTAATTTATTGCTTTCTTTTATATTTTTCAGCCAATGTTCAGTTTTTATAGCAATAATTATACTTGTGCTCGAAATTTCTACCGGACTTGCCATTTGTAAATAAAATGGTCTTACACTTTCAGACATACACTTCAAAAGATCTTTCCAGTGTTGCATCAAGTCATCGTTAGGTTGTTTTGGTTGAGCTTGAGGTGTAATAACTTGTTCTGTTTTTTCAATTTTAATTTCTGATTTTTCTTGAATTTTTGTCGTCACAATTGCTTCTGCGACTGGCTTAGGAGTTTCTTGTGCTGGTTGAGGTCTGGCGATTGCTTGAACTTTGATTGGTTCAATTGCAATATTTTGGCCCGAAAGCCTTGCTTCTAAAGCGCTCATCCTTTTTTCTAAATCTTTCATAACTTTTATATCTTGACGATGCAAAATACTTATCAAGATAACTTCAATCCACATCATTTGGTTCGTGGTATTTTTCAGCATAACTTCGTATTCAGCCATTTTTTCAATAATTTGGGCTATTTCAATAGTTTCAAAAGCTTGGGATTGGGATTTTATTTGTTCTAAGGCTTTTTCTGAAACAGCTAGCAAATCGACTATTTTGTCTGTGTTTGGGGCTGTTTTTATAAGAAGCATATTTCTAAAGTATGAAACTAATTCTTTCAAAATCAAAAGAGGTTCGTTGCCTTGGTTAATGATTTTATTAATAAGCTCAATAAGCATGTCAGGCTGTTTTGTGGCCAAAGATTCGGTTATAGCGTACAAATCATCTTGAGATAGAGCGCCTGAAATTGACAGGACATCATCAATATTAATTTCTTTTCCGCCCAAGCCTAATACACTTGCCTGATCCAAAAGCGCTATGGCATCACGTAATCCGCCAGATGCTTTTTGGGCAATCAGTTCAATTGCATCTTTTGAGATTTTTATTTTTTCTTGTTTTGCAATATATTCAAGTCTTTTTGAAATGTCTTTTGCTTTGATTTTTCTGAAGTCAAAACGCTGACATCTGCTGACGATTGTCTCTAAAACTTTATGAGATTCAGTTGTAGCAAGTATAAATACAAGATTTTGAGGAGGCTCTTCAATTGTTTTCAAAAGAGTGTTAAAAGCTGCTGTTGAAAGCATATGAACCTCATCGATGATGAAGATTTTGTATTTGCCCGAAACTGGCACAAATTGAACTTTTTCGATTATATCTCTCGCATCTTCAACGCCGTTGTTGCTTGCTGCATCTATTTCTTTGACATCTATGGCGTTTCCGCTGGTGATATCAATACAGTTTGGACATTTTCCGCAAGGCGTTTTTGTAGGCCCTTCGATACAATTTAGTGATTTTGCTAAAATCCTTGCAGCAGAAGTCTTACCAGTTCCTCGTGAGCCTGTAAAAAGGTAAGCATGGGATATTTTACCCATTTCGATTGCGTTACAAAGTGCCGTAGATACGACTTCTTGCCCGACTAAGTCGCCAAAACTTTGCGGTCTGTATTTTCTATAAAGCGGCGTATAGGATTGTAACAACTTTCATACCTCTTTGATATCATATATAATGTAGCATGAACTAGGGAGTGTGAAAAGATAAACTTTTACTAAGTTGAGGCTTTTTACTGAACTATACAGATAAAGGATTTAATAAAAGTATGAAAAAAATCGCACCGCTAAAACCAGGCGATACAATCGCTATAATATCACCTGCTGGCCCGATTAAGGATGTGCAAGCTCTTAATAACGCTGTTTCTTATTTGGAATCTAAAGGATATAAAGTTAAAGTTGCTCCAAATGCTTTGTTAAGAGAAGAGTATTTGGCTGGAGATGATGATTTTCGTTCAGCAGATTTACTTGGAGCTTTTGGAAATCCTGAAATTAAAGCGATACTTTGCTCTAGAGGTGGATATGGCTGTGCAAGATTTTTGGATAGGATTAGTGATGATTTTATAGAGGAAAATAGGAAAATCTTTTTGGGGCACAGTGATATTACAGTGCTTTTGAACAATTTTTCTATTCCAACCTTTCATGCTCCTATGGCTGTTGGTGATTTTGGAACTGATGAAGTTGATGCACTTACCGAAAAAAGTTTTTTTGAAGTGATAAATGGCATAAAGGCACCTTATCTTTATGAAGCTAAAAAAGATTTCAAGGTGATAAATTCTGGCAAAGCCCAAGGAAAGCTGATTGGCGGGAATTTATCTGTTTTGGTTTCTTTGCTTGGTACAAAATATACCCCTGATTTTGAGGGTAAAATTTTACTTCTGGAAGATTTGAATGAGCCTTTGTATAAGTTAGATAGAATGCTTACGCAGCTTAGGCTTGCAGGAGTTTTTAAGCAAATTTCGGGGCTTGTGGTTGCAGATTTTGGCGAAACAGATGTTTCGATGGAGTTTTTAAGAAGTTTTGTGCCTAAAAAACCAGCTTTTTATGGTTTTTACGCTTCGCATGATAAGAGTAAATATACTTTGCCTTTAGGCGCAAGATATTCTATGTCTGCTGATGAAGGTACTCTTGAGTTAATTGAAGATATTTTTATCTAAAAATATTCGATTTTAAGTCACAAAAAAATGCCGACAGCAATCGGCATTTTTTTTATTTATGTTTTAATCCTATGAAAGTTCAATGAGCGCTCTGACTGAGCGGGCAGTTTCTCTGATTTCGATATCAGAATGCAGATGCATTGTATCTTCCAATATATTTATGACTTCTGCTTTGTCTTCAAGAGACAAAATTTCGTTCACTGAATTCATTGCAACTTTTGGGCTAAGGTCGTTCATCCCTTTACCTTTATTAATTACCAAAACTACTAATGAGTCATGGGTGTTTTTTGCTACCAGAGCTTTTGCCGTCATTTCTCTTATTTCTTCAGATGGAGAATTTGTTCCCAATCTTTCCAATATTCCGATGGATGAAGGATCCGGATGTGCTCCAAGAGCTTCTATTATATGTTCTATTTTTGCTATTTCTGTTTTAAACATTTTCTTTATTCCTTATGATTAATTTTTAATACAATAAGCTGAGATTATACAGTAGCTAAAGATTCCCATAATGTTCCAAGTCCGCCAACATTATCCTTGTACTCATTTAGAAGTTTTTGAGCACCTCTTGAGATTGTCGGAGCTTTAGTTTCTTTTTTAAATGCTGTTAAGCTGATATTTTCTACTTTAAAATCACTTATTTTATTTGCTAAATTTGTAATATGTTCTGCTGTTTGTTTTGCAAAATTGATTACAGGTTCAAATTTTTGAGCTAAAGTGTTTTTTATTTCAACCAAGCTGGCAATTACTGCGCTTGCAGCCATTTTACCTTTTTGGACGATTGTATTTTTTGTTCCTTCGGATGATTTTACGAATAAATCACTTGTTTGAACTTTTCCTTTGAATGAAATCCCGAAAGGATTACTTTTAAAAGGATTATTTGCAATCCCCTGCTCATTTTTTGAGGTTTTAATTTTGTTAAATATCCCTAGTCCACCACTAATCTTCATGTTATCCATGTTTCTTTATCCCTTCTTATCTTTTCCTTTTTGACTTAAATTAAAATATATTGTATAAATTTGCCGTGTAGTTTTAAATTATCACGTAAGCAATGCTTGAAAATCATATAAATGGATGAGTTTAAGGTTTAAAATTACAACTTAAGTTGGTGCTTGATATATTCTTTGGTTTTGATTATGATTATGTAACTTGAGAAAAATAAAACAATTAGAAGGAAAATAAAATGTCTAGACAATGTGCAATATGTGGAAAAAAACCATTAAAAGCTGCTAAAAGATCTTTTTCTAATAAGTCAAATACTTATAGACAAATCCCTAACTTGCAGTCAGTAAAAGCTATTATTGGCGGAGTTGTTAAAAGAACTCGCGTTTGTACTTCTTGTATTAAAGCAAACAAGGTTAGAAAAGCAGTTTAACTAAAAATGTTTTTAGGTTATAAAAAAGAAGACTTTTATTAGAAGTCTTCTTTTTTAATAAGGATTTGGCTGTTGTTAATTTTTAAGGATGCAAAACCCAATTTACTCGAATCATCAGCAATAGCCCTAGGGTTTTTTGATGGTGTACATTTGGGGCATTCTTTTGTGGTTAAATCCATGATTAAAAAGGCTCAAAAAGCAGGATTGCCACCTTGTGTTGTGACTTTTGCCAACCATCCTTTAGAGATTTTGCAAAATGCTAAAGTTCCATCAATTGTAACTCTTGAAAAACGACTTGAGTTGCTACAAAACCTCGGTATAGAGGCTGTTTTGCTCTTGGATTTTACAACGGATTTGATTGCATTATCGGCAGAAGCGTATCTGAAAAATATTCTTATAGATTCGCTTCACCCTAAATTCATTACTGTTGGATTTAACCACTCTTTTGGTGCTAACAAAAAAGGAAATGGTGAGTTTTTGCAGAATAATTCTGAAAAATATGGCTATGAGCTTTTGAGTATTCCTCCCGTTGAGCTTAATTCTACAGTTATTAGCAGTTCTTTAATCAAAAAATGTATCGCAAATAGTGATTTTGACAGTACAAGCCAATACCTTGGCAGAGATTTTTCTATTTTGGGAGAAGTTGTAAAAGGTAGAGGAATTGGTCACACTATAGGTTTTGCGACGGCTAATCTTTTGCAAGATGAAAATTTGGTAGAGATTCCAAATGGCGTTTATTCTGGCTGGGCAAAAGTTCAGGGCAAAAAACACAAAGCCATGATAAATGTCGGCACTGCCCCGACTTTAAAAGATGGGCAAAAAACTATCGAGGCGCACCTTTTGAACTTTGATAAGGATATTTATTACCAAAATATCGAAGTCGGTTTCGTGCACAAAATCCGTGACGAAAAGAAATTTGATTCAAAAGAAGAGCTTGTGGCTCAAATTAAAAAAGATTGCGGTCGGGTTTAAAGTTTTTTTTTATTCACCATGCTGAATATTGAATTGTAAATAATTATTAAATTAATATCAAAAAAAATTCTTGAGGATTTTTCTTGCCTATAGATACTCGTGGAGAGAAAAATGATTAACAGAATTTCAAGTGTGCAAGTGCAGTCAAATAGAATGCAAACTCATCAAAATAAACAAGCAAAACCAGCTTTTGGTACGGCTTATCATATTGATGTGGCTTCTAAAAAGTGTAAAACTTTGCTTCCTCAACAAGAAAATAAGATTATTTTAAACTTGGTTAAAAAAGCAAAAGCTGGAGAATTCAATCTCGAAAATGTTTATTTCTTTTCAAAGTATTTTAAGTCTCAAAACGGCGGCAGGGTTGAAACTAAGATAAAAACCATGCAGCATTTTGCTTATACGGATTTGTTCTCCCCAAATGGAAAACAACGCATTCAAATTGTAAAAGACAAAAACATGGACGATGCCACGAAAGAATCATATGATACTTTGGCTAAGATTTTAGAAGCTATAGAACCCAAAAAATAAGGAAATAAATGATGATTAATAGAATTTCAAGTGTGCAAGCACAACCGAATAGAATGCAAACTCAAAATAAACAAGCGAAACCTGCTTTTGGTTGGGCTCATTATTTTACAGAACGTCCAATTTGTAATGAATTGCTTCCTGAACAAGAAAATCAGGCTATAATTAATTTGACTAAAAAAGTATCAAAAGGAGATTTTGAACTTAAACAAGTTGATTCTGACAAAAAAGTTTTTAAAGCAAAAAATGGTGATACGCTTGAGATGTCTCAAGGTACATCAAAGACTTTGCCATATATTAACTGGAATTCTGAAATAGATAAAGACCATCTTTCAATCGTTAGAGATAATGAGACAGGGGATGTTGTTAAGAAATCATATGATACTTTAGCTAAAACTTTAGAAGAAATTAAGCTAAATGGCTAAATAGTAATAATTTAAAACCATAAAAAAGAGTGTCGACGTAATGCCGACACTTTTTTTTATGGTTTATATTTTTAAATGCCTCCGACTTTTGCTTCTTTGTCAGAATTTAGCTCAAATTTGTCATGAAGAGCTTTTACAGCTTCTTTTGCGTAGTCTTTGTCTATGATACAGCTTATTTTGATTTCACTTGTAGAAATCATTTTGATGTTGATTCCCATATCTGCCATTGCACAGAACATATCTGCTGCAACACCTGGCTTGTCAATCATGCCTGCGCCTACGATGCTGATTTTAGCTACATTTTTGTCTGGAATTGCTGCTTCAAAACCGATTTGGGCTTGAAGAGTATTCAAGATTTCCATTGTTTTGTCGCAATCAGATTCATCAACGGTGAAAGCCATGTCTCGAATATTATTTTCGTCACCGTAAGATTGAATAATCATATCTACGCTGATGTTATTTTGAGCAAGAGTTGAGAAGATTTTCGCAGCACTACCTGGTTTATCAGGAACTTTTGTAATCGCAATTTTGATTTGCGATAAATCTGCTGCAACGCCGCTTACCGGTCTATATAGTTCCATTTCTTCAACTCCTATTATTAAAGTTCCTAAATCATCGTGTTTAAAACTGCTTCTTACGCGCATCGGTACAGAAAACTGTTTTGCAGTCTCGACTGAGCGAGGATGAAGCACGTTAGCGCCCACTCTTGCCAGCTCAAGCATTTCTTCATAAGAAATCACATCTAACCTTGATGCAGTTGGTATAAGCCTTGGATCAGCCGTATAGACAGCATCTACATCGGTATAAATATCGCAGCGTTCAGCTCCCAGCGATGCTGCTAAAGCAACGGCTGATGTGTCAGATCCGCCACGACCTAGGGTAGTGATTTCGCCATCAGGTGTCACGCCTTGGAATCCTGCAGCTACTACAATCATTCCGTTTTCAAGATTTTTCTTAATTTTTTTTGATTTTATATCAACAATTCTTGCTTTTGAGTGAACATTTTCAGTGATAATGCCCATTTGAGTCGCATTCATACTTATTGCTTTATGACCTGCTTGATGAATTGCCATCGTCAAAAGTGAGATTGAAACTTGTTCTCCGGTCGCAAGCAGCATGTCCATTTCTCTTAGAGAAGGATTAGGCGTAAGTTCTTTTGCCAAGTCGACTAAATAGTCGGTGGTTTTGCCCATTGCAGAAACTACAACAATGACTTGATGGCCGTTTTCTTTTTCTTTTATGACTGCTCGTGCTACATTTCTTATTTTTTCAGCGTCCGCAACTGATGTTCCGCCAAATTTTTGAACAATAATACTCAATTTTAATCTGCCTTATAATTTATAATTTCTTCTTTTATTAGAGTACCAAATTCAACCTCAAAGTCAAGTTTTTCAAGAGCTAAATCCAAGTATTCCAAAATAGTATTTTTTTCTTTCGGATATTTATGTACTAATGAGGAAAAATCGTCTTTGAAACCGTTTTTATCACCCAATTTTGCTTTTATGAATGCAAAATTGGCCCAAATTGTAGGGTTTGCATCGGTTTTTTGGATTAATTGTTCAAGATAATTATAAGATATGCGATAGTATTCGTCAGAACTTTTTAATTCAGCGATTTCTATATAAGCAAAAGCTAAAAAGTTAATGACTTCAAGAGATTCAGGGCTTTCATTTTGTAATTTTTCCATAATCTCAATAGCTTGCTCATGTTTATTTGTTTTTATATATATTTCGGCCTTACACAGATTGGCAATAGTGTATTTCGGGTCAATTTCCAAGGCGTGATTCAGTTTTTCCAGTGCATTATTAAAATCTTCTGTCAGCATCAATATTTTGCCGTATTCAAATAAAATATCAGGATTATTTTTTTCTAGCTGATATGCTCTCCTGATGCGTCTTATAGATTCTTTGTAATTTTCATTTAGTGAATGGATTTCGGCCAATTCTAACAGTGAAGAAAGATGTTCCGGATAATATTCGAGGGCTTTTTCATAATATTGAATTGCTTTTTCTTCTTCTCCTGATTTTTTGTAGGAATTAGCAATGTTGTAATAAAGATGGTTGTTATTACGAGTTTTTTTAAGGACTAAATTGTAGCACGTGATAGCTTTTTGAGGTTCATTAAGGAGTTGATAATTTTTGCCAAGTTCAGAAATGGAATTATAATCTTCAGTATTCATTCGAGATAAAGATTTAAAAATTTCCAGCGCTTTATCATAATCTTTCAGTGAGCTTAAAGCTGTACCCTGATAGTATTTTACAGAAGCATCCTGTGGTGAAAGTTCAGAAGCGATTGTTAGTTTTTCGAGTGATTTTTCGATTTCTCCGAATTTTTGTAAGCTCGCCCCCCAAGATAAATAAAGGGTTAAGTGTTTGTTATTTATTTTTTCAGCGGTTTCATAACAGTCGTTGCATTCATTGGGCATCTCTTTGGCAGCGTAGGCTTCAGATAAAACTATGTAACTTTCGATTTTCATCGGGAATAAATTTATACTTTTTTTTGCATTTTGTATAGCTTGCTCATAATCTTTTTGCTTCAAGTAGCTTATCGCTATGTAATAATAAGCTTCAAAATTTTGAGGTGCGAGGGCTATTGTTTTTTTGAATTTGTTTATAGCTTCATCATATTTGCCTTGTTCTGCACAAACTACGCCCCATAAAAACACTGCCTGATAGTTTTGAGGCCCAAGTTCAAAAGCTTTTTTGAAATTTTCTTCGGCCTTTTTTCTATTGGATAATTTCGCTTGTGAAATACCCCAGTTTATATAGGTTTCAGGGTTGCCAGGTTCAATTTTTATAGCCATTTTATAATTTTTTTCAGCTTCTTCAATTTGTCCCAGCTCGATAAGTGTTGCAGCACATAGCGAATAAGCTTTATAAGAAGTAGGTTCAAGTTTTATGGCTTTTATAAATTTTTCTATCGCTTTTTCAAAATCGCCATTTTTTGCTAAGGCAATCCCCCAATTGATAAAGTTTTCAGGAGATTTTGATAGCATATTTCCAGAGGTTTCAAATTTTTCCAGAGCCGTTTCAATATCACCTGTAGTCGCTAGAAATATTCCCCAATTCATATAAGCTTTTGAGGGTAAAATTACTTCTTTGCCTAATTTTTCATATGAAACTACGGAGGAATTTAATTTGTTTATTTCAGAGATTATATTTTTAAAAAAATTTTTCATTTTATATATGTATAATTATCCTTGTTTTTTGAATTCATCTATTTGTATAACTATATAGTTCATATAATAAAGGGCTTTTTCAAATAGTATTTTGTCTGTTTCAAGATTATCTTTTAATTTTTCTAGAGTAATCTGAGAATCTTTATGATAACAGGCTAGAAAGTCAGCAATTTCCGCTTGTATATAAGATGAAAGAATTAAATCTTGTGTAGCAAATAATCTTGCTTTTGAAAAAACTTGCTTACTTTCATCATATATTTTAGAGAATTTTTCCATATCGGGCTTTTCCAGAGTTAATTCATTGATTAATTCTGTTGCCAAAGATGTAGCTTCTGTAAAAGTTCCTTTTATTTCTTCGAAAGAATTCAGAGTAGTCGAAATTAATTTTAATCCACCATTTTTAAAGTCTTTTAAGTTAGTAGTTGCAGTTTTTTCTATTATAGAATCGATGTCAACGCCTGTTTTTTTTAGATTTTTAACAGCTATATCCATTGTTTGATATGTCATACCTTGAATTAAGGCTCCTTTAACCGCAGTATTAACCATTTTAATCTCTGGATTCTCTTGTACTAATTTTTCAAATTCTTTAATGAATATGAGATAATCTTCTCTGGTTGTTACGTTTGAGCCATCTGCGGATTTTGTTGTGGTAAGTAATGCTGTATATTCAGTAGCTCCAGGATTAACTATTATTTGTTTTTCTGTTTGATTTGCGGTCTTTACATTTTTATCGGCATAAAGCACCCCTTCTGTCATTGCTAAATCTAAGCCCGAGAAAATTACTGTTTTGCATCCTAGGATTTGAGCTAGTTTGAAAGATAAAATAGATACTGAGGCACATGGCGCAAGGAGTTCTATTTTGTTATCTGGAATAGCATCTAAAATAGTCTGAGAAATTTTGTCGATTGAAGGAAAATAGATGAAATTTGATTTAACATTTAAGGAGTCTAAGCTCAAATCTGATCTTGATTCTTTAACGAAATTAATATTTTGTAATTGGTCTTTGTATTTTTCTATTCTATGAAGTTGATATGTTGGGTCAGCTACGGTTATAAAATCCGGCTCGATATTATTTTCTTTTAATATTGGCAGCGTAGGCAATATGGCTATAACAATAAATTTTTCACGATGTTTTTTTATGAGTTCCAAGTCATTTCTTAACGAAGGACCTGCTGCAATAACAAGAGCTGTTTTGTTTTTACAGCTATTGGTCAAGATATTTACAGGTCTATAGTTTTCAATATTGTAAATCCGTAGCAGTAGATTTCTGACGGTAATTTTAGACATTAAAAGTGCTGTATTCTGGTCTATATTTTTGTCTTTTATTGTTTGAAAAAGATTTTTTGATAGTTCAAGCAATCCTTTTTGGTCTAATTCTAAATAAGAAGGTAAAAATAATACTTCAATTTTATCCCCTGCAAGGTATTTTTTTTCAAAAAATTCAGTAACATCTTCTTGTTTATCTACAACAAAAACTCTGTCGTCCGCAAGTTCTACCGAAAAATCAACATTTTCAAAGACAAATCTAAGAATATCTAAAGAAGGTTCGAATAATAATATTCTTGAATTGGCACTTACGTAGGCTCTTTTGAACAAATATCCGAGACCTAGGCCGTATACAACTATGATGTCAGAACTTTTCATTTCATTTTTTACAGTTTTATGCCAAATGGATTTTGTTTCACGCAGCGGATCTTCACTGGAGTGCAATAATATACCGTTATAAGAGATTATAAGGTTTTTGGATTCAGAATCATAGACTTGAATGGATTTAATTTTTTCATAAGAATGAGCTTTTATTTTTTTAGCCAATTCAGGATTCTTTTTCTCTAGTTCTTGCATATTTTTTTCAAACATTATATAAGCTCCACTTAATTCAGAATGCTGTCCACTACTTCTCTTACTACGCCGAATCCGCCTTTTGATTCAGTTATAAGGAGATGTTCTACTACTTCTTTTAATTTGTAATTCCCATCAGGCACGCTTATTGCTGTTTTTGCCAATTGGAGTGCTTGTATATCATTAACATCATCGCCTATAAAGCAAATTTCTTCGGTTGATAATGAATATTTTCGCATTACTTCTTGTAGGGATTCTTTTTTCTGGTTGAATCCAATGCCTTGGTGGACATCTTCCAATTTGAATTTTTCGGCTAAGGCGTCGATGGCTTTGCTTTTATCTCCCGATATTATCGCGAATTTCCCACCACTTTTTAGCCATAAAGAAATACCCATAATGTCTTTATAATTTATTTTTTTAAAGCTATCACTACCATTTGAGGATAAATAAAATCCACCATCAGTCAAAATGCCGTCAAAATCAGATGCGATTAGCTTGATTTTATTTTTGAAAGGCAAATCTAGCATAGAACTGTTTTCTTCCTTCTCAATTTTTCGATTATAGGTTTTTCATCATTGTAGACTTTTTTATTACCATCACCAAGCATGCTTGGTAGTAATCTTATGTCTCTTAAAAGTTTTTTCAAGCCAAGCGGTTCTAGGCTTGCAGCGTGGTCTGAGCCCCACATTGTTCTGTCTAATGTTATATGTCTTTCAATAACGCAAGCACCCAAAGAAGCGGCTAAGAATGATGGTGCAATTCCTCTTTCATGTCCGGAGTATCCGACAAGAGTTTTGTATTTTTCTTTGAACTGAGGTATTACAAGAAGATTTAATTCTTGGTTGTCACTTGGATAAGTCGCTGTACATTGCATTAATACAGTATTGTCATTACCAACAATTTCCATTGCAGAATCAATTTCTTCCAATGAACTCATTCCTGTTGCCATAATCATTGTTTTGCCTTTTGCTTTTGTATGCATTAAGAGTTCTCTGTCTGTAAGGCATGCAGAAGCTATCTTATAAGCCGGAGGGTTGAATTGTTCTATGAAATCAACAGATTCTTCATCCCAGCAAGAGGCTATCCATATAATATTTTTTTGTTTGCAATATTCATTAATTTGTTTGAATTCGTTGTATCCGAATTCAAGTCCTCTTTTGAGGTCTCCATTTGTTTTGCCAAAAGGATTTGGCCTTGGTCTTTCAAGTTCTTCTTGAGTATAAACTACATCAACAGTTCTTTTTTGGAATTTTACAGCATCACAGCCACATTCTATTGCTATATCAATAAGTTGTTTAGCTATATCAATAGAACCATTGTGATTAATACCAATTTCAGCGATGAAAAAACATGGTTGATCTTCGCCTACCAATTTGTTTCCGATTTGGATTGTTTTATTCATTAGAGACCACCTTTTCTTCTGGACTATCAGGTTTTAAATCTTTTATAATAGAAATATTGGTGTTTGTAGCACCTATAAGCATTCTCTCATTATCTACTTCTACAATGTGCAAAAATTTATTTTGGCCAATCGGCATAGTAGATACTATTTTGATGAAATTTTTAGTTAAGGCTTTTTTTGCTAAAGCTTTTGATAGTGCATTTTTGCCGTATTTATTATAAAGCCAGGCCAAAGCGACCATTATTATAACCAATGTAAATAAATTTGCAAAAACAGTTATTGGAGAAACTATATTCTCTTTATTTTGTTCTTTAAATTCTTTTTTTATTTCGGCTATGGTTTTTTCTTTTTCAGCCGCAGGCAACATCATAGATGATTGCTGTATAGCCGTTTCAGCTTGGCATTGATTAAAACCTGCTGAATTCAGATTGCAGGCTAAAAACAGGATTAGTAATAAATAACTAATACATTTGAAATTTTTATGTGCAAAAAATATTTTCAAAAACCTTAATCCATTAATATAACTACAGAAAGTATACTTCAAAATGACGCATTATGCATGGTTTATTTGAGTGAAACACTAATGATTATTGTATCAGTAATTTTGAAAAATGAAAGAATTGATTCATAAAGCTTATTGATTATGGGGAAATCAATTGATTTCCAGAGGTTATGACCATTGGGTTTGTTTTTTATAATCCAATGAAGGTGGTTGGCGATGCCATATCTTTGGACATGTTTAATATAATTTACTTTCAAGTTTGAATTTTTGAATAATTTTTTTAATGTTTTATCGTTGAATAAGAAAAGATGACAGCCCCAATAAGTGAAATTCTTGAATCCTTTATTGTTATAAACCTTTAAGAGAGCATCATGTGAGCTTGGAACTTCTATAATTAGTTCACCATTTGGTTCTAGTTTTTCAGAAATTTCCGCTAAGATTTCTTTTGGATTTTGCAAATGTTCCAGTACGTGAAACATTGTTATTACATCAAATTTTTCATCAGTTTCTTTAATATTTTTTATAACTTCGAGGTCATTTTGTTTAAAATATTCGCTAAATGTTTCATCAAGTTCTAATCCAATAGCTTTTTGGGCGACATTTTTTGCAAGTTTTAAAAATTCAGCATTGCCTGAACCGAAATCTAAAACTTTTTTGCCTTTGATTTTTTTATTTATAAAACTAAAGCGTCTCAAGTCGTCTGCTTTTGTAGTTTTAATCCAGTCTTCAAGCTTCATTCCGGAGTGCATATCTCCTTGTTGATAAAAAGTTTCATTCATATGCTCGAAAGAAGAAAGAAAGACCAAAGAACAATTTTCGCATTCTAAGACGTCTACACCATCAAGATTTCTGATTTTGCCTTCTCTTTTTTTATGTTTTGACCCTAGACACAGGTAACAAGTTTTATTTTCTGACAATTTAATAACCTTTGTATTTTTTCTATATATATTATAACAGAAATTGTTTTTTGAAATATAATAACATTATGGAAATTCTTTTATTTATTTTAGTTATAGTTTTTGCCTCTTTATTGTGGGTGGCTTTTTTGTATTATATAGAAAGAAAAAAAAGAGTTACGCTGACCAAATTTTTGAATAGAATTTCTATAACAGCTCAAGAAGTCCGCTACGGAAATTTGTCAAGGAGGCTACGGTCTTCGCTTACACCCGAGACCAAATGGATTGCAGAAAATATAAACCGAATGATTGAAACTTTGACTGATAGAGAGCTTATGATTAAAGCCTATCAGATGGAGCTTGAAGAGCAAAAAAAAGACCTGCAGGAAATGGTTAAAATCCAAGAAGATTTCACTGCTACTTTGACACATGACTTAAAAGTCCCTATTTTGGCAGAAATTAATGCTTTAAAACTGTTTTCTGAAGAATCATTTGGGCAAATCACTCAAAAACAAAAAGATGTGATAGGCAGTATGCTTAAAAATAACGAAGAACTTTTATTTTTGGTTAATACCCTTTTAGATACTTGCAAAAACCGCTCTGGAAATCTGAAAATAGTTAAGGAAAAGCAATGTTTGCTCAAAGCAGCAAGAGAATCGATTGAGGAAGTTGCTTTTTTAATAAATAAGCATTCTATAAACCTGCACAGTGACTTAAACAGAGTTGATGTTGAATTTGATAAAATTGAAATAAAGCGTGTTTTGAAAAATATTTTGAATAATGCAATTTCTCATACTAAAAATGATGGAATTATCGATGTGCAAGTCTCAAAAAATGAAGAATTTGTTGAGGTTATGATATCTGATAATGGCCGAGGGATACCTTCTGTGGATTTGGAAAATGTTTTTGAAAAATATTTTTCGACTTCTAAAAAAATGAGAAAAGTAGGTACAGGATTAGGTTTATATTTATCGAAACAAATTATCGAAAAACACGAAGGCAAAATCTGGGTCGAATCAGTGCCGGACAAAGGTTCGAAGTTCTATTTTAGATTGCCTGTTTAATTATAATTATAAAAAACTTTACTTAAAATGAATAATAATTATATAATATAAGTGATACTAATGTATTTAAGGGTAGGTTGTGAAAAATAAATTAAAAATCCTTTTGGTTGAAGATCATGCATTAACTAGATTTGGCTTGAAGACAACGCTGGAATCTGTTGATTTTGTGGCGAGTGTTATTGAAGCTGAAGATGGCGAAAGTGCTGTTACTTTGACCCAAGAGCATCAACCGGATTTGATTTTGATGGACTTAGGATTGTCAGGAATTAATGGAATTCAAGCAACTAAGATTATCAAAAATATAGATAAAAGTTTTAAAGTTATCATTTTGACTTCGCACAATTCTGAAGAAGAAATTTTTGAAGCTCTAAAAGTAGGTGCAAATGCTTATTGCCTCAAAGATATTACTCCTCAACGATTGGTGCAGGTTGTGGAAACAGTTGCAGAAGGTGCAGCTTGGCTTGACCCTGCTATAGCAGACCTTGTGTTGAGCAAAATTAACTCCTCTGATAAAATGTCAGGTGCATCAAGTGATGTTATTGATGGAATTAATTTGACAGACAGGGAGACTCAGGTGTTAACTTTAATAGTAGATGGTTTATCAAATGCAGAAATAGCCGAAAAAATTTACGTAAGTATTCACACTGCAAAAGCACATGTTTGTAATATTTTACAAAAATTATCAGTAGATGACAGGACGCAAGCCGCGATTAAAGCATTAAAGTACAATATAGTTTAGGTAGGAGAAGAAAATGGCCTCTTTAGGAAAAATTTTAATAATCGATGATAATCCCAAGTATCTTGAGGATGTTCTCCCGATGTATGGTTACGAAGTAGAGGTAGCAAAAGATGGTATCAGAGGGCTTCAGCTTTTGAATGAAAATTCAGCAGAAGATATCGCCCTTGTGCTTCTTGATGTTATGATGCCGAATTTGGATGGGTGGCAAACGCTCAGAAAAATCAGGGATAACAAAAAATATGGTGAAATACCAGTCATTATGATTACGGCTGTTGATGAAGAGCAAAAACAGGTTCTTGGGTTGAAAACAGGCGCAGATGACTATATTACAAAGCCGTTTACTTTGCCGAATTTGCTCGCTAGAGTTGATGCTTTGCTAAGAAGAAGTTCTTGGAACAAAGAAGACGATAAGAAAAATATTGGCATGGATTTTGTTGATTATTCAGAAGATATCATACCTTTGTCTGCCAAAGAAAAAAGCGTTTTGCAGTTGGCTGCAAAAGGGGCTAGTAACGATGAAATAGCAGAAAAATTGGTTCTGCAAAATTCAACAGTTAAAAGCCACATGAATAAAGTATTTAAGAAATTAAATGTAAAAAGTAGGACGCAAGCTATTTTGCTCGCGATTCAAATGAATTTGATAGATTAGTGTTGATTAAGGAGATCAATAATGGCATTTACAAAAGAGATGGCGATGGAAATTCTTTATGCTGGTGACATTTCAGAATTCAATCAAGCTAGAACTTATAACGAAGAAGAATTATTAGACCTAAGTGAAGTCGATTTCACAGATTTCAATCTGGCCGATGCGAATTTGAGTTTCGCAGACTTAAATGGGGCAAATTTTACAGAAATGGAGCTTCAAGGAGTTAATTTTACAGGGTCGGATTTGACTTCAGCAAGTTTTTTAAGAACCACTATAGTGGATACTGATTTTACAGGAGCAAATTTAAACGGAGCAATTTTCGTAGGCTCGAATTGTCAAGGCAATTTTACTGATGCAGACGTTTCTGGGGCAGATTTTTTTGACGGAGATTTTTCTGAGTCAGATTTCACTTTGAGTGTAAATATGTCTTTATGCAAATTTGATAATTACACCGTTTGGCCTGACAGCTCAAATTTACCGGATGATTTCGATTCTGAATATGTTACTGACTCAATAGCAGATGATGACGATGACATTTCTTCGCCAGATAGCTATTAATAATTTTACATAATTTACAGAGATGTCCAACTGAGGGCAATTCGCATTTTCAGAACTCGTAAAGTGCGTTAAAAATAGCATTGCGGTTAAATATAAGCCCTTCTTGGGAGTAAGGATTTTGCCCATACTATTTTTTATGTGATATAATTATAATTAAGCTGAATTTTCGAATTAGGGAGCTGATGAAAAGATTATTTTTGATATGTATATTTTTGCTTTTTTTAGCAAATATTTCAGCAATTGCTGTTGCGCAAGATGCTGTTTATATGGATGCAAAAAGTACAAATGTTTTAAAAATTAAAACAACAAAAACAAAATATCTTAACGACAAAATTCTGGACAATGATCCTGACAAAATTAAACTTATTATGAAGCTTCAAAAAGAAAAAGATGTGGAAGATTTGGAAAGCCTTTGGAAAGCTACTGTAGATAGAAACAGTGCCATTAAATTTGCTTTGCAAAAACTTTCATCTCCGGCAGAGCATAGAAAAATACATTCATCAATGATGGCCAAGAGCGTTGCTACTTTGATTAATGGTGCATCTTTAGTCCCTTTTATGGTTGGTGCCAATTTTGGATTGCAATCTGCATCTATGGCAAGTGGGCAAATCGCAAACAGGCTTATTTCTAAAAAAGGTATGCCAAGAGCTATGCCTTTGACTGATACAGAGCTGATACAATTGTCAGATTTGGTCGAATGTCTTCAAAATGAAGTGGTAAAAAATTATTATGATTATAAAAGCTCTATCAATTCCTTGAAAGATTGCCGTGAGAAGCTTATCGTCGAACAAAAAAACTACAGTACTGCGCTAAAACAAGACAATCGTTTCTATATGATTGTGTCTTCTGCAATGTATGATGATAAGATGTTAGAAGAGATTCAACTAAAACAAAAAGTAAAGCTTAATAGGTTGAAGCTTGAGCGTTTGGCTGGGCATGACGCAGTTGAACAGTTGAATTTGAGCAGAATTGTACTAAATACAGATTGCAGAAATGAAATTTAAATTTTTTCTAGTTTTATTGGTTTTTATATTGGTTGCCCCAAGAGTTTTTGCTGTGGAGTCTGCTATTGTTAAAAAATCTCAGATTAATTCGAAACAAGCTAATTCTCAAGGTGTTGATATAAGAAAAATAGCTAAAGAAGCCTCTTTGGAGCTTAAAGATGAAGAAGACAGTATTCTTGGCGATTTAAGAATTTTGTGGCAGTACGCTGTTGAGAATAGCGAAACTATAAAATTTGCTATCTATAAGTTATCAAACCCAAATGGGGATTTGAAAAATGCTGATGAATCAAAAGTCAAAAAGCTTTTGAAGCCGATAGCAGGAATTACTCCTTTTGTAGCGGCAACCGCAGGAAATGCTATTGCGGCTGGCGGAAGTATTATTGGCGGGACTTTTTTGAATGATATTCTTAATGAAGACAAATACAACAAACGCCTTGAAAAAGTCACAGACGCAGATTTGGTGATTTTGGCAAAAGCTATTGAAGAATTACAAAATAAACTTGTAACTAGTTATTATGAATACATTACAGCGAAAAAAATTCTTACTTATGCTGATGTAAATCTACAAAATAGAAAACAACTTTGTGATGTTTTGGGTGAGGCTTCAGACGAAACTATAGTAATTGCAGATGCTTTTTATAGAGAAGCTTTGTCTAGACAAAAACAATCCCAAGAAGCTTTGCTATTAAAAAGAGCTGCCCTAGAGCAGCTGGTGGGCAATGATGCTATTTTACTTATTGAAAGCAATAAAACAGCACCTAAATAAATTTTGATTAGGTTTTTGATGCTTGTGGCGAATGGTGATGTTCGGCATCTTTGTCTTGATATTTTTTCTTCGTATTTACGATGTTTAGTCTAGGGATAATGACACCTAGAATTGCAGCCGTGAACAAGATACCGCCGATTTTTACGCCCGCTTGCGCTTTTTGTGCGAATTTGAATACTTTGTTATCTTCTGTAAGCTTGGTTAGCCCGCGTTCAAGAGTTTCGAATTCGTGGCTATTCGCTGATTGAGCTTTTTTCAATGATTCGATTATTTCTTTATTTGTAGCACCTTCATTGCCGTGGATAGCTTTAAGCTCACCAGCAAGTCCTAATTTGTTCATTATTTTCTTGATATCTCCGCCATGTTTTTCGACTGTTTCAGAGAAAGTTATAAGCGGATTTTTAAGTTCACCAAACTTTGTATACAAGTCTTTGACTTGTTTTTGAGAGATGAATTTTGCATTTTTAATATTTTGAGCTTGTTTTTCGGCGAATTGTATTATTGGGATTCCTGTCTTTTTGGTAATCATATAAGCCATAGCACTGTTCAAAATAGGTGCTCCGTAACAAGATAACAATACACCAGGAATATCTCTTGTAAGTACTTCTCTTCTTTCGTCGTTGCCTCTGGAATCTTTGAATCTTGAACCGACCATGAAAATAGAGCTTATTGCAAGGAACATATTGCGTGTTAAATCGCCTTTATTTCCTAAGCTGCATCTTTCGGCAGCCCAGTTGAATAGTTTGCCTCCATTTCCACTATGATTTCCTGAGAAAGAGACGCTTTGGTTATTTTTTTGTTCATCTTCCTTTGATTTATGTTTTTTTGTTTTATGGTTGTTTGTGTCTAAGCCATCTAAGCCAGGGAATTTTTTATCAGTTTGATATAATTTAGGGATTATTACCAAGAAAGCAGACAATGCAGATACAGCAATAATGTTTGTAGTTTTGCGAACAAAACTTGTTTTTTGGTGGAATTTTTCGATAAAGTCTGTGGTTGATTCTGAAGTTTTCTGGCTTTTGTTTGTGAAATCTTCAAGATAATTTGGAATATCGCTTACTAGGTCAGAGATGCTCAAATCTTTTTTGCCGATTTTTATTTTTGATGTATCGTCGATAAACTTGCCATTTGCTTTATTTAAAGTAGTCAATGCCTCTTCTACAGCTTTTTTGGCATCTTTTTTGCATATTTTCTTGTCTAATACATTAGAGAAAATTTCTTTGATTTCTGTAATTTTTTCTTTTCTGTGCTCGAACCCTTCGAACGCATTAGAAGTTATGTTTTCTAAGAATTTTTCATTTATATCTTTAGGGTTTTTCAAATCTTTCAGATCTTTAGCAGTATTTTTCATAACCCCTTTGAATATGTCCAAAGTCTCTACAGTCAATTTTGTAGATTTGCCTTTAAGCAAAGCTGCTATAGCTAAAACTCCTGCAGGAACAAAGAAGAATGCTGGGCCGGAGATAACTTCTCTCCCTAATTCTTCACGGCCTGCTTTGTAGTTCGGGTGGCCAAGTTCTTCTTTATTACGGTTGTACCCTTGAATTGTACGAGGTGTAGCCATGCCAAAAGCATCTACTGTTAAAAATTCACCAAGGAAACCATTATTTTCAATAAAATTTGCCAAAGCAACCAATGGATTGCCAGCGCCCCCAAAACTTGGCTGCGCTTGTCTTTTATTTTCAGTGCTGTTGCGATTATTATTCGATTTATTATAGCTCGAAGAATAAGCGTTGTTTATTTGCATTTTAATTTATTTACACCAACTATGATCTGCCCACTTTGATTTCTTTATTAATAAATGCCACTAATACCTGATAATTGCCATTTTGCTAGAGTTTTTTAAAGAAATATTAACTTTTGAATAAATTTCAAATATGTCCGCAGTTAAATATTATGTCAATTTTTAGCCTCTAATACAATAGAGGTCTACTTTTAAGGGGGTAAAAAATTACAAATCTTAATACATTCCATTAGGAGAAATTAACAATTATTTAATTAGCCTTGCGTAGTATTAGACATTGTATTACAGTAGTATTATAAGGCTTAAGGGGATTTTTTATGGCGTTTTTAACTTATAGTTTTTTTCTACTTGTTGGTGGCCTAATTTCTTATATTTATTTGAACTCTACGACTATAAAAGCTCTAAATTTTAACTTGGAAGAAGAAAAACTTTCCAAAGATTCTCTTAAAGAAAAAGTTTATAAGTTAGAAGCTATCAATCTTCAAAATGAACAAAATGAAAAGAATTTAGTTAATGTTTTTGAAAATATTGCATCTAAAATTTTGAAAGAAAATACGGCAGATTTTTCACAAACTAACCAAAAAGAAATAGAGTCTATGCTCAAGCCATTTAAGGAAAATCTTTCTGATTTCGGGCAAAAAATGGAACATGTAAAAACCCAAAATACTGAGCTAAAAACCCAAATTGATATTTTAAAAATATCAAGCGATTCTTTATCACAAGATGCCAAAAATCTTACAGATGCTTTGCGTGGAAATTCGAAAATTCAAGGTAATTGGGGCGAGATTTTACTAAAACGTATTCTTGAAACTTCAGGGCTTGAAGAAGGTGTGAATTATACTACGCAAGATTGCTTTACTGTTGAAGGTTCAAGATATTTCACGGATTGCATAGTAAAGTTGCCTGAAAATAAAAATATTATAGTTGATTCTAAAGTTTCTCTTATTCCTTTGCAGAATTTTTATCAAGCGAACGATGAAAATGAGCGTAGCGGGCGACTTAAAGAGCTTGAACAATCTATAAAAAAACACATAGATGATTTGGATAAAAAAGCCTATCATGACATACCTGAAATAATCACAGCGGATTATATTTTGATGTTTATGCCTGTTGAGAGCGCTTTTAATATTATGATGTCAGAATTTGACGGTATTATGGATTATGCTTGGAAAAAGCGTGTTTTAATTGTTAGTCCGTCGTCTTTGATGGTTGCTCTTCGAACTGTTGAAATGTTTTGGAGGCAGGAAAAACAAACTAAAAATATTGAAGAAATTGTCCGCATCGGTAGCAATTTGTATGACAAGTTCGCAGGTTTTGTTGATGATTTTGATGGTATTTCTAGTGGAATAGACAAAACTAAAAAGAGCTTTGATAGTGCTATGAACAAGATAAAAGGGCATGGTGGGATGGCAAGCCAAGCTCATAAACTAATAGATTTGGGTGCAAAGGCTAAAAAACAAATCCCGCAAGAATTGATAGAGGTAGAATAAAAATGGCAGAGAAAATAGAAATAGACTTGAGCAAAAAATTTCCGGCAGAGTTTGATAAATCAAAAAAAATACATTTTATAGCGATAGGCGGAATTGGTGTAAGTGCGATAGCAAAATGCTTTGTGGAACTGGGCTTCAAGGTTTCGGGGTCTGACATTAAAGAAAATAAAAATACAGCACTTTTGAAAGAAATGGGAGCAGAGATCTTCATCGGTCAAAAAGCTGAAAATATTGCTGGTGCAGAGGTCATTATTGCAAGTTCAGCGATTAAAATCGATAATCCTGAAGTCATTGAAGCTAAGAAAAATAATATTCCTATTTACCACCGCTCACATGGCTTAGAAGCAATCCTAAGAGGCTTTGGGCAGTCCAAGAAGCCAGTTTCGATAGGTTTCTCAGGTACGCACGGTAAAACCACTACAACGGGTATGGCGAGTTTGGTATTCGAGCTTTCAGGTAAAAATCCAACCAGCGTAATCGGGGGCATTTTGCCACAATTTGACACTAACGCTAAAGTCGGAGACGGCGGCTATGTGATTGCAGAATTGGATGAAAGTGACGGGACAATTGTTCTGTATTCTCCTGATATTACTGTTGTAACCAATTTGGAAGTTGATCATCTTGACCATTATACAGATGGTTTTGCTCAACTTTTGGAAACTTTTAAAACAGTTGCAGCGAATGTATCAGATACTGCGAAAATAGTCCTTAATGCAGATGACAAAGGCTGTATGGAACTTTATAAATACATCAATAAATCAAAAGTTGTTTTATATTCTACAAAAGATGCTCAAAATGCTGATTTTTCTGCAAAAAATATCATTTTAGAAGGACTTGCAAGTTCATTTGATGTTTATAAAAAAGAAGATTTTTTAGGTCGTTTAGAATTGAGTATTCCTGGGGAGCATAATGTATCCAACGCCTTGTCTGTGATGATATCAGCTCTCGAGTGCGGAATTTCTTTTGAAGATGTCAAAAATTCTATAAAACAATTTGGCGGAACAAAAAGACGTTTTGAATTTGTCGGCGAATTTAATGGAGCCAAAATTTATGATGATTATGCGCACCATCCAACAGAAGTTATTGCTACTTTGAATAGTGCAAAGCAACTGAATAAAAGAATCGTAGCTATTTTTCAGCCACATAGATATTCAAGATTTAAAGGATTTTGGAATGAGTTCAAAGCAGCTTTTAAAGACGCTGATACGCTTATTGTGACTGATGTTTATGCTGCAGGGGAAGATTTTTTACCGGAGTATAATTCCGAAAAATTTGCTCAAGAAATTGAAAATGCAAACTATTTAAAAGGTTCTATTAATGACATAAAAGATACAATAGCCCCTTTTGTAAAGCCTAATGATATAGTATTGACTATAGGTGCAGGGGATATAACTCAATTGGGGTATAAGCTTTGTCAGAAACAATAGTTGCTTGTCAAAACTATGATTTGTCAAAAGAAACCACTTTTAAAGTAGGTGGGATTTCAAATTGCGTATATTTGCCTGAAGGCTTGGAAGAATTTTGTAATTTGCTCGAAAATCTTGAAAATCCTGTAGTTTTAGGTGCTGGTTCAAATACAATTATATCGTCAGAAGGAATTAATTCGCCTTTAATTTTGACCAAAAAACTCGATAAATTTGAATTTGAAGGTAATTTTTTAATCGCACAATGTGGCGTAAAGACGGCTTTGCTTGCGAAAAAAGCTTGTGAACAAGGTCTTAGCGGACTTGAGTTTTTGACTTGCATTCCTGCTTCTGTCGGAGGGGTGGTTCTTATGAACGCGTCTGCCCACAAACAGTGGATTCAAGACGTCATTGTGGGTGCAAAAGTCTTTAATTTGGATACGAAAACAGTCCTTGAACTTTCAAAAGATGAGTTGGAATTGAGCTACAGAAGTTCTGTTTTGCAACGTAAAAATTATATTTTGCTTGAGGCGAAATTCGAGCTAAAACCGTTAGCTAAGGAACTTATCCAAAAAAGAATGGATGAAAATAAAGCTTATCGAAACCAAAATCATCCTTCTATGAAAACACCAAATGCAGGCAGTATTTTTAGAAACCCCGAAGGGGAAGTTGCGGGTCGTTTGATTGACGGTGCAGATTTAAAAGGTGTTTCGATTGGAGGGGCAAAAGTCAGCGAAATCCATGCGAATTTTATCGTCAATAATGGCGATGCGACTTCTTTTGATATCTTGAGTTTAATGTTTTTGGTGCAAGAAGAAGTGCAAAAAAAGTATGGCTATAAATTGCAGCCTGAAGTAAAATATATAGGAAATAGTGAGAAAGAAGAGATAATATGGCAAAAATTGAACAATTAATTTCAAACGACAAGAGAATTGGTGTTTTATACGGCGGGATGTCAAATGAGAGAGAAGTTTCGCTTCGCTCAGGCAAAAATTGTTACGATGCTTTGATTCGTCTTGGCTATCAAAATGTTGAGTTGATTGATGTAGATAAAAATATCGCTCATATGCTTATGGGTAAAGGGATTGAAGTAGCTTACATCGCTCTTCATGGAAAATATGGTGAAGATGGCTGTATTCAAGGATTGTTAGAAATTTTAGGCATTGCGTACACAGGCTGTGGAACCATGGCAAGTGCTATTTCGATGGATAAACATATGACAAAACAAGCTCTTTGTTGCAGTGGAATCCCCTTGATAAAATCAGTGACTTTAAATGAGCTTTCCGATATAAAAAAATGTTTAGATTTGAATTATCCTGTTATGGTAAAACCTGCGACAGAAGGCTCAAGTATTGGAATGACAAAGGTTGATAAGCCAGAGGATTTGTTAGTAGCAGTAGCCAAGGCTTTTGAGTGTGCAATCAGTGTTATGATCGAAGAATTTTTGGTTGGTGCCTCTATTACCATCGGAGTTTTAGATATGAATGGTGAAACTATCGCTACGCCTATTTTAGAGCTTCGTCCAAAAACTGAATGGTATGATTATGAAGCAAAATATACTAAAGGTATGACCGAATTTATTCTGCCCGCCGAGCTATCGGATGAAGTTACAAAATTAAGTCAAAATTATGCTATTAAAGCCCACAAATCTGTTATGGCCTCAGGTATGAGCAGGGTTGATTTTCTGGTCGTGGGAGATGTCCCTTATTTGCTCGAAATTAATACAATCCCAGGGATGACAGATACGAGTGATTTGCCAGCTCAGTCTGCTGAAATTGGCATTTCTTATGATGAGTTGGTTCAAATAATTTTAAATAGTGCAACTTTAAAAAAACACTAAAAGGATGTAATGAAAGAAGACAACGAAAGATTTAACCATAAAAAAGAAGGGCAGCTCGAAGGTGCTGGCCTTGATGATTCTGTGGGGAACGTTGAAAGTGTTGTAGCGCCTAAAAAACAAGGCAAGTATGCCAAGAAAAAAACGGTAGCAAATCAAAAACGCCAACTCGATTATTTCAAAAAAAAGCGTAAACTTCACAAGTTTAAAATTTTTCTTTCTCAAATCCGTATACTGATAAGGCTTATGGCGATTGCTTTTTTGGCATTTTGTTTTATCTATTTAGTGAAAAGTCATGGTTGGTATTTGCCTAAGGATATTTTGCAGGCTTATCCGAATAAACATTTGCAATTTGAAGGTAATTCGCTTGTTTCTAATGCGAATTTGTTGAATGCTATACGTAAAGTCAAAATTCCAAATAAGCCTGTGTATCGAATTGAAACTACTGAATTTGAACGTGAAATTAAAAAACTTTCACCTGTTAAACATGTTTACGTTAAGAGATTTGCTTTTCCTGCGAGCATAAAAATTGTTATAGAAGAAAAAGTTCCTGTCGTATCAATTGCACCTAATAATGAAGTCTTACCTTTGGCAGTTTTTGCTGATGATGGGACTCTTATTGGCAAAGATTTTTTGCCGGCAGGTCTGCAAATAGATACATATAAAGTTTTAACTTATGAAGATTATTACCAGTGGAACAAGAAACAGATAGATTATTTGCAATTTTTGGCGAAAACAGCAGAAACATATTCTAACGAAAGAGTTCAATATATAGATCTTCGTAATCCAGATGATGCAAGGATAAAACTTCAAACGGTTTCTGTCCGTCTTGGACAGCTAAATCGGAATGTCTTTAAACGTCTAAAAAAAATCAGTGCAATTTTGCCTCAGACTGTGAACTTGAATACGCAAATTGATTATGTCGACTTGCGTTGGGAAGATTCTGCTTATATAAAACTTAAAAACAAAGATGGTAAGCCTGATAATTTACCTGACTTGGAAGAGCCAAATAACTAGAGTTTGATAACTCCTCAAGAAATTTGCAACAAAAAAGCGGGCTTTGTGACCCGCTTTTTTTGAGTTTTATTTTGAATTATGCGAATAATTTTGTTAAGTAATCTGTTGCTTCTTTACCTTCTTTTGTGATTACTTCGCCGCTGTTAGTTTTTGTTGTTACTTCGAATACTCTTTCTTCACCGCCGTACCAATTTCTATTTGTTTTTATTGCTAGACTTGTATTTGGATCGATTTTTGCAAGAAGTGTATTAAGTTTTTCCATATTTTCTGGTTTGATATTTTTATTTTTGTTCAGAGAAGGAATTGCTTTTTTTAATTCAGCTTGTGCATCTGCCAATTCTTTTTTTGCGTTTAATACTATTTGGTTTTGAGCAGTTTTTGCATTCCCTTTAGTTCTGCTTGTTAATGCTGTTTGGAAGCTTGATTTTTTATCAAGATTTATTTCTTTATCAGCTGAGTTTACGAATTTTCCTTCTTCGATGTGGTCAACTTTTCCGAAAAGACCTTTTTTCTTAGAGCTATCAAATTTAACATAAGCTTGTTCAAATTCTGTAGGAGTTCCGCCTTCTCTTACTGTTCTTTTGATGCTATTTTCTACATAAGCTCTGTTAGATTCATACTGTTTTCTTACTCTAGGAGATACAGATTTAAGTTTATTATCTAGTGCACCGCTTATCATATTAGCTTGAGAGTCTTGTCCTTTGACTTGGAAGCTAAGTAGTTTAGCGTGTCTTTCTTCAAGTAATTTAACTTCTTTAGCATCTTGGAATAAGCTTAATTTTGCTTTTAGAGCAGTTACTTTTTCTGTGTTTCCAGAAGCTGTGAATGATTTAATATCTGATTGGATTGATTTGATTTTTGAATCTAGTTTTTGTACATCTGCTGTAGATTGAGCGAAGTATTCATCTGCTGAAGCTGGGGCTTTTCTTGTTGCTTTAGCTTTAACTTCTTCTGCAAGTTTAGCTTCTTCTGCTACTGGAGCCACTGGAGTTTCAGTTTTTGGAATTTCAGCTTCAGTTTTTGGAATTTCAGCTTCAGTTTTTGGAGCTTCAGCTGCTTTAGCTGCTGCTACTTTAGCTTCGTCTACGAATTTGGTTGCATCTTCTGATACTTTACCGTCTAATCCGCGGACTTTAGAACCTGAGATTTGAAGTATATCTTCACCATTTTTGAAGAATTTGCCAGATTCACCTAATTTAGTGAATCCTGAACCTTCTGCTGTTAATGCTTCAACTGTTTTAGCATTGCCGAACCAGTTTAAAGGGTTTGCATTGTTTAAGAAGTTTTCAGCGAATTTATATTCGCCTTTGCCTGCAACTTCTAATTCTTTAAATGCAGTACCTGTTTTATGTGTTTTGATAGCTCCAACTACGCCAATTGTTGCCAATGCAAGTCCTGCGATTTTGCCTAAAGAAAGGCCGCCTTCTTTTTCTGCTACAGGAGCTCCTGAGAAGTTGATTGCTTGTTGCGGTTGTGATTGAGCAACTTGGCCAGCAACTTGTTGTGCAGGTTGGATTTGGTACATTGCTTGTTGTAAATTTGAATTAATTGGACCCATAATATAAACCCCTTATATTTCCTAGTAATTTATTCCCATAAAAAGTAAGCCCTGTGGAGCACTTAGCTTTCGCTTTGTGTCTTGTAGCTTTTGTGTTTAAAAAATCATTTAACGATGATATAACTTGTTTCCTATGTTTATATAAACAATCGATTCATAGAAAAATTGCTAATTTGGGGTATTTTTTATTAAGTTTTGTAAAGCAAAGAGTCCAATCCTGCTGGAAGCAGACTATTTGGCTTTTTTAAAAACCAATTCGTCATCTTTGACATCAATCAAAATCTTATCTCCACTTGCAAACTCACCTTTGAGGAGCATTTTTGAAAGTGGGTTTTCGACATCATGCATAATTACACGTTTTAGCGGTCTTGCACCATAAGCAGGCTCATAACCTAATTTTGCGAGATAATCTTTAGCATCTTGGGTAATCTCGAATTTCATATTTTGCTCAACTAGAAGATGTTTAAGTTTTTCAAGCTGAATATCAACTATTTGGTTTAAATCAGCCAAAGTTAGGCCTTTAAAGAAGACAGTTTCATCAATACGATTCAAAAATTCAGGCTTGAATTGTGCTTTCATAATATCCATAACTTCTTTTTTAGTCTTATCAAAACTTTCTCGGGAGAACAAAGATGAGATGGTATTTTCAAGAATCAAATGTGAACCGATGTTGCTTGTCATAATTATAACGGTATTTTTGAAGTCGACAGTTCTGCCTTTTGAATCAGTAAGGCGGCCATCATCAAGAATTTGGAGCATTATATTAAATACATCGGGATGAGCTTTTTCAATTTCGTCAAAAAGCACAACACTATAAGGTTTGCGTCTGACTTTTTCTGTAAGCTGTCCGCCTTCATCGTGGCCTATGTACCCTGGAGGAGCGCCTATAAGCCTTGATACAGAGTGTTTTTCCATATATTCTGTCATATCAATTCGGATAATAGCATCTTCTGAATTGAACAAAAATTCCGCAAGACTTTTGGCTAATTCGGTTTTTCCAACACCTGTTGGGCCAAGGAAAATAAATGAACCGATAGGGCGTTTTGGGTCTTTAATCCCTGCTCTAGCACGCCTGATGGCATCAGAAACTATTTCTACAGCCTCATTTTGTCCGATGAGCCTTTTATGAAGAACATCTTCCATACTCAAAAGTTTCTGTTTTTCGCTCTCTACAAGCTTGCTGACTTCAATTCCTGTCCATTTGCTAACAACTTGTGCAATTTCATCTTCAGAAATTTCTTCTTTCAGCATCGAATTCTTTTCTTTTTTGGAAAGTTTTTCCTCTTCATTATTAAGTTCTTTTTGAAGTTCTATAAGGCTGCCATATTTAAGTTCTGCGGCATAAGCCAGATTCGCTTCTCTTTCGGCAGTTTCTATTTTTTGTTTTGTTTGTTCTATTTCTTCTTTGATTTTGGTCAAATTTGCAATAGAGTTTTTTTCTTTATTCCATTGAGTTTTCAGTTCTTGCTCAGTTTTTTTGAGCTGCATTATTTTAGTCTCAATTTCAGAAAGTCTTTTTATAGAAGCTTCGTCGGTTTCTTTTTTTAGGGCTTCTTTTTCTATCTCAAGTTGTATAATTTCTCGGGTCAATTTATCTATTTCAGCAGGCATAGAGTCTATATCTATGCGCAAAGATGATGCGGCCTCATCAATAAGGTCTATAGCTTTGTCAGGTAAAAATCTGTCTGGAATGTACCTGTCAGAAAGCTTGGCTGCGGCGATAAGAGCGCTGTCTTTGATGCGGACTCCGTGATGAACTTCGTATTTTTCTTTCAGTCCTCGAAGGATGCTTATTGTATCTTCAAGAGTTGGTTCTTCGACTAAAACCGGCTGAAAACGGCGTTCTAAAGCGGCATCTTTTTCGATGTGTTTGCGATATTCATTTAAAGTTGTGGCACCTATGCATTTGAGGACTCCACGAGCGAGCATCGGCTTTAGCAAGTTTCCTGCATCCATTGAGCCTTCTGAACTCCCGCCAGCACCTACGACGGTGTGAAGCTCGTCTATGAACATTATTATTTTGCCTTGGCTTTGTTCGACTTCTTTGAGAAGTGATTTGAGTCTTTCCTCAAATTCTCCACGGAATTTTGCCCCTGCAATTAATGCTCCTAGGTCAATTGATATGACCATTTTATCCTTTAGTCCTTCAGGAACATCGCCTTTGACAATTCTTTGGGCGAGCCCTTCTATTATTGCAGTTTTGCCGACGCCAGGTTCTCCGATAAGGACTGGATTATTTTTGGTACGTCTGTTCAAAACTTGAATTATACGCCTAACTTCTTCATTTCTGCCTATTACGGGGTCTAATTTTCCAGTTCTGGCAAGCTCTGTGAGGTTGGTGGAGTATTTTTTTAAAACTTGGTAATTATTTTCGGCATCAGGAGAATCCAAGGTTACATTGCCTCGAATTTCTTTAAGCGCTTTATAAACTTGGTCTGGCTTGACTCCTTGGTTAGTTAGTATTGCGCCTGTTGTTGAGTTTAAGATTGCCAAAAACAAGTGCTCGCAGCCTGTGTAAGCATCGCCAAATTTTTCGGCTTCTTTATCTGCATTTGTTAAAACATTATTTAATTCTGATGAAATATAAAGTCGGTTCGCGTCAAAAGTCCCAGATAGTGTTGGCTTTTGGTCGATATTTTTTTTTAGTTCAGATTTTATTGTGGCAACATTAATATTTAGATTTTTTAAAATTTCAGCGACTACATTCTCAGGATTATTAAGCAGGGCGAATAAAATATGCTCTATATCTAATTGCGGATTTTTCTTTTCTATAGCAAGCTCTTGAGCATCTAAGAAAGCTTTTTGTCCGGATTTAGTCAATTTTTCAAAATTAAACATATAATACCTCCATAACTACTCTTATTCTAAAGTATATTTGTCGAAATCTTGCAAAATTTATTTTTATTTAATTATTTACCCATTGGAAAGGTGAAAGACAATAGCGGTGGCGATGGGCCATCAATTTTATCTTGGCACTAGATCTGGGCTTCGCGCATTCTTTTTAGTTCTTCAAGCTCTTTTTGGTATGGTGAAAAACCGTTTATTTTGAAAATTATCTGTGGAAGCTTTTCAAGTATATAGTCAATATCTTCTTCGGTGTTGAATCTGCTTAGGCTGAATCTGATACTTCCGTGCATTCCTGTGAGAGGAATCCCCATCGCACGCAAAACATGGCTTGGCTCAAGGCTTCCAGATGTGCAGGCACTTCCTGAAGATGCACAGATTCCTATATCGCTGAGGTGAAGCAAAATCAATTCGCCTTCAATATATTCAAAACTGATATTTGTGGTATTTGGAACTCTGTTTGCACGAGCACCATTGACTCTTGAGTTGTAAATTCTTTCCAATATGCCTGTTTCGAGCTTGTCTCTAAGGGCTTTTATTCTTGTGGCTTCATCTTCAAGGTACTCGATAGCTAATTCACAAGCTTTGCCAAGTCCTACTATTCCTATAACATCTTCTGTTCCTGCTCTTTTACCTCTTTCTTGGTGTCCGCCAATGATTAGAGGGTTGATTAAAACTCCTGATTTTACATACAAAGCGCCGATGCCTTTTTGGGCATGAAGTTTGTGCCCAGAGATTGATAACATATCTATTTTTGTTGATTTTAGATCCATAGGAATTTTGCCAGCAGCTTGCACTGCATCTACAAAAACCATAGTTTCAGGGTTTTTGCTTTTTACTATTTCAGCAACTTCTGCTACAGGAAAAATCACTCCTGTTTCATTATTTGCCCACATAATACTAACCAGAGCGGTATCTTCTTTTATGCTGTTTTTGAGCTGTTCTAAATCCAATTCGCCTTCGGAATTCACGTCAATATAAGTTACGCTGTAGCCTCTTTTTTCGAGCCATTTGTAAGTGTTCATAACGCAAGCGTGTTCAACTTTTGTGGTTATAAGATGTTTGCGTGGAGTCCCGAATAGAACCCCTTTAATAGCCATATTTGCACTTTCTGAACCTGAACCGGTGAAAATTATTTCGTTTGCAGAATTAGTGCCAAGAAGTTTGGCAACACTTTCACGTGCTTTTTCGATATCTTTGCCGATAGCTCCGCCAAAAGTATGCATACTTGATGGGTTGCCGTATTTTTCGCTAAAATAAGGCAAGACTTCTTGCAAGACTCGCTCATCAACTTTTGTTGTGGCATTATTATCAACATAAATTACTTTTTCCATAATTACACCTGCTCAACTTCAATATCTTTTGAAAGATGTTCTTGGAGAGTTTTTTCAACGAAGTTTTTAAGAGTTGCGCCACTGCTTGGGCAAGATTTGCAAGCTCCTTGAAGTTTTACAAAAACTTTATTTCCTTCAACATCAATAAGCTCGATATCTCCACCGTCTTTTCTTAGTTCATCAGAAACATAATTTTCTAAAATTTTATTAACTTTTAGAATTTGTTGAGTTTTGGTCAAAGGCTTTGCCGTCTCTTTTGGTTTTTCAAGATGAAGAGTTTCTCGCATAAGTTCCTCTATATCATCTTTGCAATGTTGGCAACCGCTGCAAGCTTTTGTATAATTTTGAATTTTTTCGAGAGTATCAAGATTGTTTTCCAAAATTTGTTGCTTTAAGTGGCTTTCTTTTACATCGAAGCATTTGCAAATAATTCTGTCATCAGGCTCTTCTTTTTTTATGCCTGTGTAGTTTTGGATTGCATCATCCAAAGCATCTTTGCCCATAACGCTGCAGTGAAGTTTTTGAGCCGGAAGTCCGCCCAATTCTTCTGCTATATCTTTATTTGTAAGCTTAGAAACATCTTCAATATTTTTGCCGATAATCATTTCGGTCAAAACACTTGACGATGCTACAGCAGAACCACATCCAAAAGTTTGGAATTTGGCATCTGTAATTATTCCATTTTCGTCAATTTTTAAATATAAAGTTAATGCGTCTCCGCAACTGATATTTCCAGTTTTCCCTACCGCAGAAGGGTCTTTCATCTCGCCAACATTGCGAGGGTTACGGTAGTGATCCATTACTTTTTCTGAATATTCCCACATTTTTATTTACCTTTTTTTACTATGGTTTAATTTTACATCAAACACTTTTTTATTTTTTCAAAATTAACTTTCTATTAATATTTTAGACCTTTTTTTCTGTCAAAACAGCCTTGAAAGTGTAACAAAACCTTAATGGAAGCATACATATAAGCTCTTGCAAGAAGGCAATGCTAAATATTTTGATCTAGTGACTGAATCCTTGAGAAATACTATAAAACTACTGATTTATATGTAAAAACTATGATTGAAAGGTTTCAGCAAGATTTTATAGTTGATTAGGGAAATTAAGCTTTTTCGTAGTTTTTAAGAAATTTTAACAAGTCAGAAGCTTCATTTGGCCCTATGACAACATTCCAGTCAGGAAGTTCCATGTTTATCTCTTCTTTTAAAACATCCATAAAACCCGGTATAATCAGATCTCTGTGAGAAATTTTTTCTTCTATCCCACAAGATTTTATTGCTTTAGCGATAATTTCACCCGTGAGTTTTGATGCTGACCATGCAGTTAACACACTCATTCCGTCAGAATCAGTGATAACAAGGTATGCACCCTTATCAAGACTTTCGATTTCTGTAGCAACGGCAAAATATGTCAGAGCAAAATTTGTCGTGACAAAAACAGGTGATTTTTCGTTTGGTTCGCCCACCTCATAAAGTCTCGCTTCTACTTGTAGAGGCTTTTGCGGGTCTGTATAAAGACTTTGGCTCAATGTAAACATTGCTGTCAAAATAGCTTCGTCTAATTCTGGTAAAATCAAAATATTTGAGTATTTGCAAAGAGAAATTGTTGCCAAAAGCGCATCATAATATTTGTCAAAAGAGAAATTAATTTGCGTCATTAGAGGGTATGCAAAATTTTCATCCTTTTCTTTCATTGCAAGTTTGCGGATTTTTGTCATGTCACGCACAAATTCAAAAGGCTTCGAAAGTGATGTTGTGAGCATCAATACAGCTTTTTTACCGCCCGCTTTTCTGAATTCTTGTGATTTTTTCTCAAGTTCTTCGAAACTTTTGCCATTCAAAACTACAATTACATCATATTTTTTTTGAATTTTGAGAATTGTGCTTAAGTTTTTAGATGTTAAATTCACAATAGGTTTATTTAACCCAGAGACTTTCAAGGCTTCTGAAATTCGGGTAGAAGATGATGAAGTCAAAATTAAAGGTATGTTTTTGTTTGTTAAAAGCTTAACTTTTTCGAAGAAATCTTCGCTATCATCAATCAAATTTACTGAGCGGATTTCAAAAGTTTCGCCGACTCTTTCGATTGAATAGTTAGTAATTTTTTTTAGTTTTTGTTTAAATTCATTGTCGCTTGATTTTAAATTTACGGCAATCACGGGTGGATTGTGGAATGTTTTTTCGTGCCTAAAAAGTACTGTCTCGCCGCCTATTTTGAGTTGAGTTTTAGGTGTACCGTAAGCGTATTCAATTTGTGATGGGCGTTTTTGTTCGTCCAAAAGGTTTTTTAGGCTATAAGACATATAAGGGCATTCATCGACAGAAATTTCTTCTTTGGCAAGTTTCATCGCAAATGCCATGCAAGTAGGGAAACCGCATTTTTTGCAATTTGCTTCGGCTTCTTTTTTCCCACCCGGAAGTAATTTAAATATTTGAAGTCCTGTTAACGCCATTTTTACCCCTTGGAAATCAATTTGTCTAATGTTGTTAGTGTTTTTGGGTGTCTTACGACTATTATATTCGCCCCAGCAGACATAATTGAACCGCTTGTGGCGATTTCCCAAATAATTGCTCTTTCTTCCAATTCGCCCCAAGATTGGCTGTAATCAGAAGATTTTGTTTCTTTAGTTTTCCAAACTTCATCACCGACAAAGGAAATGATTGGCATATTCAGATATTCATCACCGTCGAATGCCGCTTGTTTGATTCTTTCAATAACACTATACGCATAATCAAGGCCATAGCCAAGAGCACCGATGGTCGTGTCTATTAAGATTTTATCTAAAGAAAAATCTATGTCTGAAATAAGAATATTCAACTCTTTTGCCAAATTTATGTCGATAGGCGTTCTCGCTATTACATAATGTTTTTCGCAATGTGGAATGATTGTTTTGTATGTTTTTTCATTTACGCTGCCGACTATTGCAGGTTTTTCAAGTACTTTTATAAGTTCGGGAAGAATAATTTCATCAACTTCATTGTTATCAGAACCTGTTATTATAAGAGGCTTTGTGGCTTCTTTTTCGATTTCTTTTAGAATTTCGATATAGTCATCAATCCCATTTGTTATATCATCTTCATTAAGGTTGAATTTTACAGCTAAAAAATCCGATTTTTTCTTTAAAGCCGCTTTTGCATAATCAATAGGGTTTTTATATGCGTTCCCCCAAACTTTTTTTAAGACTTCTTGGTATCCTTCAGGAATTTTTATTATCATTTCTATTGCTGTTTTGAAATTATTTTTGTCAACCTCAACAAAAGGCATAGAATTTTCGCCTTTTAATTTGATATCGTAAATGACTAAATCTCTTATTTTCATTCTCTTCCTGCTATATCCATTAACTTTGAAACGGAATCTTCATAAGATGTTTTTTCATGAATAGATTGACACAAAAATGAATTTATTTCATCAATTAAGTTGATAGCTCTATCGATTTTGACATCTGTACCCGCCACATACGCCCCTATATTGATTAAATCGATATTTTTATGGTAAGTCGCAAGTAATTCTCTTATATTCGAGGCAGATTTTTTATGGTCAGAATTTGTGATGTCTGACATAACCCTGCTTATGCTTTGTAGGATATCTACAGCAGGATAGTGGTTTTTGTGCGCCAATTCTCTTGATAGGGCAATGTGGCCATCCAAGATACTTCTGACTGTATCAGAGATAGGTTCATTAAAGTCATCACCTTCGACTAATACCGTATAAAGTCCTGTGATAGTACCTTTGTCGCTTGTTCCTGTACGCTCAAGTAGTTTTGGCATTAAAGCAAATACTGATGGGGTGTAGCCACGTGTTGCAGGAGGTTCCCCAATTGCAAGTCCGACTTCACGTTGAGCCATTGCGATACGAGTGACAGAATCAAGCATAAAAAGAACATCTTTTCCTTGATCTCTGAAATATTCGGCTATTGTAGTTGCGACAAAAGCTGCTTTGATTTTTACCAGCGAAGGTTGTTCAGATGTCGCTACGATTACAACAGATTTGGCTAGACCTTCTTCTCCGAGGGTTTTTTCTACGAATTCTCTAACTTCACGACCACGTTCTCCGATTAGAGCAAGAACGTTAACATCAGCTTCAGTATTTCTTGCAATCATTGCAAGAGTAGTACTTTTACCTACTCCTGAACCTGCAAAAATCCCCATCCTTTGGCCTTTGCCTACGCTCATAAAGGCGTCAATAGAGCGGATTCCAAAAGATAGAACTTCATCAATAGGTTTTTTGAGCATAGGGTTTATTACGTTAGCTTGCGTGTTGCGATATATATTTGAACGGATTTCGCCCAGTCCATCAATAGGATTTCCTAGGCCGTCTAAAACTCTTCCTAAAAGTCCTTGGCCGACTTTTACTTTGATAGGGTCATTTGTATTTATCACTACAGCGCCAGGCTTTAAGCCTTCCATAGTGTCAAGAGGCATAAGCAAGATTTTTTCTTCTCTAAATCCTACAACTTCTGCGAAAATAAAGTTTTCGTCACCTAATTTATTATAAATATGGCAAAGATCACCAATGCTCGATTCTGGACCGTCAGCTTCGATGGTGAGTCCTATGACTTGCAAAACTTTCCCGATAGGTCTGAAAGAGTCGGCGTCATTTATTATATTTTTGTATTCATTCAGGTTTATCATTTAAAGTATCATCTAAAAATTCATTTTCTAAAATAGGTATTTCTTGTTTTGCTTTTGACATTTTTTTAAACAAAAGATCTACTTGTGTAGATAGTCTTGCATCGACTCTGGAGTCTTGAGATTCAATAACCGCTCCATCTGGTGAAATGGTTTTATCCTCAAGTATTTTAAGGCTTTTCAGTCCATAAATTGCATTTTTTATTTCGTCTGAAATAGAATATATTTTTTGAGCCAAAGTTGGGTGTATAAGAACCTTTAGGGTTTCTTTTTCTTTAAGCTCTGACGATGCATCTATGATGATATTTTTAATTGCTTCAGTATCAAAAATTATTTGAGTATGAGCTAATTTTTGGGCAATTAACATAACAAATTCAAGCAGTTCATCCTCTTTTGCATGATAAATTTCATATTTGGCATTAGTTATAGTATTTATAAATTTATCAAGACTTATAGCTTTTTCTATAACATCATTTACTGCTTTGTTGTAGCCGTCTTGATAGCCTTGATTTTGTCCTTGAGTAATCCCTTCTTGCATACCTTGTTCGTGTGCTTGTTGCTTGAGGACTTCACCTTGGTTCATAGCATCAGCGAGTATGTTTTGGGCTTTTTGTTCAGCTATAGTCAAAGTTTCTCTGATTTTATTACTGAGTTCCGGAGTCAATTTATGAAGAAAATTTTCATCGGTGACATCAATTTTGGCATGGTGAGAATCTCTACTTTCTCCTATACGAAAGGAATTTCCTATTTTTACGTCATGACTTTTGATGGTATTTCTTTGAATATCGTCAGAAGAATTACTATTAGTCAATGTATTCATCCTCCGAACCACCACGTCTGATCATAATTTCGCCGGCTTCTTCAAGTCTACGAATTACAGATACAATTTTTGTTTGTGATTCTTGAACATCTTTTGCTCTTACAGGACCCATATATTCCATGTCATCTTGAAGCATAGTTTGTGCACGTTCTGACATGTTTGATAAGATAACATTTTTAACATCGTCATTAGAGCCTTTAAGGGCAAGTGACAAGTCTTTTGTATCGATTTCACGCAATACTCTTTGGATTGATTTGCTATCAAGTAATACAATATCTTCAAATACGAACATCAATTCTCTTACTTCTTCTGCCAAAGTATTGCTGTGATGTTCCAAAACTTCGATAATTTTCTTCTCTGTTGAACGGTCTGTTCTGTTCAAGATGGTTGCTAATGCTTCTACGCCGCCAGCTTTTGAGAAATCCTGTGCTACTACAGAAGAGAATTTGCTTTCTACTACTTTTTCAATTTCAGAAATAATTTCCGGATTTGTAGTATCCATTTCCGCTATTTTTAGTGCTACAGCTGCTTGTACATTGAAGGGTAAGTTGTTTAATACTTGTGCTGATTTTTCAGGCTTTAAGTAAGCAAGAACAAGTGCAATCAGCTGAGGATTTTCGTTTTGGAATGATGTAGCAAGCTGTTCAGGGTCTGCTTCGTTAAAGAATTGGAATGGTGTACTATTTAAGATAGTTACCAATTTGTCCAAAATACTTCCTGCTTTGTCAGAACCGTAAGCTTGTTGTAATAGGGTTTTCGCATAATCCATACCGCCGTGCGCTATATAGCTGCTTGCTTGGAAAAGAGAATGGAATTCTTCTAATATAGAATCTAAAATCTCAGGTGAAACTTTATTAAGGTTTGCAATTTCAAGAGTAATTAACTCAATCATATCTTCATCAGGCATATTTTTTAAAATTTCAGTAGCAGCTTGAGGCCCTAGTACTACTAGTAGAGAGGCAACTTTCTGTACATTTGTCATTCTTCCTAATTCTAAAGCCATTTTTTAATTCCCTTAATCCTTAATAAACGTCAGCAGCAATCTCGCCGCTTCTTGTGGATCTGATAATACTATATCATTTATATCCGCTTTCATTCTCTCTAGTTGAGGATCCAATTGTGATTCAATACGAGTCATAGTCTCTGAATCTAATAATCCTGCAACTTCTTCATCAATGTTGATGTGTCTATTCGCATTTCCGTCAGCCAAAGTGTAGCCTTCCAGTGGTTTTTTGATGATGTTGTTTATTGTCATTAGAGCCAAGATGCCTAATACAAGTACAACTATGAATGGTGCTACTTTGGAGACAATGAAATTCATCATGTCTTGTTTTTGTACTTCATCAAGTATTTTTTGGGTTGTTTCTAGGTTTTTGCTTTCATCAGCGAATTGCATACTTGTTATATTAATAACGTCTCCTCTTGCCATTTCTGCACCACTGGCACTCATTACGAGGCTTGTAAGCTCTTCTTTTTCTTTTGCAGTAAGCACTTTATTCAAAGCCACGGCAATTGTCATCCTTTGGACGGTACCAGGGGCGTAAACTACTTGTTTGATTTCTTTTGAAACATTATAGTTGTTGGATGTTTTAATTTTTGAATAATTCATTTTTTTCTTTTCAGCATCAGAGGCTGTAGTTGTAGCAGGAGTCGTTGTATCTGTTGTACTTTTTCCTGTATCATAAATTTCTTTTTCTTCAGCGCTGGAAGATAAGTTACTGTTATTTTCTCCGGCAGGGACATAACTTTCAATGGTCGCTCTTGTTGAATCAAAGTTCATTTTTGCACTAACTTCCACGCTTACATTGTCTTTGCCAACAATTGTTTCTAATACGCTGGTGACTTTTTTAGCGGTTGAGTTTTCAAAACTTGTTCTGAAAGATTCTATATCATTTGAGCTTTTTGAAAGGTCATCAGAAAGACTGTCGCCTTTTTGATTAGTCAAAAATACTTTTTCAGGCTTAAGTCTTGGGACAGCATATGCCACAAGATTTTTAATCGCTTTGATTTGTTCTGTTTTGAGCTTAAATCCCGGCTCTAAAATAAGCATTACAGAAGCCGAAGGATCTTCGTCTTTATCTGAGAAGACAGACCTTTCAGGTTCTGCTAATTGGACTCTGGCTTTTTTAACCCCGCTGATTTTTTCAATAGTTTTGGTTATTTCGCCTTGATAAATCCGTTGTTTTGTAAGCTGGTTATGAAAATCTGTTGCCCCAAAATTAACTTTGTCTAAAAGTTCAAATCCCGGGTTACTATCTTGAATCAGGTCTGTTTCAGCCACTTCAATCCTTAATTCTTCTTTAAGGTTGGCTGGAACGAATACGGATCTTTTATCATCACTTAGTTTATATGCATATCCGGCTTGTTTTAAGTGTTCAACAACAGCTATTGCATCTGAATCATTTAGGTCGCTATATAACAAGGCCCAATTAGGTTCTGTGGCTTTAGTGGCAAAATACGATATGGCAAACAAGGCTATGATAAGTAGGAAAATGGTCGTAACTTTTTGGGGGAATTCTAATCCTCTCCAAATTTTTTGCAAATCATAAAACAGTAACTTAAAATAGTTATTCAACCTGAAATCCCCTTTTACCCTCTTCTATTTAATTTTATAAGCAATATGATATTTTTTCAAAATTGTTACTAAAACTTATCAAACGCCCATCTTGTAAATCTCTTGGTAGGCTGAAATAGCCTTGTTGCGAAGTTGCATAGCCATTGACATACTTATGCTTGCCTTTTGTGAGGCAATCATAACGCTGTGTACGTCTATGTCTCCACCTGTTGCGAAAGTTTCGATAGCATTTTCGGCATTTCTTTGGGTTGAATTTAACTCATTTAAACTTTTTGATAATGTTGATTTAAAATCATTTGCAACTTGTCCTGCACCTTCATTGCTTAAAATTTTCAGGTCACTTTTAAGCTGAGGGTCATTTTTTAGCATGTCAGGCATTATCGTTGTTTCGATACCACCGTTGAGCATAGCTGTGTCGTTATTAACTTGGCTCATTTGTGAACTAAATACGTTATTGAAATCTCCCATTGGGCTATAATTAATAGGTTGCATTTTACTTAATCTCCATTATTAAATTTTCATTGCTGATCTAATCATTGATTTGGCTGATTCTATTGATGATATGTTGGATTCATAAGCTCTTGCAGCAGTCATCATATCCATCATTTCTGTTACAGCATTTATATTTGGCATTTTTACAAAACCATCTTTGTCTGCATCTGGATGCCCAGGCTCATAAACCATTTTGTAAGGATCTTTGCTTTCGGCTATTTGTTCTACTGTTACGCCGTTAGCAGGTCTTCCGTTATCATATGTAACGCCGCCTTTTAAGAGCATATTGCTTCCTGTTGAACTCATCGAAGGTCTATATCCTCCCGAAGGAAGTGCGGGTTTATCCAAAGCTTCTTTGTAAGTTGTTTGGAATACTACATTTTTTTTGACATAAGGAATTAGTTCACCTTTTTCGTTGCGAGTTGTGTTCAAGTTCGCAATATTACTGGCTACTGTATCCATTTTTAGTCTTTGTGAGTATAGGCCTGAGGCACTAATATCAAATACATCAAAACTCATTTATTACATTGTTCCTCTTATTATTTCACCAAGTCCAGAAAGTTTCTTTGCTAAAACTTCTGATAAAACAGAATATTTAGCGGTGTTTTTAGCGAGTTCTACCATCTCTTTTTCAACATTGACATTATTTCCGTTGTCTGAAGTCGGAGCTCCATCATCGTCAAAAAGCTGAGGCTTAAAAGCACCATAAGCTTGTTTTGCTTCTATTGCTTTTGAAGCTGTTGTTGCAGACATTTGCTGGCTTCTTAGTACAGTTTGAGGGTCGACTGGCGATATTCTAGAATTCATAGATTTGTAAGATTCTTTTTCATATTCTTTTTCTAAAATTTCGTTCAGCTGATCTTCGAAAGAGACCTCTTGTCTTTTGTATCCTGCTACTTCTGAGTTTGCAATATTTGCAGACACAGCCCTGTGTTTTTGCATAAGCCCGTCTAGGGCAAGGCTTGTTACATCAATTGTTTTACTAAAATGCACTTACTACTCTCCTCTGCTATCTTGGCAATTTCAGTTCGAAAATCGAACCTTTTTTGCTCGTTGAAACCAGTCTTACATCTCCTTTTTGAGCTTTTGCTATTTTTTTTGATTCGCAAAGCCCTATCCCGCTCCCAGTTCGTTTTGTTGTAAAATTCGGATAGAAAATTTTATCTGTATTTTCTTTAGAAATTCCACAACCTGAATCTTTGATTAAGATGCTTATTTCTTGGCTTTTTCTTACGAAATAAATATCTACGTTATTGCCTTCAGAACTTGCTTCTAAGGCGTTTTTTAAAAGATTGTAGATGACTTGATGAGTTTTGTTTTCGTCAAATTCACATATAATACTGCTTGTTTTTTGCATATTCAGTTTCATGTTTTTTTCTTCAAAAGTAGGGCGTATCATCTCAACTACGTTTGAAACAGTTTTTGTAATATCTGTTTTTTGTGTTTTGATTTCGACATCTTGTGAAAAATCTTTTAGGCCATCAGTGATTGATTTCAAAACTTCTATTGAATTCATAATGCAGCCGATAGAAGATTTTATAGAATTTATAGATTCTTCATTCAAGCTCCCAAGTCTTTTTGAGATTATTCTTGAGTGAAGTTCCATTGCAGATAATGGATTTCTAATTTCGTGTGCGGTGTAAGATGCTTTTTTATTAAAATCTTTTTCAAGAGATAGACGAAGCAAGCTAGAATCAGCCTGCTTCGTTTCTGTAACTTCAAAACAGTCGAGTTGATAAGCATTATTTTGATGTCTGTTTTTTTCTGATAGCATTACCAATCTATCTCCCGTTTTCATTTCCCAATATCACTTACTATTATTTTTAAAGGTGAGCTAGATAAATTTAAGCTGTGGGCTCGAAGTTATCTAGCTAAACTAGATTTACAAGGCGTTATGCGCTTGCTTTGATTTTTCTTCTTTGTCCAATACCGTGGTTAATTGCATAAAGAACTGCTTGAGTTCTGTCATTAACCTGAAGTTTTTGGAATATATTATTTACGTGTGTTTTTACTGTTGTTTCAGAGATGAACAATTTGCTCGCAACACCTTTGTATGTGATACCTTGTGTTAGAAGTTCAAGCACTTCTTCTTCTCTTTGAGTCAAGAAATCCAATAAATTTTCTTCGTCGCCGTAGTTTGCTTCTGATTCGTCGAAAGCATTTTTTTGGAAATGCTCAAAGAATTTTGATGCCAATACTGAAGGCAAGTAGATTTTTCCGCCAAGGATTTCTTCGATAGCATAAATCAATTGAGATGATGCCATTGTTTTTAGGATGTAGCCGTTAGCGCCTACTTTCATTGTGCGGTAGATTAAATCCGCATCATCATAGCCTGTTAATGCGATGATTTTCACGTCTTTGTTGAATTTTCTGATTTTTTGAATAGCCGTAATTCCATCAACATCAGGCATATTGATATCCATCAATACTAAATTCGGATTGTGTTTCTTAATTAGAGAAACTGCAACATCAGAATTTGCTGCAACGCCAACAACGTTACAAGGACTTTCCAAGTTGACTAATTCTTTGATACCCATTGCGTGCTCGAAATTGTCATCGACCACTACAACTTTTGCCGTACCTTTAAATTCTACTCTTCTCATTTTTTTAGACCCCCTCCAAAATTCTTTTTATACTCCCAAGTAATTAGTTTTGTTATAAAAATAGTTTTCTCTTCTACTCTAAGCATATTACCTCTTAATGGAGGAGCTCCTCATCCACTAAAAGGTTTAAGTTTGCCCAACTTTAGGTCTATGGAAAGATTTAATCCACATGGATTAGAGGTGCCGAAAAACATTTACTTTCCAGCTTTTTTGCTTGTCAATAGCTAAAAAAAATCTCATATCAAGGAAGTAATAGAAAAGTAGTATTTCGAAAAAGGCATCATCATTTTGGAGTAATGTATCCCATGTATTTGTTGTGTACTTGCTTACGTTTAATGAAGGATAAAAGCGGATTTGGCACTGTTTGGAATCACTACGTTTTTCAAGCATAATTATAAAATTTTTTATGAAAAACTAATTTATAAACAGTATGTATAGCATGCAGGTGTTAGTTTACAATAATTATTATATATAGATGAAAATAGGGCATTTTATATGGGTATGGCAGCAAGTCAAGCAAGATTTTTGCAATTGACTGCCCGAAAAACCAATATTGAACATCTTGGGCAACAGATTAATCAACAAAGATTATCTTTGGCTAACGCTAATGCTGGATTATTCGAAAAATTGTTATCTATAGCTCTACCTACTCCTCCATCATCTCAAGACGACAAATATTACACACAAGGGTATAATTTTGTTGACCCAAGAGATGATCTTCAAAAAAAGATACATTGGCAAACTTATGATGAAGCTATTGTAAACGGAGCACCTACGGCTGACTCATATTATGCTCCTGCTACGGGTCTTGACATACAATCAGTAGTCGATGGGACTGTACATTCTTTCCCTGCTGCAGTTGTTGCACATCCTACCGATGCACAAAAAGCAGATATTTTGACATGTTTGGGGATTGATACTACCTCAGAAGGCTCTAGGCAAGAAATCAGGTATACAACAATAGAAAACCCTATTCTCACGCCTGATGGGGCTCTATCTACACATAACGAACAGGGTATTTCAGTATTGGAGTTTGATAATTTAAACAGATTGTTAAAAGTAACTTCTTTGACTGATAAGCCTTCTATTGTCATTGAAAATAATCCGAATTTTTCCTCTTCTGCACCAACTTCAAGCACTACAGGTGCAGTTTCAGGCTTTGGAAATGATGGGATTAAGGTAGCAGGAGCTGCAGTTACTACACCAATTTATACTCCTTGGGTGGAATCCGGTAATTATACAGTAGATACTAATACTAATATCGCAACTCAAACCTACACAAGAGACGGCTCTCAACAAGTCGATGCAGGTTCTATAACCAGTTCTCGACCTGTCACTCCAATCGATATGACTGACTTGAATGCAGGAACAAAAGTTGCAAATGCGCTCACGCTAGATGGAGTAAACTTTAACCAATATACTTATGTCGATCACACTGGTGATACGGTTACTAGGCTTGCTATAGGTGATGTTGATGCGGCACAAGCAAAAGCTCAATTAGCCGCTATAGGTAATGATACAAATTCATTGAATAAAAACTTTATATTAATGAATGATAATACCGATTTAACAGGCATTGCTTGGAAAACTATAGGTACAGCTAGTCAAGGATTTTCAGGTATATTTGACGGAAACCAAAAAACTATTCTCAAGATGAAAATAGATTTAAGTGGACAAGGCAATCAAATGTATCAAGGTATGTTCGGCAAGATTACCGGAACATACGATGCAGCAACCAAAACTTATACCAAAGGAGTTGTTAAAGGAATAACTCTGAAAGATGCTTTTATTAAGTTAGACAGTGCCTCTTTAGGTATTTGGCAAGGTTATGTTGGTGGTATAGCAGGTATGAATGATGGTGGTCTCGTCGAAAATTGCAATGTTAAAAATATAAATATCGATGTTGCTGGAGATGCTCAAGAAATAAGTGCATTAGTTGGACATGTCCGAGGAGCTAACGGCAAAGTTGATAAAAGTAGTGCAACAGGCGCAATTCATGTCGGCAGTTATGCCGGTGATATAGGAGGCCTTGTAGGATGGTTACAAGGAGGTACTGTAACAAGATCTTCTGCAGATGTTGCTATAACAATAGACGGTAGAGTAAATTATGGTGCAGTATTCATAGGTGATGGTAATGGCAGCTTTTCTAATTGTTATTCGATGGGTTCAATAACAGCTGCTGGGCCTAAACTTAATTTTTCAGGGAATTTAACCGGTGATAATGGTTCCACTATTGAAAACAGTTATCAGTTAAAAGCAGGGACTTATTATGTCTACAATAATAACGTTCAAATACCATCGAGCAACACTACCGATCCTCAAGATTTTAAAGAAAGTTTCAAGGATGCAGAAGGCTATGTGGATGTAAATGGAGTTAGCACCCCTGTATGGCTATTCCCAGGAGATGCAGACAATCCAAATGCTTATCCTATTTTGAATATAGATGCAGTAAATGTAGAAGAAACATCCTCGCCCGGACATACAACAGATAATTGGACTGAAACATTCAACGCCACAGCCGCAATGCCGACTGGGGCCCTAAGTCTACCTTTTAGTATTGGGGATGGAAATGCTTTAACTTATGTAGGGCAATTTGATTCTGTATCATATTATAGCGATGTGAATAAATATGAATTTCAACAAGCAGCTTATGATTTTCAAATTGAATCTATTAATCAGAATACCAAGAGAATACAGGCTCAAGATAAGTCTTTAGAACTTAAAATGAGACAGTTGGATACAGAGCATAATGCAGTACAAACAGAAATGGAATCAGTACAAAAAGTTATTAGCAAAAATATTGAAGGTTCTTTTAAAACTTTTGCGTAATTATATATAGGTGCAATTTTGCTATATTTGTTTTATAATAAACTAAAATTTGGTAGTAAATTAATAAAGAAAGTGGAACGATGGAAGTAAAAATAGAGAAGTTGGAAAAAAACTTAGTTAAAGTCGAAATATCAATTGATGCAGAAGCAGCCGCTCAAGAGTACTCTAAAGCTTGTAGACATTTAAGTAATAGTATCTCAATACCTGGTTTCAGAAAAGGGAAAGCTCCTCGCAATATAGTTGAAAAGCATGTCGGCGATACCAGAATTAAACACGAAGCTTTAAATAGAATGCTTCCTGCTATTTTTGCTAATACTATATCCGAAAACCAATTAGACGTGGCTATGGAACCTTATATCGAAAGTTTTGATTTTGAACTTGGACAAGATGCCAAAATCGTTGCAAAAATTGAATTAAAGCCTGAAGTAGTTCTGAAAAAATATAAAGGTTTAGATATCGACGTTGAAATTGCTGGAAAAGATGAAACAGCAGTAGATAAAGAAATCGAAAATATTGCTCAACGTTTTACAAAATTAGAAGATGTTACAGATAGAGCTGCTACAGCCAAAGACGTAGCTATTATTGATTTTGATGGTTCTGTCGGTGGCGAAGTCATTAAAGGCGGAAGTTCTAAAAATTATCAATTAGACTTAGGTAACAGCAATTTTATCGAAGGATTCGCGGACCAAATCGTTGGCCATAATGCTGGAGAAAATTTTGATATTAATGTAACTTTCCCTGAAAGCTACCACGAAGAAAACTTAAAAGGTAAACTTGCAGTGTTCAAAATCAAATTACACGCAATCAAAACAAAAAAATATCCAGAAATAGATGATGAATTAGCTCAAAAAGTCGGCCCATTTGGCAGTCTTGATGAGTTGAAAAAAGATATCCAGTCTTATATCGATAAACAAGTGGATACAGAAAATAAAGTGAAAGTTCAAAATGAAGTTTTGGAAAAAATTATTGAACAGGCAGAAGTTGAAATCCCTGATTCAATGATTAATAAAGAAGCAAAAGTTTTGATGGATGAGTTTCAGCAAAAAATAACTTCTCAAGGAATGTCTTGGGAAAAATTCTTGGATTCTCAAGGACAAGAAAAAATCTGGGAAAATCTAAGAGCGGAAGCTTCAAAGAGGATAAAAAATTCATTAGTTTTGAGTCATATCTCTAAAGTAGAAGATATTGATGTTGATGATAGCGAATTCGAAAATAGAATATCAGAAATGGCTAAATTATATAAAACTGATGAAAAAACCATTTATTCTCAAATATCAAAAGACCCAATGATGGTTCAATCCATTATGCAGCAGATAATTAGTCAGAGTATTACCGACTTTTTAGTTGAAAATAATAAAATTAACTATCTAACAAAGTAAAAGTCTGATAAAATTTTAGTATAAGAGTTTATTGAAAGGAATTAAAATCATGAGCTTTGTACCAGTAGTAATCGAACAGTCTTCTCGAGGAGAGCGTTCATTCGATATTTTCTCAAGATTATTGAGAGAACGTATCATTTTCTTGGGAACAGGAATTGATGATATGGTAGCAAATATAATTGTTGCGCAACTTTTGTTGTTGGATTCTGAAAATCCAGAAAAAGACATCATGTTGTACATAAACAGTCCAGGTGGCAGCGTCACGGCAGGATTGGCAATTTATGATACTATGCAACATATTAGAGCAGATGTTTCCACTATTTGTTTAGGTCAAGCAGCTAGTATGGGTGCATTCCTTTTGGCAGCAGGAGCTAAAGGTAAGCGTCTGGCTTTACCGCACTCTAGAGTTTTGATTCACCAACCATTAGGTGGAGCTCAAGGTCAGGCAACAGATATTCAAATACAAGCAGCAGAAATCGGCCGTTTGAAAAAATCTTTGAATGATATTTTGTCTAATAATACTGGGCAGTCACTTAAAAAAATTGAAAAAGATACTGATAGAGACTATATCATGACTCCTCAAGAAGCTCTTGAATACGGAATGATTGATAAAGTAATCGAAAAAGCTGAAAAGCTAGTTAAAAAAGAAGACTAACTTAGGAGAAAATTATGACTAAGCGCGACGGTTCACGTCTAAAGTGTTCTTTTTGCGGAAAGACACAAGATCAAGTCAAAAAACTTATTGCAGGGCCAGAAGTCTATATATGTGACGAATGCGTTGATTTGTGTAATGAGATTTTGGATGAAGAATTCTTTGATGAAAAAGATAAAGAAAATGGTGAAAAACCAGCCAAAGAATTAACTAGCACTCCTAAACCTCATGAAATAAAAGCGTATTTAGATGAGCATATTATTGGTCAAGATAGAGCGAAGAAAGTTCTGTCTGTGGCCGTTTATAATCATTACAAACGTATTCATAATGAAGGTTCTGATGCTGAACTTAAAGATGTTGAAGTTCAAAAAAGTAATATTCTTGTAGTCGGTCCAACTGGTAGCGGTAAAACTCTTTTGGCACAAACTTTGGCTAAAATGCTTAAGGTGCCTTTTGCTGTTGCAGATGCTACGACTTTGACTGAAGCCGGGTATGTTGGTGATGATGTCGAAAATATTTTATTGAGACTTTATCAGAGTGCCGATTATGATGTGGCAAAAGCTGAAAAAGGTATTATTTATATCGATGAAATAGACAAAATTGCTCGCAAATCTGAAAACCCAAGTATCACGAGGGATGTAAGTGGCGAAGGTGTTCAACAGGCTTTGCTTAAAATGATTGAAGGTACTGTTGCTAATGTTCCTCCTCAAGGTGGAAGAAAACATCCTCATCAAGAATTTATCCAAATTGATACTTCGAATATTCTTTTTGTAGTTGGCGGTGCATTTGTTGGATTGAATAAAATCATCGAACAGCGAACAGCTGATGGAAGTTCACTTGGTTTTGGCGCAACTGCCAGCAAGAGTAAAGCAGAAAAAGAACTTTTGGAAGCAAAAATTCTTAAGAAGCTTGTCCCAGATGATTTGCTAAAATTCGGATTGATTCCAGAATTTATTGGTAGAATTCCTGTTTATTCAGTACTCGACCCATTAGATGAATCAGCTTTAGTTAGAATTTTGACTGAGCCGAAAAATGCAATTTTGAAGCAATATCAAAAACTTTTGAGTATCGATGGCGTTAAGCTAACTTTTGAAAAAGAAGCGATTTCTTTGATTGCTAAAGAAGCTATCAAGCGTAAAACTGGTGCTAGAGCGCTTCGTTCTATTGTTGAAGAAATGATGCTTGATCTTATGTATGAAGTGCCTTCTCGTGACGATATAAAAGAATTTGCTATCACCGCAGAGATGGTTAAAAAAAGAAAGAACGTGATTGAGTTTTTGCCAAAAAAAGAAGAGGAAAAACCCGAAATCAACGAAGAAATAGCGTAATAAATAATAAATCATTTTATATTAAGCGGGGTTTACAAAACCCCGCTTTTTTAGGCAATTATTGACGTTTAATTGTTTTTAATTAAATGTGTAAGGTGGTTTATGACTAATATTTATATAAATGAAAATATTAATAAAACTTTTCAGCCCTTTGTTACCAACGATAGCAAGGCTAATCCGTCTTATACAAAAAAAGAAGATAAATCCCTCTTACACACTTTAAATACTTTAGAAAATGATACTTATGAACGTTTAAAACAAAAAAAAAGGAAGATAACGGGTTTAATTGCTATAGGTAGTACTGCTACCCTGGCAGCAATTGCTTTTATCGCCATAGCTACAGGTAAATCTCAAAAGATTTCTAAAAAAATGCTAACACTTTTCGGTGGAGTAGAGTCTAAATTCGCCGATGTCAAAGATAAACACATACACAAAATATTGACCACAACATTTGGTTTTTTTGACAGATTTGCCAAGGTTTTCACTAATTCAAGCCCAATAAAAGATTACACTTTACACCAAGTGCTTGGACAAACAAAAATAACCAGAAATATAAGAACTTTTCTTTCGAATATTTTCACAAAAGAAAATAAAAATTCTGTATTAAAGAGCTTAAAGACTTCCAAAGAATCTTATAATGAATTTATTTCATCTGTGGAAAAGGCTGTTGGGAGCAGTCCAAGTTCTATAAAAGAGACAGAAAAATTCAAAGAAATGGAACAGTTGTTGGCAAAAGCAAAGGAAACTCCAGAATTTTTGTCAGAAAAGCATTTTAATGAAAATTATTCTACGATGGAAAAAGATATGTGCTTTTTAAATAATCAGATGAGTTTGAAAAGGCTGTTCTCCAAAGAAGCTTTGCAGGGATTCGTTCCTGAAAGTATTTTAGCTGAAAGACGTGCCAAATATGTTGAAGCCCTAATTGATAAAAAGAATAATATTTCTTGTTCTTTTGCTGATATGAGTCAATATGCCCGAATTAGACTGGATGACACGAATATAATTATTTATTCAATAAAAGATTCAAAACTTCAGAAAAATTTGAGAAATTGTTCATTAACTCTTGATAATAGTTTGAAAAACTATGTGAAACAGGCTTCAGATAAGTCAACTCGTGACCCCAATTTGAAGTTAATTCAAAACAATATTAAAACTTTCAAAGAAGAAGTTGATTCGCTTGCTTCTTCTGATATCAAAGATAAATTGTTGTTGCATATTGATGAATATGAAAATTTATTTAAGGATCATAAGCCAGGCGTTGTCCAAGATATAAGGATGTTGGCAGGTGAAGTTTGGGGCGATAAATCAGAATTTGACCTTAATATCAAGAAAAAAGCTACTGCTCACAGTAAAGATTTAAATGTATCATTGACTAGAACGATAAATATGTTCGATAAACAAAGAGATATTACACTGGGGTCAGGCCCTGCTGATGTTCTTGGATTGTTATCTCCAATTGTTTTGTTCGGAGTCGCTTTATCTAAGGACGATACCAAAGATAAACGAGTAGGCACAAGTTTGGAATTGGGCATACCTATTATAGGTGGTGTTTTAGTATATTTGAGAACGCTCGCATTACAATTTAACGGAGTCAAAGCATTGGCTACATCTACTGGTGCAGCTATCCTATTGAATGTTGCAGGTAGTTTGATTTATAAAAAATATATGGCACATCAAGAATTGGCAAGAAAAAAAGAGAGTGAATCTACTCCTCAACAACTCTAACTTTGTAATTCTTTGATCTATAAGCATTCGCTAGATTTTGTGCTTTTGTAAAATCAGAATACGAGCCAACTTGTACACAATAAATGCCATTGTAGCTTTTTATATGAGTTTTTCCTGATGAATTAGCTGAAAGCATATCTGATAGGCCTTGGGCTTCTTCAGGTGATGAATAATTTCCGACTAAAAGTTTATAGCTTTTTGCCTGTTCTTGTGCACTTTTTGGTACGTAAGGTGCTGAGGTTGGCTGTTGTGGTTGGATTTGACTTGATAAAGCTTTTGGTCTTGGCGGGGCAGGTTGCTCCGAGTCAGGATAACTATTTTTGAAAGTCGAACTTGGAGGAGTAGGAGCCTTGCTAGGAAGTTGAGGTGCGTCAAAAGTTGACAAGTCGACTTTGAGTATGCCGTCTTGCATTTTTTGAGCTCCAGAAAGCAGGCTTTGTAACTGGCCACCTTCAGCAGATGCTTCTTTGCTCGCATCTGCAGTGCTAGAAGGCATTTTATTTGTGCCATCATCTACTTGAATTTGTTTTAATCTATAATCAATTCTACTTTTGAAATCTGAACTGCTTACATCACTTACATTATCTTTATCATCATTTAAAGCAGGGATGTTCAAATTAGGGCTCATAAGAGCAGCTAGAACTAAAAAAGAGAATAAAACTATTGAAAAAGTTGTTACAAATAGCCTTAAAAGAGTTTTCTTTGTTTTACTATTTCTATTTTTTATATCTTCTCTTCTCTTTTGAAAATGTTCAAATGAATATTCGTTTTTCATAACACCCCTCTGACTTTAGTTGATGCTAATATCATGTTATCACATTCTTTTGTATAAGCTTCTATAATATTTTTACCAAGTTCATTAATATTTTGCAATCCCATATCTGAATTAAGCCCAGAGGCTTCGATAGCAGCGCCTTCAGAGATTATATTCAAGCCTGTATGTATCAATACTGAATTTATTGATTTTGCAGCGATTGAAACAGATAATTTTTTGTCATTAAAAAATAAATCATCTCCATAACGAAGAATTTCGCTACCTTTTGGTAAATATTCAAGAATTTTTTCTCTTATTATATTGATGAAAAGTCTTTGTCTGACTACGCCTTCGATCAGTCCCATATTGAAATGTTCGATGATAAAATGCAACATTTTTTTGCTATAAATAGGTGAATTTTCCAAAACGTCTTCAATATCCACCATTTCAGTTATTTTGACATCGCATTCGCCGCAAAATCCTACAATGGCATCTGATTGAATATTAAAATTTTTATAAATCCAATGAGGAGCTAGTTCTGAGCCTGTGTACTTTATCTCTTTATCAATAAATTTACTTTGCATTGAAAACCTTTTCTTTGATATCTAATAGTGATGCTTTTTCGAGAGCATTTTTGAATCTTTTGCAAGATTCACATTCTCCACAGTGGCGTTTATTTCCATTATAACAGCTCATTATCAAATGAAAAGGTACTTTTAAAGACGCCCCTAGTGAGGCTATTTGGGGTTTATCAAAGTCTATTAATGGGGCAATCACTTTTGCTTTGGTCAAAGTTGAAAATTCCAATGATTTATTTATGTTATCGATGAATTCTTGGCTATTGTCAGGAAAAGTCGAGGCTTCTTCTTTATTTGCTCCAAAAATAATAAAGTCTATATTAAAAGAATCACAAAAACTTGCAGCAATATTTAAGAAAGCTCCATTACGATTTGGCACCCAAACAGCCTTCATGGCTTCTGTTGTATCTTTATTGATATCAGGCTTTGGGATATCAGCATTTGTATTAACCAATGCTGTTTTGGTAATTTCTTTCAGCCAAGGAAGTTCGATGACTTTGTGTTCAATATTATAAAATTCAGCAATTTGTTTTGATGCATAAATTTCATCGTTAACTGATTTTTGGCCGTAATCAAAAGTTATGGCAAGTTTTATATCGAGTTCTTCCTGCAAATATGCCAAACTTACTGTAGAATCAAGTCCTCCAGACAATATAATCAATCCCGATTTAAACATATTCTTCCTCTTCCGTGTCATTTTCAGTCTCGTCAAAAATTGCCCTAGCTTCTTCTTTGCAAACAAAAGGGACATTTTCCATGTTTAAAATTTCTATTAAAATATCTTTGCCCAACATATTATAAAGAGCTATAACAGTACTTTTGGCTACTTCGGGGTTTTCATCGAATAGGCAATCTTTTATTAAAGGAGCAACTTGCGCATCATCTGTTTTGGATAGAGCTTCGAGCGCACTAAGTCTTACATAAGGTGATTCATCCATAAGTGCACTTTTTAAAGCTTTTATTGAACGATTGTCTTTTGAACCTATGTTACCTATAGCTTCGATAATTCTTTCTTTGAAAAAGCTGAATTTATTAACAAAACCTTCGGTGCCTTCAAGGATTGCGACTAAAGGTTCGATTGCTCTGCTGTCACGGAGTCTTCCCAGAGCTTTAGCAGCTGTTTCTCTTAAGTAAACAGACTTTTCATCATTGTCAGCGACAACGTTTATTAATGAGCCTACAGCGTAGTTATTGCCCATTTGACCTAAAGCATCTGCACAACCAAGGCGGAGTTTATAATTTTCGTGTTTATTATTTAAAGTATACAAAAGAGGCAGGGTTACTTTTGTACTTTTTGTACATCCTAAAACCCTCGCTATATAACTCCGTAGCTCTATATAGTCATCAGGATTTTTGCCAGAAGCACTAAATTTTTCTTTCCATAGAAGAAGTTCAATTAAAATGTCTATGCTGGATTCTTGGTTGTAGCTAGCAATAGTTTTGACTAAATATAAAAGAATAGAAGGATCGGTCTCTAAAGTTAAAAAATAGTTGTATATTCCCGTAGCGACCATATCAGGATATTCTTTTATTTTTTCCAACAGCTCAATATGCACATCTGTTTTAAGCCCAGAGGCGATTTGAAACTCTTTTGCTAACCGAGCTAGATTTTCACTGGAAAATTCGTTCATAAGCTACCTATATAGTTAACATAACTATAAAATATACAAAAAGAAATATATTTTCAAGTAAAGAGCAGAAAAAGTCGCAATTTGTATAAAATCGTGACCTTGCGGATGAATTGTTTTTAGTGCTAAAAGATAAGTATATCATAGGCGTGCAGGAAAAATCCATAAAAAAAAGGCAAGATTTTAGACGAATCTTAGTCTTGCCGGTTCCTTAGAAGTTTTTAGTTAAGTTAGTTCCCTATTGTTGTATCTTCAAAAATAATCGCAGATAAGTTTGGCTTTGTTCAAAACCCTTCTTCTTAAGCGATTAAAAAAGCTATTTGTATCATCTTTTTGAGATTGTTTTACAAGTATTGCCTTTTTAATGACAAGCCTATTGTAAATCTCTGCAGAAATCTCGGATTCGTCTGCATTTTTGCGTAATGTATTTATTTGAGCTCCCAATGCACCAATGTACAATTCAAGCTCATTAGAATTTCCCATAATCGTCTTATCAAACCCCATTTTACATCTTGACTGTAATCTATAAATTTCTTGACTTAGTATTCCTTGACTTCTTGTTTATATAATAGAACATCTTGGATAAGAAATTATCATCTAAAGGGATGAATATTTCTTAAAAGAGGTCAGAAAAGAAAGATTATTTGGTAACAAATGTAAAGATATCCTAAGAAACGGACAAAACTCAAGAGAATTGGGAATAATACATAAAGCGGAAACTAAATTATTAAATAATAGTTAAAAATATATTAATAATTGCAAATATAATATTAAATAATATTGGGGGTTATAGTATAATAATGTTCTGTCCCGAAGGAGATTTATGTTCAACAGTTTTTTTACCAAAATAAAGGATTATACAAGGCAGATTTCTGAAATAGAATCCTCTGTTGACAAAGAAAAACAGAACTTTCTTGAAATTTATGAAAGAAACTTAATCCTAGAAAAAGAAATCCAAGATAGAACTTTAGAGTTGGGCCAAGCCAATAAAAGTATTTTGGCTTTAAATAATATTCTAAATACTATCAATTCATCAAGTCCTTTAGATGAAGTGCTTAAAAGGATTTCTAACGGCGTTTGTACTGATTTGGGTTATGTTTACTCATTAATATTTAGAGTTCAAGAAAATGAAAATGGCAAATTTCTTAAAATTCGGGCTATTTCGGATAATAAGCTTACAGGAGAAATAGAAAATATTTTAGGAAAACCTTTCGAGCTTCTTGAAATTTCCCTCGATGAAAAAAGAAACCCAATTACAAAATATATACATGACGAGTATTTTGAAAAAATAAAAAAATTCGATTCAATTTTTGATAGTTCAAATTTTAAAATTGATGATGATCAAAAGTCAGCAATTTCAGATTTGTTTAAAAGATTTTCAATTTTAACGCTTCCTATCAAAAAAGATCATAATCTATTTGGAGTTTTAGTAGTTGTATCGCCTCGTGCGGATATTTTGGAAACTGAAAAAAACTTCCTTACATTATTTGCACACCAAATTGAAGTAGGTGTTACTATCGCAGATTTGTTTGAAACGATTAAGGAACAGGCAGTGACTGATGGTCTTACAGGTCTTTACAATCGCAGACAATTCGATTTCTGCCTTATGAAAGAATCTGAACGTTCTTTGAGACAAGAACAGCCGTTCTCTTTAATAACTTTGGATTTAGACCACCTCAAGCAGATTAATGATACTTTTGGGCATGCTCTTGGAGATGTTGCAATTGCATCAATTGCAAAAGTGCTTAAGGAACAAGCTCGTGCGATAGATATGACATCCAGATTCGGTGGTGAAGAATTCGGTGTTATTTTGCCTGGCGTTGACTCACAAAGTGCAATGCAAGCAGCAGAGCGTATCAGGGCAGCAATTGAAGCAGAGCCGATACCTCAAGTCAAAAAAATTACAGCGAGTATAGGCGTAGTTACTTTTGGTGAGCATACAGATAATATAGATGAACTTTTGGAAATGGCCGATAAGGCTATGTATGATGCCAAAAAATCAGGACGAAACAGAGTTAAGCTTGCTCAAAAAGAAGACAAAGAAAGTTGGCTAGACCTCGCTCTTGAGACTTTCTTGGAAATTATTGAAAAAAATGAAAAAGCTAAATTCGATAAAAAACTTTTGAACAGCTTGAAACGTATATCTACTCACGAAAAACGTGCTTCAGATAAGATATTTTCGATTGTTGACACGATAGTCAAAAATTATGACCCTATGCAGCAAGAGGGGACAACAAAACAAAAAGTGTCTTTGGCGATTAAGCTTGCACAAGAAATTCAGCTTGATTCTGAAGAAATCGACAAAATTAAGCTCGCAGTCTTATTGTATGATTTAGGCAATTTGCTTTTGCCTGATGATATTTTACTCAAGCCAGGGCCACTTAATGATAAAGAAAAAAAACTTGTTTATGAGCACCCTACAATGGCTGTAAAGCAAATTTTGAAGCCCACAAAAAAAGTGGATGAACTTTTGCCGATGATACAATCTCATCATGAAAGATGGGATGGTCGTGGCTATCCGCAAAAACTTTCAGGCGAAAGCATACCTATAGGGGCTAGAATAATTGTAATCATAGATGCTTATTTTGCTTTGATTTCAGATAGGCCATATCGTTTGGCTTACACAAAAAAAGAAGCTGTAGATATACTTATTTCTGGTGCAAACACCCAATGGGATGGACGCTTGGTAGAAATTTTTGTTCAGATTTTGCAAAGAGAAATATAATGAGCAATCTTAAAGTTCAAACATTGGTCGATGCACTTTGGAACTGGTTTTCAACCAAAAAAGATAGGCCTGTAGTCAGAGATACGTCTAAAATTTACAAAGTAAAATTCGATTGTTTCTTTGATAGCACAGCATCTGACCCTTTGTCATTTAGCCTTTTCAGTTTGTCTGATAAAGGTGAGCTTGAGATTGATGATGTTCAAAAATTAGCAGAGTCAGAGGCTGCATATTTCCTTTTTCTAAATCCAAAAACAGGATGGATGGTAGCTATCAAAAATACGCAAGAAAATCTTAAAAAACTTATCAAAAAAGAACCAATTCAGAATATGAAAATCAAAGTTATTAATTAAAAAACTTTGCCAAATTGGAGCACAAATCCTGACTTGCCACAACGTGAAGAATTTGGTATTTGATAACCGACATACAATGTTTTGTTTTTAGGACAAGCGTAACTAATACCTGTAATCAAAAAACCTGAAAAATGCTCGCTTCCTGAAAACCAATCGGAAATTAAATTTAATTTTTTGGTAACAGGTTGTTCTATTGCGCCCATGAAAACTGCTTGATTTGTTCCAAATACTTGTTTTGTACCATAGCTCACACCTGCGGTAAGTCGAGTATTTGTGACTGGCAACCTCCCACTTAGGTGGGAATATGTCCAATTGCCGACCCCTTGGCTCTGGAGTGAGCTTAGAACTTGTGAACCAGCTGTAAATTTATATTCCCTTTTAGGATATTTATCTTTAAGTCCTGCAATAGGCATTACTGATTTGAAGCCTGTGCCAAGTGTTATACTATTTGTCGCAGGAGCTCCAACATTGAATAAGGTGGCATCAATTTCTGTATTGTGCCCTATTCCGTACCCGCTAAAAGTGGTTCCTAAAAAGAAAGGCCCAGGTTCCCATCCTCTAAATTGTGCTTCTTGTTGCAAAAAACTGTGGCCTTTTTCTGTAACATCAGCACTAGGTACGTTGAAGACGGTTTGCTGTGCAGAAACTATATTGAAAAAGCTTGAGAACACGATTAGGATAAGTATTAAAAAACTATTTTTTATCATCAACTTTATATATTTCCTTTTAGTCTATGAAAATCTCATTGCTCATCCACCATAATCTACTTCTTAGGTAAACAAAAGTCAATAATTTCAATATTTTTTATTAGCCACCCAAACAAAAAAAGAGGAGATTTCTCGCCTCTTTTTAAAAATAAAATAAATTTATTATTAATTTTCTATATTTATATTCCCGCCAACGACTTGTTCAGGCTTAAACGCGTATATAATAAAAAAAGAGTCAATATTTCGTTACAAAAATTTTTAAGAAGGACCTATTATATCTATTTGCCAATAAAATTTTTCGTGTTATTATTTTATACGGTAATAAAATATTGCCACAAACCCTTTTTGTGCTTGTAGCTTAGCTACTTGATAAGATTTTCTTAAAAAAAGCATAGAGAGACAAAAAATGAAAATTAAAAAATAGATATGTGCTTGTAGCTCAGCTGGATAGAGTGTTTGGCTACGAACCAAAAGGTCGGGGGTTCGAATCCCTCCAGGCACAAACTATTAACAAAGAACGTTCTACTCCCATGTAAGTGAGTAGATTTTTTTTCGCCCTATTTTTATTGTAGTGAAAAATATTTATGATTTATGTTCGTGTAAATTATCAGTCACTTTGAGATAACGTATCAGGTAATTTGAGATAAAGATTCAAAAGATTTTCTTTTTTCGTGTCCTAATTTATGGGATTAGTATATTATTAGGGAGTCCATTCTATGACTTCTTGAAACTTCCTTACATATAAATATTGTTCGACGTTTACAGATATTATGCCTGTTGTTGGAGCGTTTACAAATGATTCAAGATAAGGATGAGTTTTAACGAGTAAAGATAAATACAGTGTTTTGTCCTGATTGTCTTCAGCTATTAAGGCATCGCCTGATATAGTTATGGCATTTATATCATTTATACTTTCAGGATTTGATGATCTGGTATCAACCATAATTGAAACCTTACTGCATTTTGAGATTAAATCAAATTTTTTTGTGGCTAAAGGTGTAGCAAAAATTATTTTCTTAAAATCTTCACTGCAAGCATAAGTTATAAGTGAAGAAAATGGCTGTCCGTCTCCTTGAGTTGATAACACAGCAAATGATTCGCTCAAAAGAATATTTTTGATTTCGCTTTGTATAGCTTCATCCGCAATATTTCCGGCTTGTTTTACTTTATATATTGGCTCATCATAATTTTTTTTCATTTTATACCCCATTTTACATTAATATTTTAAGGACCCTACTGTTAGGCTTTGGGTCTGAAACAAAATTCATCCCACTTAAAATCTTTATTTACAGGAGTTTTTAACTCTTCAATTACATCTATTACATAACTAGACTGAAGCATTCCTACGAGCACAGTATTGATTCCTCTAGTTGACCTCAATGCACGTATTGCCATATTACTTAAATTCTTGGCAGATGAGAGCTCGGGCATTGCTTTTTTAATAGCAGTTTTTATTTGATGCGTCAATTGCAAATGTTCATTATTATAATATGAAGTAATGAGCTCAAATATATTATTAATTTTATCTGAGAAATGAAATAACTCCATTTCCAGATTTTTATCTTCGAGCATACTATTTGTAATTAAATTTCTACAATACTGGAGCCTAGGTAAAAAATATTGATTTAGTGCCGCTTGCCAGCTCGCTATGTTTTTAAAATCAATCCAATCTTTATTTAATTCTTCATAAATGAATAGGTTATTTTCTATTTTCGATAAAAATGCTTTATCTCCGTAATGTTTTAATTCCTTGAAAATCATTTTTTCCTGAATTAATATTTTTTTAAACTCATTATTAATAATTGGGGCATCGCTTGAATACTGAACAGTTGGCTCTGCCAATGTAATCAATTTATTGTCAAAAATTGCATTTAAAGGACGGTTTATCAAAATGCCAATATTATTACTTTGAGCCAATTGAAGTAAAGTCATATTATTGGATTGATTAACATTAGTATAGGCATTAGTTTCGGCTAAATTCATCGGAAATTCAATAACGCTAAAATGATTATTCGAAGAAATTTCTTTTGCGATTTCAATAACCTTTTCAAGAGAAGTAAAATCAAAATCATCAGTACTTGATGGAAAAGTATTTGAGCTTATTCCATAATATTTAATTCTTCCTTTTTGGACTTCTTTTTCAAGATGTTCAAAGGCTTTTTTGATTCTTAAATAATACTCTTTTCTCGCAACTTCTATATCTATATTATTATTTTTTGCCCATTTTAAGTAATATTCAGGATTATGCAATAAATAAATATCTATAGTTTCAAGCCCTAATCTATCGAGGCTTCTTTGTATCTGATCTTCTAAAAATTCAGGATGAATACAGTGCTCCAGTCCTTTTTGATACTCAACCAAGTCTTTAAAAGGTTTATTATCTTTTTTTCTCAATTGACTTAAAGTGAAATTTTGACCTTGTAAATATCCGCCTTTAGTTACGATAACAATAGACTCTCTTGATAACATATTGTCAGTCGCTAATTCTTTTAAAACGTCCCCGACAAGAAGTTCCGAATTTCCGTCTGTATATGTAGAACTTGTATCTATCAGATTAATCCCTGATAGAAGGGCTTTTTTGAGAGCCTCTCGATTCAAAGAAGACCTTACATCAATTCTATAACTGCCAAAGCCAACTTCGCTCACCAGTAAATCAGTTTTGCCAAGAATGTTATAAGTAAATTCTGTGTTACTTTCGGCAAATATATTCGTACTATTTTTAGATGCAAAACCTTTTAAAATCATAGATTAATATTAACACATTGGCGAGAGAATTACAGAGAAAATGCCTCTTCCAATAATATTCTTAGGCAATAATTTGTCCTGTAAGTAAACTTTATTAAATGGAGTAACATCCAATCTTGATAGAATTGTTCCCATGCTTATCTTGTAGTTCATCACACAAAAATGATAATTTACTTTGTCTGGCATCAACTTGGTAAAAAAATGACATTTGCATATCCTGTTCTTTGCGAACCAATCCAGTGGTTTGAATATATCGAACATTAATTCCTTCTTTTAAATACTAATTTCTTCTTTTGAATAATTCATTACAAGCTTTTCAAGAATTTGTGCCGCCTCTTCAACTATTCGGATACAATTTTGTCTCTTTTCAGCAGGATTATTTTCATAAGGGGCACTTAAAGACGCACAGTAAGTTACTTTTCTTCGTTCTTTAAATCTTTCGATAAATTCCTTTGCTATAATTCTATTTAAATTTGTTTGTTCAGTGATATTTTTGCCTAAAATACATCCTAGAACTATCTGACCTCCAGCAACTGCAACACATAAACATCCGCTAGACATTCCACCTGAAAACATTGAAGCTATTTTATAAACTTCATCTATATTGCTAGATGGGCAAATGCCACTATCATGTGCAGCTTTTATAACCGCCTCTGAGCAAGAAAGTCCGCTTTCATAATAATCTTTTGCTAATTTTGTAAATTCACTCATTTCCATTACTCTCCTAAACTTCTTGAATAGCACCCATAGGACAAAACTTTATACATTTTTTGCATTCGATACAAACATCGTTATCTACTATTGGCAACTCAAAATCTTTTTGCGATATAGCATTGACGGGGCATACTTTGATAGCTGGGCATTTATTTTTGTTAACTGTAATCATTTTATTCTCCTTTATCTCTGAAAACTTCATAATATAGAACAGGAACGATAATCAAAGTCAAAATCGTAGCGACAACAGCCCCAAACATCATAGCTATTGCAAGCCCTTGAAATATTGGGTCGAAAAACATTACAAATGAACCGACGACAACAGCCAAAGCAGTCAAGACAATCGGCCTAAACCTTACAACACCTGCCTTTAAGACAGCCTCTTCAAGAGGACTTCCATTTTTTTGTTCAAGTTGAATAAAATCGACCAAAAGAATGGAATTTCGAACAATAATTCCTGACAGAGCTATAAAACCAATCATTGATGTGGCTGTAAAAAATGCCCCAAAAATCAAATGCCCCGGCAAAATCCCGACTAAAGTCAACGGAATCGGTGCCATAATAACCAACGGCGTGATAAAATCCTTGAACCAAGCCACAACTAAAACATAAATCAGAAGAAGAACAGCCGCAAAAGCAATCCCCATATCTCTAAAGACTTCAAGGGTTATGTGCCATTCGCCGTCCCATTTGACAGAGTATTTATCTTCCATCCAAGGCATAGCTATATTGAACTGTTGTAGCTTCCCGCCATCAGCGAGTTTCAGTTTTGCCACTTTTTGCTGCATATCCAAAACTGCATAAACAGGACTTTCAATTTCACCTGCCACATCACCCGTGACATAGGTCACTCTTTTGAGATTTTTATGATAAATGGTCTTATCTTCGATGCCTTGCTTTTGTTTCACCAACTCAGAAAGAGGTACAAATTGTCCTGTCGGAGTCGGAATATTTATAGCCCTTAAGCTTTCAATATTAGCCCTTTCGTTCACAGGAATTCTGACAAAAATCTCGACAGGTTCTTTTTCGTTATCAAGATGTATTAACCCTGCTGAAGTTCCGCCAAGAGCTGTTTGCAAACTCTGTGCTATTACATCTGTTCCTATGCAACTCAAGGCAGCTTTTTCTTTATCGACCTCAAAAGTTATTTTGGATTTATCCGCTTCAACAAGCCAATCAACATCTACAACCCCTTTTGTGTCATTAAAAATATCTTTTATTTGCTGTGCAATTTCAATTTGTTTTTTGTCATCAGGTCCATAAACCTCTGCAACAAGAGTACTTATAACAGGTGGACCAGGTGGGATTTCGGCAAGTTTAATTTTGGCGTTGTATTTGTCCGCAATCTTTTTCAAATCCGGACGGAGTTCTTTTGCAATTTGATGACTTTGTTTATTTCTTTGATTTTTTGACAAGAAATTAATTTGAATATCAGCCTCATTACTGCCTTGTCTCAAAAAGTAATGCCTTACAAGCCCATTAAAATTGTACGGTGCAGATGTGCCTATATAGCTTTGGTAATTAACAACTTCTGGCACGGATTGAATGTATTTGCCAAGTTCCTGCACTACCATGGCAGTCTGTTCAAGTGTTGTACCAGCAGGCATATCAACCATAAGTTGAAGTTCACTTTTGTTATCAAAAGGCAACATTTTAAATTGCACAGCTTTGAGAGGAATCAGAAGAATAGCCAAACCTAAAAGAGCTGCAATAACAGTAATGGCTTTCATTCTTTTGTTTCGGTCTTCGATGAGTGGTATCAGAATTTTTTTGTACTGCTCGATGAATTTTCCGCCCTCATCATCGTGAGAATTGTCGTCTTTTTTGACATTTTTTAAAACTATATAACTAAGCCAAGGGCTCACAATAAAAGCTACAAGGAGCGAAAAAACCATTGCGGCCGAAGCCCCAACTGGAATTGGCCTCATATAAGGCCCCATAAGGCCTGATACAAAAGCCATTGGCAAAAGTGATGCCACGACAGTAAAAGTAGCTAAGATAGTAGGATTACCGACCTCATCGACTGCCTCTATTGCTGTTTTTTCATCAGCTTTTCCCATTTTAAAATGTCTATGAATATTTTCAACAACAACAATCGCATCATCAACCAGTATCCCGATTGAAAATATCAGAGCAAAAAGCGTCACACGATTGAGCGTATACCCCATCAAAAAACTAATCAGTAAAGTGAGCGCAAGTGTTACAGGAACAGCTACCGCAACGACCGCCGCCTCTCTTTTTCCCAAAAATAACGCTATCAAAATAATAACCGATATCGTCGCAATAAGCATATGCTCTAAAAGCTCGTCCGACTTGTCTTTTGCTGTTTCGCCATAGTTTCTGGTAATGGTGATGTTTATATCATGAGGAATAAGTTGTCCTTCCATCGCTTCTATTTTTTTGATTGCATCTTCTGCCACATTTGTTGCATTAGCTCCTTTTTTCTTTGACAAAGCAATGGTAACAGCCTCATTAGTGCCTGTTTTTTTATCGTAATTAAAGACATAATTAGAAGGTTCTTCAGCTGTGTCTTCAACAGTTGCAACATCCCTAAGATAAATAGGTGTATTGTTAGAAGTCCCAATCACAAGATTTTGTACATCATCTGCATTATTCAAAAATCCGCCCGTTTGCACCACAAATTCATTATTACCTGTGGAGAATTTACCCGAATCAGACACGAAATTCGATTTTTGAAGAGCCTGTATCATTTGAGATGCACTCAAATTGTAGCCATTAAGTTTTATAGGGTCAAAAGTGACTTTTAGCTGTCTTTTTTGCCCACCAATAACAGAAATTTCTGAAACATCATTGCCTTTTTTGAGGGTATCAGCGACCTCTGTCGCCACCCTGCGAAGCTCATAGCCTGTATAATGAGGGCTTTTACTTGACATTGTCAAAGATAATATCGGAACATCATCAATCGAACGGACTTTAACAAGCGGAGGAGAAACACCTTGCGGAATTCGGTCATAATTTGACATAAGTTTGTTATAGAGTTTGACTATACTGTCTTCTTGATTTTGTCCGACATAAAATCTGACTATTGTCATATTCATCCCAGGTTTTACCACAGAGTAGACATATTCTACTCCTTTGATTTCCCAAAGAAGCTTTTCCATGGGTTTTGTAACCCTTGCTTCAACATCTTTTGCTGATGCACCGGGGTATTGCACAAAAACATCAGCCATCGGCACAATAATCTGTGGTTCTTCTTCTCTTGGAGTAACCACCACAGCGAATATTCCAAGAACAATCGATGCCAAAATTATCAAAGGAGTAAGTTTTGATTTAATAAAAGCTTTAGCGATTTGCCCAGCAATGCCTATTTTTTCTTGGCTCATTTGACTTCGCCTCCGTCAACTGCCTTGTCCACGCCTGAAATTATGACTTTATCTCCAACACTCAGCCCCGATAAAATCTCTACATTATTGCCATTGGCCTCGCCTTTGCGAATGAGTCTGTATGAAATGATATTTTGTTCATCAACTGTGTAAACTCCTGTCAATTGACCTTTTTGGACTATTGCATCAATAGGCACAACTATCACTTCTTTTTTTGCAACAGGAATTTTAACTTTTACATATTGTCCCGAATTCAATTCTGATAAAGCCACTTTTACTTTAAAAGTTCTGGTCATAGAGTTGATTTTGGGCACAACCGCTGTGATTTTACTCTTAAGAACTGCATCTTCTGATTCTAAAGTAACAGGTGTTCCTACTTTTATAAAAGGTAATAAACTTTCATTCACTTCCGCTACCAGTTCAAGATTTGATGGTGCTTCAATCACAAAAAGAGGCTGACCTTGAACCGCAGTAGAGCCAAGGTCTATATTTCTTTGCACCACAAACCCACTTATAGGAGAGGTAACTTTGGCATAACTTTGGTAGACATTAACCTCGCCAAGCCCTGCTTGCGCTCTGCTTACACCTGCCATGGTTCTTTGGTATTCAAGTTCTGCAACATTTTTTTGCGTAGAAATTATATCAAATTCTTGTCTTGTAATGACTTTTTCATCATAAAGTTTTTTGTAACGCTGATAAGTCTTATTTGCCATTTGTCTTGCTTGATTTGCCTGTTCAGCACCTTTTGAAGCTTCGTTTACACCTGCTTTTGCGCCAAGGGCTCTTTGAGCCGTATCTCTACTGTCTATGGTCAAAAGCACCTGTCCTTTTGCCACATAATCGCCTTCTTGAACATTCAATCCTGTTACACGCCCCATTATCATTGACGAAACTACACTTGAAGTCTTAGGTTTGACAGTAGCTGATGTCTGATAAAAATCATCAACCATTGTTTTAGCAACAATTTGGGTTTTAATACCTTCAACAATCGGATGGTGTTCGTCATCGTTGTTTTTGCCGCACCCCGTCATTATTAGAGTCAAAATAGTTATTATCAAAAGATTTTTTTTCATATCATTTGTCCTTATTCAAGTGCTAATTCTTGAGTCAAAATTCCACTCTCAAAACTGAGATTTACAATAGCCGAAACATAATCATTTTGGCTTTTTACAAAATTTGCCCTACTCTTATCAAGATTGGTTTGAGCATCCATCAAATCCACAAAAGGAGATAAAGAAGCTTCCCATCTTTTGAAAACGAGTCTTTTGCCTTCTTCTGCAGATTTCAAAGCAGAATCAGCCATTTCTAGATTCTTGCGAGTTTCATTAACTGTCAAATAAGACTCAAAAACTCTATAAGAAACATGTTTTTTTAACCCCTCCAAGTATTCTTGGACTTCTGCCTGCCTGTCTTTTGCTTTGAGTTTTTCATATTTTCGACGATTACCGTCAAAAGCATTCCAATTAAGAGCTCCGCCTGCAAAGTAATTGTTTCCTTGCGCCCCGAAAGGTACTTTATTATCATAAAGCTGATAACCGCCAGTTATCCCAAAAGTTGGGAAAAAATCCGCTGCTGCAAATTTCACACCATTTTTGGAGTTCTCAACACGAACTTCCATAGCTTTTATGTCATTTCTGCCTTGAGAAAAATTATTATAATAAGAAATTTCTTTGACAGGAATTATGGGCAGTAATTGTGAGATATTGACAGACTCATCACGTCCTAAAAGCAGACCCAAAGCTCTTTTTGCAACTTCATAGTTTTTTTGAGCCGAAATCTGTTTTTGCTCAGCTTCAATAAGGGCTGTTTGGGCTCGAAGCACATCAGAATACAACCCTAATTCACTTTTATAGCGGACATTGGCAATACGAAGATGCTCTTGTGAATCTTCAACTCCCTTTTGTGCCGCGCCTAAAAAAGATTCAGTAGTGTCAACCAAAAGATAGGTCTGAATTACTTTATTTAAAAGATCTTCTTGTTGTCTCAAAAAATCATATCCTTGAGCGGAGTATTCTTTTTTAGCCATATCAATACCTATAAAAGCTTTTTTAGCCAAGACAGGTTGTTCAAAATAAACGCCTGTTAAAAAGTTGGTAATATTCCCAGGGTTGTTAAATGACCCGGGGGCATTATTGAAATCCTGCTGAGTAAGCCTACCTTGGTTAAGCTTATAGGCAAAAACCTGTGCAGGATTATTAGTACTGACAAATTCCTCACCAGCTCTTATTTTTGGCATGACATTACTTTTTGCAATCCCTATATCTCTTTCGCTTGCTGATAGTGCACTTCGCATTGCTTTTATATTGTTGTTGCACTCAAGGGCAATTTTTACGGCATCAGGCAAAGACACAGACTCCTCAGCAAGAGCTATCGGCGATATAAAAGCAGTCCAAAAAATCATTGATACATATAATATTATTTTTAAACTAAAATTCATCCAAAATACCTGTGCTATTTAATATCTAGTGCCGAGATTATTTTTTTTACTTGTTCATTTGTTACTTGATAACAAATTTGATTCCCTTTACGAAAACCTTCGATAACGCCGGCTTTTTTTAGGATAGTGAGATGCTGTGAGACATTAGGCTGAGGAATATTTAATTTCTCAGCCATTTTCGTCACATTGCATTCATGGTGACTAATCAAACCCACCACAATATCGAAGCGAGGCTTGCAAGACAAAGCCTTGAAAATTTCTAACAATTTTTCTGTTTCGATATTCATTTTTGACCCCTATAAATATTTTTCTATTACAGTTTTTAGCTGTGATTTGTTATGTAAGCCAGCTAATCTCTCAACCAATTTGCCATCTTTGAAAACCAATAAAGCAGGTATTCCACTAATCCCAAACTGATTTGCCTTAAATTGATTTTCATCTACATTTATCTTAGCAATTTTAGCCTTCCCTGTAAATTCTGTTGCGATTTCGTCAACAATTGGCAACTGACTTCTACAAGGTCCGCACCATGGAGCCCAAAAATCCACCAATACAGGTACAGTTGCTTTTTGCACCTCTTGGTCGAAGTTTAAATCATTCAATTCAATTACTTTTGTCATAATAGACCTCCTTTTTTGATATATTACAATATATCTATATATTTATATTCATATATAGATATTAACACTTTTTATCTTTTTGTCAATACTTGTATAAAATTAGTGAATATTTTGTTAAAAATCAAAGGTTGATAATATCTTCTTTGGTAATAATTTTTCCGACAGCTTTGTCCATAGCTGCTTTAGAAGAATTCAACTTGTATAAAGATTTATAATAGTCTATTTTGGACTCCATAAATATAAAGGCAAATTCTCCTACGTGAATATAACAATCTTCCCCATCTGCATACATTTTTCTGAAATTCTCCAAAACTTTTCCGGATTTTTCAAGGTTTTTTTTAGTTTTTTCAACATTTTTAATTGCAGTATTATAATTTATATAAGCTTCTTGTATTTCCAAATAAGTATTATAAGCGGTTTCCAAAGCATTAGCTTGCTCGTAATTTTTAATAAACTTAGCTTCTAAAAGCTTTTTATGAACAATCGCAGGATTTATCCAAGAAGTGGAGAACATTGTTCCAATTTGGTAGCTGCTATAGTTGTTATATTTATCATTTTCATAACTAGCCCCTCCAACCCCATAAGAGCCAAAAATATTAATTCTAGGTGATAATTCTTTAATTACAGATTTTTCTTTCTTTTGGGCTAATTCTATTTGAGTTTGAGCATATTTTAATTCAGGGCGTGAAGTATTTGCTATTTTGATTAAACTTTCAGGCGTAATTTCTAATATTTCATAACTAAACTCATTTACTACATTGCAAGGGGCTTCATAAGGTAATCCTATAAGGTTATTGAGTTTTGCTTGAGTTATTGCTAAATCATTTTCTGCATCATTTATAAGCTTTTCGCTCATAGCAATATTTAACTCCAAGTTAGACTGGTCTGCAATATTTCCAGAGCCTGAGCATTTACACAATATTTGCTCAGAATGTCCCTTGTAGTGAGCTTGAATTAATTTTGCATGATCTTGAAATTCTTTGTAGAGTTCTTCGGTGGCATTTTTTTGGGATTTTACAAATATAAGATAATAATATTTATCCCTAACGTCATAAATCAAATTATTAATTACGGCATCAAGTTCAATTCTTGAAGCCTCATAAATATCTTTTGCCATTTTTATTTTTAATGAAGTTGTTCCAAAATCATAAACTAGTTGAGAAATAGAAATTCTGCCATACATAAAATCCGAAAAAGATCGCGGATAAAGGTTAATATTTTCATTTTGGAAATTAGTTTTGTCTTTTGCGAATCCTGAACCAAGCTGTAATTCAGGGAAATAAAGCCCTTTTGTTTGGTCAATTATAGTTTTTGAAGCATTTGATTTGAATATTGCTTTATGTACTTTTGGATTATTTTGAAGTGCTAAATTTAATAATTCAGAAATTTCCATTTGTTCTGAATAGACTAGCCCTGTTTTTAAAGCAGGATTAATTTGCGCATTTTTATCAGAATAAAATATTTCTAACTCTTGAGACTTATTTGAGCAAGGTTTTTGAACCACTTTCTCTTTCGCATCCGCAATCAAGAATGAAGATATTAAAATAATACTAAATACTATACTTATCTTTCTCATATGCTTATATTTTACTTTAAAAATGTCACAAGAATCCAAACAAAGTAAAAACAATAATTTTTGTATTGTATTGCATCTAATGTAGATTAACTCGATTTTATTTTTTATAATTTGAAATAGCATATTCAAGAACCTCTTTACACATTACACTGCAATGAATTTTAGTCATTGGAAGACCCTCTAAAGCATCGACAATATCTTGATTTGTTATTTGTGAGAGTTCACCAATATATTTACCTATAACAATTTCCGTAAGAATACTTGCAGCAGCTACAGCTGAACCACAACCATAAGCCAAAAATTTAGCATCGGCAACCTTTTCTTGCTCATCAAATTTTAAAAATAAAGTAATTGCATCACCGCAAGCAAGACTACCTGCATAACCTATTGCATCAGCATCTTCAAGCATTCCTACATTTCTAGGATTCCTATAGTGATCTTTTACCTTTTCTGAATATTCCCACATTACCTTATGTCTCAATCTTAATTCTTATGCTTTAAAAAAATAAGTGAACTTCAACTTTATACTATATCTGACAATTTGAATTGTCAAATCAGGCTAATAGTGCAGAATATTCAGTTATTTTTCACCAGTAATAAAAAATGCAGAGGTAAAATTTCTTGAGTTTTTATATTTTTGAAACCTATTCTATCCAATTGTTCAATAACAACTTTATCTGAAATTCTAATATTTTCAGGCGGACCTTCATTCATTGGTTCAGCTTTCCAATCAATTATTGCAATTTTACCTTTGATATTCAGAAGTCTATATGCTTCGGCAAGGATTTTTTCAGGTTCTAAAAGCTCATGGTGAACATTTATCATATAAACTAAATCCGCTTTGCTATCGGGTAAATTAATAGCATTTTCAGAAGTTTGAAAAGGAATTATTTTTTCATCAGTTATATTTTCTTGCATCCATTGAATCATTACATCAGAGGTATCGCATGCATATATTTTGCCGTTTTGTAGTTTTGAAGAAAAGGCAGTTGCAAAAAAACCAGTTCCAGCGCCTATATCAACCAATATTTGTGGTTTTTGAAAATTTAGAGCACACCATATTTTATCAGGATTTAAGGTTTTAAATCTTTCAGGATTGTTTAATTTTGCCAATTTTTGGGGATTAAATTTAATTGAATTACTCATTTTTATTTTCTTTCAAATAAAGTTCACATTTCTTACAGGATTTTTCACAAGTTTTTTGAGAAAACTCCCAACATCTTTTCTTTTTACCGCTAAGTTCACAACATTTTTTTCGTTGTTCTTGCGGACAGTCTTTCAATTTCCAACAAGGAGTAAAATCGAGAAGCTTTTTAATTCCTGGCAGGCTGATATTTTCTTCATGAATAAGTTTTCTCAAACACTCAATACGAACGAGGTCATTTTTTGAGAAAATTCTTTTTCCGCCATGTCTTTGTGGCGTTATCAATCCTTCCGCTTCATATATACGAAGTGTCCTTGGATGTAAATTTAATATTTTAGCTGCGACTCCCATAGGGTATACTGGCAAATCTTCGTTAATTTCCATATTTGTCCTTTAACTTCTTTAAAACTATTATAGCAAAAATATTTTCATTCTTAAAGCTGACTTGACAATTCAAATTGTTAAGTGATAAGCTAATAGTAGTTTACAATAAGGAGTTTGTCATGAAAATAGCTATTAGCTCAAATGGTAAAGGTTTAGACGATAATATAGATTTGAGGTTCGGAAGAGCTTTCGGTTTTATTATCTATGATTTAGATACAAATGAATATAGCTTTGTGGATAATGTGCAAAATCTAGAAGCATCACAAGGAGCAGGTATTCAAGCGGCTCAAACTGTGGTTAATCAAGATGTAGAAGCAATTATTACAGGACACTGTGGCCCTAAGGCTTTTAAAGTTTTATCCACAGCTGATATAAAAATTTATATCGGAGCTGAAGGTACAGTAAAAGACGTTATTAAAAAATTCAAAAATAATGAAATACAAGAGGCTTTATCAGCAGATGTCGAAGGACATTGGGTTTAACTAAATTAAAAAGGAGGCAAATTATGCCAAGAAGAGATGGAACAGGACCAATGGGAATTGGGTCAATTACAGGCAGAGGTAATGGTTTAGGCAACAGAGTAGGGCAAGGCAATGGACGAGGAATGGGTAACGGCAATGGGTGCGGTCTTGGATTCAGAAATGGACAAGGACGTATGCAAGGTCAACTTCAGAAAGATGAATTAACTTTACTTAAAGAACACTCGCAAAAGGTTAATGACCGCATAGCGGAATTGGAAAAAAATAATTAGGACACGGCAGCGTTCTGGTAAAGCAGGCTGAAAAAACTCAGCCTACTTTACATAAAAAGAAAGGATAAAAATGAAGATAGCAGTAGCAAGTGGGAAAGGCGGAACGGGGAAAAGTACTGTATCAACAAATCTAGCATATCTTTTATCTGAAATATACGAAGATGTAGCTATTATTGACTGTGATGTTGAAGAGCCAAACTGTCATATATTTTTGAATCCCGAAATAAAGAAATCTGAAAAAAGTTATTTGACAGTTCCTGAAATTAATAAAGAACTTTGTATTGGATGTGGCAAATGTACTGAAATTTGTCAGTTTAACTCACTTGCACTTGTAAAAGGCAAAGTGTTAGTTTTTCCTGAACTATGTCATAGTTGTGGCGGATGTTGGTTATTTTGCCCTGCTAATGCTATTTTTCAGGGACAAAGAGAAGTTGGAGTTGTCGAATCTGGAAAATCTGAAAAACTAAATTTTATACAAGGCAAATCAAAAATTGGGGAGGCAATGTCTCCGCCACTTATAAAAGCCACTAAAAAAGAAGGTGTGGTTCATAATATTCAAATATTAGACTGCCCGCCTGGGACTTCTTGCCCTGTAATAACAGCCGTAGACGGGGCTGACTATGTGATTATGGTTACAGAACCGACACCTTTTGGACTTTATGATTTAAAGCTTGCTGTTGATGTTATGAAAAAACTCGGGAAAGATTTTGGCATAGTGATAAATCGTTCAAGCGAAAATGATTGTTTAATTGAGGACTATGCTAAAGATGAAAAGATTGAAGTTTTAACTAAAATTGCAGATGACAGAAAAATTGCCGAAAGTTATTCCAGAGGAGAACTTGTAGTAAAAGCTTTGCCTGAATATAAAAAAGCCTTTGAACCTCTTTTGGAGTTGATAGGGAGGTTGAAAAAATGAAAGAACTTGTGGTTATAAGCGGAAAAGGCGGAACAGGTAAAACAAGTATAACGGCATCGTTGGCTGCTCTTGCCAAAAATAAAATTATGGTTGATTGTGATGTGGATGCAGCTGATTTGCATTTGATTTTGAATCCTGAAATAGAAATTAAAACTGATTTTTATGGAGGCAAAGGTGCTGAAATCGACCAAGAACTCTGTACCAAATGCGGAAAGTGCAAAGAAGTTTGCAGATTTGAGGCAATAACGAATAATTTCATAATTGATGAAATAAAATGCGAAGGTTGCGGAGTTTGTTACCATTTTTGCCCAAGCGAAGCTATAAAATTCGAAGAAAAACTTTCAGGCGAATGGTACGAGTCAAATACACGATTTGGAAAACTTATTCATGCAAAACTTGGCATTGCTGAAGAAAACTCAGGAAAGCTCGTCACAAAAATTCGAAACCACGCAAGGGTTGTGGCCTATAAAAACAATTGCAACTTGATAATAGTTGATGGCTCACCAGGAATTGGATGCCCTGTTATAGCATCTATTTCAGGAGCTAACCTTGTTTTGATAGTTACTGAACCTACTTTATCTGGAATACACGATTCACAAAGAGTTTTTGAGCTTACGAAACATTTTAGAATTCCAGCTTGTATGTGTATAAACAAATTCGATATAAACCTCGATTTAACAGAAAAAATCGAAGAATTTTGCAAAGAAAATAATATTGAAGTAGTCGGAAAAATCCCATACAGCAAGGAGTTTACTGAAGCCATGATTAAAGAACTTACCCTTATTGAATATTCAGAAGGTGAGGTTTCAAAAGAAATAAAAAATATGTGGGAAAAATTAGAAAATAAATTAATCTAAAAAGGAGAAAAACATGAAAATTGCAATTCCAACAGCACAAGGTAAATTATGCCAGCATTTCGGTCACTGTGAAATATTCACTTTTATCGAAGTTGATAAAACTACAAAAACTATTCTTAACAAAGAAACGATAGTTCCCCCAGAACATGTCCCAGGAATATTGCCTCCTTGGGTAGCAGAACAAGGTGCAAAAATTATTCTTGCAGGTGGTATGGGAGGAAGGGCCCAAGAATTATTTGTAGAACAAGGCTTAAAAGTATTAGTAGGCTGTCCGTCTGAAGATCCTGAAAAAATAGTTATGGATTATTTGAATGAAACATTGGTTACAGGCATAAATGGTTGTGACCATAGCCATTGCGGTAATCACTAGAATAAATCAATAACAACATCCAACAGCTTTTGCTTTATAATCTAAAGTGAAGGCTGTTTTTCAAAGGAGCAAAAATGAAACTGACTGTTTTAACGGATGACAATATATTTCAAGGTAAAAATCTCTTTGCAGAACACGGACTTAGCTTATTTATTGAAGCTGATGGAAAAAACATCCTATTCGATACAGGATATTCCGGTGTTTTCCTCAAGAATGCTTCAAAAATGGGAATAAATCTTCTTGATATAGATTATATTGTTCTTTCACACGGACATTATGACCATACTTGGGGATTGTCTCATTACTTGCCTTTTTATACTTCTGCTATAAAGCAGGGACAAAAACCGAAAAAACCTACAATATTGACTCATCCCGATACTTTTAATGAAAAATTTGAAGAAGGCGTAGGCGAAATCGGCAGTATGCTTTCATTAAAAAAATTAAAGAAAATTTTTGATATAAAACTATCTAAAGAACCCTTTTGGATAAATGAAAATCTTGTTTTCCTTGGAGAAATACCAAGGAATAATGATTTTGAAGGTAAAGAACCTATATGCAAAGTTTGTAAAAATAATCAATACGAAGATGATTATATAACTGAAGATTCAGCTTTGGCATATAATTCTGATAAAGGCTTATTTATCATCACGGGTTGTTCGCATTCAGGAATATGCAATATAGCTAATTATGCAATGAATGTTTGTCAGCAAAAAAATATTTCAGCAATTATCGGAGGACTACACCTAATAAATCCTTCTGAAGAAAGAATGACTAAAACCATTAATTATTTGTCAAAGCTTAAATTAAATGAATTTTACCCTTGCCATTGTACAAGTTTTAAAGCAAAGTTAACTTTATCGAAGCATTTAAACCTTAAAGAAACTGGAGTTGGATTGATTATGCAAACGTAAAAAATATTTTCCTGTTTTTGGAGGTAACATCACACCTGTTAGATAATACAGGAGGAAAAATTATGGAAGACAAACAACTCACCCCAGCGATAGCAGAAGCTATACTTGAATACATTGCAATGGAGGACTGTCGTGCAAAAAACATTATTACAGTGCTTGCCGAAAATCAAATTCAGATGTATCTTGGTTATGCAGATAATTATGCAAAATCCCAAAATCTCTCTCAAGAAGAGGCTCTGCTAAAGTTCATAGCAAAAGAATTATAGCAGACAAATCATTCCTATATAAAATGCCGGCAACCCATGTCGGCTTTTTACTTTTTCTGAATTTGTTTTTTGATAATATTGTAAACTTGTCTTTGAGTAAGATTGAAAGCAAGGCTCAACTCCATAAGAGTTTTTTTTGTGCCGTCATATTTTTTGCTAATATATCTATCCCTGAGGTTGTTCAAAGGCTTACTCGGAATACAAATCATCATACCTGGCAGATGTTTCATTAGCTTAATCGCAGTTTTGCCCCCGCATAAAGAAGCAATTATCTTAAGCTCAATATTCGGCATTTCTTCCTCAGTAATTTCATCCAGCCAAGGTCTATCCACTTTGTATCCTCGAAAAAACATCTGTAAATATTTTTAATATTAAAAATAAATAGTATAAAAGAAAAAGAGATAATGTTTGTTAATATAATTATACCAGTATTTAATATGAATTTAAACTCTAAAACCCTGATTTAATAAGAAATAATAAGATAAATTTATTCCGAGATGAAGTCCCTGTAACGATCCATCGTTGCCTGAATCGAATAATCCCCGAGTTGCTTGTGTAGATAGTCAATGCTCATCCCTGATTGTAGAGAGTTATAAGCATATGTGTGTCTTAAATCATTCAAACTCATTAACGGCAAGTTTAATTTTTGTAAAACTGTTATGAAATTTTTCCTGAATATTTTATTAGTTGTAAAAGTGCTGTACTTTGGATTGTAAAAAATATATTCATCTGCTTTTTTGTTTTTGATTAGTTTCAAAAGAACATCTTTTGGAGCAAAAATTTCTCTAATAGCTGCATTGCCTCTGAGGATTA